>Ga0123354_10000042_pt1 | contig 95103 bp, 76 predicted proteins | sample TergutLab28metaG_2_FD_97872 | JGI IMG/M metagenome (GOLD analysis project Ga0123354, IMG submission 97872) | Labiotermes labralis P4 segment gut microbial communities from Petit-Saut dam, French Guiana - Lab288 P4 | ecosystem: Host-associated > Arthropoda: Insects > Digestive system > Gut ... | reverse complement strand
TCAAACCATTATCGGAATCAATAAATACCGCTTGGAAAAAGAAGCGCCCATCGATATTCTTGAAGTCGATAACACAGCCGTTCGCAAACAGCAGATTGAACGGTTGAACGAATTGAAAGCCAAGCGCGACAATGCCGCCGTCAAAAAAGCGTTGGAAGCAATCACGCATTGCGCCAAAACCGGCGAAGGGAACTTGTTGGAATTGGCGGTAGAAGCGGCTCATGTTCGCGCAACATTGGGTGAAATCTCCGATGCTTGCGAAGAAGTTTGTGGAAGATATAAAGCAATAATTAGAACTATTTCAGGCGTGTATTCAACAGAAACAAAAGGCGATGATACGTTTGGGAAAGCCTGCGAACTCGCCGGAAAATTTGCAGAAAAAGAAGGTCGTCAACCGCGCATCATGGTTGCTAAAATGGGACAGGACGGTCACGACCGCGGAGCAAAAGTCGTAGCAACCGGTTATGCCGACTGCGGTTTCGACGTCGATATGGGACCGCTGTTCCAGACGCCGGAAGAAGCTGCCCGCCAAGCCGTAGAAAACGACGTGCATGTATTGGGCATTTCCTCACTGGCTGCCGGTCACAAAACATTAGTCCCGCAGGTAATGGCTGAACTGAAGAAATTAGGAAGGGAAGATATTCTTGTTGTCGTCGGTGGAGTAATTCCTCCTCAGGATTATGACTTCCTATACAAATCGGGCGTTGCGGCTATTTTCGGACCCGGCACACCTGTTACCGGCGCTGCCATAACGATTTTGGACTTGTTGTTGCAAGAATAACCTCTGTCGTTGCGGGCGTAACGTAGCGAAAGCCCGCAATCCTTTTTAAACTTTTCACTTATTTTATTGTCTAAGCAAGAATAGGTGAATAATTCATAAATTCATAAATCATAATTCATGAAACGACGTGATTTTATTAAAACGACCGCTGCGGTAGGCGTTGCGGTATTAACATTCGATCAATTGCAAGCAGCTATCGCCAAAAATCAAATAATGGTGGAATCGGCGCCGGATATTGTGGCTGTCATGGGAGGAGAGCCGGCTCAATTATTGGAAAGAGCTTTACAGGAAATGGGCGGAATAGAAAAATACGTGAAAAAAGGTCAGAGCGTAGTGATCAAGCCCAATATCGGTTGGGACAAAAAGCCTGAATTTGGCGCAAATACAAATCCCGATTTGATAGATGCACTGATCAGACAATGTTTCAAAGCAGGCGCTAAAAAGGTAACCGTTTTTGATCATACCTGCGACAACTGGCAAAAATGTTATGCAAGTTCCGGTATTGAAGCGGCGGCTAAGGCAGCAGGAGCAATTGTTCTGCCCGGAAATGACGAGACTTACTATAAAGAAGTTGCCATTCCTCAAGGAGTAAAATTGAAATCGACCAAAGTTCACCAAGCCTTGTTGGATGCCGATGTCTGGTTCAATGTTCCTGTATTGAAAAATCATGGAGGAGCAGGATTGACCATATCGATGAAAAACTATATGGGAATTGTTTGGGATAGAGGTTATTTCCATGCCAACGACTTGCAACAGTGCATTGCCGATGCTTGCACTTGGGAAAAAAGACCGGCCTTGAATATTATAGATGCCTACCGCTGTGTCCACAAAAACGGTCCGCAAGGGCGTTCACTTTCCGATGCCGCCTTGCTGAAAACGCTGATTATTTCAAAAGATATTGTAGCCGGAGACACCGCTGCCGTAGGTTTGTATAATCAAGTAGAAAAAATGGATATCAATAATGTGGGGCATATTGCGAATGGTGAAAAATTAAAATTGGGTACTCAAAATTTAAGTAAATTGAATATTAAAAGAATAAAACTATAAAAATATATTTCCGTTATTGCGGGGAGGATTAACAAAGTAATCGGGAATATGGATTGCTTTGAATTACACTTCTCTACAATGGCGAAAAAATAAAAGCAAGTTAATGAAAATAAATACTCTGAGACTGATTCGCATCATTTTGGCGGTTTTGATATTTGTCCCGATTCTTTTGTTTTTCTGCGATTTTGCCAATTTGTTGCCGTGGCAATTACATGGCATCCTGCATATTCAGATAATACCTGCCATTATGACGAAAAGTATTGCTATTTTGGTGGGATTATTCTTACTGACCATCTTGTTCGGAAGAATTTATTGTTCGGTTATTTGTCCGTTAGGTATTCTTCAGGATATTATTGCGTGGTTTACAAAGAGAGGAAAGAAAAAAAACAAGAAAAGACGTTGGTATAATAGATATGCTAAACCGTTTACGGTTTTGCGGTATTCCATTTTGGGAGTCTGCGCCCTGTTTCTGATTTTCGGAATAACGACCCCGCTTCTTTTCTTAGATCCGTACAGTAATTTCGGGCGGATAGCGGTTAATCTTTTTCGTCCTTTAGTGATGGAAGGAAATAACTTGCTCAATTGGATTGTGTTAAAATTTCATATCTACAAATTTTACTATATTACCCTTAATACGGTTACCGGATGGTCAGTCGCTATTTCTGTAACTATCTTATTAATAGTAGGAATAATGGCGCTTTTACGCGGACGTCTGTTTTGCAATACCATTTGTCCGGTTGGCTCTTTATTGGGGCTGTTCTCGCGATTTTCCCTTTTCAGAATAGAATTGGACGATTCCGCATGCAACAGTTGCGGTTTATGCGAACGCGCCTGTAAATCGCAATGCATCAACAATAAAGAGAAAAAAGTCGATCATTCCCGTTGCGTAGCTTGTTTCAATTGTTTAGACCGGTGCAAATTAGACGGTGTGAACTACCGGTTTGCTTTTAACCGCTCGCCTCAACCTGTTAAGGCAAAGGTAAAAAATACGCCTGAAGTCACTGCCCGTACCAATGAAATCGGGATGTCGCGGCGTTCATTTCTCGTTACTTCTACGGTAATAGCAGCTACCCTTCCGGTACTTCCGGCTTGGGCAAAATCGAAGGAGGAAATTGATACAACCAAACTGACACCGATTACGCCTCCGGGTTCCCAAAGCTTGGAGCATTTCAAAAAACATTGTACGGCTTGTCATTTGTGTATCACGCATTGCCCTCAACAAGTTCTTATACCGGCAGGATTCAACTTCGGACTCAATTATGCGTTCAAACCTCACATGGTGTATTATGAAATGGCTTATTGCAATTATGAATGTACGATTTGTACCAACATTTGCCCAACCGGAGCCATTCAAAAATTAACGAAAGAAGAGAAGAAAGTAACACAAGTAGGCATTGCCCGATTCGTAAAAGACCGCTGCATCGTAGTGACGGAAGGAACTTCCTGCGGCGCCTGTTCGGAACATTGTCCTACACAAGCGGTGAGAATGGAACCGTATCTTGACGGCACATTGACATTACCTCACGTACACGATGAATTGTGTATCGGATGCGGCGGCTGCGAATCGATTTGTCCCGCTCGTCCTATTAAAGCAATTAACGTTTTGGCTAACGAAGTTCATCAAAAGGCGCAAAAACCGCCGGAAGATAACGCGAATACGGAAAAGAAAGAGGTTGATTTTGGATTTTAATGCTATGCGTACCTTTTGTTTATTACCTTTATTACTGTTTGGTATGAATTTGTCTGCCACAATTCAGGAAAAATTTTCGGCAACTCAATTGCCGGAGCAATTCATGGGCTATCATGTAACCGATAGACTAAATTACACGGATAAAAATTTATTCGATTATATCGACGGAGGCGCCGAATTGTATCTGTCCTACGGATTAGCCGGTATGACGGGATGCAAATACAACGGCGACAGTCTGCCTCAGATAACCGTTGAAATTTATGAAATGAGCGATCCCAAAAATGCTTTCGGTGTTTACACGCAAAGCAGGGATAAAGAAGAATCGGATTACGGACAAGGTTCACAAAGTTTTCCCGATTTTATTCTGTTTTGGAAAGGACCGTATTTCGTTATTGTCAATACGCAGGAAATCGTTCCGGAAAGCGGAAAAGCAATTCGATATTTAGCAAAATTGATTGACGAATCCATTCAGGAAACCGGCGATATACCGGCTGTTGTCAATTTATTACCTAAAGAAGGATTGGCTCCTGCCGGATTTCTTTATTTCCATCACTATATTTGGTTAAATTCTTATTTTTTTATTGCCAATCAAAATATCATCAACATAGACGATCAGACCGACGCTGTTTTAGCAAAATACGGCACATCGGACGCCCGCAGTTATCTTCTGGTGGTTGAATATCCCGATGAAGCCAAAGCGCTCGAAGCATTCAAACAATTGAGAGATAGTTATGCACCGGAATGCACGCCTGAAAATCCGTTTGTTCAAATGGAAGATAAAACATGGTTTACCGTTTGGACAAAGGGAAATAAGCTGGGTGCTGTTTTTAACGGTGTGTCGCGGGAAAAAACGGAAGAATTGTATAAATCCACTATTAATAACATGTAAAACAAATAGGATATGGAAAAACTGATTACTCGCCGCGATTTATTGAAAAGAACGGCGGCAATAGCGGTAGGCGGCAGCATTCTTTTGAATCGCCCGCTCGAATCTTGGGCTTGGGGAACTAAGGCGGTAGCTAAAAGTAAAGTTGTATTGATCCGAAATGAAAAATTGTTTGCCGGCGGTGATCAACCGGATCCGACAATCGCTGCTCAAATGTTGGATGAAGCGCTCTGTAAGTTGACAGGAAAGGCGGATGCAAAAAAAGCATGGGCATCCATTGTAAAACCAACGGATATTGTCGGAATTAAGACCAACGGATGGAATAAATTTCCGACTCCTCCGGCAGTAAACGACATTTTGAAAGATCGTGTACTTCAAGCAGGAGTCAAGGAAGAAAACGTAAGTGTCAAGGACAGTGGAGCGCTTGATGATCCTGTCTTTCAAAACTCGACCGCTTTAATCAATGTGCGTCCAATGCGAACGCATGCGTGGGCGGGCGTTGGAACTTGTATCAAAAACTACATTATGTTTTCTCCGAATCGTCCTTCCTATCACGATGATTCTTGTGCAAGCTTGGCAACGTTGTACGATCTGCCGATTGTAAAAGGGAAAACGAGGTTGCACATACTGATTTTGTTTACTCCCACTTTCCACCATCGGACGGCTCAAGACATTTCGCCGGAATACCAATGGAAATACAACGGACTGATAGTCGGTTTTGACCCGGTAGCGGTCGATTCGGTCGGACTTCGCATCATTCAGGCAAAACGGAATGCTTTCTTCGGAGAAGATAAACCCTTGAATCCGCCTGCAAAACACATAGAATTGGCAGATACCCGCTATCATTTGGGAAATGCCGACCCGGCAAAAATTGATTTGATCAAATTGGGTTGGAACTCTGAGTCGTTTGTTTGATCGGTGCGGCAGTGATAAATGAGCCGAGCCTGACAATATTTATTTTTCGGGATCGGTCGATCCGGAAAGTTGGATCGAGCGATCCCGAAAATTGGATCGACCGATCCAAAAAGTTGGATCGACCGATACAGTAACATTACAGTCGGGCTATTTGGACATTATAGTCGGGCTATTTGGACATTATAGCCAGGCTATTTTGGCATTATAGTCGGGCTATTTTAAAAGTCACAACCGGGGTTGTCAAGACGCCGGTTCGGCGAGAGCTCTTTGCTTTCGTCGAGCCGGTAACTCTAAAAATTTGCAAAAGATACATTTAAATTATCAATTATGATACTGCAAAACATTTTTCGAAAACAACCTGCTGAACCCTTAAAAGCATGGAATGAACGGAAAAACGAAGATTTTAATTATGAATTGATTGAGCATTATTTCAAAAATAAAGACAATTCTTCTGCTTTTCAGACTGTCGGCGATCGATTGCCGGTTGATATTGATTTTTATGATTTGTTTGCATTTATCGATCGGACAAGTTCAAGAATCGGTCAGCAATATCTGTATAATCAGCTGCTTGTAATTGAAACTAACTTGCATTTTGATGACCGGGAAGCGCTTATTGACTATTTTATCAATAATGAAGATAAACGAATCAAAGCGCAAACCTTATTTTCAAAATTAAACAGAAGGGAATCTTTCTATATTTCTCATTTGTTTTTAAGCGATTATATTTCAAAACCTAAATGGTTTCGGGTAATCCGTTTACTTTCCTTTACAGGTTTTACAGCCTTCGTTCTTACATTTTTTATCCACAAAGTATTTATTCTTTTAATGCTGTGCTTTCTTGTAAATATGGCGTTTCATCTTTGGAATAAACGGAATATCATGATTTATATGGATTCGATTCCGCAGCTGCCGCTTCTGAGCCGAATTGCTGATGAGCTTATGAAATGGAACGTATTGAACCACACGGATAAAACTATTCGAGACGCAAGCGAATCCATTGCTAAATTGAAAAACGGTATTACGTTTTTTAAGTTTGAAAATAAAGTTCGTTCCGACTTAGAAGCTTTATTATTATCTGTATGGGAAATTATAAAAATTATACTTTTAATTGAACCTTTGACTGTATTCGACCTGTTAACAAAATTGGACAAAAAACGTGCGGACATTCAAACGCTGTTTGAATACATCGGTCAATACGACAGCGCCATTTCGATTGCAACCCTGCGGAAGGAATTGCCGTATTATTGTAAACCGGTAATAATCAATACAGCTCATACACTTGAATTTACGGATATTTATCATCCTCTGATTCCGGATTGCGTATCCAATTCTTTGCAAATAAACGATAAGTCCATTTTATTAACAGGATCGAATATGTCGGGGAAGACCACATTTATAAGAACAGTCGCTATTAATGTTTTATTGGCTCAAACCATTCATACGTGTTTTGCAAAGGATTTTTGTTTGTCTCAAATGCGTCTGTTTTCCGCCATTCGCATTACAGACGATATACTGAATGCCGTGAGTTATTATTTTGAAGAAGTCTTGACAATCAAAAACTTACTGGAAAAAAGCGAGTCATCGGCTAATAATATCTTTTTTCTGGATGAAATTTTTAAAGGTACGAATACGATTGAGCGGATCTCCGCAGGAAAATCGGTTCTTTCTTATCTTGCGCGTTCAAATAAAAATATCGTTTTTGTTTCTACCCATGATATAGAGTTAACAGATTTATTATCGGAAGAGTATGACTTATATCACTTTACGGAAACCATTCAGGAAAAGCAAATCCGCTTCGACCATCAATTAAAATCCGGTAACTTGACAACTACCAATGCTATTTCTATTCTTGAAATAAATGATTATCCGGAGGAGGTGACTACTGAAGCGAAAAAAATATCAAGCGCTATGCGAACAAATTCTTTAAGGATCAATTCTCCGATTGAATGACTCCGGTCAAATGAGGTGGTGGAATTTTGCTTTTTCTACTGTGTCATCCGCGTTTTATTATTATTTTTTCCGCAACTTTATTGCCGTAAAAACTTTTTTGGTGTGCAAGGCGAAATCGCCCTGCATAATCCATCCGTAATAACCCGGGTCTTCTTGAAAAACTTCTTCGACCAATCTGCCTTTGTATTTACCGAAATTGATCACTTCCTGCTTTCGTTCGTTGTAAATTATTCGTCCGGCAAAATCGGCTTGATTGTTGAACGAAGAATATTCGGAAAGAAAAGTAACATCATTTTTTAAATCGGGGTAACGATCCAATTGGGCTTGCAAAATCTCGTAGGTTGCTTTTGTATCGGCTGCCGCCGAATGCGCATTTTCCAAGTCGCTGTTGCAATAAAATTTATAAGCGGCGGATAAGTTACGGGGTTCTTTTTTATGAAAAATGGTTTGTATATCGACAAACTTTCGCCGCATCAAATCAATATCCACGTCCGCTCTCAAAAATTCTTCCGCCAGCAAAGGGATATCGAAACGGTTGGAATTATATCCCGCCAAATCACAACCCTCAATCTGAGCGGCTAATGATTTGGCGATCATCTTAAAAGTAGGCGCATTCTTCACATCGTCATCGGTTATTCCGTGTATTGCAGTCGCTTGAGGAGGTATCGGCATTTCCGGATTAATCAAACGCGTTTTACTATCTTCTTCTCCGTTGACAGCTATTCTCAGATACGAAATTTCTACGATCCGGTCTGATGCTATATTGATTCCCGTCGTTTCCAAATCGAAAAAAACGAGGGGATTTTTCAGATGTAATTTCACTGCTTATTAACTATTTACGATATACGATTAATTTCACCGCTAATCATTCAGCATCATGGGCATCAACAGCATCAGCAAGTCTTCGTCGGCTTCGTTTTCAGCCGGTAACATTAAACCTGCACGCGATGGATCGGCTAATTGCAGAACCACTTCGGTCGAAGGAATGTTGTTTAATATTTCGATCAGGTAAGTTCCCTTAAATCCGATATTGAGTTCTTCATCTTCATAAACGCAGGCAACCGTTTCTTCGGCAGATGTGGAATAATCAATGTCTTGAGCCGAAATAAAAATACGGTTGGGAAGGAATTGCAATTTAATTAAACTGCTTGCGGGATTCGAAAAAACCGATACACGCTTTAATGCCGTTACAAATACCAATCGATCGACGGTTATTCTAAATGGGTTGTCTTTGGGAATCACTCCGTTGTAATTCGGATAACGACCTTCTATCAAGCGGGAAATGATGATTACATTCTCCATGGTAATATAGGTGTTATTTTCATCAAAACCAATTGTTACAGGTCCGATTTCTTTTGGAAGAACGGTCCTTAACAGGTTTGCCGGTTTTTTCGGTAAAATAAACGACGCTTTCCCGTTTCCTTTAGCGGAAAAGTTTTTGAAACGCACCAATTTATGACCATCGGAAGCAACAAAAGTGATATTGTCTTCGGAAATATCAAATAAAATACCGTTCATCACCGGACGCAATTCGTCTTCGGCTGTGGCAAACAAGGTGCGACTGATGCCCGACAACAAATTTTCAGCGGAAATTTCCATTTTATTGGCAGTATCTTTCAACGGTTTGGGCTGCGGATATTCATCGCCGTTCTGACCGATGAAATTGTATTTACCGTTTTCATAATAAATAAACATTTCCAAGCTTGTGTCGTCAATGGTGAAAGTGATGGGTTGGTCCGGCAATTCTTTCAGCGAATCCAACAAATTTTTTGAAGGAATGGCAAAAATGCCTTCGCCTTCCACCTCTTGCACTTCAACGGAGGTTATCATTCGGGTTTCACTGTCTGCTGCGGTTATTTTCAATACATTTTCTTGGAGTTCAAATAGAAAGCAATCCAATACAGGGATCGTATTCTTAGAGGCGATGACACGGCTTATTACTTGCAAGTGACTTGACAAAGAACTACTTGATACAACGAATTTCATATAATAATAATTTACTTTTATTTGTATCGCAAAAGTAAAGAACTTTTTTTAAATAACCAAACCATCGTAGGCAATAAAAACATTCTCCGGCAAATTTTTCTCCATGACCGAATGCAACCCGAAACGATGACCGATATGGGTGAGGTAAGCCCTACGGGGATTGATTCTCCGAATATTTTGGAGGGCTTGTTCCAAATTTTGGTGAGCAATATGTTCTTTTATATGCAAGGCATTGATAACCAAAATATTTAAATCGTTCAGCTTTTCAAACTCTACTTCGGGAATAGTTTTAAGATCGGTTAAATAAGCAAAATTGTCGATTCGAAAACCCAAAATCGGTAAATTTCCGTGCATCAGACGAACGGGGATAATTTTAATATCTGAAACATAAAAAGGTTGATTTTCAATCGAAATCAATTTCAAATTCGGAATACCCGGATATTTATCTTCTTTAAAAACGTAGGATAATCGGCTGTGAATTGCATCTGTTACATTTCTTTCGGCATAAACAGGCAATGCGCCGGTTTTGCAAAATGCACGTAAATCATCCAATCCTCCTACATGATCGTAGTGTTCGTGGGTCAACAAAACGCCTGCCAGTTCCGTAAAATAGTCTGTTTCCAATGTTTTCAACATTTGCATCCGGAAATCGGGACCGCAATCGAGTAAAATTCGCTTCCCTTCAATCTCAACCAAAACCGAAGCACGAAAACGCCAATCCAAACGGTCGGTAGAGGTGCAAACTTCGCAACGACATCCTATTTGGGGATTTCCTGCCGATGTGCCGGTACCTAAAAAATGTATTTTCATATATAATTCACCTCCGGTTGAAGTTCGATATCAAATTTTTCTTTCACTCCCCGCCGGATTTCTTCAGCTAACAAAGCGATTTCTTGCCCTGTTGCCCGGTTTTTATTGATAATGATCAAAGCATGTTTTTCGTGGACAGCGGCGCCTCCCAAGGTTTTCCCTTTCCATCCGCAATGTTCGATTAACCAGGCAGCCGAAATTTTCATTCGGTCTTCATCGACAGGATAATAAGGAATATCGGGATAACGTTCTTTTAAGTCTTGGAAATGTTCGGGAGAAATATAGGGATTCACAAAAAAACTGCCGGCATTGCCCTCCTTTTTCGGATCGGGCAATTTGGATTTTCGAATAGCGATAACCGCTTCACGCACGGTTTGCAGTGAAACCGGCTTTCCGGCTAAGTATTCCCGAATGTTTCCGTAATCCAAACGAAATTCCGGGTGTTTCGATACTTTAAAAACAACGTGTACAATGTAATACTTCCCTTTGTTTTCAATCTTTTTGAAAAAACTGCTTCGATAGGAATAATCGCATTCGTCGCCTGTAAAAATCAGCTTTTCACCTGTTTCGAGCGCATAAGCATGTATTTCTTCTATTCGTTCCGAAACCTCCGCACCATAAGCACCGATATTTTGCACCGCGGCAGCACCCGTTTCTCCGGGAATCAACGACAGGTTTTCAAGACCGCCCCATCCGTTTTCCACGCAAGATGCGACTAACGAATCCCAATCGTTTCCCGCGCCGACTTTCAGCCAAACAGAATGTTCATCTTCTTTCAATTTCTCAATTCCCTGTATGGCGGAATGTACGATAATTCCATCGAAATCGCCGAGAAACAACAAATTGCTTCCTTGTCCGATATGCCAAAAACGTTGGGAAAAGAAAAATTCATCGCGAAGCAGCTTCCGCAAATCTTCTTCGGATTCGTATTCCGCAAAATACTTTGTTTTAATGTTTAACCCGAACGTATTATATTTTAATAAGGAATAATTTTGTTCAATTCTCATAAACAAGCGGATAGTTATTTAAGGGGCAAATGTAACAATTTTTCACAAAACCATGAAGAATATATTTGTTTTTCTTTCTTTGATTATGGGAATCTCGATATTTTTCGGTATTTTTGCAAAACAATACAAATCTTAATATGATTAAGCAAACCGTAATTTCCATACTCATCTTACTTATCCCACTTTTACACGCAAAAGGGCAAGACAAAATCATTACAGTGCAAAACGACACCGTTTTTTGCAGAATTCTTTCTATCACTCCGACTCATATTCAATATGAGCAAAAAGATGATAAGCAAAATACGGTAGGTAAATTTATCCCGATTGAACAAGTACAGGAATATTTCACCCGGTCGGAATTGCATAATACTGCTATCGGCTCTCGTATAAGTGAACAACCGAAAGAACCTTTTGATCGGTGGAGAATCGGAATTCAGGGCGGCGGAGCTTATCTGCTGTCTTCTTTTTCCAATATGGAGAAAAATATGCAATACTTGGGTATATCTCAATCCAAGATAGACGATTATCGTAAACAACTGCGAAATGGGATGTATTTCGGAGCCGATGTCCACTATTTCATTACTCCTTTTTTGGGTGCGGGAGTAAAATATTCTTTGTTTACAACTTCAGCCAAAATAAACTATATTCTCGGTTCGGGATATTATGAATATTATATGCCCGGTTTTATTCTTTTTTCCATTCCGACTTATTATTCCATAAGTGAGAAAGACAACTATTTTGTGAATTACGTCGGACCGTCTGTCGTCTTTCGGCATTGGTTGGATAAAAATCGTAAATTCAGATTGAATGAAGAACTATCCGTCGGCTATGCGAAATACAGAGAGGAAGACCGATTCGATCCCGATCAATATCCTTCTTTGAATAATATATTAACGGAAGGAAATGCTTTAGGCGGATCCTTTCAATTATCTTTCGAATATTATCCTTTGTCTTGGTTATCGGTCGGTGCAAATGCGAGCGCTTTTTTGACCACCTTCAAGAAAGTGAACATTTCCACCGGGGATACGAGCATCACGCAAGATTTAGACGTAAATAATCATATCAACATGTCCCGTATGGACTATTCTCTCGCTATTCGATTCCATTTTAAATAATTCATAATTCATAATGAAACCATTGTTCCAATATATTTCGGCGGCTTTCTTCTGCATTACTGTTTTCTCATGCAGTAACAGCTTTTTAAATGAAGAATCCGATTTATCGACTAACACCGAAGAAGGAATTTTTCTTTCACCGCAATGGGGTGCGGCGGATTATTCCGTCCGAGTCCCGACGGCAGGAAATGCCAAATTCAGTGTAACAAAAGTCCCCGATTGGTTGAAGGTGAATACTTCGACGGGACAATTCAACAACGATGTCGCAATCATCAATTGCAGCGCTTCTCTCCGGAGCGATTTTTCTGCAATCGGCTTTTACTATGCTTCAATGATCCTGGATATTGAAGGTATCGGAAAATGTCTTGTTCCGGTAACTTATATATCCGAAGGGAATCCGGGCATCGAAACCGAAACAGATATCACTTTAGAGTATAACTATTACGGTTCAGGTGGTTATGCGCCGCTCAATATCAAAAACACGGGAGAAGGAATATTGCTGTGGGGAATAATGGAAAAGCCCGAATGGATTACCATTCATTTGCCGGGAGGAACTGCTTTCCCCGATCATACGCTGTATCCGCTTCCGCAGCAAAGCGGTATTACCCTCGACTTATTGTATTCCGGCGCTTCCCTCCCGACAGAAGGCGATTTACAGGGAAAAATAGTAATCGCAAGCAACGATAAAAATCACAGTGAAACAACCGTTAATGTTTCTTTCAGTTTGGGAACTCCTTCTTTGAATTGTTACACAGACCGGTTGGATTTCGGGCGAACGGAAACCGTTCAAGCCATGGAAATTTTCAATCAAGGCGCAGGGTTGTTGGTATGGAATGTTGAATCTCTGCCCGAATGGCTGAGCGTTTCCGATAGCGTGGGCGTTTTATCTCCCTATTCATGGAAAACCTTAACATTTACCTGCAACAGAAGCCTGATGCCCGATGGTCAGCAATCACAGACCATCTATCTGAAGACCAACGATAAAAATAATCCTTCCTATGCCATAACGGTTACAGCCGTTCATTACATATCCAATCCCGAAAATATCCGGGCAATCGAGGGGATTGTCACCGATGCCCGGCTCGATAAAACCGGCGGTATTTTGTATCTTACCACAAGTCAACCTAATCGTTTATTGGCTTATAATACGAAAACAAAAACGATCGACAGGGAATTGGCTTTAAGCAAAGCGCCTACCTGTTTCAGCCTGTCGGAAGACGGTCATCAAGCGCTGATCGGACACAGCGGACTGATCAGCTGTGTGGATATGAATGTTTTTTCGGTGACAAAAACGTTGGATGTGAATTATGATATTTTCGACATCGAATGGGGCGCCGATAATTGGTGCTGTTATGCACCCGGACAAGAAGTTCAGCATTACGTTTTGCAATGGAAAAATCTCGACACGGGAGAAACATACGACACACCCTATAGTTACGGATACTTGTACGGTAAAACGCTCATTAAAAAAATGCCGAATAAAGACTATATTGTTGCGTCAAGACTAATTATTTCCCCATCGGGAATTACGGTCTTTAATATTCAAGATCGCAGTCAAGCGCAATATTTTCATCAAGATATCGGTAATTTCTGGTTTTCTTTTGATGGAAATTACCTTTTTAGTTCGTGGAGCGAAATTTACAGAACATCCTCGCTTCTTATTCCGTCGTCTGATCTGATAGTTTCTCCCATCGCCGCTTTTTCTCCGTCTCCTCCTTATCCCATTTATTGGATAGACCATCAGGCCGCTTCCCGATCTGTATGGGTTTTATCGACTTCCAACGATTATTACGGCAGTTCGCAACGAGAAATCCGACAATACGAAGATAATGATTTTACTTACGTTAAGACGTATTATTACGAAGAATCTTATAAGGGATATCCTGCCCAAGCCCAATACGTTTTTGCAATAGGTGACGGAAGCGGATTGGCAGTTATAAAAAACAATAGTGCCAATGACTGGGCTATAGAACATATAACCGTCACAAAATAATTATTGCAATCGAGTGAATTGTAGTACCGGTATGCGCCATTTCTACGGCGTTCGGGGAAGGTGCGAGGTGCACTCTTCCCTGATTGGCATTTTGCTATTTTCTTGGGTTATTAATCTTTTCAACCAAAGCCTTAGAGAAATTGTCGAGTGGCGTATTATCGCAATTGATTGTGCGCAAATTGGGTAAATTGACAATTTCAGGCGGTAAATGCGTTATCTTAGTGCCTGATAAATCCAATCCTGTGAGATTGGGTAAATTGACAATTTCCGGCGGCAAACCGGTAATGTTGTTATCGGACAAAATCAACCAAGTCAAGTTGGGCATATTTCCGATTTCCGGCGGCAAACTCGTAATATTGTTACCGGATAAATCCAAGCCCGTTAAATTTGTCAAATTCCAGATTTCGTTGGGTAAACTCGTAATCTTGTTACGGGATAAATACAACCAAACCAAACTTTTTAATTTTCCGATTTCACTTGGCAAGCTTGTAAGTTTGTTATCAGCTAAATCCAAATACATTAACTTCGACAAATTTCCGATTTCGCGCGGCAAGTTTGTAATCCGGTTATTATGCAAACTCAAACCTGTTAAGCCGGTCAAATTGCCGATTTCGTGCGGTAAATCGGCAATCTGATTATTGGTTAAGTCCAACTCATTCAATTTAGATAAATTCCCGATTTCGTGCGGTAAACCGGTAATCTTGTTATCAGACATATCCGACCAGGCTAAATTGATCAAATTACCGATTTCAGGTGGCAAAGCGGTAATTTGGTTATTCGATAAATTCAAACTCGGCAAATTGGTTAATTTTCCTATTTCATGCGGTAAACTTTTGATCTTATTCTCAGATAGATCTAACCGGGTTAATTTGGTCAAATTCCCGATTCCCGGCGGCAAGCCGGTAATATTGTTGTGATATAACCATAACTGTGTTAAATTTATCAATTTCCCGATGTCATCAGTAAGTTTCACCGATAGTTGACCGTTGACATCCATTGCTTGTATACTGCTATCTAAGTAGTTAATTTTATTTGCATATTTATTCCGGATTCCTAATGTATCTAACAGATAGGTTGTTTCATCCCAGTCAGTGACTTTTGCAAATCCGTAATATTTAATATTAAATTGTTCAGCTTTTTTCCAACTTCCCAATTTTTCAACTTCATCTCCTTCTTTGTTAATAAAATAATACCTGTTATCGTTGTACGCCAATGCGTATTTTCCGTCATAAAAGTAAAAGGCATTAATTAATTTCTCCGCTCGATGGTATTCATATTGTGCCCGTTGGTATTCTTTTTTTGCTCTTTCTCCGGCTCTGCTTGCTTCCATGAATTGCCAAATTGCCAAAAGCAGGAAAAGTCCGGCGGCAATAAGCGCCCATCGGGTAGTGCGCGATGCTTTTCGCACGGTTTCGCCGTTGGCATTATGAATCAATTTTTCCAAAGACGCACAAGTAAATACGGCTTCCTTGTCGCGCTTTTCGTCGTTATTGGTCAGACTCAGATATAATTTGTCCATAAGTGATTGGAAATAAGATAAATCAATCCTGTCTTTTTCTTTGTGCAATTGGTCGTAAACAGTTTCTATAAATTTGTCTTTTTCCCCTTTTTGCAGTGTGACTAAACTTTTTTCCGGATTGTTAATTCCTTGCAGCACTTCTCTGATTTTATCCAAGGTCATCGGTTCAATCCGCAGCCTTTTTTGTAAAATACCGGGCACGACTTGTTCAAAATCATGCAAATGCTCTAAATATTCCTCGCGTATCGCGATGATGATTTTGACGGACAGGTTCAATGCAAGCACTTGTTTTACGGTTTGGTAAAACTCGTTCTGCTCTTGTTTGTTTCCTAAAATGTAAAGCTCCTCGAATTGGTCGAAAATCAGGTAAATAGGCTTAATGTGTTTCAATCGTGAAGTCTTAATTTGTCGGACAAGACGTGTATTGTCCGTTTCGTTTTCCATATCGTGATGATCATCAATATATTCCGTATCGTTACCGATTGCAGCATTCAGGGCTTTTCCGAGTGATAGATTGATATTTGCCCCTCTTCTAATTGTTAAGACAAACCAATCCGACAGCTCTAAACGGTTTGCCAATCCACACTTGAGCATGCTTGTTTTGCCTGTACCCGAAACACCGTAAAGCAAGAGTAAATCTGTTTGCGAAGCCATTTCATACAATTGCTCAACTTCTTCATTTCTACCGAAATAAAAATCTTTGTCGTTGCGTCCGTAAGCGTTTAAGTACTTAAACGGGTATTCCTTTTCGCTTTGCATTGTTTGGTATGTTTAAATATTTTAAACTGATGCTAAATTATTGAAGATTTGGTAAAATCTTATGTCCTAACCTATTTTAACAATAACCCTTAAATCTACGCAAAGTTACAACATTTTTTATAAAGAAATACATTTTTTGAAAATATTTCATTCGTACTTCGATATTTTTTGTTTTTTTATGCTTGTTGAACATATTTTTTCCTCACTTTGCAACAAGGTGTATTACAAGTTACATATTATGGCAAATATTCTCGTCCTTGATTTCGATATTGCCCAATCAAGAAATGAAATAATACTGCACTTGTCGCGTGTTTCTTTCTTTCTCGCAGACAAAAAATTATTTGCTGCATTGAAAAAAACATAGTACTTTTGCAGAGATTTATTAAATCGTATCAGTTGGTCGAAAATATGATAAAAATAACATTTCCCGATGGTTCCGTGAAGGAATATGCCCAAGGAGTCACAGCTTTGCAAATAGCGGAAAGCATCAGTCCACGCTTGGCACAAGACGTTTTGGCTGCCGGAATCAACGGTGAAACTCGAGACTTGTCTCGTTCTATCGGAGAAGATGCCTTCGTGAAATTATATAAATGGGAAGACGAAGAAGGTAAACACACTTTCTGGCATTCTTCCGCTCATTTATTAGCCGAAGCGCTACAAGAGTTGTATCCGGATATTCAGTTCGGCATTGGTCCCGCAATCGAAAACGGATTCTATTACGATGTAGATCCCGGGAAAGGTGTCACCATCAAAGATGCCGATTTGCCGATTATCGAAAAGAAAATGCAAGAATTGGTTGCCCGAAAAGAACAGCTTTTGCGTCAAGAGATTTCTAAAGATGATGCATTGAAATTATTCGGCGATCGGAATGAAACCTATAAAACGGAATTAATCGCCGAGCTGGCGGATGGAACCATTACAACTTATACACAAGGTTCATTTACCGACCTTTGCCGCGGACCGCATTTGCCCGATACATCTCCCATCAAAGCTATCAAACTGATGTCGGTGGCAGGAGCTTATTGGCGAGGCGATGAAAAGCGACCGCAATTAACTCGTATCTACGGGATTACTTTTCCTAAAAAGAAATTATTGGACGAATATCTCCTATTGTTGGAAGAAGCAAAGAAGCGCGATCACCGAAAAATCGGCAAAGAGATGGAGTTGTTTGCTTTCTCTCAAAATGTAGGGCAGGGATTACCGCTTTGGTTGCCGAAAGGTACCCAATTGCGCCTGAAATTGGAAGAGTTTCTCAAGCAAATTCAAAAGAAATACGGATATCAACAAGTGATGACTCCGCATATCGGGGGTAAAATGCTGTACGTTACTTCCGGGCATTATGAAAAATACGGTAAAGATTCGTTTCAGCCGATTCATACGCCGGAAGAGGGCGAGGAGTTTTTGCTGAAACCGATGAATTGCCCGCATCACTGCGAAATATACAAGGCTTTTCCACGATCTTACAGAGATTTGCCGCTTCGTTTGGCTGAATTTGGTACGGTTTATCGCTACGAACAAAGTGGAGAACTTCATGGATTAACTCGCGTTCGAGGCTTTACCCAGGATGATGCACATATTTTTTGTTCTCCCGATCAAGTCAAAGCGGAATTTATCAAAGTGATGGATATTATCCATATCATTTTTCGCGCATTGAATTTTAACAATTACGAAGCACAAATATCGTTGCGCGATCCCGACAATAAAGAAAAATACATCGGATCGGATGAAAATTGGCAACAAGCCGAACAGGCGATCATTGAAGTGTGTGAAGAAAAAGGAATCAAAGCGAAGGTAGAATTGGGAGAAGCGGCTTTCTACGGTCCTAAACTGGACTTTATGGTAAAAGACGCTTTAGGTCGTCGCTGGCAATTAGGCACGATTCAAGTGGATTACAACCTGCCCGAACGTTTTGGATTGGAATATGTCGGAGCTGACAATCAAAAACATCGCCCGGTGATGATTCACCGCGCGCCTTTCGGTTCCATTGAACGCTTTGTCGCAGTATTGATTGAGCATACAGCCGGAAAATTTCCCTTATGGCTGGTTCCCGATCAGGCGGTTATTCTTCCAATCAGTGAAAAATTCAACGATTATGCAGAAAAAGCGGCAGAAGAATTAAAGAAAAACGATATTCGGGTGATTATTGACGACCGAAACGAAAAAATAGGACGCAAAATCAGAGACAATGAATTGAAAAAGATACCTTATTTATTGATTGTCGGAGAAAAAGAAATGGAAAATAATGAAATTTCCGTAAGAAAACAAGGCGAAGGTGATGCAGGTTCAATGAAAATTATTAACTTTGCCGAACTTTTGAATGAAGAAGTAAAAAAACAGATGAGTCAATGGTAATAATCAGTAAAGAAAAATAAAAAATATAAACAGACAGACATATTTGAATGAAGAAAGACAATCTTAAGGATCAGTACAGAATTAATGAAAAAATCCGTACACGTGAGGTTCGTTTAGTGGGGGATAATGTAGAACAAGGTGTTTATCCGATTGTCGAAGCTCTAAAAATTGCCGGAGAATTGAATCTCGACTTGATTGAAATTTCACCTAATGCGGTGCCGCCTGTTTGTAGGATTTTGGATTATCAAAAATTCATCTATCAACAAAAGAAACGTCAAAAGGAACAAAAGGCAAAATCGGTAAAAATTGTTGTCAAGGAAATTCGTTTCGGTCCGCAGACCGACGACCATGACTACAATTTCAAATTGAAACATGCCAAGAGCTTTTTGGAAGAAGGAGCGAAAGTAAAAGCGTACGTGTTTTTCAAAGGACGTTCCATCTTATTTAAGGAACAAGGGGAAGTATTATTGCTTCGATTTGCCAATGATTTGGAAGATTATGCCAAAGTGGAGCAATTACCGGCCTTGGAAGGTAAAAAAATGATTATTATGCTCGCTCCCAAAAAAATGAGCGGCATAATACAGAAAAAACCGTCTAAACCGGTGAATATGAATGAACAAACAACCGACGAAGGAGAGAAATCGGAAATCAAAGAGTGATAACCGATTAATTTCTTTTGCCGATATTATAAACCAGTAATAAATTCAAGTAATAATGCCGAAAATTAAGACTAATTCCGGTGCCAAAAAAAGATTCGCTCTTACCGGAACAGGAAAAATCAAGAGAAAACATGCTTATAAAAGTCACATTCTAACGAAGAAGACTAAAAAACAAAAGAGAAGATTAACACATTTCTCAATTCTTGATCATGCCAACGTGAATAGCGTGAAGAAAATGTTGGGAATGAAGTAAGGAGGTTTATGTATTATTTAAGCGATTTTCAAAAGATTTATTAACAGAGATTTAGCACAAAAGACCGTAAAAGAGCGGCGCTAAATTTCACAAATATTTTAAGTATTATGCCCAGATCAGTCAATCATGTAGCATCAAGAGCTAAAAGAAAAAGAATCCTCAAATTGACAAGAGGATATTATGGCGCTCGAAAAAATGTATGGACAGTAGCCAAGAATACGTGGGAAAAAGGATTAACCTATGCTTTCCGCGATCGCCGGAACAAAAAACGCAATTTTCGGGGATTGTGGATACTACGCATCAATGCGGCAGCCCGTTTGGAAGGATTCACCTACTCGCGTTTAATGGGAGCACTTCACAAAAACGGAATAGAAATTAACCGGAAAGTTCTTGCCGATTTGGCGATGAATCACCCGGAAGCATTCAAAGCGATTGTAGATAAAGTAAAATAAATTTGTTGATTATAAGTCCGTGCTCGCACCTTACAGTGAGCAGAAGTAAACCGTACCGGAAAACCCGATACGGTTTTTTTCATTGTACGTACAACGTCTCTACTGCTCTCGTAGAGAGCCGACCTGTATAAGCAAGCTATTGCAACTTTTTCAACAAAGATGCACTAAAATTTAGCTAAGGAATTTTTGGATTCCAAATATAATCACTAAATTTGTCGCTTCAAATAAGACAAATTGTCAGTAAAAAAACAAGCTCCCATGGAACAAGAACAAAACAATATTCAAATCGAACTGAACGAAGAAATCGCACAGGGAATTTATTCGAATTTAGCAATAATCGCACATTCCTCTTCCGAATTTATAGTGGATTTTGTTCGATTGGTACCGGGGGTACCTAAAGCAAAAGTACAGTCGCGCATTATCCTGACGCCGGAACATGCCAAACGTTTGATGTTGGCATTGGCAGATAATGTGAAAAAATATGAATCGCAGAACGGAGAAATACGATTACGGGGAATGGGATTTGTTCCTCCCGTCTTCGGACCCGTCGGAGAAGCGTAAATATTTAATTATGAGTTATGAATTATGAATCCTTGCGAGGACCGATTACTCGTAATGACGAATAAGTATAAAATTCTATAAAATAAATAAAAGTGAAGGTAATGAAATTCGGCGGAACTTCTGTGAGTTCCGCAGTCGGTATTTTGAAAGTAAAAGAAATTGTTGAAGCGGCAGAAAAGCCCGTTATTGTTGTGATTTCCGCCATGGGTGGGATAACCGATCAATTATTGCATACTTCAAACTTAGCTTCTCGAGGCGATTATGCGTATGAAAAAGAATACGGTCAAATTCTCAGCAGGCATATCGAAGCAGCTCAAGCGGTTATTTCCGATCCAACTACACGCGAACTTGTACTGAAACAAATTATTTTTCTTTTGGAGGAATTGGAAAATATTTTTAAGGGCGTGTTTCTGGTACGTGACATCTCTCAGAAAACCTCCGACATTATTGTCAGTTACGGAGAACGGCTAAGTTCTCTGATAGCGGCTAATGCTATTTCCGGAGCTCAACTGTTCGATGCTCGCGAATTTATCCGAACGGAAAAACAGCTCAAAAAGCATATTGTCGATTTTAAGCAAAGCAATAAATTAATAAAGAAAACTTTTGCCGAAATTCCCAAAATCGCGATAGTTCCCGGATTTATTTCTCAAGATATTAATTCGGGAGATACCGGTAATTTAGGTCGCGGAGGCTCCGATTATACCGCATCGATTCTTGCGGCGGCGCTCGATGCAACGATTCTTGAAATCTGGACGGATGTGAACGGATTCATGACCGCCGACCCCAAAGTAATATCAAGCGCGTATGTTATCAATGAATTGAGTTATATCGAAGCGATGGAGTTGTCGAACTTCGGTGCCAAGGTAATTTATCCGCCAACCATTTTCCCTGTTTATCATAAAAATATACCCATATTAATCAAGAATACATTTAATCCGGAAGCGTCGGGAACACTTATTTCGAAAAAAAAGACAGGTTCCGGCAAATCCATCAACGGAATTTCTTCGATCGACAATACTTGCCTGATCACCGTTCAAGGTTTGGGAATGGTTGGAGTGATCGGCGTGAACTACCGGATTTTCAAAGCGCTTTCCAAAGCAGGAATCAGCGTGTTTATGGTTTCGCAGGCTTCATCTGAAAACACTACTTCCTTCGCGGTAAAAAACGAAGATGCGGATCTGTCGGTAAAAGTTTTGAAAGAAGAGTTCCGATTGGAATTAAGCCAGGGAGAAATCAACGACATCAAATCGGAAAAAAATTTAGCAACCGTAGCCATTGTCGGCGAAAATATGAAACGGACTCCGGGAATTGCCGGTCAATTGTTTGGGACGCTCGGACGCAGCGGAATCAGTGTTATCGCCTGCGCGCAGGGAGCTTCCGAAACCAATATTTCGTTTGTCATCGACAGCCTCCATTTACGGAAAGCTTTAAATTCCATCCACGATTCATTTTTCCTTTCGGAATATCAAGCATTGAATATATTCGTAATCGGCATCGGTACCGTCGGCGGTCATTTATTGGAGCAGATCAAGCGGCAGCAAAAGACCCTTATGCATCAAAACGGTTTGAAATTAAATGTTGTAGGAATCGCTGACGTGGACAACATGATATTAAACAGGAGAGGGATCAATTTAGATACTTATTTGGAAACTTTGCGAAAGGACGGTATGGCAACCACGCCGGAATTGCTTCGTGAAGAAATCCTGAACATGAACATTTTCAATTCCGTTTTTGTTGATTGTACGGCAAGTTCTCAAATTTCGGCTCTTTACGGTGATTTTCTATCTCATAATATTTCGGTAGTCGCCGCAAACAAAATTGCCGCTTCCTCGGAATACGATAATTATCGCTCTCTGAAAGAGACCGCACGAAAGAAAGGGGTCAAGTTTTTATTTGAAACCAACGTAGGTGCCGGTTTACCGATTATCAACACAATGAATGCTTTAATCAACAGCGGTGATAGAATAGTCAAGTTGCAGGCGGTTTTGTCCGGGACGGTAAATTATATCTTTAATACCATTTCGGAGGAAATTCCTTTAAGCAAAGCGATAAGGATGGCCAAAGAAGCGCGCTTCTCGGAGCCTGATCCTAGAATTGATTTAAGCGGAACAGATGTTATCCGGAAATTGGTTATTCTCACAAGGGAAGCCGGTTACGAAGTAAGTCAAGCCGACGTTGAAAAAAACTTGTTTATTCCCGATCGCTATTTCCAAGGTTCGTTGGATGATTTTTGGAAATTCGTTCCGGAATTGGACGAAGAATTTGAAGAAAAGCGTAAAAAATTAGAAACGGAAGGGAAACGTTACCGTTTTGTAGCTGAAATGGATCGAGGGAACTGCCGACTGGGATTGCAACCGGTGGACAGAAGTCATCCGTTTTATGAATTGGAAGGAAGCAATAACATCATCATGATCACAACGGAACGATACGACGAATTTCCAATGATTATCAAAGGATACGGAGCGGGAGCAGCCGTAACGGCAGCCGGCGTGTTTGCGGATATTATCAGTATCGCGAATATACGATAGAAATGAATAAAATTGACATTCAATCGGTTAAACAACGATTTGGAATTATCGGAAATAGTCTGCTGTTGGAACGGGAAATAGAGAAAGCGATTTCAATAGCCCCCGTCGATTTAACGGTGTTGATTATAGGAGAAAGCGGAGTGGGAAAAGAAGCTTTTCCTCAAATTATTCATCAGAACAGTTTTCGAAAACACGGTCCGTATATTGCGGTCAATTGCGGAGCAATTCCCGAAGGAACGATCGATTCGGAACTCTTCGGACATGAAAAAGGCTCTTTTACGGGAGCTTTAGCCGAAAGAAAAGGATATTTTGAAGTAGCCGACAAAGGAACCATTTTTTTGGATGAGGTCGGCGAATTGCCCATAGCCACTCAAGCTCGCTTGTTGCGGGTGTTGGAATACGGCGAATTTATCAAAGTAGGTTCATCCAAAGTACAAAAAACGGATGTTCGAATCGTAGCCGCCACCAATATGGATTTAATAAAAGCCATTCGCAAAGGTAAATTCAGGGAAGACTTGTACTATAGGTTAAATACGGTTCCGGTGTTTATTCCGCCTTTGCGTGAACGGAAAGAGGACATCATTTTGTTGTTTAAGAAATTCTCTATCGATTTTGCCGAAAAATACCGTATGCCGCCTATTCATCTATCCGAAGAAGCCAAGCAGGTTTTATGCGACTACCGATGGCCCGGCAACATTCGTGAATTGAAGAATATCACCGAGCGGATGTCGATTATAGAACAGGAAAGGGAAATTTCACGGGAAGTAGTGAAAACGTATTTGGTCAACCCCGACATCGGACTCCCCGCTTTGTTGGAACCCGATTCCGATAAACCTTTTTACAAAAGCGAACGTGAAATCATGTACCGGATTCTTTTCGACATGCGTAAAGATATCAATGATTTAAAGAAATTGGTTCCCGAATGGAATAAAAATAATTCTTCGGGACAGGAAATGCCTCATATTTCCTATTCTTCCCGACCGGTTTCAACGAATATACCGGAAAAAGTGATTGAGGAAGAACCGGTTCAATACGCCGACGAATATGCCGAAGAAGAATGGAAATCTCCCGAAGAATCGACGGCAAAGTCTTTGGAAGAAGTTGAAAAAGAAATGATAAAAAAAGCGTTGGATCGCAACGGCGGCAAACGGAGAAGCGCCGCTTCCGATCTGAAAATATCCGAACGAACGTTATATCGAAAAATCAAAGAATATGGCTTGGAGTAAATATATCATATCCTGTGCGCTGTTTCTGTTGGTTTCGTGCTCTATCTCGTATAAGTTCGAAGGAGGCAGCGTGAATTATGATTTAACAAAAACCATCTATATCGCCGATTTTCCCAACAGAACTCCTTTTTATTCACCCATGTCGTCGATGTTTAACTTGGCGCTGCGAAAACGCTTTGTCGAACAAACGCGATTAAAAGAGGTGACTTCCAATGCCGATATTGAAATGGAAGGTGAGATAACCAATTTCGACGTAGCAGGTATGGCTGTCAAAAGCGACGCTTATTCTTCCCAAACACGTTTAACAATCACGGTTCATGTACAATATATAAACAATAAGGAAGCCGGTAAAGATGTTGATCAATCGTTTTCGGCATTTCAGGAATTTCCGAGCACCCAATCCATTGATGCCGTGCAAGATGATTTGGTAAAAAAAATTATTGACGAATTAGTAGATATGATTTACAATGCAACGATCGCAAATTGGTAATACAACTCCACAGGATAAACCCGGGATTCATCACGATGAGATCACCGACTTAATAAAAGGAACGATTCCTTTTACAACTAAAACTTTGGTCCGTATATCGGATTTGCTTAAAGAATATCCTTATTTTCAAGCGGCGCATTTACTTTACAGTTTGAATTTACTGCAATTAAAGGATAATCATTTTCAGTCGGAACTCCCGAAAACCGCTATCTACGTTCCGGATCGCAAGCAACTTTTCTTACGGGTAGAAAACAAATTTATCGCCCCTGCGCTCTTGGAAACAATGGAAAAAGAAACGCCCGTACTTGATTCTTCTTTTCAATTAATTGACGTATTTTTATCGGGGAGAGCCGAAAAACCGGCGCTGAAAAATATTGAACAAGAACAAGCGCAGGTATCAACCGATTATGTTGCTTATTTTCTATCCCAAAATCCGGAAGCGAAAGAAACGCCCCCTTTGCATTATCAGGAAGCGATTGACAGATTTCTGGAAAAAGATGCGATATCGCCTGTGAAAATAACGCTGAATCGACCGGTAGAAAGTGAAGAGGAACCCGAACAACCGGCGCCCATTTCGGAACAATCGCCCGAAGGCGTGGGCTTTTTTACTGAGACATTGGCAAAAATCTACATCAAACAGAAGAAATACAACAAGGCATTGGAGATAATCCGCAAATTAAATTTGATTTATCCGGAAAAAAGTCGTTACTTTGCAGAGCAAATTCTATTTTTAGAACGATTAATTAAATATACAAATAAAACAAATTAAAAATGTACCTGTTAGTTTCTATTTTAACTGTCATCGCCGCTGTCATTTTGATATTTATTGTTGTGATTCAAAATTCAAAAGGAGGCGGATTAGCTGCCGGATTTTCATCTTCCAACCAAGTGATGGGAGTGCGTAAAACGACTGATTTTCTTGAAAAAGCGACTTGGTCATTAGCCGGAGCCATAGTCGTTTTAAGTATTGTCGCTTCGCTATTTATACAACATAAACCAGCTGATAACGATTCTTCTATCCGCGATGAAATTCAGAACTCGACAACGACCGACCCGAATGCCGTTCCCGATTTCGGTACACCGGTTCCTCAAGATCAAGGAGGAGAATCTGCGACGCCCGCGCCACAAACGACGTCGCCGAGTCAAACAACAGCGCCGGCTCAAACAACGCCGTCTCCTGCACAAACACCTCCGCCGCCGAGTCAAGGAAAATAATACTGAATACACCCCTTCAATAACCCCCAATCGTTTCACTTCATTGGGGGTTATTAGTATTTATGTCATTCGTACATAAGTGAATAGCTGATTAACTTCATTTTTTACCAAAATGCAGGTTTGGAGATTTGGCAATCGAAAGGATCGAGGTAATAGATGGAACAGAAAAGACGATCAAAGGAAATTTCATTAATATTTCTTTTATTTTCCCTAAAAATTTTTTTATTCAAAAAATAACCCTACCTTTGCCAAACCATTTGAGTTTTTTATGACAGTATTATTTCTTTTTTCGAGTTCTTATATTCGTTTTAGTATTAAGCCTGCGATAATCCTCATCTGATTTATTAATAATCAATTTATTTACTTTTTTATTTTAAAAAATGAACATTTTTGTTGCGGGCTTGAGTTTCAAAGTGAACGACGCCGATTTAGCAAGCCTTTTTGAAGAGTATGGAACAATTGCTTCTGCCAAAGTCATTACCGACCGTCAATCGGGTAGATCCAAAGGTTACGGATTTGTGGAAATAGCCGATAACAAAGCGGCTGAAAAAGCAATTGCCGAATTGAACGGAGCTGAATATGACGGAAGAACCCTCTCTGTTTCAGAAGCAAAACAGCGCGAAGAACGTCCTCGAAATTCGTATGGCGGAAATCGTGGCAGTGGAGGAGGATATCGCAACCGGTATTGATCTTAATTTATTTAAAGAGGCTGGTTAAAAGCTACGGAGATTGCGGGTCAAAGCCTGCAATAACAAGGAGCTTTTAAGCAGCCTTTTTTATCGGGAGGGGGTTGCAAGTCAAGGAGTCAAGCTCCCAATGACAAGAAGCCGGGTAATGCCATCATTGCCGCTTCTCGATCGGCGAAGAGTTGCTTTTTCAATTCTTCCATATTTTCGAAGTGCCGGCTCTCGCGAAGAAAATCGACAAACTCCAATTGAAGCGTTTCTCCGTATAAATCGTCGGAAAAATCGAATAAGTGGACTTCAATTCTATTTTCACCGTGAATCGTTACGGTGGGACGATTTCCTATATAAACCATTCCTCCGTATTTTTTTTGTCCCCGATATGCCCAAACGGCATAAATTCCTTCACCGGGAATGAGTTTGTTCTTATCGCTTACTTCAAGGTTAGCCGTCGGAAAACCCATTTTCCTTCCCAGGCGGTTCCCTTCATGAACGATTCCTTCCAAACGATACAAATAGGAAAGCATTTGATTGGCTTCTTTCACTTTTTTCCTCGCCAAACAGGTGCGGATACGTGTGGAACTTACCGAAATATCCGGCAATTCCGGCGCTTGCAGGATTTCCATCCCGCATTCGTTGCCGTATCTAACATAATCCTCAAATCCTTCCGTACGGTTTTTCCCGAAACGATGATTATAGCCGATAAGCAACAAACCGACCCGACATTCTTCTTTTAGTTTTTGAATGAACTCTTGAGCGCTTAATCGGGAAAGCGACAGGGTAAAATCAAGCAACGAGCAATAATCGATTCCCGTCAATGCCAAATGTTCGATTCTTTCATCAAAAGTATTGAGTAATTTCGGCTGAAATCCGGGACACAAAATATTTTGCGGATGTTGAAAAAAAGTAATTGCCGCAGAAGGTAATTGCCGTACAACGGCTTGTATTTTCAATTGCTCGAGTAAAAACCGATGCCCCCGATGCACACCGTCGAAAAAACCGATGGCAGCAGCTATTTCATTATTCATTCGAGAAAGCCGGTCGCCGTTGATTATTTCCATACAATCATTTATTTGACAGGGATTTTGATTTCCGAAGTAAAGGGGTATTTCAAATTTTTCCAAGAAGTCAAATATACTTCAGCCGCACCGATACGTAGTTTTGCTCTGATTTTAATGGGAATTCGGTTTTCATCATCGCTTATCCAGATTTCCACAGCGCTTTTTGACTCGTTGAAAGCCGAATCGAAAAAATCCAATGCAATTTTATACGTTTTGTACTTAAGCGTTTCGCTTTTTTCCACTATCGATTGTCCTTCGAAGCGAGCGGTTACGGTTATTTTCTCTTTTCCGATAAAAGTAGAAACCGTCTCGGCATGGGCAGTTCCACCCGACGAATAATCAAGCGAACAAATAACAAGAATGAGATTCAGTATGTCATAACATTTAGAGTTGGAAGTAAGGATTGTATCAAATTTGTGCATATCCCGCGATTCTCTTTTTACGCGTACTTCAGAATAGTTTGTACTGAAATTGTTGAAAAACAGTTCTTCCGTGAATTGATAATTTCCTTCGTGTATTTTTCGTATATGATAAAGCGGCTGAATATTTTTCGTAATATGCGAACTTAATGTATCTCGCATTTTGAAAATTTTGTCGAAGAAAGCAGTAGTCTTGAAATCTAAAGTCGATTGGAATGTTTCTTTATTATCGTAGGCGCTTTCCGTGACTTTAAAATTGGCAATTCCCGCTTTCAGCATGACCAATCCATATTTATAATGAATGTCGAAATTCAATTCTTCTCCCGGTTGGAAAGTAAAGTCTCTCGCCTGTATTTCAAACAGTGAAAGAAGAGAAAATAATGCCAAAAATAACTGTTTCATTTGATATACTTTTAGTTACAATCCGGGAATTCGGTTTCCGAGTCCCGGAATAGACGACGCTCCGGATCGACCGGTATTTTGTTGGCGGTTTTGATTCTTTTGATCAGTTTTCTTCGGTTGCTTCACCGCCGGTTTATTTTTTGTAATATCCAACGGTTTTTGCTTACTAATCGGGATTTGTTTGATATCCCAATCTTGTTCGTGGCTGCCATATTTACTTATGGTTAAAGCACTTTGAAAATAATATGTTTTCTCCGGCTGTTGATTTTCGGCGTAATTTCCGGTATCCCATTTTCCGTTTCCGTTCCTGTCTTCCACATAGCGCAAAAAATAATCGCCGGGTTTCAAATCTTCAAAATCTATTTCGCCGTCCGTCAAAACGGATTTTCGTATCACCTTTTCGGATTTATCCAACAGTTCGCCGAATCCGGGACCTTCTCCTCCGATAATTTTCACGTAAAGATTTCCGTATTCTTTCTCGGAAGGAAATTTAAATTGCGTGTTGATAGAATCGTTCCATTTACCGTAGATGCTGACAATGGCGGCAGAATCGATTTTGATCCGGTAAGCTTGTTCGTAGGGCCATTCGTGTTCAACATAAAAGACGCGCGGATTGAGTGTGTCGCGAACAATCGGGAATTTCTTCTCTTCCCACAAAGTATCCACCTTTTGATATAGTTGAATTTTATTTAAATCAAAATCAACCACCGGTTCGGAAAAGGTGATTTTTAATGTATCGAAAACATCCATTTGACTTTTTGCAGTACAGTCTATTTTGAGAAAATCGATTTTCACTTCGGATTGTTTTCCTTTTTTGGGCGCTTTTTTGGACGCTTGCTTATTTCTCCAAACAAACCGAAGGGTATCGGTAATGGGAATCAATTTATTCAAAGAATCCGTCATCATGTAATTGGCTTCCACTTGGATTGTATCTTGTTTATAAATAAGCGAATCGGTGAGCCAATAAGTAATATTCAGTTTATCGTCCGAATATTCCGGGATAAACCAATCGCCTGAAGCTTCATTCACCGAATCATTATCTACCAAAAAAAGCTTCGGAGGCAATCCTTCAGTTGAATTAAATCGAAAAATGAGTTGCCGATCCATCGGACGTTCGAATTTGGAAAGAAATTGTTTTTCCGCTTTTTCTTTAAATAGAAACAAGTTGATATCATCGGGAATGAAACGATTGTAATGGACTTCTTTAATCGTATCTATGGTTAAACTGTCGCGTCTGACGGTATCCATACGGATAGCGGGAACGAATCCGGGCGTAATCAGCGAATCATAAAAAGCAATCTCTTCCTTGCCGGGGTCATATTTATAATTCCGATTCAGATCGTTCAGCGCAAAGAGCTTGTAAGAACCGGGCGTGACGTTTCGAATCCAAAATTGACCGCGGTCGTTCGTCTTCGACGTTCGGAGAAAAGGTACGGTAGTAAAAGCCGAATCGGCTAAATTAGAATGCAGTCCCACCATTATGTTGGGCATCGGTTCCAAGTTTTCGGCATTCAGCAACAAACCGGAAATGACCAATGAGTCAACGACATCGCCGGTAGAAATTGCGTAGGTAAATCCTTCGATGGCATTTTTCTCATTGTTATCGACAATTCCATCGGTAAAGTCGAAAGTATAGGTTGTATTATCAATCAATGAATCTTTCAGTTCAATCGAAATTTTCTTACCAATAGATTGGATGGTGGGCATTTTGGTTTGAGGCGGTGTAATAATCACTTTATCCGAAGGTTTATCGATACTGATGTATTCATCAAAAAACAGATCAATCCGTTTTCCTCTGAAATGAGTGGAATTAGGTGCGGGTTTACTTCGGATGAACACCGGCGGTATCGTGTCGTAAGCGCCGCCCGTCGGATTCCCGATACTGGCGCAAGAAGGAAAAAGAAAGGAGAAAACGGATAGAAAAAGGATGAATAAAAGAAAAACACCTACCCCCCATTTCCTAAAGGGGAAGTTAGATTGCTTCATCGTTCCTTCCGGCAATGATGTTTCAACATTCATACTATCACTAATCTCATCCTTCAATCTTTCAGTCCTTATTCCAATTCGACTGCAAAAATACAAAGTTTGATTAATAAAATGCATGGAACGGAAAAAGAAATGAGTTTTTATTATCCGAATTCGATTTCTTTGGCAAGTAATTGATGTCCGATTCGGCAATACATACATTTTTTTTGCTCGCAATATTCACGTTTCAGTTGCATCACAGCTTGAGAATCGCAGGCATTATTTACATGCAATCCCGAACGCGAAAAGAGGCTGATGACGGAATTGTTTTCGGGTTTCAACGATTCCAGAATCCGGATGGCATGCTCGATATAAATTTCCTGATTTTTGTTTTTACCGTAAGCAAAAAAAACCGGTACAATGGTATTGATTATCAACAATTGTCCGGCAGATAAACCCAAGTTTTTCGTACTTTTGATAGAAGCTTTTCCAAATCGGTAATGTGTTGACCAATATTCGGCAATTTCCGAACTAAAAAGCGAATAGAAGGGTTCCACATCCGAAAAATCCAATACATTGGAGAACAGCCCCTGTTTTTTTCGAATAATTCCCGCCAGTTGAACGATTTTAATGTGGGGAAAATTATTGGGACGGATTCGTAAACTCTTGAAAATATGAGAATCAAGAGGAATCAACTCGTATTTTTTTCGGAGAAAATCGTATTCTTTTTGAAGTTCCGAGAAATAGTCGTCTTCCAATTCCGGCGCTTCCAAAAGTCCTGCCTGACCCAAGAATAGAGCTTCCGTTTGCACAATCGAATCTCGATGCTTTTGAACAATCTTAAAAGGTAAACTTTTAGCCAGTCGCTCGAAAGCATCATTATTGATTCCGAATCCGAAATTACGGGCAAAAGTAATATAAAACACTTCATTCCAATCGTTTTTATATTCCTGAAGCAGGCGGAATAAAGTATTCGTTTTTCGTTCCAACCGTTCAATGAGCAAGGCATTTTTCCAATCATACAGATAGATTTCGGGAATTACCGAGATTTTCCCCAGGCATGGAACCGATGTGTCGTTGTTTAAAAGAAACAAATAATTGGTTTGAATCCGTTCCGGGATTTTAATCATCCATTGAGGAATTATTCGTCCGTTCGCATCGCATATTTCACTCGCATCAATGATTTCGACAACGTGCAAAATAACGGAATTATACGCTTTATCCTTTTCGTGTTGATGCTTATACCAATCGGAAGAAGCCCTGTGAATTTCGATATTTCCGGCCCAGGTTTTATTGTCCATTCGTATTTTCGCGTTAAAAAAATCGGGACCGGCATTAGAATTGTACATACCGGGATCGATCACTTCAAAAGCAATACCGGTTTCGGTCAGCAATTCCTTGTTTTCATAGAGCTTGTGCTTCCACACATAATGCAATAAAGTTTCCATAGTTATATTCTTTTGTTTTGATTAAATTTCCGGTGCAAACTTACAAGAAAAATGCGAGAAATGCAACCGGGTTGAAAAAATGTTGTCCGACTTTTTTTGTGGCAGTGTGAAGACCGGACTTGATACTGACTTGATTGAAAATTGGAATGCAGAATAAAAAATTTTCACACACTTCATAACAATGTTTTGCCATAATTCGGAAAATAATAGTAACTTTGCAGCGGAAAAAAGTGCGGGGTGTAGCTCAGCCCGGTTAGAGTACGCGTCTGGGGGGCGTGTGGTCGGACGTTCGAATCGTCTCACCCCGACGGCTGAAAATCAAGGGTTTACGATAAAATGTAAACCCTTTTGTTTTGGGTGGTTTACATTAAGTTTACATTTTAAAGCGAACTTATTTACTCCATATCCAAAATCATAGGTCAAAGTATCATTCACTGATTCCGATAAGATGAAATACGCTTATACACTATGCCCCAAACATTCGACACCGAAAATATGTCAATAAAAAAGAGAGTAACCTGATTGGCTACCCTCTCATTCATTACAGCTCATCAGCGAAGATTAATTTATCTTGTTCAATATCATACTTCCACACGAGTTCACCTTCCGGGTAGTAGTAATAAACAAAAAAATTATCTTCTTCCAAGTCAAACCTATTGGGTTGGAAAATTGAAATTCCAAATATGAGTAAAGACAACAATAACTATTTTTTTTTTGTCAATTTCAAAAAAGAGGCAAATATCCAAATATCCATTTTGCCATTTTGGATATTTTGTTTGAATCGGGATTTCCGGGATTTTTATGATTCTCAAGATTGAGGATGTGTGTAGGATTTGTGGATGAATTTTTCATTTTTCATTAAGAAATACTACCTTTGCAAAAAGATGATTGATCAATTTACCATCGAAAGGATTCAGTCGGCGGCTCAGATCGAGCAAGTGGTTTCCGATTTTGTAACTCTCCGTAAGAAAGGAGTTAATTATGTCGGATTGTGTCCGTTCCACGACGATAAAACGCCTTCTTTTACGGTTTCGCCCGCTAAGAATATTTGCAAATGTTTTGCCTGCGGGGAAGGCGGGACACCTGTTCATTTCATCATGAAGCATGAGAAGCTTTCTTATATCGACGCATTGAAGTATTTGGCAAAAAAATACGGTATCGAAGTGAAAGAAACCGAGCTGACCGATGAGCAAAAACAAATGCAGAGCGACCGGGAAAGCATGTTCATCCTCAATGCGTATGCTCAAAAAACGTTTACCGCTTTCCTGTTCGATCATCCGGAAGGGAGAGCGGTGGGGCTTGCGTATTTTCATGAGAGGGGTTTCCGGGAGGATATCATAAAAAAATTCCAATTGGGTTATTCTCCTGAAGAGAAAGACGCTTTTACACGGCAAGCATTGAAAGCCGGTTACAAGTCGAATTATCTGGAAAAAACCGGATTGACAATCTTCGGCGATAATCAAGCCGCTATTGATCGTTTTCGCGGCAGGGTGATGTTTCCTGTTCATACTTTGTCGGGAAAAGTCGTCGCATTCGGCGGTCGCATCTTGAAAAATGAAAAAACAGCCAAATACCTCAATTCGCCCGAAAGTGAAATTTATCACAAAGGCAACGAGCTGTACGGCATTTATTTCGCACGTCAGGCAATTGTCAAAAACGACCGATGCTTTTTGGTGGAAGGCTATACCGATGTGATTTCCATGCATCAGGCAGGCATCGAAAATGTGGTTGCTTCGTCGGGAACCGCGTTGACGCAAGGACAAATCCGCCTGATTCACCGCCTGACGAATAATATTACCGTTTTGTATGACGGTGATGCCGCCGGAATTAAAGCGGCGTTGCGGGGAATCGATTTATTGCTGGAAGCCGGCTTGAATATCAAAATCGTGCTGCTGCCCGAAGGAGAAGATCCCGATTCGTTCGCCCGCAAACAAAACGCTTCGTCGTTTCAAGATTTTATCCGAACCAACGAAAATGATTTTGTCCGTTTCAAGGCGGGATTATTGATGGAAGAAGCAGGAAAAGACCCCATTAAAAAAGCGCAGACAGTTACCGAAATTGTCAACACCATCGCTATTATTCCGGAAGAAATCGTAAGATTAGTGTATGTTAAAGAATGCAGCCGCATAACCGGTGTTGACGAAAAAACCCTGGTTAGGGCAATTGCCCAAAAACGGCAAGAGCTTTCCGTGCAGAAGAAAAAAACGGTGTATCCCGATCCTGAATCGAATTATTTGGAAAAAAACCAAGCGCCGAAGATCGACTCGCAAGATACGCCGGGAATCGAAGATATTTTCAATTTCGAAACAAATACGGCTTTGGATCGCTTCGAAAAAAGCATTTTGTATTATGTGGTTCGATACGGAGAAGTGGATATGGCAAATGCGAAACATACTTACGACAGCTCTGCACATCCGATGAAAGAAATCAAAAAAGAAGATCCCGTATATGTCATCGAATACGTTGTAGAGGAGCTGGAACTCGACAATTTAGAGTTTTCGCAACCGGCTTATCGACAAATTTTGGAAGAAACTTTCCAAAAATACAAAGAAGACGGGTTTAGGGCAGAGACCTGGTTTCGGAATCATATCGATCCTCAAATCAGTAAAATAGCTGCCGAATTATCGACCGATAAACACATTGAGAGTAAAATTCATTCCAAATACAAAATCATTCCCAAAGAAGAAGAAAAACTGATTGATTTGGTTCCGTATGTTGTTATCAATTATAAAAACTTGCTCCTGCAAAATCGGATGGAAGAAATAAATCGGCAAATGCAAGAGGCTGAGCAGACAGGTAATATCGAACAAATCAACAATTTGTTGAAAATTTTATCCGATTTGTCCAAAAAACACCGGCAGATTGCGTTATATTTAAGGGAACGAATTGTGACTAAAATATAAAATCCAAAGAATCATGAGCGATTGGAAAGAGAATAAAAAATATCAATTGGGATTGGCTATGAGCGGAGGAGGCGCTCGCGGATTTGCTCATCCGGGAGTGTTGAAAGCCATTGAAGATTTCGGTCTGCGCCCGGAGATCATTTCGGGTACAAGTTCCGGAGCCATAGCGGGCGTGTTGTATGCAGACGGTTATACGCCGGAAGAAATCATCAACTTATTTGTGGGAAGAGAATTTCGTGAATTTGTCGATATTCAGGTTCCGGTAGTCGCCATCTTCGGCACATCAGGTTTTCGTCGTTTTCTGGAAAAATATCTGCGGGCAAAAACTTTTGAAGATTTGCAGATACCGGTGAAAATAACCGTCACCAACCTCGATGAAGGTAAAAGTGCCGTATTTGACAAAGGACCAATCATCGACGCATTGATCGCTTCCTGCAGTATCCCTATAATTTTTAATCCGATAGTTATTGACGGAGTCAATTATGTTGACGGAGGCGTATGCAAGAACTTTCCGGTTTCGCCCATACGCAGCGTATGCAACAAAATCATCGGCGCGAATGTCAGTCCGTTGGTTCCCAAAAAATACAACAAGACCATCATGCATATTGCCGAACGTTCCTACCATTACATGTCGAGGACCAATACCCTGCTGGATCGAACCCTGTGCGATGTGTTGGTGGAAATCAACGATTTGGTCTATTTCAAAACTTTTGACTTGGTTAATTCGGAAAAGATTTTCAAGATCGGTTACGATTCCGCGCGGCAAGCCCTGTCGGAAGCGGCAGAAAAAGGCGTTTTCTCGGTAATTTGTTCTACCGAAGATAATTCTCAGAAAACATTGACGCCTTAGGCATACACTGAATATGAAAAAAGAAAAAATAATTATTTATCAGGTGCTTCCGAGACTATTCGGTAACAGAAAATCGACTAATGAAATAAACGGGAGCTTGGAAACAAACGGATCGGGGAAGCTTTCAGCCTTCTCGGACAAGGTGTTGTGCGAAATTAAAAAAATGGGATTCACCCATATTTGGTACACCGGTTTACTGGAACATGCCACGCAAACGGATTATTCGGAATACGGAATCCGGAAAGATCATCCGGCAATTGTGAAAGGAAAAGCCGGATCGCCCTACGCGATTAAAGATTATTACGACATTGATCCGGATTTAGCCGAAAATGTGCCGGAACGCATGACGGAAATGGAAGCGTTAATTGAAAGAACACATGCTGCCGGTTTGAAAATGATTATTGATTTTGTTCCGAATCATGTTGCCCGACAATATTATTCCGACGCTAAACCCGACGAAGTCGTCGATTTGGGAGAAGAAGATAATACTGAGGTGCATTTTGATAGAAACAATAATTTCTATTACTTACCGGCACAGGCGTTTTCACCGGATTTTGAATTGACGGTTCAAGGGGATACGTATTACGAATTTCCTGCTAAGGTTACCGGAAACGATTGTTTTTCGGCTCATCCGAGTCGCTATGATTGGTATGATACAATCAAACTGAACTATAGTTCAGGATGCAATGACATAGTTGATCCGGTTCCGAAAACTTGGCTTCAAATGGCAGACATTTTACGGTTTTGGGCTTCCAAACAAATCGACGGTTTTCGGTGCGACATGGCGGAAATGGTCCCGGTCGAATTTTGGGAACGGATTATTACCGACATGAAACGTGAATTTCCCGATATCTTGTTTATTGCCGAAGTTTATAACCCGAATCAATACCGCAGTTACCTGCGGAAGGGAAAATTTGATTATCTCTACAACAAAGTGGGATTGTATGATACTTTGCGTGCAATTGTCTGCGCAAATCAATCGGCGCGAGCGATCAGCTATTGTTGGCAAGCGGTTGACGACATTCACGAGCAAATGTTGAATTTTCTTGAAAATCACGATGAACAGCGAATTGCTTCCGATTTTTTCGCCGCCGACGCGCGGAAAGCGATTCCGGCTTTGGTTGTTTCCGCCGTGCTGCATCAAAACCCGTTCATGATTTACGCCGGTCAGGAATTGGGCGAAAAAGGGATGGATGCCGAAGGATTCAGCGGAATAGACGGTCGTACCACTATTTTCGATTATTGGAGTGTCGCATCTTTGCGAAATTGGTATAATCACGGAAAAGTCAATACGGACGCTCTGACGTCGGATCAAAAAAGCTTGAGGGATTTCTACATTCGGATACTCGTTTTGTGTAATGCTTCCCCTGCCATTCGCGAAGGAAAATTTTACGATTTGATGTATGTGAATCCGCTTTCCGCCGAATTTAACCCCGACAAACAGTTTGCCTTTTTGCGATATGCCGAAAACGAGTTGTTGCTCATTGCCGTCAATTTTGACGAATGCGACGTTGATATTCAAATTTATATTCCTGAACATGTTTTTTCAGTTTTCGATATTGACGAAGATTGCATTCGCTCGGCAGAAGAACTTTTGACCGGGATTGATTTAAAAACAACAATCAAGAGAAACACTGCCTATCCGGTTCATTTAAAGAAAAATCACGCAAGTATTATTCGGTTTGATATGAAAGAATATTAAAATTTGAAGCGTTATTTATCTTAGTTCCTGATTAAAAATCGAGAATATCAAAAAATGAAAAATAATTGAAAAAAAAATTATTATTTATATTACTTTAGAAAAAAATTTGTACCTTTGTGGAAATTTACAATGATTTTTTTATACGCAATTTATTATGAGAGGAAAACAAAATGAATTACTTTCTACGAAAATTCTTGAAAGCATACCGGAAAACATCAAGCCAATTGAATTTTTAACGGAACTCTTGAATATTGGTAAAGAGTCGGCTTATCGAAGAATGAGAAGTGAAATCCCTTTCACTTTTGAGGAAATTACTAAATTAGCGCTGGAATTGGATTTTTCCGTTGACGAAATCATTGGAAAAAATAAAGATGAACGTGTTTTTTTGGACTTACAAGTAAATAGCTCTTCAAATCATGAAGAAAGCTTTTTGGCAATGATGCAAGAGTATTATAAGTACTGCGAGTTAATAAGCAACGCCCAAATAAAAGAAGTTTTGGTAGCTGTTAATCGAGTGAGTCTTGCCTCACTGATAGGATCCGACACTCTTTTTAAGTGGTATTATTACAACTGGAAGCATCAAACGTATAATATTTCGCTTAACGATCCGTTTTCGGAAACGTATATTCCACCTGAAATCAATGCTATTCGACAACAGTACAGGTACATTAGACCAAATATATACAATGTGCACTACATTATCGATCGGGATATTTTTCAGAATATCGTACGGGAAATACAGTATTATTATAACCGCAAACTTATAACGGAAGAGGAAATTGTACTCTTAAAAGACGAATTGGGTCAAGTGCTCAGGAATATGGAAAACATTATGCAAACCGGTTGCAACGACACAGGAGCCACAGCGAGTTATTACTTGTCATTATTGGATATAGAAACGAATACCAATGTGGCATCTTTCGACGGAAATATCGCTTCGCTTTACTGGATGCACCCGGTCAATTCTATTTGCATTGTTAATCAGGAAATTTGCAATATGCAAAAAAGATGGATTGAATCAATTAAAAAATATTCAATATTGATCACATTGTCTAACGAAATTCTTCAAGCGGAATTTATCAATAAACAGATCGAATACCTGAATAATCTTACGAAAGAAATAGTCTATTTTTGAACAAAAGGAAAGAGAATGTCAAAAAATTGTCCTTGTAAAGGGATTTTTAGACATTCTCCTATACTTCTATTGACATTCCGGCGTGGATATCGGACATTTCTTCTATTTGAGCACGCTGTTTGTTGAAATACCTTACTTGCAAAATCTCATTCGATTGAGTGATGAGAGTAGCGTATTTACGCATGGAATCAAGCCATTTTTTATGTATCGCGCATATATTCGGATTGGAAATCGTCACGGGTTCGATGGAATTTACAAAAAATTGCGATTTTGAACGTCCGTCATATTTGATATATCTACTTGTTGATTCAATATTCAACATGGAAAGATATAACTGAAATTTTGTGCCGGAACCGTAATGGCCGGTTTGAGCAATATTTTCCACCATGTTTACATACCCCAATAAATCATTTTTGAGGAGTGTAAATTCATTCTCGCTAAGCAATCTCCGTTTGTAGTAATACCGAATTTCCCGAAACAGATTGATAAAAATGTCGGCATCAAAAATAAAAGAGCTGTGTTGAAGCTTCCTCAAACTCTCAATCGCTTTCTGTTGTAAACCTATCAGTTTTTCGGGTAAAGAAACATCAGAATAATAATAGTTGAGAGACGATTCCTGGTGCTGATGCATCCACCGATAATAGGCGAATTTAAACAAATGATTGAAAGGAATGACAAAGCCGGGCATAAGGTGATTTAAAATCACCGTCGAATCAACGTCCTTGACATAACTCTGGTCGTAGATACCTTTGAAATGTTGTTGCATGATTGTTAAAAAGATATCCGACGGATTTTGTGCTGCATCTATATGTAAATCAAAGAATACGCGTGCAGGCATATCTTCCATAATCAAGTCATCGATCGAAAATCCCAAATCTATGGAAAGTTTGGAAATCTCTTCAAGCGTAAAAGAAATATCACCTCTGATCCTGCGATATACCGACTCTCTACTGATATTTAAGGTTTCCATTAAATAATCGATGGGTTTTACACGAGGTGGAATGTTAGCTAAAATTTTTGTCGCAACTGTACTTCTTAAATTATTCATAATTAATTAAAAAATCTTTTGTTATCTTATAATATAAATTAATACTCCGTTTTGTTGATTTTCGACTTACTACAAAATTTACTTTAAAAAGCGATTAACGGATTTTGCGCGTATATAATTCAATTTTTGCATTTGTCTAATACTTTCATTCACGAAATATTACAAAATATTAGGATATTCAAAATACAAAGAGTCTTATTTTCGACGCTACAAATGTACAATTCAACAACGAGAATGAATCGAACTAGTCCTCTTTTTTTTCTCAGTAATCGTATTGGCTAAAAAATAAATATCACATATTATGAGACAATGTCAAAAAAGATAAAAAAACAGAGAATCAAAAATGATTAAACAAAAAATGAAACAACAAAGATGAGGAATAAATGTTAAAACTATGAATATTTTTGCCAATAGGTTAAATTTGCTATGAAATATCCTCGCTTTTAAAAATTTTAATATTCCAACCCCGCAATTGAAGTTAGAACTATATCGGTGATTGACTAATAGCCGGAATCACTTTATTTTTAGGTGTAGTCGCTTGAAATTCTTTTAAATAAAACGGTTCGAAATAGGCAATATCTACAAAAGCTTTTCTCATAAACGCTTTTTCTGCTTCATCCGACATATTCAAAGCGGAAGGATGAATATCTTCCGCAAAAACAGCATTGGATGAATGGATTAGGGCTTTGCACTTTTCTGCGCCGCTGCCGAAAAAGATAATTTCTTTTTGTAACAGCCAATCGCGATAAGAATCTTCATTGACAATAATTGCACGAACTGGTTCTATTTCATTCAGATCTTCATCGTAAAGGGTGGAATATATTTCCATCCTGCGAGCGTCGATCATCGGGCAAAGATACGAAGATGAAGGAATAAGAGCAATTGCCATTATTTTTAATGTCGGCAGCGCTATCAAAGGAATATCGAAGCCGAAACAAAGACCTTTGGCTAATGAAATGCCGATACGCAAGCCGGTATATGACCCGGGACCCTCGCTCACTGCCACAGCATCTAATCGGAAACGATTTTCTTTAATAAAACGGATGGCTTCGGCTGCCTGTATTCCCAAAGCCGCCGAATGAGCAAATAATTCCGAAGATTTTCTACTCCAAATAAGTTTACCATCCAGTGATACAGCCGTTGAAGCCGCTTGACCTGAAGATTCTATCGATAAAATACATGCCATTCGTAAAAAATAATTAATTTTTAGCCCGCAAAGTTACTTTTTTAAAAGATAATAAGCTAATTTTGCATAAAAATTTCAAAAGAATGATTCAATCGATGACCGGATATGGCAGGGCGGAAACGGAATTTAATAATAAAAAAATTTCGATCGAAATTAAATCGCTCAATAGTAAACAATTTGATATAAATATTCGAATTCCTTCCATTTACAGAGATAAAGAAGTAGAGATTCGCAATAAACTCTTACAGATTGTGGAAAGAGGAAAAGTCGATTTTTCCATATCTGTTGATTCTTCCGATAAATGGGCGATGAGTAAAATTAACCGAGCCGCCATAGAAAGTTATTGTGAGGAAATCAAAGAAATCGCCCGGATTCTTAAAATAAAAGAACCCGACGACTGGTTTTCGGTATTTATGCGATTACCGGATACCATTAAAAGCGATGCTATCGAATTGAACGAGGAAGAATGGAAGGCCGTTTGTCTGACTATTGATGAAGCCTTGAAAGCCTTTGGTCAATTTCGCACTCAAGAGGGAGATATGCTTGAAAAAGTCTTTATGGAAAAAATAAAAAATATCAGTTTGTTAGCTAAAGAAGTAGAAAAATATGAATCGGAACGAATCGAAAAAATAAAAATACGAATCCGCGAATCGTTTCGAAAAATAGATACTGTCTGCGACGAAAATCGTTTTGAGCAAGAATTGATTTATTATATCGATCGCTTGGACATCAGTGAAGAAAAAGTGCGTTTGGGTAATCACTTAGACTACTTTTCCGAAACGATGACCAACGAAAAAAGTCAAGGCAGAAAATTAGGATTCATAGTACAAGAGATTGGTAGAGAAATTAATACTTTGGGATCCAAATCCAATCACGCCATCATGCAGAAAATTGTCGTACAGATGAAGGATGAATTGGAACAGGTGAAGGAACAAATATTAAACGTTTTATAGCGTGAAAGGAAAACTGATAATTCTATCCGGCCCTTCCGGGTCGGGGAAGTCAACGATTATAAGCCGCATACTTGATAAAAAGTTACCCTTGGAATTTTCGGTTTCTGCCACCAGCAGACCGCCGCGCGGGAGCGAAAAAGACGGTGTCGAGTATTATTTTCTCAGTCCGGAACAATTTAAAGAAAAAATAAATAAAGGGTGTTTTATTGAATATGAAGAAGTATATCCCGACCGGTTTTACGGAACGCTGAAAAGTGAAGTGGAAAGAAAAATTTTCGAAGGGAAAAACATCATTTTAGACGTTGACGCAGCCGGGGGATTAAGAATAAAAAAAATTTACGGAGACGACGCTTTGCTGATTTTTATTCAGCCGCCGTCTATCGATGAATTAAAAAAAAGGTTGGAAAAGAGAGGAACCGATTCTCCCGGCGTGATAGCCGACCGAATTTCCAAAGCGGCTTATGAGCTGAGCTTAGCTTCGGAATATGATGCGATTGTTGTTAATGATCATTTGGATAAGACTGAATATGAAACAATAACTATAATTATTAAATTTTTACACACTCATGAAAATTGGAATTTACCCGGGTTCGTTTAACCCTGTCCACATTGGACATTTAGCCCTAGCAAACTATGTTGCTGAGTACGGTGAGTACGATCAAATCTGGTTTTTAATTACGCCACAAAATCCTTTAAAAAAGAAATCCGATCTAATGGATCAAAATCTTCGATTGGCTTGTTTGGAAAAATCCATTGGCGATTATCCCAAATTTAAAACCTGCACTATTGAATGGGAAATGTCCCAGCCGACCTACACGATCAACACGCTCCAAAAATTGCGTATCATGTATCCCGATCACAATTTCGAACTAATCATCGGATCGGACAATTGGGAAACCATCCATCGCTGGAAAGATTACCAAATAATCTTGAAAAACTTCAAAACCTGGATTTATCCAAGGTTAGGTACAGGCAAAATTGTTTTTAATCATCCAAATGTGCGGATGATAAAAGGTGCTCCAAAAATGGATATCTCTTCCACTTTCATCCGTAAAGCCATCAAACGCGGTAAAGATGTCCGTTTTTTCCTTCCCACAGGCATATATGAAGATATAATTGCAAGTAACGAATTGTTCCCCGATGATATAAAAGATACAGATATCCAAAATTTGTAATACGGCATGGGTACAGAAAATGGAATTTTTTGTACCTTTGTATTCTATTGCCAAAATAAAAGCTGATGAGCATGCAAGAATTAAGTGAACAGGAAGTTTTTCGTCGCCAAAGTTTGAATGAACTGCGAAGCAGAGGTATTGATCCGTTTCCGGCAGCAGAGTATGAAGTTACCGCTTATTCCTCAGAAATAAAAGATAATTTTAACGATGAAGATGCGCGGCGAACCGTTCGGGTCGCGGGTCGGATGATGAGTCGCCGTATAATGGGAAAGGCGTCTTTTATCGAATTACAAGACTCGACCGGAAGAATTCAAATATATATTACCCGAGACGATCTCTGTCCGGGCGAAGACAAAGACTTGTATAATTTTGTATTCAAAAAGGCTTTAGATATAGGTGATTTTATTGGGATAAAAGGGTTTGTTTTTCGAACACAAACAGGAACCGTTTCCGTTCATGCCGAAGAACTGACCCTTTTAGCCAAATCGTTGCGTCCGCTCCCGATTGTTAAATACAAAGACGGAGTCGCATACGACGCTTTCGAAGATCCGGAAATGCGTTATCGTCAACGATATGTGGATCTGATAGTCAATGAAGGAGTAAAAGACGTTTTCATAAAAAGAACGCAAATATTTAATTCCATGCGTTCTTTTTTTAACAAATACGGATATATTGAAGTAGATACTCCCGTTTTGCAAAGTATTCCTGGCGGTGCTAACGCCCGACCGTTTATTACTCACCATAATGCTTTGGATATTCCTTTGTACTTGCGAATTGCTAATGAATTATATCTGAAACGATTAATTGTCGGCGGATTTGAAGGAGTTTACGAATTTTCCCGCAATTTTCGGAATGAAGGAATGGACCGTTCGCATAATCCCGAATTTACGGCACTGGAAATCTATGTTGCTTATAAAGACTACCGGTGGATGATGAATTTTACCGAGCAGATGATCGAAAATATCTGTTTCGATGTGTTGGGAACAACCGACATAAAAACAGGCGAAACTGTCATCAGCTTGAAAGCTCCTTATCGAAGGGTGACCATTCTCGATGCAATTAAGGAAAATACAGGCGTTGATGTCGCCGGAATGGACGAAGAAACGCTTCGGAATGTATGCAAAAAGTTGGGTGTCGAGCAAAATAAAAGTATGGGAAAAGGAAAACTGATCGATGCGATATTCGGAGAAAAATGCGAATCTCAATACATTCAACCTACTTTCATCATCGATCATCCCAAAGAAATGTCTCCTCTTACCAAACAACATCGAAACGATCCTCGACTTACCGAACGCTTTGAATTAATGGTCAACGGAAAAGAATTGGTAAACGCTTATTCCGAGTTGAATGATCCGATCGATCAACGGGAACGGTTTGAAGAACAATTGAAGCTTTCCGAAAAAGGGGATGATGAAGCCATGTTCATTGATCGGGATTTTCTCCGAGCTTTAGAATACGGAATGCCCCCCACTTCCGGAATGGGAATAGGGATGGACCGATTGGTCATGTTGCTGACCGGACAAACATCCATTCAGGAAGTCTTATTGTTTCCGCAGATGCGTCCCGAAAAACCGCATCAAAAAGAAGAATCAATTCAAATTGACTGATTATGCAAATACCCTATAAAGTAGGAATTATGGGTGGCGGAAGTTGGGCTACCGCCATCGCTAAAATCATTTCCATGACGCAAACCGATTTCAATTGGTATATGCGCAGATTCGATCAAATAGAAGAATTTAAAAACTTCGGACATAATCCGTATTATCTGACCGGAGTCAATTTCAATATAGACCACATCGTTTTTTACAATGATATCAATGAAATAGTTCAAAACAGCGATATTTTGATATTTGCCATCCCGTCCCCTTTTCTCAAACAACATTTGCAAAAACTGAATGTATCGCTGAAAGATAAAATCATTTTATCGGCGATCAAAGGAATCGTCCCGGACGAAAATATGCTGGTTTCCGATTATATTTCTTCTTTTTACGATGTTTCGAAAGAAAATATAGCGGTGTTGGGCGGACCTTGCCATGCCGAAGAAGTGGCATTGGAAAGGCTATCCTATTTAAACATTGCCTGCACCACTCCCGAACGCTCGGCTTTGATTGCCGAGATGTTTAACACACATTTTATTAAAACGGCTACATCATACGATGTTACGGGCGTTGAATATGCCTCTGTATTAAAAAATGTGTATGCCATTGTTTCCGGAATTTGTCACGGCTTAAAATACGGCGATAATTTCCAGGCAATCTTTCTTTCCAATTCCATTAATGAAATGGAACGGTTTATCAGTGCAGTAAGTCCTCATTCTCGTAATATTTGCGATTCCACCTATTTAGGCGATCTGCTGGTTACGGCTTATTCGCGATTCAGCCGAAACCGGATTTTCGGAACAATGATAGGAAAAGGATATTCGGTTAAAACCGCTCAATTGGAAATGGAAATGATTGCCGAAGGATATTTCGGAACCAAATGCATCAAAGAAATTAATAATGAATACAAAGTGGATATGCCGATATTGGATACGGTTTATTCCATCCTGTATGAAAAAAAATCGGCGATTCCCGCCATACGGAAACTGACAGACACGTTTAAATAATTATGAATTATGAGCCGGATAATTGTAGATTTCAATAAAGTTTTTGGGTTTGTTTCGGAACAGCAAATATTTGACCGGGCTGAACGGGCAGAATCTGCCAACATCGAATTGGAAAACGGAACGGGGAAAGGAAGTGATTTCCTGGGATGGCTGCATTTGCCGTCTTCCACTATGGAAGCAGGATTGAATGAAGTCCTGGAAACAGCCGATGAATTACGCGCTCGTTGCGAAGTTGTGGTAATAATCGGTATCGGAGGAAGCTACTTGGGCGCTCGGGCAGTGATTGATGCACTCTCCGGTTCTTTTGACGGCTTGAGCAACAAAAAGCCGGTGATTGTTTATGCCGGACATCAAATAGGAGAAGATTATTTGCATGAATTAACCGAATATCTGACCGGAAAATCGTTTGGAATCATTAATATTTCCAAATCCGGAACAACCACCGAACCGGCGCTGGCTTTCCGCTTGTTGAAAAAGCAATTGGAAAATGCAGTCGGAATCGACGAAGCCCGAAAACGAATCATTGCCATAACAGATAGGGAACGAGGCGCTTTGCGGACATTAGCAACCCGGGAAAGATATAAAACATTTGTTATTCCCGATGATGTGGGCGGACGTTTCTCGGTGTTGACTCTGGTAGGTTTGTTGCCCATTGCCGTGGCTGGCATCGACATTCAGCAATTGATAGCCGGAGCCGTGGAAATGGAAAAAGCAACCGGGACAACCGTTCCGTTTGCCAAAAACCCTGCTGCCATGTATGCGGTTGTCCGAAACGAATTATACCTACAAGGGAAAAAAATGGAAATTCTGGCTAATTTCAATTCCAAACTTCATTATGTCGGCGAATGGTGGAAACAATTATTCGGAGAAAGCGAAGGAAAAGAAAATAAAGGAATCTTCCCTGCCGCCGTTGATTTTACCACCGATTTACATTCGATGGGACAATGGATTCAAGAAGGAGAACGCACGATTTTCGAAACAGTCCTTTCGGTTGCTCAATCCCGTTATACCGTCGAAGTTCCCGAAGACAAAGCCGATTTGGACGGATTGAACTACTTGGCGGGAAAGCGTGTGGATTATGTTAATAAGATGGCTGAATTGGGAACGCAACAAGCGCACGTCGCCGGCGGAGTCCCCAATATCCGGATTGAAATTCCCGAATTAAACGAATACTGCCTCGGACAATTGCTTTATTTCTTCGAAAGAGCCTGTGCAATCAGCGGATACTTGCTGGGAGTCAATCCATTTGACCAACCCGGCGTGGAGGCTTACAAAAATAACATGTTTGCCCTTTTGAAAAAACCGGGAAGTTGAAGAATTATGAATTATAATGATTAAAGCGGTGTTGTTTGATATGGATGGGGTTTTATACGACTCCATGCCGACTCACGTAAAAGCTTATGATGAAACCCTATCGCAATGGGGACTTAAAGCCGATCCGGAAGATATCTACATGATGGAAGGACGCACCGGTCATTCCACCATCGGCATTATCATCAATCGAAATTGGGGTCGAAATGCTACACAGGAAGAAAAAGAAACCATCTATGCCCAAAAAGCGCGGCGATTCGTTGAATTAAATGCAATACCAAAACTGATACCCGATGTCGTGGATGTTTTGGAAAAAGTGAAACAACTCGGACTCAGGCGAATGGTGATTACCGGATCGGGGCAACCCACTTTATTTAATAATCTGGACACTCATTTTCCCGGCTTTTTTGAAAAAGATTTGATGGTTACCGCTTATGATGTACAACACGGGAAGCCGCACCCCGAACCCTATTTGATGGGCTTGAAAAAAGCCGGTCTGAAACCCGAAGAAGCCATTGTTATCGAAAATGCGCCTTTGGGAATCGAATCGGCGGTTGCTGCCGGAATTTATACGATTGCCGTTAACACCGGTCCTTTGCCCGATGAAATCTTGCTGAAAGCCGGCGCGCAGTCGCTGTTTCATTCAATGAAAGCTTTAGCGGAAGACAACAGCATTTGGGAACAACTTTGCAAATCTTAAAGACAATTTTAATGCCGAAGCGGGAAAACTATTCAACCGACTTCACTTTTCCCGATCCGAGGGTATTATTGTTAATCGACTTCGGATTGCCTCGGTAGGTGAGGTTTCCCGAACCTGTAATGTTCACATCCAGTTTATTGGTAACCCACGTTTCTATGTTTCCCGACCCGAGTATATGACAATCCGATTCTTGAACGAGATAGCTAAAAGCCTGAATACTCCCCGTCCCCGTAATCTTAAACGAAGAGCTGTTGCTTGCTCCGGTTAATTGTGCATTGCCAGAACCAACGATACTTGCCGTTAATTTATCACAAATCAAACTGTCGGATAGAAAATTCCCTGAACCGGCAATGTCTAAATTGAAGTCTTCGGCATTTACTTCGCCTTTCAAACGTATTTTACCCGCACCGGCAACCGATACCCGGTTGAGATTGCTCGAAGCGGTATAAATGGTGAATTGGGTCGGCTTGATAACACTATCTTTCTTTACATCAATAATTAATTGATTATCTTGCACTCTCACATCCAATGCCCGAAAAATGTTTTCATCGGTGTGAATCTGTAAATAGGGCGTCGAGTCGGAAAATTGTTGATAAAATACTTCAGCCGGAACGTTTAGAATTACTTTATCGTAATCGCCAATCTCAATCCGTTGATTAACCAATTGATAATTTCCGTAAATCGCTGTTCGATTTGAAAAGTCGCAAGAAATAAAAAGCGGAAATGCTATAAATAAAAATACAAATAATTGTGCCGAATGTTTCATGATGACCGTGGATTAATTTGTGTGCAAATATATGATTTTATTTTGAGGTTTCAATACCGAAAACTGCTGCCCCCCAGAAATTCTCGCAGCAGCGAAGTATTGGGTAATTCTTCAATATCAATGTATTTGAAATAATTGAGAAACTTTAATAATCGATACGCTTCCGAATATTCGGAATCAATCGGCGAGACCTGCGATAAAATAGGCTCGGCTAATCGCCTCAAAGCGGCAAATTCATAAATCATGGCGGAGTTAAACATAGCATCGGCATCTTCCTGAAAGGGAAAAATCCATTGGTCTTCGCCCCTTCTGACGCTTGCCCAACGAGCGATGGTTTCTTTGGCTGAATAATTTCGAAATTGAAAATCGCGAACTATTCTGCGAAGCAGGCGATTATCGGTGGTCGGAATCCAATTGTGGTCGTCAAGCGAAATGGTGGTTAGCGCTGAAACATACACTTTAAACAAAATGGCAGGGTCAATATCGGGCAAAAGCAACGGGTTTAAGGCATGAATTCCTTCCATCACCAAAACCGAATTTTCTTCCAACCGAATAGTATTTCCTTTATACACCCGCTCTCCTCGAGTAAAATCATAGGTCGGAAGAGCGACTTCCTTCCCGGTCAATAATTCCTTTAAATCCTTGTTGAATGTTATTAAATCAATTGCATACAGCGACTCATAATCATATTCTCCATTTTCGTCTAAGGGTGTGTCGATGCGGTTTACGTAATAATCGTCCAAAGAAATACTGATTGGCCGCAGAAGATTGACCTTTAATTCAATTTTAAGCCGCTTGCAAAAAGTGGTTTTTCCGGCAGAAGAAGGTCCGGAAATAAGAATAATTCGAACTCCGTTTCGGTATCGTCGGGTAATATCATCGGCAATCCGGCAAATCTTTCGTTCTTGAAGCGCTTCCGAAATTTTCACCACATCGGAAATTTCTCCTTTCTGATTTGCCAAATTCAAATCGCCGACATTTTGCATTTGTATCGCCGCCTGGTAGGTCAGAAATTCGCTGAAAACAGCCATCATTTTATCTTGCCGCACAAAAGGTTGCAATTCATCCGGTTTTTGCATGTTCGGCACGCGGAGTAATAATCCGTTTTCATATTTCTGCAAACCGAATAAATAAACAAAGCCGGCGCTTGGTAGTAACGCGCCGTAGTAATAATCGATATGAGAGCCCAAGACATTGTAGCGGCAGTAAATTTTCCCGATGGATTCCACCAACAAGGCTTTGTCTTCCATATTATTTTCGCGGAAAAGGGCAACGACATCCTTCGTGTGCTTTTGGTAGGATTCGAACGGCAAATCTTGCGCAATAATTTCCAACATCCTCTTTTTCAAATTCTCGGCAACCTCCGAAGTAAGCTCGCAGGAAATATCCAAAGCACAATAATAGCCTTTGGAAACCGGATGCTCGAAGTAGATTTTCCCTTGCGGAAAAAGATCGCTTACCGCTTTCGACAAAATACAACACAACGAACGAACGTAGGAACGCATCCCCGACGGATCGCTTATATCAATAAACTCAATGTCTTTGGGTGAGTAACACAAATAAGTTAACGACCGGGAAATATTGTTGACGCGTGCGCCTGCTAAAGGATGGGACAATTTGATGTCCATGGTTTTAAAAATTTCAAGGAGCGAAATTCCCGCTTCAACATCTCGATAAGTTTGGGTATTTTTACAGTAAATTCGAATCAGATTATTCATAAAAAACTTATTATTTTGCTTATATCCATATAAAAAAGTACAAATGTATGAATAAAAATGATTTTTTATTAATTTTGTTATAAAAAATAGTAATTTTGCAAAGATTTTCTTGCCATAACTGTAAAAGTTAAAAATAACAAGTTAGTTATGAGAGCAATGAACTCGAAATTAGTATAAACAATATATAAGTATAAATTTAAAAAACAAAAAAGTTAAATCAATGAAAAAATTAATGTCCTTTGCCGCAGTTAGTATTACGGCAGTTTTTATTATCGTATCTTTTTTTTCTTGTACGACTCAAACTCCCAAAGCGAATTTAAGAACGGATATCGATTCGCTTTCTTATGCTTACGGCATCAATATTACTCAAGGTCTGGATGAGTACCTTCAAGGGATTGGAATTGATGAATCTGTAAAAAAAGAATTTATCAAAGGCTTTTTGGAAGGTTCAAAACTAAACAAGAACGACAAAAAAGCCATTGCCCATATAGAAGGTATAACGATAGGACGGCAGGTAGCCATTGACATGTTCTCCAGAATTGACAGGAACGTATTTGGCGCAGATTCCACTAAAATGTTGAGCAAAAAGCAATTCTTAGCAGGATTCATTGCGGCGACAGAGAAGAAAAAACTGCTTTTCACCAGAGACGACGCTTCCGCATTTGTTCAGGCAAAGAGCGACGAAATTCGCAACAAAGCCAATGAACAGTTAAAAACGGCGAATGTGGCTTTCCTGGAAAGCAATAAAACCAAAGAAGGTGTAATCACTTTACCGAGCGGTCTTCAATACAAAGTGGAAAAAGATAGCAAAGGACCTAAACCGGCAGCCGAAGACACGGTAATCGTAAAATATAAGGGAACGGATATCGAAGGCAACGTTTTCGATAGCAATGACAAATTGTCAATTCCTTTGAACAGAGTTGTACCGGGATGGACAGAAGGAATGCAATTGATGTCGGTCGGATCGAAATATACGTTCTATATTCCTTATAATTTAGGATATGGCGAAAAAGGGAGCCAACCCAATATCAAACCTTATGCTACTCTCGTGTTCGACGTTGAGTTACTTGGAATATCAGCCAAAAAATAAATGAAATCATGGAAAAAATTGACAAATTAGACCGGAAAATTTTGGAGATTATATCTCAAAACGCACGAATTCCATTCAAGGATGTAGCCGAAATATGCAATGTATCGAGAGCCGCAATTCATCAACGTGTTCAAAAAATGATTGAGATGAAAGTAATCGTAGGATCCGGCTACCATGTTAACCCAAGGGTTTTAGGATTTAATACCTGTACGTATATCGGGGTAAAATTAGAACGCGGTTCAATGTATAAAGATGTAGTTCCCGAATTTGAAAAAATACCCGAAATTGTTGAATGTCACTTTACAACAGGACCCTACACAATGTTAATTAAGATGTATGCCCGCGACAATGAACATTTTATGGAGTTATTAAATGGTCAGATTCAAGAAATACAGGGCGTTATATCAACAGAAACACTTATTTCTCTGCGTCAAAGCATTAAAAAAGAAATTCCCGTTTCCGGCGCTTTTTGATTAGTATTTTTCCGAGCCGTTTTATTATTTTTAACAATAAGTAATAAAACGGCTTTTATTGTGCCACGCATAGTTAAATATGCTTAATAATGCAAATAATAGCGCTTTTATGCTTATCTTTGTAAAAAAAAGTCAGCAATCCGAAAGCATAAAGTATGCTTAAACAATTTACATTCTTGGTTCTTACTTTTCTACCATTTTTGCATTGTGCGCAGGAAAAGCCGGATATACGAGTGGCCTGTGAAGCTACACCTCCCGGATGCTATAGAATCAAATGGGAAACTTTTCCTCCGATGAATGGGATGGTGAAGATATACGAATCGTCGAAACCTGATTCATTTAACCTATATTCGCCCATAGCCGAATCGGAAATCAGCGCCGGATTTAAAGACGTATTGCTTGCTCAATCCACCAAACGGAGTTATTTCAAATTGATTTTCAACAAAGAATATTCGGTCATAACAGCTGAACGGGTCATCCCCATGCAAGGCTTATCTAATTTCAGAGATTTGGGCGGATATTATAATATGGCGGGAAAACAGACCCGTTGGGGAAAATTATACCGTTCTTCTTCAATGTCGAAAGCTACCTTGCAAGATTCAAAAGTATTGAAATATCTTGGCATTCGAACGGTTATTGATTTTCGAACAGACAAGGAAAGAAACGATTCTCCATCGAAATTTTCAGCTCCCCATATCATTAATCTCCCTTTACGCGGAAATCCTTATAACATCTTTTTCAACACAATTCTGTCTAAAGAAATGAAAGCCGGCGACGTTAAAGTGTATGCTCAAGGACAGTTTGATTTTCTGTTAGAAAGCAATCCCGAATTTTTCACTCAAATGTTTGATATTCTTTTGGATAAAAATAATTATCCGATAGTATTCGACTGCACCATGGGACGCGATCGCAGTGCTGCCGCCGCTGCCTTGGTTTTAGCAGCGCTGGATATCGATATGGACCAGATAATCAACGATTACATGCTAACAAACGCACAGATCGATTTCAATTCCTACGTTCCCAATACGAATATCTTTTTACAAGATCAGGAAGTGCAGGAAACGTTCACGGCGCTGTTTCGTGTGCATAAAAGTACAATTACTTATTCTTTCGAGAAAATCATAAAAGAATATGGCAGTTTAGATAACTTTTTCAATGAGCAATTTAACTTAAATGCCAAAAAGCGGGAAAAACTAAAAGAAATAATGCTTTATTAAACAACAGATAAAAATAAAACGTACCTTTGTGCGATTTTAAAAAACAATCATTTTGAAAACATTTGAAGAATTAGGCGTTGCTCCTGCCATCGTCAGAGCAATCAGCGAAATGGGTTACGAATACCCGATGCCGGTTCAAGAGGAAGTGATTCCTTTTTTGCTTGGAAACAATAACGAAGTGATAGCATTAGCTCAGACAGGAACAGGAAAAACCGCCGCTTTCGGTTTACCCATTCTCCAAGAAATCCGGATAAACGAAATCCGACCTCAAGCAGTCATTCTTTGCCCTACCCGTGAATTGTGTTTGCAGATTGCCAACGATTTGAACGATTACTCCAAATATATCGATGGTCTGAAAGTATTGCCTGTATATGGCGGCTCGAGCATTGAAAGCCAAATCAAAACGCTCCGCAGAGGCGTTCACGTAATTGTTGCTACTCCCGGTCGATTAATCGATTTAATTAACAGAAAAACAGTTGATTTGCAATATGTTCGGAATGTTGTTTTAGACGAAGCCGACGAAATGCTGAATATGGGATTCTCGGAAAGCATCGATGAAATCTTAGCCGTCATTCCTGCCAACCGAAATATGTTATTATTCTCTGCTACAATGCCCGACGGTATTGCCCGGATTGCTAAAAAATATATGCGATCGCCCAAAGAAATTGTCATCGGACGAAAAAATGAAGGTGCTCAAAACGTGAAGCATATATACTATATGGTTAATGCTAAAGACAAATATTTAGTACTAAAACGAATAGCCGATTATAATCCCAACATATACGGAATCATATTTTGCCGAACGCGCAAAGAAACGCAAGATATTGCCGACAACCTGATAAAAGACGGATATAATGCCGAATCACTGCATGGCGATCTTTCGCAAGCACAGCGGGATTATGTGATGCAAAAATTCAGGCTTCAAAACATTAGATTATTGGTAGCCACCGATGTGGCAGCCCGCGGTTTGGATGTGGATGATCTAACCCATATTATCAACTACGGTTTGCCCGACGAAGCGGAATTATACACGCACCGAAGCGGACGTACGGGAAGAGTCGGAAAAACCGGCGTATCCGTTGCTATCATTCATCTAAAGGAAAAGCATAAAATCAAAGGAATAGAAAAAGCGATCAATAAAAAATTCGAACAGGGTACTGTTCCATCTTGGAAACAAATTTGCGAAAAACAGCTTTTCAGTTTTGCCGACAAAATCGAAAAAGTGAAAGTGAACGAAGAAGAAATACAAGGAATCATCCCTTCGATTTACCGTAAGTTGGACTGGTTAGATAAGGAAGATGTGATCAAACGCTTGATTTCGCTTGAATTTAATCGCCTGATCGATTATTACCGGGATGCCCGGGAAATAGAAAATCCGCAGGAATTTGAACGAAAAAAAGAGAAGCGGGAAAGAAATGACGGAGCAGGCGCCGTTCGAGTTGCTGAAAGAGGTTATTCACGCCTGTTTCTCAACTTGGGAAAAAACGACGGGATCCGCCCGCAATCCGTAATCGGTTTATTGAACGACAATATTCCCGGAAGAAAAATTGATGTGGGCAGAATCGACTTGATGAAAAATTTTTCTTTTTTTGAAGTACGCGATACCGATAGAGATCGCGTCATCCAACACTTGGACGGCGTCAAAGCACTTGGCAGGAGAATCTCGGTTGAATCGGCACAAGGCGCTCCCTCCGAAAAACGTAAAAAACAAGTGGATGACAGCGAACGAAAACCCAAAAACAAGAAAAAAAACAAGAAAAAATCGAAATAAATTTATATCTTTGCGCTCTCAAACGATGTCCTGTGGTGTAATGGTAGCACATCGGATTCTGGTTCCGCTTGTCCGGGTTCGAGTCCTGGCAGGACAACAATGAATATGGTAAACTCTTACCTTTCAAGCTCTAATTCATTTCGAATGCAAAAAGCAGCGGTAGTAATTCTTAATTGGAACGGTCGAAAGTTATTGGAAAAGTTCTTGCCTGCATTGTTATTGCATACGCCGGGTGATCGAGCCGAAATAATCATTGCCGACAATGGCTCAACCGATGGGTCACAAGTATTTTTATCCTCTCTGTATCCGCAAATCGGGCGTATGCTCTTCGATAGGAATTACGGTTTTGCCGAAGGATATAATCAAGCCTTGTTGCATTTGGAACATGAATATGTGGTGTTGCTCAATTCCGATGTGGAAGTATGCGACAATTGGCTGGAAACCGCTCTCGATTATTTGGATACACATCCGGATGTTGTCGCCCTTCAGCCGAAAATTTTGGATTATAAAGATAAGATCGCTTTCGAATATGCCGGCGCATCGGGTGGTTTCTTGGATATTTTCGGCTATCCTTTTTGTCGGGGAAGGATTTTTAATTCGATTGAAAAAGATACCGGACAATACGATAAGCCTGCGGAGATTTTTTGGGCAAGCGGCGCTTGTCTTTTCATTAGGCTGAAAGACTATAGGGAAGCGGGAGGGTTTGATAAAAACTTTTTTGCGCATCAAGAAGAAATAGATTTATGCTGGCGTTTGAGAGCGAGAGGGAAAAAAGTGCTATGCCTTCCCCAATCGGTGGTTTACCATGTCGGAGGCGCTACCTTGAAGATGGAACATCCCCAAAAAACATTTCTGAATTTCAGAAACAATTTATTAATGGTATATAAAAATCTGCCCGAAAAACAGTACCGGAAAGTAATGATTTTTCGTATGTTTTTCGATTATCTGGCAGCTTTGCAATTGCTTTTGAAAGGTTATCCGGCAAATGCTCGGTCGGTATGGAAGGCTCGGCGTGATTTCAATCGGCAAAAAAAGAACTATCGGATGATCCGAAAAGAAAATTTAGAGAAAATCGTAGATGAATTGCCTTCAGGGATACTTCCCCACAGTATTTTATGGAAATATTACATAAGAAATCAAAAAAAATATTCGCAAATCTTTCCGGATGCAAAATAACCCGATAAACGAAGAAGTTGTTGATGTACAAGGTGCTCGCGTACACAATCTGAAAAATATAGATGTAAAGATTCCACGTAACCGGTTGACTGTTATTACCGGTTTGAGCGGCAGCGGAAAATCTTCATTGGCTTTTGATACGATTTTCGCCGAAGGGCAACGAAGATACATCGAAACTTTTTCGGCTTATGCCCGTTCGTTTCTGGGAAATCCGGAACGCCCCGATGTGGACAAAATCACCGGTCTGAGTCCTGTTATTTCCATCGAGCAAAAAACAACCAATCGAAATCCGCGCTCTACCGTTGGAACAACGACCGAAATTTACGATTTCCTGCGTTTATTGTTTGCTCGCGCAGGAGAAGCTTATTCGTATCTGACCGAAGAAAAAATGGTCAAATATACCGAAGAGCAAGTTATAGACTTGATATTGAATCAATATAACGGAAGAAAAATTTATATACTGGCTCCTTTGGTCCGGAATCGAAAGGGACATTATAAAGAATTGTTCGAACAATTGCGGAAAAAAGGATTCCTCACCGTTCGAATTGACGGAGAATTACATACGATTAATCCCGGATTGAAGTTAGACCGCTATAAGAATCACTCGGTGGAAGTGGTGGTCGATAAATTGCCGGTTCATTTGAAGGATGAAAAGCGAATCAAAGAGAGTGTTAAAACAGCCATGCGTCAAAGCGACGGCTTGCTGATGGCGCTTGATTCCGACACTCAAGAAGTTCGCCGGTTCAGCCGCCGACTGATGTGCCCTACTTCCGGATTGTCTTACAGCGAACCGGCGCCCCACAATTTTTCATTCAATTCGCCGCATGGCGCTTGTCCGAAATGCAAGGGATTAGGCGTAATCAATCAAATTGACATACAAAAAATTATTCCCGATCCGGAATTAAGCGTATATCAGGGAGGCATCGTTCCTTTGGGAAAATATCGAAATGTGCTGATATTTTGGCAAGTAGAAGCCATACTTAAAAGATACGACTTCGATATAAAAACACCTTTGAAAGATGTCTCCGAAGAGGCAATCGATGACATTTTAAATGGCACCGAAGAGCGTTTGCAAATTGTGAACGAATCTTTGGGCAATTCCAATTATTTTCTTTCTTTCGAAGGGGTCAGCAAATACATTACCATGCAGTCCGAGCAGGATACTTCTGCCGCAGCCCAAAAATGGGCAGACCAATTTATCCGCACCGCAACTTGTCCCGAATGTAAGGGTCAACGGCTCAACAAAGAAGCGCTTCATTATTATCTGAACGGGAAAAATATCGCCGATCTGACCGAAATGGATTTGTCTGAACTTTATCTTTGGCTGTGTGATTTGGATAATCATTTATCGGCACAACAAAAACAAATTGCAGCAGAAATATTGAAAGAAATCCGCTCAAGGATGCGTTTCTTATTGGATGTCGGAGTGGAATATCTTTCTTTGAGCCGTTCTTCAGTCAGTCTGTCTGGAGGAGAAAGTCAACGAATTCGCCTGGCGACACAAATCGGCTCGCAATTGGTGAATGTGCTTTATATTTTAGACGAACCGAGCATCGGTTTGCATCAACGCGATAACAACCGTCTGATCGATTCCCTGAAACAACTGCGCGATACGGGAAATTCAGTAATCGTAGTCGAACACGACAAAGAAATGATGATAAATGCCGATTATATTGTGGACCTGGGACCTCGCGCAGGGCGAAAAGGTGGAGAAGTCGTTTTTGCCGGCACTCCGAAGGAATTACTCAAAGCGGAAACCCTGACCTCTTCCTATATCAACGGAAAAGAAACGATTCCCGTTCCCTCGAAACGACGAGCGGGTTCAGGGAAAGAAATCGTGTTGAAAGGCGCTACGGGAAATAATCTCAAAAATGTGGATATCCGTTTGCCTCTGGGTAAATTTATATGTATCAGCGGTGTTTCGGGAAGCGGAAAGTCGACCTTGATTAACGATACGCTGCAACCGCTTATCAGTCAAAAACTGTATCGTTCCATTCAAGACCCTTTACCGTTCAAATCCATTGAAGGATTGGAATTTATTGATAAAATAGTCAATGTCGATCAATCCCCGATCGGGCGCACGCCTCGATCCAATCCGGCTACCTACACCGGTATTTTTTCCGATATACGCAATTTGTTTGTGGGAATGCCGGAAGCTAAAATCCGAGGATATAAAGCCGGGCGATTTTCATTCAATGTACCCGGCGGGCGTTGCGAAACTTGTGGAGGAAACGGTTATAAATCCATTGAAATGAACTTCCTGCCCGATGTGATGGTGCCTTGCGAAGACTGTCACGGAAAGCGTTACAATCGCGAAACGCTTGAGGTGCGCTACAAAGGAAAATCCATTGCCGATGTGCTGGATATGACCATAAATATCGCTGTGGAATTTTTCGAAAATATTCCCGGCATCTATAATAAAATAAAGGTATTGCAAGACGTCGGAATGGGTTACATCAAGTTGGGACAGTCCTCCACTACGCTTTCGGGAGGAGAAAGTCAGCGGGTGAAATTAGCTGCCGAATTAGCGAAGCGTGATACAGGCAAAACCCTCTATATTTTGGACGAACCAACCACCGGTTTGCATTTTGATGACATTAAAGTATTGCTCCAAGTTGTCAATCATTTGGTTGATAAAGGAAATACCATGATTATCATTGAGCACAACATGGATATAATTAAGTGCGCCGACTACATTATCGACATGGGTCCCGAAGGAGGCAAAGCCGGCGGCGAAATCCTGTTTGCCGGAACACCCGAAGAATTAGTCAGATCAAAAAAAGGTTACACAGCAAAATACCTTGCCGAAGAACTAATGATAAATAGTAAATAGTAAATAGTAAATGGTAAATAATAAATTTATCTTATCCAATCGAAGCCTGTATAAGCTTGCAGCACTTTAGGAATTCGGATACCTTCCGGGGTTTGATTATTTTCGAGCAGAGCCGCCACGATTCGAGGTAAAGCCAAAGCGCTTCCGTTCAAAGTATGACAAAGTCGTATTTTTTTATTTTCATCCCGATAGCGACATTTCAAACGGTTTGCCTGATAACTTTCGAAGTTGGAAACGGAACTGACCTCCAACCAACGTTCCTGCGCCGCCGAAAATACTTCAAAATCAAAAGTCAAAGCGGATGTGAAACCCATATCGCCACCGCAAAGACAAACAATTCGCCAGGGCAATTCCAACTTATCCACCAAAGATTGCACATAATCGACCATCTCTTGTAACGATTCGTAGGAATGCTCCTGTGTATCGATTCGCACAATTTCCACTTTATCAAACTGATGTAATCGATTCAGTCCGCGAACGTCTTTCCCGTAAGAACCGGCTTCGCGACGGAAACAAGCCGAATAAGCCGTATTCAAAATCGGTAAGTCTTTTTCATTCAAAATCACATCACGGTAGATATTGGTCACCGAGACTTCCGCCGTAGGTATCAAATATAATTCATCGAGTGTAACATAATACATTTGCCCTTCTTTATCGGGCAATTGCCCTGTTCCGTAACCCGAATCCGCATTGACCAAATACGGCGGTTGAATTTCCATATATCCGGCTTTGCGGGCGTTGTCTAAAAAGAAATTAATCAAAGCGCGCTGCAATTGAGCGCCTTTTTGTTTGTAAACGGGAAAACCGGCGCCGGTAATTTTTACGCCTAATTCAAAATCAATTAAGTCGTATTTTTTTGCTAATTCCCAATGCGGAAGAGCGCCTTTGTGTAAAACGGGAATCTCGCCGCCTGTTTTTCTTATTATATTGTCATCTGCATTTTTACCTTCCGGAACTTGATTACTCGGGAGATTCGGTATTTGATACAAAAGTTCGATTAAACGTTTTTCTGCTTCTTTCATATCAATTTCCAACTGCTTGACGCCTTCTTTCAAGGCGGTTACTTTGGAACGCGCAGCTTCTGCAACTTCCTGTTCGCCGTTTTGCATCCACTGCCCGATGGATTTCGACAATTGCTTTATCTCGGACAAATAGTTATCCAAAGCTTGTTGGGAAGCCTTTCTCTTCTGATCGGTTGTAATCACTTCATCGACAATTGCACGACCATCGTAATGTTTCTTGCCTAATCTCTCGACAACTTCTTGTGGATTCTCAGTTATGATTTTTAGTGTAAGCATGTTTTTGAATTATGAATTATGAATTTTGAACTATGAATTAAAAGATCAATTTGTCATTTCTCATCATTCATAGTTTGTAATTCATAATTATTTAGTTGAATGTATTCGACAAATGGGCCATTTTAATAGCAGTAATCGCAAATTCTTCGCCCTTATTTCCGTATTTTCCACCGGAGCGGTCGATGGCTTGTTGCAGATTGTCGGTTGTTAAAAGACCGAAAATACAAGGAATATCTCCCTCAACGTTCAGCCGGGAAAAGCCTTGTGTCACTCCCGAACAAACATATTCAAAATGCGGTGTATCGCCTCGTATAACGCATCCCAAACCGATAACCGCATCAGGTTTGACACTTCCCACGATTCGCCGGGTGGCATAAATCAATTCAAAACTTCCCGGAACATAAATAACATGAATGTTTTCGGGTTTTGCTCCGTGTTTTAGTAAAGTGTTGTAAGTTCCCTCCTTCAGTTTTTCGGAAATGGCGGAATTCCATTCCGAAACAATAATTGCAAAACGCATGGCGCTTGCATCCGGTACGTTTTCCGGATTGTTTTCGTATAAATTTTGATATTGGGTAGCCATTATTTAACTTGCAGACCGGCGCGTTCGATGTATTTGTCGATATCGCTTGCTTCTTGTGAAGTAGGATATTTATACTTAATCGTTTGATACATTTTTATGGCATTGGCATAATCGAAGATTGCTTCGTAAGCAACACCGGCTTTTTTCAAATAGATGGGACTGAGAAAATCGCTGCTTGCTTTAGACGCTGCTTCGTTGAAATAGCTGATGCCTTCCTTCACTTTCCCTAAATCCACATAACAATCGCCTATTAATCCTTTGATCACCGGAGAGATTATTTGGTCGTTGGCATTGAATTTTTTCAAATATTCCAAAGCTTCTTGCGGTTTATTTAAGTGGTAATAACAAATGCCGGCGTATGCTTTTGCCAATGCAGCTGTTTTTGTCATTCCGTAATCTTCTATTATTCCCAAGAAACCGATGTAGTCCGCTCCGTTTCCGTTCAAAGCCTGTTCCCATTGTTGGGATGCAAAATAATTTTCTCCGGGAAAAATTGCCGCTTGCGCTTCTTTTTCTTTCGGAAGGAAATAATACTGGCGAATGCCGAGAATAGCCGCTACAATCAGAATTACAGCCGCTACCGCGATAATAATATGAATTTTATATTTTTCTATGAACCTTTCGGATTTTGAAAAGATTTCACCAACGTTTGCTTCTACGTGTTTAGGAGCTTTTGCCACTTTTTTTGCCATTGTTTACAGGATTAATTTATTTTATCGTTTCGGAATGCAAAAGTAAATCTTTTCTCGCTATAAATAAAATTTTCACATACCTTTTTTTATTTTCTTACGGAAAACACTTATATTTGTCCTTTAAAAAGACGAAAGATTACAGAACAATGAAGTTTTTATTTGTGGTTCAAGGAGAAGGTCGGGGGCATCTGACACAAGCGATTGCCTTGCACGAAATATTGACGAAAAGCGGTCATGAAGTAGTCGCTGCCTTGGTGGGTAAAAGCAATCGCCGCGAACTTCCTTCTTTCTTTTTGAAAAATATCCGCTCTGAAGTTTTACGTTTTAACAGTCCTAATTTTCTCCCCGCTTCCAAAAACAAACAGACAAATATCTGGACAAGCATTGTTTATAATCTTTTAAAATCCGGTTCTTATCTGAAAAGCATCTATTTTATTCGCAAACAAATTAAACAGTTGGATGTGGATATAGTCGTTAATTTTTACGAGATGTTGACGGGATTGACCTATGCTTTATTTCCTCCGAGCATTCCGTATGTTTGTATTGCTCACCAATATATTTTTCTTCATCCCGATTTTCGATTTCCTCGTGCCAATAGAATCGAACTCGGTTTGTTGCGTTTTTTTACCCGAATCACCTGCATCAAAAGCTCCAAACTGTTTGCGCTTTCGATAAATAAGATGGATAATGTGCCGGAGAGCCGCATAGTGGTAATTCCTCCGCTGTTAAGAAAGGATGTTTTGGAAGCAAAGGCGATCGACGGAAATTATCTTCACGGTTATATGTTAAACGATACTTATGCCGATAAGATTATCCGTTTTCAAGCAGAACATCCCGATGTTTTTATCAAATTTTTCTGGGACAGGAAAGGCGTGGAAGACCATACCGTCATTAACGATCACTTATCGCTTTACCGCTTGAACGACCGGCTGTTTATCGATTGTATGGCAGGATGTAAAGCCTACGCGACAACTGCGGGCTTTGAGTCGGTATGCGAAGCCATGTATATGGGAAAACCGGTTTTGATGGTTCCTACGCATATCGAACAGGCTTGCAATGCGTATGAAGCTTCCCGGGCGGGCGCGGGTATTGTTGCCGACGATTTCGAATTGGACAAATTATTAGAATACGTTTCTTGGTATCAAAAGAATACGAATTTTCGCGATTGGGTACTTCAAGCCCCCTGGTACATCTTGAAAGAATTTCAATTGGAGAAGAAAAAACTTCTCGACAGTCGATTGAGCTACCGGTTTATTTTCAACCGGAGCTAATCATTCAAATCGTGACAGATTCCATTTGAATCGTTTCGGACTTTCCTTTAACAACGGCGTCACTTTCTCCCTGTCGGCTTCGCTCAAATATTCCGGAGTCGTATAATATTGCTGTAATTCCCTGTTATCCGGTTCATAATGCAATCGCATCAATGAAATATCCAAAGGGATCAGCGCATTTTTAACGTTTTCGTCTTCCGGTCGAACTCCATCTTTAAGAAAATCGTTTTTATCTGCAAAAGTTATAAAAGCCGATGCAGTCAATTTTTTCCAGGAGGTCGTATAAAATTCAAGCCTGCTATCGCAGACCGGCACGCAAACCGTTTGAATCAACCCCACAACTTTAGAATCATTAATCATCGGGAGCAAAAACAGTTCCATCGTATTCGCTCCGGTTTGAATTTGCAGATAATCATCAGTCAAACGAAGTATGGAACAAGAATCGTCAAAACGATTTTCTACGGTCGCTTTTCCTCCTGCCTTGAACAAGTCAATTAAATCCATGCGGTCGGAAACGGTTAACGGTAATAATTCCGTTACGGGCAGTTTGACAAACAATTCGCTTGCCGTTTGTCCCTGAGCCAAGTGAAAAGCAACTCCCAATAAAAACCCGGTAAAAACAATCTTCGATTTCATTTGTATATATAATTTATTAATTGACTATGAAAATGGAGTGGGGATATTCGATATCCGCCAGAAATAAAGCGTTTCCCGGTACGGAAGCTCCCGCTTTTCTCCGATCTTCGGATTCGATTACTTGCCTGAAACCGTCCAACGAGAGTTTTTCTCGCCCGACTTCAAACAGTGTTCCCACAACGGCTCGCACCATATTTCGAAGGAAACGATCGGCTCGAATCGTAAATATCCAAGCCGTTTCTTCTTGTTTCCATTCGGCTTGCATGATTCTGCAATTATTGGTCAACACATCGGTATGCAACTTGCTGAAGGCGGTAAAATCGGTGTATTCCGGAAGAACGGCTGCGGCTTCGTTCATTTTTTCAAAATCGGGAAACGACCGGATTCGATAATAAAACGGATAAGTAAAAGGGTCTTTTTCCCGGCAAACGTAATATTTGTAGGTTCGTGACAAAGCATCGAACCGGGCATGTGCTTCCGGAGTAACCGGCAGTATTTTACGAATAGCAATATCCTTTGGCAACAGACAATTCAATTTTTCGGTAAGAAAAAGCAAATCAATTGGTTCACCTTCCCAATCGAAATGGGCAACCATCAATCGGGCGTGCACTCCGGCATCGGTTCTTCCTGCACCGGTGACAGGCACAAGTTTACGCAAAAGGATTTGCAGGGCTTCCTCTATTTTATGTTGAACGGAAATACCGTTCGGCTGATTTTGCCAACCGCAATAATTGCTTCCGTTGTAAGATAAATAGATAAAATAGCGCTTCATCTTTTTGATAAACTATTCTGCAAAGATACATCTTTTAGCGAAAATTTACCATCCATTATTTGAATATCGATTTTTCCCGCTGAAATATCGAAAAAGAAATCGCGAATTTTATTGAATGTCAGCATCGCAGGTTTACCGTCTTTATCTATTCCCATATCATAAGTTTGGAGCAATTGAGTACCGAGAGAGGCGGCAGTAAGCAGGAAATGATTTTGAAATTTATCGGAGTCGAGCAGGTCGGCAGCCAAAACCTTACCAATGACGGTATAACTGCGCAGTGTTTTTTGAACTTCTTCATTTACAAGTGTAGATTTTACTTCATCGGTATCGGTATTCATTTCTATTTTACCTGAATTTGCGGCTTGCGGAAGTCCTTTGTAGAGCGAACCCAAGTCTGCCAAACTCAGATTGTAGAATTTGGTATCGGGCGCCGGGATAATCTTTTCTATCGAAAACGCGCTGGGCAACAGCAAATATACCATTTGAGCAATTCTAACCGAAGGAGAGTTGAATGTTCCTAAAATAGAATTGGTTATATCTATTTTCCGGGTAGAGAAAACACCACCGATCACTACGCTGTTTTCGAGGATGATTTCGTCGGCATAAATACTGCCGGCTACAAACGCATTGTAAAGCGTGACAATTTTTGCGTTAATATCTGAATAGAACATGATATTGCAATTGGCGGCGCGTGAAACTATCGAATTTGCCGAACCGACACTTTTTTTGAAAGCGACATTTCCTCTTGCTTCGCTGTTGACATAAAGGTCTAACTGTGTAAATACCGCTCCTTGAATTTCGAGGTCGCCGGTTTGAATTTCAAGTTTGTGGGCGTAAACGGGACCTTCAACCACCGTGTTACCTTGCACGATAATGTTGCGACCGAGTTCTGCTGCTTTTTCGGGCAATATCGAACCGCGTACCAAGTTGTCTTTCAATTGTATGTTGCTTTCGTTGAAACGAAGTCCTGTTAACTCTTCCATTTTGAATATCTTTTTCGATTAAATACTTTTTATTGAATTTATATTGAAAATTTTTATAATCATCTCGTTCACGCGCTCCTTGTGCCGGTCGTCGGAAGTATAAGCATTGCCGACTTCCGAATTGAAATAGCGTTGAATGTTCTCTTTCTGCTCTTTTCTTGCCGGTACCCACGCAAGTTTGGTTTTGAAACTTTTTAATTTATCCGGATTTGTTTTCAGCAAAAAATCAGATATATACATATTCTTTCTCGTTTGATTGTCTTCATCGCTTGTTTCGATAAAGCAAACGGGTGAAAACCAACCGACGGTAATATTTCCGTTCAACATGCTTTGGTTAATGGATGATTGCAATTTTTTCTGTTTCAACATAAATATAGTTGCCCGGTTAATTGCATCCCATGCTTGTTTTTTAGCGACTGAAGCGGAAATTTTTGCTTGTAATTCACCGCTTTCCGACCCGAAAACCGTTACGTCACTTACCAAATCGCTGCCGGTGGTGCGAATGGCTTGTTTGTCGCTGTCGTTTTTGAAAACAAATGCGGGCTTATCCAACGTGAAAATACGATTTTCCAACTCCTTATTCAAATCGTCAAAAATTTTCAGGTAGCGACTCGAAAGGCGATTATAGTCGGTTTCCATTTGTTTTTGTTTAGCAATACACGACTTCGCCATTTCATGCAAATGAAGCAGACAGGCATCCATCTTCTTCGACAGTTCCATCACCTGCTGACTGATTTCGGAACGAATGTAGCCGAAAAATCCGGTGATTACTGTGTGTGCCACTTTTTTGGCGTTTTTGTCGATGGAGGCGATTTGAGCCGCTTCACCGGTTGCAATCGCATTCGTGAGCAGATTTACCGTGCTGTTGCAGTTATCTATGCTTTGGTCGAAGGAGTCGGTATCGACCTCAATATTTATCTCTACATCTTCGCAGACAGTTCCGCTGTAACTTGTAGTTCCCCCGTATGGAGACGCAGGATAAGAAACGGTACCAGTATAAGGTACAGCTATTGTTTTATGAAATTTGCGGCAGTAACTCATAAGGCGGAATTATTTACGGTTTGAAAATTATTTGCCAAAAACAGTTTGCGTATCATATACTTAATTCGCGGCGGCAAGTCGGAATCGGAAAGCATTTTGCCGAATTTGTTTTTCAGTTCCGGGTCGATTTTTCTTTCTCTTTGCCATTGCATAGTATGCAAATTCTGAATAACAGCGTTTTTTACTGCCGATTGCATTGCTTGATTCAACTGTATGTTACTCACGATAATGTCAATATTTTTGTTGTTGAATTTATCGAAATTATATTCGCAGATAATGACAGGAATAGATAATGTGGTAGTTGGCTCGTTTGAACCGGAAGAAAGCAGAATACGATCGGTAAGTTTTTTCTGTTCGTTCATATCCGACAGAAAATTGGTCATCGAACCTATTACTTTCCAACCACGAAATTTCAGGTTTGAAGCAATTATTTTTTGGCTGATTGCCAATGATTCGAGTTGCATTACGGGAACGGTTGCCGTCAGGTATTTTGTGCGGTTCGATTCTTTTTCCGCCTCCCTTTCGGCAAAATCAACAATGGGTTTGTCCAATTCGAAAATACGCTGTTTTAAGGTTGAATTAAGCTCGCTGAACAATTTCATATAACGGTTTGAAATCATATTGTAATCGCGTTCCATACGTCGCTTGAAAGCCGAAAGTTGATTCTGCTGCAGTTTGAGTTGTAGTAAATGCGAATCGATTTCGCTTTTCAATTTTGCCGTTTTTTGTGAAATTTGAGAACGAATCATTGTAAAAAAACCCTTATTAACGCTGGTACAGACGAGTTCGGCGGCTTTTTCCTCTGCGGTAATTACGGCAGCTTGCATTGCGGCTACGGCGGTGGTTGTTCCCTTAATGTGATTGGAAACAGTATTGATTTCAGCCGCCATCGGCTTGGTATCCACGAAACAATCTATATGTGCCATAATTTCGGTTTTTATTGATTACTGCAATTTTCGTCCTCTTTTCCTTCCAATTCTTTCAAGGCATTTTTAGCGATACCCGGCAAATCGAGCGAAATATGTTCAAATGTTATATCTTCTACCTGCGGAGTCGGCGGAAGTTCCGATAGTTTTGCAAACAGTGGATTGACAGAAGCAAGCGGTTTGCGGCGGGCATCTAATTCGTGAATTTCAGCGGCTGCCGCAGCCAATTTCCGGGCGTTGCCGTCGCGCAGTATTGCATCGTAATATTCAATATGACCGAATTTTTCCGCTTTCAAATCAATATCTTCTCTAAGGTGCTCCACATATTTTTCAAATTCGGATTGTACCCTTTCGAACTCTTTCGATTGCAATTCAAATGCGGCAAGCATTTCGGCTGAATTGTCGCTTGTTTCCACTACGGCAGCATCAAGCGAGCCTCCCGACCGAATCATGCCGTCTTCTGTCTTCTTCAGCGAAATCAAAGTGTTGCAGGCAGCCGCATATTCACGTAAATTTGCTTGCATCAGGTTGATTACATCGGCGCTTTCTGCCCGTACCGCACGATAGAAACTATCGGCGTCTTGATGCCATTTGTTGAGATAATTAATTTTTTGGTCTTTGATATGATTGTAGATTTTCATGCGTTCAATGCGGTTTTCGTTCATCAGGTTTTGAACGATCGGAGCAACAATTTCTTCGTAAATCTGGTGAATACCAAACGGAAAGTTGGTAACGCTGCCGTCTTCCGCCATCCACATTCTCGATGTGAGATTGTATTTCACTCTTGAACTTGGTTTGAGTCGGAAGGGTTTGTAATCTTGAACATATTCGCCGTAATCGAACTTTTCGTTGCGAATACGTTCTATTTCTTCATGTTCGAGCGTAGGCGAATAATGGTTGTAGGGCGATTTGAGAATTTGATACAGCGTTTTATTCGATTCAAGAATAATTTTGTCGGTAGAAGCAACTTTCAGAGCGGAGATGGCTTGTACGGAATTTGCCATTGTTATCATTAACCCTTTCAAGACATTTTCAAATTGGTCCGTTTTGTTTGACAACGAATCTCTCAGCTTGTTAAGTTCTTGAAATCTGTTTATGCTGCTTGCGTATCGTTCTTTATCAAAAACAGGAATAATCGGGGCATTTTTAGAAACTTCGCTTGTGGCAAATTCATTCAGGTATTGCAAATATTCGCTTTTGTCGGCGACCAAAGGCAGCGACACGGAAGTTGTGTCCAAATCGTCCATGCAATAAGAAATTGTGCGTAACGAACGCTCTAATTTTCCGAAATAATCATGTTGACCAATTGCCCGGATGGAAGTCGAGTATTTGTCTGTATCAATCGTTTGGGTATCATTTGAAGTCTCAACTATCGGAGCTTCGCCCGACAGATTTTCCAAATCGGAAATCGTGTCTATCAGCAAATCGTTCTGCCGCGGAAGTTGCAGAGTAACTTCCGATTCAGGTGTCGTACCTGTATAATCGACAATAAAACATTTATCGCCGTATTTGATTTGATCCGCAACCGGAATATACGCCACCCCCAGTTTGCTGACTTTAAAGTCGCGGAATATCTCGGCATGCAACCGCTTGAATTCGTTAATTTGTGCATCATATTCGTCAATTTGTTTTTGCAGATTCCTTTTCTTGATAAAATACACAAAAAACAGAATACCGGTTAAAAACCACAACCACAGACTTGAGATTTCTTTTTTCCGCGCCTCTCTTTCTACTTCAAGAATAGCGATTTCCTTTTCGATTCGTTCTTCTTCTCGAACGATTTTTTCAGCCGCACGACTGTAATAATCGAATAGTATTTTCGCTTGATCTTGATAGATATTACTTGATTCGAAGAAAATTTTACCTGTCATTTTTTTTATGATTTTACATTGAGTAACTATTTTTTTACCGTTTTTTTATAATATTCCGGTTTCATGTTTTGACAATTTTTTGTAAAAATATAAATTTTTTATGAATTAACCATCAAAGACAAAAAAGATTTTTTTCCGGAGCCGCTTTACCGTTCTTTTTAACAATTATGTCGTTGCAAGTATGATTTCCATTTTGTCAACGAAATTGTGCTTTTCCGGACAAGAACCGGAGTATTACTCTTAAAATGGTTCGAAAATAATATTTGTGTGCAAAATATGTTTATGAACATAAATACAGAACAAATAATGTTTTATTTCATAAAAAAATTGATGTCATGAAATGCATTATTCATTTTTTATATAATGATACATCGAAATTAGTTCTTTTTTTTTAAATTTTATCTTTAAAATATAAGCGCTATAATCTAATTTTGCAACAAATTTTATATTATTGACAATATCTTTACTTAATATTAAAAATAACAAATAAAACTTAACATGAAACTTATAAAATGCAATTTACTGGGAAAAATGGGCTTTCTGCTGTTTTTTTGTTTAACCGTCTCTATTTCTTCAATTGCCCAAAGTAATTCGGGAAAGGATTTTTATGTAGCGTTCGGAAAAAACGATACTATTCCGGCTATTATCTATTATCAAATTACCGATTCTGCTAATATTGAATTGATGTTGCGGATAACCGCTCTCAAGACTACGGAAGTAAATCTGTCGTTTACGGAAAATCCTACTGCGCTGGATACGACTTTTACTGTTCCTGCCGGAACAATCTACGACTACCTTTTGACAGTGCCGCAAGCGCGCGCTTCTTATTCGGGAAACTTGACGAGAGACGTGAATAAGAAATCTATCAGGGTAACTGCCGATCAGCCGATAACATTAATAGCGTTGAACAGCGCTAAAGCTTCGGTGGAAGCTACCCTTGTTCTGCCTGTAGGAAGCTGGGGAAAGGAATATTATAACATCGGCATTTCTCCTTATTATAATCTTTCTATTGGTGAGACGGATAACTGTAACGGGTTTATAGTGATTGCGAATGAAGACAATACCGTGGTTAATGTAGTATCCGCTACTGCCGGCAACAGTAGCTTTACCTTGGATAAAGGGGGGGTGTACCATTACTATGGTTCGAGAATAACTACGCTGGGAGCGAATATTACAGCCAGTAATCCGGTTGCTTTTTTCAACACCAACACGAAGGGTTCGATAATAACAAACGGGACTTACATGTACAATTATAACTTCGAACAGCTTATGCCTGTCAACCAATGGGGCACAGATTTTATTGCACCGACGGATACTACGAATGCAGGTTTTTTCAGAGTTTATACGTCAAAAATTCCGACCAAATTAACGATGAAATATTCAAACGGCATCGTAAAAGATACTATTATTAACTATCAGCAAGAAATTTATAGATATATAGATATTATCATGGACGTCTCTACTGTTTCCGGCGCTAAAGCCTGTTATATCCATTCGGATAACCCTGTGGGCATTTGTTCTTTTACAAAATCCAGAGGGGGCACCGCGTGGCAACAACCTGCGATTGCATGGTTACCTTCGTTAGAGCAGCGGGTTTTCGATGTATTTCTGAGCCCTCTCGATTTTAACGGTCATTTTGTATATCTGAAAATGTCTCATTTTCTTACAATCATAACTCCTACTGCCGGAAAAGCAAGAACAACCCTATCGCTTGATGGAGCTCCCCCCCGGCCGATAGAAGAATATAAAACCAATTTTCTATGGATAGCAGATGATATCGGAGGCAGCGGTTATTCTTTCGGAATTTATCGTTTCGGGCAAAGTTATGTCTATGACAACCAGCATCTGAACACAACTGCTTTAGTTTATAATCCCGACGGATTGATCGCGCTGGCTTACGGAACGGGATCCTACACCAATTACTCTTACTCTGTGGGTTCCGCGTACAGGGATTTGACGGCAAGCTTTACGGTGAATGATGTTAATTATATCGATGTGGATATGACGAATTTTTGCGAAACCTCCTTCTTTGTTTTTAAATCTTCTTTCACCACCCCGACAGATGTTGTCTGGAAAATAAACGGAGAAATAAAAGGTTCGGGCTTGAATCTCTCTACCACCTTGCCGGATGGATTTTATACGGTTGAGATGCTTGCAAATAATAATACTTATACCACTAATTTCTTTGTAGGCGGATATTCAGTCATCTGGACGCCCAACGCTCTTGCGGAAAGCGACAGATACGATTGGAACAACAAAGCCAATTGGACGCCTGCCATTGTGCCGGCAGCCTGCAACAATGTTTATATTCCCGGCAACAGCGTCTATTATCCCGTTTTGACATCGAATGAGGAATGTAATAATATCTATTTCATGCAAGGAGCCGAACTGGGACATCCCGAATTGTTGACTTACAAAAAAGCATTTGTGCAGATGAATTTCGGACTTAAGCAAACGAAACAAATTACCGACGAAAACGATAATGACCTTCTGCTCAAAAGCAGCTGCACCAACAAACGGATGCTGTATTCAGCCGCTGAATCTGCCGCACCCATAGAACGCGAACGATGGTACATGCTTTCCTCTCCGCTGAGAGAAGTTGTTACCGGAGACCTGGGTTTCGGAGGTTTTCCGCTCACTTTCCTTAAAAAATTCGGCCCTGTCATCAAAGATAATCAAAACTATTCCGTAGGAACCTGGACCACTTCCTACAAGACGATGATCGAGCCCATAGCCTCGAATCCGACAGACGGCTTTGCTTTCTATATGTATGGATATGGAATGACCGGTAACGATCAAGGTTGCGAAGAAACCGGCATTTATGGTTCTCAGTCTAACAGCTCCGGCAAGATATTAAACGATTTGGATTATCTGCCGAACGTCAGAAGCGGACAGACCTATGGTATCGGTAAAACAAACGGGATACTCGAATTGCCTTTCTTTGCCGATTCGATAAAACTGTATTCCCACCGTACACAGGTGTATAACGATGATTCCGGATTAAGTTCCTTTTACTACGTTGGCGACGGGGTATATGATCCGACGGATTTCAATATGGTCAAAGAAACAACGGAAGAAGCTGAGCGCGACAGTATCAATTACCGCTTCAGTCCCGATACCTTAATCAATAACGCTTGGGTCTTCAGAAATCCGCTGTATCATCCGGTTGACGGTTTGAATGATATGGATGTATTTTTAGCAGGTAATCCCTACATGTCGTCGATCAATGTTATTGAGTTATGCAGAAACAATAAATCCATTTATCCCGAATTTAAAATCTGGAACGGAAAAACTTTTAATTCCTACAGCGTTGATACGATATCGAACACGATTACGGCGGTTTCGGGCAATGTGACGGATGCTTCTCCTTATATATCTCCGATGCAAGGATTTTTCCTGACATACAAGGGAGGAGACGTTGCTTTCGACGTAACGAAAATTTCAACCGTTCGCCCGCCGCAATCTTCATTCAACTTGAGAAACTCTTATGCAAGAAGTGAAGAGAATATCTTGCGCATCAAAGCCGAAAATAGCGCCGCGGTTTCTTACACCGTGATCGGATACAGGAAAGGAGCAAGCGAAGGTTTCGTTCGTGGAGAAGACGTCAGTAAATTATTTTCACCCAACAATAATGTTTCGGAAATCTATTCGCTGGCAGGAGAAATGCCTGTTGATATTAATTTCATCGATGCAAACAAGGAAGTTATCATTCCCTTAGGCATTAATGCCAAACAGACGGGAACAATGCAACTGACTTTCACCGGGATGGATAATTACTCCAAAGTCTCTGAAATTGATTTTATTGATGCGTTGAAAAACAAGACTGTCAATCTGACGGGAATGACAAGTTATACTTATTCATTCGATCAGACCGAAAAAGGTATTTCCAAAGGACGGTTTTCACTTCGCTTCGGAAAATCAATGACTTCCCTGCCGAACGTCGATACTTCCGGCGACGATCTGAAAATTTATGGCGACTCGAAAGGTATTTATGTCGTGTCGTCCTCTTCCGACCCTGTGCAACAAGTGATAGTTTATGATTTGCAGGGACGGAAACTCTTTGAAAGCACTTCGGGTGCAAATTATTATCCTTTTCAGGGAAATTTCGGTCATTCGCCGCTGATTGTCAATGTGCGAACGAAAAATCAAGTAAAAACAATGGAAATTAATCATTAACCAGGGTTCGGGATAAACGATAAACAGTTCGGGATTTGTATATGATTTACATAATGGGGACGATAGAGAATCGAACTTTTGGAAATTGTGTTTTTTCAAACAAAGAACCATAGTATTACTCTTAAAATGGTTTAAAAAATAATATTTTTGTTAAAATATGTTTATGAACAAAAATATATAACCATTAATGGTTTTTTTTATAAGAAAATTCTTCTTATGAAATGCATTATTCATTTTTTATATAATCATGTCTCGAAAGTAATGCTTTTTTTTTAAATTTTATCTTTAAAATAGTTGCATCATAATCTAACTTTGCGGCGAATTTTATATCATTGATAATACATTTTCTCATTATTAAAAATTGCAAATAAAACTTAACATGAAACTCATAAATTACAATTTACCGAGAAGAATAGGCTTTCTATTGTTTTTTTGTTTAACCGTTTCTATTACTTCAATTGCCCAAAGTAATTCGGGAACGGATTTCTATGTAGCGTTCGGAAGAAACGACACTATTCCTGCTATTATCTATTATAAAGCTACCGATTCTGTTAATGTTGAATTGATGTTGCGGATAACTGCTCTTAAGACTTCGAAAGTAAATCTGTCGTTTACGGAAAATCATTCTCTGGATACGACTTTTACTGTTCCTGCCGGAATAATCTATGACCACAAATTGTCAGTGCCACGAGCGCAGGCTTCTTATTCAGGAAACTTAACGAGAGACGTGTCTAGTAAGAAATCTATCAGGGTAACTGCCGATCAGCCGATAACATTAATAGCGTTGAACAGCGCTAAAGCTTCGGTGGAAGCTACCGCTGTTTTGCCTGTACAAAGCTGGGGAAAGGAATATTATAACATCGGCATTGGACCTCTTGTTGCTCCTGCTTTTAACCAGCCTACAAACTGTAACGGGTTTATAGTGATTGCGAATAAAGACAATACACAGATCACAATATCCAATTCTCCCGTTACAATACCAAATCCCTTTATTTTGAATGCAGGGGAGGTGTATCATCTCTATGCCTCGGGAATAGATACGAGGGGAACGCGTATTACAGCCAGTAATCCGGTTGCTTTTTTCAACACCAACTCGCAAGGTTATATATTAACAAATGGCCTTTACATGTACAATTATAACTTCGAACAGCTTATGCCTGTCAACCAATGGGGTACAGCGTTTATTGCTCCGACGGATAGTTTGGGTGCAGGTTTTTTCAGAGTTTTTCCGAGCGTAATTCCGACCACCTTAACGGTGAAATATTCAAACGGCGTCGATAGTATTTTTAAAATTGACAACAGTGGATACTATTTTAATTATAAAGATATTATCATTGACTCCTACAATGCTTCCACAAACACCGCTAAAGCCTGTTATATCACTTCGGATAACCCTGTGGGCATTTGCTCTTTTACAAAAACCAGAGTGATCAGTTCGCAGTTTGACATCCTGCCGCCGCAACCTGCGAATGCATGGTTACCTCCGGTAGATCAGCGGACTTTCGATGCATTTCTGAGTCCTCTCGATTTTAACGGTTTACATGTATATCTGCGTATGTATCACTATCTTACAATCATAACTCCTACTGTCGGAAAAGAAAAAACAACCATATCGCTTGATGGAGCTCCACCTCAGCCGATAGAAAATTTAAAATCCAAGTTTCATTGGATAGCAGATAATATCGGAGGCAGCGGCTATTCTTTCGGAATTTATTCTTTCGGGGCAAGTAATATCCCCCAAAACATTTATCTGAAAACAACTGCCTTAGTTTATAATCCCGACGGACTGATTGCGCTGGCTAGCGGAAACGGATCGTACACCACTTACTATTACTCTGTGAGTTCCGCGTACAGGGATTTGACGGCAAGCTTTGATGTGAATGGTGTTAATTATATCGATGTGGATATGACGGGTTTTTGCAATACCTCCGACTTTGTTTTTACTGCGCATCTCAATTCCCCGACAGATGTTGTCTGGAAAATAAACGGAGAAATAAAAGGCTCGAACTTGACTCTCACAACAACCTTGCCCGATGGATTTTATACGGTTGAGATGCTTGCAAATAATAATACCTATACCACTCATTTCTTTGTAGGAGGAAATTCCGTCATCTGGACGCCCAACGCCGTTGCGGAAAGCGACAGATACGATTGGAACAACAGAGCCAATTGGACGCCTGCCGTTGTGCCGACAGCCTGCGACAATGTTTACATTCCCGGCAACAGCGTCTATTTTCCTGATTTGACAACGAAAGAAGAATGTAATAATATCTATTTCATCCAGGGAGCCGAACTGGGACATCCCAATTTGTTGACTTACAATAAAGCATTTGTGCAGATGAATTTCGGACTTAAGCAAACGAAACAGATTACCGACGAAAACGATGATAACCTTCTGCTCAAAAGCAGTTTCACCACCGACCGGATGCTGTATTCCGCCGCTGAATCTGCCGCCCCCATAGAACGCGAACGATGGTACATGCTTTCCTCTCCGCTGAGAGAAGTTGTTACCGGAGACCTGGGTTTCGGAGGTTTTCCGCTCACATTCCTTAAAAAATTCGGCCCTGTCGTCAAAGATAATCAAAACTATTCCGTTGGAACCTGGACCACTTCCTACAATACGATGATCGAGCCCATAGCCTCGAATCCGACCGACGGTTTTGCTTTCTACATGTATGGATATGGAATGTCCGGTAATAATGATGGTAGCGAAGAAACCGGCATTTATGGTTCTCAGTCAAACAGCTTCGGCAAGACATTAAACGATTTGGTTTATCTGCCGAATGTCAGAAGCGGAGAAACCTACGGCATCGGTAAAACAAACGGGATACTCGAATTACCTTCCTTTGCCGATTCGACAAAACTGTATGCCCATCGCACACAGGTGTATAACAACAATTCCGGAACAAGCTCCTTTTATTACGTTAGCGACGGTGTATTTGATCCGACGGATTTCAATATGGTCAAAAACATAGAGGAAGAAGCTGAGCGCGACAATATCAACTACCGCTTCAGTCCCGATACCTTAATCAATAACGCTTGGGTCTTCAGAAATCCGCTGTATCATCCGGTTGACGGCTTGATTGATATGGATGTATTTTTAGCAGGTAATCCCTATATGTCGTCGATCAATATTATTGAGTTATGCAGAAACAATGAATCATCCATTTATCCCGAATTTAAAATCTGGGACGGAAAATCTTTTAATTCTTACAGCGTTGATACGAATTTGAACACGGTTACCACGGTTTCCGGTAATGCGACGGATGTTTCTCCTTATATATCTCCGATGCAAGGATTTTTTCTGACATATAAGGGAGGAGACGTTGCTTTCGACGTAACGAAAATATCAACCGTTCGTCCGCCGCAATCTTCATTCAACTTGAGAAACGCTTATGCAGTAAATGAAGAAAACATCTTGCGCATCAAAGCCGAAAATAACGCCTCGGTTTCTTACACCGTGATCGGATACAGGAAAGGAGCAAGCGAAGGTTTCGTTCGCGGAGAAGACGTCGCTAAATTGTTTTCACCCATCGATAGTGTTTCGGAAATCTATTCGCTGGCAGGCGAAATGCCTGTCGATATCGATTTTATCGATGCTAACAAGGAAGTTATCATCCCCTTAGGCATCAGCGCCAAACAGACGGGAACAATGCAACTGACTTTCACCGGTATGGATAATTACTCCAAAGCTTCCGAAATTGATTTTATTGATGCGTTGAAAAACAAGACTGTCAATCTGACGGGAATGTCAAGTTATACTTATTCATTCGATCAAACCGAAAAAGGTATTTCCAATGGACGGTTTTCACTCCACTTCGGAAGATCAATGACTTCCCTGCCGAACGTCGATGCTTCCGGCGACGATCTGAAAATTTATGGCGATTCGAAAGGAATTTATGTCATGTCGTCATCTTCCGACCCTGTGCAACAAGTGATTGTTTATGATTTTCAGGGACGGAAACTCTATGAAAGCACTTCGGGTGCAAATTATTATCCTTTTCAGAGAAATTTCGGTCATTCGCCGCTGATTGTCAATGTGCGAACGGAAAATCAAGTAAAAACCAAGAAAATTATTCTATAACCCGAGTTCGGGATGAACGATAAACAATTAGGGATTTCATATCAATAGAATAAGATTCCGGAAAACCAATTTTGTCCGTTAGTTCCATACCCCATAGGAACTAACGGACAATTAATTGAAGTGGGTATTGATTCTTTTTCTATTGATATGCCTCGCCTGATGAAACTACATTCAGCTTTAAAATTTCATCTTTCCGGGAAGCGGCAATAATCATTTCTATTAAATAAGTAGTATAGTGTTCATTATCTCTTATTTCCATAGTAATCCTTACATTATTTCCGCTGTATTTCTCCGGGAATTCATCTGCATATTCATCAATGGTAAACCGGATAATAGAAGATAAATTTTCAAATATATAAGAAATTCCTTTTTCGGAAATTTCTCTAAACATTGAGCTGTCCAACATTTTATCCATCTTAATGACACAGGATGAATCAATACATTTTTGCAAAATCTCTTTGGTCGGTTCTATGTGATATTCCCGTCTCATAAGATATTCGGTTTTTCCAGTCCGTAAGCTTTTTTTGCATCTTCGCGCTTCAACCACAGGGCGAAGAAAATCGCTAAGGCGCCGAAACAGGCAAAAATCAGCATCGGAATCGTATAGTTATATGAAGTTACCGTATGTGCTTTTCCCGCAATAGTTTTTTCGATTGTGCCTATTTTACAATACTTATCCAATACAAAACCGATTAACATCGGTACAAACAGCAATCCCCAGTTCTGTACCCAAAAAATGATTGCATAAGCCGTTCCTACCCGTTGCTCGGGTATTATTTTCGCTACCGATGGCCACATCGCCGAAGGCACTAATGAAAATCCTATCCCCAAAACTATTATCAATCCGATGGCAACATACAGACTATCGAGCGAAGGAACAGAAAACAGCAGATGCACGCAAAGTAACAGAACAGAACCGATAATCATTATCGTTGCTCCTTTTCCTTTTTTGTCATAGATGTTTCCAAAAACAGGCGTTAAAACCAAAGCGCCAAAAGGCAAAAGGGCCGGAATAAAACCGGCAAAATCATCGGAAACGCCAAACTTCTGTACTATCAGTTGAGTGGCATATTTAATGAAAGGAAATACCGCCGAATAAAACAATACACATAATATAGTAATCAACCAAAATGCTTTGATTTTTGCAATAGCTTTAATGTCCTTGAATTTAAAATCTTCTTTAGCAACTTGATTTTCAACTTCTTCTTTGTCTAATCTCCGATCAAATACCGAGAAAAAGATAAAGGAAAGAAGTCCGATACATAGCAAAAGGATTGATAATATGACCGGCGAAGCTAAATTTTTAGTCAAATTCACCAATGGTACAGGCGTAAACATTGCCAATGCCGTCCCAATTCTTCCTACAGAAGTGTTCAGACCGATTGCCAATGCCAATTCTTTCCCTTTGAACCATCGAATAACCGCTTTATTTGCCGTTATTCCGAACATCTCGGCTCCTACGCCGAAAATAGCAAATCCCAGCCCGGCTAACCATGCCGATTTTTTAGCGGTAACAGTGAAGAAAAGCAGATGGACGTCTAATGTTTCCACCGAAGCATGACCGGTAATAGCATAGTATTTTATGCTCGCGCCAACCAGCATAACGACGATCGACAGAATCCCAGTAAACCGAACGCCGAGCTTGTCCAATATCATGCCGCTGAATACAAGCATAAGCAAAAAGACATTGAACCACCCGTATGCTCCTGTGTACCAGCCGTAATCGGATGCGCTCCAATTCAAAGCAATTTCCAATCGTGTTTCTAACGGCGCCATGGCATCCGTTAAATAATATCCGCAAAGCATGGTTACCGAAACCAATGCCAATACCATCCATCTTTTTGATTTTGTATTCATATTTTTTAATTCATAATTGTTTTCAAAGCATCCGCCACTACAAATGTACTTCCGCCCACAAAGATAAAGTCTTTTTCCGAAGCATGTCGTTTCGCTGCTGAAAAGGCTTCATTTACAGTAGAATATATATTGCCTTTCAGATGATTGAATTCAACTGCTTGCTTCGCCAACATTCGGGCATCCAGTGCACGAGGAATGTTTGCCTGTGTAAAGTAATATATTGCTTCCTTTGGTAAGAGCTTGAGTACGGAGGTGATGTCTTTATCGTTCACCATACCGAAAACGATATGCAACCGGTCGTAGTTTTCCGATTGCAGTTGGCTTACGATGTTTTCGATTCCTGCTTGGTTGTGTCCTGTATCAAATACGATTTTCGGATGCAGACCAAGCACTTGCCAACGTCCCATCAATCCGGTGTTTTCTACTACATAGCGAAAACCTCGATAAACGGCTTCGGACGGGAGGGAAAAAATTTCTCTCTTTAATAAGTCGATCGCACACAACACGGTTGCCGCATTTTTTTCCTGCGCCAAACCTCCTAATTCGCATACTAATTGAGGATAATCGGGCGTGTTAAATTCCCGATAGTTCGTCGCAGGCAAAAGTTTTGCCGAAAGTATAAGCTTTTGCTCTTGGGCAAAAATCATTAAGTCATTGGAATTACCGAGATTTTTGAAAAATTCCTTAACTTCGCCTTCCGCTTCTCCAATCACAACCGGAACTCCGGGCTTGATGATTCCCGCTTTTTCCTTGGCGATTGCCGTCAAGGTATTTCCCAACAATTGAGTATGATCGAAACTGATATTGGTGATGATGCTTATGACGGGAGTAATCACGTTCGTACAGTCTAACCGACCACCCAACCCGACTTCGATAACAGCCGCATCCACTTGCCGGTCGGCAAAATAAGCGAAAGCCATGCCGGTGGTCAATTCAAAGAAGGAAGGTCGAATCGATTCAAAAAACGACCGGTTACTTGCAATGAAATCGACCACAAATTCCTTGTCGATCATTTCGCCGTTAACTTTAATTCTTTCCCTGAAATCCAACAAATGAGGCGAAGTGTAAAGTCCTGTTTTATAACCGGCTTCTTGCAAAACCGAAGCTAAAAGGTGGGAAGTGGAGCCTTTGCCGTTCGTCCCTCCCACATAAACGGTTTTGTATTGCTTGTGCGGATGATTCAAGTGTTTGTCTATCATGAACGAATTTTCCATACCCTCTTTATAGGCGCCGCTCCCGATTTGCTGAAACATTGGGGCGAATTGATAGAGATATTCGAGGGTTTCTTCGTAAGACACTTTATGAATTATTTGATTATATATTTATCCAAATTTACCGATTTCTTTTCCCGTAAATTTCCTTCATCATCCGTATATATAAACAGATAATCCAAACCCGAAATCCGGTTGCCGATAGCAACGGCTTCATCCAAAGTTTTAGTCATAAAAACCGTGGCGAAAGCGTCGGCGGTCATGCAATCCCGATAGAGCACCGAAGCGCTCAGGATATTGCTTTCAGCAGGATAGCCTGTCAAAGGATTGATGGTATGCGCATATTTCTTACCGTTTTTCTCGTAATAATTGCGGTAATTTCCGGATGTTGCCAACGATTTATCGCATAATTCCACAACTTCCATTCGTTCGTTCACCTGCCCGCTTGTGTCATCAATCGGTTTCGTAATTTCAGCCCGCCAACAGCGACCGGACGGATTCTTTCCTTTCGCATGAATTTCACCGCCTATTTCGACTAAATAATCCCTTATCCCGAAAGTTTCAAGCAATTCGGCAATTACATCGCAAGCGTATCCTTTTGCAATAGAAGCGGCGTCGAGTTGGAGGCGCGGATCGTCCTTGATCACTTTTCTGCCTTCCAAATGCACTTTCTTGTAACCGACAAACGGTTTAAGACTGTCGATTGTATGCTGTATATCCACCCCCTGATCAATCTTTTGGAAACCAAACCCCCACAAATTAACAAACGGTGCGCAGGTGATATCATACGTTCCACTCGATATGTCGGCTACCTCCATTGCTTTATTAAAAACAGTGATAAACCAATCGTCCACTTCGACCGGCAGGTTGTTGTTGACTTTATAGATAATGGATTCTTTATTGAAAGGATTCAGAGAAAGGTTGAATTTGTCGAAACAGTTCCGGATTTCTTTATCCAATAATCGATTGTATTTATATTGGATGTGAAATTGCGTTTTGAATACTTCTCCCGTGGTTTTGTAATAGGCATTTTCTTTTTTACATGAGGTAAAAAGAAAGCAAGTCGCAAGAATATAAAAGATTATTTGCTTTAGCTTTCGGGTTTTTATACAAATATTGCGCATAAATTATTCCCATTCTATCGTTGCAGGCGGCTTGGAGCTGATATCATACACCACACGGTTCACGCCCCGCACTTTATTGATGATTTCGTTCGAAACTTTGGAGAGAAAGTCGTAGGGGAGATGCGCCCAGTCGGCAGTCATAGCGTCGGTTGAATTAACAGCCCGCAAAGCGACGGCATTTTCATACGTCCGCTCGTCGCCCATGACACCTACCGAACGTACCGGCAACAAGACGACAAAGGCTTGCCATACTTTATCGTAGAGCCCCCGTTCTTTCAGATGGGAAATAAATATCGCATCGGCTTCCTGAAGAATGCGAACTTTTTCCGGCGTAATCGCTCCCAAAATCCTCACGCCCAATCCCGGTCCGGGAAACGGATGGCGTTTGATAAAATGCTCCGGCATACCCAATTCGCTCCCGACTTTTCGAACTTCATCCTTAAATAACAAACGAAGCGGTTCAACCAGTTTCAAATGCATTTCTTCCGGAAGTCCGCCCACGTTATGATGCGATTTGATGGTTGTCCCCGTTATCGAAAGCGATTCTATCACATCCGGATAAATGGTCCCTTGTCCCAACCATTGAATATTTTGCAGCTTTTGAGCTTCAATATTAAAAATATCGATAAAGGCTTTGCCTATTATTTTTCGTTTTTTCTCGGGGTCTTCCTCTCCTTCTAAGGCTTTGTAAAAATAATCTTTGGCATCAATTCCCAATACATTCAACCCAAGTTGTTTATAGCTCCCGAGTACGCTTTCGAACTCATCTTTCCTCAATAGTCCGTGATCAACAAAGATACTAGTTAAGTTTTTGCCAACGGCACGGTTTAAGAGCACGGCACAAACCGAAGAATCGACTCCGCCCGAAAGCGCCAGAATTACTTTGTCATCGCCCAATTGCTTTTTTAATCTTTCAATTGCATCTTGAATAAAAGAAGCGGGCGTCCAGTCTTTTTTTGCTCCACAGATTTGCAAAAAATTAGTTAATACCGTTGTTCCGATTTCCGTATGATAAACTTCGGGATGAAATTGAACTCCCCAGGTTTTCTCATTTTCAATTCGAAATGCGGCGGTTTGAACATCTTCGGTTTCGGCAACGACATGAAATCCGGGAGGGAGTAAGGTAATCGTATCGCCATGCGACATCCAAACTTGTGATCCTGCAGGAATAGCTTCCATTAATCGATCGTTCGTATCCGTCGGATTCAAAAGGGCGCGACCGTATTCCCGCGAATCGCCTTTCTCTACCGTACCTCCGCAGGAATAAGCCAAGTATTGCGCCCCGTAACAAATTCCGAGCACAGGATATTTTCCGCGAACAGACGATAAATCCGGTTTGAAAGCACGGGGATCGTTCACCGAGAACGGACTTCCCGACAGAATAACGCCGATGATTTGTTCGTCGTCCTCCGAAAACCGGTTATAAGGAACAATCTCGCAATAAACACTCAATTCCCGCAAACGGCGAGCAATTAATTGGGTGGTTTGAGAACCGAAATCAAGAATAATAATTTTTTCAAGCATAACTGTATTGCTTTCCAAGCATTCAATAAGCATACAAAGGTACAAGAAATACTTGAATTAGCTGTAGCGTAATGATATTTTTTTGTCATAATGTTTTCAACCGAGCAAAAAAATAATTTGTCTTAACAAAACCTTTTAAAAACAAAAAAACAGCGACAAATCACTTGCTACTGTTTCTTGCTCTCCCTCTTGGACTTGAACCAAGGACCCTCTGATTAACAGTCAGATGCTCTAACCGACTGAGCTAAGGAAGAATTTCCTTAATATCAACTTTATGTGCTCTCCCTCTTGGACTTGAACCAAGGACCCTCTGATTAACAGTCAGATGCTCTAACCGACTGAGCTAAGGAAGAATTTTTTATCATTTATTGTAAATGCGCACAAAAGTAATGGTATTTTTCCAAATATACAATATCTTTGCATAAAAATTTAGAGTTATCAATGAAAATACTTTAAGAATAATTATCAATGAAAATACTTGGAATCGGAAATGCGCTGGTCGATGTTTTAATAAAACTGCCGGACGAAAATTTATTGAGTGAACTGAATGTGGCTAAAGGAAGTATGAATTTGATTGATGTCGAGAAACGAAAAATGATTTTCGAAAAAATCAAAAGTTTCCCGGTGAAACAAACAACAGGAGGTTCCGTAAGCAACACTACTTTGGCATTGAGACAATTGGGCGAACCGGTCGGTTTTATCGGAAAAACAGGCAATGATGAGTATGGCCGTTTTTATTTGAAAGAAATGACCGATTTGGATATAGAATTGCACCTGATTCAAGAAGATGCGTTTTCGGGAACTGCAATTGCCTTGATTACGCCCGACGGAGAACGCACTTTTTGCACTTACTTAGGCGCTTCCGCCAATTTGCGAAAAGAAGATTTATTTCCCGATGTATTCAAACAATATACGCATTTTTACATTGAAGGCTATTTGGTTCAAAATCATGAATTGATCGAAACCGCTTTATCTATGGCAAAATCGTTGCAAATGACTACAATCCTGGATTTGGCAAGCTATAATGTAGTGGCTTCCGACCGGAATTTTATTCAAAGTTTGATTGACCCTTATGTTGACATACTGTTAGCCAATGAAGAAGAAGCGATGGCTCTGACCCGAAAACCTTCCGAAACGTCTATCCATGAATTAGCCGAAAGAGTTTCGACAGTCATCTTGAAAGGAGGTGCAAAAGGTTCTTGGGTGAAACAAAAAGATTGCTTTATTCATGTCCCCGTTTATAAACAAATCGAACCGGCTGATACTACCGCAGCCGGTGACTATTACGCAGCCGGTTATTTTTACGGTATGATTAGTGGCGCGAATCCCGAAAAATGCGCAAAATTGGGAACCATGCTTTCCTATTATGTCATTCAAGTGATAGGCACAAAGTTATCGGATGAAACATGGACGGAAATTCGGGAGAAAGCAAAAGCGATTTTGCGAAATAATTATGAATTATAAATTATCAATTATAAATTATGAAACAGTTAATTAATAATATATTTTTCTGTTTGAAAATAAAAGTTACAGGTTTGATTTTGATTGCAACATTTTTTTCCTTTCATACGCATGCACAGCTTTCGGAAAACACGCATTATGATGTTGCCAAATATTTGGATATTTATAATGCATTATTCAAAGAATTGAATATGTATTACGTGGATTCCATTGACGTTAAAAAAACAATCGAGGATAATATTACGTTTATGCTGCGTCGCTTGGACCCTTATAACGAATATATCCCGGAAGAAGAAATGTCGAAATTCAAAGAACAAACCACCGGCGAATACGGAGGAATCGGCGCTTCGATTAATTCCGAAAACGGAAAAATATATATCGAGGAGCCTTTCGACGAAACGATGCCTGTCGTTCTTGCCGGACTTCAAGCCGGCGATGTATTACTGGAAATTGACGGTATCAGTTTAAAAGGGAAAGACACCTCTTTCGCCATTTCGCATCTGAGAGGCCAACCGCATACAAAAGTGAAAATAAAATTTCAAAGAATCGGTGAAAATAAACCGAGGGAAGTAGTCATTGAACGACAACGGTTGCAAATCGATCCGGTGAAATATTACGGCGTGTTGCCGGGAAATGTCGGTTACATTTATCTGTCGGATTTCACCACTCATTCGGCTTCAAGCGTGAAAGCTGCACTCGAAGATTTGAAGGCAAACAAGGGAATTGAAGCGCTGATTATCGATGTTCGCGATAACCCGGGCGGAGTGGTGCAAGATTGCCTGGAGATTTTGAATTTTTTCCTTCCCAAAGGGGAATTGTTGTTGACAATGAAAGGGAAATTCCGGCAGTTAGATCGTACTTTTCGGGCTACTCAACAACCGATTGCTCCCGATATGCCCTTAACGGTCTTGGTAAACGGAGGCTCTGCTTCCGCTTCCGAAATTTTGGCGGGTACTCTTCAGGATTTGGATAGAGCGGTAATTATCGGAACCCGCACGTATGGAAAAGGATTGGTGCAAGCTTCGCGTCAATTGCCTTACAACGGAAGTCTGAAACTGACCACTGCCAAATACTATATTCCCAGCGGACGAAACATTCAATCCATCGATTATTCCCGCCGGAATAATAGTAATATTGATGATGAAAATATTGCGTCTGTTTCTGATAGTTCGGCATCTGTTTATTATACTTCCAAAGGCCGCCGCGTGCTTGGCGAAGGTGGAATCTCTCCGGATCTTGTTATAGAAGAAAAAAAAATGCCGACCATCGCTTTTTATATGGATAGAGATAATTTGTTCTTCGATTTTGTAACCGATTGGCGAACCAAACATCCTCATATAGCTCCTCCCGATCAATTTGTCTTATCGGATAAAGATTATGACGCGTTTAAAAAGTTTGTGCTGGCGAAAGATTTTAATTACGATCGGCAAAGTGAAAAAGCATTGGAAGCCTTAAAGGATATTATGAAAATCGAAGGTTATCTTTCGGCTGCTTCCGAAGAATTTACAGCTTTGGAAAATAAACTGAAACCCGATTTGAATCGGGATTTGGAATTACACAAGGATACGCTTTTCGATACTTTAACGAAAGAAATCATGCGGCAATATTATTATGTGAAAGGAGAAATTATCTATTCCTTACGTGATGACGATGGTTTGAAAAAAGCAATGGAGATTCTTTCCAACAAAGAGTTGTATGCAAAAGTATTAAATCCGCAGCCGTAGAGACGGGGCACCCCCCGTCTCTGTACCGGCGCCGGTTATATTCATTATTTATAATATTGCAGCCCACCGATTGAAAATCCTTCAATAAATTCCCGGATTTTCTTCACTTCTGCTTCGCCGTAATTGACATACACTTCCGCAGAACGTCTGAACTCTTCCGGCATCCGATTGGCATCCGAAAGCAGCAGATAGCCGATGCAAATATGTCCGGCGCTTTCAACCAAGCGGCGTGCATGAAAATCGATGTATTCGTTGTCTTTGGTATCGGCAACTTTCGACACCAATTGCTCGTAAATTTCAACCAAACGGGCTAAACGAGCTTTCAATCCGTCCAATTCGGGGTCCAATACTTCTTCTTGACAGGTTTTCATCCAAGCAAAATAAGTTCCCGTTAATACGTGACGGATAGCGGCTACCACCTGTAACTGAGTCGTTCCTTCGTAGATATTGGTAATCCGGGCATCGCGATAATATCGTTCGCAAGGATAATCTTTCATAAAACCCGAACCGCCGTGAACCTGGATACAATCGTAAGCGTTTTGATTGGCATATTCGGTAGTAAAGGCTTTACCCAAGGGAGTGAAAGCATCGGCAAGTTTCTTATTTTTTTTGAGTTCGGCTTTTTCCGACTCATCCAATTTACGTTCTTTTTCAATGTCTTCCAAGATTTTGTACATATCCACAAAACGAGCGGTCTCGTAGAGCAAGGCGCGTGAGCCGTCTAATTTTGCTTTAATATTTGCAATCATTTCATAAACGGCAGGAAATTCGATAACGGCTTTCCCGAACTGTTTCCGTTCTTTGGCATAAGCGATTGCTTCACGATAAGCCGCTTCCGATATTCCGGTCGCTTGTGCCATAATGCCTAATCGAGCGCCATTCATCAATGACATGACATATTTTATCAATCCCAACCGGCGAGACCCGCACAATTGCGCTTTCGCGTTTTTGAATGTTAATTCGCAGGTAGGCGATCCTTTAATACCCATTTTATTTTCGATGCGGCGAACATTCACGCCGCCGTCGCGTTTGTCGTAAATAAACATTGAAAGTCCTCTGCCGTCTTTCGTTCCTTCTTCCGAACGGGCAAGTACCAAATGAATATCCGAGTCGCCGTTGGTAATGAAACGCTTTACGCCGTTCAATCGCCAGCAATCACCGGCTTCGTCGTAAGAAGCTTTCAACATCACGGCTTGCAGGTCGGACCCGGCATCGGGTTCCGTCAAATCCATCGACATGGTTTCACCGGCGCAAACACGAGGAATAAATTTTTGACGTTGCACTTCATCGCCAAACTCGTAGAGCGTTTCGGCACAGTCCTGCAAAGCCCAAAGGTTGCAGAATCCGGCATCGGCGCGGGAAGCCATTTCGGAAACCATAATAAAAGTAACCATCGGAAAATTCAATCCGCCGTAACGACGAGGCATGGAAAGTCCCATTAATCCGGCTTGTGTGGTAACCTTGAGATTTTCAACGGTTCCCGGAGCGTAATTAACGCGGTTGTTCACTACTGTCGGACCCGTCGCATCGACTGCTTCGGCATTGGGCGCTACCACTTCTCCGATTACTTCTCCGGCGATTTCCATTACTTTCTCATAACTGTCCGAAGCATCTTCAAAATCGCAAGGCGCATAATCAAACAAATTTTTTTCCGTGTAATTCCGTTCTTTCAGTTCAACAATACGTTGCATCAGCGGGTGATGCAGCCGGTAGCGTAAAGACGGATTGTCCAAATAAAAATTAGCCATTATTTACTGTTCTTTTTATAATACTTAATCATTTTAGGAATAACTGTTTCCACATCTCCCGTAATCACATAATCGGCGATGGTGTTAATCGGGGCATCGGGGTCATTGTTGATGGCAACAATAATCGACGAATCTTGCATTCCTGCAATGTGCTGAATCTGTCCCGAAATTCCGCAGGCAATATATAATTTGGGACGAACGGTGACACCGGTTTGTCCGATTTGACGTTCATGTTCGGCGAACCCGGCATCGACCGCAGCACGCGATGCGCCAACTTCTCCTCCAATCGTATTCGCCAAAGCATAAAGCAAGTCGAAGTTTTCCTTCGATCCCATTCCGTAACCCCCCGATACGATGATTGCTGCGTTTTTAATATTTACTTTGGACGATTCGATATGTCGGTCAATAATGCTTACAACAAAATCCGTATCGGTGACATATTGATTCACTTCATGCGAAACGATTTTTCCTTGATAATCGGCATCCAAAATTTCCTTTTTCATCACGCCTTCGCGAACCGTTGCCATTTGCGGGCGATGGTCCGGATTGACAATCGTTGCCACAATGTTTCCCCCGAAAGCCGGACGAATTTGAAACAAAAGATTCTTGTAGGTTTTCCCTTCTTTCTTTTCTTCATGGTCGCCGATTTCCAAAGAGGTGCAGTCTGCCGTTAAACCACTGAATAAAGCGGAGGAAACACGGGGTCCCAAATCTCTTCCGACGCTTGTTGCGCCCATAAGAACAATTTGCGGTTTCTCTTCCCGCAAAAGTTTAACCAAACAGGAAGTATGGGGCAATGTAGCATACGGATACAAGCGTTTATCGTCAAAGATATGCAGCGTATCCACTCCGTAGGGAAAAACTTGTTCGCCTGTGGCAGATAGCTGATAACCGATGGCAACAGCTTCCAATCGACAATGTAATTCGTCGGCAAGTTTTCGCCCTTTGGTAAGTAATTCGAGACTGACGTCTTCTACTCTTCCGTTTTCTATTTCGAGATATACAAATAAATTATTCATATTGTACTTTAGTTTTTATACGATTATTCTTATCCGCCAATCGTATGGTTGGTAATCAATTCCACCATCAAGGCTTCTATTTTCTCGTCGGAAGAATCAAGCGTTTTACTCTCTTTAGCCTGAAAAACCACGTTTTCGATTTTCTTTACTTTGGTAGGCGATCCCGAAAGTCCGCATTGTTTCACATCGGCATTCACATCAACGGCATTCCATTCGTTTACCACTAAATCCCCTGAACCGGGCTTTGCTGCTCCCCCTTCAAGGGCTTGGGGGGTAGCTTGCCTTTCAGAAGCCGTTTTTGCGTGCTTATACTTTTGAATTAACTTGGCATGGCGCGGACGACAAGCAGGCGCCGAAGCGTTTACGGTTATCAACAGAGGCAACTTTCCTTCCACTGTTTCAACTCCGCGTTCCAATCTCCTTTTTACAGTAATCTTGCCGTTTTCGATCGATATGATTTCTTCGGCATAAGTGATTTGAGGAATATTCAGTTTTTCGGCTACTTGCGGACCGACTTGAGCTGTATCGCCATCAATGGCTTGACGACCCGAAATGATTAAATCGAAATCGCCCGTTTTCTTAATCGCTTGATGCAATGCATAGCCCGTTGCCAAAGTATCGGCTCCGGCAAAAACACGGTCGGTAAGTAAATAACCCCCGTCGGCTCCACGGAATAGTCCTTCACGGATAATGTCTGCCGCGCGGGGAGGTCCCATGGTCAACAAGCTCACCGTCGTACCGGAAAATTGATCTTTCAGGCGTAAGGCTTGTTCCAAAGCGTTCAAGTCTTCCGGATTGAAAATAGCCGGAAGGGCAGAGCGATTAACCGTTCCGTCTGCTTTCATGGCGTCTTTTCCCACATTCCGGGTATCCGGCACTTGTTTAGCCAGTACAATAATTTTCAGACTCATTGTTTGTTTTTTATTTAGAGTTTAACTAAAAATGCGGTTACAAAAGTAATGCATTTTTGGTAACCGCAAAGGAAATTGAAGAGAAATTGCACAAAAAAGGGGAAAATGAGCAAAAACCAAAGCTTATTGGATAATCTGTTTGATTGCTCCGGTTTCGGGATAAAAATAGATTTTAACCGGCGCTTTTTTGTCGTCAAACAATGAGGGTGCAAGAATTTGCTTCGTTCCGAACTGTACAATTGAAAGGGTGTTTTTGTACATGGAGTTTACTCCGAAGAGTACTTCTACCGTTGCTTTTCCCGGAATATTATAAACTATGCTCTGCGGTTCTTTGGCTTTCCGTTTCGGATCAGTGATCTCTTCGAGTTCGGGAACTTCAAGCCTTTTAACGTTAATATAAACGGGACTTCCGCTCAAGTCGTCTTTATCGACGATTCCGAGGTATTTTGAAAATCGGAACACTACATTTTTGTCTATATCTCCGTGAGGTTCCACTTCAAAATCCGAATCAAACGATTCAACGCTTGTTGTTCCCGTAAACAGTTCCACCAACGCTTTTTCCTGAGCTTCTAAGTTGGAGAGGACAATTTTCATTCCTTCACCGTCTCGAGGGGCGTTTTCGACGTCGCCGGTGAGCAGATTCGTTCGGCTGTCGCGCAATTTAAAGATTTGCTTGGCTGCAACTTCAGCCATTTTAGCAATCGAACCTGCTTGCAAATACTCTTCCGTAAAAACCGAATGAGAAGGCGTTGTCGATAATTCCGAAGCCGGTGCGACGGTTGCGGTTTTGCCCGGTTTGTCGGATTCAGGCGTATAGTCGGCATTAATTGTACATATAAGACCGTCTTCGGTTAGATAAACAAAAGGAGATGTTGTTTTTGATTTAAACTCGACCAAATACGAGGCGTCTTTATCAACCACACCTTTATTTTCTACCCGGATGGAATTTAAGGTATAGTAAACACGGTCTTCCGGAACCAGGGATTGATTTTTGATACCCAAGTATTTTTCGGCATATTGGGCATACGGACCGGCTTTTTGTGTGGTTTTACCGTAATTAACATGCACCGCCAGAACCGTCTTGGGCAAAAAATAAGTTACACCGAAATCCGTACTTTTTGTCGCACTCATTTTGAGAACATTGGTTTGTGCATTTAAAAAATTGATTTCAAATAGAATAAAAAAGAAAATGCATATTTGTTTCATGACCTATCATTATTATTTGGTTCGATTGCAAAAGTAGTTAATTTTTTTAAAAGCAGAACCTAAATACTCAATAATATCACTTGCGATTAAACTTTCCGGAGATTTTTCGTTTGCGGCGATATCTCCTGCCAGACCATGCAGAAAAACGCCCGCAATCGATGCATTTATCGGAGAATACGACTGAGCCAACAATCCGAGCAGGATTCCGGTCAGTGTGTCCCCGCTGCCGGCTGTTGCCATTCCGGGATTGCCCGTCGGATTGAAATAACATTCCTTATCGGGAGTACATATTGCTGTATTAGCTCCTTTTAACACAATATAAGATCGGTGCAGCGCCGCAAGCTGACAAGCTTTTTGCAAGCGTTCGTATGCGTTTCTTGAAAAGCCTGCTAAACGGTCGAACTCGCCGGGATGAGGAGTCAAAATGCAGCCCGCCGGCAATGCCTGTAATAACCGTTCGTTTTGAGCAAGCAAATTAATAGCGTCGGCATCTAAAACCAAGGGTTGTTTGACGTTTTCGAACACTTGCCGCAAAACTCCGGAGGTTTTTTCATTGCAACCGATTCCCGGACCGATTCCGATTGCAGTGTATTTGGCAACAGGACCTAAACCGGCAATACATTCCCGGTCTTCATCGATTTCAATCATGGCTTCCGGAATGGCGGTTTGCAAAACGGGTTCGCCGCAAGTCGGAATATGCACGGTCAATAATCCTGCACCGCTTCGTAAACAGGCTTTGGCAGCCAAAACCGCTGCTCCTATTTTACCGCGACTACCCGCAATCAGCAAGGCATGTCCAAAGTTCCCTTTATGGGCAAACAGATCTCTTTTGGGAATAAGCGACGCAATATCAGCTTCTTCTACCGAAAAAAAGCAGGCATCTATTTCTCCTTTATTCTCCGAACATGAATCACGGTCGGGCAATTTATCAAGGATTTGAGTATAAGAAACGGGTCTCATAAATTCATTTGATTATTTTTGTTGTAAATAGCTACATATTTTTTATTTATTCATCAGAAATGCCATAGTTTATTCATCCTAAGGACAAAAATAAGCTGCACGCATATAATTTCTAAAAACTTTACATAATTTTTCAGCGTTATATAAGGAAATAACATAATTTTTCTTACATTTGCGATTGATTGCAAAATTACAAACAATGACCGAAATATGGGTTAGAGATAAAAAATTTAGTTTGTTTATTCCTGAAAATAAAATTCGTGAGGGAGTAAAAAATGTAGCGCAAAACATCAGACACGATTTAAAAGTTAAAGATCCTCTTTTCATTTGTGTTTTAAACGGTGCATTTATGTTCGCTTCAGATTTAATTAAGCAAATGGATTTCCCTTGTGAACTAAGCTTTATTCGTCTGAAATCTTACGAAGGCATAAAATCGGAAGGTAAAGTAAAAGAAATTTTCGGCTTAATTGAAAATATTGAAGGTCGTCATGTTGTAATTCTGGAAGACATTATTGACACGGGAAATACCGCGTTCGATTTAAAAGAAAAACTGGGAATGAAAAAACCGGCTTCTTTACGAATCGCTACGTTACTTTTTAAACCGGAAGCACTTCAATTGGCAGTCAATCCCGATTATGTTGCCATTGAAATACCGAACAATTTTATTGTCGGGTACGGGCTGGATTATGAAGGACACGGAAGAAATTTACGAGACATATATAAAATTTGCGATTGAAATACTCTTTGACGACTAATTATCTATTAAAAATTAAGGAAAATGCTGAACATAGTTATTTTTGGAGCTCCGGGTTCCGGTAAGGGAACACAAAGTCAATTAATCATATCGAAATACGGCTTGCACCATATTTCGACAGGCGATATTTTGAGACAAGAAATCAAAAAACAAACCGTATTGGGAACAATTGCCGAAGAATACATCAAAGCGGGACAATTGATCCCCGATGAGTTAATCATTAAAATACTGGGGGATGTGTTAGACGCTAATTCAGAAACCAGAGGTTTTATTTTTGATGGCTTCCCCCGAACTATTGCGCAGGGTAAAGCTTTGGACCAAATGTTAAGAGAAAAAAACACCAGCATAATCGCTGTCTTGAATCTTGTTGTGGATGAAGAAGAACTCCTCGAACGTTTAGTGAAACGAGGAGAAGAATCCCATCGTTCGGACGACGACCCCGATATTATTCAAAAACGTTTAGAAGTTTATCATAATCAGACGGAACCTTTAAAAGAATATTACCGCAAGAAAGGAAAACTGTTCAAAATTAAAGGAAATAATTCGATCGATGATGTTTTCGAAAAAATAGTCGATGTCTTAGACAGGCTGATTTTCTAAGTAAATAATTAAATGAGTGAATCCAATTTTGTAGATTATGTAAAAATCTATATCCGTTCGGGAAAAGGAGGGAAAGGTTCTGTGCATTTCCGTCGTGAAAAATATATCCCGTGGGGAGGACCCGATGGCGGCGACGGTGGAAACGGCGGTAGTATCATTTTAAGAGGAAACCGAAATCATTGGACTTTACTTCATTTAAAATTTGAACGTCATATACTTGCCGGACAAGGTGAAAACGGCTCCGGAAGATTATGCAAAGGGAAAGATGGCGAGAACAAAATCATTGAAGTCCCTGTGGGGACAGTCGTCTATGACGGAGAAACGGGAGAGTTCATTACCGATATCCACAGCGACAGACAAGAAGTGATTATCTTAAAAGGCGGACGGGGAGGAAAAGGAAATAATTTTTTTAAATCGGCAACCAACCAAGCGCCTAAATATGCTCAGCCGGGAGAGCCCTTTCTGGAAAGAAAAGTCATCTTGCAACTGAAATTGTTAGCCGACGTCGGTTTAGTTGGATTTCCCAATGCCGGTAAATCGACGTTGCTTTCCGTTGTCTCGGCGGCAAAACCCAAAATTGCCGATTATCCTTTCACTACATTGGAACCCAATCTCGGGATGGTCGATGTGCGCAACGCTCATTCGTTTATCATGGCAGATATTCCCGGAATCATCGAAGGAGCAAGCGAAGGCAGGGGATTGGGGCTGCGCTTCCTCCGCCACATCGAGCGAAATTCATTGCTGCTCTTTTTGGTTCCCGCCGATGCCGATTCCATTAAAAAGGAATACGAAATTCTGCTGGGCGAATTAATGAATTATAATCCCGATTTATTGGATAAACAAAAGGTTCTGGCTGTTTCCAAATCCGATATGCTCGACGATGAATTAGAAAAAGAAATGGCGAAAGAATTGCCTTCCGACATTCTTTGCATTTTCATATCTTCAATAACCGGTAAAGGCATTATTCCTTTGAAAGACTTGTTGTGGAACGAATTGAATAAACAAGTATTTCATGATATAGAAAGTATCGTCCAAAAACCGATGAATATTCAAACGGATGATAATGAAGATGATTTCGATTATTCATCCGAAGAAGCCGACGAGGAACCCGACGATTGGGAGTTTGATGAATCGGAGGAATAAAAAATTAACAGCTTATGTTGTTCGGTCAAATTGATGTGTCAAAAACTTCATTTTGACCTGATTTTCCAACCGGAAGAAGAATTATCTGAACATCATGAAGAATTATCGGAATACAAAATCAAAAATCCTCTTTATCTTTGCCGCACTTTATCCTCTTATCCCTTCAGTGGAATTTGAAGCGGTAAAGTCCCTTTCGAGTGATTTTTGGATTAAATATTGTTAATGTTTTAAACGTTCTTGAAAATATGATTGATTTGGCATCTTTGTTTTTACCGGCGGGGCGCGGCGTGAAGCCCGGTCGTTCGGGAATGCTCCGTATTTTACTCAAAAGCGACGTGACATTTCGAAAGAATTTTCTTATAAAATGATGCATTGTGTCAAATTTCTGTTTACTCCCGATACGGAGTTCAAAAATCAATTGGCAAACATTTCTTATGAGATGATTAAGTAGTTGAAGCATTGATTGGTTTACTTTCAGTAAATATAGCCGGTTTTTCTTCGGAGAAACCGGCTGTTTTTTTGCTTATTTTGCGAGAATATGTCTTTAACTCGTTGAAACAAGATAAGTATCTCGCAAAAACGGCGCACTTATCCCGTTGAAACGAAACAAAACCTCGTTGTCACGGCGCACTTATCTCGTTTTAACGACGTACTTTCTTGTTGTTTTCGGTTAAGTACGCCGTTTTTTTCACTCTTTTCGGGAGGTTTTCAAGGGCATTTACATCCCGAAGCAGATGTCATTTT
>Ga0123354_10000041_pt1 | contig 95687 bp, 82 predicted proteins | sample TergutLab28metaG_2_FD_97872 | JGI IMG/M metagenome (GOLD analysis project Ga0123354, IMG submission 97872) | Labiotermes labralis P4 segment gut microbial communities from Petit-Saut dam, French Guiana - Lab288 P4 | ecosystem: Host-associated > Arthropoda: Insects > Digestive system > Gut ... | reverse complement strand
CACTCCTTCGGACCTGACACAGCCGGGCATGGTTTGGAAAACTATAAAATACTTTTCCGCTTTAGGAGATAAGACATCTCAGCCTATGGAAGCTACATTTTTAGCTATTAACGATGGAGGAACAACGGGCGTATCGCCATGCACGCCGGCGTGCACGGGCGGACAATATTGTAATGACGCGGTTACGCCGCCAACATGCCAATGCGGGAGCGCTTATGACGGCTGGGACACGGTTCAACTTCAATGCGTGAACTGCGCGGCGCAAGGGTTGGTTTGGAATTCTCTCACTCAGTCTTGCATCGGGCAGTGCGACAACGGGGTTAAGCCTTCGGGCAATGTGGCGGGAACGCCGCGTTTAATAAACGGAATTTGTCAATGCGCGGCAGGCGAGAATACCGTAAACAACGGCGCTAATTGTTGCGTCACGGCCAGAACGGTTTATTCCCAAGAGCATTGCTGCACGGACGCCAGCCCCTTTTGGATAGCCGACGGCTGCCGTGTATGCGGCGGCGCCGCTTTCCCTGCTAAACCTACCGCCGCCGCGCAGCTCCAGGCTAGACAGGGCAGCGTGGCGGACGCGGCCGCCGGTACTTGCGGGTGTGACGCCAACGGAGTACAGGTGGCGTTCGGTATTTGTTGTTATGCAGGAAATCCTGCTTGGACACCCGCGTCGGCAGGCGGCGCGGCTACTTTCGGTTCCTGCTGTCCAGCGGCAACTCCGATTTGGAACGGCACCGCTTGCCAGATATGCCCCACTGGGCAGACACCTGCGCTTAACGCCTCGGACCCTTCACAATGCTGCCCGGCCAAAAATATGTACTGGGTTGGGACGTCTTGCATTACCTGCACGAACTGGAACGGGACAGCCTGCATTACCTGCGCCGCTCCTCTGGTAGCGGACGGTTCGGGCAACTGTTTATGCAATAACCCGGCGGCTAATGACGCTACCCAATGCTGTCCGTCCAAAAATATGAACTGGAACGGAACGACCTGCGTTGCATGCCCCGCTCCCCTCCTTCCGGACGGTTTAGGCGGCTGCATATGCAAAACCCCGGCGCTTAATGACTCTACTCAATGCTGTACGTCTAAAAACATGTACTGGAACGGGGGAATATGTGTAGCGTGTCCCGTCGGCGGTAGTGCTATCTGGAGTACGGGCCCTACAGATTATAATGTCGGGGGGCCTACCGTTTGGAACGAAACGTCAAAATATTGCGACTGCGCGCCGGGTGAAAAAAGAAGCGCCCGCACCGGTAGCGGCGGAGATTTAGCGTGTTGCACTGCAAACACTCCTTATTATATTATGCCCACGTCAATATGCTGTCCGACTTCAGGCTTTGCCAATGGCGCGTGCCTCTAGTTGAGCAAGAAACACTATGGATTCATTACGGGATTATTGCGAATATAGTACGTGTAAACAGCAAGATATCTTTATTTTAAACCCCCCGCGTGTTTTACCGCGGGGGGTTTATGTATCCGTTAAAATTATCGGCAGGATTGAAATCTAACCCGCCGGACAGCCGGCCCTATTTTCCCTCTCCCCCGGCGGAGAGACGGGGAGAGTTATTTTTCACTTATTTCTTTTTAGCCTTTTTTTCGGCGGGCTTTTTCGCGGGTTTTGGCGCGTCGTCAAAAGCCAGCTTAATTACTTCGTCCATATGTTTAACGGGGATTAGTTTAAGCTGCTTTCTTATAATTTCCGGGACTTCGGAAACGTCTTTTTCGTTCGTATGCGGATAGAGAATAGTTTTTACGCCTTCGCGGTACGCGGCTAAAAACTTTTCTTTAATCCCGCCGACGGGCAGCACGCGGCCGGTTATCGTAACCTCACCGGTCATGGCAAGGTTCTTTTTGACGGGCCGCTTTGTCAGAAGGCTGATTAAAGCCGTGGTTATCGCGGTGCCCGCGCTGGGGCCGTCTTTAGGGACGGCGCCTTCGGGGAAGTGGATGTGAAAATCAGTCTTATGAAAATCAGTCCCGTTGCCGTAGCCTTTGCTGCGCGCGTAAGTCAGAGCGGCGTGGACGGACTCTTTCATAACGTCGCCCAGTTTCCCGGTCAGAATAATGCCGCCTTTGCCGCCCGGAATTTCCGCGGCTTCTATGGAAAGTGTTTCGCCGCCGACGCTTGTCCACGCCAGACCAGTCGAAATGCCTACGCCGTTTTCCTCAGTCGCGAAGTTGGAATATTTCGGCACGCCCAGAAAGTCACTCAGATTTTTCTCCGTCACCGATATTTTCTTGCCGCCGTTTTCGACGTACATTTTCGCGGCTTTGCGGCATATGGACGCTATCTCACGCTCAAAGTTACGCACGCCGGCTTCGCGCACGTATTCACGCATAATTAATTTGATGGCGGCCGCGTTTACTTCAAGGCTGCCCTCTTTAAGGCCGTGGCCCTTCATCTGGCGCGGGATAAGATGGTCCTTTGCTATGGCCTCTTTTTCATATTCGGTATAGCCGGAAAATTCTATGATTTCCAGTCTGTCCCGCAGCGTCCCCGGGATACCGCCGAGGGAGTTGGCAGTCGTGATAAACATTACCTTTGAGACGTCAAAAGGCACGTCAAGATAATGGTCCACAAAATCTTTATTCTGCTCCGGGTCCAGCAGTTCCAGCAAAGCCGCCGCCGGGTCCCCGCGCCAGTCGGAGCCCATTTTATCAATTTCGTCCAGCAGAAAAACCGGATTGTTCGTCTTAGCTTTATTTATTCCCTGGATAATGCGCCCCGGCATGGAACCTATATAAGTGCGCCTGTGGCCGCGTATTTCGCTTTCGTCTCTTACGCCGCCGAGCGACATACGCACGAATTTGCGCCCGATTGCCGTCGCTATGGATTTGGCTAAACTGGTTTTGCCGACGCCCGGCGGGCCGACGAAACAGAGTATCGGGCCTTTGAGCGAATTTGTGAGTTTGCTTACGGCGATATATTCCAAAATTCTTTCTTTGGGTTTCTCCAGGCCGAAATGGTCCGCGTCCATAACTTCTTTGGCCTTTTTAATGTCAAGCACGTCCTCAGTGGTTTCGTTCCACGGCATATTGACAACCCAGTCAAGATAGGTGCGGGAAACGGTGGCTTCAGGCGAGAAAGAGGCCATTTTTGACAGCCTTTCCAGTTCTTTCTCCGCCGCTTCTTTGGCGTTTTTCGGCAAACCGTTCTTTTTGATTTTGGCGCGCAGTTCGTCCAGCTCTTTCTGAAAATCATCTTTTTGGCTGAGCTCTTTTTGTATGGCTTTCATCTGCTCGTTAAGATAATATTCTTTCTGGTTTTTTTCAATCTGGCTGCGTACTTTGGAGTGGATTTTTTCCTCCAGCGACATAATTTCCACTTCGTTGGCAAGAATTTTTATAAGCTGTTCAAGACGTTTTTTGGTATTGATATTTTCTAAAATGGCCTGCCGGTCCGCTATTTTTACAATGATATTGCTGGCCACCGTGTCGGCCAGTTTGCCGGCGTCCGCAATCTGGCGCAGGAACGAAACGCCTTCCACCGCTATGCGGCGGGAGACGGAGGCGTAGTTTTCAAACTCGTCCAGCAGCTGGCGCATGAGGGCGGTGACTTCCGGCCCGTCGTCGTAAACTTCGCGCGGATAGCTGATGTTGCCGAACCAGGAATTTGAAAGTTTGTTAAATTCCAGATTGTCAATTTTCGCGCGCGCTATGCCTTGCAGAAAAACTTTTATCCTGCCGTCGGGCATTTTAAGGCTCTGCGTAATTTCGCTGAGAACGCCGAAGTGGTAAATATCGTCGCCTTTCGGCTCCTCAATGTCGGCGGATTTCTGCGCCGCCGCGACAACGTATTTGTTTGAGCGCAGCGCTATTTCAATGGCCGCCACGCTTTTCGCGCGGTTTACCGAAAGCGGCAGACTCATACCCGGGAACATAACCACGTCCCTTATCGCGACCACAGGAACTACATTTGGTAATTCTTTTTGTAATGTTTCAACCGTCATAATTTTTATCCCCCCGTCGTAATACCGGCAAAATTTAAAACTTTATCAAATCTATTTTAGCAAATTATTGCCAAGATTGCTAGTTTTAAACCAAAAAGAATCCGGGGCCGCAAACCGCGGCTCCGAATTTTAATATTTCTGACAACGCTAAAAAAGCTGGTAAGTTCTGTTGATTGTGCCGACAATATTTGTGTTTAACAGTTTTCCGCCCAAAGATTCGCACGCTTTTTGGCCCATGGTGTCGGCAGACTGGCATTGCCATATCCAGACAATGTGGCCCCAGTCTAATTGGTTCTGAAGACTTGCGCTTATAATATAGGAAGGCGGTTCAGGCCGCCTTCTTGCCTGTAAATTGGTAATATCATTTGGTAAATAAGAAAAGGTCGCCGTCTGCCATGATTTAATAGTTGTTATAGTTGCCGCCGTTGAGCCTGACGGTACTGCGTCTATTTCTGTAAGTATGTCAATTGTTTTGGCGTCAAGGTTTGTCGTGCCTGTTTCCATATAATACATCTGCGCTTTTTGAGCCATATTTTTAACATTGATAAAAGCTTCTGCAGCGCGGGATTTTTCAACGGTTCTCTGGTACTGCGGAACCGCGATTGCGGCAAGTATGCCGATTATTAGTACGACGACTAGAAGTTCAATAAGGGTAAACCCGGATTTCTTTGTTATATTTTTCATTGAAATTCTCCGTAAAAATTATAATATGTTTATACTTTATCATATTTTAGTATAGTATACGGATAAATAGCTATAGTTAGTTCTATTAATATATTTTTTGTATACAAAAAATATTAAGCAATTCTGCCGGTATGTCGGAGGGAAATAAAAAACGGGGCCGGTTTTATCCTGGTCCTGTTTTTTTGTGCCGTTTAAAATCTTTATCTTCTATCTGCGTCAATACTATAAAATTTTATAATATTTGGTTGAACCAGAAGAACTATCTAATCTGCCGCCCAAAGACTTACACGCGCTTTCGCCTGTTGCATTGGAGGATTGGCACCACCAGCTGACGCTCTGCCAGTCGGCTGAAAAATTTGCGCCTATATAGTAGGAAAACGGTTCCGGCCGTCTTCTCGCTTGTAAATTACTAAGAGAGTTTGGCAAATAGGTAAAGGTTGCTGTCTGCCATGATTTAAGATTAGATACCACCACCGGTCCCGTCGCGCCTGACGGTACGGCGTCTATTATTGTAAGTAAATCATCTGTCTGGGGATTAAGGTTGGTGTCGCCGTTTTCCAAAATATATATTTGTACTTTTTGAACTATGTTCTTAAGATTGATAAAAGCTTCCGCCGCGCGGGATTTTTCAACGGTTCTCTGGTATTGCGGAACCGCGATTGCGGCAAGTATTCCGATGATTAGCACCACGACCAGAAGCTCAATAAGCGTAAAACCTGATTTTTTTGTTAGATTTTTCATAAAATACCCTGTTAATTATATTCATATTTTATGATATTTTAATATATTATGTGAATAAATAACCGGGATTAGTCCCGTTAATATATTTTTTGTATACAAAAAATATATCAAGAGACGGCAGACGGAAAAAAACGGGGCCGGTTTTATACCGGTCCCGTTAATATTTTGATAGCAGTTTTTTATTTTTTTAGCGGAAGAACGTCGTCGATTAGGCCGTATTTTTTGGCTTCTTCGGCGGACATGTAATAGTTGCGCTCGCTGTCCTGGCGGATTTTGTCTTTGGACTGGCCTGTGTGGTGAGCTAAAATATCAAGCAGGTGCTCTTTATTTTTACGCAGTTCCTCGGACTCGATTTCAATATCCGTCACCTGGCCGCTGATTCCTCCGCCCCAGATAAGCGGCTGGTGTATCATAATGCGCGCGTGCGGCAGCGCGTAGCGTTTGCCTTTTGAGCCGGCCGCCAAAAGCACCGCGCCGAAACTCATCGCCTGACCCATACAAATAGTAGTGATAGGCGCTTTGATGAACTGCATGGTGTCGTAAATCGCCAGACCAGCGGTCACAAGGCCGCCCGGGGAATTGATGTAAAGGTTAATGTCGCGTTCCGAATCTTCCGCGTCCAGATATAAAAGCTGGGCGATAATCATTGTCGCGCTGGCGGTGTCCACTTCCCCCTCTCTGCCGCCGACGAAAATTATGCGGTCTTTCAGCAGCCTTGAAAAAATATCATACCCTACGTTTTTGTCTATAATTGTTGGAACTATCATTTTAATCTCCTGTTTTAACCCCGGACAAGGCCGGAATAAATCCTGCCGGCTGGTCGCCTATTTTTACGGTATCGAGGTTTTCAAAATTTTTGATAGCGTTTTTGCAGTCGTTTTCCGGCAGGCCTTTTTTGTAGAATGCCGCGGCGACGAAATTATTTTGGTTCTGCTTGCACAAAGTTTCTATGCCGGCGTATTTGTCGCCCATAATACAGGCGGCGGGTTTTTGGCCCTGCGACACTGCTTTCAAATAATAACTGATGGCTTTGTCGCAGTCCTGCGGAACAATTTTGCCGGTATCGTAAATCGTGGCAAGCATCAGCGACGCTTCGCCCTGGCCTTTGGCGGAGGCTTTCGTCAGCCAGTCTATACCCTGAGTCGTGTCTTTTTGGGCCGGCGCGATACCGTTTAAATAAGATATGCCGACATAGGCCATCGCGGCGGCGTCACCGGCTTTTGCTTTGGCTAAGTATGAATTAAAATCAGCCTCCGCGCCGGAGATAATCGTACCGCTCTGCGCGGACGCGGAAGAGGAATTTTGTTTGACGTTCCCGCCGCACGCGGACAAAAAAGCAATTACAGAAATTAAGACCATAGTTTTGTTCATGTTTTTTACCTCATATAATTTCTTTCTTCCCTTTTTAAGGGAAGTACCCGCGGAGCGGGGGAAGGGTTTTTATACTCTATTGGTTAATAAAGCCGGTACCCCGGTTTAAAACCCCTCCCCGGCTTCGCAGGTACTCCCCTTATAAGGGGAGAAAATTTTACTACACCTCACCCACTTAAAGATTGTATTAAAATTTTTGCGCGATTGCTTTTCCGGCAGCGGCGCCGCTGGCCCAAGCCCAGTGCAAATTGTAACCGCCAAGACGGCCGCTTACGTCTAAACATTCGCCGGCGAAATAAAGCCCGGGGACTTTGCGGCATTCCATTGTCGACGATGATAATTCCCGCGTGTCCACGCCGCCCGCCGTGATTTCCGCTTTCAGATAAGACGCGTTTAACTGCGGCGTGAAAGTGAAAGCGGTTAACTTATTTATAACGGCGGCGCAAACTTCTTTTGTTGCGTTTGCCGCCTGAACGTCCGTCTCTGAAAGTAAAATTTTGGCTAACGACGCGGGCAAAACGCTTTCCGCTATTTTGACGAAAGTTTTATTGGTTTTGCGGCCCTGGTCCAGCAGGGCCGCGGCGTCAATGCCCGGCAGAAAATTAATTTTGAGTTCCTCCGCGCCTTTGGTGTAAAGCGACATCTGCAAAGCCGCCGGACCGCTTATTCCGTAATGCGTGAAAAGTAAATCGTCCTTTATTTTAATTCTGTCCAGCTTGATTTCCGCCGGCAGAGACACGCCGGACAGCGCGCCAAATTTTTCCTGCTCAGCCGCGCCCCACAAAAAAGGCGTAAGCGCCGGATAAGGTTCCACAACGTTTAAACCGAAACTTTTTGCAATATCGTATGCAAGGCCGGACGCGCCCAACTTAACGCCGCTCAAACCGCCGCACGCTACGATTACCACACGCGCGCGCAAATCTTTGCCGGCGGTTTTAACGGTAAAAATATCGCCGTCTTTTTCCACGCCGTAGATTTTCGCGTTATATAAAAACTGCGCGCCGGCGGCTTGCGCCTCGGCGACAAGCATATCCAAAATATATTTCGCGTTGAAAGCAAAATATTTTCCCTGTTCGCGCTCTTCCCATTTGATATTGTGTTTTGTAAGAAGTTTAAGAAAATCCGCCGGAGTAAAACCCGCCAGCGCGCTTTTACAGAAATGCGGATTTTGCGAAACATAGTCGCCCGCTCCGACGGAAGCGTTAGAAAAATTACAGTTCCCCCCGCCGGTAACCAAAATCTTTTTCCCCGGGCCGGAGTTACCGTCCACAACCAAAGTGTCTGCGCCGCAAAACCGCGCCGCCGTAAGTCCCGCCGCGCCCGCGCCGATAATAATAGCGTTATAAATTTGCATGAATATATCTTAACAAAATAAAAACCGCCGCAGTAGCGCAAAAGATATTGGCAGCGCGGCGGCGTAAGGCACGGTATATCGCTCATGGTCTGCGATAAACTTCAAACGTATAAATTCCCCAATCGGAATTAAATACTTTTTCTCCGCCGACGGGCAGCCAGTTTTTTTCTTCTATAAAAGAGCGTTCGTTTAATAAAGATATAATTTCTTTTTCTTCAGCCGTCAGCGGGGATATTTGTGCGGCAAGTTGTTGTTTACTTATATCTGAGGTTAACCCTTTTTCTATATCAGACTGCCACTGTTGTATTTGTTGGTGTATTTGTTTGACTGCCGCGCTTACATTTTTCCCTTCAAGAGCTTTATTGATTTCGGCTAATCTGTCTTGTATTTTTTGGAGATATTCCGGGCTTCTGCTAATCTTGACATCTGTAAAGACACGGGGATCCGGACGAAAACCGCTAATATCTCTGCCGAGGGCTTTTGTAAGACCTTGCCACTGCTTGTCAGCTAATTCTCTAGACTTATCAGTCATAACGCGGTGATTAAAACCATTTAGTTCCATAAAATATACTATATCGCGCGGGTGGAACCTGGACGCCACTCCTATAATAAAGTTTTCCAAGTAGGCTGAGTTGCTTATCCTGTCCGTTACCGGCAATTTGTCTATAAAGTCTACTCCGGTGTTAAAATACTGCCTAATTTCAGGGTTAAGCCTAAATATCTCTTCAACAAACTCTTTTTCATATGCGGTTATATTTCTGCCTAATATTTCATTTCTGCTTGCTCTGGAACTGGAAAGCCCGAAAAGGTTTTCAATATTCTGCTCAGTTACTCCCTGCGGCAGTTTATATGTATAAGACAGCGGTTCATTGGCTTTCACTCCGATTTGCCTCAAATATTCTTCCAATTCCTCTCCTAAAAACCGTCCCTTGCGCGCGGGAGGCGCGTCAAGAAGAGGCTTTGTATTAAATGGGCTTTTCCCGGCGGGCGCATTTGTATTAATTTGGAGGTCTTTGGGCTCCGCCGTTACGGATGCGGCGGGTAGCGGCGCTGGCGCCGGAGCAGCAGTTGGGAAATTGTCTCTGAGGTAATAGGGTAATTGCGCGGTGTCGACGTATAACAAACCGGTTTTTATATCTACCGCTACATTAGGGTACCTGAACAAATCAGCGGAGACTGTTACGGTAATATTTTCCTTCTTGGCATATTTAATAATTTCATGCAGAACTTTTACGGCGAATTCCTTGTTTGACATGGAAGCCGTCATGCTTATTTCAAATTTATTGACTTTCAGCCCGTCCCCTCTCACTTTAGTTAAAAATCCTTCTTCCAGCAAAGATTTGAAATTTTCGAAACCGTGTACATGGGCAAGACCGGTATTTAAAACCGTATCATTATGTTTTGCAGTTATAACAAGACCTATGCAGTCAGCGATGGCGTCGGTACGTAAAAAACGAACCGGCATTGTATTGTCGGCGACAAACGCATTACCCATATCTACATCAATTACTCCGCCCACATGGTGCCATCTGTCATAAGGCCATTTTTGATAATGAGGTTCGGATGACAATAACGCGTTTAATTTTTCCCACTCTTTCGGATTATTTTTTTCAAATTCGCTTTTTTTAGACATCTCAAAGTTTGTGACATAATTACGTCTGGTCTGCTCTAAGCCGTCCTTTAATATTTTGTCAAGAATTGCCTGTTCTTGCGCGCTGTAACGCCATTTATTTGCAATAAGGTAGTTAATGTCGCCAAGCCCCTGTTCGGCATCCTGTAAAGCCGTATGCAGTTCCATCCAAGAGGGAGCTTTTTCCGTGCCGGGATTTTTCGCTACTTCCTTTTCTGCGGTAGCTGCGTCTCCCGCGCCGTTCAGCGTCTGGCTAACATTATTTTGGCCCGCCGCGGGCAGCGGCGCGGGCGCCTGAGCTTCAGCGGGTTTTATGGAGCTTTGTTTTGTGTTGGCTTTCCATATCTCTACTAACTCTTTCAACCCGGGTTCCTTTTTTATACGTTCCTCTGTAGCGTACATTACTCTGCGGCATAAATTTTCATACAGTCTTACCTCTTCATAATCCTCAGAAGACGGCGACATAAACTTGCCGGGATGCGCCGCCATCCAAGTTTTTAATTTTTGGAGAAATTCTTCTGAAGTTAAGAGGGGTTCTTTGATATTAGCTTTCCATATTTGTACTAACTCTCTTAAAGCGGAATCTTTCTTGATATTCTCTTCTGTAGCCCTGTTTACTCTTGCTTCTATAATGTCATAATATTCAGAAGAGGCCGGTATAAACTTGCCGGGGTTCGCCGCCATAAAATCTTTCACAATTTTAAGTAATTCCCGCGAAGATTTATCCGGAGCCTGTATTTGTTTTCTGTTAGCTTCCTTAATATCTCGCAACACCTGCAAAGCGGGATCTTTATCAATTTTTCCCGTTTTTATACCGTATAATATTCTGGCGTTTACCCTGTTATAGAAGGCAAGTTCTTCTTTCTTTTTAGGGGAAGTATCCATATATCGGCCGTCATGGTCCTGCAGCCATTTCAGCTCTTCCATCAGCAGATTAAATGTAGTTAAATTATAAATCGGTTTTTCATCCCAGATACTATAAGAGGGCTCTTTACCGGCAGCTTTTTTTATTTTATTTGTAATAATATCATAAATCTCTTTATGTTCTTCTTTGGTAAGATACGCTTTATTATCAATCAAATACCGGCTTATAACGCCGTTTCTGGCATTTTCCATTTCCGTGTTTAAACGCTGCCGTCTGCTATCTGAGGATGCGTTTTCTTGTTGTTCCGTATCCTTTACAGGTACGCTTTCCGCGTAAGAAATCTGCCCGGCTCCGTTATCTACATTGGCTGTCGGCGCCGCGGGGTTTGATTCCGCCGTTACGGAGGCAACGGGCGTTATTAATTTTTGTTCCGCTTCAGGTTTCGCGGCTTGCGGCGCTGCCGCCGGAGCGTTTGAGGCTTTTGCCGCGCTTCTGTTATTTACTTCTTCAGTAAGCCGTTTTTGAATATCGTCTAAAATATTGTTCGCGATTTCAGGCGTAAATTTTTGAAATTGCAAACTTTGTCCATCGGAAAGAATAATTCTGGCATTCCCGTTCGCGCGGTTATGCAATTCATACGTGTAGTTGAGAGTGACGCCGTAAGATTTATTTATATCGTAAGAAGTGATTTTCAAATGAAAATGCTGGGGAGCGCTCTTTATCTCATGCGGGCCTATGACAAAAAAGATGCTGTTTACCGTTCTGTCCTTGACGTAAGACGCAATAACGCCGAACCTATTGCGCCTTATCCGCGGAGCCGGCGAGCCTTTTAAAAAGTCTTTCATAATATTTACTGCATAATTATTGAGATTCTCATACCCGGCGGCCCCCATGCTTTTTTCTAATTCCAATACGGGGATTTTAATCGTTTGTCCGTGTAATGTGACGTAGAGGTCATTTAACCTGAAAAAATTTCCCTTGTTCCAGGCGTAAATCACTTTCAGCCCGAACGCTTTATCCTGTTTTACGGCGTCCCCTCTGCTTTCCCATATGCCGCGCAGCATGCCGGGCGTAAGTTTAACGTGGTTTAAGAAATCTTCTTTTTCCGCCTTAAAATTTGCAATAATGCCGTTGACTATCGCCTGCTGTTCATACGGCGTTTTACCCTGCAGCAAATTATCGGGAAACCACATATTTTTTTGGCTTTCGTTCTCCTTCATTTTAAGCGTTTGGTTTATTATGCCGGCTATTTTATCCGTCCCCATATCCGCAGTCCAGTATGTGCCGGCGGCTATATCGCCCAGATATCTGTCCTCTTGGCCCTTCGGCATTAAACCGGTTAAGAGGACTGCGGCTTCGGTCCTTTCCTGCGCGAGACTGACGGTATACGGTTCTTTGCCGGAGGCTAATTTATATAATTCGTCATACAGCGCCGTGTTGCGTAACAGCATTCCTTTTTCGTTGTATATCTTCAGCCCCTCAAGAAGAGTTTTGCCGGCTATTGTCGAGGCCTGGTTTTTGACGATAATTTGCAGCGCCAAAAGCTGAGATTCGTTAGTGGTTCCCGGATAATTGCCGTCGGCCATAAAATATAAATCAGGATACGGCGTAAATATGCCTGCGGCGTCTTCCATAAGCGCCAGCTTTAAAAAAGCGGGATAGCTTTTCCATGCGGGCTTTTTCATTAACTCTTTTATTTTGGTGACGGCGTTATCTGCGGCCGCGGCGATATTATCTGTAATTACGGTAATATTTTCTACGCCGGTTCTTCTTAAAACGGCCTCTAAGCGTTCGCGTTGTTTTTTGTTAAGAAAGGCGCGGTTTTTTATTAATTCCCAGCTGATATAACCGCGTTCGGCCTGCTGCAGCAATGTTTCCAACTCCACCGTCGTAGGCATTAAGGTAGGGATTACTATTGGTCTTTCTGACTTTTGAAAATTTTCACCGAAATTAGATTTGGTTAGGGGCACGGCCGCGTAAGGCAGAGGGCTTACCGCTTTTGGCAATGCGTAAGAAGCCGGCGCCGCAGGCGCGGCTGTACTTGTGTTAGTAATAGTTTTTATTGTTGTCTGCGGGATTACTTCCGCTGTTTTTAAATCTTCACCTATCGACGGTACCGCCGTGTTCCTTATTGTTATCTGCGGGAATATTACTTTCGCGTTCGGCGTTATTTGTATCGTTGGTACTTTCGGCCTTGATGATACTCTTACCGCCGTCGCCGTTCCAGGGCCTCCCATCGGCCCCGTCGGGTTTGTTACTCCTCCTAAATATTCTTCATCTCCGGTTATGTTTATCCACTTCCCTAGTTTCTCGTCCCAAATCCTTCCGCTTTGACCGGCGGGTTTAAATGTTACGTCCAGTATCTCCCCGTTTGTCATACTTACTTTTGATATTTTTACAGGCACTCCCGGCTTTGTCCCTATCGGCGTCTTGAGCTCTGTCATCGCGCTTTGCGCTAATTCCGCCGCCGTTGCCTGTGCAGCCCTCGCTTCTTTAAAATACTTTACCCCGTCTCCTATCGCCTGCCCTCCTTGGGCCACCACTGACGCCGTCATGTATGCCGTTATGTACACTTTCAACGGATTCTCTTCGCCCAGCGCCCTGAAAAATCTCTCGGACAGCGTTAAATCTTCGGGCTTTACCACCGGCTCCGCCTTTATTACCGCGTCTCCGTGACTGCCAACCATGACGCCTTGGTTCGCGTATTCCTCAGAGCCGTTTGTCAGCCGCGCGTAGGCGTAGGCGGTTTCATTCCTCAGGATTTGCCCGTATTCGCTCCTCGGCGGTATCCCGTCCGCTATTGCTTCGTCGCAAAAATACATAGCCGCCAGAGAACCTTCCACATATGCTTTTTCATTCTTGTACGCGCCGTCAAGATTTGATTTCGAAAGTCCCGTCAACGCCGCGTGCCGCACCAGCCGGTGCGTGTCGCTCCGGCTTAATTCAAGTAAAAATTTCGGCGACGCGTAATTCGGGTAATATACTTCCGCGTACGCCGTTACCAACGCCGCGGCCAGAGTTGTCCGGCCGTCTTCAAGTTTGCCGTTGTTATCATATCCGCCGTCATATCCCCCTGCCGCCGCCGCGCAAATACCAGCCATTCCCTTATCCCGCCGGTTGGGTTTTCTTTCCCCGTATGTTATAAGGTCCGGTATATCGTCAAATACAAACTCCGTTGTCCTGCTGAGCAGTTCCGTCGTCACGTCGATTTTTTTTACTTTATACTTCTCCGTGCTGAATTCTTTGATTAAACTCTCCGTTATCCCCTGCCCGTCGCCATCATAATAAAATAATGCGTTCACTATACCGCCGGACAAAGCCGCCTTCTCCGCCTCCGGCACGTCTTTGTTCCGAAGATAATTTATCAGTATATTTGCCTGAAATGTCTTTAACGAAGAGTCCGTCTCCATCAGCAGTTTATACACTTCTTCGCTCTCCGGCGTAAATCTTTTCGCCTCTGGTTTAAACTTAACTACTCCCTTCTCTATCCGCGTCTTGTCCTGCCGCGCTACCGTGATGTCCCTTTCTACTTTCCCAAAATCTATCCCGCCGTATACTTGCGCGAATATATTAACCCCGCCGTTTGTAATAATAAAAGCGGCGCTCAGTACAAGACTTATAAATCTCATTAATAATTCACGCATAATAATAGTCTAAATGAATACTATATATGACAAAAGGGCCTTTAGACCTATATTGATATAGGTCTAAAGGCCTAACGCGTTTAATATTAATAGATTAGAATAAAAAAAAGAACCCGGTTTGCGCCGGGTTCTTTTTAAGTTTCAATAATTAGACTTATTGGTTGACGATATCAAGCTCAACTCTTCTGTTCTGCGCTCTGCCCGCGGCGGTTTTGTTGTCCGCTATCGGGTTGGCTTGGCCATAACCTTTTGCAGAAATGTTGGCTGAATTTGCGCCGTCAGCCGCTAACTGGTCCGCAACGGCCTGGGCTCTTCTCTGGGAAAGGTTCACGTTGTAAGCGGGATCGCCCGTGTTATCCGTATAACCTTCAACCGTGGTTTTGGCGTTCGGGTGATTTTTCAGCACGTCGGCAATCTTCTGGATATCATTTAAAGACTGCGGTTCGATTTTATCGCTGTTGGTTTTGAACAGGATAGGCGTGTTGAAAGAAATCTTCTGGCCTGTGGCGGTTGATTTAACCGCCGCTACCGTGCCGAGTTCATCGCTGCTAATCTGCTGCGGAGCCGGCGCCGGGGCTACCACGACAGGGGCCGGGGGCGGAACTACGACAGGCTCGGCTTTCTTGCAGGGAACGTTTCTCCACGGATTGCACTGGCCTCTGCAGCCTTCATAGCCGTACATGCCTCTTTTGCCCTTATACATGGCGCAAGAGTCGCCGTCTTTACCACATCTTGAGTTGACAGAGCAGTTGCACGCCGCTAACAGCGCGCCGACTGCCAAAACTAATAATGCTTTCTTCATGCTTCCTCCTTAAAGTTATTACGTACCTAAATATCATAACAAATTTTGCATGATTTTTACAACACTTTTAAAACGCGGATTTTTGATTTTTATTGCAGGGTTGATTTCGGCCAGCGGCAGAATTACGAAATCCCGTTCTTTATAACGCGGGTGCGGCACGGTAAGATTTTCCGTATTTATTTTTTCCACGCCGTAAAAAATAATGTCAATGTCTATAACGCGCGGCCCGTTTTTAAAAGACGGCGCGCGGCCAAGACGCTTTTCAATATCTTTTATTTGCCGCAGCAGTTCAAGCGGCGGAATGTCCGTCTCTATTTTAATCGCGGCGTTAAAAAAATCCGGCTGCTCCGCAAATCCCTGCGGCTTTGACTGATATACGGAAGAAACCACAATCACCCGCGCTATTTTTTTTATTTCCGCAACGGCGGCGCGAAGGTTTTGCGCGCGGTCCCCGACGTTGGAGCCCAGCGCGAGGTAAACCTCAGGCATTTTCGCCTTCGTATATAATAAAGGAGTCCGGCGTTTCGTAAACGGTCACGCTTCGCAGCGCGCCGCCGTAGGCGGTTTTCATTTTATCGTAAATCCAGACGGCGATATTTTCAGTAGTCGGCGGCATCTGCATGACTGCGTTTAAATTTTTATAAGCCAGCTCTTTGTTGACAAAGGTCATCATGTCGTTTTCGACTTTTCTGAAATCCGCCAAAAATCCTTCGTCGTTAGTCGCGCCGTAAAGTCTGACTTCATAAACAAAATCATGCCCGTGCGCGCTTTCGTTCAGCGCGCCGACGTGAGAGTGTATCGCCCCGAACGTGCTTTTTTTAACCAGATAAATTTTGTGTTTTGGCATAAATTAGACTCCGTCCTCCAATTTTTTCCCTCTCCCTGAAAGGGAGAGGACACAGATGAGGGTTTTGAAACACAAACATGCGCTTTTAATTTATTCAAGGCCCCGCCCTTCCGGGGCCGATAAGGTGAAAACCCAATCTTGATGAACGACACATCAATATTTCTGTGTACATTATGTGTTCAGAAACCCTCACCCTGCCCTCTCCCTGTCAGGGAGAGGAGAAACGGATTTATATTTTGATATAAACCGCTCCTCCGGCTATTTTCTCTCGTAAAGTCCGGTGACTTTTGTCTGAGCCAGCGCGTGCGCTTTAACCGCTTTCTCTATTTCGTACGGCGTAAGCGACGGCTTCAATTCCATTCTCTCAACGTTCAGCGCGTAAAGAGTAAAATTATAATGATGCACGCCGTGGCCTGCCGGCGGGCACGGCCCGTTATAACCGTCAAGCGCGCGGGCGGGTTTTGCAAACTTCGCGCCTTTTTCTATACCCGTCACTGTCACCGGAATATCGACGACAATCCAGTGATACCAGCCGTGTTTATGCGGCGCGTCCGGGTCATGGACTATCAACGCCAGACTTTTTGCTTCCGCCGGTATTCCGCTCCATTTTAAATCCGGCGAAACATTTTCCCCTCCGCATTTACCGTCCGCCTGCTCTGCCGCCATGAAAACATTGTTTTGCACGGCCGCGCTGGAAATATCAAACGCCTTTGCTTCAGTGTTTGCCATAATAAATACCCCCGTAAATATTAATACCAAAACCTTTTTCATATGGTTAGATTTTAGCAAATTACTTCTCCTTAATAAATTTCTGGTAGAAGAACGAAACGCCTATCAGCGTAACGGCCGTTCCTATAAATGCCGCTATTCTGTAAAGCCCGCCAAGGTGCCAGAGGTCTATGAAGAACAGTTTGAACACTACAACCAGCAAAAGCCCGGTGCTGGCAAGACGCAGCGGTTTGTTTGCTTTTATAAGACCGGCCACCATAAAAACCAGGCCTTCAAGAGCCCAGAATATCGTTATCCACTGCCCTTTAAACTGCACGGGCACCGCGATAACCATAAACGCGAACGCCGTCGCGCCGAACAGAAAACGGAAACTGCTGTTTTCCTGTTTTTTATCGGCAATATATTTGCCCACGCCGTAAACCGCCGCCCATAAAACCGGCCACATGCCGCGCGAGCCCGGCATGAAGTCATATTTCTGAATAATTGACTGCATCATGACAAAACCCGCCAGGCCGGAGATATAGGCAATGCCGTAAAGTATATTTTTTTCTTTCTCTTTGCTTAAAAACGCGGGCAGCATGAACATAACCGCCATCAGGAAAACATACGCAAGCCCCGGCGCTGGCGCGGAGGACGGCAGCAGCGCTTCCACGACAAGCGCGCCGGCGAATACCGCTATGCTCGCCGACTGTTTATTCGTCTTAAAGTTGAACCATAAATACAGCGCCGAAATAACCGCCAGAAACGCGAAAGCCGTGCTGAAATTTGTAAGCCCGGCGAACAAAAGATAAAACGCGGCTATACTTATTATATAGGAGACGTCGCTTTCTTTAGCCCCCTCTTTCCGCGCGCGCAGATAATCCATCATCCCGTAAATCACCGCCAGAACAAAGAATAAACTTAGCATTGCCGCGTTAATATCCAGCCTGAGCTGCAAAGCTAAAAACGCGTAGACGAATGAAAGCGCTCCCGCTATTCTGAACTGCACGTCATGCAGCGCTTTATCTTTATACGCGAGATACGCGACGGCAAGACTGATGAAAAGCAAAAGTCCCGCCGACGTAAAAAACGCGCCTCTTGTCAATCCTATCACAAACAAAATGCATGCGGTTAAAAACGCGCTTGAGACGGCTTTCGCCAGATTTTCTTTTATACCTTTAAGCTGCGTCAGCGCGAAATAGAAAACCATAAAAGGCAGCAAAACGCCCGCTTTCATATAAACGCCGGCGTCCGTCCGCGAGAGCCACGCGGCTTCAAATAAGAAAGTAATCACGGCCATCGCCAAAACATAAAGACCTTGGTTTTTACGTCTGTAAATAAGCGCGGTAAGCATTACGCTGGACATCAGCAGAAAGCCGAACCCGCCGTAAATAACCTGCGCGCTTTGCGCTATTGACGTAGTGAGAAAAGAGACGCAGACCATGCCGGCAAGCACAAAGAAACCGGCCGGGCCGTCTTCTTCTTTCGTCTCAGATTTTCTCATAACAAAAGCCAGCGCGGTATACAAAACGCTGAAAAACGCGAATACGCCGAGGATTACAAAAATGTTATACGCGTCGTAATGGCCGCCCGTCCAGACAAGTTCCGCGACAAACGTCGCGCCGAAAAGATAGGCCAGCAGCGTTTTGCCGTAATTTTTTTTATCGTCGAAAATTATAAACAACAGCAGCGCGTTTATTAAAAGCGTCAGCGCGAAACCCGCGAAGAACCCCGGCCACAGCCCGCCGGTTTTCTGAAGAATAAAAACAGGTATAATCATGGACGCCAGAATATAATAAACGAAAATATCCTTGATGTTTTTATCTTCGTTAAACCGCGTCGACACAAGCGTCAGGAACGGGATGATGACGGCCATCGCCGCCCACACCGCCGCGATTAAAATCAAATCCGGTTCCAAGTGGGACACGTTCCACATAAACAGCGATATCAGCGTTGAAGCCAGCGGGATATACAAAAATTTCCCGTTCTCTTTCATGTTAAGCGTAAAATAAACCGCCGCGCCGTACATTAACGTCATAAACAGCGAACATTTAAGCACGAGGACTGCGTCCGGCCTGAAATTGATATACAGATAAACTATGCTTAAAAACGGCAGCGTCAGCGCGAAGACATAAGGCTTAACTTCTTTGTTGAGAGACTGCCCGACTTTCGCCAGCATAAAATTAAACATGGAAAACGCGCCCAAAACAAAGAGCAGAGTATTTACGCCGAGGCTTTCGCTCTTAATCGCCCATATAAACAGCGCGGCAAAAGTAATATAAGCGGTCCACGGCCTGAAAGCTTTTTGTTTTTCTTCGATAAAATTAAAAATATTAAAAACCGCAAGCGCGCCGAACAGCAGATACGCAGCCCGCCCGCCGTAAACCGCGCCGCCCATAGCAAGCGCCGCGACGCCGGCGACGTTTAACGCGCCGCGCAGATTATGTTCACCGTCTTTTTTAAATATATTCCAGACGAGCAGCGCGACTGGCAAAACGAGCAGAAAAACTATATCCTTATAATCAGCCGACGGCGCGAAAGCGGCAAATACCGCGGCGGCCGTCATCACGGCGGCGGAAAACGGCGTAAAATATTTTTCTTCCGCCAGTTTGAAAACCGCGACGGGCAGCAACATAAGATAAATCCCCGTCCAAAACGTCGGCTGCGTTGAATAACCGAAGAAAATAATGAGGCCGAATAATGTTCCGCCCAGCAGAAAAATTTTAATCAATGTCCGCGTGACGTCGTTAAACGCGTCTTTAAATTTAATTAAAATAAACGCCGCGCCGCCGAGGAAGACCGTCATTATGGATATCACGGAAACATATTTCTCCGCCGAAAAGAAACTGGCAAACCAGCTTGATATTATTAAAAAAGTGCCGACGGCGCACACTTCCGCGACGATGTCCCATTTATTTTTGACGGCGGAGGCGAGCGCCCCGGCGTTAAGGATAAAAATAAAACCGAAGACCAGCAGCTGTCTTTCATACGGCAGGTTATAAATAAAAGGAAGCATAAAACCGGCAATGCTGGACAGCACGGCCACGGCTTTTGACTTCGTCAAATGCGCCAGCAGATAACCGCCTAACGAGATAAACGACATGAGCACAAACGCAGTCTGCAAAGAAATAAAATTATAAAAATACTGCGCCGCGAATACCGTCGCGTAAAGTATGGCCACGCCGACGGCGGCCAGCGTGTCCGCCGTGGTTTTATATTTTTCCTTTTTTATAAACAGGCTGCCGGCTATGCAGCCGAAACCCGCCGCCGCGCCCATAAAAATCCTGAGCCACGGTTTTATAAGGTCGTTCTCTATCGAATATTTGACGAGAAACGCTATGCCGATAAACAATGCTATGCCGCCCAGCCAGGAGAACAGTTTTGCGCCGGTAAACATTTCCCAGTCTATTTTCGGCGCGGTGAAAAGCGGTTTGCTTTCAGGCGTTACTCCTTTAATTTCTTCTTTCAGAAGGACAACTTCTTCCGCCTTTTTTGGCTGCGGAACAGGCTTAGGCTCCGCCGGAGTTTGGACTGCCGGCGCGGGTTCCTCCGCTAATGGAACGATTATTTCAGAAGGCTGCGCGGGGCCGCCGGGCACGCCGTAACCTCTGTCCTTAACCGTGGGCACAAAATGACGCGCGGCGGCGTAAGACGGCTGTTTGGGCGCGGAATCCTGAGCCGGTTCCGGCTGCTTTTGAACTTCTGGCGCGGGAGCGGGCCGGCTTTCCGTTTCAGGCCGCGCGGCGGTTTGAATTTGCCCGCCTTTTTCAAGCTGTTTTAATCTCTGCTCCAGTTCGTCTATCTTTTTTGTCAAAACATCAATATCCGCCTGTTTTACAAGCGGCCTTAATAAAGCTATGACAGCTAAAATCAAAGCAATCGTTCCCATAATTTTCTCCCGTATTTTATTCTTTATATTATATAAATAACTTTACTCCGCGGCCATTTGCGACAGTTTTACGTAATCCGTTTTGCCGGTGCCCATAAGCGGAATTTCTTCAAGTATTTTTATATTTCTCGGCACGGAAAGTTCGCTTAATCCCTGTTCTTTGAATGCCGCCAGTATTTCGTTAAACGCCGCGGTTTTGCGCGTCGTGAATAAAACAAGCTGCTCGCCTTTCTTTTCATCGGGAATAGCGACAACGGCGTGCGTTTCCTGCGGCCACAGTTTATTTACGGCGGTTTCAACCGCGCTCAGCGAAATCATCTCGCCAGCGATTTTGGAAAAACGTTTCGCGCGGCCTTTTATCGAAATAAAACCGTTCGCGTCTATATCGACAATATCGCCGGTGTCGTACCAACCGTCCTGCGGCGGCTGGATTACGCCGGGTTTGTCCTCTTTGAGATAGCCCAACATTATATTTTTGCCTTTGACGAACATCCGTTTGCCTTCGTCCATGCCGGGCACGGCTTCAAGTTTAAATTCTATGCCGGGAAGCAGACGGCCCACTGTGCCGCGCTTAAAATACATCGGCGTGTTTATGGCCAGAGCGGGCGCGGTTTCCGTCGCGCCGTAACCTTCCAAAACGCGTATGCCGAAAGTGTCCGTAAAAGTTCTGTAAGTTTCTTCTTTAAGTTTTTCCGCGCCGGCCACCGCTATGCGGACCGAATAAAAATCATACGGGTGGGCAGTTTTGGCGTAGCCGCTTAAAAAAGTATCGGTGCCGAAAATGACTGTCGCGTTTCTGTCATAAATAAGTTCCGGCACTATGCGGTAATGCAGCGGGGACGGATACAAAAATACTTTTATGCCCGACAGCAGCGGCAGCATAAGCCCGCCCGTCAGCCCGAAAGAGTGAAATATCGGCATGGCGTTGAAAACGCTGTCGCCTAAACCGAAATCCAGCACGCTTTGCAGCTGGTAACGGTTTGACTGGATATTTTCGTGGCTGAGGACAACGCCTTTCGGCGTGCCTTCGGAGCCGCTGGTAAACAAAACCACCGCCGCGTCTTTCGGCGTGACATTGCCGCGCGACGCCTTGTAGTATCTCCTCGGGAAATAAGACGCTATAAGCCCGGTGATTTTATCTTTAAAAGAGATTTGTTTTTTAATATCTTCCAGATAAATTATTTTTATGCCTTCGTCCTGCATTGCTTTTACGGTTTCGGTAAGATCTCCTTTCTCGACAAATTCGGCGGACGTGTAAACATTTTTTATTTGCGCCGCTTTGCAGCAGGACAGCATATTTTTTAAGCCCGTCGAAAAATTCAGCATGCACGGAGTTATATTAAACGCGCGCAGGCCGAAAAACGCTCCCGCCGCCGCCACGGAATTTGGCAGCATAAAACCGGCGTACTCGCCCTGTTTGTTATATTTGGAAAATTGTTTCCCCAGTACAAAACAAAGCGTTAAAAATTTGCCGAAGGTCAGCGGCGCCGTAATATCCTCTATGATAATTTTATTTCTGCCCACCAAATCTCCGGCGTCAAGCAGAGAATCAAATAAAGTTTCTTCAGTATTTGCCGCCGAATATTTCATCGTCGACATAATGTCGTAAAGCCGTCGGGCGGAGGTTGTCCTGCGCGCGCGGCCCTGCAAAGTTTCGGGCAGATTCAGTTTTGTCGTCGGCAGAATATTAATCGTTATCTTGCTCTGCGGCCGCGTTTTAAATTTTGTCCCGAAACGCGAGAATATCGAATACTGGCTGCCGTCTATGCACACCGGCAGTATCTGCGCGCTGCTTTTGTCGGCAATCATCGCCGGGCCGGGATAAATTTTCATCAACGCGCCCGTCGTTGTTATTCTGCCTTCGGGGAAAATTACGACGCGGTTCCCGTTTCTCACTTCTTCTATTATGGATTTAACGCCCATCGGGTTCACCGGATCTATCGGGAAATATTTGACAAGGTGCAGCACCGGCTTAACCCACCACAACTGCGTTACAAAAGTATTGATTGCGAAATAAAATTTACCCGGCATATAGGTCCATATCAAAACCGCGTCGAGGAAAGACGTGTGGTTCGCGATTATTATCATATTCCCTTTCGCGTTTTCTAAATTTTCCAGACCGGTAATTTTTACGCCGTACATTGAATCCAATATGCGCTTTGCAATCATTCTTACGATATGCTCCGGCAGCAGGCCGGTGATATAAACCGCGACGATAGTATTTGCAATGGCGATAAACGTAAAAATAGCCGGAATGCCGAACCCGGCCGCGAACAAACCCGCGCACACGCCGCTGCCGACTACCATAAACAAAGCGTTGACTATATTATTAGTGGCTATAACGCGCGAACGCATTTTTTCGCCGGAGAGCACCTGCAATAAAGCGTTCAACGGCACCACGTATAATCCGCCGAGGAACGCGAAGAAAAATAAATCAAGCGATATTCTCTGCCCGCTCCAAACGGATATAAAAGTTTTATAGTTTATTGCCTCCGCGGACGGGACAAAACCTTTTGCCGCAAAAGCTAAATCCGCTATAAACACCGTCATTAAAATAATACTTAGAGGAACATATTTGCTGCTGACTTTGCCTTTCAACAGGAATTGGCAAAGTATCGCGCCCAGCCCTATGCCCGACGAAAATAAAGTAAGCAAATAGGTAAGCACAGTCGCGTCGCCGTTCAAAATATCTTTCGCAAACGGCGGCATTTGGGCAATCAGCACCGCTCCTAACAGCCAAAACCATGAAATACCGAGTATGCTCAGGAAAATTTCTCTTCTGCGTTTAATGAACTTGATGTTCTTCCACGTCGCGGCTAAAAAGTTTTTATTTACGGTTACGTCGGGCGACGCCGCGTTTATTTTAGGAATAAACAAACTCGCCAAAAAACCCGCCGCGGCGACGCCGCCTAACCAAAATGATATGTGCGCCAGCTCCCCGCCCGTAGTGCCCGCCATTATTACGCCGCCTAGTATCGTTCCCTGCAAAATAGCGCCGTAAGTGCCAGCTTCCACAAGGCCGTTGCCGGCGATAAGTTCGTCCTCTTTTAAAACATCCGGCAAAACGCTGTATTTAACCGGGCCGAAAAAGGCGGCCTGCGTTCCCGTCAAAAATAAAACAAACAGCAAAAGATACGGGCTGTGTAAATAAAAACCTGCGATTATCAGCATGACGGTTAAAAGTTCCGAGAATTTGATTATTTTTATCAGTAAATCTTTGCGGTATTTGTCGGCCAGTTCACCGGCCGTGGAAGAAAACAAAAAATACGGCAGCATAAAAAGCCCGACGGCCAGAGATACCATTACACTCTTGCCGTCCTGCGACATGGTTGTTATTTTATAGGTCACAAACGCGGCCAGAGCGTTGCGGAATAAATTATCGTTAAACGCGCCCAGATACTGCGTGATATAAAAGGATAAAAACGACCTTCTGAAGATTATTCTGATTAAGCTTTTCATTTTTGCTCCTTATAAATTTCTTCCAAATCAAAAAACCAATTTTTTAATACCGCGGCCATTTTTTCCTGATTTCCGGCGGGAATCAAATCCGTGCGTTTTTTTAACAGGCCATCATATTCCGGCCACAGTTTTTCAATAAACACCCTTCCGCGCGGAGTAATTTTTACAATATTTTCCCGTCGGTTATTTTGGTTTTGCGCGCGCGTCACCAGTTTGTCCCTGTACAAACTTTCAACCAGTTTTGTGATATTTCCCGCCGTCGTAATCAGGTGGCGCCCTATCTCCACCTGGTTTATGCCTTTGCCTTCGTTCTGAAACGCGACAATCATCAAAATATTAAACTTCGGCATGGTAAAATTATATTTTTGGAAATACACGGCGATTTCTTTTTCCAGCATGCCGTAAATCATGGCCATGACGTAAATTATATTTTCGTATTTACGTCCCTTTTCCGGCAGAATGCCGTACTTTTTAAAATTCCCCATAAAATCCTCCGTTATTTTAAAAGCAAAACACCGGCGTAAAATATACAAATATCCGCCGCCGCGTGCGCAATCCACGCGCCTGGCAGCAGGCCTTTCCTATTATATAAAGTGCTGAACAACATACCGCCGCAAAAGACCGCAAACGTTAATATTACCGCGGTAATTAGCGGAAAATAGTATACGCAGACCACAAAGTGGTGGAGTGAAAACGCCAGCGCCGCCATGATATGCGCCGCGCCGCCGCGGAAAAATTTTTTAAGCCCGCCGAATACGAACCAGCGCCAGTAATATTCTTCCACCATAGAATGTACAAAAGAAATTATCAGAGAATAAAGCAGAAAGTGCCGCCCTATATTAAAATTATTGACTTTAGAAATTACCGCCGTTTTCCCCTCTTCGATAAACCGCCAAAGCGGCGTATGCAACAATAAATAAAAAAGGATAAAAATAAAAAGAGCCGACAATAAACCCAATAAAATATCCTGCCGGTCCGGTTTTAACGCCTTGGGAAATTCTTTGATTTTTGAAATGCCTAAAACATAAACCGGCAGCAAAAGAATAATTATCTTCGCCGCCAGATAAACCCATTTAGCCAAAAAACTGCCGTCTAAAACAAAGAAATATACCACGCTCGCGGCGAAAGGCATAAAACACGCCGCCGCCAACAGTCTTCCGAAATAATTCTGGCTTCCTTTATTTAACCGGTCCATAAATTCCTCTCTAATAAAGTATACAAGTAAATTGTTTCTTTGTCAATAGTTTCTTTAGAAACTAATTAGACATGACTTCCCCCTCATTTGTAAACGGGAATATAAAAGCCGGAAATAATTAGGGGGTGTAAGACGGACTGCGTAGTTTTTAAATTCAAATTATAATAAGGGGCCCCATGCTTTTGAGTTTATTTGGATTTTTAATTGCGGAGGCACACTGGTGCGGGCAGCGCGGAAGTTGTATCCGCGCGGACACGGTGTGTGACGGAGTAATTAAAAATTCAAATAAACTCAAAAGCATGGGGTACTCCGCCATTTTGACAGGCGCGCAAAACGGAATTTCCGTTTTGCGCGCCTGTCAAAATGGCGGAGAGGGTGGGATTCGAACCCACGATGCCTTGCGGCATACAGGTTTTCGAGACCTGCTGTTTCAACCGCTCACACACCTCTCCATAAAGTCAATTATACTAAAAATAGAATTCCGCCGAATGCGGCGCAAATAGGACCTATAACGATTTTAGGTCTTTTGGCTCTTGCAGCGCGGAGAGAAAATATTTAATATTGACTATAGCGAGGTCCTTATGAAGATAAAAATACCGGCGTTTTTTATAATGTTTCTCTTTTTGGCCCTGGGCGGCGCGGCTCAGACCTCCGTTTCCGCGGCGCCAGCGGCGCAGGCGCAACAATCTGAACTCCAGCTTGCGCTAAATCCATTTATTTCCAACCTTGATAATGAATTTGAACAGCTCGGTTATGTACTTAAATATTATAAGAATTTCAATCCGGGCGGTAAACTTATATCGTATGAGGATTTGGATTCATTAAATACATCCAACAAAGCACACGCGGAAGAAGCGGCCGCGCGGGCAGACAAAATTGCACAACGCCTTGCCGCTGTTAAGGATAAGACGGATAAAACGCAGCAGGATTTTGAAGACCTTCAGCGCGAAATTTATGATGCCGCCGTTGAGCTTAACGCGCTTAAAACTGTAGATGTTGATTCCGGCGTGTATGACAATTATAACATTGCGGTGGTTGACATCCACAAATTTCTGGCGGATAAACTGACGGCGCTGAGTAAAAATAATGTCCAGGCCGTAAAAGATTTTCAGGCCGCGCGCTGATAATCTTAGGGAACCTGCCGCAGCTTTTCAAAAAATTTGTAAAATATGGCGTACTTACGCACATTTTACGGAGATATATAATGAAACTGAGCAAACTTTCCGCGGCGGTAGGCGATTCGCCTACCTTAAGAATCAACGCGCAGGCAAACGCTTTAAAAAAGCAAGGTTTGCCGATAATCCACCTCGGCGGCGGGGAGCCGGAATATCCGGCGCCGCAATCGGCGGTGGACGCGATTATCGCAAAAGCAAACACGCATAAAATAAAATATTCCCCCTCAACCGGCACTACGGACCTCAAAAACGCCGTCATAAAATATACAAAAGACAACTACGGCAAAACCGTGGCGCCGTCCAACATTATTATTACAAGCGGCGCGAAACAAGCGGTTTACAACGCTCTGCTTGCCACAATCAATCCGGGCAAAGAAGTCCTTTTCCCGGCGCCGTACTGGGTAAGCTACCCGGAAATGGTGATAATGGCCGGCGCAATCCCGGTGCCCGTCAAGCCCGGCAAAGATTTAAAAGTTTCTTTTAAACATATACAAAACCAGGTGTCGCGCAGAACAAAAGTGATAATATTAAACTCCCCCGTCAATCCTTCCGGCACGGTTTTTGAAGAAGAGTTTATAAAAAATATCGTCGAATTTTGCGAGAAAAAAGAAATTTTCCTCATCATGGACGATATTTACCACAAACTGACCTTCGACGGCAAAACCTGCGCGTCGCCGTTCAAATACGCGAAGGACGGGCAAAACCTTATCGTCGTCAACGGCGTAAGCAAGGTTTACGGGTTAACCGGCCTGCGTATAGGCTGGGCTATAAGCGAAAACAGGGATTTAATAGCCGCCATGGGCCGTTTTCAGTCGCAGACAACGTCATGCAATTCCGATTTGTCGGAAGCCGCCGCCGCGGCCGCGCTTATGGGCGACCAGAGCTGCGTCGAAGATTTGCGCAAGCAGCTTGAAGAAAACCGCAACGCGCTTATCAACGAGTTAAAACAGATAAAAGGTTTGGGCATAACCGTGCCGAGCGGCACCTTTTATACGCTGGTTGATTTTAACTATTACGGCTTGAGCTCTATGGAACTGGCGAAATTTTTACTGGAAAAAGCGTATGTCGCCGTCGTGCCCGGAGAAGCTTTCGGCATGGAAGGCTACGCCCGTATAAGTTACTGCGCGGCGCGGGATACAGTTATAGAAGGCGCGCGCAGGATAAGATGGGCGCTGGACAAGTCTTCCCCCGACGAGATTGTCATAGACGGCAAAACCGTAAAAAGGACGTGGTAAAAAATTAAGCTTGCATAAACAGCAGCAAAATAGTATATAATCTATTCAATGGGGCGCTAAGACACGCGGCCCAAAGTTTTTAGAAAGAAAGGAGATTAAGTAATATGGCAAAAGCAAACGCAAAATTTATGGCGCCGTTAACGCCGAGCGCCGAATTGGCGGCCGTAGTAGGTTCCAAACCGCTGCCCAGGACGGAAGTTGTCAAAAAGATGTGGGACTACATCAAAAAGAACAAACTTCAGGACTCTAAAAATAAAAGAATGATAAACGCCGACGCTACCTTGAAAGTTATTTTCGGCGGCAAAGCCCAAATCAGCATGTTTGAAATGAGCAAATATATAAGCAATCATCTTAAATAAGCTTTAAAACAAAACCCGCCCGGCTCCAAAGCCGGGCGGGTTTTTATTTTGTCAGAAGTAAAAAGAAAATCTTCCTCATTATTCTTACCCTCTCCCCGTCATATCTTTTCCCCTCGCCCCTCCGGGGGAGAGGGATAGGGTGAGGGGGTGTGTACACATCATGTACACAAATTATATCGCCGTAGAGCAAAAGCGGAATAACTAATTTTATAACAACGCTATTTTGTGCACCTTCCCCCTCACCCCGGCCCTCTCCCCCGGTGGGGAGAGGGAGTATTAAATTTAGTAATATATATATAATGAAAACAATTTTTTTGGGTACGCCGGAAATCGGGGTGCCGTTCCTTGAAGTTTTACATAAATATACCGATATCGCCCTCGTCGTCACACAGCCCGACAGGCCGCGCGGCCGCGGCATGCAGATTTCCCCCTGTCCCGTCAAAGAACGCGCGGCGGCGCTCGGCTTAAAAGTCTTATCGCCTGAAAAAATTACCGATATTGAAGCTGAAATAAAAGCCGCCGGCGCGGATTACGGCGTCGCCGTGGCTTACGGGCAGTTTATCAAAGAACACGTCATAAATATCCCGAAACTCGGTATAATCAATATACATTTTTCGCTGCTGCCGTTTTTCCGCGGCGCGGCGCCCGTGCAGCACAGCCTTTTTGCCGGAGTTAAAGAAACCGGGGTGACCGCGTTCTGGATAGATAAAGGCATGGACACCGGGCCGGTATTTTTAAAGCGCGCGATGCCGGTATCGCCCGACGATGACTGCCGGACGTTATTTGCAAAACTAATCCCGCTCGGCTGCCAAGTTTTAGCGGAAGTTATAGAGGATATCCGAACCGGCCAGATTAAAAAAACTCCGCAGACAATAAAAATGGCATCCCGCGTCAGTGAAGACACCATGTACCCGCTTAACGTGGAGTTGGAGGATTTCCCGCGCCCGTCGTCCGCGCCCGTCATAAAAAAGGAAGACACGATTTTAGATTTCAACAATATGTCCGCCGTCACCATCCACAACCGCGTGCGCGGCCTGGCCTGCGGCCCTAACGCGCGCGCGCTTATTGAAACGCCGTCCGGCAAAGACACCGTCCAAATAATAAAAACTTCGCTTTGCCAAACGCCGCCCGCCGGCGATTTCCGGCCCGGCGCGGTGATTATTGTTGATAAGGACGGCAGAATATTAGTAAAATGTATAGACGGTTTTTTATACGTAAACACGCTGCGCCCCGCCGGCAAAAACGACATGCGCGCGGCGGACTTTTTAAACGGCCGGGGGTTGAAACCGGCGCAGATTATTTTTTACTGACAACGGAATAATATAATGAACGAATTTTTTGATGAAGTTTCCTCTAAAAACAAATCCAAAAAGGGCAGACCGAGCAAAGTAATAGCTTTCGTTTTAGTAACGCTGATACTTTTCGCCGGTCTTATATATTTTTCAATGGACTGGGCGCTTGACGCGCTTATCCACACGCGCAAAGAAGTTACCGTGCCTGATTTAAAATACAAAACCCTGCCGGAAACGCTGGACCTTCTGGCGGCCGGCAATTTAACTTTAAAAAAAGCTGGCGACGAAGCTGACGCTAAAGCCGCGCCGGACACTATCGTCCGCCAGCTGCCTTCCGCCGGCACCGTCGTGCGCGAAGGCCGCGTCATCAGAGTCTGGATAAGCAAAGGCGAAGAAGAAGTGACGCTGCCGAATCTCGTCGGACAATCTTTAAGAAACGCGCAGCTTTTAATACGTCAGAACGGTCTTGTAACGGGCACGGTTGACAACGCTTATTCAAATGATTATGACAAAGGCACAGTCTCCGCGCAAAATCCGGCCAACGGCAGCAAACTGGTAAAGGGTTCGGTGGTGACTCTTGTGGTTTCCAACGGACCGCCGCCGCAGAACGTTATGCTTATGCCCTCTTTCCGCATGCAAAAATTAACGGATATCAGCGCCTGGGCCACGGCAAATGATATTAATCTTAACGTGACGGAAGACGCGTCCTCCGCATTCCCCAACGGCGTGATAACAGACCAGTCCCCCGCGGCCGACATGCAGGTTAACAAAGGGGACACGGTGAATGTCATAGTCAGCCGCCGCCCCGTCTCGGCGGACGAAAAATCTTACCGCCTGCACTATGAAATGGCGCAGGGCAAAAACCAGAGCAACGTCCGCATAACGCTGGTAAACAGCGACGGAACCGAAAAGGATATTTTGAACGAGATGAAGGACCCGGGCTCCAAAATAGACATGGATATACCTTACGGGAATTCAACCGCTTTCAGAATTTATATAAACGGCATTTTAGTGAGAGAGAGAGAATTTTAATGTCTTTTCCTTTACCTTCAGGCAAAACCGCTTTGGCGCCGTCAATATTGTCGGCTGACATCTGGCGGCTTGGCGAACAGGTGACCGCCGTGCAAAACGCCGGCGCTGACTGGCTGCATTTGGACATTATGGACGGCCATTTTGTGCCCAATTTAACTTTCGGCCCAGCGGTATGCAAGAGTTTGAAAGGCAAAACTGCTCTTCCCCTTGACCTCCATTTAATGGTAGAATATCCAAGTAAGTTTATTTTGCCTTTTTTCAAAGCGGGCGCGGACAACATTACCGTGCATATTGAAAGCAAGGATGATACTTATGCGGTCTTAAAACAAATAAAAGACTTGGGGCTATGCTGCGGCGTCTCAATAAAACCGCATACTGACGCGGCAAAAATAAAACCTTACCTTGACATTATAGATTTGATTTTGGTTATGACGGTGGAACCCGGCTTCGCCGGACAATCGTATATACCCGCCGGCGAAAAAAATATTACCGCCGCGCGCCGTCTGATAAAAGAGAGCGGCCGCAAAATCTGGCTGGAAGTTGACGGCGGCATAAACGCGCAAACCGCGCCGCGCGCCGTAAAAGCCGGCGCAGACGCTCTGGTGGCGGGTTACGCGGTTTTCGGCGCGGAAACAGGTATAGAAACAGCAATAAAAGATTTTAAAAAAATAATTTAAAAATAACGTGTGACGGCCAAGCCGTCACTCCCCAGGAGAAAAAAAATGGCAGTAGTTCTCAGATTACAACGAGTCGGAAAAAAGCAGCAGCCTCAGTACAGAATCATCGCAGTAGAAAAGAAAAGCGCCCCGGGCGCCCAGGCTAAGGAAGTTTTAGGCACATACAATCCCTGCAATCCCAAAGCCGGCGACCAGATTAAGCTTGACCAAGCAAGATACGATTATTGGGTAAAAACAGGCGCGCAGGCGTCGCCCACCGTGGCCGCGCTTGCCAAAAAAGCCGCCGCAAAATAATTTGCGCGGGAGGGTTTTATGAAGGAGATGGCAATATTTATGCTCAAATCCCTTACTCTTGGCAAAGAAATTAATATGACGGAACGCATAGAGGGCGAGAGCATTTACCTGTCCACCAAAGTCGCGCCGGAGGACAAAGGTAAAGTTATAGGCAAAGACGGCTGCATTATCAGGGCCATGCGCACGGTGTTAAGCGCGGCTGGCTCAAAGCAGAATAAAAAAGTTTTTTTGAAAATCGAAGACTGATGAAGATTGACGTAATTACATCTCTGCCTGAAATTGTCGACGGGCCGCTTGCCGCGAGCATTACGGGCCGCGCGAGGAAAGAGGGAGTTGTTGAAATAAATTTCACAAACCCGCGCGTTTTTACGTCTGACAATCACAAGACTATCGACGACCGGCCTTACGGCGGCGGCGCGGGCATGCTGCTGAAGGCGGAGCCGCTTTATCAGGCTGTGAAAAAGCTTAAAAAAAGAGGCAGCGTCGTAATATACACAAGTCCGCGGGGCAAAGTTTTTACCCAGTCTCTGGCTAAAAAACTTGCGAAAAAGAAACATCTGGTTTTTGTCTGCGGTCATTATGAGGGCGTTGACGCGAGGGTTTACCCTTATTTTGATTTGGAAATTTCTTTGGGCGATTTCATTTTGACCGGCGGAGAACCGGCGGCCGTCGTAATGATAGACGCGATTACGCGTTTACTGCCCGGCACCTTTAAAAAAGCCGGAGTCGCGGAAAACGAAAGTTTTGAAAATAATTTGCTGGAAGCGCCGCAGTACACGCGGCCCGAAGTCTGGCGCGGCAAAAAAGTGCCCGCCGTGCTTTTAAGCGGCAACCATAAAGAAATAGAGAATTGGCGCCGCGGCGAAGCTTTAAAAATCACAAAAAAATTTAGACCTGATTTGCTCCTCTCAGCAACAGGAAAGAAACGGAGATAACAGTTGTTATGAACATAAATGACATAAAACATAACCTTAAAACCAATATACCTGACTTTAAAGCCGGCGACACGGTTAAAGTTATGGTGAAAGTTGTTGAGGGCGATAACGAAAGGCTGCAGGCTTTTGACGGGCTGGTGATAGCGCGCAAAGGCAGCGGAATAAGCGAAACTTTTACGGTGCGCAAAATTTCCTTCGGCGTAGGCGTGGAAAGAATTTTCCCGCTGCACTCCCCCCGCGTGGAAAGCATTGAGGTTTTGAAATCCGGCAAAGTACGCCGCGCGAAACTTAATTACATCAAAGACCTGTCCGGCAAAGCGGCCAGACTAAAAGACATAAACGTAGGCAAATCCACCGCCGCGTCCGACAAAGACGGCGCGCAGACGGAAGCCGAAGCCGCCCCCGCCCCGGTTGAAGAAACAAAACTGGAAGAAAAACCGGCCGAAACCAAATAACGATATACAAATAAACAAAAAGCCCGTCCTTCAGGACGGGCTTTTTTTATTTTCATTATCCTGGGAGAGTTCTCCCTCTCCCCTCCTGGGGAGAGGGCCGGGGTGAGGGGGTGTGTACACATTATGTACACAACAATATTGATGTGTCGTTCATAAACTTAGGTTTTCCCCTTATCGGCCCCGGAAAGGCGATGTCTTGAATAGATTTACAGACTTACGGCGCATATTGTGTAACGTCCCCCTCACCCGTGCCCTCTCCCCCGGAGGGGAGAGGGACAAAATAGGAGGACGGAGTCTTATTCATCTATACAAACATAAAATTTGCTATAATATCGGTTGCAATTGCAACCTAATTTTTAGAGGTTTTTATGGAAAAATATATACTTTTCCTCTCCAATATCCCGCTTTTTGCCGGAATTTTTAAGCAGGATATGGCAAATTTATTACGCGGTGCCGCACGAGTTAAAAATTATGCCGCGCGGGACGTAATAATAGCGCCCGGGAGCGTCCCGGCTGAGTTTGGAATAGTTTTGGAAGGACTTGCGGAAGTATCAGATTTGGATATTTTCGGCAAAAAGGCAAAAACTGAAATTGCCGGACCAGGCAGGCTGTTTGCTGAGCTGCTTGTCTGCGCCGGAACGCAGAATGATTCTTTATCGGTCTCCGCGCAGGAAAACTGCACGGTTATGTTTATCAATTATAAAGCGCTTCTTTCCGCGCCGAAAAGCGCCGCCGGAGACTTATTTTTGGCAAACCTGCTTAAACATGTAAGCCTTTACGGGGCGGAGCTGAAAAACAAAATTGAAATAGTTTCCAAACCCTCCACGCGCGCAAAAATTTCCGCGTATCTTCTGCGTCAGACGAAGTTAAACGGCGGGGTTTTACGCTTTAAAATCCCGCATGACAGGGCCGCCATGGCGGAATATTTATGCGTCAACCGCGCGGCGCTCTCGCGCGAGCTTGCCGCCCTGCGCGCGGAAGGAATTATAAAATACCGTAAAAATAATTTTGAAATATCAGATGTAAGGAAACTGACTTCATAGTTTAAATGCCGTGCATGTTGTTAAAAAATTGCGCGTGCCGTTTTTTGCGCAATTTTTTTGGGGGCCCCTAAGATTTGAGCCGAATTTGAATTTTTAATGACGACGGGCACACTGGTGCGGGTAGCGCGGGGCCGTTTTCCGTTCCCGCGCGGACACGGTGTGTGCTCTCGTCATTAAAAATTCAAATTCGGCCAAAGATTTGGGGATTGTTTTTTATAACGCGCAGATGTATGCGCGTTATAAAAAACAAAAATAAAAAGGCTGAATGATAGTTTCTTATCATTCAGCCTTTTTATTTTATGGGCGGAAAGGGACTTGAACCCTTAAGAGTTATACACTCATACGGTCCTGAGCCGTACGCGTCTGCCAGTTCCGCCACCCGCCCATTAAATACATTTTAGCATATTAAGAATTTAATTGGTTTTCTCAGACGAAGCCGCGGGCGGCATAACGACGAACGGCAGCGCGATAAACGGTATAAACACATACTGGACATACTGCGGCACAAAGGAAAGTAAAAGCATTAATATACGCCCGCCCCAGCCGGAGAATATACCCATCATTCTCATGCCGAAAACCCAGAAACCGCCCAGCGCGATAATGCTGAAAACCACGGAGGCGGACAGAAAAACGGCAATCACGCGCCAGTTATCCTTAAGTTTTTCTTTTACTCCGACGGTCAGAGAAACCCCCAGCCTCGCCGTTATCAGAAACATGCAGGTAAAAAATATTTTGACCGCGCCCACGGCAAGAAAGAACAGCTGCATATTTTTAAATAAATTATCAGCCGTCATAATATTATTTTGCGTCATGTAGGTAAGTACGGAAGAAGAATATGAAAGCAGCGCCTGAAATATAAAAATCACAGCCAAAAACCACCACTGCCGCGCGGCGGTCCTGATAAAATCCGTTTTATTAAATTTTCCGCCGAAGATAAGAACTATGCCAACCCACAGCGCATAATATGAAACGGCGTAAAAAATCAAAAACAGAAGCATATTGGCCGAGCCGTCGGACGTCTGCGGGATAAAAAATTTGGATAATAAACCGGCGGCAAGAACGACAGTATTATAAATAACAAACCATATGGCAAACACGGCGGACGCTTTTAAAAATCCCGTTTTAAAATGCCGCTGGAATATTTCGGCTTTTTCGTCCATATTAAAATCTCATCGTAAAACTTGCTTCCGCGCCGGGGCCGTAATTGGCCCAGTTCCCGGCAAGGCTCAGGTCAAGATACATCGGCAGTTTAAAATTCATGCCCGCCAAAAAACGCGGAGTCCACACATTTTCCACCATGCCGTCCATTGAGGAACGCACGTCTTTGACAGTCACTGACGTATTGTCAACGCCGGCGGAAATATACGGCGTAAAATATTTCATCGTCATGGAAAGCACCAGGCTGCCGTGATAATGCGCGACGGAAAAACTGTCCGCCACGCCGGCGTCCGCCGCCGCTACAACCATTGTCTGGAAAGCCCACTCCGTCTGCGTCGGCCTGAAAATGCCCCAGCGGAACCCGCCGCCCGCCGTGGTAAGCCCGTCCCACGTGCCGGCGCGTATAAAACCGTCAATACGCCACGGGAAACCGATATCGGCCTGCATCCACGGCATAATCATTGCGCCTGCTTTAGCCGGATCCCCCAGCGCGGTATCGTTGTCAGACGGTTTAAACCACATTGAAGCGTGCGGCCCCACCTGAAAACCGCCCCAGCCGAGCACGCGCCCCGTCGTAAAAGTGCCCGCGCCCATAAGACCGCCCAAGTCTTTTGCAAAGTATTTAAGATTATCCGCCGTCACGTTGGCGGAAAAATCTTTATAACTCCCGTTTGCAAAAGCGGAAGCGGCCAAAAACCCTGAAATTAAAATCATTAAAATCTTTTTCATATTTTTATTATACTACAAAATCTATAAAATCCCCTGTTTTAACGTTATCGCCAAGAGTCCCCGCCGGCAGTTCCAGCACGGACGCCGCGCGGCCCACTATTTTGCTGATGCGCCACGGCTTGAAATTCCGCAGGATATAAACGACTTCGTCATCTTTGCTCAAAAACACGGCGTCAATAGCAAATTTCATAAAAAACATATGTATGCCGTTGCATTTTTTTATAAGCAGCCCGCGCCCCGCCGGCAATTCCTTACGGCCCAGCAGCCCTTTCATACGTTCGCCTGCGGAAGCCGCTACTTCTACAACGTCCGCCAGCCTGAAATTATTTCGTTTGTTTACCGCTTGCAAGGACGGCCTCCCTTATTTTGGCCTTAACGTTCTTCTCAAAATCTTTATCCGTAAAAATAAAATCAGACGGACGCCTGACGCGCGGCGTGCCTTCACCGACGGAGACAACAAACGTCACGCCCATTTCGCCGTCAAAAGTCACCGTGGCCAGAAATATTTTTCCGGCAGCCGCCACGTCGGTCACTTCAAATTTTATTTCACCCGCCGGCGCGTAAGAACACTTGTCAAAACATTGCGCCAGTTTGTTATAAAAATCCCGCGTAAGCACGGTAATATTTTTATATTCGTCCCGCTCCAGCGGCATCGTCAAAGTATTATCTTCAAACTCAGTATTTCTTATTTCAAACGGCCCGAAGTCGAACCGCCCCGTCCCGTCTTCCGTCGTAAAATTCACAATATTCAAAGCGTGCAAATTAACAAAACAAGCCGCAAGAAAAACGAAAGCAGCAAGTTTTCTCATTAAGCGCGTTCCACGTAAGTGCCGTAGCGGGTGTCAATAATTATTTTGTCGCCTTCGTTGATAAACAGCGGAACTTTAATCGGCATGCCCGTCTCAAGTTCGGCGTCTTTTGTAAGGTTTGACACGGTGTCCCCTTTAACGCCCGGCACCGTGGACTTAACCGTCAAAGCGACTTTGATGGGCAGGACGATATTAAAAAGCTGGTCATTAATATAAAGGCCGATGCACTCCATATTGTCAATCATATATTTTATCTGGTCTTTGAGTTTTTCAAGAGGCACGGCGACCTGCTCAAAGTTTTCATTATTCATAAAATGCGCCATGCCGCCCTCGGTATAAAGGTAGGCGAAAGGGCGTTTTTCAACGGACACGTCCTTAAATTTATCCTCCGGCCTGTAAGAAGTTTCAAGGTAAGTCCCCGTCTCAATTTTCTTAAGTTTAACTCTTATGACGGCCCTGGCCTGGCTTTTGCGGTGGTGCTGGTATTCGACAATTTCCACAATACCTTCAATGGGATCCTCAAAAATTAAGCCTTCTTTAAAATCGCTCGTCGTTATCATACATACTCCTTGTTTTATTTAGTTAAAATTTTTACGCCGGACTTTTCAAGCACCACGGTTTCTTCCAGCCGCACGCCGAATTTTCCGGTTAAATAAATGCCCGGCTCGACGGTAAACACGTGCCCGGCGCGCAAAATATCTTTTTCCCCCGCGCGCGGAGAGAGCGTCGGCGCCTCATGTATATTTAACCCCACGCCGTGGCCCGTGGTGTGCTGCATATCGCCGTAACCCGCGCCGGAAATTATATCGCGCGCGATTTTATCCGCCTCTTTTGCCAGATATCCCGGTTTAATTTTTTTAATCACGGCTCGCTGAGCGGAGTCAACAATATTCCAAATCTTTTCATATTCGGACGGTACCCCGCCGCCGCGCCACCAGCTGCGCGTAATATCCGAATAATAACCGCCGCAAAGACAACCGAAATCCATAAGCACGGCGTCCCGCGCTTTTAGTTTTGTTCCGCCGGGATGATGATGCACGTCGGCGGTGTTTTTACCAAACGCGACTATAGGCGAAAAAGAACCTTTCTCCGCCCCGGCCTTAACCATAAAACCTTCAAGCCTACCGGCGGCGGCTCTTTCCGTCATGCCGGTTTTAAGGCGCGGCTTTACGTATTTATAAGCGCGGTAAGCGATATTGCAGGCGCGTGCTATAAATTTAATTTCCGACGGATTTTTCGTGATGCGCGCCGGCGCGGTAACCGCCGTTTGCGGCGTTATCCCTGCGGCCCGCAAAATATCACCGGCCGCGAAAAACTCTTTATTTTTGTCAAATACCAAACCTGAAAGTTTACTTTTTTTAATATACTCCGCGACGGCCTGCGCCATGTTACCTTTAAAAGCGGCAAGCATAACTTCAGTTCCCGGCAGCGCGGTTTTAAGCGTGTTATAAGAAAGGTTTGAGCAAAATATCTTAATGCCGCCGCGCCGGACAAGCATAAAATTTTTTTCCGTCGGTTCAAATACGTATCCTGTAAAATAACGCATGTCCTGGACGTCGCTCGTAACGTATCCGCTATAAGGTTTTATAGCCGACAGAAATTTTTTAATTTCTGCGGCGGTCATGGTTTAGTCAGGATAATCCCGCCGGCTTTATCAACAACGACGGTATCTTCCAGCCTGACGCCGTATTTACCGGGCAGATAAATACCCGGCTCGATGGAGGTAACATTATTCTGCACAAATTTTTCCGTATTAGTCGCCGCCGCGCAAGGGTTTTCATGCACCTCCAAACCTATGCCGTGGCCAAGGCGGTGTATAAAATAATCGCCATACCCGGCGGCGGTGATAATATTTCTAGCGACCAAATCCAAATCCTTGCCGGTAATACCGGGCTTAGCGGCTTTAACGCCGGCAGCGCGCGCGGTGTTTACTATCCGCCAGATTTTTTTATACTCCGCCGGCGGGTTTTTGCCGTGCCACCAACTGCGGGTGATATCCGAAAAATAATTTTTGTAAACGCAGGTGTAATCTATCAAAATAGCGCTTTCATCCTTAAGTTTATCATCCGTGGGAACATTATGAGTGTTATTTGAATTTACCCCGAAACAAACTATCATATAAATATCCGGCAGTGCGCCCAACACTCTCGTATATCTTTCAATTTCCGCAGCGACAGTTTTTTCCGTCATTCCGGTTTTGATAAATTTTTTAATATGCTCATAGGTTTTATAAGCAATTTTACAAGCCTCGCGCATAGCGGCGATTTCCGTCTTAGTTTTAACTTGGCGTATTAACCCCGGCGAAAAAGCGGAAGATTTGAAACCGGCGCGGTCAAAAATTTTACCGTCAAGATACGTGGTTTTTTCAGCGTCAAAACAAACATTTTTTAATTTAAGTTTAGCGGCTGTTTCCGCGGCTGCCTGAGCAAAATTTAAAGGAGCGGAAGTTTTCATAAACGGGGCATAGGCGCCCAGTTCCAGCACATATAAATCCCTTGTGAAACAATATATTTCCCGGGGCGTTATAAGCAGCGCCGCCTCATGCGCAAAGAAAGTAAACCCGGTCAGATAAAGCTGGTCGACATTATCCGTGACAATGTACCCGTCGATTTTATTTTTAGTTAATTGTTTTTGGAAGTTTTTTAAAATTTCCGCGTTAATTTTTCTGTCAGCCATTTTAACCCTCTGAATGTATATATAGTTGCTAACTATATTTTATCATTTTAGGCTGAAATTTCCTTAGCAATTAACGACGCGGCTTCGGCGGGGTTTTTATGCGCCGTTATCGGGCGGCCGATTACCATAAAATTGCAACCGTCCCGCACGGCCTGCGCGGGCGTGGTAATGCGTTTCTGGTCGCCGGCGGCGCTCCACGCCGGGCGTATGCCGGGCGTAACCAAAATCATCGACGGACCTAAAACTTTTCTCAACATTTTTAATTCTTTGGGCGAGGAAACTATTCCCCCCATTCCCGCTTCTTGCGCCATTTTGGCAAGGCGCAAAACCATTTGCTCCGCGCCTTCGGAAAAGCCTATTTTTTTAAGCGCGTCATCGTCAAGGCTTGTCAAAACCGTAACGGCAAGCAGGAGCGGCATCTTGCCTTTAGGCGCGTTTTCCTGCGCGGCGGCAACGGCGGCCTGCATCATCTCAAGCCCGCCGGAGGCGTGAATAGTCATCATGTAAACGCCGAGTTTTACCGCCTGCGCGACGGCTTTCCCGACGGTGTTAGGTATATCATGAAATTTCAAATCAAGAAAAACCTTTCCGCCGAGTTTCTGTATTTTTTTGACAATTCCCGGCCCCGCGGCGGTAAAAAGTTCTTTCCCCACTTTAAACACGCCGGCTTTGCCTTTAAGTTTTTTAACCAGCGCCAGAGCCGCCTTTTCATTTTCCACGTCCAACGCCACAATTATTTTTTCATACGGTTTCATATTTTTTTCCTCTAATTTTTAATTAAATATGCGTTTTCATTCACTTCATAAGATTTAGTAAGCGGGTGCAGATAGTACTTTACGCCTTTTTTCATTTTATCAAAATCTTCCTGCGCTATATTTATATGAAAGGCCACCCGTCCGTCGTTAACGCGGAAAAATCCGCGGCACTCTTTTGTGGTAAATAAAAGATTTTTCCCGTCGCTAATTGTAAAAGGACATTGAGGTCTAATCTTTTCATATCTGCCGCGGCTCCAATCGCTTTGCTCTTTGCTGAGAATAAAAACTATATCCGTAGGGTTGATATGGGATTTAGGCTCGTCATCGATAAGGTTACTGGAACCGAAAACGGTTTCTTCTATTTTAATTTTTACGTCGTCAGGCATAGCGGTATTAGTCGGCGTTATTTTGTTAAGACCTTTGCCGGAAACATTGGCTTTTAAAAACGCAATCACGTCCGCGTTGACGGGCTCATGTCCCGTGTCGGCGTAAGTATTGAACTGAATATTCGCATTCAGTCCGTTCATAATTTCCTGCGATTTTTGCCAGCGTTTTTGAATGTCGGAAGTCAGCACCTGCTCTATTATTCCCTTTTCCGCTGGGCCGTAAACGTCTGTGTAGAGAAATGGATCATTGGTATCGTCGGCGCCGTCGTAAATATACTGCGGCACTTTGCGGTAAGCGTTTAAATTAAATTTTACGCCGGTAAGTTTTTCAAGGTCAAAAATACCTACGGCGTATATCAAAGGATAGCCGTCATAATATTTAAGCGGCAGCGTAGGCAGGCCGACATCGCCGCCGCTGGCGGCCGCGAGAACATTTTTAGGGTGTATAATTACAAATTTTTCCGCAAAAGAACCGGCGGCGGAAAAACCCGACATAAAAAATTTTTTGTTTGTTTCTATATTTAATTTTTTAAGCTGCTCTCTGGCGTCTTTAAACATGGCAAGAACTTGCAAATCAACTCTTTTTCTGTTTCCGCCGATAGTGAGCATATCGCGGCCGAAACCGTGCGGATCCCTGTCCGTACTGTATCTCGGGAAAATAGGCATAAGCATAGGCGCGCCTAAACCGTCGGGGACATTATAGACGTAAGCGTTATCTGTAATTTCTTCTTTTATCCATTCTTCAGTTTGCGCGTCGTCGTCGGTAAAACGGCCGGTGTTGCACGGCGTTATCAGCACTGTTTGCTTTTGCGTTCTGTCCATCGTTTTGGGAAGATATAAAAAATATCCCCAATTAAAACCCTTTTGCGAATTGGCGGGGATTTTTATAACTTGCCCTTCGGCGGCGGCAAAAGAAAATACCGCGCAGTATATGAAACAGGACGCGAGAAAAAGTTTTCTCATACTTTGAGTTTGCCTCTTAAATCTTCTATGCTTTGCAATTTGTGTTCCTCAAAATATTTTTCTATGCCGGCGGCTATTTCGGCGCAGGCTTGCGGGTTTACGAAATTTGCTGTGCCTACCTGTACCGCCGTCGCGCCGCATAATATAAATTCAAGCGCGTCCGTCGCGTTCATTATGCCGCCCATCGCGATGAGCGGGATTTTTACCGTCTTAAAAACATCCCAGACTAGTTTTAAAGCCACAGGTTTTACGGCGGGGCCGCTTAGTCCGCCGGTCACGTTGCCGAGCAGAGGGCGGCGCGTTTTTAAATCCACTCCCATCGCCGGGATTGTGTTGATGAGCGACAGCGCGTCCGCGCCGGCGTCTCTCGCGGCGGAGGCTATGACGGTAATGTCTGCCACCTGCGGCGAAACTTTCGCGAACAGCGGTTTTTTGGTTTCTTTTCTGACGGCGGACATTATTTCTTTAACCGCGTCAGGATTCTGACTGAACAGGCCGCGGTTGACGCCGTGAGTGACGTTCGGGCACGACATATTTACTTCTATAGCGTGAACCTCCGGCTGCGCGGCAAGAAGTTTTACCGTCTCAATATATTCGTCTACGTTATTTCCCGCCGCGCTGGCCACGACTTTTGTATCAAATTTACGCAGGAACGGAAGAGCGGTGTTTATAAAATATTCTACGCCTTTATTTTCAAGGCCAATGGAATTAAGCATGCCGGCGCTTACGTCGGCCACGCGCGGCGGTTTGTTGCCGGCGCGCGGGTTTAAAGTCACCGTTTTGCAGACGACGGCGCCCATTAAACTTAAATCAAAAAACTCCGCAAATTCCGCGCCGCTGCCGAAAGTGCCGCTGGCGCTCATCACCGGATTTTTAAACACAAGACCAGCGATTTTTATTTTTACCATACAACGTCCTCCGCCGGAAAAACAGGGCCGTCTTTGCAGACCATTTTATATTTTTCGTCTTTATTTTTGACTTCCACCGGGCAGCCGCGGCAGACGCCCAGGCCGCACGCCATTTTTTCTTCCAAAGAAACCTGCACGGGCACTTTATATTTTTTGCCGAGCTCCGCCAGGCATTTTAGCATGGCATGGGGCCCGCAGCAGTAAATGACAGAGTTTTTATTTTCTTCCAGATATTTTTCAAGCGGGATATTTAAAAAGCATTTTTCGCCGGCGGAGCCGTCGTCCGTAGTCAAAATAACTTTGCCGTATTTTTCAAATTTTTCAACCGCCGCCAGTTCGTCCTTATTTTTCGCGCCGAGAAAAATTATAGGTTTTTGTTTTTTGTCGCGCAAAACTTTTACAAGCAAGAGCAGCGGCGCAACGCCCATTCCGCCTCCGGCGATAACCGGGTGATTAGCCTCAACTATTTTAAAACCGTTGCCGAGCGGGCCGACAATATCTAAAATTTCACCCGCTTTGCGCGCGCTTAAATTTTTTGTGCCCTGGCCTAAAACTTTGAACAATATTTCCGCCGTTCCTTTTTTAATGTCGGTATTATAAACGCCGAACGGCCGTCTTAGAAACGGACCATTACCGGCGCCGTCCGTTCCGCACATAATTTCCAAAAATTGCCCCGGCACGGTGGCCGCGGCCAGCTCCGGCGCTTTAAAAATAAGATTGAAAATACCCTGGTTTATCTCTTTATTTGAAATAATTTCAGCTTTAAAATTTTTTATCATGGTTTAATTTCTATCTCCGTGCCTATCGGCGTGTGAGCGTAAATTTCGTCAATTTCTTCGTTAGTCACGGCAATGCAGCCGAGCGTCCAGTCATAAAGCGCGTGCGACGCGCCTAGGTAACCGTAAGTTTTGCCTATCCCGTGTATTTTAATGTCGCCGCCCGGGTTTTTGCCAAGCTTTTTCGCGCGTGTTATATCGTCGGCATTAGGATATGAGACGCCCAAATTTTTGTGGTATAAGCTGTTAGGGTTTTTACCGTCTACCTTATATATGCCCTCCGGTGTTTTGCCGTCGCCCTGCATTTCTTTGGGGCCGACTGGATTTGGCCCGAGCGCGATTTTATAGGTTTTCAAAAGCGCGCCGTTTTGGTAAACGTTCATTTTACGCGCGGATTTTAAAATTTCAATTTTATCTATCTTGGCGTCGGCCGCCAATTTAACATTCTGCTGCGCCGCGGCTTTGTAGATAAACCCGGCGGCAACAAAAAAGATAAAAGCTGAAATTAAAATTCTCTTCATTTTATGATGCCGTATTTTAATTCCCCGCCGACAAAAGTATATGCAACGCCGCCTTTAAGCCTGCGGCCGATGTACGGAGTGTTGCAGCTGGCGGACTGTATTTCTTCCTTAGAATATTCCCATTCTTTGTTTAAATCTAAAATGGTTATGTCGGCGGGAGCGCCTGCGGACAGAGCACCTTTTTTGAGGCCGAGAATTTTGGCGGGTTTTACGCTCATCGCTTCGATTAATTTTTCAAAACTCATAAGGCCGGAAAGCACCATTGTTTCATAACAAAGCGGAAACGCCGTTTCCAAACCTATAATGCCGAAAGCGGCGAGCTCAAACTCCACCTCTTTTTCGTGGACGGCGTGCGGCGCGTGGTCCGTGGCGACGGCGTCGAGCACGCCGGAGGCTAAGGCTTTTTTGACGGCTTCAACGTCGGAGGCGCTCCGCAGCGGCGGGTTCATTTTCGCGTTGCCGCTGAAACTTTCGCATTCTTTATCAGTTAAAGTAAGGTGGTGCGGCGTAACTTCCGCCGTTACCAAAACCCCGCGCTTTTTGGCGGCGGCGATAATTTCGCATGATTCTTTCGTTGACACATGCGCGATATGCAGCCGCGCTTTAAATTGTTCCGCGATTTTTATGTCGCGCTCTACCATTGCAAATTCAGATTCGTTTGAAATTCCTTTCAGGCCGAGTTTGACTGCGGTCACGCTTTTGTTCATAACTCCGCCGGCGGCGAGCTTTGTGTCTTCCGCGTGAGAAATCAAAAGAACGTTGTTTTTGGCCGCGCTCTGCACCGCTTCGTGCATTATAAAATCGTCTTCCACTTCAGAGCCGTCGTCGGATAATGCTATAACGCCGGCCTTTTTCAGCTCCGCGAAATCCGTAATCTCTTTGCCGGCGCGGGCTTTGGTTATACTGCCGATAATTTCAACGTTTACCGCCGCGTCGTTTTTAATAATCCCCCGCGCGCGGGCGACATTGGCCGTGTTATCCATCGGCGGATTAGTGTTCGGCATCATGCACACCGTCGTAAAACCGCCTTTCGCGGCGGAGCGCGTGCCGCTGGATACCGTCTCTTTGCCTTCGTAGCCGGGCTCTCTTAAATGCGTGTGCATGTCGATAAAACCGGGGACGGCAGTCAGGCCGGCGGCGTTTATAACCTGCGCGTTTTTCGCGTCGAGATTTTCGCCTATTTTTTTGATAATTCCGTCTTCAATTAAAATATCTCTGACGGCGTCCAGTTTGTTTGCCGGGTCCACCACGCGGGCGTTTTTAATTAAGAACATTATTTGCTCCTCAAAGTTACCAGATATAAAACGGCCATGCGGACGGCTATTCCGTTTGTCACTTGTTCGATTATGACGGAATTCGGGCCGTCGGCCACGTCCGAACTTATTTCAATGCCGCGGTTGATAGGGCCCGGATGCATGACGACAATATCTTTGCGGCATTTTTTAAGGCGTTCCTTTGTTATGCCGTATTCCTTATAATATTCCGACGGGCTCGGGAACGCGCCGGCGGCGTCCCGCTCAAACTGCATGCGAAGCACGTTGATGGCGTGCGCGTCTTTTAACGCGGCGTCAATGTCGGACGTAATTTTTACGTGCGGCGCGAACTCTTTAAAATCAGACGGCAAAATAATTTCCGGCGCGCAAAGCGTGACGTTCGCGCCGAGCTTTGTGAGGCCCCAGAGGTTTGACCGCGCCACGCGCGAGTGCGCGATATCGCCGATTATGCTGACGTTAAGACCTTTCAAACTGCCGAATTTTTCCCGCAAAGTATAAATGTCCAGCAGGCCCTGCGTCGGGTGTTCGTGTTTACCGTCGCCGGCGTTAATAACGCTGCCGCCGACGAAGCGGGCCAGTACGTTCGGCGCGCCGGCCATGTTGTGGCGCATTATGAAAATGTCGATTTTTAAAGCCTCAAGGTTGCGCCCCGTGTCGGCCAGAGTTTCTCCCTTCAGGACGCTCGAGGCTTTCATATCCATATTCACGACGTCGCAGGAAAGACGTTTTTCGGCGATTTCAAAGCTTACGCGCGTTCTTGTGCTGGGCTCGTAAAAAAGGTTGGCGGCGGTTTTGCCGCGCAGCGCGGGAACTTTTTTTATGTCGCGCGTGGAGACCTCTTTGAACGACGCGGCCGTGTCTAAAATTAATTCAATTTCTTCCGCGCTTAAATATTCTAAACCAAGTAAGTCTTTCTTCGTCCATTTAGTCATCTTTGGTCACCAGTTTAATGCTGTCTTCACCGTCGGACTCCGTAAGGCGCACTTTAACATTTTCCGTGCGCGCGGTGGGCAGATTTTTGCCGACGTAGTCCGCCTTTACCGGCAGTTCCCTGTGCCCGCGGTCTACTATTACGGCCAGTTCAATGCGCGACGGGCGGCCGAAGTCCGCCAGAGCGGCAAGCGCGCTGCGTATGGTGCGGCCCGTATAAAGCACGTCATCAGTAAGAATAAGAATCTTGCCGGTTATGTCAAAAGGGATATCCGTAGCTTTTAACAGCGGCGCTTCGGAAACCTGGCTGAGGTCGTCGCGGTACAGCGTGATGTCAAGTTCGCCGTAAAGAGTCTCGACGCCGGTAAATTTTTTAATCCTTTCCCGCAGGCGCCGCGCTATATAAACGCCGCGCGTGCGTATACCTACCAGCGCGACGTTGTCCAAAGACGTATGCCGTTCAATAATTTCATGCGCGATACGGTCAAGAGTCCTGTTCAGTTCCGTATCGTTTTTGATTAATTTTTCCATACTGCCTCGCAAAAACCCCGCGGCGCGGTTAAACGCTGCGGGGTTTGATAAATGTAAATTCGATAGTTGACATCATTAGCTTTTAACCTCACCGGGTTTAATTAAAGTCTTCCTATATATTATAGCATTTTAAAAAAGCCCGCGTTTTGCGCGGGCTTTTTTTAATAGCTTATTTTGGGCGTATAATTTTTCATGTCCATATTTTTATTATTTTTATACGCGTAATCAAGTTCCGCGCTTAGCGAAGCCACCGGCACCTTGCCCACGTAAAAAAGATTGTTGTGGAAAGCGGCCAGATTGAAACTTGCCCCCTGCGCGTCTTTATATTTTTTGCGAAGGGCCTTGATTTCATCATACGCGCGCAGCTCTCCGACGGCGGCGCCCGGGTTAAACGCTATCTGGCGCGTAAAAATTTCCGCGTCGTCTTTGCTTATGCCCTGCGACATCATGAAAAGAATAGTTTCCTCATAATCCAGCGCGCCCGTGCCGAGTTTCAAATCAGCCAAAGCTTTGACGGCGCGGACATAGTCGTCAAACGCCAGGAATAAAACGTCCTCTTTGGTGTTAATGTAACCCATCTCGTAAGCCAGATGTTTGGCGTAGGCGGACCAGCCGTCCAGCACGGCGTTGGACGCCAGAGCGCGGCGTATAGGCTTAGTATTATAAGAATAAGAGTAGAACATCTGCTTGCCGGGCACTACGCTTTCCGTAACCAGCAGCTTGATTTGCGGCATTGTGAAATTCTTTTTAATAAAAGCGTCCAGCTCGCGACGCGGATTATTGGTTGTCGTCGGCGGAGTATAGATAAACAGCGTGCCGACAAGGTTGTGCTCAATGCCGTACGGCGGCAGGAACAGATACGCCGGATTTAAAAACGACGGATACTGCGGCATATGGTTGACAAAAACTTTCATGTCGGAGCCGGGCAGCGCGTCGGTCATCGCTTTGTTGGCTTTTTTAATTTCTTCCCCGACGGTCGGCAAAAGGTTTTCATACTGCGGCACGTCCTGCACGTTGGCGGCGAGCGTGTAAAAATCTTTAACCTCGGCGGTTTGCTTTTTAAGGTTGAAAGATTTAACCATTACAAGAAGATTTTGTTTAGCTTTGTTAAGGGACGCTTCGGCAACCTTTGTAAGGTCGTCCGGCGTCTGGTCAAGCTGGATTTGGTCTTTTAAAATCATCTCGTAATAAGAAGGACTTTTTTTAGGTTCCGGCTTCGCGTTTTTGGCTATGGCTTTAAGCTTATCAAAAAACGCGCGCAGATTTGTTTTCTCTACGTCGGTAATTTCTTTAAGCTGGGCGTGCGCGTCGTCCCCCGCGTTTTTGCCCAGGAAAGCGTCCATATCGCCTATCGACGTGAAAGCGGCATACGCTTTGTTTACGGCAAGGGCCGCTTCGCTTTTATAAGCGCCTTTTATATTGTCCGTGCCGTCTTTAAAAACCTGCGGCAGCAGTTTAACGCGCGGCTCGATAATATACGGGCTCAAAGTGTTGATTCCTTTAAGCAGAACATCGTAAACCGCGTCCTGCGCGGCCAGGTACCAGAGCGGGCTGGCCTGCGTGCGGCCGCGGGTGGTAAGATAATAATCAAATGAGAGGCTTCTGGCCAGCACGTCGTAATCCGTTTTCTCGGACTGGTTTAATTTTTTCTGTTTGATTTTGGTGAGCATGTCTCTGATATTCTTAATATCCGTGCGTCTTTTCTGTTCGGCCGCGACTGTGCGCTCGTCAAGCCTGTCATTGGCGCGGTCAATGCCGGCGCGAGTGGCGCGTTCCGGATAAGAATATTCAAGCATTGTAAAATAGGCGTTGGTAACGTCGGACAACGCGTACTGGCCCATTAGAGAATTTATTTGATTATCCACGCTTTGCTGCGCGAAAACCGGCGCGCAGGCGGATAAAACAACTGCTAATAAAAATATTTTTTTCATTATTATATCCCTTTAACGACATCTATATATATATAAACCCTCTTACATTATTACAATTTTCAACAAAAACAGCAAGAAGGATTTTGAGTATTGCTTTTTTACACAAAATTTAGATACAGAGCAAACCAATTAGTCCGGCTAAATTTGATATAATGGAACGACGGGCTATTAGCTCAGCTGGTAGAGCAGACGCCTCTTAAGCGTAAGGTCACAGGTTCGAACCCTGTATAGCCCACCATTTAATAATATACAAGGACGGATGGCGGAACTGGCAGACGCGTACGGCTTAGGACCGTATGGAGAAATCCTTGAGGGTTCAAGTCCCTCTCCGTCCACCATCTTAACAGGAGAAGATAAACAAAATGGCAATTTTCACAAAGGCTGACGCAGCAGACGTAAAAGTAAAAGAACTTACTAAAAAACCCACCGAAATTACTTTAAGCATAGAAGTAACTCCCGAGCTGGTTAACAAATGTTTCCAGGACGCGCTTATCCAGGTGCAGAGCCGCGCGCAGATGCAGGGTTTCCGCTCCGGCAAAGTGCCGCTGCAGCTGGTTAAACAAAATTTCCCGACGCATATTAAGGAACGCGCCGTTGATTTCGTCATCCGCGCGGGCGTGGCGAAGGCGCTGGAAATAAAAAAATTAAATCCTGTCACGGTGCCCTCTTTGACAAAAGCGGATTTTAACACGCTTGAAGAAAACAAACCTTTTACTTTTGAATGTCTGGTGGAAACCGCGCCGGAGTTTGAGCCGAAAAATTACACCGGCATAAAAATTACAAAAAAATCAGACGCTGTGTCCGACGCGGAAGTCGACGCGCGAATCAAAGAAATTATGGAGCACAATTCCCGTCTTGAAGACGACGCGGACGGCGTTATAAAGGACGACAGTTTTGTCACTGTCTCTTATGACGCGCTTAAAAACGGCGTAAAGGACGCCAAACTTTCGGCGGACAGCGAACTTATTGACATGTCCGCGCCGCAGACGGTAGCCGGCATGGCGGACGTCATAAAAAACGCGAAGAAAGGCGACGTGAAAGATTTTACGGAGACCGTCGGCGGAGAAAAGGTGGAGTTCAAAGTTACCGTGCAGGAAGTCAAGAAAAAAATAGCCCCGGTTCTGGACGCGGCTTTTGCAAAAGATATGGGTTTTGAGACGGTGGACGACCTAAAAACTAAAGTGCGCGAAGGCATGGCGCAGGACGCCAAAACCGGCGCGGAGCGCGAAACGGTAAAGCAAATCGAAGACGCGCTTGTCGCCGAAAATAACTTCGAACTTCCAAAGGGCTTGGTGGAAGAACAGCTGCAATCCACCGTCGAAGGTTTCCTGCAGCGCTACGGCGGCGGCCAGAATATTCCGCCGGAGCAGAAAAAAGAAATGGCGGAAAAAATGCGCGAAAACGTTGAAAAAGATTTACGCATAGGCTACCTTATCCACGCCATAGCCAAAAAAGAAAACCTGACAGCCGCGGAAGCCGACTGGCAGACGGAGCTGGACAAAACTTTGGCCGAAAACGACAAAAAAGAAGACAAGAAAATCAAAGCGTTTTTCAACGAGCGCAAAGACCACATCATAGCCACGATTACCGAGAGGAAAGTGTTTGATTTCCTCAAATCAAAAGCTGAAACAAAATAAATTTAAAAACTGGGTTGTTTGCGGTTTTGCTTAAATATTTTAGGCGGACTTTAAACGATTAGTTTTTAACCTCAGGGCCGGTGAAAACCGGCCCTTTTTTTATTCCAACGTGGGATAATTAGTTGACAATATAATTTTCTTCCCTTTATAAGGGAAGTACCCGCGAAGCGGGGGAAGGGTTTTGAACCAACCCCGATATAAATAAACCTGTCCCCCGGTTCAAAACCCCTCCCCGCCTGCGGCGGTACTCCCCTTACAAAGGGGAGAAAATGCAAAAATCCTTCGGTTTTTCAAACTTCTGTCAAATCTTATTTGGAATCGTCTCAGTCGTAAAAAAACATAGCCTTTTTAGTTATTTTGGATTACACTTTTTCCGGGTTAAAATATAAGTGTAATTCCAAAATTATTAAGGAGACTTTTTGTGAAAAAGAAAACAATAAATTTAACTCTGTCGCTTTTGTTTCTGGCTGCGGGAACAATGGTAACATTTGCCGCCACGTCTTATGAGCATTGCCGGTGTAACCAAGCCTCCCCAGGGCTTGGCAGTAATCAACCCTCCACCTGCTGCTCCGATAGTAGCAATAATTCGTATCAAAATAGTAACCCAGACATATGTTGCTCCCTTGTAGCCGGCGTGAATAAAGTGTGGGCAGGAGGAAGCGCGAATTGGTCAACTTCTTACTGTAAAACGCCGTGCCTGTGTCTGGGAACACAGACCAAACAGGCTGATTATCAGGAAGACGCCCCGGGCGGGGTATGTTGTCTGTCAAAACCTGTCGGCGGCGGCACCCTCGGCGGGAGTTGTCCCGGGGCATGTACGGCCGGCGCTACGCAATGGTGCGGCGGTACGACTTACACCGGCGTGGACTTAGGCGGCAACGGCAGTTATTTACAAGGTTATATGTTTCAAACGTGCGGCTCTGATTGTACATGGGGCGCATGTACCTGCCCCAGCCAGCTGGCCTATAACCAATGCATATCCGCGGGCGGGGTATGGGGCTTTCAGTCTTGCAACTGCCTTTGCTGTCCGCCTGGCAGTACAGCGGCGTGGAACGGGACTCAACCAAATTGTACAAGCAACAGCAACGGGCAAATGCTGGCTAGATTAATTTGTACCCCTCAGCCATAAGTTGTTTAGAGATAAAACAGAGTGAAAAAAACCTCTTTCTTGCGGAAGAGGTTTTTTATTTATATTCATATTATATTTTTTCATTGTAATTTTCATATCTAATTATGTAAAATATTTTATTGAGGTATTTTATGGACTTGGAAAAAACCAGAGACGCGTTTAAAAATAATTTTCTCGGCAGGGGTGTTTTATGGGTTTTGTCCCAATTTTACTCTCTGGGCGCGGCCTTAAATAAATTTTTATACACCCACCACTGGCGCAAAACTTACAGCGTAAACACGCGCGTGGTTTGCATAGGCAATATTACCGCCGGCGGCACCGGCAAAACCACGGCCGTGCTGCTCGCGGCGCGCACTTTGGCGCAGGCCGGCATAAGGACGGCTATAATTTCCCGCGGTTACAAACGCGCGGTTAAAGATAAAAACCCCGTAGTGCTTTTTGACGACGAACTTGAAAATAACTGGACCACCGCCGGCGACGAGCCTTTTATGATGTCCCGCAGCCTGGCCGACGTTAAAGTGCCCATAGTCATACACAAAGACCGCTACCTTGCCGCCACGGAAGCGCTGCGCCGTTTTAAGAGCCAGATTATTCTTCTTGACGACGGTTTCCAGCATTTCCGCCTGAAAAGAGACGTTGATATCGTGCTGATTGACGCGCGTAATCCCTTCGGCGACAAAAGACTTTTGCCTTACGGCACTCTCCGCGAAAACTTAAAAGGCTTAAGCCGCGCCAATCTTATTTTAATCACGCACAGCGACCATGTTGACGCGCGCAGGCTTGAAGATATACGCGACCAGATACGCCTCATTAACGAAGACGTGCAGATTTTAAGCGCAGTCCACAAGCCGGACCATTATTTTGATATCTGTGAATCAAAAAAAGTTCCTCTCACCGCGCTTAAAGGAGAGGCCGGCGCGTTTTCCGCTATCGGCGAACCGGGCGGGTTTGAAGACACTTTGAGAAAACTGGGTTTGACGCTCACCAAAGTCTGGCGCTATCCGGACCACAGGCGCTACACGGATTTTGATTTGAAAAATTTTATGGAACTTTCCGGCGGCGCGCCGCTTATAACGACGTTTAAAGATTTTGTAAAATTCCCCGACAACTGGCGCGATATTTTGAATAAAAACGTTTACGTGCTTTCCATAAATATGGAAATAAAAGGCAAAAAAGAGTTTGAAGTGTTTACCGAAGCTTTGTACCCGAACTTCACTAAACTAGCCGGCGGGAAAAGCAAAAAATGACAGATAAAATAAATTATAAGATGATGGGTTTCGGCGAATATTGGGGAACGTGCTTTAAAATGGCCGGCAGGTGTTTTTGGGCGATATTCGGCCTCGGGCTGGTATGCGGCATAGGGGCGCTTGTCATCGGCATTGTCGGCGCGCTGGTTTTAAGAGAGCTGACGCCTTCATTAATTATTGTCTATGTTATAACCCTGCTCTATTACGTGTCCGCCGTGGGAATAGTCGGCAGCAGGATACAAGGCGCTCCGGCCGGTATATTTGAATCTTTGCAGGCAGGCGGTGTTCATACTTTTCATTTTATAATAGCCGCGGTTTTGATGTCAGTCCCGATAAGCGCCGTAAGCCTGGGCTTAAACGCCGCCGGAATCAATGACTTGCGGTTAATCGCGCTGCTTGACATTGCATACTTATTCGCGCTTTTGTACGCCGCGTTTACGCTGGCGGCCATTGTGCTGCGGGACATGCCGTTTTGGGAAGCATTCAAACACAGTTTTTCCATCGTCAAAAATAATTACTGGAAAACGCTCGGTTATCTGGCAAGCGTGTTCGTTTTTTCTGCAGCGGTTTATTTAGCGTTTTACGGACTAGTGATTCTTGTTTCGATAATAGGCGGAATTACCGGCGCGTCGCTGCACTCTATGTCGCCGTCCATGTTTGAAACTCTGTCGATGGCGCTGTTTGTAGGGCTCGCGGTAGGCGTGGCGGCCGCTATTTTTTTTACCTGGCTGACTTCCTTTATTTACAGCGCTTACGCGCTTCTGTTTTTCAAACTTGAAGCCGCCGCCGGCGCGGACGCGCTTGATTTTGACGAGCTTGAAAAAACTAAGCCCGCCCAAACCGTAGTTCCGGCGGCTGAGCCTTTAAAAAATTACGACGACCTGCCGGAGAGCGAAAAATTTTACAGAAGCATTTTTGACAAAGCCAACGCGGAATCCGATGAACACGGCGGCGAAATGCCCACTATTTACGTGGACACCGCCAACGTCAGCGACCATAACATAGAAAAAATCCTGCAAAAGCGTCTGCGCGAAAGAGAAAAAAACAGACAGAAGCAGGACAATATGGAAAATACCGTCACGCTGTCGCAGCAAAATCTTGAAATCCATTTGGAAGACACTGAATATCTGCCGGAAAACGACAGCCAGCAGCCCAAGGAACCGCTGCCGCCGCCCGGTCCCGTGGCGCCGCGGCTTAAAGTGGTCAACGTTCCCCCTCCGCCGCCGAATAAAAATAAAAACGACGAGGATAAATAATGCAAACACAAATATTTAAAAAACTTTATGCAGTGACGGATATTGTAGGCGATTCGTTTAACGTATTCTTTAAAAATATAGTAAACCTTATATTGTTCCAGCTTATTTATGTCGCCGCGGTTATAGTATGCTCGGCGCCGTTCTGGATATATTTTGTCTTAACAAAGGCTCCTCTTTTTAACGCCGTACCAAAAAACCTGCCGACGGAAGTCGCGCGGCAAATGGATTTAGAAGTATTTAATATTATTCTCAGGGATCCTTATATGTGGCTCTTTTTTGCAGTCGCTTTGATTCTCCTTATAGCTGCCGCCTTCTGGAGAATAGCCGCGGTGTCCGCGTATCTTGAAAGTAAATTTTTGGGGACGCCGCTCGGCATATGGGAAAGTTTTAAAAAGACTTACGCCAGAGTCACGCCGTTTTTTCTCACTTTGTTCGCCGTATTTTTAATTATTTACGCCGTGCCGCTGGTTTTCGGCGGCGGGGCCGTTTTTGCTTTTACGGCTAGTCAGCCCGCTGTGGGGGCTTTGTGCATGCTTGCCGCTTTTTTCACCTTAATAGCGGCATGGTTTGTTTTTATGACAGTTCTGCCTCTGCCGCAGGTTTTGGCGCTTAAAGGCAAAAATTATACGGACGCCGTCAAATACGCGTGGCGCCTCGTGCGCGGCGGCTATTGGCCGACGATAGGCTTTTTCCTGCTGGTAATGCTTGTAATGTTTGCTTTCGTTATCGCCGCGATGTTCGTCCAGTGGATTGTTTATTTTATAGGCATAATTCTTGCAATACTGGCGTCTTTGGTTCCGTTTCTGGGGATTATAGTTATGGTACTGTTGACGCTGGTTGTCCTAGTAATTCAAATGACTCCGCAGTGTTATATAGAGGTGCCGCTGGTAATGTATTACCTCAACCGCGAAGCCGTGAAAGGCGACGGCATAGGTCCCGTGGCGGACGCTGCCCGCGCCGCTCAGGCGGACCAAACCCCGCAACAGCCTGACACGCGCAATGTAGTACAGCTTGAACCGCCCCCTCCACAAAATTAAACATAAAAAAAGCCGCCCGAAAGGCGGCCTTTTTTATGTTTTCATTTTTAAGCAATCCTAATTTTCGTAAAAAATTTCACGTCTGAGACTAACATAGCCTTTTTAGTTATTTTGGATTACGCTTTTTCCGGGTTAAAATATAAGTGTAATTCCAAGATTATTAAGGAGGCTTTTTTGTGAAAAAAATAATAAAAATTTTTGTGTTCGCGGCCGTTCTGTTTGCCGCCGCCGGAACCGGCATAACTTACCCTTACGGCAGTTATGCCGAGTGCAGGTGTAATCAAGCAACCCCCGGTTCAGGCGTCAATATCGTTTCCGACTGCTGCGCAAATAACTGGGGCGGCTACGGCAATGATAACGATTCCAGATGCTGCTCAGATATCACTAAAACATGGGTAAAAGCCAGAAAAACTTGTCTTACTCCGTGTCTGTGTTTAGGAACACAGAGCAAACTGGCTGACTATCAGGAAGATATCCCGAGCGGCAAATGCTGCGGATCTGCCCCTGTCGGCGGAGGCGGCATAACGCCGACGCCCAGCTATGTATGGCAGATGAGTTACGCTATGGTAAACTGCAAGAACGGCGGCGTTGCGAACAACGGCTTAAATCTTTATCCCAATGCCTCGCCAAGTAATCCGTGTCCGACTTCTATCGCTACTTCAAGCTGCAACCTCAACACCACCGGTTATTGCGAAAACCAAAGCGCGTACCCGGTACTGCTGGCGGACGGGATTACCTACGCAAGCGGCTGCTGCGCGACCAGCTGGAACGGAAGAACTGATGTACAAAACAATCAGTCCGGTAACGGAATTAACTTCACGTGCGGAATAACGTATACATGCGTACAGCAGTAAGCTTATTTATTCGGGGGATAATATTTATCCCCCGGTAATTTTCAGTTTGAATTGAAGCATGTCAGTACAACGGTTTATTCTGATTCTTTTAAGCGGTTTTGCCGTGTTAAGCGGCAGCGGATTTACGCCTTGTTCCGACGAAATAGAAATTTTATAACCAGCCGCGCTTATAAAAGAATTTATTTTATCATCATCGGCGCCGCCGCCGTAAGGATAGGCGAAAACCGCGCACGGCGCGCCGAAGGTATTTTCAAGCCGCGCGCGGCTTTCCCTTATTTCATATTCGGCGGTCTCCGGCGGAAGTTTTGCCAAATTTTTATGCGTCAGCCCGTGCGAACCGTAAGAAAAAACGCCGGATTTTAAAATTTCTTTGAGCTGCTCTTCCGTCATAATATCCGTCCACGCTTCACTCTCCGGGTCCTGCCAAAAATTATATTTGCCGACGGCCTCCTGCACGGGAAGAACCGCGGCTTTCATCTTTTTTTCTTTAAGCGCGGGAAAAGCGTTTTGGTAAACGTCTTTATATCCGTCGTCAAAAGTTATGATTACGGGTTTCTGCGGAAACTGCGCTTTGCCGGCCATAATTTTTAAAAGCCCGTCAAAATTAATTAAAGTATATCTGTTCGCGGACAGCCAGTCCAGCTGCCTGACAAAATTTTTCGGCTTAACCCAGGTTCTTTTATATTTGGATTTTGCGGGCGGCGCGCCGATATGATGGTAAAGCAAAATCACCAGTCCGTCTTTGCGCTTTTTCCACCACGGATATCTGACGGAAAACATAACGGCTAGGATTATTAAAACCGCGGCGGCGGCGGAAACGTAAAGCATTATTTATCCTTGAGAAGTTTGGAAAACGCGTCAAAAGCGGCGTCGACGGAAATTAAACGCATGCAGTCTTCCGTGCATTTATGGTTTTTGAGGGAACAATTTTCTTCCGGCGGCTGTAAGACGGCGGCGCGGCCTTTGCCGTACGGCCCCCAGCGGCGCGGCAAACACGCTTTTTCATTGCCGAAAAACGACAAAGTTTTTTTGCCCAGCGCGGCCGCTATATGTAGCGGACCCGTTGAATTTGAAATAAAAATCGCGCACTGGTTGATAAGCGCTATAAAATCTTCCAGCGGCAGGCAGTCTTTAAGTACAAAAGGCGTGAAAGGTTTAGTGTTTTCAGCGACGGAGTCAAGCAGTTTGCGTTCGTCCGGCCCGCCGGTAAGCATTAATTTTACCGTCGGGTAATTCTGCATAATTTTGCGCGCGAGCAGCGCGTAATTTTCCAACGGCCACGCCGGGGAAGAGCCTTTTGAGCCCGGGTGCATAAAAACCAAATCGTCAAACATGTCGATGCCGTAATTTTCTTTCAAATAATTTTTGGCTTTTATATCATCTTTTTTAGGCACAAAAATTCTGGTTTTCGCCGGGTGATAATAAACAAAAAGCGGCTTTAAAAGGGCGGTATTATACTCCGCCTCATGCCTTTCGCCCGACGAGCGGCGCTGGCGTATTGATTTACTTAAAAATATAGCCCATATTTTGGAACGCGGCCCTATGCGCGTAGGAATGCCGGCGAAAAGAGCCAGCAGCGCGGCGTACGCGTCAAGAAAAAATATAATCGCGGTATCAAATTTTTTAGCGCGTATTTCGGCAAGGGTTTTGAAAAAAGGACCTTTTAAAATGACTTCGTCAATTTCATGGTTATTTTTAATAACGTCCGCCGCGTAAGGCGACGACAGCACGGCGATATGCGCGTGCGGAAAATTGCGCCTCAGAATAGAAACAGCCGGCGTAATGGAAATCAAATCCCCTATGCGGTCCGTGCGGACAAGTAAGAACTTCTGTTGCATGAATATAATTTTAGCATTTTTGGAATTTTACGCTATGCAAAAGATTTTAGAACAACATGTTTATATACAAGATTATTTATTTAGAATATTTAAAATAGATAAGGAGGACGTTTTATATGGAAAACAGTAAAGGTTTCACATTAATAGAATTACTCGTAGTAGTTCTAATAATCGGCATACTGGCCGCAATCGCATTGCCGCAGTATACCAAAACGGTAGAAAAATCACGTGCAGCCGAAGCTTTGCTTAACTTAAAAGCTATAACAGACGCCGCGCAGAGATACTATCTGCTTAACGGTTCTTACGACGGCCTCAGCATTAACATCGGTGCCCCAGGCGGTTCAGACAGTTTGGATATAGACGTGTCAGCAAGCAAAAATTTTTATTATATGACTGGCACATGCGCGGGTGATAAATGCCTAATTTTCGCTTGTAGAGTGCCTCCTCCTCAACCTTTTGATCCTGTGCATGGTATTTACCTATGCGCTTATCAGATTAATTACTCGTTAGATAAAGGCGGTTTCTCATCAGATAATCCTAGAACATGTGTAGGCGGCGCAGATATTACTATATGCAATACAATTAACCCTATGCTCAAATAATAATAGCCCAAACTTTAAAAAACCCGCCTTTCAGGGCGGGTTTTTTATTAAATAAAAAGGATAAAAGTTTCCGCCTAGCATTATTATTTTTATATCATGTAATTATGACAAAACTACAAAAATTTGACGCGCAGTTTAATTCCGTTTTAATAGGTATTGACGAGGCCGGGCGCGGGCCGCTGGCCGGGCCGGTCGTGGCCGCAGCTGTCTGCGCCGGACCGGAATTTTACGGCGCGTTTAAAGACGTTGACGACAGCAAAAAACTGACCGAAAAACAGCGGGAAAAAATTTTTGAACTTATACTGAAACACAAAATTTCCTTCGGCGTGGGTTTTGCGTCAAGCGCGGAAATTGACAGCGTAAATATTTTGCAGGCGACGTTCCTGGCCATGCGCCGCGCCGCGCAAAAATTTGCCGGCCTGCGGGACGCGCAGACTCTCGTCGACGGCAATCATAAAATAAACGGTTACGCGCTTCCGCAAACCGCAATCATCGACGGAGATGCGAAATCATTTTCCATAGCCATGGCCAGCATTATCGCCAAAGTTTACCGCGACAGATATATGAAAACTATAGACACGCTGTACCCGCAGTACGGTTTTGCCGCGCACAAGGGTTACGGCTGCGCCGCGCATATCGCGGCCATCAACAAACACGGGATATGCAAAGAGCACAGAAGGAGTTTCGGCCCCGTCAGACAGCAGGAGTTGTTTATATGAACGATTTGGGCAAAACCGGCGAAGAAGCGGCGGCGGAATTTTTGCGCGGAAAGGGTTATGAAATCGCGCTGCAAAATTATGGCCGCAAAAGCGGGGAACTGGATATCGTCGCCGTCAAAAACGGCCGTCTGTCTTTTGTCGAAGTCAAGGCGCGCGGATATGACGCCTACGGCGGCCCGCTGCTCGCCGTGAGCAAAGCCAAACAAAATAAAATCGTGAACGCCGCCTTGCTTTATATTAAGGAAACGCGGCCTAAATTTGATACCATTACCTTTGACGTTATTACGATTTTGGACGGGAAAATCGAGCACATTGAAAACGCTTTTACGCCCAGGAGAATGACTTTATGACGCAGCTGGAAACGGTTAAAAAAATATCGTCTTTCATAAATAAAAAGACAAAAAACTTTAAGCCGGAAATTGCAATAATCACCGGCAGCGGCCTGGCAAACAGCGTGCCGGATTTGCAAAATAAAATCGTCCTCCCGTACAAAGATATTCCGGGTTTTCTGCAGAGCACCGTCGCGGGGCACAGCGGCAATCTGATTTTCGGAAAATATAAAAATAAAAATATTATGGTTATGCAGGGCAGGTTTCATTATTACGAAGGCCATAATATTAAAGATATAGCCTTAGCGCCGCGCGTGATGGCGCGGCTGGGCGTAAAAACGCTGCTGGTGTCAGCCGCCGTCGGCTCAATCAACGCAAACCTTACGCCGGGAGCTCTATGCGTGATTTCTGACCATATCAATTTTATGTGCACCAACCCGCTTATCGGCAATTATGACGCGGCCTTCGGCCCTATGTTTTTTGACATGAGCGAAGCTTATGATAAAGAACTTGTTAAAATCATTCTGGCGGAAGCGAAAAAATTAAAAATAAAATGCGGCCCGGGCGTTTATATCGCGGTTACGGGGCCAAATTTTGAAACGCCGGCGGAAATACGCGCGTTTAAAACGCTGGGCGCGGACATCGTGGGCATGTCCGTGATACACGAAGTGTTAACCGCGCGGCAGTGCGGCATAAAAGTCTGCGGCGCGGCGTGGGTGACAAACCTTGCCAGCGGCATAAGCAAGACGCCGCTGTCCCACGCCGAAACGCTGGCCGAAACAAAAAAAATAGAAGGCAAATTCAAAAATTTGCTTGAGAACATTTTGGTAAAATTTTAAAAAACGGAGCATTGAATATGAAAAAGTTTGCGATAGTCTTGGTTGGTTTTATGCTGGCGTGCAACAGCCTGCCTACGTCGTCCGAATATCTGGCGCGCGGCGAAGGGTACCACAAGGACGGCAAGCCGGAGAAGGCGATTAAAGAGTATGACAAAGCTTTAAAATTAAATCCGAATAATATTGACGTTTACGCGTCGCGCGGCGCGGCGAATTTTTATCTTAAAAATTATGACGCGGCGGCGGCGGACTTTATTACCGTCATAGAAAACCAGCCGGAAAACGCGGCGGCTTATAACGCGCTGGGCTCCGCTCTGGCCGCGCTCGGCAGAAATGACGACGCGTTGAAATTTGTCAATTACGCCATTTTTGTTAATCCCGCTAACGCGGAGGCGCTGATGTCCCGCGCCGGAATTTATTACAATATGCAGCAGTATGACAACGTGATAGACGATTTGAACGCCGTCATAAAATTTAAACCGAACCTAGACGCCTACGCGCTGCGCGCGCTGACGTATGAGAAGATGGGCAAGCAGGATTTGTCAGACCAGGATAAAGAGAAAATTAAAGCCGGCGGCATGCCGCTGCACGTGAATTCTTTGGTCACTTATTAAGACGCCGGGCAGGAGTTTATATGACAAGTACGAATTGGATACTGATTGGTATTCTGATAGTCATAGTTATTCTTTTATCAATATATAGACGCCGGCATTTTTTGACAATTTGTAGACAAAACAATTTTATGATTTTAGACAAAATCACGGCGGCAAATACTTTTTACGGTTTCACTGTAACCGACGGCGCCGCGATGAATCTGCTTGGTGTTGAAAGCTATCCGGGCATTTCGTGGAAGTATTTTGTTCTGCTGAATTTGCCTGAAAGGACGGCTTACTTTCTGTCCTTAAAGCACTATTTTAACAGAGATAGATATAGCAGAAAATTTTTTGACGGCAAGAATATCTACGCCCTTGCCGTTAAAACAAAAAAAGTAATGCCTTATGTTAAAATAACGGCAAATCATTTTTGGGATAATTTATCGTTATTTTATTATCTTAACATTAATAAACCGCGCGGCAACGAGCCGGCTCAGCCGGTCCCGGGCACTCCTTATACGCTGTATACCTCTGAAGCTTCGCCTGAACAACTGCAAATATTTTACGATTTTATGGCCGAGCAGTCGCGGTATCTAAAACGGGAAAAACTTAATATAGAAATTTCCGGAAATTATATTATTTTTTACAAACTTTCCGGCGGCAATAATCCGTGTTATTTCAGAGATAAAGTTTATCCCGCCGCGCTGTCGCTGGCGGAAATGCTGGACAAATAAAGGTAATTTATATGGATACCGACACGCTGATGCTTATTGGAATAGTTGCAGTCCTTGTAGGGATTGTTCTTTTTGTCCTTATAAGACGCTGGCATTTTTTGGCTGTTTGCAAGAGAAACCGTTTTACGCTTTTTGACGCGGACAGCGCGCCGGATACTCTTTACGGTTTCACGGTGACCGACGGCGGCAATGCGTCCGTGCTTGGTTTTGAAATGACTTCAGACGTTGTATGGAATTATTTTGTCCTGCTTAATTTGCCTGAAAGAGAAACTTTCTTCCTTTCCATGACGCATGAGTTTGTTCCAGAAGGTTACGGCTTCAGACGGAGGAGATACAGGAATATCAGGCATGTTTACGCGCTTGCCGTTAAGACGGAAAAAGAAATGCCTTACGTTAAAATAGCGACGCATAACTTTTGGGATAAATTATCTTTTTACTTCTACTATCTTAACCAGCCGCGTATGGACGAGCCGGAACAGCCGGTCCCGCCCGGCACGCCTTATAAACTGTACGCCTCCGACGCTTCGCCGGACCAGCTGCAGGTTCTTTATGATTTCATCGCCGAACAGTCGCAGTTTTTAAAACAGGAAAAATTGAATATAGAAATTTCCGGCAAATATATTATTTTTTACAAACTCTCCGGCGGGAATGATCCATGCTATTTCAGAGATAAAGTTTACCCCGCCGCGCTGTCGCTGGCGGAAATGCTGGACAAATAATTTATTGTGGCCGCCACATCGTGGACTCTCAGGATATCCGCGTATTCCGCAGCTTTTTTGCTGGCTTCCAAAGTGGCGGGCAGTCTGTCAGCCGGAGTGTCGTTTTCCGTCTGCGCTAAAAATCTTTTGCGGCTTAAACCTATCAGCAGCGGCAGATTAAATGTTTTAAAATATTGCAGATTTTCAAGCAGAAATAAATTTTGCTCTTTGGTTTTGGCAAAGCCGAAACCTACATCCAAAATTATATTTTCACGTCTGACGCCGGCGGCAAGCGCGATTTTAATTTTTTCTTCAAAAAAGTTTTTCATCTCTTCTAAAATATTATTGTAAACCGCCAGTTTATTCATGGTTTGCGGCGTGCCGCGTGTATGCATTATCACAAGTTTTTTATTTCGCGCGGCGGCAATACGCGCCATTTCCGCGTCCGCCAGGCCGGAAGTATCATTTAAAATATCCGCGCCCAGCGCGGCGGCTTTGGCGGCCAGCCGCGTCTTATAAGTATCAACGGAAATCAGGATTTTCGGATACTCGGCGCGGATTTCTTGCAGCACGGGAAGAACGCGTTTTTCCTCTTCCTCCAAACTTACCGGCGCGGCAGTGGGGCGGGTGGACTCTCCCCCTATATCAATAATATCTGCCCCCTCTTTTATCATTTGCGCGGCGCGTTCCAGCGGGGATATCGGAGTGCCGCCGTCAAAGAAGGAATCCGGCGTTACGTTTAAAATTCCCATTATACGCGGTATTTTCATTGAAATATTTTATATAATATTTGCATAGAGGAGATATCTATCTATGAAAAAAATAATTGCATTGGCAGTATTTGTTTTGGCTTTCGCGTTTGTTACCGGTTGCTCAAAAAAGGCGACTAAAGACGAAACGCAGCCCGCTCCCGCGGTGACCGTGGCGCAAACCCCGGCCGTGGTTGAAGCCCCTGTTGTTCCGCCCGTCGACCCTAACGTCGCCGCCGCGCAGCAGAAGTATTTAGACGGTCTTAAACAGTTTGACAACACCGATTATAAGGGCGCTTTGAAAACCTGGAATGACTGCCTGAAGCTTGACCCGAAAAACGAAGATTGTGCCGCCGGCGTAAGAGCCGCCAACGACATGATTAAGAGCCTCGCGGCCAAGACTAAATAAGCCGTTTTCGTACAAATAAAAAAGGTCTGCCAATTCTGGCAGACCTTTTTTATTTGTACGAAAACGGCAATCCGCGCCACGCTCCAAATTTTGTAGAATATATATAAATAAGTATAGATTGCAGAATGTTCCTAACCCGCTGTGCGCAAAGTAATTTTTAGAAAATTTTAATTTTCTTTGCGACGCGCGTAGCCGACAGGCGGAGCCTACGTAAGGAGCAAAAAAATTAAAATTTTATAAAAATTACACAGCCCGCAGGGTTTGCCGGCTGTTTGGCAAACGCGCAGAGGGTTAGGAACATTCTGCAATCTTAAATTAACGGAGGAGTATTATGGCAATTAAAGTTGGTATTAACGGCTTCGGCCGTATAGGCAGATTAGTTTTCAGAGCGGCGGTAAACAGGAAGGATATCGAAATAGTCGGCATTAACGACTTGCTCAGCGTTGACTACATGGCTTACATGCTTAAATATGACACCATGCACGGCAGGTTTAACGGCACGGTGGAAGCCGACGTTAAAAACAGCACGCTTACCGTAAACGGGCACAAAATCCGCGTGACCGCCGTTAAAGATCCGGCAGAGCTTAAATGGAACGAAGTGGGCGCGGACTACGTCCTTGAATCCACGGGGTTATTTTTAGATAAAGAAAAATGCGCGGCGCACATCAAGGCCGGCGCGAAATACGTAGTAATGTCAGCTCCGTCAAAAGACGACACTCCGATGTTCGTCTGCGGCGTCAACGAAAAATCTTACGTCAAAGGCACGCAGTTTGTTTCCAACGCTTCCTGCACGACCAACTGCCTGGCGCCAATAGCCAAAGTTTTGCATGACAAATGGGGTATTAAAGACGGTCTGATGACGACGGTCCACTCCACCACCGCCACGCAGAAAACCGTAGACGGCCCGTCCTCCAAAGACTGGCGCGGCGGCAGAGCGGCAAGCGGCAACATCATTCCGTCTTCAACCGGCGCCGCGAAAGCGGTGGGTAAAGTTATTCCCTCCCTCAACGGCAAACTTACAGGTATGTCATTCCGCGTGCCGACGCTGGACGTTTCCGTAGTTGACTTAACTGTCAACCTCGCCAAACCGGCCAACTACAAAGACATCTGCGCGGAAATGAAACGCGCGTCTGAAAACGAAATGAAAGGCATACTAGGCTACACTGAAGAAGAAGTGGTTTCGTCCGATTATCTGGGCTGCCCGCTTACGTCGATTTTTGACGCCAAAGCCGGCATCGCGCTGACCGACACTTTCGTAAAAGTGGTTTCATGGTATGACAACGAAGTCGGATATTCCAACAAATGTCTTGACCTCATCGTCTACATGTCCTCAGTCAACAAATAAGTTTCAACATAAGCAAAAGGCCCCCGGTTACCGCCGGGGGCCTTTTTTATTTTTAATTATTTTACATTATAAAAAAGTAAAAAGACTATATTCTTTCACTCGTATCCAAAATTTCTTAAAATAAACTATGTTTAAGGAAAAAGGATTTACGTTAATAGAATTATTAATCGTCGTCCTGATAATAGGCATATTGGCCGCCATAGCGGTGCCGCAGTATAATAAAGCCGTCAAAAAATCCCGCGCCATGCAGGCGCTTATCCTTGTACGAAATATCGCCGACAGCAGGGAAAGATATTTTTTGGAGACCGGCGATTATCCTGTAAATTTCAGTGATTTGGACATACAGGTTCCGGCTGAGGAATCACGCTATCCGGGATATAATGACAGTTACGCCAAAATAACCGTATCAAAAGACTGGTTTATTTTAATGGGTTCGGGGGCGTATGCAAATTATGTTACCGCGTATTCTTCGGGTACAGTGTCAACTGTTTATATAAGTTATCAGAAAGACAGAGATAGGAAAATATTCTGTGTCGCAAGTAATACCAATACCGAAGGTCTGGCTTTATGCCAGTCCCTCGGCGCAAAACAAACTAATCCGCCGACGGTAAACTGCGGCTGGAATGCCACCCAATGCCTCGCGCTTAACTAAAAATTTCTGGCCTCCGCGTTTTAAAACGCGGGGGCTTTTTATTTGCTAAAATATTTTTAAAGGTTAAGAAATACAATTTTAAAAAAATAGCGAGGGAAATATGGAACTTAAAAATATCAAGAAAATTCAGGATTTGGACCTGAAAAACAAAACTGTTCTGGTACGCGTGGATTATAACGTGCCGCTGGAAAACGGTGTAGTCTCAAACAACAAACGCATTACCGCGACGGAAAAAACAATCAAATATCTGCTGGACAATAATTGCAAAATAGTTTTAATGGCGCATCTCGGCCGCCCGAAAGGCAAGGTAAACCCGGAATTTTCGTTAAAACCGGTGGCGCCCGAAGTTGAAAAGATTTTCGGCGTAAAAGTTCATTTCGCGTCTGACTGCATTGGCAAACCGGCGCAGGACGCGATTAAAGCCGCGAAAAATAAAGAAATCGTCCTCCTTGAAAACCTGCGTTTCCACCCGGAAGAAGAAGCCAATGACGCTAATTTTGCAAAAGAACTTGCCAAAAACGGCGAAGTTTTTGTGCAGGAAGCTTTCGGCACCGTGCACCGCGCGCACGCCAGCACGTCGGCGATAGCAAAACTTTTGCCGGGCGGTATAGGTTTTCTCGTTCAGAAAGAAGTTGAATTTTTGGGCGACGCGCTCGCAAACCCCAAACGCCCGTTCGCGGCGGTAATCGGCGGCGCGAAAGTGTCCGACAAAATTATGGTTTTAAACACGCTTATTGATAAAGTGAACGTGCTTGTCATCGGCGGCGGCATGGCGTATACTTTTCTTAAAGCGCAGGGTTTTACGACGGGGAAATCTTTAATGGAAGCGGACAAAATCGAAGAAGCCAAAGCAGTTTTAGCCAAAGCTAAAAGTAAAGGCGTTGAAATTCTGCTGCCGGTTGACAACGTTTGCAGCACGGAATTTTCCAACGACACTCCAGTTATGACAACCAAAGACGCTAATGTTCCCGACGGACAGATGGGCCTTGATATCGGCCCCAAAACGATTGAACTGTTTGACAAAAAACTTTTGGAATGTAAAACGATATTCTGGAACGGCCCCGTCGGCGCTTTTGAAATGAGCAATTTTGAAAAAGGCTCATTCGCCATAGCCAAAACAATGGCGGCGGCTACCAAAAAGGGCGCGGTGACGATTATCGGCGGCGGCGATTCTCTGAACGTTCTCAAAAAAGCCAAAATGAAAACATCTGAAATGAGCCACTGCTCCACCGGCGGCGGCGCGAGCATGGAGTTTGTGGAAGGCCAGGAACTGCCGGGCCTCGTCGCGCTTGCTAAATAATTATTGCATAAAATAAATATCCCCCTGCAGAGGGATATTTATTTTTATTGTTACACATTTATAAATCCATTTTATATGCTATGTCGTGAGGCACGAACAAGCGCAACCCACAATAGGCGCATTCGGATTCGCAGTTACCACCGGAGAAAAAGCCTCACACTGACACGAGCAATTTGAAAGCGGTAAACCCAAGGCATTGCATATTGCTTTGCCATCGTTTGTAAAGCCAGAGCACTGTATAAGATTATTATTGGGCCCGTCAAAATAATAATAAAATGCGTAACTAAAGTTTCCAGACTGCCTGGCGCAACGCGCGTACGCGGTGCCAAAGCCGCAGTACCAGTTACCGCTGCCTATGATTTGATTACCTCCGGCCCACGCATCAGGTATGGCAACAGTATACTGGACATCAAGATCGGACCATTTTGCATTTCCCTGCCACGGATTATTTCCGGTTTCCATCATATACATTTTCCCGGCTTTGGCTAGAGAAGACACTATAGTCATTCCCTCCGCGGCGCGGGATTTTTCAACGCTTTTGTTGTACATTGGCAAAGCGACGGCAGCCAGTATTCCTATTATAAGCACTACTATTAATAATTCAATAAGGGTAAAACCCGTCCGCGCCTGATATCTATATTTCATATTATTGTCCTGATAAACCAATAAGATTAAACATCTAATTTCATTAATATTTTATTCAAAGAATCTGCTAATGTAAAGTAAATAGTCAGGCTATACAGAGCTTAGACGGCGACGCATTTTTTAGTTAGGTATGCTAACTTGATAAAAATACCGAAAATTAAGGCCGCGCGGACGATAAAACAAGATATCTTTCCCCTCGCCCCTCCGGGGGAGAGGGATAGGGTGAGGGGGTGTGTACACATCATGTACACAATATATTGTTGTTCATCAACTTAGGTTTTTCACCTTATCGGCCCCGGCATGCGGGGCCTTGAACAGATTTTAAGACTTACGGCGCATGTTGTTTAACTACCCCCTCACCTGTGTCCTCTCCCCCGGTGGGGAGAGGAAAAAAATTTGAGGACGGAGTCTTAATAATCTTGCACAATTAACAATAAATATAGTAGAGTGGTTTTTATGAAGCAAGCTATCTTCAAAAACCTTCCAAGCCTTATTTTGGAAAATGATTTTATTAAAACGGAATTTATTCCGTCATACGGCTGTAAAATGGTTTCCCTTCTTGATAAAAAAACAGGAAGGGAATTTTTATATCAGACGCTTGATAAAACATTAAAAATTCCCCCCTACGCCGCCGCGTTCGATGGTTATGATTCCAGCGGGTATGACGAGGTTTTTCCGTCGATAGACCGCTGTCCTTATCCGGGCAAAGAAAATATTATTATCCCGGACCACGGTGAAATCTGGGCGCTGCCCTGGACCATTACCGAGACCGAAGAAAACGGTTTCACCGCCGAAGTAAAAAGCCCCAAACTGCCCTACACTTTCACAAGAGAAGTAACAATAAAAAATAACAAAGTAGAATTCCGATATACAGTCAAAAACACTTCCGAGACCGAAAATTTTAAATTCATGTGGGCCCTTCACGCGCTGCTGCAATGCACGCCGAAAACAAAAATTTTAACGCCGCCGCAGCTTAACAAAATTATGACGGTGGAACACTCCACGCAGACGCTCGGCCCGTGGGGAACGATACACTCTTATCCGAAAACAAAATCCGTGCACGGAAAAAGAATAGATATGTCCGCCACGCAGCCGCCGTCCGCGCGTAACTGCGAAAAATTTTATTTCATCCAAAAAAACACAGAAGGCTGGTGCGGCATAAAACATGAAGACACCGGAGACACTTTAATTTACCGCTACGACGCTTTGCAGGTGCCGTACCTCGGCGTTTGGAAAACGCAGGGCGGCTACCGCGGGGACTATAACATAGCGCTTGAGCCCTGCACCGGCGTCTATGACGATTTGTATGTAGGAAACAAAATAAGAAAAATAAGTGAAATACGTCCTCTGCAGTCATACAGCTGGAACTTAAGTTTCGTCGTTAATGAACAAATACCGTTGTAATAAGGAGAACTATGTTAATATCAATGCTGGCATTCGTTGTTTTCACTTTATCCGTGCTTGCTTTGGCCTATTATAAGACCAAAAACGCAAACACCGGTACGGAAGAAGGTTATTTCCTCGCCGGGCGCGGCCTTGTGGGCTGGGTTATAGCGGCGTCTCTGCTGCTGACAAACCTTTCCTGCGAACAGATGGTCGGTCTCAACGGGCAGGGATACGGTTTTAACATGTCCGTCATGGCGTGGGAAGTTACGGCGGCCGTGGCTTTAATCATAGTCGCGTTATATTTCCTGCCGCGTTATTTAAAACAAGGCTACGCGACGGTGCCGGATTTTGCCGGCGACAGGTATGACGCCGCCACAAAACATATGATTAACGCGCTGTTCCTGCTGGGATACATTTTTATTCTGTTCCCGATTATTCTGTACGCCGGCGCGGTGGGCATGGGCGGTATTTTCGACATTAAAAACGCTTTCGGCCTGCACAGCGATTTCCAGATGATTGCCATTGTCGTCGTGGCCATCGGTATTCTTGGTATTATTTACAACTATTTCGGCGGCCTCAGGATTATCGCGTGGGCGGATACTTTTAACGGCATCGGCCTGCTCGTCGGCGGGCTTTTGATTCCTGTTTTCGGGCTCATGTATATCGGGCACGGCAATCTTATAACCGGCCTGACAACTCTTATACACGATAACCCGGAAAAATTTAATTCCATAGGCAGCAGCGCGGACCCCGTGCCGTTCGCCACACTGTTTACCGGTATGTTTTTGGTTAACTTATTTTACTGGGGCACAAACCAGGTTATCATACAGCGCGCACTGGCGGCAAAAAACCTTAAAGAAGGACAGAAAGGCGTTTTAATCTGCGCCATGTTAAAACTTATTGGCCCGCTGTTCCTCGTGCTGCCGGGCATTATCGCCTATCATATATTTAAGGATAATCCGCTTAAAACGCAGGATATGGCTTATTCGTCTTTAGTAAGAACGGTGCTGCATAACCCGCTGCTGATAGGTTTATTCGCGGCGGTTCTTTTCGGCGCCATTTTAAGCGCGTTCAGCGGGGCGATAAACTCAACCTCCACGCTGTTTACGCTTAACGTCTACAAGCCTTTCTTCGCAAAACCCGGTACGCCTGACAAAGATATTGTTAAAAAAGGCAAAATAGCGGCCATATGTCTGGTGGTGTTTTCAATGTTCGTGGCGCCGCTTATATCTTACGCGCCGAAAGGCCTGTTCCAGTATCTTCAGACGGCAAACGGGCTTTACAACGTGCCTATATTTACGTTAATACTCATAGGCATGTTCAGCAAAAAAGCGCCGGCGTGGGCTGCTAAAACCGTTTTAATAGGTTTTATCATCGTCTACGGTTTTACGCAGATATTCCCCATGCTCGGCAACGGCGCGTACGTCGCGTCTCTGCCCGGGTTTTTGCAGTGGTTCGTGCATTTGCACTTCCTGCACATACTGGCGATATTGTTTGTAATTTCCCTGGTATTCATGCTCGCCGCCGGCCATTTTTATCCGACGCAGGTTAAGTTTGATATACACATGGATAAAAAAGTCGTCGACATGAAACCGTGGGACAAAGTTTATATTGTCAGTTTCATAATATGCGTGATAGTGGTGGGATTATACGTGCTTCTCTCGCCGCTGGGCATAGCGAAATAAATCTGAGCAAACAAAAAAGCGGCGCTGTCAAAGGCCGCTTTTTTGTATCTTGAAAATCGGAGAAAACCATGAAAAACGAAGTAATCAAAAATTTTGAAACTATTTTTAAAACCAAACCGTCCGCCGTCTTTTTCGCGCCGGGCCGCGTCAATCTGATAGGCGAACATATCGACTATAACGGGGGTTACGTTTTCCCGTGCGCGCTGTCTCTGGGCACCTATGCCGCGGCGTCAAAAAGGAAAGACGATAAAATAAGATTTTATTCGCAGAATTTCCCGAAAATCGGAATTATAGAAGTAAATCTTAACGATATAAAATTCCAAAAAGAGCATGACTGGACAAATTACCCGAAAGGCGTCATAGACGTTTTTAAAAAAGAAGGCTATAAATTCGACAAAGGTTTTGACGTGCTTTTCGGCGGGGATATTCCGAACGGCGCTGGGTTGTCGTCGTCCGCTTCCATAGAAGTATGCACGGGCGTTCTGCTCAATGATTTTTACGATTTGAAAGTTGACAACATCAGAATAGCCAAACTAGGCCAGCGCGCGGAAAATGAATTTATCCGCATGAACTGCGGCATTATGGACCAGTTCGCCAGCGCTATGGGTGAGAAAGACCGCGCCATTTTGCTGAACTGCAACACGCTGGAATATAAACTTGTGCCGCTGGACCTCGGCGGCGCGTCGATAGTTATAGTGAACACGAACAAACGGCGCGAACTTGCCGGCTCAAAATATAACGAGCGCCGCGCCGAGTGCGAGACCGCGCTTAATATGCTGAACAAAAGGCTGAAACTGAAAGATTTATGCTCAATGACGCCCGAAGAATTTGAAAAAAACAAAGGTTTAATTACTGACAAAACCGCCCAGAAACGCGCCAAACACGCCGTCTATGAAAACGCCAGAACGATAAAAGCGGTAGAACTTTTAAAGCGTGGTGATTTGGCCGGTTTTGGAAAACTGATGAATGAGTCTCACGTTTCTTTGCGGGACGATTATGAAGTTTCCTGTAAAGAACTTGATACAGTTTTTGATTTGGCCCTGGCTCAAAAAGGCACGATAGGCGCGCGTATGACGGGCGCAGGCTTCGGCGGCTGCGCCGTATGTATAGTCAAAAACGACGGCATTGAAAATTTCAAAAAGAATATAGCGCCGGAATATGAAAAACGCACGGGCCTCAAAGCGGAATTCTACACCGCGCAGGCAGGCCGCGGCGCGGGTAAAATTTAACCCGGCGTAATCACAATGACTGAAAACGACTTCAGTAATTTATATTCCGGCAAGCTGGCGGACCTTGCCGGAAAAATACCAAAAGTCATCTCGGGCGCCGGCAGGGACAATTTTTTCCGGTGGAGTTTTTCCGTAGCGCCGGTCAGCGCCTGGATTTGCACTCTCTCTGCCGCCGCCGCTATTCTGGCATTCGCCTTGACATCACCCGGCAAGCACGGCGAGCCGCCTCCCATCGGCTATGACAACCCCGTTTATATGCCCGTCTATATATTGATTATCGTGGCCGGCGTTATATGGATAATTTCTTTTTCACATCTGCAAATATACAGGGCTAAGTTTAACCACCTGCTTGAAGAGGCCGGGCAAAAGCGCGAAGAACTTATGACGGAAGTCGGCGCGTTTTTTGGGCTGGAATACCAGCCCAATCCTTTAACCGCGTCCTATATCCTGACACAGTGCGGCCTGTCAAATTATACTGAATACGCCGAAATAAATTACGTTCTGCACGGCGCGCTGGGCGGGTGTCCGCTTGAAATAATGAGGACGGAATTTAAAATAAGCGAAAATAAACACGGCCCGATTATGAACGAGGGGCTGCTCGCGCTGTATCCTCTGGATAAAAAATTTGAAGGCACTACTATATTATATGAAGATTCGCTGCTGACCAAAATCGGACATATCAATTCAAAATTGTCGCGCGTGAAACTGGAATGGGCGCAGTTTGAGGAAGCTTTTGACGTATACACCACGTCGCAGATTGACGCGCGGACAATTATGCAGCCGGATTTTATGGAAGCCGTTTATAATTTCCGCCAACAGCGTTCCATAAGTGATTTATTTATCTCTTTTTATGATAACAAAATGTTGGTCTTTATCAAAAACGACGACTGGCCGTATAATCCGAAAAATCAATTTTCCCCTGAAAAATATTACCAAAAAATGGACCTGTTGCTGAAAATACCGGAAATGCTGAACTATAAATCTTTCGCGAAAGAGTGTTTTATGGGCGACGGAACGGGAGGCGCGCAGAATTTTTTTCCCCCGTCGCAGGCCCCGGTAAATATCGTTGCCCCGCCGGCTAACCAACAGCGGCTGATAGACGCGGTCGTCGCGAACGACATTCCATCGGTGCGGACTTTGCTTGAACAGGGATATGACATAAACTGCCAATTACCCGAAAACGGCAACACCCCGCTGCACCTTGCCGTATGGAACGATTATGCAGATATGGCGCGTATGCTGGTTGCGCAAAGAGATGTTGATTTAAATATGCCCAATGACGATGGTAAAACGCCGCTTGACCTGGCGTTTGAAAAAAATAATCAGGATATGATAGACCTCTTAAATCCGCCGTCAAAATAGGTATAATATTTTAGAAAGAAATCAATTATGGAGTACAACAATGAAAAACATTTTAGTAGTCGGCGGAGCGGGTTATATAGGTTCCCACACCGCGAAAGTTCTGGAAGAGAAAGGCTATACGCCGGTAATCTATGACAACCTCACCAAAGGCCACAAAAAAGCCGTGCGCGGGTATACTTTTATTAAAGGCGATTTGGGCGACAAGAAAAAATTAGCCAAAGTTTTCGCAAAACATCAAATTGACGCCGTTATGCACTTCGCCGCGTTTACCGAAGTCGGCGAAAGCGTGCTAAACCCGTCCAAATATTATGAGAATAATTTTTGCAAAGTCATAAATTTGCTTGACGCCATGCGGGAAGCTAATATAAAATATTTCGTTTTCTCGTCTACCGCCGCGACTTTCGGCGAACCGATTATGGAATATATCGACGAAAACCATCCCCAAAAACCTATCAACCCGTACGGCAGCAGCAAACTGATGGTGGAAACCGCGCTTAAAGATTATGACACGGCCTACGGTTTAAAAAGCGTCTGCCTGCGTTATTTTAACGCCTGCGGCGCGCACCCGTCCGGCAAAATCGGCGAATCTCATTCAAACGAATCACACCTTATCCCGCTGGTTTTTCAGGCCGCGCTCGGAAAGCGGGACAGCATAAAAATTTTCGGCACCGATTATCCGACGACGGACGGCACCTGCATACGGGACTATGTTCACGTCTGCGATTTGGCTGCCGCGCATATAGCCGCGCTTGAAAAAATGGCGGAGACCGGCGGCAGCGACCAATATAATCTCGGCACCGGCTCCGGCTACAGTGTCAAACAAATTATCGATATGGTAAAAAAAGTGACCGGCCTTGAAATTAAAATAGAGTACGGGCAGAGACGGGCCGGGGACCCGGCGGTCCTAGTCGCTTCGTCGGAAAAAGCGCGGAAAATTCTTGGCTGGTTTCCGCAGTATGACTTGGAAAACATTATAAAAACAGTTTATAAATGGGAACAAAAGAGAAAATATTAATGATAGATTTCCAGATTTCCCGCCTTATAGATTACGCGGTAAAAAATAAACTCATTGAAGAAGGCGACCGGGTTTGGGCGGCCAACAGAATAATTTCGCGCCTCGGGCTGGACGGTTTTAAGGCCGTGACTTCCAAAGAGCCTCTGCCAAAATACCCGTCGGAAATACTGTTCGCGATTTCCGCCTGGGCGGCGGCAGATAAAAAAATCGCGGATTTGTCCTCCGCGCGGGAAATACTTGAGACGGAAATAATGGGTTTGTTGACGCCGCGCCCGTCTGATTTTACCGCTAAATTTAAAAGTTTTAAAGACATAAAAAAAGCCACGCGCTGGATGTACGCCGCGCAGCAGACGGCGGATTATATTAAAACGGAACGCGTTTCAAAAAATCTGTCCTGGACAACTCCTACGCGCTACGGCCGCATGGACATTACCGTCAATCTTTCTAAGCCGGAAAAGGACCCTAAAGAAATTGCCGCCGTAAAAGCGCTCGGCGTAAACGCGCTTAAGAGCGGCGTTTATCCGAAGTGCGCGCTCTGCGCGGAGAACGAAGGTTACGCGGGCCGCCTCAATTATCCGGCGCGGCAGAATATACGTCTGCTCCCGCTTAATCTCTCCGGCGAAAAATGGTTTTTCCAGTATTCCCCTTACGTCTATTATAAAGAGCATTGCATTGTGCTGAACGAACGCCACTCCGACATGCTGATTAATGAAAAAACTTTTGTCCGCCTGGCTGATTTTCTGGAGCAGTTCCCGCATTATTTCATAGGTTCCAACGCGGATTTACCTGTCGTGGGCGGCTCTATTTTGAACCATGACCACTACCAGGGCGGCAATTATGTTTTCCCCATGCACCGCGCGAAAATACGCAAAACTTTTAAGCTGAAGAAATTTCCGCGTCTGAAATGCGAGGTATTGGACTGGCCGGTTACCGTCATACGTTTTACCGGCTCGCGCAAAGACGCGCTGGCCGCCGCAAACCGCCTGTTTAATATTTGGGTTAATTATAACGACGCGGCGGCGGGAATTAAATCACATTCCGGCGCGGTGCGCCATAACACGGTTACGCCGATAGCGCGCATGCTTAAAGGCAAATTTCAGTTTGATATCGCGTTACGTAACAACGCGGCGTCTAAAGAATTTCCTGACGGCATTTTCCATTCCCGCCCGCAATTCCACCATATAAAACGCGAAAATATAGGATTGATAGAGGTTATGGGCATGGCTATTTTACCCGGCAGGCTGAAAACGGAGATGAAAGAAGTCGGCAACTTTCTGGTTAAAGGCGATTTAAACGCAATAAAAATTTCCCCCGCCGTAACCAAACACTACGACTGGGTTCTGCGTCTGTCCAAAAAATATAAATTTACGACGGAAAACGCGCAAAAAATACTGGAGCAGGAAACCGGCAAAATCTTCGCCGAGGTCCTTGAATGCTGCGGCGTCTTCAAAAACACTCCCGAAGGAAACATCCGGCTGGATAATTTTTTGGCACTACTGTGAATTGCTTAATTTAGAGTCTTCCAACGGTGTTTCATTAAAAGTAAGCTTCGGTCTTTTGCTGTGAGATTTTATTTGTTTATAAGCATCAGCGGAATTATTTGTAAAAACATTTTCCGGGTCCTGGCTTTTTTCAGCGGCTTCAGATTTATTATCATCCTCTTCGGGTTTTGTCAAATCCTTGTAAAGCGCATTTCCGCCTACCCCAAAACTGCCGGCGCGGGTTTTACGTATAAATCCGAATGTGCCGGCTGTTATAGCCGCCGGATACTGGAAAAGTTTTGAACTAAAAATTTTGCTGTCCAAACCTATAACCTTGCTGCCTATAATAGTACCCGCGGCTACGCCGAGCGCGGGAACCCACAAAGACTCCTGCAGTCCAAGATATTGTTTGCTGTCGGGGTATTTATTTTTATTAATATCGGACGCGGTAGTCATAAGCGCGGGAACAACCGCCATGCCTATATGCACACCCGGGTAAAGAACTTCATAGCTGGTTAAGAAAGTTTTTGCCGCGCCAGCCGCTTTTAAATTAAGCTGGCCGAGTTTAAAGAAACCGTTTGTAGTGCTGGCAAAACCTACCGACGTAAGCGCCATTCCGGTTAAAAACGACGGCATGTCATGCTGCGTATACAATATACCCGTTCCCACGGCCGCAGTGCCGAGGCTGGCCGTTAAAAGCCTTTTATAAGCAAGCGGATTTTCTTTGCCGCCCATAAGTTCCAATACTTTACCGGAATACATCCTGAAGATAAACGGCGCGGCGGTATATATCGCTACCGAGTATAAACCCCTGCCGTCTTCAGCCCACGGGCCTTCGCCGGATTTTTTATATTTGCCGATAACATATCTGTTTACTTCGCTCATGCTGTAACTGTTTACAAGCGCGGCTTCGGAGCCGACTATCAACGTGGACGCGCCTATAACCGGCAACACGTCTTTATTTTTTATAGTGGCAAAAGAAGAGCCGATTTCTTTTAAAAAAGGCATAGGGTCCCTTTTTCTCATTATAACATTCGCTGTTTCTTTCCAAAGAGGCCCGGGAGGCATTTTGAGATACTCTTCCCCTCTGCCTATCAAAGAACTTATTTTAGCGCCTCTCAACATTGCCAAAGTGCCGAGCGAAGCGCCTAATAAAACCGGATACGCGAAAGAAAAATCCGTCGGTTTTTTTCTGAAATGTTGTTCGGTCCCGTCCGGCGTTTTATAAATCATATCTTCATTCTTCGCGCCGAAAGCGTATGCAACGCCGTTTGCCGCCGCCGGCGGGAGAAGCATCAAAAACGAACTCAGATTTTTAAAACCCACGGATTTAAGCGTATTGCCGCCGCCGCCGATAGCATCCGTCAAAGGCGTAAGCGTGGCGCGCGTCATGGCGGTAGACGCGCCTACCAGCAGCGCCCCCGCGACCAACGGGAAAAGGCTTGGTTTATGTTCCGGAGTGATGCCGCCAAAACCATAAAAACCCGTAACACTAGGTATTACCAGCGCGCCCGCCGCGACAATAAGACTTCCCTGCAAAACTTTTACCAGCCCGTATCGCTTTACAAACGGCGCTATTGCGGGAGAAAGCAGCGACATCGCGTAAGGCATAATAACGGTTATCGCGAATTTGGATTTATACGACGCTTCCGGATAATTTGTATTAAGCGGCTTGATTAAACTTGTTGAGGCAGCGCTTAAACTTAAGCCGGAAATTACAAAAAGCGAATTAATCTTATTTTTGCTGCCGGTTAAACCGAGATGTATGTCTCTGTCCAAAAACCCCGCGGAATCGGCTATTTTGGTAAATTTTTTAATCTCCATCTTTGGCAGAAGAACATTAAATTTACCTTCAAAAGCGCCGCCGCCGGGTTTGACAAGCGTGACGCCGTTGTCCGCGCCGTTAACGACAAGTTTAAACCCTTCAAGCTCTTTGTTAACTCTTAATTTTACTCCAGTAAAGGCTGTTTCGCCTTTTTCGCTCGTTATCACTGCCGGAATGGTTTCTTTAAAAGCAGCTTCTTTATTTCTAAAAAAGTCTTTTACTTTTGAGAAAATACCGTAGTTTTCAGGTTTATAATCGGCGGTAAGCTTTAATTCCAGAAGTTTTTCGGCCTTCCCGGTGAGTTTCCTGTTATCGGCATATTCTTCCGCCGCCCTTAAAAGTGAAGGAACGCTCTCTTTATCAACGGTTATTTTAAAGAGATTGGCGTCAATGCCGGTATTGTCTGAACCGACAAAACGCAGAACTTTCTTGCCGCTTGCCGCGTTTTTCTGTTCTAAAATAACGCTGGAAATTTTTTGTCTTTTCGCGGCGGCGCGGCCTTCTATAAAATCAGAATTTTGAAAAAATTTGAAAATACCTTTGTGCCAAAAGCCCGACGTTACGCCTGGGATAGGCTCGTCAAGAGACATTTCCACGTTGCCCACTCTTCTTTCCGGTGCGCCTTCTTTTCCCTGGGCAAAAAGCGACAAGTTGCGCGTCTCTCCGGCGGCGTGCGGCGTTTTTACAAGTTCCTCGCCGTACTTTCCGCTTTTCATATCCATGATAAACGGAACCTCTTCGATTGCGGACAGCGTATTACCGTAAGCACGGCCTATTGCTTTGCTGAAGGTATTAAAGTAAGAGGAATTGGCGAACGCTTTTTCGGTTTCTCTTGCCAAAAGCTGCCTGCCTAGCTCATCATTATATAAACTTCCAGCTTTATTTATAATCTTGCCTACAACAGGTCTTTTGGATTTTACGGGCAGGCTGTATTTGTCGAATTTCCCGGCGGCGTTTTTAGCCGCGTTATCTAAGGTTATCTTGGTTTCCTGTAAAACTTTGCCGTGGCCCTCAAATCCCTGAAGCGCCGCGTAAGCGGCCTTATTGTCAGTTACAAAAGCTCCTTTTTGGGCGTCAAAAACAGTGTTGGAGAGAACGGCCTCCACGGCTTTCTCTTCAGCTCCCTTCGGGCGCGCGGATTTCGCTATATCCGTAAAATAGTAGCGCCCCTGTTCCAGCACCGTCGGTTCCATCGCTTTAAAAATACGCTCGTTCACTTTTGCCAATACGGATAAATCTTTGCGCCCGGCAAAAGTCTTTTGATATACGGACAAATTTGTCCTCAAAAACGCAATTTTTTCAACCGCGCTGCCGGCGCGGGCCAGTTCTATGCCGCGAAAAACTCTTGACCAGAGTCTGCTTATTCCCTTTACGCCCTTCGTGGCAAGCTTTGACAAGTCCCAAAAACACCAGGCGATAAACGCCACGTCGGCGGTTTGTCCGACGATATTTACTATTTTGGCCGTTTGTATGCGGCTTTCTTTGGTCTGGGCGGCTGAGGGATTATTGTCTACAAGCGCGAATTTATTTAAATTTTTGTCCAGCTGGCTTCCGAATTTTTTGTAAAGACCGTTATCCAGATTATATTCTTCGCGGTACGGCAAATCGCCCATGTTCTGGTCAATTATATAAAGGGCAAAAAGCGCGTCCGGGCTCACCCCTTTTTGTTTGGCAAGCGCGGCAAGTATCCGCGCCGCCGCCGCGGAATTCGCGCGGTTCTTCGCCGCTGCCTGCTCTGTAATATAAATTGTGCCCGCTTTTGTAATATATGGACCGGCAGACATATATGTTCCGGGATTGTAATTCCCTACGCCGCTTTTACCGGACAATAACGCGCCCGTGAGAAACGGCAATATTATATCGCCGCATCCAAGATGAAAATCTTTTTGTCCGTTAATCTGCGTGTCTTCAAATACTTCGCATTTGTCAACGCCGTGCTCTTTTAAAATGTCAAGACTGCCTTGGCTGCCTTCTTCCGCGAGAAGACGGGCCACGTCCGTCCAAGCATTGTCCATTGTGAAAAAGTTGGGGTTTTCCTGGTACTGCGCGTATTTGCTTACCTCTCCAAGATATTTTCCGTCTCTGGTATTATAAGCCTCTGCCATTTGTGAAAAATTGAACATATCAAAATCATTAGAATTATTCTCGCGCCCTGAGGCGCCTATAATATAACTGTTAATCACTCCGTACTGTTTCAAACTAAGAAGCGCGCTTACGCCGGTAATTAGTATTCTTGTATAATCGCCGTTATGCTCGTGCTCTTCTATAAACCGCCCTATGAGATGAGCGTCCTGCTCGCTTTCCCCTAATATGCCTATACCGGAAAGCGCGTTGACTTCTATATCGCATTTTGAAAGTTTCTCGCAATCTTTGGACGGGACGTTCAAAATTGACGTATACAGAAACAGTAAATCCTTTTTCTGTTCCGGGGTAAAAAGCGATTTGAGTTCTTTGTGGTTGCCGCTTATTATAAGAAGCAGCGGGGAAAGCTCGGCGACGTAGGACAATAGTTTTTCCGGATTTTTTTTGTACATACCCATAAGTTCCTGGGTTAAGGATTCAAGTGTATCGTAAACTTCCGCTATATGCTGCTGTTTTTCCCGGTCAACCTGGCCAAGATACTCTTTATATCTTAAATTCGTTTTAGCAAGTTCGGCGGCCTTGCTGCGCAAAAATTCGGCTTTGGCGTCTTCTACGGACTGTTTCAGTTTATTTTCATTAGTCTCTTTCCAGGCGGCTATCTGCTGCGGCGGGTATTCGCCATAACTTAACTGCGTTGCCGTGTTATTAAGTCTTATTGATTCTTTTTGATAAAAGTCATCGGCTTTTGCAAAAAAATTTTTCTGGTAGGCGTTAAGCTGGTTGACGCGTTCTTTGGTAAATTCTTCAAGAGTATAAGGTTTGTTTTCCTGGTCCGGCGTTTTGTTGTCTTTGCCCAAAATAATAAATTTAATTTCTTCGGCTCTCTTAAAAATATCATCTGACTCCAGCTGTTTTTTATATTTGATTTCCTCCAGGAATTTTCTCTTTGCAATCTCATCGCCTACCGCGCCGTAATTGTTGTAGCCGCTGCTTCTGACGCGAAAAACCGACGGAACCACCGCATTGTACCGCGTTATCTCTTTGTTAACTCTGTCTCTCACCAACACGTTGTTATAGGAATTATTAAGGTCTTCCGTTTTTTTGTCTACCAGCTGTTGGTTAGATACAGTCTGGGCCAGCGCCGCGGTATTAGAATCAAAAAGTAAAATCGTTATTATACCCAGGGCGACCGTCTGTTTAAAAAATGGAAAATATTTTTTAATCATTCTTTGTCCTTGTACGTACTATATCTAGACTTTATACCCAAATTCTAATATGAAAAGTTTGAAATAGCAAGGGCCAAAAGGCCTATATGCAGATTATTATTTTATACTATGCTAAATATATACATTATGCGAAGCGAATTAATGTATTCTTGCGGCACATGAGAAATGAAGCGCGGCGCCCTGCAAGCGGCATAAAAAATCCGGGGCTGAATGCCCCGGATTTTTTATTATAGGTTTTAAACCTTATTCTTCAGTATCTTTGTTGAGCGAGTCTCCCAGCAGCTGGCCCAGCGTCGGGCGCGGGGCTTGTTTGGTATACTGCGCGACGAATTTTTTATTCTGCACGGCGTCATATTTCTTGACGGAAAGATTAACCGTAAAAGTGTCCGGGTTAATGCCGATAACCATTACGCTTATCGTGTCGCCGACTTCGGCCTCAAAATCGCGGCCCGTCTCAAACTCGCTGATAAAACCTTTGGTATTATTTTTGCCGAGCTCTACCTCAACGCCCTGCTCCGTAATAGCCGTAATTTTTGCTTTTGCCGTGCTCTTGTACGGGAATTTGCGGCGCAGCGCGTCGGCGGGATTTAAATAAAGCTGTTTCAAACCGAACTCAAGTTTGCCGGTGGCTTTGTCAATTTTAAGCAATTTCGCTTTAAGGCGCTGCCCGCGGCGGAAAGAAGTTATGACTTTCTGCGGTTCCTGCCAGGCGACGTTGTCCAGATTAACCACGCCTTCAATGCCGTGGAAACGCAGGTAAATTTTATCTTTGTCGGCTTTTGCCACGACGACGCGCAGCACTTCCCCCTCTTTAACCGTGCCCAGCACGCCCTCGCGCCTGACTTTCTCGTCTTCTTCCAAAACGGAGCGGCGGGAAACTATTAATTTATTTTTATCTTTTGAAATTTCCGCGATAACGCATTTGACTTTCGCGCCGACGGGCAGATAATGCTTGTACGCCGTATGCAGTTCGGAGAGTGACAGCGGCATAAAACCGTTCACGCCGAAAACGTCAACTATATAACCGCCCTTTACCGTCTGTAAAACCGTGCCGCGCACGCGCTCTTTATTTTCAAAAGCTTTTTTGCACATGTCCCAGCCAAGCGCTTCCTGCGCTTTTTTGTAGGACAAAACGGCGTGGCGCTCGTCGCTGCCTTTTTTAACCAGAACGGCGGGAATCGTGTCCCCCGCCGACGGGACATTGCCGCCTTCAAAATCCGCCAGAGGGATATAGCCCTCTTTCTTATCACCGGTATCGACTAAAACGCTGTCCGTGCCAACCTGTACTACCGTAACCTGGACAATTTCCCTTTTGTTAAGTTTGCTGAGCAAATTTTCCTGCTCGGCAAAAAGTTCGTCCATAGTCATTTCCTGCTCCGCCTGCGGCGTTACTGCGACTGCGCTTTCCTGTTTCACTTCCTGATTTTCTGCGTTGGTCATAATAGGTCTTAGTTTACAGACCGCGCTTTCACACGGCCTGCGTAATCCTCCCGGTTAATTAACTTCGCTGATTTCTTTCATAATTCTGTCTGCAAATTGTTTGTACTGTGTTTTCAAATCCACGCCCGGCGCTTCTTCAAATTTGATTGTGTGGGAAAAAACTACCCTCAAATTCCTTCTCCACGGAAAACCGTATGTGTTAAAAACGCGGCTTATTAAAACCGGCGCGCCGCTTTTATGCGCCAAAAAACTTACGCCCGCTTTAGCCTGCTGCATTTTTCCGTCTCTGCTTCTGGTGCCTTCCGGAAAAATCCCGACGCTCTCTTCATTATTAAGCGCCGCTAGCACGGCCTTAAACGCGCCCAAATCTTTTCCGGCGGCGCGCTCCACCGGTATAAAACCGAAAAGTTTAAACAGCCAGCCCAGCACCGGAATTTTCATCAGGCTCTTTTTAATGACGTACCGCGAGTCCCGCACCAAACCGGCGTACCCGCCCAAAAGCGGCGGATCAACATTTGAGACGTGGTTTGACACTATTATCAGGCGGCCCGTCTTAGGAATATTTTCAAGGCCCACGGCTTTCGCGTTATAAAACAGACCTAAATACGTCCTGAATATCCATTTTATCAAATTCAGAAGAAATGTTGTCATTTTTTACAAATGCTTCTTTATAATTTTCAAAACTTTTTCAACGACTTCATTTAAAGTTAACGTCGAAGTGTCTATTATTATTGCGTCCGGCGCGGCTTTGAGAGGCGCCGCGGCGCGCGTGCTGTCCCTGTGGTCGCGCTCTTTAATGCCCTCCAAAATCTCGTCGTAATTTGCGCTTTCGCCGCGTTCGACAAGCTGTTTATAACGGCGCTCCGCGCGGGCTTCCGGCGCGGCGTCTATATAAAATTTTACTTCGGCGTCCGGAAATACCACCGTGCCGATATCCCGCCCTTCCATAATCACGCCGCCGTTGCGCCCTATTTCGCGCATTAAATTTGTAAGCACTTCGCGCGCGCCCGGCACGGCGGAGGTTTTGCTCGCCGCGCTGCCGACGGCTTCATCATGCAGTTTGTCACCCAGAAAAACGCCGTCGACAAACATTCTCAAAACAGCGTCCGGCTGGCGTTTAAAAGTTAATTTTAAACTCTGAGCGGCGCGCGTTACCGCCGCCGCGTCCGCCATATCGATGCCGGACTGTAAAGCTTTATAACCCAGCGCGCGGTACATTTCACCGGTGCTTAAAAAGCTGTAACCCAAAGCCTGCGCCGCGAGTTTGCCGACGGAACTTTTGCCCGTGCCCGACGGACCGTCGATAGCCGCTACTATGCCGTTCTTTCTCATAGGCCCTTTTTGTCGTCGCCTATGCCTTTGACGGCAAGCATAGTCGTGTCCGGGCTCGTCGAATACGCCATCATATCTTCGACGGTAATTTTGCCTTCTTTATACAAAGCGACAAGCGCCTGGTCAAAAGTTTTCATGCCGTAATATTCGCCGCCGGAAATGTTACGCTGTATCTCGTTTATTTTGCCTTCGGTAATCAGTTTTTTAATCTGGGGCGTGTTTATCATGACTTCAACGGCCGGCACCATGCCGCCTTTAACGTCCGGCAAAAGACGCTGGCTGATAATACCCTTTATCAAATCCGCCAGCTGCATACGCACCTGGCCCTGCTGTTCGTAAGGGAAAGCCTCAATCATTCTGGTGAGCGTCTGCACGGCGTCAGTCGTATGCATCGTCGTAAAAACTAAATGGCCGGTTTCCGCCGCCAGTATCGCGGAGCGGATAACGTCGGAGTCTCTCATTTCGCCTATCATAATAACGTCGGGGTCCTGTCTCATGGCGGCGCGCAGCGCGGAGACGTAAGAGTGAGTGTCCAGCCCTATCGCCAGCTGGCTGACAAGACATTTCTCTTCGGCGTGAATAAATTCAATAGGGTCCTCGATAGTCAGAATATGGCCGCGGCGCGTGCGGTTAATGAAGCCCAGCATAGAGGCCAGCGTGCTGCTTTTGCCCGCGCCCGTCATACCTGTGACAACGATTAAGCCGCGTCTGTTTTCGCTCAATTCCTCAAGCACTTTTGCCGGCAGATTTAATTCCTGGAACGTCGGAATTTTGAGAGATATGTGGCGTATTGAAATGCAGATTTTGCCGCTCTGCCTGTAAACGTTGAAACGGAAACGGCCATGCTCTTTGGCGTCTATGGAAAAGTCAACGGTGCCGTTTTCCTCAAATATTTTTTTCTCCCTGTCGCTCATGCAGGCGTAGGCGATTTTGCGCACGTCGTCGTTGGACATAAAACTGTCTTCAATCTGCTTAATCTGCGTGTTCAGACGGACGAAAGCGAAAGAATTGCTTCTCAAATGCAAACCGCTGGCTTTGTTGTCCACGACGGTCTTTAAAAGACTGGTTAACCCTACTGCCATAATTTACCTCTCTTTTTTTCTTCTGAGATAAGCCGGTATTAAAATATTATCGGCGACTTCGGTTTCTGCTTCTTCCTTAAAAATATTTTTCTTCGCGGTACCGGGCAGCGTGTCCTCCGGGCGGAAAGCCGGGCGGCGCGCGGCTATAATTTTTGAATTGTCTTTTGAAAATCCCGTCGCTATGACAGTGACTTTTATCGTATTGTCCAGACTCTTGTCATAAGTGTGGCCGAACATCACTATACTGTCCTTGCTGCCGTATTGTTTGACAAGATTCATTACCTCGCCCTGCTCAAGCAGCGTAAGCCCCTCGCCGGCCAGGAAGTGGACTATAAAACCCTTTGCGCCGGTAATGTCCGCGCTTTCAAGAAGCGGGCTGGATATTGCTTTTTTCACGGCGGTAAGATGGCGGCCGTGGCCGCTGCCTTCGCCTATTCCTATTAACGCGCGGCCGCTGTTGGACATCACCTTTTTTACGTCGTTAAAATCAATATTGACTTCGCCGGGCCGCGTGATAACTTCCGAAATTCCTTTTACGGCCTGCAAAAGAACGTCGTCCACGCGCTTGTACGCCTCTTTGGAAGACGTCTGCGCGTCAATGGTTTCAAACAGGCGGTCATTCGGAATTATAATCATGCTGTCAACGTTTTCCTGTAATTCCTTAATGCCTTCGTCCGCCTGCTTTTCCCTGATAAAACCTTCAAAACTGAACGGACGCGTGACTACTCCTACGACAAGAATGTCGTCCCCGTAAATTTCTTTCGCCAGTTTAGCCAGCGTCGGCGCCACGCCGGTGCCGGTGCCGCCGCCCATGCCGGCGGTTATAAACATCATGTCCGTGTCGGCGATAACGTGTTTCAATTTTTCCGTGCTTTCTATAGCCGCCTCTTTGCCGCGCTTAGGGTCCCCCCCTACGCCTAGGCCGCCGGTAATCCGCTCGCCGACTTGCACAAGATACGGCGCTTTGTTGCGGCGCAAATCCTGCGCGTCGGTATTGATAGCCACGAAGTCAACGTCTTCAATGCCAGCCTCAACCATGTGGTTGACGGCGTTCCCGCCGCCGCCGCCTACGCCGACTACTTTTATTTTTGCTTTCTTCGTTTCAAAAGTTTCAGCGGAAGAAAATATTTCGTCCATTATCATTAATTAAGACTCCGTCCTCAAATCTTTTCTTCCCTTTTTAAGGGAAGTGCCCGAAGGGCGAAGGGTTTTAATCGCGCTCAAAACCCCTCCCCGGCTTCGCCAGTACTCCCCTTATAAAGGGGAGAAAAAAGCTAGTTTCCGAAAATGTCCACGCCTTTGAAAATTTTGCCGAGTTTGGAAATCATTCCCGTTTTTTGTTCAAAGGACGCTTTGTTAAATTCTTCATAAAGCCCGCGCTGCGACGCGTACGCCACCAAAGCCAGCGCGGTGCTGTACTGCGGGTCAAAAAATCTTTCGTCGCCTATAATAGCCTCGCGCGAAACGGAGCCGGCGCGCACTTCGCGCAGACCGAGCACGTTTACGCAGACGTTTGTCATGCCGGGCATGGCGCTGCCTCCGCCGGACAGAATACCCACGACGGGAAAATCTTTATAACCTGAGCGGTCCACCACTTTTTTAACTTCCTCAAAAAGTTCCTCAACGCGCGGCTGTATGATGTCAAGAACAAAACTTTTTTTGACGTTATGCGTCGCGCGGCCGTCCAAAGTTGGCACCGGGATTTCGCCGTCGTCTTCGAGAAACACAGGGAACGCCACGCCGTATTTTTCTTTAATCTCTCTGGCGTTTTGGCGCGGCGTGTGAAGCAGACGGGCGATGTCGGACGTAATTAAATCGCACCCGAACGGGATATCGCGCGAAAAGCGCAAAACGCCGTCAATATAAATACCGACGCTCATAGATTCCCCGCCCAAGTCAATCAGCATGGAGCCTATTTCCTTTTCTTCCTGCGTAAGCACCATGTCCGCCAGCGGAACAAGACCGTAAAAAGTGCCGTCGACGCGGTAGCCGGGTTTTTGTATGGCTTTGGTTAAATTATTTAAATGCGCGGAAGAGCCCGTCGTAATATGCACGTCCACTTCCAGCAGGGAGCCCTCCATTCCTTCCGGGTTCAAAATGCCTTTTTCTTTGTCTATCGTAAAACTCTGCGGGATTACGTTTATGATTTCATTATCGTTTTTTATCGGTATGGCTTTTGCGTTTTCTATGGCCAGCTGCATATCGTTAATAGTAATCTCTTTGTCCGCGCGGGAAATATTGTAGGTGCCGTGGTTTGTAAAACTTTCAAGATGGCTGCCGCGCACGCCCATAAACAGCGCGCCTATATCTTTGCCGCATTCTTTTTCCACGGCGGTCAGCAGGGAGACGGCCGCCATCGACGTTTCCCTGATATCCAGGACCACGCCCGCTCGCAGCCCTTTGCACGGGACGGACGCCGCGGCCTCCACCCGTAAAGTATTAGTCTCAAAATCCTGCGCGGCGGCGACGCATGTCAATTTGCCGCTGCCTACGTCCAAACCTGCGATAATATTTGTCTTAGCCATATGGTTTTATATACACTTTTCCGTAAGAATAAAATGATAAATCAATTTCAAAAAGCGGTTTCACGCCGCGCGCCCGGCTATATTCTAGTATTTTAGGAACCAGCTTTGCCTTTTTTTCCAGATTGTCCGGCCCGCCGAAATTTATGACGGCCGTGTCCTTTATCACTACCCGTATTTCGGTGCCGTCCGCGTTGACGTCAACGGATGAAAAATTTATTTCCTGCTTCAAGGCGTTTAAGGCGCTAATTAATTGTACAATTTCTTTGCTCACCTTTTCAGGCGTATTTGTTGCTTCTCCGGAAAGCATCAGAACGGGGTAAGCGCCCGGCGGCACGTCGGAAGCGGCCGGATAGACAACGCCGCCGTCATCAATTAACATTTTACGCGCGTTTACGCTGACAAGCTCCGCCGCAGGCGTACGCGGCGCGGCGGATATTCTTAATTTGCCGGTGAACAAACCGCGTTTTACCGAAATATTTTTAAGATGAGGGAATTTTTTTTCTAAATCTTTTTGAAGTCCGTCCGCGGCGGACTGCGTGATTATCTGGCCGGGTTGAAAAGGCACGGCCGCGGTTAACGCCGCCAAATCATCCCCCGTAAGACCTTTGATTTCCGCCGTCTTAAAATGCCACGAATTAAAACCGTCCCGCCGCCACGAAGAAAATGCTTCCGCCGCTTTAGGCGCGGCTTTATACACAACAAACCCGACGGAAACCAGCATCCCCGCGAAAAGCGCCAGTATAAGCAGCGGGCGCAATAGGCCGGGCGTTTTGTTTGTAGGTTCGCGCCGGCGCTCCGGCCCTGCGGGTTTATTGTAATAAACTAATTTTTTCATTTATAAATTAAAGCGCGGAACTGCGGCGTCGTGTTGAAATTTTTAAACATCCAGCCTTTTTTCCCGTCTTCGTATAAGCCGTCGATGTCTTTGTAAGACCTTTTTAAAGCGAGGTCTAAATTATTGAGCGCGTTCTTTTTATCTTTTTTATACATCCAATAATAACCCGCCAGATTAATGTACGGCAGAGCCATGTCCGGCGACAGTTTTATCGCGGCCTCCAGATTACTTTTGGCGGCGTCCCAATTTTTTAATTTCAAATTCGCGTAACCTAAATTGTTGTAGGCGACGGCCCATTTGGGATTTAGCTCAATGCTTTTCTCAAAATCCTGCGCGGCTGAAATGTAATCCTCCATCTCGTCATAAACCAAACCGCGGCGGTTGTAAAAAGTAAAGTCCGGCGTAAGCTCTATAAGCTTTGTGTAATCAGCTATCGCCGACGGATAATCCTGTATTTCTTTAAAGCTCGCCGCGCGCACGCGGTAGGCCGGCGCGTAAGACGCGTCCCTGTTTATAGCTTTGCTGAAAAAAGAAATGGCGCCGTCATAACTGCCGCCGTCATAAAGTATGCGGCCCTTATAAAAATATCCGTCCGGGCTTTGCGGAGCCGACGCGATAAACCTGTCAAACTCTTTATCCGCTTTGTCGCTGTTGTAAATGCCAAGGTACGCGCGGCCGAGGTCAAGGTCAAAAGAGCTGTCTTTATTTTTTTTGGAAGAAGAATATTTTTCCAAATCTTTAACGGCCAAATCAAACTTTTCCAGCGCCAGATACGCCCTGCCGCGTTCAAGATAAAAATCAGGGAAATTCTTTTGCAGCCCGATGGCCGACGTCAAATCATCGACGGCGGAAGCATACCTGCGCTGCGAGGAATAAGCCAGCGCGCGGCTGTAATATTTAAAAGCGTCCTTAGGCGCATATTTTATCGCCTGGGTATAATCCGACAAAGCGTTTGCAAGTTTGCCCTGGTCCTTATAAACATCGCCGCGGTTTTGGTAAGCGGCGGCGTAGGAGGGATTTAGCAGAATTGCTTTATCAAAATATTTTAATTTGTCCGTTACGTCTGTAGCTTTGCGGCCTTGCGCGAAAGCGGCGCGCGCGGCGGCGGGCTGAGGCGCGGCGGCGTAGGCGGCAGCGCAAAATGACAACAATAAAATTAAAATAATTTGTTTTCTCATAAAATTATAAAAACCAATAACCCGCTTAAAATGATTAAACCTAATATCCAGCCCAAAACCAAAAGAGCCGTCGCCGTAAGTTTCAAATTCAAAACCGCCGCTGCGGCCAGCGACTGCGGACCGGCAAACATCATGCCTAAAGTGATTTCCGCGCCGGCCTGTTTGACTTCTTTAAACAAAATCTTGCGCGACGCGTAAACTATGAAAGCCAGCAAAAACGCGGACAGAGCGCGCGCGATTCCCTTCGGCCTGTAGGCGTTGTACTGCGCCGTCACTTCTTTAATGCCGGCGTTAAGTAAAAGCTGCGCGTGCTGTTTCGGCAACCCTTCCTGCATGGAATTAACTTTATGTTCCGAATATTTTTTAAGACGGAGAATAAAATCCGAAACCGCCCCTTCCATAACGCCGGCGACGGAGCGCAGCGTGCTCAGACACGCCAAAAATATACCGTAAAAAAACGACAGCGGCAAATATATGACGCCTAAAATTACCGCCGCCCACATTTGCGCCGCGCCGCGGTACGCGCCCGGCGCGAAAGCGAATTTATAAACGCACACTATGCCCACCGCGGCCAAAGCCATCGAGCCAAAAATATAAGGCAGCACGACGGTAACCAAATGCCGCGCAAAGAAACCGAGCGTTTTTAAAAAAACATTTTGATTATCAATACTCCGTCCTCCAATTTTTTTTCTCTACCTGAAAGGGAGAGGACACAGGTGAGGGTTTTGAAACACAAATATGCGCCGTTGCCGTACCATCTATTCAAGACATCGCCTTTCCGGGACCTATAAGGTGAAAATTCAAACTTAGTTTTATAACAACACGACGCAGTTTTGTGTAACTTCCCCCTCACCCTCTCCCCCGGAGGGGCGAGGGAAAAATGTTTAATGATGACAATTCCCGCCGCAGACATGCCCGTGCGGGCAATCCCCGCTCTGTTTTACGGTTTTGGGGATATCGTCCGAGACTTTTATGACTTTGCCTGTTTTCGCGTCAAATTTATATTTGCCGGTATTAGAGTTTTTCATAGAATAATTATAACTTTTTTAGAGGTAAAGATTATCATTTTGACGGAGGGATTTTAAATTGCTAAAATAGATATACAATTTGCCGAGATAGCTCAGCTGGTAGAGCAGCCGCTTCGTAAGCGGCAGGTCGTGGGTTCGATCCCCATTCTCGGCTTTTTTACCGTTATAACGCGGCCCCCGGCTCCGCCGGGGGCCGCGTTTTTATTTATTTGGCAAAATAATTTTCTTCCCTTTATAAGGGAAGTACCCGCGAAGCGGGGGATGGGTTTTAATCCTCAGTAATATAAAGCAGCTTGTCCCCCGGTTCAAAACCCCTCCCCGCCTTCGGCGGTACTCCCCTTTTAAGGGGAGAAAATAGCATTGCCATCGGAAATTTTATTTTTTAGCCGTTTTTACTTTTTTCGGCGACGGGACAACCTGGTAAGCTCCGTCGTAGATATAACCGTCTTTGATGCCGGTAAACGTCATATCGTCGGTTTCTAAAATAAGAGCCATGCGGTATTGCGGTTTATCCGGCGCGGGCGTGAAATCCTTACCGTCCACACCTTTAATATCTTTCCATTCGTAAATTTTTATAAGACTGTTCTTAGTGTCAAAAGACGGGTTGGTAAGCTCAGTATAAGCCGCCACGTCGCCGGGCAGCCTTCTGTTTATGTCCGCCGCTATGGCCGCGCCGCCCTGGTTTACCACGTCGTACGTTAATGCGCCTATGCCGCAGTTTTCAACCATCAAAAATGCCCATATCTTTTTAGGCGGTCTGTCATATGCCGTGTAAATTTTAGCGGAAATTGTTTTGTCCCCGGCGGTATAACTTGTGCCGGCGGTGACGGCGTAGCCTTCTGCAGCGGTGGTGAGGTCTTTCATTGATATAAGTTTACCGCCCTCGTCGTGTACTGCCGCGACAAGACAATCCCTGACGGCATATTTTTGGCCGCCGGTAAATTGAGGGTTCGTGGAGCCGTCCCATTCAAATTTCAAATATTTTGTCGGAGCGGGCGCGCCGTAGGACTGGAACGAACCTTCTGTTACCAATGTCGTTTCATAGATTTTATCTAAATTTTTATCAATATCTTCCTGCGTCGCCAGCGGCGTAATGGAGTCACACTCTCTTATGCCCTGCATGTAATTGCGTTTGCCGCCCTGCGCGAAAGTTTTTTTATAGGTGTACAGCGAATATTTGGCGTCAGCCGGCGGAGTATTTTCAATCTGCAGATTAATGCTGTAAGCGTCTTTAAGCGCCAGCCCGTCGTAGTGCGGAATTTTTACGAAAGATAAAAAATGCCTGCCGAGATAATTATCAAAAGTTTCCGTGACCGGGATTATATACGCTTTTGTAATTTGCAGAGGCGGCGCGGGTTGGGTTTTTTCGGACGAAGCGTTATGGCAGCCAGTCAATAACAGGGCAAGAGTAAGCGCGGCTTGTAATAATTTTTTATTCGGCATAATTTTATCCTCTAACTAATTATATAAAAATTATTCCCCTGCCCATTGCGGAAAGAAGACATCTAAATCAATTTTCTTCCCTTTTTAAGGGAAGTACCCGCAAAGCGGGGGAAGGGTTTTGAGCCACAGTAATATAAAGCAGCCGGGACCCCGATTAAAAACCCCTCCCCGCCTTCGGCGGTACTCCCCTTATAAGGGGAGAAAATTAAATAAACAACCCCCGGGAGTACATTCGGGGGTTGAATCTGTTTCCCACTTCAATTTATTTTTAATTTTTTATAACTTTCTGCGTTACCGTGCCGTTGCTGGTGTCCACTTGGATTATGTAAAGCTGCCCTTTGGTAAGCGGGGCCCCGGTTTCTATTTTATTGCCGTTTACATTGCCGGCGCCTACCACTTGTCCGCCGGTGTTAATAACACGATACTTGCTGTTATTGACACATATACCGTTTGGGCAGTCTATGTTAAACCCGCCGAGACCGTTTGGATATATTTTAACATCTTTATTCGCGTCGACAGATTGAATCCCGGTGTAGCTTTTCGGCACGGGCGGAACAGAAGGAACACCAGGGGCTATAGAACCATTTTTAACGCCGGTAAACGTCATGTCATCCATATCTACTATTATAGCCATCAGGTATCCCTGCGGATTTTTTACTAAGTCTGGAACAAAATCTTTTCCGTCCTCTGTTTTTATATCTTTCCAGTCAAATGTTTTTATATCCGGATTATTTGCGGCAACATTAGGGTTTGTCAGCGTGATATGAGCGACAACATCGCCGGGTAATCTGCTGTTTATATTAGCCGCTATTGCGTCCGCGCCCTGGTTAACCACGGTAATCGGTGTCGCGCCAAAACCGCAGTCTTCTGTCATTATAAGCGCCGTAAGCTTTTTAATAGGCCAACTGTCGGGATACGCCACATAAACTTTTGCGGAAAGCGTTTCTTTAGTAATGTTTCCGCTATTGTCTTTTTGTTGGTCTATATTATATGCTACAGCGGGGACACCGATAGTCTGATAATTTAGCGCGGCATTTAATACACCCTGCGTATCTATAAGTGCGCCGGTGTCCGCATTATAAGCCGCCACATATATACAATCCCTGACGGCATATTTTTGGCCGGTAAACTGAGGGTCCGTATTCCCGTCCCACGCCATAAATTTACTTGTGCTTGTATTTTCTGTTACAGCGGGGAACTCATAAATTTTATCAAGGTTAGCATCAATTTGCGCCTGGGTTGTAATAGCGGTATTCAAATTGCATTCATTTATCCCTTGCAAGTATCCTCTCTTGCCGTCCTGTGAAAATGTCTTTTTAAAAGTATAGAGAGAATATTTTACGTTTACAGGCGTATTAACCTGAACAGTCAGAAGAAGATTAAAAGGATTTTGAGCGGTACTAAAAAACAAACTATTTCCTTGGTAGTCATCTGAAGTCCCTTGATTTAATACCCCAGCATACGTAATCTGCATAGGGGCCGCAGAATCCGCTCTTAGAGGGGCCTTTCTCTCCGTGGATGTATAGGTGCGTTGGGCAAAAACATTACCATAAGTAATGCACAGTAATGCCGTGCACATTACTGTCAGCAGCAATTTCTTGTTAGACATAATTCTATCTCCTTTCTAATATACTTACTTCCTTAGTATACGAAACGAACTAAAATTAATCCAGAGGTCTTTTGGACCTATATGTTAGAACCCAAAGGGCCCAGACATAGTCTGGGCCCTTTTAATTACTGATATTGACAACATTGTAAATCTACCGTGGCACAGTTATTGGTTGTAAGAGACCAATTACCATTATTGCACGTATAAACATAGTAACTACATTTCGGGTATGATGTATATGGATATGCGCTAACACACGAAACATTTAAAGTCTGTCCACTTGCAGTAGTGCCTGACCCTCCACCGACCGATGAATTGGAACATGCTACTGCCGCCGCTTGACATGTACCGGATGTTGTATATGTATCGGTAGAATTCGGGCAGCAACCCGGTTGGGTTCCGCTGCCAGTAGCCCATTTCAAACCGCTAGGGCAACAATGCATACTATCTACCGCAACAGGATGGTCACTCGGACATACGCAGGAACCGTTGCTAAAGGTATTCATGCATGTAAAGTTGTTCCACCATTGACATGAATCAGAGGAAGAGTTGGTAGAGCAATGGATGCAACTCGTTCCGCTTACCCAAAGCGTGGCGCTGCTGGATGCACAGCAGTTGGACTGCCAGTTTGTATTACCGCCGGTAGCGGCAACAGTCCCGCCTGAGGGACAACATGTCCCGTTAGAGGAATACTTTCCTGAGGCACACGGCGCTGTGCATGTTGTAGAACATGAACTGGACAGGCTGCTGGTATAACCTGAAGCCTGACAACAATAGTAGTAGCTGCCGTTACTTGACGGATAAGGACATGTGCTGTTGGGACACTGCTGGCAAGCACTATTCCAATAATAGCTGTAGCCGGACGCACAACAGTGTACACCGTCAGGCGAATTCTGTCCGGTTGTACAGCATATTCCGTTATACAATGACTGGCCTGACGGACATTTATAGCAAGTACTGCCAGATATATAACTCGTACCAGATGGGCAGCAATAACCGGATAAACTGACACCGGGGCTATTACAAGAGCATCCGGAAGGAATCGAAACTCCGGTTGCGGTCCCGCTGGTATTAAAAGAACCCGGGTTGACGTTAGAGCACGATATACACCCGCTGTAGTCCCAACCGCCCCACTGGCAAGAAGAGGTACAAGTCTGTTTCTGCGTGCCTCCCGTATAAGGGCTACCGCAAGTCTGTGAATTCGTTTGGCCAGAGTAGCACGGCCCTGAGCCGTTACAAGAACCATATGCACCCCACGTGCAGCTGCTGGTACAGGTCGCTGTCTGCGTGCCGCAGTTTCCGCATGAAGACGACGTTGTTGAACCCGGAGAGCATGAGCCCTGCCCGTTACAAGAACCCCACGCGGTACCGGTGCTGTTACATGTCATAGTACCACAGTTTCCGCATGACGACGTGCTGTTAGGCGTACACACCTGGGCAGTACATCCTGAAGTGCTCCACTGGCAACTGCTGGTACAGTTCTGGTTTCCATTATATCCAGAGGGGCAAGCTTGCGTTGCGCCTGGAGAACATGAGCCCTGGCCGTTACAAGAACCATATGAACCCCACTGGCAGCTGCTGCTGCAGGTGGCTGTCTGAGTACCGCAGTACCCGCATGAAGACGAAGTCGTCGAACCCGGAGAGCATGAGCCCTGCCCAGTGCAAGAACCATATGAACCCCACTGGCAGCTGCTGGTACAAGTCGCTGTCTGAGTACCGCAGTACCCGCATGAAGATGAAGTCGTTGAACCCGGAGAGCATGTTCCCTGGCCTGTACAAGAGCCCCAAGCGGTACCACTGCTGTTGCATGTCTCCGTACCGCAGTTTCCGCATGATGTTGTGCTGTTAGGCGTACATATAATAGCCTGGCACGCGGAACCGTTCCAATACATATTGGTTGAAGAGCAGCATTGCGCGGCGTTATTGCTGGCCGGATATGGAGCCGACGACGGGCACGCGCATTTACTCCCGTTCCAGACCAAAGGCGCAAAGCAGGTAACGCAGCCGGTGGCGCTGCTCCAATTATCGGTTGATAACGGGCAACAAGTAGTGCTCGCTCCGCTGCCGCTTACTAAGTAATTATTCGCGTCGATACAACACTCTGTGCTGTTTAAAGCTTTATAAGGTCTTGCGCTGGAGGCGCAGAAGTTGCAGGTGTTATTCCACCAGTTCGGCGTGCTTGAAGGACATACGCAGGTGTTCCCGTCCCATGTCTGAGGCGGCGTGCACGAAGCCGAACATGTGCCGCTCGCCGTGTCCCACGTCGGCGTCGTTGACGGGCAGCAGTGGCCGTTCGAATAACTCAACCCTGAAGGGCAGCAGTTCGCGTTGCCGTTTACTAAAACGTTTGTACCTGAGCACACGCACTGTTTAGAAGTGTTATTCCATACACTCGGCGTTCCCGCGACATTCCCTGACGGATCAATGCCGCTGCACGCCACGCACCCGGAGCCGTTCCAGTATGGCGTTGTAGAAGCGCAGCATTGTGTTGTATCGTTTAATGACTGTGACTGCCCCGTAGGACACTGCTGGCATGTCTTTGTCGTTGTGTTCCAGTTAGGTGTATCCGTAGGACAGCAGTTCTGGCCGCTGGCGTCCCCTATCGCGTCTTGTTGGCCGCTCGGACACTGGCACTTCCCTGCCGTGTTGTCCCACGGTTTTGTCGTCGGACACGTTACGCAACCGTTTGTCGCAGTGCTCCAGTTATCTCCGTTATTCGGACAGCACTGGTCGCTATTATTCGCAGCTTCAAATTCTCCCGTAGGACATTCGCATTTTAATGTCGTCGGGTTAAATTGTGTTTTCGGCGCTGTGCACCCTGACGAACACGCATTCAACGCTGTGTCCCAGTTCGGCGCCGTCGGCGGACAGCAATGGCCGTTTGATAAATTAGGGTTAGACGAAGCGCAGCAGCCGCCTGTAACTGTTACCTCGCCTGTAGCGCATTTGCATGTCAAAGTGCCGGCATCCCACACGCTCGTATTTAATAATGAAGTCAGCCCAACAACACCGTTAGCGGTGCACGTCACGCATTTTGTTCCGTCCCAGTACATATTCTGCGCCGAGCAGCATTGCGTAGAATTATTCTGCGCCGGGAACTGGCCCGATTGACATACGTTGCAGCCAGCTGTTATCCCCAAAAGCGGGTTGGCGCTCGCGTACCAGTACATATTCGGATTCGCGCAGCATTTCGTACCGTCGTTATTCGACGGGAACGGCGTTGCCGTCGTACACACTGAGCATATGCCGTTTAGGTCATTCGGTTTATCCGCAGGACACACGCACGTTACTCCGTCTGTACCTTTTATATGGTCCGATGGACATCCGCAGGT
>Ga0123354_10000039_pt1 | contig 96874 bp, 77 predicted proteins | sample TergutLab28metaG_2_FD_97872 | JGI IMG/M metagenome (GOLD analysis project Ga0123354, IMG submission 97872) | Labiotermes labralis P4 segment gut microbial communities from Petit-Saut dam, French Guiana - Lab288 P4 | ecosystem: Host-associated > Arthropoda: Insects > Digestive system > Gut ... | reverse complement strand
TTTTTACCCGCGCTACAGTAAGGAATACCACAAGGGCTTGGGCGACATGTATGTTGCTGATGAGCGATTCAAGGCAAACTACGAGAAGCTTGGCGCCGGCTGCACGGAATTCTTGCGTGACGCCATCACTATCTATTGCAGCTGAGAGCTGACAAAAGGGGGTCAGGCACCGTTTTGTCATTGTCAGAGTTGCTTGTGGTTGAAGAGCAGGACTGAGGCGACGATCAGGGCGGCGGTCAGCGCCAGGCAGATTGCCAGCGCGGGGATGAAATCGCTGGGAGCTTTCGCTTTGGTGAGAAGCTCCAGCGTGCCGGCGGACAGGGTAACGGGGTTGTATTTGGCTGACTGGGGGATCAAGCCGGCCAGGTTCATCACGACGATGACACCGCCGGTAGTCAGCAGGCTGCCGTAGAGCGACTTAAAGCAAACGCCGCCAAGGATCAGAAGCGCGATCAGCAGGAGGCCGAAGACCCAGGGGGCCACAAAAGCCAGGGCGGCGTGAGGCAGCGCCTTGCCAGGCCAGTAATAGGCCGTGTAGCAGTAGGTCACTCCCAGGCAGACCAGGTAGCTCACGGCCCAGATGGCTGCCGCAACGGTGAACTTGGCCAGGATGACCGTCGAGCGTCGCATCCCCTTGGTCAGGACATTGATGAGCGTGCCGCGATTGAGTTCAGTTGCGATAATGCCGCAGAAGACGATGACCACGACGAGCATCCCCATCTGGCCGACGTTCTTGAAAAACTGGGTCCACGCGTCCAGTGCCGTGGGCGTGGGCATGTGGATGATGACACCACCACCCATGTCAGCGCCGTCGAGCAGTTTGGGGAGCAGTTTCGCGGTTGCCGGGCTCAGGATGCCAAACAACACGAAGACCGCAAGCATGATAACCAGGCGATAGGTCCGCCAGCTCTCCACAAGCTCCTTTTTGCAGAAGGCGAGGTAGGCTTTCATGCGACCGCCTCCAGGAACAAGTCCTCGATGTTGGGCTCCAGGAGTTCGAAGCGCACGGGCAGGATGTCCTCGGCGCTGAGTAGTTGCAGGGAAGCTCGCTGGGCTGCGGCCAGATCCCTCACGTGCAAGGTGAGCTCGGTGTTGGCTCGCTCACTTTTCCGCAGTATCCTTTCAGGTACGCCCGCGCAAAAGCGCTCAAGGTCAGCCTCGCTCGCGAACTCGATCTGCAGGCCATCGGCCTGGTGACGTGTCTTCAGCTCGGCAAGCGTACCCTCCAGCGCGATCGTGCCGCCTGCCAGCACCGCGATCCGGTCGCAGATGCGCTCGACGTCGGAGAGGACGTGGGTGGAGAACACGACCGTGGTCTTGCCGGAGATCTGGCGCAAAAGCCCCAGGGTCTCCTTGCGACCGAGCGGATCGAGCGCTGAGGTCGGCTCGTCACAGATTAGCAGGCGCGGCTCGTTGATGAGTGCCTGGGCGACGCCGAGGCGCTGCTTCATGCCGCGTGAGAACCCGCCAATTTTCTTTTTGACGCCATGCAGGCCCACCAGCTCGATCAACTCTGAGCTGCGGTGCTTGATGGTCGCCTCATCCAGCCCGGCGATCTGCCCGCACAGGCGCAGGTATTCCTTCGGGCGCAGGTAGTTGTAAAACTCCGGGACGTCAGGTAGGTAGCCCACATGCCGATTGGTGGCTGTCATACCAAAACGCATGTGCTCGCCGCAGATCGAGACCTCTCCGCCGTCTGCGCGTAGCAGCCCGAGGGCGATCTTCATCGTGGTGGTTTTGCCCGCACCGTTGGCCCCGATGAAGCCGAAGACTGAGCTCTCCGATACGCTCAGCGAGACATCGCGCAACACCGAAGTGTTACCGAAGCTCTTCGCCAGGTGCTGGATGCTGAGGACATCCATCAGAGAGCATCCCCGCTCCCATTGGTGCCCGCGCACTGATCCCCGCTCTCGTCCTCGTCGTCCTTCTCCTCATCGCTGCGTCCCAGTATGAAGTAGAGCACCGGGCCGATGATGTTGAAGAGGATCGAAACGATCACCCAGATCCAACGATTTCCTATCTTGTAGGTCTTGTGAGTGAAGATGTGGATCAATGCGGCGATCATCAGGCCAAGCTCAATGAGGGCGAGCGGCACGATAAACGGCAGATAGGGCTTGAGGGTTGCCCAGGACCCAACAGAAAAGCCTAAAGTTCGCATGACAGGTTTCCTCTTAACAGGTCGAATCGATCCGCGTTCATGACCTTGTTCCATGCCGCGACAAAATCGCTCAGGAATTTGCCTTTCGCGTCATCGCTTGCGTACACTTCCGCAAGGGCCCTCAGCTGGGAGTTCGAGCCGAAGATCAGATCTACTCTGGTTGCCGTCCATTTCTGAGCGCCGGTTTTTCTGTCACAGCCGTTAAACAGGTTCGGGTCGTCAGTGGGTTTCCACTCAGTATCCATGTCCAGGAGGTTGACAAAGAAATCATTGGTCAGCGTCTCCGGGCAGTCAGTAAATACGCCCTGAGCAAAATGGCCATAATTGTTGCCCAGGACCCTCAGGCCTCCAAGCAGCACGGTCATTTCCGGAGCCGTCAGGCCCAGCAGCTGCGCCTTATCGACCAGCAGCTCTTCAGGCAAGGTGGAAAACGTTCGGCTCAAATAATTCCTGAAGCCATCGGCGAGCGGCCTCAGCACATTCATCGACTGAGCGTCTGTCTGTTCCTGAGAAGCGTCCATTCTTCCCGGCGCAAACGGGACAGCAACGGAAGCGCCAGCCTTTTTTGCCGCCATCTCAATACCGACGGCGCCACCCAGAACGATCAGATCCGCCAGCGACACGGATTTTCCGCTCCCCGCAAACTCGCGCTGGATTTGCTCATAGCTTTGAAGGATCGGCTTTAACTGTTCTGGCTGATTCACTTCCCAGGATACTTGTGGCTCCAGCCGGATGCGAGCGCCGTTCGCGCCGCCCCTGCGATCTGAGCTTCTGAAGGTAGAGGCGCTCGCCCATGCGGTACTCACTAATTGGGATACGCTCAAGCCAGAGGCGGCTATGCTGCTCTTGAGCTTCTCGATATCCTGGCCGTCAATGACGGGCCCTTCACTTGTTGGAATAGGATCTTGCCAGAGGAACTCCTCCTTGGGCACGTCCGCCCCGAAATACAGGGTGGCAGGTCCCATATCGCGGTGAGTAAGTTTGAACCATGCCTTTGCGAAGGCGTCGGCAAATTTGTCGGGGTTTGCAAGATAATCCTTTGAGATCTTTTCATAGGCCGGGTCAAATTTCAGGGACAAATCGGCAGTTGTCATCATGGGGCGAAGCTTCTTGCCCGGGTCATGAGCGTCTACGACCATATCCTCGTCGTCAACATCTGTTGCCAGCCAGATATAGGCCCCCGCCGGACTTTTTGTCAGCTCCCACTCGTATTTAAGCAGTACTTTTAAGTAACCCATGTCCCATGTGGTAGGTTTCGGCTTCCAGGCCCCCTCGATCCCGCTCCCGATCGTGTCGTCGGCGTTTCCAGAGCCAAAGGCGTTCTTCCAGCCCAGCCCCTGTTGTTCAATGGGAGCGGCCTCTGGTTCAGGCCCGACATAGCTTGGCGCCGCGGCGCCATGCGCCTTTCCAAAGGTGTGGCCGCCTGCGATCAGCGCAACGGTCTCCTCGTCATTCATGGCCATGCGGCCAAAGGTCATCCGGACGTCTTTTGCTGATTCAGCGGGGATCGGCTGGCCATCTGGGCCTTCCGGATTCACGTAGATCAAACCCATTTGCACCGCGGCAAGAGGGCTGTCAAGATTTCTGTCCGCAGAATACCGCTCCTCATCGCCCAGCCATTCCTTCTCGGAGCCCCAATAGGTGTCTTTCTGCGGCTCCCATACATCCTCACGGCCGCCGGCAAATCCGATCAGCTTTAAGCCCATGGACTCAATGGCGCAATTGCCCGCTAAGACCATCAGGTCTGCCCAGGAGAGTTTCCGGCCATACTTTTGCTTGATCGGCCAGAGCAATCGCCGGGCTTTATCCAGGTTCACGTTATCCGGCCAGCTGTTAAGCGGCGCGAACCGCTGCGCGCCATCCCGTGCGCCGCCGCGGCCATCCATTGTGCGGTAGGTACCGGCACTATGCCACGCCATCCGAATAAAGAACGGCCCGTAGTGACCATAGTCTGCTGGCCACCAGTCTTGTGAGTGTTGCATCAGAGCGAAGAGGTCGGCCTTTACCGCTTCGAGATCAAGGGTCGCAAATTCCTCAGGGTAGTTGAAATCGCTTGCCATTGGATCGCTCAAACTGGAGTTCTGGCACAGGACGCTCAGGTCGAGCTGATCTGGCCACCAATCTTTGTTGCTGGTTCCTCTCGTAAAATCTGGTCTGTTGGTGTTGGTTGTGTTGTCTATTCCTGAACCGCTGGAATTCTCGCCCATGTTATAACCTCCTCATTCGTATTCATGCTAAAGAGCCGGAAGAAGCGATAAAAGTGTGCATGCAGGTTCCCTCTCATAAGGACCACAGTGCAATTATAGCGCAGATTTTGTTATAGCCAGCGTAGAACAATTTGTGCCAAAGCAAAAAGTGCTAATCAGAGAAACCGCACCTTGTCCACCAGCTGCAGGAAGAAATCTTCAGACCAGGCGTCAAGCTCTAAGCTATCACGCAGGAAGGGACGGACCTCCTCTTTTGTCGCCTCGATATCCGTTGTTGCAATTTTCTCCCGCAAGGCTTGCAAGAAGCTTTCGGGGGTGAAAGGACCAGTAAACGACTCCGGAGACTGCTCTTGGGCACGGATGTTAAAGTGCTCAAGGTTCAGCGCAACATTGCGACGTACGTACCAGATGAAGTCGTACCAGTCTCTTCCTTTAACGCGGTTCTTCCACGTACGATAGAAAAGGGCGCTCATCTTTCCCGCATAGAGGTCAGGGAGCGTGTAGCAGTCAACCATGAACGTATAGGGTTCCAACAGCGGTAGGGGCTCGATGGAAAAGCCGCCGGGCGGGTTGGTGTCAACCTCGATCTTAATCGTCACCTTTTCTGCCAGGTTCGCTTCCAGGCTATAAAGAGCAGTATCGCTTTTCAAAAAGGCAGATTCGACTGCTGTCTGTTGGGTCTTTATCTTCTTGCTGATCTCTGCAACGCAGCCAAATGAGTCGAGTTCAGCAAGGATCGCATCAAAGTACTCAGTAAGGTCGAATGCCGGGTCGGGCGCGAGCAGGGAGAACTCCAAATCCTCCGAGAAACGCTGCAGGCCATGAAAAAGCCTCAGGCACGTGCCTCCGTAAAACGCCGCCTTACTAAAGAAGTCGCCGCGGTACAGACCCGCCAGAACGATTTGCTGGAGAACCTCATGGATTACGCGCTTGTCGGCGCTTTGTCCTTGCTTGGTTTGATCATCGATCATCTGCTGGACGATCGGGCTCAGCTCAGCCATGCTATGGCCTCCTTAAGATAGAGTAGAGTCTGTTGCTTGGGTCCTGCTGCCGCCGCGCTGATGATGCTCAGATCCAGGGTGGCCAGGCGGTCGGTATCAAGGCGCATGAACTCCAGGTATTCCAACATCGCTTTCCGGGAGCGGACCTGCAACCCCCTAGTCTTTACAAAGTGGTCGCAGAGCGCTTTCTCTGGTGAGGCGATCAAGTAGCTGTATCCGGCGGTTGTATGGGCTGTTTGCAGCCCAATGCTGAAGTAGCCGCTTGGCACACGGTGATAGTGAAAGGATCCGAGCGGCGTTGAAAACTGCCTGGATCTTTTTGTTGTAATAGATTCCACCGAATAGATCGCCTCGGGGATCATTCCGTATTCTTGGAGTGCGCTTTCCAGGGATACGTAAGAAGGTCCGTAGAGATGATTCGCGATGAGGCTGGGCTCGGGCTGAATGCCGCTGATGAGCTCGGATACCTGGTACGAGCCCCTTTTGATGCGGATGAGCGACCCCTGGTTACAAAGTTGCGCGACTTTGCTTACCGGTGATGAATAGTCGCTATAGAGCGCACGCAGGGATGAGAACTCCACTGGTACGCCGCCGAGCTTACGTAAGCGTTCTATGTCTTCAGTAACGAGAGCCGTGTGTTAGTTTCTGCATAGTAAATCAAGTAATCATTTATTAACTATACAGATACTAACATAATGGGATGATTAATGACAAATTGGCAGGTACCGTGTGTTTGGATCAATGACAAAGTACCTGACCCTTTGTCAGATGCGTGATAAAAGGCCCCAGGGGTGGTTTTGTCACCAGGTAGAGCGCGACACGGCGCCGTAACTGAACAAGATATGTTAGACTAACTCTCGCACTGTGTTGGGGTATCGTCTAATGGCAGGACACTGGTTTTTGGTGCCAGGCGTCCAGGTTCGAATCCTGGTACCCCAGCCAAGTTGTTGTCTCGATGAAGAGACCTTCGGCGCCCTCATCCCCATGCTAGAATAAAAGCACAGAGTGACTATCGAAGGGAGATCCGTGTCTAATCTTGCGCTTATCATGGCGGCCGGGCAGGGAACCCGCATGAAATCGAACACACCAAAAGTGCTGCATCAGATCCTTGATGCTCCTTTGGTGCAGTATGTTATCTCTGCAGCTCAGGCGGCTGGTTGCGAGCGTACGCTCGTGATCACGGGCCACCAGCGTGAGGAGGTCGAGGCGGTCCTTCCTGATACGGTCGAGAAGATCTACCAGGCTGAGCGCATTGGCACCGCCAACACCGTGCTCACGGCAGAGCAGGCGTTGGAAGGCGCGCAGGGCAAGCTCGTGGTGCTCTCGGGCGATGTGCCGCTGTTGCGCCCGGAAACACTCCAGGCTCTCATGGAAGCTTGCACCGGCTCTGCGATGGCCGTGCTGACCGCGCATGTCGATGACCCCATGGGTTATGGGCGTGTTTTGCGCAACGAGTACGGTACCATCAGCGGCATCGTCGAGGAGAAGGACGCGACCGAAGAGCAGCGCCTGATCACCGAGATCAATACGGGCATCTATTGCTTTGAGCTGGAGGGGCTCTTTGATCGCCTGCGCAAGATCGGCAACGATAACGCGCAACATGAGTATTACCTGACCGACATCGTACAGGTCTGCCTGGATGAGGAGGCGTCGGTCGGCAGTATCACTGTCAGCGATGCGAGCGAGACGCTGGGGGTAAACTCGCGTGTGCAGCTGGCCGCTGCCACCCGGGTCATGCAACGGCGTATCAACGAGGCCTGGATGATGTCCGGGGTAACGATGGTCGCTCCCGAGCTGTGTTGGGTGGCGCCGGACGTGACCCTTGAGCCGGACACCACGTTGCTGCCCATGACGTTTCTCTCCGGTGCGACCAAGATCGCCTCTGGCTGTGTCATCGGGCCGGACACGCGGATCATCAACTCGAGTATCGGTGCTGGTAGCCTGGTCGATTCCTCGATCGTGCTCTACTCAGAAGTGGGGCAGCGCGCTGATATCGGACCGCGCGCGTATCTGCGCCCAGGTTGCGTGCTTGAAAATGACGTGAAGATCGGCACGAGCGTTGAGTTAAAAGGTACTCACGTGGGCTCGGGCACGAAGATCCCGCATCTGAGCTATATTGGCGACGCGAAGGTCGGCGCTGACGTCAATATCGGCGCCGGATCGATTACCTGTAACTACGACGGCCAGAAGAAGAGCCGCACCGTCATCGGTGATAGTGCGTTCATTGGCTCCAGCACGATGATCGTTGCACCGGTCACGATCGGCGCCCACGCGACGACCGGCGCGGCCAGTGCTATCACGAAAGATGTTCCTGACGGCGCGCTCGCCGTAGAACGAGGAGACCAGACCATCATCGAAGGGTGGGCGCAGCGGCGTCATCCTGGCGACAATGCCGACGCCCCCGGAAAGGAAGCACACTGATGTCACGACGCATGCTGCTTTTTGCAGGAACCTCCAATCCCGAACTGGCGGAGCAGATCTCACAGTACCTGGACGTCCCCCTGGGCGACATCAAGATCCAGCGTTTCGCTAATGGGGAGATCTATGTGCGCTTTCTTGAGAGTGTCCGTGGCGCAGATATCTTCCTGATCCAGAGTACTTGTGCGCCGGTCAACGAAACGCTTATGGAGCTGCTCATCATGATCGACGCGGCCAAGCGTGCTTCTGCCGCACATATCTGTGTGGTCATTCCGCATTATGGCTATGCGCGCCAGGATAAGAAGAGCGCTGCGCGCGAGCCTATCACGGCGCGTCTGGTGGCCGATATGCTTGAAGTAGCAGGCGTCGACCGCATCATTACAATGGACCTTCACCAGGGTCAGATCCAGGGCTTCTTCAGCATCCCCGTCAATCATCTGACGGCGTTGGGCACGCTGGCGGAGTACTTCGGCTCGCTGGGATTGAGCGACATGTGCGTGGTCAGCCCAGATGTAGGCCGTGCAAAGGTTTGCAAGAAGCTTGCCGATATGCTCGATGCGCCGCTCGCGATCATGCACAAGGGACGCCCCGAGCATAATGTGGCTGAGATAACGAGCGTGGTGGGAAATGTCAAGGGCAAGAACTGCATCGTGACCGATGACATGATCGACACGGCCGGCTCGATTACCGAGGGCGCCAAAGCGCTGCTTGCGCAGGGCGCGAAAGCGGTCTGGGTCGGCGCGACACATGGCATCTTCTCACCGCCAGCCTTCGAGCGCATCGAGGCGACCCCGATCGAGGAGCTTGTTGTGACGAACACGATCCCGGTGCCAGCAGAATACCAAACAGGCAAGATCAAGGTGCTTTCGGTTGCGCCGATGTTCGGCATGGCAATCAAGAATGTGTATAACGATGCGTCAGTATCAGATTTGTTCGACCCCGATTTCCAGTTTTAGCATCGTCTCACTCCGTCTGGCGGTGTTGGGCTGCGGGCGATAATTCGGTCACGGGCGAAAGCCCGCTCGCTCATTATCACCTTGCCCGCCTTGCCAGACGAAGCGATCTGAAGCTAAAACAGGCTGATGGCGAAAGGTACTATGTCCTTATTTGGGAAAAAGAAAGAGCAGCAGCCGGTTGAGTGGCTGATCGTGGGGTTGGGTAATCCTGGCGCTGAGTATGAGCAGACGCGGCATAACCAGGGCTTTCGGGTTGCTGATATTCTGGCGCAGCGACTGGGCGCGAACTACTGGAAGACTGAGCATAAGGCATTGACCACACGGGTCAAGCCGCAGGCGGCAACAGGCGACGCTGCTCTCATGTTGGCAAAACCACAGACGTTTATGAACAACAGCGGGCGCGCGGTAGGCGTTCTGGTGCAGGCTACGGGAGTCGATCCGACTCAGCGCCTTATTGTCATCCACGACGAGCTTGACATACCAGAAGGCGAGATCCGTATCAAGCGCGGCGGCGGGCATGCGGGGCACAATGGCCTGCGCTCGATCATCGAGGTGCTGGGCACAAAGGACTTTATCCGCGTGAGGGTGGGCATCGGACGTCCACCAGGACGGATGGACAGCGCCGACTATGTGCTGGCAGCGCTATGCCCCGCTCAACAGGAAGAGGCGCAGGTGACAGCAGCGCACGCGGCCGACGCGACGCTGGTGGTCGTGAGCGATGGGCTGTTGGCTGCGCAGAATCTTTATCATCAAGCTCACGAAGACTCAATGGTTGAGTGACTTGGGCCTAAAGGAGGCGAGCCGGATGAACCTACGCAAGCTCTTATCATGGTGGACCTTTGTGATCCCCGCTATCGCGGTGGTGGCGCTTGCTCTCAGCTGGGGTCGTCATGTTTCTTCGCTTTGGCTCATTCTGCTGGCGCTCATATTGATCGGCGCGGTCTTGGCGGCCGTACATCACGCCGAGACGATCGCGCATCACGTGGGCGAACCCTTTGGGTCGCTGCTCCTGGCGGTCGCGGTCACGGTCATCGAGGTCAGCCTGATCCTGATGTTGATGATGGGTGGCAAGGGAAACACGCAGACTCTGGCGCGCGACTCGATCTTCGCGGTAGTCATGATGACGATGAACGGCATCGTGGGCCTGTGTCTGTTGGCGGCAGCATTTCGCAATCACCTGGCACATTTTAATGCGGAGGGCGCAGGATCTGCGCTCAGCGCGGTGATCCTGCTAGCAGGGCTGACTCTGATAGTGCCGCACTTCACCCAGAGCGAACCCGGCATGGCGTTCACGCCCACGCAGCTGATATTTATCGGGGTCATGTCGCTGATCATTTACGGGCTTTTTGTTTTTACGCAAACGATCCGCCATCGTGACGTATTCCTTCCGCCTGATATCCCCGGCATACACCCGGATTGCTCATGTCAGCAGCCGGAGATGTCCTCTTCGTATGCCGAATCTGGCTCCGCTCAGGGCGTAGGGCGCGACGCCCTCGGCGCGCCTCTTGCTCCAACGTCTGTTGATCTTGCAAGCGCCGTCGATGACAATGAAGATGACGACGAAGAGGATCCCTCATCCGGGAAAGTGTCCCTGCGCGTGCTCCTCGCCAGCGCAGGTCTTTTACTGGTAGCTCTTGTTGATGTGGTAGGCCTGGCAAAAGTGGAAAGCCCTGGCATTGAATCAGTGGTCGTGCGCTTTGGTCTTCCTCCGGCGTTGGTCGGCGTCCTTATTGCGCTGATCATTCTTTTACCAGAGACGATCTCTGCGCTTAAGGCGGCCAATCGCGGCCACATGCAGACCTCGCTGAATCTTGCGTATGGCTCAGCCATGGCCTCGATCGGGTTGACCATTCCGGTGCTGGCGGTCGCTTCGCTCTGGATGCCTGGCAGTTTGCATCTGGGCCTGGAGGACGTTCATATCGTGCTTTTCGCGATATCAGCTGTGGTCTCGATACTTACGATCGTACGCGGGCGCGCCAACGTTCTGCAAGGCGGTCTGCACCTGACGTTGTTTGTGGCGTTCCTGCTCTTGACGATCCTGCCATAAGGGCTGGCTTGTGCGAGAATAACGTTTATGGCACGTAAGTCCACACACCATCGGATTCTTCAGCGCAGCCTTATCCTGGCGGCGATCTTTGTTGTTGCATTGATTCTGGCGATCAGCTCTCTGACCTTGGCCCGATCTCTGCCGCAAGGCAATCTTACCGCTCAGGTCACCGACGCTTCGCAGCTTCTGATGAAGGCTCAGCCTTACGACAGCCCGCTCTCGCGCGGCTTGGGCCTGCCGTTCACCAACTATCCCTGGTCGCGGGATAACGGGACCGATTCGACGATGCTCTCGGTCATGCTGCCGCAACGGGGAGCGACGGCACTGCATTGTGCACTGGACAATCAGTGGGCGCAGCTTGTCGAGCCCTACGAGCCGCAATCATTCCCTCAGCAGGCGATCCCCTCGCTGGCTGCGCGTCTGGCGGGCTCTCCCCAGGTCCAGTCGGAGAGCTATGCCCGCTACTGGCATGGCTACCAGGTGATCACGCAGCCGCTCCTGCGCATGATGAGCTATGCGCAGACTCGCATCCTCAACACGGTGCTTCTCACGCTCTGCCTTATTGTGACGCTGGCGGTCATCGCGCGCTTTGTCTCGCGCAAGGTGGCGGTGGCGTTTTTAGTGGTCCTGATGCTTGCGGGCGCCTACATCGTGCCGCTTAGTTGGCAGTTTGTTGCGGTTTCCTATATAGCGCTGGCTGGCATGGTTGCGGCGGTCTTGCTGCGACGCAAGCGAGAGCGGCTGCGATTCGACCTTGAGCTGTTCTTCATCCTTGGGATCGCCACGGTGTTCTTCGACTTCCTCACGATCCCGCTCATCACGTTGGGGCTCCCGCTCCTGATGGTTCTCGTGATGATGTGGCAGGAGAGCGTGCAGAGCGCAGAGAGTGCGCAGCGACTGGACTTCGGACGCGACTCCCGCAAAGAGATACTGCGGGCAAGCTGCGCCTGGGTGAGCGGCTACGGCCTATTCTGGGTCGCGAAGTGGGTCGTATCGTCTCTGCTGCTGAAACAAAACGTGGTCAAGGACGCTATTCAGCAGATATTCCTCCGCGGTGGAGCGCAGAGTGGCTCGGCAAGCAGCTCCGTGAGCGCGCACGGGGGCTTGCTCTCTGCGGTGGGCCTGCGATTTGAAGCTCCGTTCAAGAACCTCGCAGCGCTGATCCCAGGCCCTGCAACTACAACGGGGCTTGTAGTGCGCGCAGCGATTGCGGTCGCGTTGATCGTGCTTGCTTTTGCCTGCTGGGTTGCGCTCAGGGCCAGGCGGAGGAGCAAGGGAGCTATGCTTCAGCCTGCCCGTCGGGCTTCAAGTTTTCTGATCGTCGCGGCGTTTCCGCTGGTGTGGTATTTCGTCCTGGCCAACCACAGCATTCAGAATTACTACTTCACGTATCGCCTGTTGATGGTCAGCCTGTTTGCTGTCGCGCTGTTCTTTATCGCCACCCTGACGCCCCAGGAGTAAAACGCAAGAAATATTCCCTTGTGCCAGGTGACAAAAGGGGGTCAGGCACCCTTTTGTCACCTTTCAACTTTGTTTATGGTTTCAGTGTGAGCGTGTCGCCCGATACTGCGCCCATCTGGGTGATGTGGTGGCGGCCGTTGAGCCAGTCGTCGACCTGGTTGTTGTAGAACTTGCTGCGCGGATGTCCGGACTCGCCCGGGGCACAGAGTTGCTGGGTCGAGGACAGGTCGCTGAGGTCTGCAATAAAGCGCCAGGTTGAGGCCAGATCGGTGCTACCCGTGTCGTCCCAGCCAGCCGCCCGTATAGTGGTGCGGCTGCCGTTGTCGGGGTCAGGGCTGCGCGGATTGAACAGGGGCTTCAGGATCGCTTTCGAGGAGAGCGGATTGGTGAAAGCGACCTGATGCCAGGCGCCCCAGGTCCACTTCGACAGGTCGTCGCCCTGCTCCTTTTTGATCGTAGTCAGTGTCTCTTTCAGAGAGCGATCAAGCAGCGACTGAAGCCCGCCTGAGTTCTCGATCCAGGCCCCCGGTTTGCCTGCCACCGCAGTGCGCAGCAGCTGGTCGGTCACGAAGTCCTCGTCCTCAAAAAGCGCCAGCACGTCGGGGCTGAGCTTGTCATTGAAGAGGTCTTTTTGAGCCTGCTCATACCAGCGGTTAAATATCAATGGCGCGCCGCTGTCCTTGCTCGCCTTGAAATCCCACGAGTTCAGGATGCTCAGCGCCTGCTTTTCATCGTTCGTAAGATCAGCGCCCTTGAGCGCTTTCACGAACTCAGGGGAGAACTCCTTGGCGTGCAGGTCAAGGTAGTCAGCCTGGATGGCTTCCATGTCGGCCACGCTCAGCTTGTCCTTGGCGGAAAGCAGCTGGGTGATGCGCTCGGAGCGGTAAGGCTGTGACCAGTTCCAGGAGACGTGATAGGGGTAATTGTCAGGCGTGACCTTGTTGTTGGCGGTCGCGACAAATCCTTTGGGTGGATTGACGGTCTGCGGCAGGTCATCCCAGGGGATGTAGCCTTTCCACTCGTAGCTGCTGTCCCAGCCAGGGACCGGCAGGAAGCCGTCGCCTTTGCGGATGGGGATCAGTCCGTTGGCGCGATACGCGATCGTGCCATCCTTGCAGGCGAACACGAAGTTCTGCGCGGGCGCCTGGAACTTGCGCAGGGCCTGCTCGAACTGGCTCCAGTTCTTTGCGGCGTTAAAGTCAAAGACCGCTTCAAGCTCGGTCGTCGGCGCAAGCGCCGTCCAGCGCAGTGAATAGACGGTGTTGTCAGCGCTCGTGGCGGCCTGTGTTGGATCGGTAGTTGTGTTGGCGTTGGTCCCGTTGCTTGTGCTGCTCGTGCTGGTTGTGTCCGTCGAGGCAAGCTGGGAGATCACGGGCCCGTGGCGCGTCTCGTCGACCTGGAAGTCGATCGTTGCGGCGCCCTTCACTTTGATGGGCTCAGAAATCGTCTTTGCTTTGTACCACTGTCCCTCGTAGAGATATTCATGCGGATCTTTCGGATTCTGCTTCTCAATATAAAGGTCCTGGACGTCAGGGCCGGTGTTCGTGACGCCCCAGGCGCAGTCCTCGTTCTGGCCGAGGATAATGCCAGGCACGCCGCCAAAGATCGTGCCGCTCACATGCATGCCAGGGGCCTGGAGCTCCATCTGGTACCAGACTGAGGGGGTAGCGACCTCCAGGTGGGGATCGTCGCAGAGCAGCGGTAGGCCGGTCGTCGTTTTCGTGCCAGAAACGACCCAGTCATTCGAGCCATTAAAGGGGTTGGGGGAGAACTGGGCGGCGCTTGCCAGTTGCTGCGCGATGTTTGCGGTAGGCTTCGCGGTGATCGTCATGTCCTCGCTGGCAAGGATCGTCGGGGCGCCCGATCCGGGCCACTGCTGGACCAGCTCTTCGGCCTGCGCTTTGGGGAAGTGATCAAAGATATACTGGCGAAACGCCTGCGCGTTCCAATGTCCGCCCAGGTCATAGGCCATGTACTTGCCAATGGTCAGCGTGTCGATGGGAGTCCAGGGCTCGGGCGTGTAGCCCAGGAGCTTGAACTCGGGGGAGAAGCCGGAGGTTTTAGCCTGGGCAATATAGGCGTTTACGCCGTCGCTAAAAGCCTGAAGCTTGTCGACGGTATCCTGCGGATAGCCCGGGAGCGAAGCTTCAGCGGCGCGTTGCAGCCCATAGGTGCGAAAGGTCTTATCGCTGTCTACAGCCATGCTTCCAAAGACCTCGGAGAGTTTGCCCTCCGACTGGCGCCGGCTCAGGTCCATCTGAAACATCCGCTCCTGCGCCTCGACATAGCCCTGCGCCATATACAGATCATGGAGGTTAGCCGCCGTGATATGCGGCGTGCCATCCTTATCGCGCACAACGGTGACCTTGCTTTGCAGGCCTTTGACCGCAAGCGTTCCTTTGGTCACGGGTTTGCCCGAGTTGGTGTAAATGTTCAGAAAGAGAGCGCCGGCAACGATGATGACCACCAGTACGCCAAGGGTGATCCAGGGCCAGCGCCGATGCTTTTTGCGTTTGACAGTGGGGGATGGCTGCGACTTTTTTGTGGCCTGCTCTGACTCTTGAGGCTCTTGGGAAGTTGAGTCCACGGTGTGCTCTGCGCTCATGATGCTCCTTCGTCGATTCAATAGAATAAAAGTTAGTATACGAGGAGATAGTTAGATAGTCAAACTAATAATTAAGCGAAGACGCGAACGGCTACTGCGTCGATTTTCGATTTTCGTGAGCGGATATCAACGCAAAGAACGAGTATGCCCTGGAGCTTCATGAGGCCATTGGAGGCATGTCTTCCTTGTTTCAATTTTGCTACCACAAGCGGTCTTGTGTTCAGCTGAATAGAGCAGAATTCAGGCTCATGTATCTGTTGGTGACAGAATTACCCCTGGGGTGATTTTGCCACGCGGGCGAATGGGGCATAATGGATTATCCCCGATAAAAGGATCCAGGAGTGCTATGTATCAAGTTCTGAGCAAAAGACAGCTGTCGGACGCGGTGTTCGAGCTGACGGTCGAGGCGCCGCGCATCGCGCGTAAGTGCGCGGCCGGGCAGTTCCTCATTATCCGTGCCGACGAGCACGGCGAGCGCGTTCCTTTCACGTTCAGCGACTGGTCAGCTGAGGAGGGTTGGGTGCGCTTCATCTTTGCTCGCGTGGGCAAGACGACGCATCTGCTCTCGCGCCTGGCCACCCATGACACGATCGCCGATGTGTCTGGCCCGCTGGGGCGCCCGACCAAGATCCTCGGTAAAGGCAAGCACATGGCCATCGTCGGCGGCGGCGTCGGCACGGCTGTGGCCTATCCGGTGGCGCGCGCGGCTTGCGCGGCAGGCGCCCGTGTCTCGGTCATCACCGGCGCGCGCTCAGCCGACCTGCTCATCCTACAAGATGAGCTGCGGGCTTTGCCATTGGGGCGCCTGCAAATTACGACTGACGATGGCTCAGCGGGGACGCAGGGCCTGGTGACCGGCCCGCTCGCAGAGCTCTGTATGAACGACGATGTCGACGAAGTATTTATCGTGGGGCCCGCCGTCATGATGAAGTTTGCCGCGCAGACCGCGCTGGAGGCGGGCGTCAAGACGATGGTCAGCCTCAACCCGCTCATGGTCGACGGCACGGGCATGTGCGGCGCCTGCCGCGTGACGATCAACGGGCGCACGCAGTTCGGCTGCGTTGACGGGCCCGACTTCGACGCCGCGGGCGTTGACTGGGAGGAGCTCATGACGCGCCAGAGCACCTACAACGAGCAGGAGCGCCTGTCCGACGCGAAGTACGCGCACGAGGTGCTGCATGAGGTCGAGGCCCGGCTGGCCAAGCTGGAGGCAGAGCGGGAAGGGAGTTGCTCATGCAAGGCGGAGTAAACGAGAGCGTCAATCCGAGCACAGATCCCGAGGCCGCTGCCGAATCTGCTGCCAGCCCTGCGGCCGCCGCTGCGCAAGTTACGGCTGCCCCCGCGGCTGAGCGCCGTCGCCCCTCACGCGAACCGCGCCACGCTATGCCCGAGCAGAACCCTGCTCGGCGTTCGCGCAACTTCAGCGAGGTCAACTTGGGCTACACGCCCGAGCTGGCGCATGCCGAGGCTGAGCGCTGCCTGCAGTGCAAGAACCCGACCTGCGAAGGCGGCTGCCCCGTTGGCGTCCATATCAAGGAGTTCATTGGGGCGTTGATCGCTGACGATATGCCCGCTTCGATCGATTGGCTCAAGAAGCGCAACGCGCTACCGGCGGTCTGCGGACGCGTATGTCCGCAGGAAAGCCAGTGCGAAGCGCAATGCATTCTTGCCAAGCGCGGCGAGGCGGTCGCGATCGGTCGGTTGGAGCGCTATGTGGCGGACTGGGATTGTTCCCGCCCGGTAGAGGAGCGCTGCTTCACGGCGCCCGCGCCGAGCACGGGCCGTAAAGTCGCCGTTATCGGCTCAGGCCCGGCAGGGCTTGCCTGTGCGGGCGAGCTTGCCGCGCGTGGCCACAGCGTCGAGGTGTTCGAGTCCCTGCATACCGGCGGCGGCGTCCTGGCATACGGCATCCCGGAGTTCCGCCTGCCCAAGGCGATCCTGGCCGATGAGATCGGTGCGCTTGAGCGCCTGGGGGTGGCCTTTCACTACAACGAGCCGGTCGGCAAAATCACGAATGCCCGTGAGCTCCTCGATGAGGATGGTTTTGACGCCGTCTTTATCGGGATCGGCGCAGGTCTGCCGCTATTTTTGGAGATCCCGGGAGAGAACCTCAACGGCGTGTACAGTAGCAACGAGTTTCTGACCCGCGTCAACTTCATGCACGCCTCGGACTTTCCGACCTATGACACGCCGGTCTGGTGGGGCCACTCGGTCGTTGTGGTCGGAGGCGGCAACGTGGCCATGGACGCCGCGCGTACCGCGATCCGCATGCGGGCAGGACAGGTCACGATCGTGTACCGGCGCACGGAGGCAGAGATGCCCGCGCGTATCGAAGAGATCCATCACGCCAAAGAGGAGGGCGTTCAGATCCATGAACTCTGCGGCCCGCTGGCTATTGAGGGTAATACCGGCTGGGTAACCGGCCTGCACGTACAGCACATGGAGCTGGGCGAGCCTGACGCGAGTGGCAGGCGCCGTCCGGTGCCGATCGAAGGCAGCGAGGAGACTATCCCTTGTGACACGGTGATCATTGCGGTCGGGACCAAGGCGCACAAGCAGCTGGTAGAGATCACGGACGCCAAGCTGACCGAGCGCGGTTACTTGGCCACTGACGAGGACGGGCGCACCAGCGATCCACGGATCTTTGCGGGTGGCGACATCGTGACAGGAGCTGCAACCGTTATCCTTGCGATGGGGGCGGGCAAAAAAGCCGCCGCCGCAATAGACGAGTTCCTGAAGAACTAGTCAATGTAATAGTTGTGCTGCTCGCGGTACTTCTGGCGCTCTGCATAGCTGGGCGCACGCAGGTCGTTGACCTGCACATGGGCGTGGTTCCCCGCTTCGCCGGTATATTCACCCAGTTGGTTTTTCAAGAACGGCGTGAGGTCGCGTACCTGAGCGATGGGAGTGAGGCCGCCGGTCACCTCGTCGCCGACCTTGACCTTCACGTTTTCCTCGTGGATCATGACCACCTCATAGCGCGCTAAGGCCGTTGCCTCGAAGCTCATATGCACCTCGTAGTCTTTGCAGCCGTTCTCATAGTTGTACTCGCGCACCGCGGTGATCGTGCCGGTGATCGGCGCATAGGTCACCGAGCCTGCGGGCGCTCCTTCATCGATGGAGGTACGCCCGGGGATGCTCCCGGTATCGGTGCGCCACATCTGGATGTAGTTACCGATGAGCGCGACGTTGTCGCCGGTCGGCTGCTTGCTCTTGTTGCGTCCGGTCGTGTGTGTGGCCCTGACGGTCGTAGCGTCGGCGGGCGTCAGCGTAGTATCGAGCACCATGGCATAGGGATTGCTTGCGGGGTGGAATCCAACTTCGGTCAGGTCACGCATACGCACGGAAAGGTGAAGCGGGATCCCTTTAAAGCTTGCGACCACCGGCGTTGGCAAGCCGGTCGTTTCTGTGCTGGCGCCCGCCGTAGTGGTGGCGACCACAGAACTTGCTGGCTGCTTTGAAGTGAGAACCTTTGAGAGCGCATCCGCCCGGCCATTGGAGTAACGCATCCACAAGAGCCCGCTGGCAAAGATCGCAGCCAGGCAAATCACCACGATGGCCCCAATGGCTTGCCGCTGGTGTTTTACCCGTTTGCGCCGCCGCTCACTGCGCGACTTAAGGTTTAAGGTCATGTCATCGCAGAGGGTGCGTTCCCGGGTGCGTCCGGCCGGATCGGCAAGCTGGCCTGCTGCGAGATCCGCTTCGCCTTGCTCGACCAGGGGCAACCCGCCGGTGCCTTCGGGGAAGCGGACATCGCGCGAATTGATGGTTGCTGGTTGTTCGTTGTCGCGCCGTTTAGCCGGACTATGAAGCGCTGAAAAGCTGGACTTGCGCGCGCGGCGCTGCGCCGAGGCGTTTTTTGGTCGGTAGTTAGTATGTTTCTGCTGTTCAGGCATAACGTAAATACTGTTTCATATTTCGAAAGAAGCGCCGAAAGTAGGTGGCGTCTAACTTTCTACAAGTTTACAGTATAGCGTATCCGGCGTTCTTTCTTTTTTACCTGCGGCTAAGATGAGACAGGTTCGCCCTTGGTCCGCTTTGTAGACACCCTGTTTACCACGTGCTTGAGCAGGATTCCCAAAGGCACGCATATGACCATCAGGGGAATAAGCACTATGAGGGTGATCGGAGTGAGCGGTTTTAGGCTCAATATCCCGGAAAACAGTGTAACAGCCCCATAGAACCCGGCAGCTGCTATCGCGCACAAGACTACGCGGAACACATTGAGGGGACGGCAGGATAGGACAAGAGCTGTCAGGCTGATAGTGCCGATCGCATAATAGAGAGTCGTGGTCACGTCAAATCCCGGCGTTTTAATAAAGTATGAGAGTCCGGTGAGACATAAAAAGCAGAACAGGATCAACAAAGCGTAGGTCGAGGCGCGGCTCAGTACGCTCGGCAGGAAAGCGCCTTGGGGTTTCTTCTTGCTTGGCTCAAACGAGAGGAAGAAGCCAGGGAAAGCCTCTATGACCGCATCGATCAGCGTGATCTGCAAGGGGATGAAGGGAAACGCGGTTAGCGTCAAGAGGGCGAAGAGAGCCAGGAGGACTGAGTAGATCGTTTTGATGAAAAACACCCCGGCGATGCGCGTGATGTTATTTACCACGCGCCTGCCCTCGATGAGCACATCAGGCAAGAGGGCGAAGTCTGATTGAACAAGCACAATCTGCGAAACCTGCTTGGCGGCGTCACTGCCGGAGGCCATCGCGATGCTGCAATCGGCTTCCCTTAAGGCTAAGACGTCGTTAACGCCATCGCCGGTCATGGCTACCGTATGCCCTTGTGCCTGGAATGCCTTAACGAGCTGGCGTTTCTGGTCGGGGGTGACCCTGCCGAAGATGCTGTAGTGGGCAGCAGCCTCACGGAGCTCTTCATCGGTCTTCAGGTTCGACAGGTCAATAAAGGAATCCGAGCTCTCGAATCCGACCTGATCAGCGATGTGGGAAACGGTCAGGGCGTTGTCTCCTGAGATGATCTTGATATCCACGCCTTCATGCTTGAAGAATGAGAGCGTTTCTTTTGCGCTGTGTCTGATCGGGTCATCCAGGCAGATCGCCGCAAAGGGCATGGCGTTTGAAGGGGCTTCATCGGTCAGTGGCCCATCCTGGTGAGCGAAACATACAACGCGGGTCCCCGCCTGGCGCGCTTGCTCTACTGCGTTGGAGAGCGTGAACCCCGTAAAGATCTCGGGCGCGCCCAGCACTATCGTGCCAAGGCCCTCAAAGGTAGCTCCGCTCCATTTGCGTTGGGACGAAAACGGTACTGTGTTGACGGGCTGATAAGAGCTCTCGGCGCCGAAGTGTTCTTTCAAGGCCATGAAGGTCGCATTGTTATCATTGAGCGCATTGATGAATGCGCCGATGGCCACCTCAGGGGGAACCGGCAGTGCCTGCTTGCCTGAGAGGTTGACCTCTGATACGCACATCTGCCCCTGGGTCAGCGTTCCTGTTTTATCCAGGCAAAGCATATCTACGTGGGCAAGCGTTTCAATGCTGTGCATCTCCTGCACGAGGACCTTCTTCTTCGATAGCTTGATCACTCCTGCCGCAAGGGAGATGCTGATGATCAGGACCAATCCCTTGGGCAGCATACCTAAAAGGGCTGCCGAGGTCGATACTACGGAATGATAGACCGAGTCCGAGCGCAGGACAAAGGCTTCGACAAAAAGCAGGATCCCGATCGGGATGATGAAGAACCCGGTGAATCTTGTGACCTTTCGCATGGAAGTCAGGAGTTCGGAGTTCACTCTCCGGTGCTTTTTTGCCCCTTGGGCCAGCTTTGCCACGAAATTATCGGCGCCCACGTGCTCAACTTTCGCGTGGCAGTTTCCGCTGACAACGAAGCTCCCGGAAAGAAGGGCGTCGCCTGGGCGCTTGAGCAGGGGATCAGCCTCGCCAGTCAGAAGGGACTCATTGACCTCGATCTCTCCTTGCACGACCGTTGAATCGGCACAGACCTGGTTTCCCATACTCAAAATGATACGGTCATCCAAAACAAGGTCTTCTACCAGCAGCTCGCAGGGACGGCTGTCTCGTATCGCAGTCACCTTCAGTGCGGAGAGCAGGGAGAGGTGCTCAACGAGTTTTTTGGCGCGGATCTCCTGTACGATCCCGATCAAGGCATTGAGCACGATGATCGCGAAAAACAGCATATTCGTCCAGGCGTGGACCAGGGCCAGCAGAACAGCGATGATCAGGTTGAAAGCATTGAAAAGCGTGAACACGTTATCGGAGATGATCTGCCCCGTGTGTTTGGTGTTCTTTTCCTGGGCAGTGTTGACCAATCCCTGCTGTTGGCGCGCGTGGACCTCCTCGGCCGTCAGCCCCTCGGCAGACGCGAGCGGAGTGAGGATAGTATCCTGGATATCGGGCATGTACCTGCTCCTTTTCCGGTGATTTCTCTGCAAAACAGGATACCATCGCAAGAAGGCTTGTCATGAAAATGGCGTTTACTATCTGCGGAAACTTTTGGTGGATCAGCGCTGTCCGGGCTTTGCGCAGGAGTATACTGAAGCGATGATTACTGCCGAGCAAAAAGAGAAAGAGCGCTGCCTGCGTGCGTATCTGTGTGCAGCAGAACGGGTCGTGGTCGCTTTTTCCGGTGGGGTCGATTCAACCTATCTCCTGAAGGTTGCCCATGACGAACTGAGCACGAATGCGCTGGCCGTGACCTCAGTCTCCTGCCTGGTACCGGCCAACGAGCACGACGACGCGCGGAAGTTCTGTGACCAGGAAGGTATCGAGCTAGTCGTGCGCGAGACGGCGCCGCTCGAAGTGCCGGGGTTTGCCGGGAACTCTCCTGAGCGCTGCTATCTGTGCAAGACGTCGTTACTGGTGGAGTTCAAGGAGCTTGCTCGCGCGCGCGGGATCTCGCTTGTGCTGGATGGGAGCAACATCGATGACTTGGGCGACTTCCGTCCGGGCTTGCGCGCGGTGCATGAACAAGGGGTGGAAAGCCCTTTGATCGAGTGCGGTTTCACCAAGGTCGATATTCGAGCCTGCGCGCGTGAGTTGGGACTGAAAGCCTGGGATAAACCCTCGGCAGCGTGCCTGGCGTCGCGGATCGCGTCGGGGGAGGAGATCACGCCGGAGCGGCTGGCGCGCATCGACGCAGCCGAACAGTACTTGCATGGGCTGGGGATACGCCAGGTACGGGTACGTCTGTTGCGGGGAGGCTTGCCGGGCGATGAACTGGCACGGATCGAGGCTGACGAGGAAGGCCGAACATTGCTGCTGTCCTCGCCCGGATCGCTTGCCCTGGCCATTGCATATCTTCTGAAACTGGGCTTTGCCGCGGTAGAACCCGAAGTCGCGCTCTATCACAGCGGCAGCATGAATCCTGCGTCAGCGCTCTAGCAGATCGTCCAGCTCGGCGACGAAGTCAGCCAGGGTGCCGGCGCCACTCCAATGGTTGTTGTGGCTGCTACGGGATTGATCACCCACGTAGAATGTGGTCATGCCCACCTGGGAAGCGCTCATGTCGTTGAGGTCTTCATTGCCGACCATCAGGCACTCGTGAGGCCGCGCGCTAAACCGGGAGGCGATCTCCTGGTAGTAGTTGAGTTCAGGCTTTGTGGTGAACGCGTTCTCCGAGCTGCTGGCAAGAGGGATCCCAAGGTCGCTAAGTCCTGCCCAGGCCAGGCGTGCCTTGATCGCTGCGGCGCTGAATATCGGTTGGGAAGCGACCGCGACGGTCAGGCCGCGGTCCAGGCAACTCTGCACGGCGCTTCGGCCGTGCGGGGCAGGTCGTTCGTTGCTCTGAAGCGTGGGGAAGATATTTTCGAAGAACTGGGCGAAGGCTGCCTGAAAACGCGCGGGGTCGAATCGCTCTCCCAGCCCGACACGGTAATAGTCGTCAAACGCCTGCTGGTTAGTGCGCCCGGGATGGGGGTCAAACATGGCGCCGACCGCCCCGTTGATCAGTTGTTCGCCTTGGGATTCATCCAGATCGAGCTCAGTGCCCAGAAAACGGGCGAACTCAGCGAAGTAAGAAATGGCTCGCTCGACGCTGACATATTCGATCAGGGTTCCGTCAAGGTCGAAGAACACTGTATGTATCACAGGCAGGTAATCCTTTCATTTTCGAGGACACGGGGTAGCGTCTGAGTTCGTTTTCAGTGGGCGTAAGTCTTTACTTAACGCATACGCCCGCCAGCGCCTGCTCAGGCGCCGGCGAGTGTTCTCGGCTCCGCCCTTGATCACTATAGCAAAAGGCCCAGACAACGCCTAAGAACTCCAGAGCATCTCCGTGAAGTCGGTGCCTGTTGCCCAACAGACTTGGGAAAGACGTTTTGAGGGGTATATACTAAAAAACGAATACGAGAAAGGAACACGACGCGGTGAACCGAACCGAGGCATCAAAGGATCTGTCAGAACAGGAACGCTTCCGGGGGCTGAATAAGGGCCCCCAGGAAAAGCGTCGTCATAGAAAATGGCCTTGGGTGCTGTCGCTTTCCCTTCTTTTTATTGTTGTCGTAGGGGGGTTTGCAGTGGCCGCTCTCTATCGTGCAGATCCTGCCAATTATGTCTATCATTCTGAGGGCTATGGCTTTCACTTAACGAGAGGGAAAGATTCCAAGATCGAGGCCACGCTCATCTCGAATGATACAACAGCGCCTGTGGTGGCGCAGGTACAGGCGGTCTATCGGACCGGGAGTTTCTGGGCGGATGCGAAATCCTGGATCAAGAATGATTCCCATGCCTATCCGGTCACGCGGGTGAGCGGACTCAGTTCAAAGGGCAGTCCGATCGACCTGAGCGAATTGGCGACCGACACCGCGGTTGCGCTGGATGGCCAGGCGATCCGCTATCAGACGTCGGGCTATAGCCTGGTGGCGACCCAAACTGCTGGCGTGCTACAGGTTCAGGCGGCCTCGGTCGAGAACGCGAATGTCTTGCCTGTGCAGCTTTTCAAGGACTTCTCGGGCCATCCGCTCAAAGTTGAACTTTCTGTGGGTTTTGAGGCGAAACTCCTTGATGAGGTCATTGGGATCGCTGCTACGGGCGTACAACGCTCCTCTGACTATGACGTGCTGGTGCAGCGCATCTCTCAATTGGTCAAGCCTTATGCAGCGGTCATGGATAAGGCAACGACTGGAAGTATCCAGTCTGAGAAGGCGCAGCTTCGGGGCAAGCAGGACGATCTTCGGGATCGTGAGGGCGTGCTCCTGAATGTCCCGGTGATCTCGCAGCGGCCAGTGTTCATAGCTGGGTGCGAAGCGGCGTCAACAGCAATGCTTATCACCTACGCAGGCCACCCGATGTCAACGGCTGACGTCATCGCCGTCATGCCTTACTCTGGCAACCCCGCCAAAGGCTATGTGGGCAATCCTCGCACCTGGGATGGCTACACGATCTATCCTTCGGCCATGAAGAGCGTGGTGCAAAAATATCTGGGGACTGGCATCGACCTGACGGATTGTGGCATGGATACGATCCATGAGTACCTGCGCGCGGGCAAGCCGGTAGTGTGCTGGCTAGGTCCCGGGGCGTTGCCGGGCATCTCGCCGCATTGCGTTTGTGTGACCGGCTACAAGGATGACACGATCTTTTACAATGACCCATACCTCAACACCAAGAACAGAGCGGTGAGCGAGGACACCTTTGCAGGCTGGATGGCGGAGTTCGGCAATCGCGCCATGAGCTACTGACAGGAGGAGAGCATGAGAACATCTAACGCCATGAAAGTGTTCGCCTTGTTAGCTGTGCTGTTACTGAGCGTTGGCATGCTTGCGGGCTGTGGGCAGAAGGGGAGCGCGACGAGCGGCTCGGGTGGCAGTACAGGCGCTACATCGAGCGCGTCAAGCGCCCAGTACCATAAGGTCACAGCCGAGCAGGCCAAGGCACTGATGGATGATGGCAAACCCTACACTTTGGTCGATGTGCGCACCGCTGCCGAGTTCAGCGCGGGGCACATTGCGGGAGCCAAGCTTATCCCGGACACCGAGATCAAGGCGCGCGCTGCCACTGACCTGCCTGATAAGGGCGCGCGTATCCTCGTGTATTGCCGCAGTGGAGTGAGAAGCTCCGGCGCCGCCCACGCCTTGGTCGATATGGGCTATACCAATGTCTATGATATGGGCGGCATCATCAACTGGCCCTACGGCACCGTCACGAACTGAGAGCCACGGGCGCACTGGCTTCACGGCATCGTCACGTAGGGGGCCGCTCATGACATACACCTGAATGTTGCTCTCTCAGGCTCAAGTTACAGAATAGGCCCAGGCCGCAGAACCTCCCCACGTTGAGTTGTGGAGGATTTATTAAGGTACCGAAATAGATTGACACGCGAGCGACCTCCCGGTATCATAATGTTTAGGTACCGAATTATTATTTGTTTATACACGAAAGGAAATTACTTATGGATACTGAGAAAGAACACGCGGAGCAAGAATCCGCGACACAAGAATCCGCCAAGCAGACACCTGCAGAGCAGGAGTCGCTCCATCACCAGCTACGCACTTGCAGCATGCTGATGATGCGCCTGGCCCATGCCACACAGCGCCAGCACCTGAAAGAAGCGATGGGAGACGACTTCCCGGGCGCTCGTGACGCCTGGACCGACTTCCGGCATCATGCTCGCGCGCAGGGCGGCCGCTTCCGGGATGGCTTTGCTGATGGTTATGCCTTTGGCGGGCAGCAGGTTGAGGATCGACACAACTTACGCGACCTCAGGGACCAGCGCGGTCCCCATGGTGGCCCACGAGGAGTCGCTCACGCGCAGGCGCGCCTGCTGCAACTCCTTGACGAGCGTGACGGGCGCTCGCTCTCTGAGATCGTCGAGGAATTGGACATTCGCCCTTCTTCTGCCAGCGAGCTGGTCTCCAAGCTGGAGCAACAGGGCTACGTGAAGCGCGAGACGAATGCCGATGACAAGCGGGTCACCAATATCTTCATCACTGACGAGGGCAAGGCGCATTATGCGACCTATGCAGCCGCACGGGCGAAGCGCGACGCGGATTTCTTTGACGGCCTGAGCGATGAGGAGCAGAAGCAGCTCTCCGAGCTGTTGGCGAAGCTGAGTGCTTCATTGAAGGAAAAGCTTAGCAAGGATTAATACTACTGAGCGCCCGAACAGGAGAGGCTCATAATAAGCGGCAGGCCAGGAGTAACGTTACTTCTGGCCTGCTTGCGTTTTTGAAGAACTCACCTGTTTGCGCTGCTCCTGGGATTGCTTAAGGACGGGAACAATATGTTTAGCAAATCAAAGAGAGGATAGACAACACAAAAAATTCTTGCTAAACTTTTAGACTATTAAATGTTAATTAGGTATTATAAATGACTATTATTTAAATGGGGCATAATGTGAAAAAATGGGGAGGAATAAAGCTTGTCATCCTCGAGCCCGAACGGCGCCCGGTCGTCGGTCTGCGTCTGAACTGATGAGGGATGTAGGGGAGAAACCAGACGTGTTAAAAAGGTCGGGACACTATACTCAACGCTGGAAGCGCGCTTTGCATCTTGCCCTTGTGGTGGCGTTAATCTGTGGAGTGCTGGGGAGTACGGGGCCGCAAAGCGCTCTGGCCTCCGAACCGGTCGGCGATGTCATCTACAACTATCCGTATACGCCAGCACCGACCACAACGTCGGAAAGCCCCCGTGATATTGATTGGAGCACCATCGTCGATCATAATGACCCGACGGTGATGCGCCCGGGTTCGGTAGATGCCTCCGGCCTTGGCGGAGTGCCGCTTCAGGCCTTCGAGCAAGCCTATACGCCTTATTTGTCCGGCTATTATAACGGGGTCGCCACCCCGGATCATCTGGTCATGACTGACACGGCGGTCTCATTCTATGGTTACGGGATTGCTCCCTATATGGACTATTCCTTCACGAGCGGGAACAGCAGTACGCAGCAGGGCTTGTCCTTTGTGATGAACCCGGCCAAGATGTTCTTCCATACGCTTTCAGAAACAGGATACCTGTTTAATGGCCAGATGGAAAAAGGAGCAGACGATAACACCTACTACACAGGTTATGCTCTCATCCTTGCCTGTGCAAACGAGTCGGGCATGCAGGAGAAAAACCCTGACGCTCCTAATACAGCAAGTTTATGCTTATACTATATCAACCATGAACGATGGGACACGGAGAACTTTTCTCCCGGCAATACCACAACGACCCGCACCCTGGTCGCCACGATCAAAACAGGTATTAAGGATGAAAGCACTGCCTCCTATCGCGTCAGCGTCGAAATCGACCCAACGACACGCGCATTCAAGGTCTTTGTTGACAACGCCTGCTGGGCTACGGTCAGCGCAACCCAGGTGCAAGGCCCTTCGGCGGCGACAGGCTTTGGTTTCTATACAGGCTATTATGCGCATAACTGCTCGATGCTAACGGTCATCCGCTATGAGGACATCTCGGTCATCACAGGCACAGACGCCACGCCTCCAGCACCTGCCAACTGTCAGGTAAAGTTCGTTGTTGACGGATCCCCTGAAACCGAACTGCGTGTCCCGGAAACTGAAGTAGGCTTTGTCAACCAGGGTTATCGCATCGTTCAACCTCAAAAGATCAAGATGGGCGACGAAACCTATTACCTGATGCGCAATAGTTTGGGCGGGTCGACACGTAATGATATCAGATTGGCTTATGACAAGGACCCCAGTAAAAATGTCACCATTCTTTACTACGCGTTGCCTTCAGACCTGAGTACGAAAGCTCCAGAAAAGGACGCCCGGGTCAACGGGGGAGACTGGAACAACGGGAGTGAAGATGAGCCTGTGCCGGTAGTCTCAGGCGACACGATCGAATACGCTATCACGGCGTATGCGCCGCCAACGGCCGTGCCGATGATGCGACAAGGAAACACCGGCAGTGACGCGGACAGTACGTGGTGGGGCCAGAGCGCTGGGTCGCCGACGATCCAGAAAGATCAGGTCGCCACTGTCACCTTCGTCGACCTGCCGAACTACCTGATGCCAAGCATTGCAGTAACCCAGTTTCTCGACACCTATCCTACCTGGGACGGCAAGGAGGTGTTGAAAGCCTGGGACGCGACAGAGACAGGCGCCGTAAACCCGGACAGCGGTGTTCAGCGCGTCGTCGTCTGGGCAACGCAAAGCGCTATTCCTGGCCGCTATGACCTGTTTGTCGGTGGCCAGGGCGGTGTTTGGATGAGCGCCTCCACCTCAGGCTCCTACCTGTTCTATTACTTCAGGAACGCGACTTCCATCGACCTTGCAAACTTCCACACTGATCGCGCGCAGAGTATGAGTTACTTGTTCTCATACTTCGGCTACAACTCGACGACACCTCCAGAGTTGGATCTGAGTTCTTTCGATACTGCAAAAGTCACGAACATGAGCAATATGTTTGCTTACTTCGGCTACAACTCGACGGCGCCTCCGGTCCTGGATCTGAGCCACTTCGACACCGCAAAGGTTACGAACATGAGCGCCATGTTCTACTACTGCGACTATAATTCGCTGACGGCGCCGGTCCTGGATCTGAGCCACTTTGATACGTCAAACGTTACGGATATGAGCAGCATGTTCTCGAACTTCGCGAACAAGTCCATGACTGCGCCGGTCCTGGATATGACCCACTTCAACACCGCGAAGGTCACGAGCATGAGCGGCATGTTTTCCTATTTCTGCGCCAGCTCGACGGCGCCCCCTGAGCTTGACCTGACGCACTTCGATACCTCGAACGTTACGAACATGAGCGGCATGTTCAACTATTGTGCAAGCGCCACACTGATGACGGTAGGTTTGGATCTGACCCACTTCAACACCGCGAAGGTCACGAACATGAGCAACATGTTCAACAGTTTCGGCCTCAAATCACAGACGCCGCCAGAGCTCGACCTGACTCACTTCGACACGGGCAACGTTACCAACATGGGCTACATGTTTTCCAATCTCGGCTACAGTTCAGCGACGCCACCGAGCCTGATCCTTACGAACTTCGACACCTCAAAGGTCCAAAACATGACCTATATGTTTTCCAGCTATGCTTATGGCGCGACGACCCCGCCAGAGCTTGACCTGACCCACTTCGATACCTCTCAGGTCACGGACATGAGCAACATGTTCACCACTTACAGCAGCAATTCATTGACGCCACCGGTCCTGGATCTGACGCGCTTCGATACCGCCCAGGTCACAAACATGAGCAGCATGTTTAACAGTTATTCCTATCGGTCGTTGGCGCCGCCGGTTCTGGATCTGAGTCACTTCAACACCGCGAGTGTTACGAATATGAGCAGCATGTTCTCGTACTTCGTCTACAGTTCAACAACGGCGCCGGCCCTGGATTTGAGTCATTTTGATACCGCGAAAGTTACGAGCATGAGCAACATGTTCAATCGTTTTTCTTACAACTCAACAACAGCGCCGTACCTGGATCTGAGTCACTTCAACACCTCCCAGGTTACGAATATGAATAGTATGTTTGCCTATTTCGCTCATGCCGCGCTGACGCTTCCAGATCTGGATCTGAGCCGCTTCGATACCTCGAAGGTCACGGATATGAGCAACATGTTCGATAATTATTCCTACACCGCGCCGTCCTTTACGCTGGATCTGGAGTGGTTCAAAATAGGGGCTGCTTCTGGTGGGACGACGGTAGCGTCGATGTTCGCGAACTGTCCTCGTCTTACTGTGCTCCATCTTGAAAGCGGCGTATTCAGTAGCGCGACGATCTTAAATCCTGCAAACATGTTTGCGAGCGCCACTGCTGGTCTGGATGTTCGCGTCGCAACTGTCAGCGATCAGGCCTGGATGCTGGCGCTTTCCCCGACGCCTTCGTCGGTGACCGTTGTGGGAACTCCTTCTGGTACGCAACCTGCGCCGGTGCCTGTGGTAGCGCCTGTCCTGATCGCGCCGCTTCCTCCAGGGACGCCTGTACTCAAAGACCCGCTTCCGGTGGTGCTGGATCCTCCGATCCCGCTGGAAGGGTCAACGGGGTCTCGTTACACCACGATCACCGATACGATTCCCGATGGTCTGACGATCATCCCGACTTCGATCACCGGGACTGAAAGTTCGACCGTTGCTACTGAGACGATCACCTGGCAGGTAAATGAACAGACTATTATCTGGAAAATCCCCGAATCGATGCTTCCGGCTGAGGTGTCCGTCAAGGTGACCGTTGATAAGATCAGCACTGATTTGCCCGCAGGTACGCTCTTTAAAAACGTTGCCTACGTTGGCGACGAGGTCACTAATCCCACCTTCCATGAGTTCAGTAGAGACTGGAGAGCTATCGAGCGCTACGTGATCTACGATGGTGATACGAACAGCATCAAACTTGATAATGACCTGGATACAATGGTCGCTGAGGGGGAGAGTTATCTCATTCAGCAACCCCGAACAACGCTCAATGGTTACAGCTACTATGGGTATCAGAGGATTGGCGTTGACCCGGGCGTCGTCACAGGCGCAGCACCTCCGTCTACGGCGGTCTTCCCACCACACAGCGATGACTTCGATACGACTCACACAGAGACGGTCGTCCTCTACTACGTCAAAACGACGCCGACCGTAACTGTCCATTTTGTTAATGAGTCCGGACAGGAGATTAAGGCTCCCGTGGTAGCAGCCGTCAACTTACATCAGGATTACTATTTGCTCAACAGTTACTTTGCGTCCTTCAGTGATGGGAGCAACTCCTGGACCTATTATAATTACGCCAAAAACATCGATTTGACTGTCGCTGATCAGGGGATGCCTGCCCCTGCGCTTTCCCCGGGCGTAGCTCTCGTCTATCCCAATCCGAGTGCGCCGACCTTCACAGCGGCTCAGATGACCGCAGACAAGGAAGTCACGCTCTACTTCACCACGCAAAAAGCCGTGACTGTCCACTTTGTCGAGGAGGGAAACCCTTCGCATATCCTGCATCCGGATGAAACCTACTTTGTCATGCCCACATTTGATGCGGACAGCGCCTTGAGAACTGACGATAGCGAACTTCTCACCTCTACCCTTATTGATCCGGTTACCGGGAAACCCTATACCTATGTCTCAAAGTATTCGAAGGATTGCGGTACTACCATTACTGCAGGCTCTCCGGGCGTGGTCGACACCCCGGCAGATATTACCTTGTACTTCGGGACCGCTTATACGGTCACCGAGAAGTTCCAAACCAACTGTGCCAACGCTGAGGATACTCCGGTCACGCTTGCGGCTGATAACGTCTTTAGCGACATTGCGGGAGGAGACTCCTTCTATGTTAACAACCTGGAAGGTTCCAAGCCTCCGGCAAAGATCGGTAAGTACAGCTATATTGGCTATCGGGTGGGCAATTCTTCCAACCCCCTGATTCTGGGATATCCCGATCCGGACACGCCCCTGATCGACAGCGTCAACAGGGATGAGACCATCATCTATATTTACGATCTGCCGGGTACTGACTTCAACTTCACCAAGCAAAACCGCGACGGGACAGCTCTGGAAGGCGTCGTTTTCCGGCTGACCCCGCAGGATGAGGAGGGGAACTGGGACAGCACAGAAGCTACCACGGTAGCCAGCAACGCGGATGGCCTGGTCTCTTTCAAGACGCTGCCCGACAACACCTATCTGCTCGAAGAGACCAGGACCTTGCCGGGCTATGCTCTGCCTGCTGGGCAGTGGGTGGTCACGATTGCGGCAGCAGCAGATCCCGCGGTGGCCATTACCACCATCGGCTCACCTATGGCATTCTCGCATGACGATAAAGGCGATCTCATTCTTATCAACTACCAAACACAGAAGCTTCCTTTCTCCGGAGGGTTGGGAGTGATCGCCACTACTGCGGGAGGAGTCGCGTTGGTCGTCCTGGCCTTTTGGCTGTTCATTGAGCAGAAGAGAACGAGAGTCCCCAGCGCTTGTCGTGAACATCCCAGCTTGCGCATAACCTGATCTGATACACACTGTTTGAAATAGGAATTACGAGTGTTTACAGAGGAAAGTTACACATGAACAGAAACACTCTTTTTCTCCGTCAGGAAAGCCCTGTCACAACGCTGTCATGGAGTCATTCTTCTCGTCTCTAAAAAGGAAGAGCTGTATCGAGTGAACTACCATTCTGTCGAAGAATTCAAGAAGCGTCTTGACGCATATGTTAGCTTCTATAACAACGAACGTCCACATACGACATTGAACTATAAGACGCCGCAGGCCTTTGAACAGCAGTTCTATGAGCGAAACTGATCCTTGAAACTGGACGCCCCTGTTCAAAAGCGACGCTTTCCGCGGTTTGCTCCTCAAAATTTCTGTTTTATATTTTGCTCTAACTGCCTGAAGTGGCGAGGTGACGATTGAAAAGAGGCCCTGAGCTGGTGTTTTGAGAAAATAAAAAAAGTCGGTGTTTTGGACATTCCAATAAAAATGTTCAGAACACCGACCGTCGTTCATATGGTCGCGGGGGCCGGATTTGAACCGACGACCTTCGGGTTATGAGCCCGCGTTTAAGCGTGTCGTTTGATTTTTAATTGTGTCGGAAAATGTCGTAAAAGTGTAGGTCATAGGCTTGTTAGTGCCGCATGGTGTTTATTGACGTCAGAACGGTTGCCCACTTATTGCCCACCTAAAGCTTGAGTTTGCCCACCTGGAATGGTATGCTGTAATGCCCCTGAAGTACATAAGATATGCCAGTAAACACAATCGATCACACGACAGGAGCGGCAGTCTTGGTAGCCAAGAATGACAAGAGCTCAGCAAGCAAAACTACTCAGCCGAAAAAGACAAGCGCTATACGCGCCAGCCACGGCGAGGGCGAGATTGTCGAAGTCCAGCGTGGTCAGGTCTATCGCATCCGACCTCGCATGGGCAAGGATGCTCGGACGGGGCGTTACCTCAAGGCACCGATGCGCACGGTGTATGGCAACAAGGCGGAAGCTCGTCGCCAGATGACGCTCTACAAGGAAGAGCTGGAGAACGCGACCATGCACTATGGGCGCAAGCTTACCGTAGGTGGCTACGCGAGGCAGTTCCAGGATCAGCGCCGCGACCTTGCCTCTCTCTCCCCCCTGACCATCGAGCGCGATGAGATCGAGACGCGCAAGATCGAAGAGCTGTTCGGTGAGGTGGGCATCGACAAGCTCACCACCGGGATGCTCAACGAGACTTACGCCAAACTGCGCGCTGACAGTAACGTATCTCGCAGTCAGCTCCACAAGATACACGCCAAGCTCCGGCAGGTCCTCAAACAGGCGGTGCTCGAAGAAATCATCGTCCGCAATCCCTGTGACCTCATCCAGCTCTCCCGACCAAAGTCCAGGGAACGCCGCAGCCTGCAGATCGAAGACGCCATGAAACTCGCCGATGCACTGCGCAAGGAAGAGCAGTCTGGCAGAGTGGTGGCCATGTGGCTGGGACTGGCAACGGGTATCCGGCGCGGGGAAGCGCTGGGGCTTACCTGGAAGCATGTTGATCTGGACAACAAGCGCATCTACATCGCCCAGCAGCTTGCCAACGACATGACTTTCCGTGAGCCCAAGAGCGAGAACTCTCACCGCTGGATCGGTATCGATGACGAAACAGTCGAGTTCCTCAGCCGCTGGAAGCAAAAGCAGCGCGAAGAGCTGGAGGCGATGGGCCTGGAGCAAACACCAGCAACCCCGCTCGCCACCAACGAGCTGGGAGCTATCAGCGATCCCAACAACTTCTCCCGCTGGCGCCGCGACTTCTTCGCCGACATCGGTCTTGGCTACTTCGAGCATGAGGAGATCTACACCGACCCCAGTGGCACACGCCACGTCAAACGCAGCGGCTACCACGGCTACAACTTTCACGAGCTGCGCCATACCCAAGCCACTCTTCTCATCGGTAACGGCGCCGACATCAAGACCGTCCAGCACCGCCTCGGCCACTCTACCGCCAGCCTGACGATGGACATTTATGCCCACGCCATAGCCGCTAACGACCGCGACGCCGCTGACACTATCGGTGGTGTGATATTTAGAAAGGATGACGGCAAGTAGCCAGATACAGATGTGTGCAGTGTCAAAAGTATGCCATAAACGGTATAGTTTTGACAGGTATGCCTTCATCGCGGAGTTGACAAAAGTATGCCATAAATGGCATACTTTTGACATGACGTACTATGATCGCATATATGAACAAGCTGTTGACAACAACGGTCTTATTACTGCTACTGAGGCGCGTGCTCTGGGTGTGCCTAATGCCGACTTAGTGAAGATAGCCAGACGCGGAAAACTAATTCGTGCCGGACACGGGGTATATCGACTTACACATTATGTGCCAACGGAGCTTGATAGATACGCCGAGGCGGCAGCCTTAGTCGGAAGCGATGCCTATATCTACGGGGAATCGGTTCTGGCGATGTTTGACCTTGCCTTAGTGAATCCCAGAAAAGTAAAGATTGCAACTCCGGCAAGGCTCAGAAAGAAGTTGCCATCTTATATCGCAGTGGTGCCAGCAAAAGCTGGTACTGAAGTGACTCGTTACTCTGGCGTTCCATCGCAAAGCGTTGCGGATGCTTTCAGAACTAGCCAAACGACGGTGATGACCGAGCGGCTACTTCCAGCTATTGAAGATGCGCGAATACAAGGCCTAGTGTCTGAGAAGGAAGCAAAGGAACTAACAAAGGAGATCAAAGGTGCCAGAAAAAACACCACCAAATAGCAGACGCAATCTTGATGAAGCCATTGCACGATTGTTCGGCAGAGGCGAACCATTTTCGCGCGCGAGAAAGACAATCGCGAATACCGTAGTCGGACAGCTTCTGCCCAAGGGGGCCATTAAGGGAGGTACTTCGCTTAAATTCCGATATGGAGACAGCGCAACGCGGTTCACTCGTGATCTTGATGCAGTAAGAGCGGAAGATCTGGAGGTGTTTATCCAGGAACTTGACACAGCTTTGGCAGAAGGCTGGAATGGGTTTACTGGCAGAGTTGTTCGCTTGCAGCCGCCAAAGCCAATGAACGTTCCTGCTGAGTACATCATGCAGCCCTTTGATATTAAGATGGCCTATAACGGCACGCCTTGGTTAACGGTGCAGCTTGAAGTTGGTCATGATGAGGTTGGCGATACAGACGATCCCGAGTATTCGATCTCGCCAGAAATCGTTGCTATCTTTGAGCAGCTTGGTTTTCCCGCGCCTGAACCGGTGGCGCTCATGCCAATTCATCACCAGATAGCCCAGAAGCTCCATGGGTTGAGTGATGAAGGTAGCGAGCGTGCTCATGATCTGGTTGACCTGCAGCTGATAGCCAAAAGAGAAACTATTGATTATAGGCTGGTGAAAGACACCTGCCAGCGACTCTTCGACTTGCGGAGGAAGCAAACGTGGCCTCCTGTTGTTGTAAAGAGTGAAGGGTGGGAGTCCCTTTACAATGAGCAAGCTGATGGATTGGAAGTACTTAGCACTGTAGACGAAGCTGTGATGTGGGTTAATGAGTTTATCGCTACGATTGATAAGGCGGAATAGGTCATGGCATTCAGTGAACTCGAATTGGCACAAATCAAGAAAACGGTTGGAGGATATTGTGAGTCGATTTCTCCGCCGGAGCTTTCCGATCAGTTGACTTTTACTTATGAGGTTGATGGCCATGCGGTCACCATATGGGAGAACCGTCCTCCCTGGAAAGGTGTGGGCGACTGGACTCACCTTGGTGTTGCGCGGTTCAGGTACACTCGATCTCGCGACGAATGGGAGCTTTACTGGATGCGAGCAGATTTGAAGTGGCATAGTTACGATCTTGCTGAGACAACACCGTGTCTAGAAGACTTGGTGCAGGTTGTGAAAGAAGACCAGTTCTGCTGCTTTTTCGGTTAGTTGGGATGTCAAAAGGTTAACACTTATGTCAACCTTTTGACACGAGCGAAAGCACCTGTTCGGGGTTTCCGAATAGCTCAGGGTGGCTGCTTAGGGCAATATGTGAGGTCCTGGCATGAGGTGACGGTGTAAATGTCGGTGAAGATGTCGGTGTAAATCTTACGATTTCTCCAGTGCCGCATCGATCAGCTCTTCGGTGGCTACGAAATTCCAACCGGCGTTCTGCACCTCCTCCAGGGTTGGCTTCCTGCCCAGCTCCTCTGCCAGCTGGCGGATTTTGCGGCGGCGGTATTGGCGGGTGGACTTGGCGTTGGCTTGGCAGGTGACTGAGCAGTAGCGCTTAACGTCGCGGCGCTCTGAGAGGGCCTCGAAGACCTTGCCGCACTGGGCGCAGACGCCCAGCTTGCCGAGAGCGGCATCGGCGGCGAAGTCCATCCAGAGGCGTTCAAGTAGATTGTTGTAGACCACGCCAAAGAAGCCGTCGAGCAGGTCGTGGTGGACGCGGTGAGTGTGCAGCAACACGAGTCCGCGCAGGAGGTGGCCGGCAAGGACGCGGGCGAGGTTCTCGGTCTCTGGTTTGCTCGCCAGGTAGCTGAACGTGGTGTAGGCATAGGGGACGGTGCGCCCGGTCAGCTTATCAGGGATTGCGGAGACGCCCAGGGTTGAGTGATTCCACTTGCCAGGGCCACGGGGGTCGAAGCGAGTCAGAAACGTCAGGCCAGGCCAAGCCGCCTCGCTTGCGGGCAGGAACAGCCGCCCCTGTTCTTCTTCGGACAGTTCAAGCATGTCCCAGTATGGACGATCAAGATCGCTGGGATAGAAGCTGGCGCACTCCCAGTAGAAGTCCTTATCGCCGGATCCGGAGTGTAAGATGAAGTGAATCGCGTCGTCGAGGTCGCTGGCTTTGGCGCGTCCGGCGAGGTAAGCCTGGATACGGACGGCTAGGCTCAGCGTTTTGGCAGCATCATACCAGCAGCTCTCTGGCTCCAGGATTTTCTCCGGGGTGATATGTCCGACCCCCTCGTCGAAGACGCCGAAGAGAGGGCCGTAAGCTTCGGCGAACTCACAGAGGCGATTCTCATCGCAGGTAGTTTCATCCGGCTGAGGAAGCTGGAAAGCAATGCGCTTATCAAAGACGGTGTAGCTCTCTTCCAGCAGGGGCAGCGAAGGCGGCCACGCGATGTTGGCGAAGTCGATGTAGAGCTGCGTGCGGTCGGCGACAGGCCCCCGGCGATCCTGCTCCTTAGCATACCTGAATGCCAGAAGATCGGTCTCGAAGTTGCCATCCTCAAGTTCTTCACCCTCGAAGTCATAGTTCACTTCAAAGGCGCCGCGCACTCGCCCTGTCCTCGGATCAAACATATAACGCATTAAAACCTCCTGAAACCGCCGTGAAAAGAATTACATAATATACTGTAAATAATGCCTGTACCAGTATATCTGAACATGAGAACCTGATACCAGTCAATCGCAGAAACAACGAGAAGACAGGAGACACGAGTGACCATAACCACCCAACAGACCGCTCCCGAAAGCCAGACGGCGCAGCGCCCCAGCGACGCGCCATGCGCGTGGATCACGATAGCCGAGCTTCAGGAGCACTTCGGCATCGGGCGCACCACCGCCTATAAGTGGGCGGGGCAGTTGCCGCCGGATGTGTGCATGCGCATCGGCTCCAAGAAGCTGCTCATCAACGAGCGCAAGCTGGTCAGCTACCTGAAGCAGAAAGGCCGCATGAATGTATTGCGCTAACAAGAGAGCGGGACGCGCCGGAGGCGGGCGCTGCCCCTTTTCGGACGGTGGAATCCCCAGCAGCGCAGACTCCGGGAAATGTTCTGGCAAGCAATGGATTCGGCTATCCTTACCCGCTTGCCAGGCCGCTGCCGCGCCTGGTTCCACCCCAACATACGTTGGGGACCGCACCCACATTGTCATTACGAGGAGCGAAGCGACGTGGCAATCCACTAGCCTGGTCATCCTACCCAGCCCGTCATTCCGGCCTCCGAGCCGGAATCTAGGAAGGAGGCATACTCATGAGAGCGCGTGAATCCCAGATCAGCATCCGCCTCAATCCCCGGGAGCTGCGTCATCTCGACACGATGGCGCGGCGCTCGCAGTTGACGCGCTCCGCCTATGTCGGAAGGTGACAGGACCGCTACCCAAGCTCGTCAGCTACATCACCAATCCCGACAAGACCGCCGGTGGCATTCTCGTCACCGGCGTTAACTGCCTACCGGAAACCGCCGTGATGGAGATGGAGGCAGTTAAGGCGCAGTACGGAAAGCCCGGCGGCATCACCGCTTACCATGCCTACCAATCGTTTGCCGAAGGCGAGGTAAACGCCGAGGCTGCCCACGAGATCGGCGTCAAACTCGCCGAGCGCGTGCTAGGTCGCAGATTCCAGGTGCTGGTCTCAACGCACACTGATCACGAGAATCACATTCACAACCACTTCATGTGGAACTCGGTATCGCATACCGACGGCTATCGCTACAACCACAACAAGGCAGCCTACCGCGCATTCCGCGAAGCCAGCGACCGGCTCTGCCACGAGTACCAGCTCAGTGTCATCAAGAAGCCTGCCCAGGAAAAGACCAAGACCTACGCCGACTGGAAAGATTCCCGCGACGGCAAGCCAACCGCCAAGGAACTCGTTCGCCTCGACATCAACTACGCCGTCAACTGTTCCCGCAGCCAAAAGGATTTCGTCCGCCACCTGCAACAGATGGGCTACGAGATTAAACCAGGAAAAGAACTCAGCATTAAGGCCGCCGGCCGCGAGCGCTTCATGCGCCCCGCCCGCCACTTCGGCGAACAGTACTCAACAGCAAACATTCTGCGCCAGCTTTCAGCCAACTCCCGCCAAGGCGCTCCTGGAGACCCACGCCAAACGCTATCGCCCGAGACCCTGCGCCAGATCAACCAGAAAGTGAGCGAATATCCCCACCAAGGCCTGATCCGCCAGCACTACCACTATGCCCTGCTAATAACCGCTTACTCAGCGATCCCCATGAAGCTGCTCGCTCCCGAACTACGTGCTGAGATCGCGACGATAGAAACGATCCTGCGCCAACTCGAATTGCTCGCAGAAAACCTACTCGACACCCTCACGAAGCTCCTGGAATTCAAATTCAAACAGCAACAGAAGATCCCGCCGATCATCAAAGAGCGTAATCATCTCTACAAAGTAGCTGCCAAAACCAGTGACCCCGAGAAACAAGCCGAAGCCAAGCAGTGCCTCAAAGACATTGGCTACGAGCTGAAAGAACTCCGCCTCAAAGTCCGCGATTGCGAAGCTATTGCAGAACGCGAGTTTGACTTGGATGAACGTATCGAGGGTTTCACGTCGCAGTCGAAAGAGCGTATGCAGAATAGAGACCGGGGGCGATAATGGGTCGAGTATGGTCGATGATGGTCGGTGCGTTCGCATAAGGATTACTTCTTGGAAAAGAAGTAGTGAAAACTGGGGATAACCCTCATAACTGCAGGTGGAACGTGGATATGCTCCGATGGCTGGTGACTGTAATGGCCTTGCTAATGGCACAGGCTTGCTAGAATGTAACACATAGAGATATTGATGTTTTGGCAATCACGCAAACAGATGGAGGAATAAGATGGAACGCAACATAGACTTGATGAGGAATATTTTGCTTTATATGGAGCAATGTGAAAAGCCAAGCTTTCAAGACTCTGATTTCAAATCTTTGGAGACAGATCATGATGCGCTCATCTACAATTTGGAACAACTCATTGGGGAGGGCTACATTGAGGGTAAGTCTCTCGGTGGCCATCAGGGCGGGAGGACCATTAGAATAAGTAGTATCAAACTTACTCCCAGCGGCCATAGTTTTCTTGATGCGTTAAGAGATGATACTGCTTGGCATAGAGTGAAAGAAAAATTCTCCGGCGCATTGGCGACGGTTCTTCTTGCGACATTAGAAGCTGCAGTGAGTGGCGCAGTACGGGGGCTCACCTCTAAACACTAGCTTAGACGATAATGATTTCAGGCAAGTTTGATGCGTGGTAGGAGATTGCGATTTATGGAAACAACAGCAACAGCAGGGTTAGTTTCGGGAGTTGCAACCAGTGGAGTTTTTTGGGCTGCAATTGTGGCTGCAGTTTCTTCTGGCATTATCGCTGCTCTTGGGTTCTGGATAGGGCGGAATCGATTGTTGTCTGAAGTTAAAATCTATCTCGATATGGGCTCAGAATTATCGCCAGAAACTCGAAAGAAACTAAAAAGTAGAATTGATAGGAAGGTGCTTGAATTTTCAAATAGTAATCCAAATTCTTCAATTACAGCCCTTCTATCCGGGATTCTAATCTTTGTATTTCTTGCGTATGCATTTGCGGTGTTGGGGGTGCGCACAAACACTGAGAAGGATATTCTCTGGCTTGTTATTCTTTGTCTTGTACTAGCTGGAATACTGACTATTTTGATGATCATCTTCATGGTAAAAGATCTTTGGCAAGAGATTAAGCGGATGCATGCTGAACGTAAAGCAGTAAAGCTAAATGCTAATAGCAAAGATGATGCAAACGAAAACGTTTAATACGCTTTTCCTAGTTCGCGATAAATGCTGGCCGCATTCTCAGAATTATTCTGTAGAATCGCCTCTCGGGCAGCTGCGTCTTTCAGATCAAGGAAGAAGTCTTTCCCATCCACCGTATCGACTGATTCCAGACGCTTGAAAGCGGCTCCGTATTGCTCTGCGTAGGCTGCAAAGCCTTTCAGCTTGCCAAGGGCATCGCCGAGATAACTGCCATGTGGATCGATGATCGATGGCTTAATACTTCCACCCGCCATGCGTGAGAAGAAGATGAAGTCTGGCTGCATCGCTCGCCACTTGCTCCCATCTTTCCACGGAATTTGGAGGGCAGACTTTGATGATCCAGAAGGGTTGCGGTACCAAGCTACAGTGTCGTCACGTGCCAGCTCCTTTTCAACAACACGGGATTCGATGTCATTGAGGCTAACAGGAACGAGCTTCGTATCCTCAAGTGATAACACATGTTTCGATACCAACGGCAACGGTTCACTGTTCTCACCAACTACTTGGCAAGAGTTGACTAGCTCGGTCTGCGGAACAACAATGAGAGTCTCTTGCGGATCAATGGCTTGCGCACGTACCTCATCAAACGCAGCACGGCCAGCATCATCAAGGCCATATATCTTATCTCGATAGGTGGCGAACAGGTTGACTGCATAATCGTTACACGAATCGTTAATCTCATCGAGGATCTCGGGAACAAGCGCAACTGCGGCAACTTCGGCTTTTGCATCCAGTTCATCTGGAACGTCTTGATGGTCAACTACATACTTAAGATATTCAATGGTTGCCTCACGGCACAGCGCGCGCCCGGCTGCCGCGAATCCTTCCTCAATAATCGCTCTGTCGGCAGCCACGCTGCTGGAGGACACTTTGGCATCGCCCGTCAGGCGAGACACCGTTGTAACTGAGGTACGAGCAGCGTAAACTTCCTGGAGAGCCCTATCGTACTTGTCGCCAGCCAAAACTCTTTGAGAGTTGATAAGTCGTATCAGAAACGCCTTTGCTTCTGCATCAGCATTTGTGTCGATGTCATATACTGCCAACTTGCCCGTCAGGTTCAATAAGCGGTCAACTTGGTTTCCGATAGGGCGAGGCACCAGCATGGTCGGTAGCGTTTCAAACGCAGCACGTACCTCTTCGCCCAAATCATCATCCCAAACAAGGGTGACCGGCGAAGTAAGCACCTTGCGGTCAGGCATCTGCGAGATCGAATCATCAAAGGTGAGGTCTCCGGTCAGGTATTGAGCAACCTCCTGCGTGGTGGCCTTGTTGAAGCGTGGCAAGAAGCAAGATACGGAGTTGAGAATGTCGTTGCCGTCGATACGCCGCGCCAGTGGAGTGCGCACCATACGCCCTATCAACTGAGCAATGTAGGTCTTATCCTGTCCGGGGCGCAGCGAGAACAACACTTCTGCACGGGGGCAATCCCAACCGGTCGAGACTGCTTCTTTGGCAAACAGCACCGTGATGGAGACATCGTCCTGCACGTTTTGCGGCGAGACATGGCGGATCAAATACTTAGTGCCGCCGATGATTATGTCGCCACGATCCCCCAGCACGTGTCCAAAGGAGATATGTGGATCGAGACCAGGCATCGCTGCTGTCAGTTGCTCGCAAAGTAAGAACAGTTCATCATCGCTAACCAGGTTTGGCACCTGCAACACCATCAGTGGATTTACGGCTTCTGGCAGGTTTTGCTCCAGAGTGTATTGCTCCCAGTGGTGCTTTGATTCCAGCAGAGCGGCACAGGCTTCCTTAAGAAGTACCGCGTCAAAAGAACCACGCTCATCAGGGATCAGCAAGGTGATGGTATCCTTCAGAAGCCCCGAAGCCTGTACGTCTTTCGGGTCAACGGTTACGGCGCTCAGTAGCTCACGGTTTCGCGACTGCATTGCATCCGAGAATCGATCAATGGTAGCAGACATTCCCAGCACAATCGGCATAGGGCTTCTGCCATCAGCGCCGTCAATCAACTGGGCATAGATGCTTTGGCGAGCGGAGTCATCGCTGGCAGACGTCCCTGACCTAAGCCCTCGGTGCGCCTCATCGAGGATCATGTAAAGCGTTCTGCTGCTGTCCTCGATGGTATTCTGAATCGTCTCCCAAAGCGTGAAAGCGCGATCATCCTTGTGCTTAACCAAATTTGAGGAGATTGCCAGCTTCTGCCGATTGAGGAAATAGACCTTCTGCGGATCAAAGGTTTCCTGGTCGAAACCGTCATTGATGATTTCCAGGCGGGGTAAGTCGATCAGCTCAGAAGACTGATAGAAACGCCAGCGCGTTTGCTCGTTGAGCGAGGGATCATCAGTGACCCAGAGCACCACGGCGCTTGGATCAGCATCGAAGTTGTAGCGGTCAGAACCAAAGAACAGGCTTTCGATTACCGCCGACGCCATGACTGTCTTGCCAGACCCAGTGGTTGCGGAAAGCGTCAGGCTTACCGACGCGTCTGATTGCGAGTAGAGAAGCTTTGCCCTTTGCAGCTTTTGCATGAGCGTGCGGACCGCTTCTTCCTGAAAGTCTTTAAGCGTGAAACGCATATGATCTAGGCCTCTCCCTGGTTGATCTTGAAGGAACGGATATAGGACTCGTAAAGTCTGATCGACTTGATGCCCTCTGGAAGCTTCTGAGCGATGTCCTGAAAGCGGGAGTCCTGGTTAGTGACGATGTAAGCTATCTTTACGCCGGCGCTATTACTCAATGCTGAAAGAAATGCGTTGGCGGCATGGTAGTCAAAGAGAATGCCATAGTTCTTAGCAATATCGAAGTCTGCCTTGCGTTCAGAAATGCAGCGGCCTTGCGAACCAGCACGCATCCAAAGTAATGGAGCGATCTCAGCAAATGCGCGATCAAGCTCAACGCTGAGTTCATCCTGATAGGTTAGGTTATAGAAGATCGCGTTCTCCTCGAAGCCTTCCACCATTGAGAACTCGTCAGTAAACAAATAGTCACCTTTGATATCATTGCCTTCTGGTGTTTTGCCAGTAATGGCAGCAGTGATACGCGGCTTGGTAATATAGTCGCAGATGCCAAGTGCTTTCCATTCATCATCACTTGGTCGAAGCATCTGTTTGAGAAATATCTCTTGCTCCCCTGCTGAAACTTCATTATTCGTGATGCAGATGCACCTGCGTTGTCCCCCGTCATGATGGTTAAGCCGCATGACTGCGTGCGCAGTCGTTCCTGAACCTGAGAAGAAATCAACAATGAGCGCGCTAGGTTTCTTCCCGATAAAATACCGTAATGCGTCCTCGACCGCATAGAGCGATTTTGGAAACGGAAAACGGCGGCCGGGAATCAACGCGCCCAATAGGCTGGTTCCATATTGCCCGGCATCATGACTGGACACACTCCAAGCTGTTGTTGGCCTAATTATTTTCCCCTCATCAGACACAACAATTTTGGATCCATCTTCACGAGAGCCGATAACTGAGAGCTCACCACTCTCAACTTTCTCGACCGTCTCCTCAGAAAGATATTTGAAGATGTAGGGTTGGTAATCATGTCCAGGAGACACACGCACGAAGCCGTAATCATATAGTCTTTGTAATGACGGGGCTGTTAAACCCCAGTTCATTTCTATCCCATCTTCTCTGACAGGGAAGACTGGCACTGCACCCTCTACTCTTGGCACACTACTCCGATCAACACCCGGCGCAAGAGCTTCCCCGATATGTACTATCCTATTTGTTAAAGGCGAGACATAGATTGGATAAAACTGGCGCACGCCACCCTTTTTTGTGCCTCGTCGTGAAGAAAGGTCAGTTCTTCTCAGGTACCACCAGCGCTTCTCCTTCGGGTCTCCGCCCTCAGCAAAGTACTGTACGGTTTCAGCACCAAGTACAACCATAAAAATGTATTCATCAGAACGCGAAAACAAGCCGGCTCTTTTTGCACCGCTCGGGTTGATTACAGAACTTATCATTTGGATTTGCGCGTTTGTAAAAATTTGTTCAAGTAAAAGCCCAAGCCTCAGATACTCCGTTTCGTCAATCGTTACTATCAAGACTGAATTCTCCGGATTTAGCAGGCGTTTTGCTAACCTAAGCCGTCGCTCAATAAATGCAAGCCATTTTGAATGGCGATACGCATCCTCGCTGTCAACAAAGTCGTTATTGTACTTCCAATCTTTGGCCCCTTTGTTATAGGGTGGGTCAATATAGATGCAGTCAACCTTGCCTTCGTAAGCATAGAGAAGCGTTTCGAGGGCATGAAAGTTCTCGCCATTGATGATCACCTGGTAAGGTTTATTCCCACCACGCTCAACCCGCCCGGTCTCCTGCAGGCCGGGGTAGATTGGCTCTGAAAATGCAGCGACAGTTACCAGATCATTAACGGAAATCTGAGGGGGGGGGGCTCTTCCTGGTCAAAATTTGCGCCGACGGGCGCAAGCGTGGCAAACGTACCCTCAGCTTTTTCTAAAATCGACTTGACGAGCCAGATCCGCTTGTTTTCAACTTTCTCTTTTTCACCTCGTGCTGGGAGGATATTCACCTTGTCACCGCGACGGATCGGACGATCATAAAGTCTTACAGTTTCGGGCATGTGCCGCTCAAAGTTCAAACCAAAGACACGCCGGTTCGCATAGACCGCGAACTCCTTGCGCAACTCCTCTGCAAGCGCAGGATCTTTCTGCGCTACTCTCCCGATCAAATCCGTGAGCTTTGACATCCACTCTCCTTCAGCGATTGTGACTAATTCATTATAACTGTGAAGTGGGAGAGATTAGCGTTTGTGTTATTGACCCAGCTATGCTGGGGCGAACCATCTGGGCGCATCTGCAAAGTCGATGACAGCTTGTTATCTTGGCGAAAGTATATAATGGACGGTAATAGAATCAGATGCAATTCTGGAGGAAAGCTATGTCTAAAAACATATTTGTAAGCCATTCATGGAATTATTCAGATGACTATGACAGGTTGATGAAGCTTCTTGAGAATAGGAGCAACTTTTCATACACAGATTATTCGGTCACGAAGAGTAACCCGCGGGATAGCTTTAGTGATGTTGAAAGCGCTATTAAATATTGCAGCATGTTTGTCTTTATTGCGGGAGTATATGCATCATATAGTGATTCAATCAAAAAGGAAATTGGATGGGCCAAGAAATATGATAAACCTATTCTTGCAATAAGACCCTATGGTGCAGAACGGATTTCAGTTGCTGCCCAAGACGCTGACAAGACAGTCAATTGGAGTACTGAGTCTATAGTTGCTGCGATTAGGGAGCTTTGGTGATATTAAGTTCAGTAACCGAAAGGAACTCTCATGGCGCAACCCCGTGCTTTTATTAGTTTTGAAATGGAGGATCGCTGGGCGCGTGATTTCTTATCTCAACAAGCGAAGGATTCAAGAAATGATATTGAGTTTTACGACTATTCGGTGAAGGATCCTTTCGATGCGCAATGGAAGACAAAGTGCTCTGAAAAAATTTCGCGCACAAAGGGCACCATCGTTCTTATTGGTGCGACAACATGGAAATCGGATGCAGTATTATGGGAGATTGCTGAAACAACCAGGCAGGGTCATTACCTTTTTGGGATTCAGATCAATAGTGATGAAACGCATATTATCCCAAATGGTCTATCTTCTTCAGATGTTGTCCGGTGGGATTTCGCGTTAATAACTCAAAAGCTTTTTGGATGGACGTAGATGATGGTGAAACGAAAAACCATTACTACCTTAACCAAGAAAACAGAAGAAGATTTCCTGGATACATTATTCCCAATGGGCACCCCTTCTCCGGAAGAAGATGAACAGCGCATTACTGATTTGTATAAAATGATGGTGGAAAGTTCAGAGAATCTAGTCGCTCGAAGACAAACCGTCAATACATTTTTTCTAACTGTGAATGGTGCTTTACTAACTGCTATTGGTTTACTTGTTAAAGGTTCGGGTGATACTTCTCTTACTGCGTTCGGTGTGGCGTTTCTCACTATTACCGGCGGAATTTTTTCCTTTGCGTGGCGAAGCTTAATCATTTCTTTTGGTCAGCTCAATAAGGGGAAGTTTAAAGTCATAAATACGCTTGAAAGCCATCTTAAGGCTTCGATTTATGCTGCCGAGTGGAAGGCTTTAGAGTCCGGCGAAAACCCCAAAACCTATCGCTCTTTCACATCAAGAGAGATATGGGTGCCTAATGTACTTATTGCTTTGTTTGTTGTTGCAACAGTGATTGCGCTTCTTATTGGCCTGAAGCTAATAAGTCCCTTCGGGACTGTTGTTAGCAAATAACCGTGCTTCTTCCTTCAAAGTTTGCCCACTTATTGCCCACCTGGGCATTTTTGCCCAAAATAAAAACAGGCCAGAAGCTTTCAATTTATCCTCTGACCTGCGGCTTTGTGGTCGCGGGGGCCGGATTTGAACCGACGACCTTCGGGTTATGAGCCCGACGAGCTACCAGACTGCTCCACCCCGCACTTTTGCGGATATCCAGTGTAGCATAGTCGTGTGGTGTGTGTTTATGAGTGCTTTACGCTACAATAAAAGCTTCACTTTTGATGATCTCTCTTGAGGGTGCGTCACTGCAGTTGATCATCATCTTTTGAGCATAACAAGGAGCTGCCTATGCCCGGTCAAACTATTGCAGAAAAGATTTTCTCCCGCCACGGGGGCCATGACGTCTATGCTGACGACATTGTCATCGCAGACGTCGACTTCGTCATGGGACAGGATGGGACCTCGCCGCTCGCCATTAAGGCGCTTGCAGCCATGGGCTTCGAGAACAAGGTTTTCGACCCCACTAAGGTCGCGCTGGTCATCGACCACTCCAGTCCCAGCCCGCTTGAGGGGGTCAGCGCGCTGCACAAGCAGATGCGCGACTTTGCCGCCGCCAGCGGCGCGCGCCTCTACGACGTCGGTTGCGGTGTTTGCCACCAGCTTCTGCCCGAGCAGGGTCATGTGGTTCCGGGTGACCTGGTGGTCGGCTGTGACAGCCATACCTGCACGTATGGCGCGCTCAATGTGTTTTCGACGGGCGTGGGCTCGACGGATGGCGCGGCGGCTATGGCTACTGGCAAGCTCTGGTTCAAGGTGCCGCGTACGATCAAAGTGATCTTTACCGGCACGCTTCCAAAAGGCGTATTTGCCAAGGATCTCATCTTGTATCTGACGGGCCAACTTGGCGCTGATGGGGCAACTTATGAGGCATTGGAGTTCTCCGGCCCGGTCATCGACACGCTCTCAGTCGAGGCGCGCATGACCATCAGCAACATGGCAATCGAGCTGGGCGCGAAGGCGGGACTCATGGTTGCTGATGACAAGACTCTGGAGTGGGTCGCGGCGCACGGCACACGCGAGTCACACCCCGTCGCCCCCGACCCGGACGCGATCTACGAGCGCACCGTCGAGATCGACGTCAGCGACCTGGCGCCTCAGATCGCCTGTCCGCACACGGTCGACAATGTGGTCCCGCTCTCCGACCTGCCCCCGACGCCCATCGCTGAGGGCGTGCTGGGCACCTGCACCAACGGGCGCCTGGAGGACTTCGCGATCGCCGCGCACATCATCAAGGGCCACAAGCTGGCCCCGGGCGTGCGCCTGGTGGTGGCTCCGGCCAGCAAGGATATCTTCCTGGACGCGATCGCCGCGGGCTTTATTCAGACTTTCATCGAGGCGGGCGCCTGTATTGTCACGCCGGGTTGCGGGCCCTGTGTTGGCACGCATAACGGCGTGCCCAGCGATGGCGAAAATGTTATCAGCACAGCAAACCGCAACTTCAAGGGGCGCATGGGCAACAGCAATGCGTTCATTTACCTGGGCAGTCCCGCCACGGTAGCCGCCAGCGTGCTGGCAGGCCACATCAACGACCCGCGTCCGTACTTCGAATAAGAAAGCAGTCACCATCATGAGTACTCCGATACTTATCGCGCCAGCCTTTAAGTATGGCAATGACATCAACACCGACTACATCATCGCCGGAAAGTACAAGTTCCAGTCCACTGACATGAAGGCCATGGCGGTCCATGCGATGGAGGAGCTTGACCCTGACTACTATGACAAGCTTCAGCAGGCGGGCGGCGGCTTTTTGGTGGCGGGCACAAACTTTGGCTGTGGCAGTTCGCGCGAGCAAGCGCCGCTGGTTCTGCTCAACGCGGGCACTAAAGCCGTACTTGCCAAGAGTTTCGCGCGCATTTTCTTCCGCAATGCCATCAATACCGGGCTGCCGGTCGTGATTTGCGATACCGATCAGATCGATGCCGGTGACGAATTGAGACTCGACCTGGCGACGGGAGTCGTTCATAATAATATAAAGGGCGATTCTCTCACGTTCGCTCCCTTGCCGCCGGTCATGACCCAACTTCTGGAAGACGGCGGTTTGGCAGCCCATATCCGGAAGCATGGTACGTTTGCGTTCGAGAAAGAACAGAAATGAAGTACAGTTTTACGATAGAGACTGACAAAGACGAAGTCATCGACGGCGCGATACGCCGGATGAAGACGCGCCGCGAACTGGCCGATGCCTTGGGGGCGCCCACGCGGGCGTTGCGGGAGTATGCCTCAGACATCCTGCAGGAAGTCGCGCATCGTGACGCCGACCTGCTGGTCGACTTGAGCTCAGAGATCATTGACGCGCTGGATCGCCCTGAGTCGTTCACGCGCTATAACATTTTGGTGGTATTGGACTGTTTCGTGCCGCATCATGGCCCCGTGGTGGCCAAGGCGCTCTATCAGCTTGACGACTGCCTCTATGACGAGGAATCCAAGATCGTGCGCCAGGAAGCCTTTGAGGTTCTGTGCCACTTTGGCGCTACGACGGAGACGAGATCGAAAACGGTATGGGAGTATCTGAGCGGCGCGCTGCGGTGTTACCATGGCGATCCTGAGTACATGACGATGCTGAACTATTTGTGCGACATGCTGAACAACGGTAAAGTGGCCGACAGCGTGAAAGAGGGCGTGGTGCGCCTGTTCATTTTCGACGCTGAGCAAGGCAAGGGGATGTTGCAGAAGCGCGCGCAGCAGATCGTGGCGCTGGCTCCTGAAATGCTGGAGAAGGTCAAGGCTGAGCAGGTCGAGGCTGCGAAGCGTGCTGCGGCTGCCGCTCGTGCGGCAGAAGAGGATGCCAAAGCTGCTGATGATGACTACGAGGAGCTTGACTGAAACCCTCATCGTCGCCCTCTAACGCTCTATAATAGAGAAACGATACCCGTTCTATTTCATTAAGGAGGGCGTTGCGTGCAGCAACTGCGTGTGCTGGTCTACCCCTGTGGGTCAGAGATCGGCCTGGAGATATTTCGCTCGCTCAAAGATATTCCCTTTGTGACGTTGGTCGGAGCTTCGTCAGCGGCGGGGCCGGGCGAGTTCTGCTACGCGCACTACGTGGGTGACGCGCCCTGGATGGATGATGAGAACTTCGGGCGCGACATGGCGCGGATCTGCTTTACCCAGGAGATCGACCTGGTCATGCCGGCCAATGATGAGGCGGCGTTGCGCCTGCTGGAAAACACCGACGAGCTGCCTGCGACCGTGGTGTGCTCGTCGCTGGAGGTCGCGCGTATCTGCCGCAACAAGCGCCTGACGTATGAGACGCTGGCAAGCAGCCCGCAAGGCTGCGATTTCCTGCCACGAATCTATGCGGATGCCGACGAGGTGGCTGATGCTGATTTTCCCGTGATCATCAAACCGGCGGTGGGGCAGGGCACCGAGGGCTTTCACGTGGTGCATGACCGCGCCACGCTCGAGCGCAAGCTGGAGGCGGCGGCGCGTGCGGCTTGCCCCCAGGTCATCTGCCAGTACCTGCCCGGCGACGAAGTCACCGTCGATTGCTTCTCTGACGAGCGCGGCCTGCGCTACGCTGAATCGCGCCAGCGGGTGCGCATCAAGAACGGCATCGCGGTGCGCAGTATTTCTCTGCCAGATGATACTGAGGCGCGCGAGATCGCCCAGGCTATTCAGGATCGGCTGGGGCCGTTGGGCCTGCACGGGGTCTGGTTCTTCCAGCTGCGCCGTGACGAGGCGGGGGCTTATCGCTTGCTTGAGGTGGCGACCCGCACCGCGGGCACCATGTGTGTTGATCGCGCCGCCGGGGCGAACTTGCCCCTGATGGCGATCTGGGATGCGCTGGGGCATACGACCGAGCCTGCGCGTCAGTTCGACCAGGTCGAGGTCAGCAGGGCGCTGGCAAACAGCTACCGGCTGCCCTATGAGTTTGACGAGCTTTATATCGACTTCGATGATACGATCGTCGATCATCGCATTCCCGGCGTCAACCTGGAGGCAGTCAGCCTGCTGTATCAGTGCGCGAACAAGAAGATCCCGGTCACGCTGGTGACCCGCTATCCGGGTACAGAAGACGACCTGCGCGGTGTGCTGGGGGTTTGCCGTCTTGATCCGGCGTTGTTTGTGGCGTTGATACAGGTGCCGGCAGGGCAGTCCAAGGCCAACTACATTACGCCGGGCGCACACGCTCTCTATGTTGACGACTCCTTTGGGGAGCGCGCAGAGGTCGCCTCGGAACACGGCATTGCCGCCCTGGGGGTTGACGCCATCGAAGCGCTATTGGATAGGCGCCAGTAATGACACAACGCGACGGACAAAACAAGCGTCAGCAGGCTCCTGGCATCAATAGCGCAGGAGAACCCGATGCGCGCATGGCGCGGCGCCAGCGCCAAGCGGCCCATAAGGCGCGCGTGCGCAAACGCCGCATTCTGGTCGGGTCAGCACTGCTGGTAGTTTTGCTGGCCGCAGGAGGAGCGGCTTTGATTCTAAGCAGCGCTCATCACACCCCGGCGCCTTCAGCTTCCAGGCAACAAACTGCTGCGCGAGAGCCAATAAAGCAGGAATCGGCTCCTGCGACCTATACCATCACACTTGATGTGAGCGGGAATGCTGAAGCACAGGTCACTCCCACAAAGATCACGAATCCCGTGGGTGCGGCGCCGGCCAGGCTTCCCTATGCCGTCCTGAACGATAAGCGCTTTGTCGGGTGGTATACGGGTCCCTCAAACGATACGACGGCGACCTGTATCGATAATAGTATGCTCGATCGGATCTCGACTTCTGCCAACACCACGCTCTATGCACGCTTTGAGCCTGCTCCAAAGGGCGTTGATCGCAGCGTCGCGGGTCTTCCGGTGCTCATGTATCATGAATTCTATGACGCGTCTGCAGGGCAGACAGCGGGGACAGATATCCCGCAGAACCATATGGAGATCGGGCGGTTTTCAGAAGAGCTTGCATACCTCAAGGCGCAGCATTACTACTTTCCCCATTGGAACGAGGTTCTGGCATTCGTTCAGGGCAAGATACGGCTTCCAGCGAAGAGTATCGTGTTAACAAGTGATGACGGGATGCCGAGTTTCTATAGCTTAGCGCTGCCGGCGGTCAAACAGCATCAGGTATATATGACGGGCTTTATCATCGGGACCAACGTCGCCAAGTACCAGATCAATCTTGCGTCTTATGACCGTGCCTCTGTGGACTTCGAGTCGCACACCTATAACCTGCATTACCGTGATCCGCAGGGTAATGGGGAGATAACGATTGCAACCGATGCTCAAATTATTGCTGATGTCGTACGAGAGGCTCAGGTACTGGGGCCGACCAAGGTCATTTGCTATCCTTACGGACGTCCGGGCCGCGATTATACGCAGCGCGACGAGCAAGTGCTTGCGAGCCAAGGTTATGAGCTTGCTCTCACGACCGGAGTGGGAAAGGTCTATCCCGGCCTCAATCCAATGGCCTTACCGCGAGTGCGGATCAACGCGTCCGATGATCTGGCTACGTTCGCGCAAAAGATAAAATAGGAGAGGGAGGCGAATGTGGCGCAACAAACACCGATACTCTGTGCGCGGACTATAGGCGTTATCCGCGGAGGCAGACAAGGAAGAAGAAAGTTCCGATGAGTGACATGAACAGGTTGGCGCTCGATGGCGGCACACCGGCGATCACGCGTGACCTTCCAGGCTGGCCGCAGATCCCTGAAGAGGGGGTAGAGGCTGTCGCTGCTGTTCTGCGCAGTGGCAGGATCAACTACTGGACCGGCACAGAAGCACGCCAGTTTGAGGCTGAGTTCGCGCAGGCACAGGAGATGGAGCATGCCCTGGCCGTCGCCAATGGTACGTTCGCCCTGGAGCTTGCGCTCCGAAGCTTCGGTATCGGCGCAGGCGACGAGGTCATCGTTCCTTCACGTACCTTCATCGCGACGGCCGGAGCGGTCGTAGCGACAGGGGCGACGCCGATCATCGCAGATATCGATCCGAGGACCAGCGCGCTTACGCCGCTCTCAGTGGCAAAGTGCCTGACGCCACGGACCCGCGCGGTCATTGTGGTGCATGTAGGTGGCTATCCGGCTCCGGTCGCAGCGATCCGCGAGCTGACCGACCAGCTCGGCCTGGTCGTCCTCGAGGACTGCGCGCAGGCACAGGGAGCGCGCTACAAAGGGCGCCCCGTCGGGACTGCTGCGCACGCGAGCTGCTTCTCGTTTTGCCAGGACAAGGTACTGCCGTTGGGCGAAGGCGGCATAATCTGCTATACCGCAGGCGAGCATCAGGAAGAAGCCTACCGCCGTGCGTGGGCGTATCGTGACCATGGCCATGCGATGGCTCGCTCAGAGAGCGCTCAGGTGCAAGAGCGGAGTTCGCAGTTCAAGTATCTGAGTGATAGCTTCGGCATGAATGCGCGCCTGACCGAGGCGCAGGGGGCGTTGGGGCGTGTGCTGCTGCGTTACGTCCCGGCATGGCATGAGCAGCGGACGCACAATGCGGAACTGTTGGTGCGCGAGCTGGCGGATTTCGCTCCCGCACTCAAGCCCGCTGTACTTTCCCCGGCTGAGCGCGAGCTTGGCAGCGAGCATGCGTACTATCGCCTGTACTTCCTACTAGATCCCACAAGCCTGGCGCCTGGCTGGGATCGTGACCGAGTGATCGATGCGATCGTGGCGGAAGGGGCGCCGGTCCAGTTTGGCGCCTGTGCGCTGATCGGGCGTGAGCTTGCGTTTGCAACATTGGGCGTAGCCCAGGATGCTGATCTTCCCGGCGCGCACTGTGCTGATGAGCGGTCACTGGCGTTCTTTGTGCACCCGACACTGGATGAGGCCGATATGGCAGATATAGCCGCTGCTGCACGTAAAGTGCTGAGCAAAGCGATAGGGCAAGGCGTATGAACAGAACGATAGGGGAGAACGAATAATGGGGCGACTTCTGGATTGGTTCCGGCGCCTGCGGGCGACACGCCTGACCTGGCAACTGGTATTGGTGGTACTTGATGTCGCCGGTATTTTACTCGCGACTATCATTACCTACCTGGCGCGTTTCGAGCTGCGTATTCCTCATGCTTACGGGCGCTACTTGCTGGTGGCGTTTGCCGCTTCGGTGGTGGTGTATGTCGTAGCTGTCGCGCTTTTTGGACTGTATCGAGTGGTACTGCGCTATGTAGGGGTCGACACCATGCTGCGCTGCGCTGGCGCCGTGCTGTGCAGCGCGGCGGTACTGACCCTGGCCGATGTTGCGGCCGGGCTGCTTAATAGCGGGCAGCGCATTGTGCCATTAGGGGTCGTCCTGATTCAAGCGGTCTTCGTATTTATCGCACTGGCGGGCATCCGCCTGTCGGTACGAGCTGCTCATTATGTGCGGGCTGCCGGGCGTCATGAGGGTATGCGCACCCTGATCGTCGGCGCGGGGAGTGCGGGTTCACTGTTATTGCGTGATGTCCAGGCGCGTACGGGGCTGGCGTTCCAGGTCGTCGGTTTTCTTGACGATAACGAGCGCATTAAGGGAAATCGCCTGGGCGGTGTTCCGGTGGTCGGGGACCTTGATGAGCTTGAAGAGGTTGTTGCGACCTACGATATCCAGCAACTTTTTGTCGCGTTGCCCTCAGCGCCTGATGGGACTGTTCGTGCCCTGTTGAACCGGGCGGCGGCCCTTGGGCTGGCCACGCGTATCATGCCCAAACTTGTGATAGAAACCGGGGAGGTACGCGCTGCTGATCTGCGCAAGGTGGACGTAGAGGATCTGCTGGGCCGTGAACTGACACCCATCGACAGCGAGCAAGTCGCGGCCACGATAGCGGGCAAATGCGTGGCGGTGACTGGGGCGGCGGGAAGCATCGGCTCAGAGCTTTGCCGCCAGATCATGAAACTGCATCCCGCGCGCCTGGTGTTGGCAGAGATCGATGAAAGCCGTTTGTACGAACTCTTTTTCGAGCTTGAGGCGATGGAGGAGGGCGTTGCGCAGATGTGCCTGGTCGACATCCGTGACCGCCGCAAGCTGCTGCGCGTGTTCGCGGAAACCAGGCCGAGTGTGATTTTGCACGCGGCCGCTTACAAGCAGGTGCCGCTCATGGAACTCGAACCGATCGAGGCGGTGCGGAGTAATGTTATTGGCACGGCGAACGTGATGGAAGCGGCGACAAAGGTCGGTGCAGAGCGTTTCGTGTTGATCTCGACCGACAAGGCAGTCGCCCCGATCAACGTCATGGGCAAAACGAAGCAATTGGCAGAGCGCCTTATGCTTGCTTTTACGCAAAGCGCTGCAGCCGATCAGGATCAGAATCAGGATCAGAATCAGGATATCCAGGATGCGGCCGATACTGACACGACCGATCTTTCCACGCTGGAAAAGAGCCAGGCCGAAGATGCAGGGTCCCATTCCGCGTCGACCACGATGACCTGTGTGGTGGTACGTTTCGGCAATGTGCTGGGTTCACGGGGCTCGGTCGTGCCGATCTTCGAAGACCAGCTGCGCCGGGGAGGCCCGATCACCGTGACCGACCCGGAGGTTACGCGCTTTTTCATGACGATTCCCGAGGCTGCGCGCCTGGTCTTGCAGGCGCAGGCCATTGGCACGGCAGGTGACGTCTTCGTGCTTGAGATGGGCGAATCCCATCGTATTCTCGACCTTGCGCACAAGATGATCGCGCTGTCCGGTGTGCCAGCAGAGATCGAGATCGTTGGTCTGCGCTCCGGGGAAAAACTCCACGAGAGTCTGACTTCTGAAGGCGAAGAACTTGAGCCGACCAGTGCTGAGCGCATCCTGCGGGTCACACATTTGTCTGAAGCCCCGCTGGACGCGCGCACCTATGAACGCCTGGTCAGCGCCCTTGAGGCAGGGACACTGACCAGGGATGACATCATGCTTTTGTAGTTTCTTCGGGTCTATTTGCCGCCTGGCGTCGTTCCCGCAGGAGTTCCAAAATTTAGGCTACTCGCTTCTTACGGAACAGGGCTCCTGCCAGGATCACACCAGACAGGCCAAGCAGGGCTGCCAGCGCGATGAGCGGATGTGTTGCCTCACCGGTCGACGGCACAGAAGATAACTTCGGCTTTGAAACGGCGGGTGTCGGCGTTGGCGTCGGTGTCGGCGCCGCCAGTGGCGCCAGAACCCTGACCGTTTGTCCTTCGTTATTGATATCAGCATGGACAGCGATCTCAGTTTTCTTGTACTTGACCGTCTCAAAGGCCACTACGTCATGGCCGCCCAGTGCGCGGCCGTCAAAACTGAAGTCAAGGGTGACCGTGCCAGAGGTCGCATCAGCGATAAATGTTTTGCTGGCGCTGACTTCTTTGCCACCAGAGATCACCGGCATGCCCGTGTGCTTGTCCATCAGGACTCCGTGGATCTCATAGGTTCTTTCCGCAATGAGTTCGCTATATAACACTGTGTCGGTGATGCCCGCGAGCTTATCAGCAGAGACGACCTTTGCATCACTGTCCTGCTTGGTCGCGGTTGTGCGGATCAGGGGTGAGGCGATCCGTATGGTCTGGGAGCCATTGCTGAGTTCGGCATGGGTCGCGACAGTCTTTCCCCCAAGGGACAATGACTCGAAGATCACGATACGGGTGTCATCGAAAGCAGAAGCATCAAACTTGAACGTGACTTTGACGGTACCTTCGGGCGCCGCAGGGCTAAAGGTCGCCTGCGCTGTGACTGGGCGCCCGCTGACGGTCAAAGTTGACTCGGTCGATTGGTTGATCAGGGCGCCTGTGATGCGGTACTCCCGCCCGACTTCAAGATTTTTGTAACTGACGGTATCTATCACCGTGGCATCTTTCCCCGCGATCATGTTCTGGGTCTTGCTGTCAGCGTCGATCGCCTGGGTGCCGATCTCAGGGATCGCCGGAGCGATGTTGGTCAGGGTCCCCAGATCCACTTCGTAGGTGTCGCGGCTGATCGTTACATCGAATGGCGCGATCAGCTGGTAGCCTTCGTTTGCAGCGCAAGGCAGCTCTTCGATATGGTAGGTGTCATAAGGAAGAGCGCCAAGCGCATCGTTAACCGGGGCGGTGTTGCCATCATGATCGATGCCGAACCACACGCCATCTTCGTCGGTTTTACCTGCGTTGGTACTGCGGCTATGGGGGTTCCAGGAGTTGCTGGTTGAAGCGTGACCGTTGGCGTCGGTCACGATCGTGTGGCTTTCACCGGTAGTGGCAGACGTTATCGAAAACGGTACCTGCGCCATGCGCTTATAGCTGACGGCAGCCGCCTTGAGAAGCTGGAGGTCGCCGCGTTTTACCTGTTCGGGAGCAGCCGGGGCATTGTAGGTGTTTACTGATTCGACCGTTGCGTCAGAAGTGATCTGGCGGATGAAGAGAGGGCGTTTACCCAGGAGATAGCCATCTGGCGCTTTGATCTCCTGGATGCTTATGGTGCCCAGGGGCAGGGTCACAGCTCCGGTCGAAGAGGTGTAGGGCACATCTCCGCCCACGATGGAATCCTTGCTCAGGGTCGCAGCCCCATCTTTTCCCGTCTCGACGATCCAGGTTCGCAGGGGGGCAGCCGGAAGGTTCGCTGCCGTATAGTAGCCGTCGTAGTATTTGACCTCAAACTGCGCTCCCGCAAGTGAGGCGCTGCCCAGGGGCAGGTTCCTGGTCGTTTCGGCATCGACTTTGCCAATGAAAATCTTGGCGGGGTTATTCTGCGGCTTATCTTTGACAATACCACCGCTCGCGCTGTTCACCCGCACCGTTTCACCCGGTTTAACGGTGGTCGCATAGGCTGTCGTGTCAAGCGCATACCCAGGAGCAGGTGTTGTTTCGCGCACCCAGTAGGATCCAGGACGCAGGCCGGTGGTAGTTTTGGCGTAGCCGTTCGCGTCAGTGGTCAGGGCGGCAACTTTCTGGGTGGTTGCTGAGTCTGAGTACACCGAATAGACAGCGCCGCCTAGCTTGTAGCACGCATTGTTGTTCGAGAGCGCAGGGTTGGCTGACTGTTTTTGAAGATCGAGATGGCCATCATCTTCCCAGGTGATGGTGATCAGGTTTACGCCTGCCGTCGCCTGGTCGTGAGGTTCAAAGCTGCGCACCCAAAAAAGGAACTGCCCGGTGTAGACGCCCTGGCTCTCGGTCATGTTGACAAGATAGAGCGCGCCGTAGCGTCCGACGCCTTCCGCCGTGGTCTCGTTATCATGTTGTACACAGTGGAGGACGTCAGGTAACACAAAATTGATTCCCCGCGGATTATAGGAGCTGGTGTTCTCGATCCGATAATGGAAATCGCTGAGCCCCCATTCAAACGGGGCGGTAGGTGTTGGGTCAAAGGAGTTCATCAGGTCAATCGGGAGATCCCAGGCAGGCGCGGGCCGATACCCAATGTCGTCGACAACGTTTATTTGGATCGTATTGATATTCAAAATCCAGTATGATCCGGTGCTTTTGAACAGGTCACCGTTCGTATAGGGGTTCCCTTGATTGCGGTTGGTTCCGTCGCTACCCGGCGGAATGAGCGCAGCGGCGGTTCGGGGAGTAAGGGGTGAGAGCAACATCACCACCATCATGATGATCAGGAACCATGCGGTAAAGTGCCGCCGGCGGAGTGGGACTAGAGACGCGTTCATATGCCTTTTCCTTTCATTCGGGGGCCGTGTTTTGCTGTCACCATAGCAGGCGTCCCTTACCCGTTCCTTACCAATCGGGTTGAAAAATGCATAAAACAGGACTTATGGAGAAATCTTCACAATTTTGACGCGTTCAGGCGGTGTCTGGGCAAAGAAATCAGAGTAGGGTGTGCCTGCTCAAACAGTCCTCGCCACCTTGCTAATGCGGGAAAAGGCGGCTGCGGAACTCGCATTCACGCCCTCTCTGATTTCTTAATCGAGTAAGCGTAGTTTAGCTTCGCCAGAACTTGCGGATACTCCGGGCGCGCGCAAGCCCGGAACAGTAGGTGTTGAGCAGATTGGGATAGTCAAGGCGCGCCAATGCGCGTGCTGTCAGAAGTGAGTTGGGCAGATCCCGGGAGTGCAGGTCGTTGATAAGTTTTACGACGGTCTTTGAGCGCAGAAAATCCCGGAAGATATACGGATCGTTCTTAGGGACCGGGCTTGTCAGCGCGGTCAGGGCCACGATCGCGCAGTAACGCAGACGCAACTGGCGTTCGCTGGCAGCGATCGGGTTGCTGCTCTCCAGAGTCTCCAGGGAGGCTGAAAACGGCGGCAGTGCGGCGACCAATCCGCCCCGATCTTCGGACAGCGCGCTCGCAGCCTGGTGCTGGTAGACATAGAGCGGTTGGTCTGAGAGGGCCACGCGCGAATCACAGGCGTAGAGGCAGACGACGAATAATACGTCTTCGAGATGGCGAAGCTCCTCGTTGAAGCTCAGTTTGCGGCGCACGAGAAAATCGCGCTTATACAGGGCTGAGTGAGCGGGCATGAGCGGCGCCTCAAGGTCAGCGAACAGGCGATGGTAGAGTTGGCTTCCCGGGACGCTGTGGGCACGGTCGGTTACGCTGCGGACTTGCTGGCTTATCGGAGTCCCATCTTCAGCGATTTCAACGAAGAGCTGGGAGCTGCGGGCAACGTCGGTATGCTCGCGTTTCATGAGCGCGATGAGCTGTTCAAGAAAGACGGGGTCAAGCTTATCGTCAGCGTCCAGGAAGCAGACGTACGGGCCAAGGGCAGTTCCCAGGCCGATGTTACGTGAAGCAGCGGGTCCCCGGTTGGGTTCACGCATAAGGACTACCCGGTCATCTTCGCGCGCGATCTCTTCAACGATGGCGACGCTCCCATCGGTCGAGCCGTCGTCGACTACCAGTATCTCCACCGAAGAGACTGTCTGTGCCCGGATCGAATCCAGGCATCCTCGAATGGCTTGTTCCTTGTTGTAAAGAGGTACAACGATGGAACAGAGCGGGGTGAAACCGACGATACTCATCATGGTTACTATCTTATATCCAAGTCGCTTGTTCAGCTATACTGACTTTTGTAAAGAAAGGGAGTGGCCATGTCACGAGCAGAGAAAGTCGCGCTCATCACGGGGATCACCGGTCAGGACGGCGCATATCTTGCGGAGTTTCTGCTTGATAAAGGCTACGTGGTCCACGGCATCAAGCGCCGCAGTTCCAGTTTCAACACGGCACGTATCGACCATCTCTATCAGGATCCGCATGATCCTGAAGCTCGATTCTTTCTTCATTATGGCGATCTGACCGATGCGAGCAACCTGATACGCCTGATACAGGAGATCAAGCCGGACGAGCTCTACAACCTGGGTGCGCAGTCTCACGTACAGGTGAGTTTCGAGACGCCTGAATATACGGCGCAGGTCGATGCGCTTGGCACTCTGAGGCTGCTCGAGGCGATCCGGATCTGCGGGCTCCAGAAGAGTTGCCGCTTCTATCAAGCCTCGACGAGCGAGCTCTTCGGGGATGCGGCCGAATGCCCCCAGTCAGAGCTCACGCCCTTGCGGCCCCGCAGCCCCTATGCTGTGGCCAAGCTCTATGCTTACTGGATCACGATCAACTATCGTGAGGCCTACGGTATCTATGCCTGTAACGGCATTCTTTTCAATCACGAGTCCCCTCTGCGTGGAGAGACTTTCGCGACGCGCAAGATCACGCGTGCGGCTGCCCGCATCAAGTCCGGCCTGCAGGACAAGCTATTCCTTGGCAACCTGGACGCCCGACGCGACTGGGGTTTTGCGGGCGAGTACGTCGAACTCATGTGGCTGATGTTACAGCAGGACATACCGGATGACTACGTGGTAGCGACCGGACGCTCAGAAACGGTACGCGAGTTCTGCCGGGAAGCCTTTGCGGCGGCTGGCATCGAGCTGTGCTTCGAGGGTAGCGGACTGGGCGAGGTCGGCATCGAAGCGGGGACCGGACGCGTACTGGTCGCCGTCGACGAGCGTTACTTCCGCCCGACCGAGGTCGAAGCGCTCTGCGGCGATGCTGCCAAAGCACGCGAGAAGCTCGGCTGGGAGCCACAGGTCACGTTGGCTGAGCTCTGCCAGATGATGGTCGACGCTGATCTGGCCGAAGCTGTGGGAGAGCAGTGACTTCGGGGCAAGGCGTAGGGTGCGATGCCCCAGGCGCGCTCCGATCCGGGTTGCCCACGACGGTGGTCTATGATCACCAGGCTTTCGTTATGCAGAAGTGGGGAGGGATATCCCGTTACTTCGCAGAGCTCGTGAAGAACCTGGCGAGTTATCCAAAAGTGCAGCCTCTGGTGGTGGCGCCTTGGGCGAATAATGAATATCTTGGGCACATGCTGGGTGCCAGGACGAGATCGCTCACGGTGCATTACCGTAAGCGGGGCGTGGGGAAATTGATGCAGATAGAGAGCCTGTTCGACCAACGGGCAGTGCGTAAAACGTTTGCACAGCATCCTGGCGCTGTCTATCATCCGACCTACTATGACCCTTTTTTGCTTGAGGAGGGGTTCGATAACCCGGTCGTGGTCACGATCCACGACATGATCTATGAGTTGTTCGGCGGAAAACTTCCCGGTGCGGCGGTCATGCAGCAGAAAGAACAGATGATCAGGCGGGCGGATCATATTGTCGCCGTATCTGAGTCCACGCGCGCCGATCTCATACGCTTCTATCCGCAGGCCGAAGGTAAATGCTCGGTGATCCATCATGGGGTATCGTTCTCGTCGAGTTCTCCGGAAGGCTTTGCGCGGACCGCTTCCAGCGAGTCGGCGCTTATCGAGGGCGATTATCTCCTATTCGTAGGCAGCCGCCTTGCTTACAAGAACTTCGAGAGCTTTACCCAGGCATTTGTTGAGCTTGCTGCCGAATACCCCTCGCTGAAGCTTGTCTGTGTTGGAGGCGGAGGATTCTCCAGAGATGAGAAGAGCTTTCTGGAGGGCAGCGGCCTTGCCGGGCGGGTCGTTTTTTGCGAGGCGCCCGACTCTCAACTTGAGAACCTGTATCGTTTTGCGCAGGCGTTCGTGTTTCCCTCGCTCTACGAGGGCTTTGGGTTACCAATACTTGAGGCCATGAGTTGTGGCGCGCCCTGTGTGCTCAATGACATCCCAGTGTTTCACGAGGTCGCGTCAGAGGCCGCCTGTTACTGTGACGCGCGTGATCCCCATGATATGGCCCGCGCGATAGGCGATCTGCTGGAAGACCCCGGGTTGCGGGAGAGGCTGCGGCTGGCCGGATATGAGCGGGCCAGGGAATTCTCATGGGCTCGCTGCGCAGAAGCGCACGCGGCGCTCTATCAGGAACTGGGCAGGGATCATGCCGACTGAGCCGACCCTTGTTGAAACAGCTGAAGCGGCGGAGCCAGCTGAGGCAGCGGAGCCACAGGCCGGCGGCAAGCGGCGCGTCATTCTTAACACGATCTACATGGGCGGCGCCCAGGTGGTATCACTTTTGGTGTCGTTTATCGCATTCCCCCTGTTCCTCAAGCATTACGGCACCTCGATCTACGGCCTGTTTCTGCTGGTCAGCGCCGTAGTCTCTACTCTGGCCGTGTTTGACTTCGGCGTCACCTCGATCATCACAAAAGAGACGGCGCACCATCTTGCCCTGGGTGACCAAGGCGCGCTCTCGCGTACGACGGTCGCCGCATTCGAGTTCTACGCGCTGCTTTCGGTCGTGGGTGCGGCGGTGCTGGTTTGGATCGGGGCGAACACGCATACCCTGTTCCGGGTGACCCAGGTGCAGGCAGAGTTGCTCCGCCTGATGTTCTTTGTCCAGGCTGGCGTCCAGCTGCTCACCTTCGTGACCGCCCCGGCACGTCAGGTCCTCGCGGGCTTCCAGCGTTACGGGACGCTTGCTCTTTGCAATGTTCTCAGCGTCATCGGGTCGACGCTGGCGATCGTGGTCGTCCTTGTGAGCGGCCGGGGACCGCTTGTCCTGGTGACCCTGAGCGGCCTGGCGTCGGTGGTCGTCGCGCTCGCGTTTCTCCTGGCGCTGTTCAGAGCCGTGCCCTGGCGCTCGCTTTCTTTCAAAAGCATTCCCCGGCCTGAGGTCCGCAAGCTCCTGAGACTGGGATTTCCGCTCTTCCTGATACAGATAACGAGCTTTTTGGTGATGCAGCAATCCGACAAGCTTGTTTTGGGGGTGTTCCTTTCTGCGGCGGCGCTCTCGCTGTATGAGATGCCTTCCAAGCTTTTCTCTCTTGCTTCCCAGGCGCTCAACACTTCGGTAGGAACGATCCTGCCTTATATCAGCGGCCTGACAGCGCGCGGCCAGCACAAACGTGTTCAGAACACCTTCGTCTATGGCTCTCGCTACCTCAGCCTGTTGCTGTGCCCCGCTCTCGCGTTGCTCTTCATTGGTGCGCCGACCTTCATCACTCTTTGGGTCGGCTCTCAGTATGCGGCTGTTGGGACCGTGGCGCGCCTGTTGCTCGCGATACCGATGTTCTGGCCCGTTATGAGCATCGGCGATTCGGTGCTGGTCAGTATGGATAAGATGAGTAAGTGGACGCCCTATGCAATGGCTTCTGGCCTGATTGGCCTGGGCCTGTCCTTGCTTCTCGTGAGGCCCTGGGGCCTGGTCGGTGTGGCGTTGGCGAGTTTTGTGGCGGCCCTCTGTGAGTTCGCTTCCTTTATCTGGGTGGTCCTGCGCATTGCCCGTATCGATGTCAGGTCATGGCTCTTTTCGGCTGTGGCTCCGGGGCTTTGCGCCATAGCGCTCAGTTGCGGCCTGTTTTTGCTGGTAAGCTGGGCGCTGAAGATATCGTCATTGTGGGTCTTGATTGCTCTCTGCGTGGGGATATTGGTGATTGTTTGGCTTATCATAGGGGTGGTGTTCACCGACCAGGCGGAGCGGAAGATGATCTTGCACTGGGTGAGCAGGCCTAAGGAGAATTAGATGCCTCATACGCCAATACAGATCGTTAGAGCCTTACGCGCTGCGGCGCGCCAGAGGTTCGTGCGCTTCGGGAGTTTCAGGAAGGTGGCGCCCTTCAATGCAAACTTCGGTTTCGATGCTGGCCTGCCGGTCGATCGCTACTACCTGGAGGCGTTTTTGTCCTCACGAGCGCAGTTCATCACGGGTCGTGTACTGGAGGTCGGCGGCCGGGACTACACCGAGAGTTTTGGCACGAAGGTCACTGAAAGCGTCATCTTCTCACACGAAGCTGCACCGGGTGAGGCGCAGATCATCGGGGATCTGAGCGACTGTCCCCAAGTGCCTGATAACAGTTTCGACTGTATTATCCTGACACAGACTCTGCACTGCCTCCCTGATATGCCTGCGGCGCTGTGTGAGATCTATCGGATCCTGGCGCCGGGAGGCGTGCTGCTCTGTACGGTCCCGGGCATCTCCCAGATCAGTCGCTGGGACATGGAGCGGTGGGGGGATCGTTGGCGGCTGACTTCGCTTGGTCTGAAAGAACTACTGGAGGCGCCCTTTGGCTCTGAAGGCGTTGAGATCCAGGCGTACGGCAACGCCCTGGCCGCTCTCAGCTTCATCGAGGGGATCCCGACCCATAAGCTGAAAGCGCGCGAGCTGGACGTCCGGATCGATGACTTTGAGGTGTTGGTATGTGGCGTCGCCACAAAGCCGCGCGCTGCTGGTGAAGCCACTACCGGAACCGGATTTGCAGATGGGGCAGAGGGCTAAGGTTGGCCTCTGAGGTGATCATGAGTTCACGAGCAGAAACCCCTGCGCTTGTTTCGGTGATCGTGCCGTTTCATAATGACGGCGCTACCCTGGAGCGTTGCCTGGACTCGCTTTTGCACCAGACCTGGCGCTCTCTTGAGATCATCGTAGTCGACGACGGCTCGGATGGCCCATCAAAGCAGCTGGTGGCCGACCTGTTGGCGAGCTACAAAGACGAAAGGCTCAGGCTTCACGTTCATCCTTACAATCAGGGTCTTGCGTGTACGCGCAATACCGGCCTGAGCCAGGCGACAGGAGAGTGGGTCGCTTTCGTGGATGCTGACGACTGGGTCGAGCCCGGTTTCATCAAAGCTTTGGTCACGGCTGCCCGTCAGGACGACGCTGACATCGCGTGTTGTCGTTTCGCGGTCTCGCAGCTGGACCTCGAGGGTAAGCAAAGCGGCCAATCTGTTTCTGATGAGGGGGGACGTGAGCTGTACGGGCAGTCGCTCGGGGATCATCCGGCGCTTCTGAATGCAGCGACGCTCAGCATGAACAATAAGCTGTTCTTGCGTAAGCTATTTGATGAGCAGGATATCTGTTTTCCCGTGGGCCGCGATTTCGAGGATCTGGCGACCTGTCCCCGGCTCATGCTGCGGGCGCGGCGTATCGTGTTGGCCGATGTCGCGCTGTATCACTATATACAGAGGCCCGTCCACTCCTTGATGTCGCGCTATGACAGCAGCTATCTTCAGGTCATTGCTTCCCTGCGCGAGGTCTCTGCCGATTGGCAGCAGCAGGGGGCATCACCAGAACTCATGCGCGCCTTGTCGAGTCTCTCCTGCCGTATTCTGTTGATCGACCGACTTTATCCGTTTTTCCGCTTCGCGGATGGGCCGGTGACGCGCGCCTATCTTGACGCGGCGTTCTGCTATCTGGATGAGCGGGCCAAGGGTTGGCGGCCTGAAGTTCGCCAGGGCGCCGTCCTGCCTTCAGAAGGATTGAAGGCCCGGCTCCTGGGCCTGATCATGACCCATGAGCATCTCTTGCGCCTTTACGCGACATTCTTACGCCTGAAGTACCGTACCGAGCGCAGTGCGCTGGCGGCAGGAGGGCGCTCGTGAACATTACTCAGCTCTCATACAGGGATGTGGCCGGAGGTTCGGAGCAAGTTGCCCTTGATCTGCATCGGGCGTATCGTGATCTAGGCCACGACGCTACGCTTTTCGTGGGGACCCAGCGTGACGCCACCAACAATGAGTGTTCCCCGCTTCCCAATGAGCATTATCAGAGCAGGTGGGCGCAAGGGTTCTTACGAAAGGCGCCGGATATCGCAGCTGCCCAGAACACCTCTGGGGCCCTCTTCAGGCGGCGCGCCCTGCAGACGCTCGCAAACCCGCAGCGCGCCTTGCGCAAAGCGCTGGGCTATGATGACTACCACTTTCCTGCGACCCGCCACATCTCGGAGCTTACTTCGGTCGCTCCCGAGGTGTGCCACCTGCATAATCCTGCCACCTACTTTGATATGCGCGCCCTACCGGAACTGTCATGTCAGCTGCCTCTCGTGTTCACCGCGCACAATATCTGGACGGGGACTGGCCGCTGTACCTACCCTCTTGCCTGCACACGGTGGAGGACGGGCTGCGGGAGTTGTCCCCATCAGGACTATCCGCCGACCGCTCCCTTTGACCGGACGCGTAAAAGCTGGCTCACGAAAGCCGCGCTCTATAACCGCAGCCTGTTGTATCTTACCAGTCCCGCCGCCTGGGCTTTGCGTGAACTTGAGCAGTCCATTATGGCCGCAGGGGTCGTGGAAGCGCGGGTAATTCCCAATGGCGTTGATCAGTCGATCTTTTACCCTGCAGCACGCGAGGAAGAGCGCCGCGAGTTGCGCGCCCGCCTTGGCTTGCAGCCGGACGACTTCGCCTTAGCCTACACGGCTATCAGTACGGGAAACCCTTATAAGGATCCAGGGACGCTTGGCCAGGCACTCGACCTGCTTGCTCCCGCCGGGAGAAGGATCGTGCTGATGCAGATGGGCGCTGCGGGAGATACCGTCGCTGACGAGGGCATGATCACAAAGAAGACCTTTGCGTTTACGAGTGATCGTCGTGAGCTTGCTGCCACGTTGCAAGCCTGTGACCTCTATGTGCACAGCGCTCGCGCGGAAGTCGCGCCGCTGGCGATCCTTGAGGCTGAGTCCTGCGGCCTGCCGGTGGTGGCCAGCGACGTCGGAGGAGTCCGGGAGTGTGTCCCTGATGGTCCAGGCGCCTTGCTGGTACCCGCTTGTGATGCGCCAGCCCTGGCCCATGCGATCGAGTGTTATCTCTCTGAACCTGTACGCACGCGGGCGCTTGGTGCAGAGATGGCCGACTGGGCAGCGGGACGCCTCAGCCACTTGCTCATGGCTGAGCGCTATCTTGCTTTCTACGAGGATGCCCAGCGATCCTTTGCGCGCCAACAGCTCCAGGGGAATGGTCGGCCAAAGGGAGGTTCGCGATGTTGATCCCAAGGTTCGCCATCCGGCAGTATCGCTACTTTATCAATCGACGTTTTGGGAGTACGGTGGTGCTGCTCTATCATCGCATCATCGATGACGGACAGTCCGACCCTGAGCATCTGGGCGTCAGCTCTGAGCTGTTCGAGTCCCACCTGGCGATGATCGCAGAGAACTTCGCGACGCCGTCACTGCTCGAGGTCTGCGGAGCTCTCAGGACGGGCGTCCCTCTGCCGCGCTCCAGCGTCTGCATCACGTTCGATGACGGGTATCGGGACAACTTCGAGAAGGCGTTGCCCCTGCTTGAGCAGTATCATATCCCGGCTACATTCTTTGTTGCGACCTTGCCCTTTGAAAAGAAACTCTTCTTCTGGGACGAAGGCGTCTATTCTGAAGCGGAGGCAGCGAATCTCTATGTCGATGAGGACTTATTAGGCCGAGCCGCCCGCAACCACCTGGTCACTATCGGGGCGCATACCCACGCTCACCAGCGCCTTTCGGAGCTGTCGCCCGCTGAGGCGCGTGCTGACATCCAGCATAATGTCGACCTGTTGACCCAGGTGTGCGGGTACCGGCCTGATTTGTTCTCGTATCCTTTCGGCGGCCCTGACAGCTATACGCCTGAGATCGTCAATGTGATCCGTTCATTCGGTTTCGCGGGGGCATTCACGACAACGTTTGGAACGGTGCACGGGCGGCGCGACCCGGCGCTACTTATGCGGTATTGCTCTACGGCGCAACCTGCCGATGAACTTGCCGCGGTGCTCCGGGGCTACTTCGGAGATTCTCGATAATCTGACGCCGAAGGCGCTGTTGAGGCCGCGCGTGTTCAGGGGCCAGAGAGAGCCGTCTGTTTCGAGGTGGCCAGAAGGCCTCAAACGGTCACTATCGCATCCAAAGCGTGAGCCATTGCGCATCGTAATAGTTGGGACGCGCGGCTACGTAAATAGCGCGGTAACGGGCATAGGTGACCCCCTGATAGACCAGTTGCTCTTTGCTTGGTTCCTGAGTGCCTTGAGAAACGATCAGGTCGGGGGCTTTTACGTGCCACGTCGGCGTGAAGCGCCGGGAGGCAGGCGTGATCATTGTCCCAGCTTGGGATACGACGGTCCCGGGAGAAAAGAGCTGCAGGAGGGGCCACGTTGGGCCATCAGTGTCAATGCGGTCCCCGATGAAGAGCACATTGTGAGGGCTGTGAGCAGTAAGGTAGGTCCGCATGGCCTGTATTGCGGGACCAAGCGTAGGGGTCGTTACCTTATAAGCAAGTTCTTCACGCGGCGTATCCCACCATCCTGCCGGATAAGGAGCCGGCAGCCCCAGCCAGCTATCAGGGAGCAGGGGGTTTGTGCGATTGTAGCAAAGAGCAAGACCGCCTAATGACAATGACCCGATGAGCAGCACCGCAAAAAGGATCCGCGCCATTGTTGCTTTTGCAGACCGGCGCATAAAGGCGGTCTCTGCCACGACGCCTACAAAGGGCGCGCCCGCCATCAGCGCAGGTGTGAGGGTACGGGCCAGATAGGGTTGCCAGGTGATCAGCGTGCCAGTCAAAAGAAAGCCCCCCAAAGCGCAAACACCATACGGGCGCGCATGGGGCGGGGATTTGCGCATGATGATCACCGTGATGAGCGCTGTAAGGATCAACCAAAGCGTGAAAGGGGAAGCTTGCTGGTCATGATGGATATTTGCAGAGGTAGAGAGGGCAAAATGGTGTCCGGGAGCCTCTGTGTCGAGGGTGCTGGTCAAGGGGGTCCCAAGCGCCCCGCCAATGATTCGGGCAGGTTGTTCAAAAGCCTGATTCAGTCGTGCGATCGGTGTGCTGAACTCCATGAAGAAAGCGCGCCACATATTTGCCCAGACAGCGCCTGGAGACTTGTCGGGAATGCTCGTCCAGTATGACTGGCGCGAGAGAAGAACGTCGCCATTGAAATCCGCAGCATTGCGTATCAACCAAGGGGACGCTACAACGACGGCAAGCAAAATAACCATTAAACAATTAAGAAGCGCAGTTTTCAGGCTGCGTGTTTTGCAAAGAATGATCGCCAGCCAGATGAAAAAGGGAAGGAATAAGGGGGCAATAGTGACTTTTGCAACCAATGAAACGCCAAGCGAGATCCCAAGCAAAAGTATAAGCACGGTTTGGCCCGAGGTAGTTTTTGCGGCGATCAGACAGAGACAGAAGTAGATGGCCGCAAGTGCAGTAAGGGCAAAGAGAAGGTCATACTGGGTCGTTGACGCCTGCAGGATCGCTCCCGTGACCGTCAGGGCGGTGAGCAGGGCGATCGCCTGGCCCTTGGCTCCTGCCTGCATTTTACGGGCAATCAGTACACAGAGAAGAGCTGAAGGCACATAACAGGCCCACTGGATCAGGTTGACGGCCCAATACGATGAGCGGGAAAGGATGACCACCTGGGTGATCGTCCAGGAACAGAGGGGATACGTGATGAGTTGTTGGATCACCGAAGTCGGATAAGGGGCGACGGAACGTGCCTGGATGGCAAAGAAGACTCGCGGCAGGTGCATGGACAGGCTATCCCCATTACTGACGGGGTAAAGGGTCGCGCTGAGAAACGTGCCCAGTGCAAAGATCGTTACCACTGCGGCAAGAGCCCAGAACAAACCCCGATGACCCCGGATAATCCTCTTTAGTCGGCCGAACAGGTCTTTGCAGGATGCTCTGTTATGTTTCAGCTGAGCGAGGAGCGCTAGGCAGGGAACCAGCCAGCAGAACAGAACGGGCCAGAAAGAAAGGGCATGGACCCAGGAAAGGGCAACAGTCGATATGATCACCCAGAGAAAGACCATGATGATCGCAGTAGTAAAAGCATGGCCAAAACCGAAGCGTATACCGCCTATCATACGACCGCTCAAAAAGAGCATAAGGAGCAAAAAGCAAAGTGGAATAAGAATCGCCATAGAGATATTATAATGTTTCAGTTATCTTTGTTGGGTTTTATCGCGATATTGGGGAGTGGTAAGTGCAGGTAAGGAAGCAGATTCTGCTGCTATTGGGTGCCTTTGTTGGTTTTTTGCTATTGAGCTTTGCAGCGCTTTATCTTGTGCGTTTATTGCCAATGGCTAATGCTTCGACACATATTATTTCTGCTGAAAGACAATTACTCGGTGAGGATGGGTACCCTGACGCGTTCGGTCTGAATACTCGATCAGAGAACTGGCAGCGAGATAATGTGACTGATTCAATCATGCTCTCAGAATCCCTTCCGGATCCTTCTCTGAGTATCTTTCAATCTGTTTTGCAAAGTAGATACAGGGTTGCCCAACACGGCAAAGCTGTTGATTCTGCCGCACTGCCCACTGGGGTTACAATGGGGTCTTCCAGGAGCACCGAGTTGGTTTCCTATGAGCGCTACTGGCATGGATACCAAGTGTTGCTTAGGCCGCTTTTTGAGCTGTTTTCCTATAATGCGATCAGGATTCTTAATGGGTTGCTTCTGTTTGCCTTGACCCTTCTAACTATGTTTCTTATTATCAGAAAAGGTTATCCGAAAACAGTAGCAGTTCTTTTTGCCATGGCTCTCTTTGTGACAAGTTGCTTTATTGTGCCCTTTAGCCTTCAGTTCGTAGGGGTGTTTTATATCGCTCTCGCTGGAATGATCGTGCTCCTTCTTCTCGAAAATAAGAAACCAGGTGGTATAAAGATCAAGATGACTTTTTTGCTTTTGGGAATGTTCACCTCCTTTATCGATTTTCTTACTGTCCCCGTCATTACTCTTGTACTGCCGTTGCTCATGCTGGCAGTAACAAACCGCAAGAACTTTATTGGAGTTTCTTCCAGAAAAAAGTTCTATAAAGCGCTGATATTGAATATATTGATATGGATTGTGGGGTACGCTTTCTTTTGGATAGCAAAGTGGATTCTTGTAGCCTTATTCTCAAGCAATACCGGTGCGATTAGCGATGGGTTCACTCGCATACTGGGGAAGATGTTTGTTGGAAATGCATCGACAACCGTCTTGCATCATCTTGAGGCTATCGTGTGGAATATTGTTGTGCTTGTACCAGGAACTGCTGGTCAGTCCGTTGCCGTACGTTTGATTGCGATAGTGGTTTTTTTGCTGGCTGTAGGCGTTGTTTGGTATTTTTGCTTCAAAAAAGCACAGGGAACAAAAAGCAGTCTCGTACAAAATCTTCCCTTTTTGGTCATTGCCCTTATTCCAACGTTATGGCTTATTGTTTTTGCTGAGCAAACTTTCGGCGTTTACTTTTTTGCAAACCGTGCTCATCTTGGAACTATTTATGCCCTACTTCTTTTTGGTTATTACACAGTCGATTGGAACCGTTTACACAAGGGATTTCATCAGAAAAGATGTCTGAGCAAAGCCGACCAGGACTCTACAGTTGCTTCTGGCGCTACTCGAATTGATTGACCATGCTGGCTATTCTTATAGTATTTGCGCTCGTACTTTTTTGTGCCGCTTTTCGCCTGATCGTGAGTGAGTCGACACTAGGCGAGACCTTGATCGTTGGGGTAGGCATGACCGGGCTTGCGATCATTCTCATCGCGCAACTATGGTCAATTGGGCATTTGCTGAGTACGTGGACAGTTGCTCTCAGCTGGCTTGCGCTTGTCGTTGCGGCTGAGATGCTTTGCTTCAGGAAAGCGGGCGGAGTATCTGCTTTCATGTGCTACGTCCTCAAAAAAGTGAAGAACGTGAAGAATGATGTAGCAACCTTTTCCCGAACCTCACGAGTTCTTATTGCGGCGCTGGTCCTTTGCTTCATCACAACCTTGTTTCAGGCCGTTGTTTACCCGGTCATCAATTGGGATAGTCTGGCGCATATCATGCCGCGCGTGTTCTTCTGGATCCAGCAGGGTTCGGTCAGTCCCTTCGCGGCAAGCTACGGGCAGCAGCTTACAACGTATCCTTTTGCTGCCTATGCGATTACACAGATCAAGCTCTTGAGCTTCGGCTCCGATCTGTTCGTCAATACGGTTCAGTGGGGCGCTTACGTGTTCGCTTGCCTGCTGGTCGCAGGAATCACGCATTGCCTGGGTGGCCAACGTACTGCTTGTTTGCTCAGCGCGCTTGCTGCGGCAACGATACCTATGGCGCTGCTTCAAGCGGTGACCACCCAGTACGATCTGGTGGTCGCAGCATTCATGTTGGCGAGCGTCTACCTGATTTTGCGACTGGGTGATCAGGCGCTCTCCGGGCGTGCATGGCGCGGTCGCCTCTGCTTGCTGGCGCTGGTTGCTGGACTGGGGCTGTTGGCGAAGATCACCTGGCTCTTAGTAACCTGGCCGTTCATCATCGCGCTGGTCGTGGTCGTTATTCAGCAAAAACGTATGGGGCGCGAGGGCCTGACCTTGGTCACGCTTAGCATCATGGTGCTCCTCTTCCTTCTGCCTGTTGCTGGTTGGTTCGGGTCTAACGCGCTTGAGTATCACGGCGACTTTTTGCTGGTGAATGTTGAAGGCAACTCGCAGATACTGATTCCAGACCGGACTCCGAATGCTCTGGTGACAGAGTTGGTGCGCAACACTTTTATGGAAGCTGGTACCCCCGTGCCCGGTGTCAATGCGCGCTTATTGTCTGCGGCAAAAACTGTCGTTCGTACCATCGGCTTAGATTTGAACGCCCCAACAAACAAAGAAACCCGGTCGACTCCTTATTCACTCAATACCCAGATTACTAATCATGACATGGCGTCGGCGCCGCTCACCGCTGTGCTGATACTCTTCTCGTTGATCGTCCTGATAGCGTGTGCCCGCAGAACTAGGCCTGCGCGCCGTGCGCTTGTTTATCTGGGGCTTGCTGCCCTGGGGTTTTGTAGTATTGCTACGCTGATCACTTGGCAACCTTATATCACGCGCACGCTGGTCGGCCCGCTGATGGCTCTGACGCCAGCGTTTGGCTGCGCTGGCGAGGCGCTTGCGGCCCGGGCAACAAAACCTGCTCGACTGACGCAGGGCGCGCTTGGCGCAGTCTTTGCCACCAACTTGATGCTTGCGGTTCTGGTTGTCGCCTTTAATTCGACCAGCCCCCTGCTGCCTGCCAGCCTGATTGGCAGGGGCAGAAGTCAGGATGTCGGCTTTTGGAATGTATCACGCTCGCAGCTTACGCTCAAGACACTAGCGCCCTCTTTGGTCAGCACGGCAGATTTTCTTGCGCAGGACTCTTCCCTGAAAGCGGTGAAGCGGGTGGGTTTGGCAGGGGATGCGATCAAGACCCAACCTCTGTACCCTCTGTTGACGCCCCTTGCGAAAAAGGACGTGAGTGTTCTGCCCGAGGCAGCGGTGGACGGTTCTGCGCGTTTTGTTTCCAAGAAGGCTCTGCCTCCTGACCTTATCTTGGACTTTTCAGGCAAGAGGCCGTTGTCGCGATACGTGTGGCAGGATCATACCTACCAGATGATTCGCTCTGTCTTCATGCCTGAGACCCAGTCCTGGCTCACACTCTATCTGATCAGCCCATAAGCCGGAAGGCTTGCGTTATACTGGGCATACTATGATGGACGCTACTGACAAGATATACGTAGCAGGGCACACGGGGTTGGTCGGCTCGGCGCTCGTGCGCGCATTGCAGAAAGCGAGCTACGAGAACTTGTTGCTTGCTACGCATGCGGAGCTTGACTTGCGCGACCAGGCTGCGACGCGCGCGTTCTTTGAGGCGCAGCGCCCCGACTACGTATTCCTGGCGGCGGCCACGGTCGGGGGCATCGGAGCGAACAGTGCCGCACCCGCGACCTTCATTGCGGACAACCTCGCCATCGCGCTCAACGTCATAGACGCGGCGTACTGCAGCGGCGCCAAGAAGCTCCTCAATCTGGGCTCATCCTGCATCTACCCTAAGCTCGCTTTCCAGCCGATCAGCGAAGATGCACTCATGACTGGCCCGCTCGAGCCGACCAATGACGCGTATGCGCTGGCCAAGATAGCGGCGATCAAGCTCTGCCTGGCCTATAACCAGCAGTATGGCACGGAGTTTCTGTCATTGATGCCGACCAACCTCTACGGGTTGAATGACACCTATGACCGCGAGGGGGGCCATGTGTTACCCGCGCTCATTGCAAAGTTCGACGACGCCAAACGCGTGGGCGCCTCTGAAGTCACCCTTTGGGGCGACGGCAGTCCGCTGCGCGAGTTCCTGTGGGCAGACGACATAGCCGCCGCCGCGCTTTATCTGATGCAGCGCTATACCGCCGCAGAGATCGGCGGCTGGATCAATGTGGGCTCGGGGGAGGAAATTTCTATTGCGGCGCTGGCCGAACAAGTGCGCGCGGTGGTTTACGCGGATGCGCCGACTGAGGAGCGACCCCGGATCATATGGAATACCAGCAAGCCTAATGGTACGCCGCGCAAACTGCTGGACAGCTCACGTATCAATCGCCTTGGGTGGCAGGCGACGACGTTGCTGGCTGAAGGTATTGCCCTGGCCTACGGTGACTACCTCGCGCGGAGAACATCCTGATGCCCAAAGGAACTTCGTCGCCGATATCGGCGTCCAGGCATGATAGTCCTGGTAGCGCCCCCCTGTTCTCGATCGTGATGGCACTGCGCAATGCGGCTGATAAGTTGCCGGGCGCGCTTGATTCGCTCGCGGCGCAGACCTGCACGGACTTTGAACTTATTATCATTGACGGCGCAAGTACGGATGCGACACAGGCGATCGCGCGCAGGTGGCAGGAACGTGTTGCCCCAGGTCTGCTCGCTACCGGATGTTGCACGCTTATCAGCGAACCTGATCGTGGCATCTATGATGCGTTCAATAAGGGCTTAGCGCGCGCCCGGGGGCGCTATCTCGCATTTTTAGGAGCTGATGACCGCTATCAACCGACCGCCCTGTCTGCAGTCGCTGAGGCTATCGGAACAGACTTGGACGGGGAGCCGGATGCCATCGCCGGAGCCTATAACCTGATCGATATCGATGGCCATGCGGCCAAGAAGCTTGCCCGTCCGGAATTCACGCGTCAGCGCCTGCCACGCTCGATGCCGACTAATCACCAGGCGCTCTTCCTGCGCACCGAGCTGGTACGCCAGGCGGGCGGTTTCGACCTCAGCTATAAGATCGCTGGTGACTATGACTTGTTCCTACGCCTGCTACCCCTGCAACTTGACTGGCGGTTTATGCACGATACGCTGGTCGACTACCAACTGGGAGGGACAAGCTATGCGCTGCGCGCTACCGCGCGTGAATACCGTGATGCGAAGCTGGCGGCGGGGGAAAGCCCGATCGGTGCAGACCTGATCTATCTGCGGAATCTTGCAGCGGCACGTCTTGCTCGTATCCGGAAGCGTGGGGAGAGTATTAAGCTGTGAGTGAAAAAGATATTCTTGAAACGCTGCCCATCAATGCTGCGAGTGTGCTATTATAAGGTTGCTTTTTCTGTGAAAACGTTGTTGACCGCAACACCCTATCAAAGGAGCAGTTTTTATGCCTGATACGTCCGTGGTGGAGATTACTGATAAGGATATCTCTGCCAACTCAGGTAAGCCGCGTAAGCGTCCAAGCAAGCGCAGGCGTACTTCCATCTGGCACGATCCTGTCGCAACAGGCCTTGTGTTTGGGATCGCTCTCGTCATTATTGGCGCTCTTCTGGCAGCCATACTTGCTGTCATAAATGGCGCAGTCAATCTGGGGCCAGCACCTCCCGCGACGCTCAACCAGGCGTTGTTGCAAAACGCGAAAGCGAGCGTGACGACAGACAAGGATGCAACGGGCTACACCGAGCTGATTTTTACCCAAGTCGATGACGGTGATATCCCGGGCGCCCAGGTGACCCTTGCGCAGGCCAAGCGCCAGAATTTTGACTTGACTCAGAATGAGATGATCAACTATAGCCAGGCCTACATCTATCAGAACAGTGGGCGGACGGCTGACGCGATCAAGCTGTATCAGCAGGTCATGGCTACCCTGAAGAAGAATTATGAAGACGAGAAGGCCAAGGGTGGCGATACGAACTGGGCGGTCGCCTTCGGCCTGCCCGATAATTACTATAACAGCGCCTCTCTGCTCTCGGATATCTTCCAGAAAGAGAAGGACTGGAACAACGTGGTGAAGTACCTGACCATCTGGTTGGGTGGTAAGCCGACCGATGCGTCGGCCATGATAGACCGCGGCAATGCCTATCTTGGACTTGGACAGAAAGATAAGGCAAAACAAGACTTCCAGAACGCGTTGAGATTTACGTCACCAGGCGATGCGAATGCGGTTGCTGCAAACGCTGGACTCAAGAAAGCTGAGGGTAATTAAATGGCACAGGAACCGGATACCAAAATGGCTGACGCCCCTGCTACTTCCGCAGTTCAGGTATTGCCCGAGGGCGACGGGGAGCAAGGCACGCGTCGTACGCGGCGGCTACTCGCCATCATATTGGTCGTGTTGATCATCCTGTTGTTGGCGGCATGCGGCACGCTGTGGTCGCTGCTTCGTCCCGGCGCAGGCGCGCAGGGCGGTAACGTCAAAGGGATCGAATGGATTCGCTCGGTCTATGGCTTCGGGATCCAACCATCCCAGTTGATGCATCCGACCAGCGTTGCGGTCGCCCCTGATGGGCAGTCGTTCTGGGTCTCTGATGCGTCGAATTTCCGCCTGATCGAATACAACATGAACGGAAGTTTCCGCCGACTGGTCACCAAGAGCGCCGAGGGTAAGGGTTTCCAGTACCCGAGCCGTGTCACAGTGGCGCCTGATGGCTGGGTCTATGTTGCTCAACAGACTTACAATACGGTATTGGTCTTCGACCCGGGTTTTCATCTTAAGCAGACTCTTCAGGTCGAGCTACCGATGTCGGTCACTGCCAATTCGACGATGTTTGTTGTGGGCAGCCGCGGAGGTTTTGCCGCGTTCAAGCGCGACGGGACCTTGATTGGTCAGGTCGGCAGGTGGGGCAATGGCCCGGATGACTTCGATGTCGTATCTGGCGTAGTGCTCGACTCGAACAACAATGTTTATGTGGTCGACACCTATAACAACCGGTTGAGCAAGTATGACGCGAAGGGTGACAGGGTCTGGGTGGTCAATACCGGGCAGCCGGGCAACTCTGGCATCAGGGGTGGCGCCGAGATCCCCCAGAAGGATCTGGTAGCCAAGTTCCCGGCCAACATGCAGGTCCCGATGGGTGTGACCCTTGATGCGAACAACCGCATCCTCGTCATCGACATGTTCGATTACAGTGTGGCGGCGTTCTCACAATCCAATGGGAAGTTCCTGGGTAAGTGGGGGGAGTATGGCGTTCAGGATGGCTTTTTCTCGAATCCATCTGACATCAGCTATAACCGCCAACAGGACGTCTTTGTTGAGAGTGAGGCGGCCTTGGGCCGTGTGCAGATATTCCGCTTGCAGGGCTCGAGTAATTCCGGGCTGAGAAGCTTGCTCAGTCGCTACAGTGATATTCTCAATGCTTGCTGGATCCCTCTGTTGATAATCATTTTGCTTATCGCGGCCTATATCATCTCCCGTATTTTGATGCGTCGACGCAGGAATGCGGGCAAAGATGTTGTAGAATTGGAATCATAAGGATTTTCGAACCTGGTACAGGTTGACGGAGGAAGGAAAGGCATGAGCGAACCGACACGACCGCAAAAAGCTGTGGTGGCGGACAAGCCTCGGCGCAAACTGCTTGCGCTCAAGATCGTAACATTAGTAGTAGTGGTCATCGCTGTGGTGGCCATACTCCCTGCTGTTGTGGCAACGGTCTATACCCCTGGATGCACCAGTTGCCATGCCGCTGAAACAAAAGCACAAAACGAAGGACCTCACAACCGGGTGACCTGCGAGTCGTGTCATAAAGGGGCCACGACTGCACAGCGGTTTGCATTCCGGCAGACGGTCATGTACGGGATGGTCTTGAAGATTTTCCCGGTTTCGTCCGTACAGGCGAGCGTTTCGAACGAAAGTTGTTCGCAGTGCCATAAGGCCGATACGATCGGAACTGGCAGCAACGGGATGGTCACCGCAAAGGGCTTGCAGATTGCGCATGTTCCTTGCACGAAAGGCCAGCAGTGTACGGACTGCCACGGAGGTACCGGGCACCTGCTCAGTACTCAGATCCCGGTTTCGTACAGCATGGGCGCCTGCGTCGCCTGTCACAATGAGAATCAGACAGATTCCAGTAATTGCGCTAAGTGCCACGTAGGAGGCACGCAGAATGCTGCGCAGGCAGCTTCGAAGTTCACACTTTCGACTTTCTCTACCACGCACGGCGTTAACTGGCAGAAGATGCATGGCGCAGGCGATCTCAGTACTTGCACGAGCTGCCACCCCCAGTCCGACTGCGCCCGTTGTCACGGCGCGTTGGTGCCCCATGATATCTATATCGTGCAAACTCACGGAAAGGTTGCAGCGAACCCGGCAGCACGGCAGAAGTGTTACACCTGCCACACAGACCAGAAGTTCTGTGATAATTGCCATGGCCTGCCGATGCCCCACCCGGCCAACTTCCTTACTACGCACATCGCAGAGACGAAAAAAGTTGGCGAGGCGACCTGCTATAACTGCCATGCCAAATCCGATTGCGACAACTGCCATGCAGCGCATGTACATCCAGGAGGTGCGGGACTCTAATGTGGAAGGACCTCTTCTCGATCTCATGGTGGCGCCAGGCGATCAACAGCTTCACGATAGCAGACATTCATCAGCGCTGGTCCCAGATCGTAGCGGTATTTAATAATCCCCGGCTCAATCCTGTGATGTTTTTGATGGTCATCGCGGTCATCCTGGTGATCGTGTTGATCCTGGTGCTCACGGTGGTCATGATCATATCAGCGGTGACCTCCCGCCAGGAACGTTATGCCTTAGTCGATAAGAAAACAGGCAAAGAGACGGTCGAGATCTCTCCCCAGAGTGTGAAGGCCGAGGCAGTGAGCGCGTATCGAAAGTCTTGGAAGCGTTATTACACCGTACTGGTCATCATTGTCGGAGCGTTCCTTGTGTTGTTAAGTGTCGGAGCAGGGACCTCGACGTCGATGTTCTGCAAAGCCTGCCATGGCAATGATAAGAAAATTGCGGTCATGCAGTCCGGCAGCCATAAGAACATGAGCTGTGCGCAGTGCCACGAGAGCGGAGGCACGTTCGCGCGCTATACCGTCAACAGCTTCCAGCGTATCGGGCATCTGGTAACGGGCTTTTCTGCCAACAGCCATCCAACGGGCTATCAAACGGTACCTTCTTCTGCCTGCCTGAACTGCCACAAGAAGAACATCTCACAGCAAGTTCTGTCGACCAATCGCGGGAGCAATGTTATCGCGGTGTCGCATACCGAGCCCCTGAACGCGGGCATGCAGTGCAGCCGTTGCCACAACATGACCACGGCGCAAAGTCCCGCTACTTCGCGCGGCACGATGAACACTTGCCTGATCTGCCATAACGGCACTGACGCTTCTGATGCGTGCGCTACCTGCCACATGAATACTCCGCAGGTCACGATGACCTCTTCTGGGTCTTCGCCCGATAATGCAGACGCTCTGATCACCGCGGATCCAAAGACCCAGTGTTATACCTGCCACGCAGCTGACGCCTCGCGTTGCGACGCCTGTCATGGATTGCGCCTGCCGCATCCAAGCGACTTCACTCAGACCCATCCAGCTGCAGTTAGCCGCTATGGTTTGGCATTGTGCTTCCGCTGCCATAACACAAAAGATACGACAGGCGGAGAAGCTTCCGGTGGCGCCCAGCCTTGTACCGAGTGCCATACGCAGGATCCGACGACCGGAAAGTGGGATTTCCAGAATTAGCGCTCAGGCCTTAGCGTCAACGACTCAGTCAGATTCCGGGAGTCTGCTTCATACCATAACGACGACCGTGTTCTTGCTGGCTGCGTTTTTGGCGCCAGGAGCCTGGCTCATCGTCAAGATCCCCACAGTAGAGAAAGCCCAACTATGTTTTTTCTTGGCGACCTTGGTCTGTGCAGCTCTCGCTTGTGCAAAGCTGCTGCCGATGCGGCGGCCTGCTAAAGGGGCAGTTTTGGCGGCAGGACTGGTGACTGCGGCTTTCCTGCTTGCTCTGGTGACCAACGCCTTTCCCGTCCAGCAGTTCCTTTATGACCTGTATGGGGAGATGCCAGGTTATCTCTGGTTGTGTTATCCTGCCATTTTCTTACTGGCGGCAAGCCTTGGCCTGGGTCGCTGGGTGCGCACAGCCCTGCGTGTAGTTACTGTGGTGGGGCTCCTGTTATTGGCGGTTGCTTTCTATCAGCGTTTTTTCACTCCCTGGGTCAACGTGTTCGGTTCTTCTGCCTACAATGTGTCGGCGTTTATCCCGATCCCTGTGCTTGCCCTGTGGCTTGCAACGATGGACTTGAGAGGGATGCGAAGAGCAGGTCAGGTCACGGCTGCGAAACGGGCGCCGGTGATCCTTTGGTTCGTGGCGGCGTTGGCTGCCGCAGTCGCGATCATGGCGATCAGCTACGGAATGCTGGGAATCTTTTCAGTTGGAGCGTTAGTGTTGTTGATCGCGGCGGTGCGGCCCCAACTCTTCGGTCTGCCTGAGGGACGCTTCTGCAAGGGTGTGCAGATAGGTGGGCGCATTGCGCTCGGTCTGCTGGTCCTGGCGTTAGTTGCGGCGCTCCTGCCGCAGGTGAGCGGACTGGTCGTCAAGCGTTCTGATCTGCCGAGTCTGACTTCCGAGAATATCCGCTCTCGTATTGAGTTCTCTTATGCCTCCGAGGCCTTGACCGCTGCCCGGCCTCTGACGGGTTCTGGGCCGGCGGGTTTTCGATTCAACGTATATCGCTACCTTGGTTCCTGGATCTATGGGAATACTGCCACGATCGGGACGGAACCTCTCGCGTATAGCCCGCCCTCGCCTCATAGCCTTCCTTGGGAGATCATGACACGGCTGGGCCTGATCGGGCTGCTTGCGCTGCTTGCGGCCGGGTGGTTCTGGTTGCGGGACACGGCAGGGGGAGCTGGCCTGACGTTTGGCCACAAGAAAAAGGAAAACACTTCATCCTCAGGCGACAGACCTTCCGGGAGTATCGTTGACCTGCGTGCGGCTTGCATGATCGCGGCACTGGCCTGGCTGTTCTCGCTCTTTGTGACGCCGATGCATTTTGCCAGTGGCCTGTTAGGGGCGGCTTTGGCGGGCCTTGCCTGCGCGCGCCCGGAGGCGACAGGGATGGACGCGCTGGCCTTACCCTCGGCAGCCAAGGTCGTTGCGCGTGTAGCTGGCTGTATAGCGCTTGTGGTGCTGGCAGTCTTCTTCTCACGCCAGCAGTACGCGCTGGCGCGCGTGCCAGGAATCGTCATCGGCGGAGCTGACGCTCAGGGGCTTTCCCTGCTGGAGTCCGTTGACCAGGCCGCATCGGGCGATCCGATGGTCAAGTGCTACCTCCTTCAGATGCGCTTGCTCCTCTCGACGAACCAGCAAGAACTCAATCAGCAGATCCAGGCTGTGCAGACGGCTCCGGGATATATCACTGGCTTCACGCCTAACTTCACTCAATTTGCCCAGTACGCACTAAGTCAGATGCAATCACTTCAGACTTCTGACACAGCGAACTTTTCAGCAGTTACCACGCTGCTTCATCAAGCTGCCAGCACAGGCCCGGTGACGCCCGCATTACTGGGCGAGCAATTACATCTGGCGGTGGTCAGCGGATCTGCGCCCGCTATTCAGCGGGCAACAGCCGAGGTCAAGCGCCCGTTCTTCAACGGCAAAACCGCCGCGGAGCTTTATCCTCCGATCGCGGATTACCTCGCCAGTGTCCAGACGAATTCTGGCAAGCAGTAAGCTCGAACAAATATCTGTGAGTGTTCTGCGTGAGCGGTGGTAGCTCTCGCTATAATGGATATATTGTCAGTACATCTACTCGCACAAGGAAGTGACCGTCATGCAGTATCCTGAATATCGTCCGCGTCGTCTGCGCCTGAACCCTATCATTCGTGCGATGGTGCGGGAAAACACACTGAGTTCCAAGGATTTCATCTATCCGCTCTTCGTCAAGCCCGGCGTTGGTCTGCGCGACGAGGTCAGCAGTATGCCAGGGCAGTTCCAGATCTCACTTGATCAGTTGCCAGCTGAGATCGATGAACTCAAGGGACTTGGCATCGGCGCGGTAATCCTCTTCGGGCTGCCAGAGCACAAGGACGCTGTGGGCAGTGAGGGCTATGCTGAGCATGGCATCGTGCAGGAGGCCATTCGCGCGATCAAAAAGCATGATCCGGATTTCTACGTCATCACGGATGTGTGCTTGTGTGAATACACAGACCATGGGCACTGTGGCGTGCTTGACGAGAATAACTATGTCTTAAACGATGTCACGCTCGAGCTGCTCGCGCAGGAGGCCGTGAGCCACGCGGCAGCTGGCGCTGACATGGTCGCGCCTTCCGACATGATGGATGGGCGTGTGGCGGCGATCCGCTCGGCGCTTGACCACGAGGGTTACGAGAATGTGCCGATCATGGCCTACTCCGCCAAGTTCTGCAGCGCTTGGTATGGGCCCTTCCGCGAGGCCGCCGACTCTGCGCCACAGTTTGGAGACCGTAGCCAGTACCAGATGGATCCTGCCAATGGCGACGAGGCACTGCGTGAAACTGAGCTCGACATCGAGGAAAGCGCTGACATCGTCATGGTCAAGCCTGCGCTGGCGTTTCAGGATATCGTTTGGCGCGTGAAGGAGGCCTTTGCGATGCCGACCTGCGTCTACAACGTGAGCGGCGAGTACGCCATGGTCAAGGCGGCGGCTCAGCGTGGCTGGATTGATGAGAAGCGCATTGTGCTTGAACTTCTGACAGGATTTAAGCGCGCGGGTGCCGATATGATCATCACGTATCACGCGAAGGACGCCGCGCGTTGGATGAGGGAAGCCGCGCACGCCGGCGTTGCCGGGTATAAGAGATGACAAAGGGTCAGGTACTTTGTCATCCCGGGCTTGACCTGAGGATCTCAGCTACAGGGATTGCGGCTCGGAGGCCGCAATGACAGAGAAGTGAATAAGAAACGGAGCCAAGAATGTCAGAGTTCGATGCAGGGTTCGATCAGGTCGACGAGGTCGACGAGCAGGAGATAGCTGAGGCGATGGCGACCGGCGCCGGTGGTTGCGAGACCGTCGGGGTCGGTATTCCGTTGGCTGGAGGCAAGCCGGTAACAGCTGGCAGTCACCCGGGTGGACATCCCGGTGGACACCCAAGCGGCATGCCACCTGCGGGTCATCCAGGCGGTCACCCAGGCGAGCGGCAGCGTCACGGAGGCGCGCGTTCGATGGGCTTCATGCCGGGCGGCGGCCCGGCGGCTCAGGCTTACCAGGAGGCTCATCCCGGCGTCAAGGCCCCGCGCATCATCGCCTGGGAGATCACGCGTAGCTGCAATCTGGGATGCGTACACTGCCGCGCGGCGGCGGAGTTTGGCCATTATCCCGGCGAGCTCTCTCTCGATCAATGCAAGGCGGTCATCGACGACATCGCGACCATCAGCAATCCGATCATCATCCTGACGGGTGGCGAGCCGCTCATGCGTCCTGACATTTGGGAGATCATTGACTACGCCCACGTTAAGGGCTGTATGCCGGTGGTCGGTACGAACGCTACGCTTATTACTGACGAGATCGCGCATAAGCTGGCTGAGCATGGCATTCCGCGCATCTCGGTCTCGATCGACTTCGCGACCGCTGAAGAGCACGATGCGTTTCGCCGCCAGCCGGGGGCGTTCGACGCCTCGATCGAGGGCATCAAGCGTGCAAAGGCCACGGGTGTTGGCGTGCAGATCAACACGACTGTCACAAAGCTCAATGCGGAGCAACTCCCCGAGATCCATGACCTGGCCGAGCGCCTGGGTGTGGACGCCTTCCATATCTTCATGTTAGTGCCCACGGGGCGTGGCAGTGAGATCGAGGACCTTGAGCTGCCGCCCGAGGGCTATGAAAAGGCTTTGACCTGGGCCTATGAGCGCCAGAAGACCTCGCCGCTCCACTTCAAGCCGACTGACAGTCCGCATTACTATCGCATCATCCGCCAGCTTGCCAAGGCCGAGGGCAAAAAGGTCACGCGTGAGGAGTACGGCATGGACGCGATGACGCGCGGCTGTCTGGGCGGCATCACCTTTAGCTTCATCTCGCACATTGGTGACGTGCAGCCCTGCGGTTACTTTGACCAGCAGCTGGGTAATGTCAAGGAGCAGCCTTATTCGGAGATCTGGACAAACTCGAAGGTCTTCAATGATCTGCGTGATTACAGCAAGCTGGAGGGCAAGTGCGGCGCCTGCGAGTACAAGGGCGTGTGCGGTGGTTGCCGCGCCCGCGCGCTCGCGCTGACGGGCGATTACATGGAAGAGGAACCCTACTGCGCCTATGTGCCACCCAGTTGGACGCCCGAGATGGCGGCAGAGCATGCAAAGGTCATCGAGGAGAAGGCTGAGGCTCGGGCACGCGAAATAGAGGAACGAGGAACCCTTCTTGCCGGACAGTAAGGTGTATGCGGTCATACTGGCGGGCGGGAGCGGCACGCGCTTCTGGCCGCTCTCGCGTGAACTGTCTCCTAAGCAGATGCTTTCGGTCTTTGGGGAGACTTCGTTGATCTGTGGCACGATCGAACGCGCGCGTATGATAATCGGCACAGAGGCCCCCTCAATCGATATCGTAGTGGGGGTGACACTGCTTGATGAGATCCGTAATCACCTACTGGCGCAACCTCAGCTGGCAGATGTGGCGCTTAACTATCTTGTTGAGCCCGTACCACGCAACACCGCGCCGGCTTTGGCGCTTGCAGCAGCGACCATTGAAGCGCGCGATCCGGATGGCATCGTGATGATGCTGCCGAGCGACCAGCTTGTTGACAGTGGCAAGGCGTGGCGCGGCACCATGACGGTGGCGATCGAAGCTGCCACGACTACCGACCAACTGGTGACGATCGGTCTGGTGCCCACGCGGCCTGAGACCGGCTATGGCTATATCAAAGCAGTGGTTGGCGCCGTTGGTACTGCGTGCCCCGTTGAGGCTTTTGTCGAAAAACCCGACGCTGACACCGCGCAACGCTACGTTGCGGCGGGCAACTACTATTGGAACTCCGGTATGCTCGTGGCCAAGGCGCGCGTGATCCTCGCTGAGCTTGAGGCTGCGCAAGGGACCGGCGCCGAGGCGGCGGCGGGCAACGAACGGATCGTTGAAGTCGCGCGCCAGATCGCGGCGCTACCGGAGGCCGAGCGTCTGAGTTCCGCCAGCTATCAACTATTTGAGACACTACCCAAGGTGAGCTTCGACAATGCGGCGCTCGAACACAGCACGCACGTAGCGGTCGTACCGACAACGATGGACTGGTCAGATGTGGGCTCGCTCCTGTCATTGGAGGATCTGGCAGAACCTGACGTGTCAGGCAACCGGATCATCGGTGATGGGATAGCGGTCGAGAGCCAGGGCACGCTCATCTACAGCCCGGAGCGTCTCGTCGCAACCCTGGGCGTCAAAGACCTGCTGGTGGTCGACACGAGTGATGCGACCTTGGTGGCGCCCCGTGATCGGGCGCAGGATGTGCGTCTGGTCGTCAATGCGCTCTCAAAGCAGGATGCGCCCGAGTTGCGTGAGCCAAAGGTCAGCGCGCGGCCCTGGGGTACGTGGAAAATCGTTGAAGAGGGCGTGGGCTTCAAAGTCAAAGAGATCGTCGTGACGCCGGACTCACGCCTGTCACTGCAAAGCCATGAGCGGCGTAGCGAGCACTGGGTGGTCGTCGAAGGGACCGCGCTTGTCACGCAGGGCAATACGGAGATACAGGTCGAGACAGGCCAGTCGGTCTATAACCCCGTCGGCACGAAACATCGCCTGGAGAATCGCGGCGCCAGTGACCTTCATATCATCGAGATACAGGTAGGCGACTACCTGGGTGAGGACGACATCATCCGCTACTCCGACGATTTCGAGCGTACTTAAGTCTCCATGCAGCAGGCTAAACATGCTTACCTGATCATCGCGCACAGGCCGGTCGAAGAGCTTGCGCCGCTCTTCTCAGCTCTTGATGACGCGCGCAATGACCTTTTCTTGCATATCGATCCCCGCGCCGGATCTTTCGTCGAGCAGGACTTTGCTCCCTGCGTTAAACACTCAAAGCTTACCCTGGTCAAGCCTGAGAAAGTAGTCTGGGGAGACTATTCACTCGTGCGGGCGGAGATGCGCTTGTTCCAGGCTGCGGCTGAGGCGCAAGACGCTCCCTATGCTTACTATCATGTCCTGTCCGGCCAGGATCTCCCTCTCAAATCTGCCGACGAGATACATGCCTTCTTTTCTGCAAAACAGGGTAAGGAGTTCATCCACTTCACGACCCCTGAGGACAATCGGCAAAAAGAAGAGCGGGTACGCTGCTACTATCCTTTTCAACATCGCGCTGGCCGCACTATGAACATCTGGCGGAGGAGCCAGAACCTCTTACTTGCGCTTCAAAGGTACCGTGGCCTGGATCGTTTCAGGAAGGAGGATATCCAGCTTCAGTCTGGCGCCCAGTGGCTCAGCTTGACCGATGATTGCGTGCACTTTATCCTCGGGCAGCGCTCCTGGGTACATACGCATTGTCGTTGGGCGTTTGTTCCTGATGAGTTCTTCGTCCAGACGCTTGTCTACAATTCTCCTTTTCGTGAGCGGCTGTATCGCAACCAGCTTGATGATGACCATGCTGCGGCTGCGCGCCGCATCGATTGGGAGCGGGGCAACCCGTATACCTGGCGTATGAGTGACTATGAAGAGCTGGCGTCCTGCTCAGAGATGTTCGCGCGCAAGTTTGATCCAGCTGTTGACGCCGATATCATCACGGCGCTCGTCGAACACGTGCGTTCTTCGAACGTCCCAGGAATTATGCCTGATTCAGAAGCTCAAAGTGGTTCTTAGAGAACCGCAGCACCCCTTCATCTCGCAGACGACCAAGCTCAGTGGAAAGCGCGCTCCGATCGACCGCCAGGTATTCAGCCAGTTCCTGGCGATTAAAAGCTATATCAAAGCTCTGAGTCTGGCACAGCTGCGCTTGCTGTGATAAAAATGACAGAACTTTTTCCCGCGTGCTGTGGCGCGTGATATTCCCGATTTTCTCCATCATGGCGATGCTCTTACGCGAGAGCAGTTGAAGCATGTTCGATATCAACTGAGTGTGAAACTCGCAGGCAGAGCTGCACGTGGTGACCATCTTGCGATAGTCAAAGAGCAGCACCTCGGAGGGCTGAGTCGCCTTGACGCTGATCGGGATCCGCTCGATTGCGGCGCAGGAGAACGCAGCGCCGAACATTTCCCCAGGAGCCACGCGCTCAAGGATACGCCGATTGCCCCAGATATCATCCTGCAGGATGTCAAGTTGGCCAGAGAGGAGCAGTCCTATGTCGGTGATATGTTGCCCGGCAGAAAAGATATAGCTCCCCTTGCGACAGTTGCGGTGGCGCACATCAAGGCAGGAGAACAGTGTCTCAAGTTCCTCTGAGGTGATCCCGCGGAACAGGGGAGAGAGTTGGATCAGTAAGTGATAGTTCTCAGTTTTTGTCATATCCCTATTATGACGCATCTGTGCCCCATTTTGTTTGAAAAACAACAGACAATTTGATGGATGGCGTTTACGATAGAACTATCGTCCAAAAGAAAGGGAGTATGAAATGTCCGATATGTTCTGTTTTCAATGTGAGCAAACCGCCCACGGTACTGGCTGCGATACGTCGGGTGTCTGTGGCAAGAAACCTGCGACTGCACTTTTGCAGGATCAACTGACAGGCGCCCTGATCACCCTGGCCCAGGCGATCGAGTCCGGCAAGGCCCAACCGACCGCGGATACCCATCGACTGTTCCTGGAGGGGTTGTTTACCACTGTGACGAACGTGAACTTCGATGATGCCAGCATCACGAAGCTCATTGAGCGCGTGCATGATGTGTATACCAAGCTCTGCGGGCTTCCGGCGCCAGCAGATTTTGTCCTTCCCAACCTCTGGCTGGAAAACGAGGATATCAGGACCCTTAAAACGCTCATTCTCCTGGGATTGCGGGGAATTTCTGCTTATGCCTACCATGCGTTGGAGCTCGGCTACACAGACGATGAGGTCATGGCGTTTTTCGCGAAGGGCTTAGCTGCAGTGGGCAACAGCACTGCAACTCAGGACGAACTGCTTCCGCTCGCGCTTGAGACCGGCAAGGCCAACTACGCTACGATGGAGCTGCTCGATCGTGCCAATACGGAGACCTATGGCACGCCGGAGCCGACTGAGGTTTCGATGCAGATAGAGCCGGGGCCGTTTATCGTGATCTCCGGCCATGACTTGCATGACTTGAAGCTCCTGCTGGAGCAGACCGAGGGTACCGGCGTCAGTGTCTATACCCACGGCGAGATGCTCCCTGCTCATGCGTATCCCGAGTTGAAGAAGTATCCGCAGTTCAAAGGCCACTTCGGAACAGCCTGGCAGAACCAACAGAAAGAGTTCGTCGATTTGCCTGCGCCGGTACTTTTCACGACCAACTGCATCATGCCGGTGCGCGACAGCTATGCTGATCGCATCTTTACCACGGCGGTTGTGCAGTATCCGGGCATGACGCACATCGCTGCGGATAAGGACTTCTCTCCGGTCATCGCCAAAGCGCGCGAGTTGGGTGGCTACAAGGAGACGTATCAGGGTCACGGCATCAACGGGGGCACGAAGCTCCTCACGGGCTTTGGCCACGGCACGGTGCTCGGCGTGGCAGACACGGTCGTGGGCGCGGTCAAGAGCGGCGCGATCAAGCACTTTTTCCTGGTAGGTGGCTGCGACGGGGCCAAGCCGGGTCGCAACTATTACACTGAGTTCGTCAAGCAGACCCCGGCCGATACGGTCGTCCTGACGCTTGCCTGTGGCAAGTATCGCTTCAATGACCTGGATCTCGGCGAGATCGGCGGCCTGCCGCGCCTCATGGACATGGGGCAGTGCAATGACGCCTACTCGGCAATACGGGTGGCAGTCGCGCTCTCTGAAGCCTTTGAGTGCGGCGTTAACGACCTGCCGCTGACGCTCGTCATCTCCTGGTACGAGCAGAAGGCGGTCGCGATCCTGCTTACGCTGCTCTACCTGGGCATAAAGAACATTATCTTAGGCCCAAGCCTGCCCGCGTTTGTCTCGCCAAATATTCTGAATTTCCTGGTCGAGAACTTCGGGATCGCACCGATCTCGACGCCGGAGGAGGATTTGGCACGGGCGTTAGCGTAACTCTTACCCGCTCATAAGGCATACCGATCCCGGTATGCCTTATGCGGGCGGGGTAAACAGGAGACAGGAGAGGTCCTGCAATGGAAAGGAAGGGATCATGAAGAAAAAGCTACGCATCGTGGCATTGTGGGCGATCGCTTTGCTCGTAGCGGCTGGGATACTGACGCTCAGCGCCTGCGGCGGGAATAAGCCGAAGACTACCGCACAAACGGTTGCTTCGACCTCTCCGGAGACCTTCGTTGACGCGAAATCGCTCGCCGATGTCAAGCTGCCCGCGCAGTGGGCGTCGAAGTTCCCTGAGCAGGTCAGCACGTTCGAGTCCGATACGCAACCGCTACAACCGGTGCAAAGCTATCTCAAGATATTTCCCTTCCTGAACACGATCTATGCGGGGAGCGCATTCGCGAAGTCCTACGACACGCCGCGCCCCCATCTTGACGCCTTAACTGACGCCAAGGGGAGCGGTCGCATCAGTGCGAAGTCCAACTCGGTATGTTTTGCCTGCAAGTCATCCCAATATACCCTTATCGAGCAAAGCGGGCAGAATCTCGCTCAGGTTCCTTTCTCGACTGAGGAATCCAAGATCACACAGACCATCACTTGTTATGACTGCCACAAGAACTATCCGGGCTCGGGGTCACGAACCAAGCAGACCGCCAACGGGACGTATCTGGGAGCGATCCGGGAGGCGTTTACCACGGCGTTTGCCCAGGAGATCAAGGGCGGTCAGATGCAACCGGCCAACGCTGCCTGCGGACAGTGCCATAACGAGTACTACTTCGACCCGAAGACCGGCGCGGTGACGATGCCCAAAGAGCTGACGGATCCCTTTGATATCTTTGACTATTACAAGAAGATCGGATACTACGACCATATTAATCCTAATACTGGCGCCAAGATGCTCAAAGCCCAACACCCGGAATATGACATGGTGGCAAACGACAGCAGCATCCATGGGCGGGCAGGCCTGACCTGTGCCGATTGTCACATGGAGAAAATGGCAAGCGGAGCTACGAGCCACAAGATGACGGGCCCGCTTTATTCGGCGGAGATCCGCAAGGATGTGTGCTCGGGTTGCCATGGCGGGGGAGACGCGGCGATCGTGAGCCTGATCAAGACTTCCGAGGCGAAATATATTGCCAAGATCAACACCGATGGCAATGCGCTGGCCACCTTTACAGATCAGCTGGCCGCCGCCAACAAGAGCGGAAAATACACCGATACGCAGCTAGATCCGATCCGCGCCCAGGAATGTGAGGCGCAGTGGTTCCTTGACTTCATCATGAATGAGAATAGCAAAGGTCTCCATAATCCTTATGAGGCGACCAAGTGCCTTGATCACTCACTTGAAGTGACCAAAGAAGGGGAAGCAGCGCTGGCGAAGCTGGGGAAGTAAGGAGCGCGCCGGAGCTTTTCCGATAACGGGGAAGGGGGCTGCTCGCCGAGATTCGTCCGACCAGCGATCAAGCCCCGACACAACAAAAGCGCCTGTCCCAAAGGAGGGGCAGGCGCTTTTGTTGTGATGACATTACACGTTTGCCACGGATGCTCCATTGTGTGACGCTTTCCCTTTCGGAAGATGTTGCGCTTGTCGTGCGCGCTGTTGTCGTGGGCAAAAAAATGCTCGAATTTGCCTGGTACCCATGTGTTTAGCAATGGATTTAATCACTTGGTAGTACAATAGGGCAGATGATTGGAAGCAAGTGAGAGGCCTTCCCTTATGTATCAGTTAAAACAACAAAAAACTGCGCATTTCATATGCTTGCGCCAGATGTCTCACCAAAATAATGAAGTGAAAAGATCAAAAAATGAACTCGTTAAGGTCGGCGTTTCAGCAGGCTTGTGTCTTGTATTATTGGCTGCCTCTTTTATCATGTCATCTTGTGGTAGTAGCGGCGCCCAAAGTACTTCAGCAAATGCAGCCCGTCCCAAAAATGATATCAGAGTCATTGAAATAAAGACTGATATGAATTTAATTTCTGCTGCTGTACCTCAGGCTGGTTCCAAAGATGATATTGTCTCGATGACAACGCAAGAGATGATCGACTATTATGGCGTGAATTTTATTCCATCTGCTATTCCAAAGGGACTGTCCAGGACTAAGGATGAGTTCTGTATATATAAGGATAATGGTGGTCTCGGGAAGGTTTACTGGGACCAAAATAGCGTTCTCTGGACAGACACGGGGAATAATTCCACGAGCAACAAATCATTTGGCGTAACTGTTAACAAAGGAGTTAAACCCTTGTTATTTACGAATCCCCCCAGCGTACAAGTCAGCAAGCCTTTTTCAAAGATCAATGGGACAGATGTCACAATAGCTCATTATACTGATGGGAAAACCAGTGAGCTCTACGCATCATTTGCATATCGCAACACAGCATTTCTGGTCACGGCACAAAACATCTCACAAGACGATTTTGTGAAGGCTATATCGTCTCTTATCAAGTAAAGGCGCCGTGGTATTCTACGCGCGATGATACAATAGCTAACGGCAAGATTGCATCTGAAAAGGAGCCCCTATGCCCACATCATCTGAATTGTTTGCTGAAGCCCAGCGTTATATTCCCGGTGGGGTCGACTCGCCGGTGCGTGCCTACAAAAGCGTAGGGATGACACCTCGCTTTGTGGCAAAAGCAGAAGGCGCCCACATCACCGATGTTGAGGGCAAGACGTATCTCGATTTCGTCCAGTCCTGGGGGCCGATGATCTTGGGCCATGGCCATCCTGAAGTGCTGGAAGCGGTGCGCGCTCAACTGGAACTGGGTACGACCTATGGCGCGCCAACTGAACTTGAGACTGAGGCAGCCCAGTTGGTCTGCGCGGCGTTTCCTTCGGTCGAAATGGTACGCTTTGTCAGCTCGGGAACCGAAGCTGTCATGTCAGCCCTTCGTCTGGCGCGTGGCTATACCGGGCGCGAGAAGTTCATCAAGTTCGATGGCAACTATCATGGCCACAGCGATGCGCTGCTGGTTGCGGCGGGCTCCGGCCTGCTGACGCTCGGCATTCCTTCGACGCTCGGCGTGACTGAAGGCGCCGCGCGCGACACGATCGTGGTTCCTTACAACGACCTGGAGGCCGTCGAGGCGGCATTTACAGACAATCCTGATCAGATCGCAGCGCTTATCGTCGAGCCCGTGGCGGGCAATATGGGTTGCGTGCCACCAGAGCCTGGTTTTCTTGAGGGTTTGCGTGCGCTCTGTGACGAGCATGGCGCGTTGCTCATCTTTGACGAAGTTATCACGGGATTTCGGGTCGCCTACGGTGGCGCCCAGGAGCATTACGGTGTCACGGCTGACCTGACCACGCTTGGTAAGATCATTGGCGGCGGTTTTCCGGTCGGTGCGTTTGGTGGCAAGCGTGAGATCATGGAGCACCTGGCTCCCGTCGGGCCGGTCTATCAGGCAGGTACGCTCTCGGGCAATCCGGTCGCCATGGCGGCTGGCGTCGCAACGATGAAGGTCCTGGGTCGCTCTGGCACCTATGAGGAGCTTGAAGAAAAGGGCGAATTGCTCGCCAGCGGCCTGCAACAGGCAGCTGACATTGCGGGTATCCCCGCTTTTGGCACGCAGGTTGGTGCGCTCACCTGTCTGTTTTTTACTCGTGGTCCCGTTGTGGACTGGAAGACGGCAGCGCTGGCCGATACTGAACGTTACGCGAAGTACTTCTGTAAGATGCTTGATCGTGGATTCTGGCTGGCGCCCAGCCAGTTCGAATGCTGTTTTGCTTCTCTCGCGATGACACGCGCTGAGATCGCGGATGCCATCACGGCGGCCGAAGAGGTCATGAGCGAGATCGCGGTCGAGTCGTTTGCAGCTCCGGGTGGCAGTTGATAGGGCAACGAAGCTACCGGTGGTAGCCAGGTTTTATTCGCGAATACAAGTAAGTGAGGTCATCACGCATGAAAGCAATCATCCCCGCAGCCGGTCTGGGCACGCGGTTCCTGCCGGCCACGAAAGCCCAGCCGAAAGAGATGTTGCCGGTTCTCGACAAGCCTATCATGCAGTACGTGATCGAAGAAGCAGCTACTGCCGGAGTTGATCAGATACTCCTGGTTACCGGACGCGGAAAGCGCGCAATTGAAGACCATTTTGATCGTTCGATCGAGCTTGAGCAGAACCTCAGCGATAAGGGGAGCGCCTACCTGGAGTCGGTTCGCCGGGTATCAGGTCTGGCGCAGCTCTACTACGTGCGCCAGAAGTCCCCGCTGGGACTCGGGCATGCGGTGCACTGCGGAGCGGCTTTCGCTGATGACGAGCCATTCTTTGTGTTGTTGGGCGACATCGTGGTACCTCACTGCGATATCCTGCCAAAACTACAAGCGGCCTATGAGCAGACCGGGGCTTCGGTCATTGCGGTCGAGCGCGTATCTGATGAGCACCTCAGCCGCTATGGCATCATTGGCGTTGAACCGATGGCCGATATGGAGGCGAGCGTGGGCGCGCCCTGCTACCGCGTAAACGTCCTGGTCGAGAAACCATCGCCTGAGGAGGCTCCCAGCAACCTGGCTATCATGGGGCGCTATCTTCTGACCCCGCGCCTGATGGAGCTGTTAGGGCGTACTGATCCGGGGGAGGGCGGCGAGATCCAGTTGACCGATGCGTTGGTAGCACTTTTGGCTGATGAGCCACTTTATGCTGTGGAAGTTAAGCCAGAAAGCAGCTTTGATACGGGGAATGTATTATCATGGCTTGAGGCAAATATCACCCTGGCTTTGCGTGACGAGCGCTATGCTGAAGAGCTGCGGGAGCTTCTCGCTGTTCTGTTGGCTGCTGGCGGTGAGGAAACGGACCAGATCACAGGATGATCGAGACGATGGAGGAAGAACGTGACTGATGATCAAACAGGGAAAGTCCTGGAGCAGAAGCTGCAGGATGGGACCGCCGTCTATGGAGTGGTCGGACTTGGCTACGTAGGTCTGCCTCTGGCAAGCACCATGGCGCAGGCGGGACACAGAGTCATCGGCTTTGATATTTCTGAAGAGAAGGTTGCGGCGGCAGCAGCGGGGAAGAGCTACATCGCCGACGTCGACAGCGAGCTGTTCGCCCGTCAGGTCTCAGAGGGGCTTGTCCAGGCAACGACGGATTTCTCCCGAGCGGCTGAGTGCGACGCAATCGCCATTTGTGTGCCGACACCGCTTGATAAGATGCGGGACCCGGATGTAACGTTCATGGTCGAGGCGACCAAGTCGATCGCGCCTCACTTGAGCGGTGAGACGCTGGTCACGCTTGAGTCGACGACTTATCCAGGTACGACCGAGGAGATCGTTGCGCCGATTCTTACGAAGGCGGGCCATACGCTTGACAGCGACGTTTTTGTAGCGTTCTCGCCCGAGCGCGTCGACCCGGGTAATCCCGACCATCACACCAAAGACACCCCCAAAGTCGTCGGTGGCGTGACGTCGCGGAGTGGCAAGCTGGCGGTCAAGTTCTATACGAGCTTCCTTGACACGGTCGTGCCTGTCAGCACGGCGCGTGCGGCTGAGATGAGCAAACTGCTCGAGAATATCTACCGTTGTGTCAACATTGCGCTGGTCAACGAGCTTGTACAGCTCTGCGAGCGCATGGATATCAACATGTGGGAGGTCGTCGACTCGGCCAAGACTAAACCCTTCGGCTTTATGCCGTTTTACCCGGGTCCAGGCCTGGGCGGGCATTGCATTCCGATTGATCCCTACTACCTGAGCTGGAAAGCACGCGAGTTCGACTTCCATACCCAGTTCATCGAGTTGGCTGGCAAGGTCAATGAAAACATGTCCTACTACGTGACTGACCGTCTCATGGCCGCGCTGAACACACAACGCAAGTCACTGGCTGGCTCGCGCGTTCTCGTGCTGGGGGTAGCCTATAAAGCTGACATCGATGACATGCGGGAAAGCCCGGCAATCAGCGTCATCGATCACCTGCTGGAACATGAGGCTGACGTTGTCTATCACGATCCTTTTGTGCCGGTCTATCAGTTTGACGGGCATAAGATCGAGAACGTGGCGCTGACGGTCGCCGAGATCGAGCGGGCAGACGCGGTCGTGATCCTGACCGCACATACTGAGGTGGACTATGCGCTGGTCTCTGAGCACGCCAAGCTAGTCTTCGACACGCGCAATGCGATGAAAGATCTTACGGGAGACCACATCCTGCGGCTGTAATGATCGGGCCTATTCTGAAGGCTTAATGTCTTTTCTTCATAAAAATGAGACCTGCCACCAGCAGTATAACGATGAGAGCAGCAACGAGCAACAGGAGTCGATATCTTACGTAGAAGGGCTTCAAGTTACCCTGCGGAGTCAAGTTTTTGGGGGACACAGGCGGCTTATTAACAGTGATGGTATAGGTTTTTGTAGAGGAGCTGTCTTTAGAGACCACTTCAATCGATATCTGATTTGCTCCTGTTCTCAAGTGTGTGTCTCCTGATATCGTTACCTGTGCTCGGGGGTTTTCCGGGATTGCTTCGATCGTAAGATGATCCGTGTTCTGATCGACGTCTGTTGAATAGGAGGTGATTCCTGCCGAAAAAACAGGAGAAAGCTCCCATGTCCCGATCGAGAGTGACTTAAGGGTCGCGCTACCCGTACTGACAGTTCCCGCTTTATTTACGGTGATCGTATAGGTTTGGGTTGTATTTTCCGGTGAGGTCAGCACGATATAGATGGTGTTGATCCCAGGGTGCAGATCCTGATTTCCTTTGATCTCAACAGAAGTTGAAGGATCTTGGGGGATCGCATGAAGTGCAAGCTTTGTGGTTTGTTCATCGGCTGAAGCTGAGTAATACAAAGTCGTGGGCCTGAAGACAGGCTGAAGAGTCACACCCTCAGCACTGAGCTGGTCGAGATAGGGAGCTCCGGACGACAGGGCAAAAGATTCAGCAGGGAGAATCGTACAAAAACTGAGTATGAGAGCCAAAACGACTCGTGTTACGATTTGAGACCAGTTTTTCATATTCCTCCAAACATGTCTATTCGCCGACATATAATGTAATTTGCACGTGTTTTGACTTTAACTAATAGGGCGAATTGACTATGAAAAAATCATACCGCATTATTCTTGACTTGAAACCAAGGTGTAAACCTCTTGGGTTTGCATTGGCAGTACTTATTTTCTGTGTTTGTATGTTTGGTATTGCTGCATCAGCCCAGGCGGTCACGTATTCCGACCTGATCTGGCAGGCTGCTCTTACAAATAATACCAACCCATATTTTCTAGCTTCAAGAATCCGGCAAGAAGTTTGTATCGGATCGGGGAAAAGCAATTCTGTTACCGGGACTGTTTCGGGTTATACCGGCATTTACAACTTCTATAACATTGGGGCAACCGCCGGAGGAAGCGGGCCTGTTATCAATGGTCTCATTTGGGCAAAAAGCGGGACAACCTATGGGCGTCCATGGACGGATCCACAAAAGTCTATTGTCGGTGGCGCAAATTACCTTGCGGAATCCTACATCAGCGTTGGCCAGGATTCGAGGTATCTTCAGAAGTTCAATGTCGCCCCGTCAAACCCTTCCGCTTTGTACTCCCATCAGTATATGACGAATCTCGCAGCCCCTTTGAGCGAAGCGAATACGACCTATAATGCCTACAATGGTGTCGGCGCTCTCTCGCTGGGTATGGTCTTTTACGTTCCGGTATATAACGGAATGCCTGCTCTCGCGGGTACCCCTTATACGGTTTCCGCTGCAAGTTTGTCTATTCGTAATGCTGCTTCGACAAGTGGCGCTATCATCACTTCATTGAGTAGGGGCGCGAATGTCCAGGTGGTTACCTGGAACTATGCAACCAATGTCGGTGGATACAACTGGGCGAAGGTCACCCTGGGAAACGGGATAACGGGCTATGCCGCGCAAGGCGACTCGTCAGGCGCCTACTTGACAGCGATATCAGGTGGTACAGGGTCTGACGTTGCTGGTTTTCCTGCAAGTTATCAACCGTATCTGAAGGCCCTGAGAGCCAAGTACCCAAACTGGACTATTAAGCCATTGAATACCGGTCTTGATTGGAATACTGCGGTAAGTAATGAGCAAGGGGGAAAGAGTGCTGTCCCAGCCCCAGCAACAGGGTGGGTTGCGGCGGCTTCCTCTCCGATGATAGCTCAGCCTCCCACTTGGGTGGAGTCAGGGACCTGGTATCGGGCTTCGCAGGCGGCGGTCGCGTACTATATGGATCCCCGCAATGCTTTATCACCGTCCGGCATTTTTGAATTCGAGCAACTCTCCTACAACTCATCGATACAGACCGAGGCGGGCATCCAGAAGCTGCTGACCGGTACGTTTATGGCCGGGAATAATCCGGTCACCTATGTCAACACGAGCGGCGTGACGCAAACAATGGGAGTTCCCGCCTCAAATCCCACCAACATAAAGACTTCAGCTACCTCGGTCGCTCTGGGAAGTCCTCTCACGATCAGCTGGACAAAAGTCAGTGGCGCTACCAAGTACCGTGTGCGCATGTATAA
>Ga0123354_10000038_pt1 | contig 97092 bp, 116 predicted proteins | sample TergutLab28metaG_2_FD_97872 | JGI IMG/M metagenome (GOLD analysis project Ga0123354, IMG submission 97872) | Labiotermes labralis P4 segment gut microbial communities from Petit-Saut dam, French Guiana - Lab288 P4 | ecosystem: Host-associated > Arthropoda: Insects > Digestive system > Gut ... | reverse complement strand
TGCCCGCAACGACGCTGAAAGCCGTGCAAGAAGAAAACAGCGAAAGTTCGGGCAAAACCCTTCAAACCAAGCGCCTCAAAATCGGCGTCAACCGTAACGCCGACACGGAAATCAACGGCGATGTGTCTTCCTTGAACTGGCAAAACAACGGCAACGGCTATGTTGCGCAATGGGCGATTACTTCTCCCGCCGCTCACGGGATGCGCGTCGGCTTGCAGATTCGTGCTTTGCCCGATAACGCCGAGTTGCGTTTCTCCGGTTCCGCCGAGCCTGACCGAATTATCGGCGTGGTCAGTGGTCAGGAAGTCAAAGCCTTGCTCAGCGACGGCCAAGTTTATTGGACACCTATCACCGAAGGCGAAACCCAAAACATCGAAATCTATCTACCTTCGTCGGTGAATCCGAGTGATGTCAAGATTCGTTTGAGCGGCGCATCGCATCTGTTCACCTCGGCGCAGGATGCTTTTAGCGCCGCCGCTGTCGTCAAGGCATCGCAATCTTGTGAAGTCGATGTCGCCTGCAAATTTTCCTCCCTCGGCACTGCTTTCCAGAACACCGCTAAAGCCGTCGCCAAGATGGTCTATCAGAGCGGCGGATCGTCGTATATGTGTTCGGGAACCTTGCTGAATAACAGCAGCGGTTCGCAAGCGCCTTATTTCTGGGCGGCCGCCCACTGCATCAACACTCAGGCTTCCGCGAACACCCTCAGCACACAATGGTTCTATGAGATGTCCAGTTGCAACGGTTACCAGTTGAATTCCAACTACCGTCAACTGTCCGGCGGCGCCAAACTTCTGTTTACCCAGGCTTCAACGGACGCGACCTTGCTGCTTCTCAACGACGCCGCCCCGTCTGGCGCTTATCTGGCCGGCTGGGACGCCTCCAGTTTCTTTTCCAGTGGCGCGATGATCGGCGTTCACCACCCTGCCGGAGATTACAAAAAAGTCAGCACCGGTAAAGGGGAAGGGGCTACTTGCAACACTTTATTCAGCAGCTCCGACGGCAATGCAAACCTGTCATACCTGTCGTTGGTGAGTTGGTCGGAAGGTTCCACCGAAGGAGGGAGCAGCGGCTCGGGACTGTTCACGCTATCAAACGGCGCTTATTACTTGCGGGGCGGCCTCATGGGCGGCGCAGCCTCCTGTTCGTACACTGGCATGTCCGCAGACAGCGGCAATGCCGACTGTTATTCGAGCATCTCACTGGTTTATAACTCGATCAAACAATGGCTGGATCCGGCCACGACCCCGCCGTCTAGCAACTACGGCCCCACCCGTCAATACACCGGCCAATGGATGAAAGCGGACGAAAGCGGTTGGGGGCTGACGGTTCTTCTGAACTTTCCTACCAATTCCCGCTACATCTTTGTTCCCTGGTACACCTACGACAGTTCCGGTAAAGCGTTCTGGTACATCTTCGAGGGCGCTGATGGCTGGGTCGCCAACGATAAGGTCACTCTGGACGTTTATCGTTTGACGGGACCGGCGTGGGGAGTTTTGCCTTTCAACGGCAACAATGTCGTCAAAACCAAAGCGGGAACGGCAACGTTGACGTTCACCTCGGCAACGGCGGCAACGTTTACCTATACCGTCGATAATTCAAGCCGCACGATCAGCCTCATCAAGATCGAGTAAGGTGAGCTAATCCGAAAAAAGCCCCGTCAAGCGGGGCTTTTTTCGTTTGCTGTGGTGCAAGAACAACTTTCTCGCAGCCTCGACGCCCGCCGCCCCTGTTCCTCGCTCGCAAAAAACGCTAATGTAGCGGTGTCGGATTCTTGAAAGACGATCATGTCGCTAACGTCAAACTGGGTTTTCTGGGCTTTGCTCTCCGCCGTTTTCGCGGCGCTGACGGCCATCTTCGCCAAAGCGGGAGTCGAAAACATCGACTCCGATTTGGCCACGCTGATTCGCACCGTGGTGATTTTCTTCGTGCTGGCGGGGTTTGTTTATTTCACCGGCAAATGGCGCTTTCCGATCGAATTGCCGACGCGCGCCTGGGGTTTCCTGGTGTTGTCGGGACTGGCAACCGGCGCGTCGTGGGTCTGCTATTTTCGCGCGCTCAAACTCGGCGAAGTTTCCAAAGTGGCGCCGGTGGACAAACTCAGCGTGATTCTGGTGGCTATTTTCGCCGTTCTCTTTCTCGACGAGCGCCCGTCCGTCCGCGAATGGTCGGGAATTCTGCTGGTCGGCGCCGGCGTTTTTCTGCTGGCGTTGAAACGGTAATGCTTTTCGGAAAACGCCCATGTTCATTTGTGAAAACTGCGCCGCTTCTTACCCCACCGAAACGCCGCGTTGGCGATGCGACTGCGGTGGCGCGTTGAATCTGGAATTCGCCGCGCGTTTTGATCGCGCAGCGTTGCAGGGGCGCGCCCCCCATTTATGGCGATACGCAGAAGCCTTGCCGGTTCCCTTCGCCGACGCGATCAGCCTCGGCGAAGGTTCAACGCCGCTGCTTCCGCTCACCGGCGCGTGGGGAAACGCCCACTTCAAACTTGATTTCATGATGCCGACCGGCTCATTCAAAGACCGTGGCAGCGCGGTGATGGTTTCGCAAATCAAACGCTGGGGGTTGACCGATATCCTCGAAGATTCTTCCGGCAACGCCGGCGCTTCCATCGCCGCCTACAGTGCTCGCGCCAACATCAACGCCCACATTTTGATTCCTGCGCACGCCTCGGCCGGCAAAGCGGCGCAAATCGCGCTCTACGGCGCGCGGCTCAGCAAAATTCAGGGGACGCGCGAAGAGACGTTGGCCGCTGCGCTCGAAGCAGCGAAAACCATGTTTTACGCCAGCCACAACTGGTCGCCGTATTTCATTCATGGCGTCAAAACGCTGGCCTTCGAGTTGTGGGAACAGATGGGCTTTCGCGCGCCCGATGCCGTGATCGTTCCGGCGGGCAACGGCTCGCTGGTATTGGGGTGCCGCCTCGGCTTCAACGAATTGCGCAACGCCGGAATGATCGACCGCGTGCCGCGCCTCATCGCCGTGCAAGCCGCGCGCTGTGCGCCGCTGGCGCGCGGTTGGCAACAATGGTTCAACGAGCCGGTTCCCGTCAACAAAAGCACCACGATGGCCGAAGGCATTGCCGTCGCCACACCGATTCGGGGGCGTGCCGTGATCGCCGCCGTGCGCGAAACGAACGGCTTGTTCGTCACCGTTCAGGAAGATGAAATTCTCGCTGCGCTGAAAAGCATGGCGGCGACCGGGCTTTACATCGAGCCGACTGCCGCTGTTGCTCCTGCCGCGCTGACCAAACTTCGCGCCCAGGGTGACCTCGATCCCGCCGATACGGTTGTGGTCGAACTGACCGGTAGCGGACTCAAGGCTTCCGATAAAGTGGTTGAACTTTTAGGGGCGAGGCAGTCCAGCTCTTAAATCAACCCGCTCCACAAACAACGCGGCGCTTTCGATGATGCGCCGCGTTGTTGATCGAGATTGAATCGGGAGCTTACAAGCTGTCGCCGAAATCGGCGCGGAAAGCCTTCACCAACTTTTCCGGCCAATCGCTGGTGGCTTCCATGCGCCCCATGAAGAAGCGCAGCACGGGCGGTTCTTCGACAAAGCGCAAGCCGCCGACGAGGTGGCGCTTGGTGTACAGCCAGTGCAGCCGGTCTTCGACGTATTTCACTTGCGACAGCGTGAACACGCGGCGCGGGAACGCGAGGCGCAGCAGTTCGACATCGGCCAGCACATCGTTGCCGTTTTCGTCGCGGATGCTCGACACGGTGCCGCGTTCCATGCCGCGCACGCCGGAGATCAGATAAAACGCCGCCGCCAGCGCACCCGCCGGATATTCGGTTTGCGGGACGTGCGGCAGAAAGCCCATCGCATCGACGTGACAACCCAAACCACCGGCAGGAGTAACCACCGGAACGCCGAGTTTTTCAAGACGCTCGACCAGATAAGCGATGAAGGAAGGACTTTGACCGATCACCGATTCGTCGGTGGTTTCGTGCAGACCGACGGCCATCGCTTCGATTTCGCGCACCGACATGCCGCCGTAGGTGAGGAAGCCTTCGTACAGCGGCACCAGCGCTTTCATGTGATCGAAGAGATCGGTGCGGTTGGTGCAGATGGCGCCGCCGCGCGACGAGCTGACTTTGCGACTGGAAAAATAAACGATGTCGGCTTGTTCGCACATTTCACTCAGAATGTCGGCGACGCTGGTGTTCCGAAATTCCTTTTCGCGCAGTTTGATGAAGTAAGCGTTTTCGCCGATCAGACTGGCGTCGAGCACCAGCGGGATCTTGTGTTCGCGCGCGACTTTGGCCACGTCGCGCAGATTCGCCAGCGAGAACGGTTGACCACCGATCAGGTTGGTCGAGGCTTCCATGCGAATAAACGGCACGTTCTTGCCTTCCTTGGCGAGGGCGGCGCGCAGCTTGGCAATGTCCATGTTGCCCTTGAACGGATTGTCGCTCTTGATTTGCAGCGCGTTGTCGTGCACCAGTTCGACAACTTTGCCGCCGTTGACTTGAATGTGCGCCAGCGTCGTCGTAAAGTGATAATTCATCGGGATGACATTGCCGGGCTTCACGAAGCTCTGCGCGAGAATGTTTTCCGCTGCGCGTCCTTGATGCACCGGCAGGATGAGACGTTTGCCGAACACGTCTTCGATCGCTTTTTGCATGCGTTCGAAACTCTGCGAGCCGGCGTAGGCGTCGTCGGCCTGCATCATCGCGCCCAACTGCATATCGCTCATCGCGTTGGTGCCGCTGTCGGTGAGCATATCCAGATAAACTTCGCGCGTATTCAACAAAAAGGTGTTGAAACCGGCGCGACGAACCGCCGTCAATCGCTCCTCGATGGGCGGCAAAAACAATTTCTGAACGATGCGGACTTTGTGCATTTCCAGCGGAATATTTTCACCGCTGAAAAAACGAATGGTTTTGGGAGACTCACTCATGATTTGGCTTTCTTTAACGTTGTGGTAGATGACAATCTGAAAGACCGAAAAAGTGTAGCATAATTTTTGGGGCGCATGAGCTTAGCTTGCCCTTGCCTCTGTCTTTGCCTCTGGCACTCCCGCTATTCTCAACAACGCCAGAAAGGCCGCACGCGAAACGGGGCGCGCCCCGAGCGACGCCAGATGCGCGGTTTCCTGTTGACAATCAATATGGGTGATTCCTTGCTTTTTGAGGTGAGCGACCAGATGTGCCAACGCGACTTTGGAAGCGTCACGTCGGAACGCGAACATGGATTCGCCGAAAAAGAAGCGACCGATCTGCAAGCCGTACAGCCCGCCAACCAGTTGCCCGTTCTGCCAAGCTTCGACCGAATGCGCAAAGCCGCGATCATGCAGCGCGCTGTAAGCGGCGATGAAGTCCGGCGTGATCCAGGAACCGTCTTGCCCGCGACGGGACGCGCTCGCGCAGGCTCGCATCACTTCGACGAATGCCGAATCTTCGCGGATGTCGAAAACACCGCTGCGCAGCGTTTTGCGCAGCGACCGCGAGCATTTGAAGTCATCGACGGCCAGAACCATGCGAGGGTCGGGGCTCCACCAGAACACCAGACCGCGATCACTGAACCACGGAAAAATTCCATGCCGGTAAGCGGCCAACACCTGCGCCGGAGTCAGCCCGTTGCTCACCGCGATCGGCTCGTCGGCTTCGGCCGAATCGGCCGGAGGGAAGTCGTTGCCTTCGACTAACCAAAAGTTGGGAGAAATCGGAACCGGCACGCCCTAATTCCCCTGCATGGCGCGCAGGGTTTTCGAGCGAAAATCGCGGCGCCACAACACCGCCAGCACCCACAGCGTGAACGCGACGAAAACGGCGGGATGGATGAACCAGCCCAGTACCGCGAAGCCGAAATAATAGGCGCGAATGCCGCGATTGAATTCGCTGCCGGCCAGCGCATTGACCCGTCCGAATTGCTCGGCGTGCCGGTTCAGTTCTTCCGGCGGCGACAGATGCGACGGCGCGCTGCCGGTCAGAATCGACAGCGAATTGAACTGTCGGATCGACCAGGTAAATTTGAAGTAGGCGAAAACAAAAACCGCCGTCAGCAAGAAAATCTTCGATTCGAGAATTTCCCGCGAAGTCTGCCGCGTGAACGGTAAATCTTCGGTGAAGACGACCAGCCGGTCGAGTGCTCCGGCCACCGCCAGCAAACCAGCGACGATGTAAATCGTTGCGTTGGCATAAAACGAAGTGCTGCGCATCAGGTTGCCGATCAGCGAAACGTCGGGCATCCGGTTGTCGCGGAGCACCATCTGGTGCGCCCAGGCCAGTCGGTGCTTGCGGGTGACGCCCTGCAAGCCTTTGAAATGGTTCGCCGCACGGTCGGAATACGTGCTGTAACCGACCCAGCCTGCCAGAAAAAACAGCAGTGCTGCCAGATCGGCAGGGGAAAAGAGAGTGATGAGGCGTTGCAGCATGGCAAGAGGGCGCCGGGCGGCGCGCGGAGCTAGAGGAAAATGTAGTGTACCAATAACGCCATGACCGTGAAAGCGGCGGGGATGACGACTCACAAACGACTGTCCAACTCATTCCGCGCATCCCGTGGGATAATACTCAGCGTAACCCTATGCCTCCGTAGCTCAGTGGATAGAGCACATTCCTCCTAAGAATGGGGTCGCACGTTCGATTCGTGCCGGGGGCGCCAGAGCGGTAAGATCGGCGCGGACTTTTCCCGTCGGTGGTGATGTCAGGAATATCATGAGCAAGCTTCTTTTTTTGATTCTGTTTTTTATTATCGCCATGATCGCCTTGCGATTGTGGAACATCCGGCAGTGGAACGCCCGCCGTCGCGGCGAAGCGGCGGCTGGCGCGAAGAAAACGACCGGGGACGGGGAACCGATGGTGCGCTGCGTGCGTTGCGGCGTTTTTCTGCCGCGCGGAGAGGCGCGAATGACGCAGGCCGGTTATCGCTGCAACGACGAAGCGTGTCGCCGCCGCGACTAACCCGCGCCCTTCGACGGAGGCCACTTTGCCCTTCTCCTCGTCGCTCATTTCTTCGACCCCGCTGGGAATCACCGGTCGGCGCATCCTGTGGATCGTCAGCCTTTATCGTTGCGGCTATACGGTGGCGATTCTGTTTCCGGCGGCGAAGTTGTCGGGAGTGGCTTATCCTGCTATCTTCATGCTGGCGGCGGCCGCTTATTTCGTCGTTGCGCTGGGGCTGGTGCTGGTCGCGCAAATGGAGCGCGAGATCGTGCCGTTGCCCTGGTTGCTGCTGTTTTCCATCGCCACCGATACGTTTTTTATCACGGTCATGATTGCTGCCGGCGGCACCTCTCTCCTGCCGCTGACCATTTTCATTTTCCCGCAGATCGCCGCGCTCAGTTGGATGATGGATCGCCGGATGGCGTTGTTTCATGCGGCGTTGCCGACGATTTTTTTTCTCGGCATCCATTCCTTTCTGTACCTCAATCAGCGCATCGAGCAAGGGCAGTTGATCGGAGCGACGCTGGTTTCGGCGGGCTATTTCGCCATCGCGTTTGCCGCCGCCACTGTCGGTCGCTACACGCAGGTTTCCGAGCGGTTGGTGCAACAGCGCAACATCGACATCGCCAATCTGGAACAAATCAACCGCGTGGTCATCCGCGACATGAAAGACGGCGTGATGGTGCTCGACCTGAAAGGCATTGTTCGCGGCTACAATATGCAAGCGTTGCTGATGCTCAACATCGCCGATTACGCGGCGGCGGGACAACGGCTGGCGCAATGGAGCGGCGCGTTGCATAACGCTTGGGCGCGCTGGCGAGACGACCCCGAAACGCCGCAAGCGCCGTTCACAGTCGAGTCCACCGCTTCGACGTTGTTGCCGCGTTTCGTTCGCATTGGCACCGGCATCAGCGGCGGGACGCTGGTGTATCTCGAAGACCTCGGGCGCGCCCGTTCCGAAGCGCAGAATCTCAAACTGGCAGCGTTGGGTCGGTTGACCGCGTCGATCGCGCATGAAGTGCGCAACCCGTTGTCCGCCATCCAGCAGGCCGCGCAGTTGCTCGAAGAAGACGAAATGGTGCCGCCGGAAGGGGTGCGTCTTTTGAATATGATCCGCAACAACGGCAAACGGATCGACCGCATCGTCACCGAAGTGTTGCAACTCAATCGCCGCGACCGCTGTACGTCCGAGACGATTCATTTGCACAGCGCGCTGCAACATCTGATCGACGAAATCAGCGCCGGCGAACGAATGCCGAACAACACGATTGTGCTCGACTTCGCCGCGCCGGACGATCTCACCATCGAGTTTGACCGCGGTCACCTCGACCAGATTTTGTGGAACCTGCTGCGCAATGCCTGGCACTTTTGTCAGAAACAGCCGGGCAGCATTCAAGTTTCCGTCGCGCTGGAGCCGTTGCAGGATCGCCTTCGCCTCGACATCGTTGACGACGGCCCGGGGATCATGCCAAGGTACCGCGAACACACCTTCGAGCCGTTTTACACGACCCGAACGTCGGGCACCGGCCTCGGCCTGTACATTGCCCGCGAACTGGCGACCGCCAATCAAGCGGCGCTCGAACTGTTGCCCTACGTCGAAGAACACGGCGCCCATTTCCGGCTGCGGTTGCAACGGTCGCTGCAAACGCCGAGTTGAATTGTTTCGATTTAAGCCTGAGCCTGTTTTCTTCTTTCTCACCAAAAATCGTCACAAACCTCATCGCCCTTCGACAATCTCAGGACGAACGAAAACCCTTAGCGCATCCTAAGAACGCGCCGCGTGGTATAGTCATTATTCTCACCTTCCACGTTTATAAAGCCGATGGAAACGCCCGCCGCCTCTTCTTCTCACCGTCGCCGTTCTCGCGTTCAGCCGCGTGTGCTGGTGATCGACGACGAACCCGATTTGCTGGAACTGCTCGAAATTACGATGATCCGGCTGGGGCTGGATGTCACCTGTGCCAACTCAGTGGCTGCTGCCATCGCCAAGCTGGATTCGCAGGATTTCGATTTGTGTTTGACCGATATGCGGCTGCCCGACGGCGAAGGGCTTGATGTGATCGCCCACATCCAGCGCAAGGAGTTGGACGTTCCGGTCGCTGTGATCACCGCTTTCGGCAGCGCCGAAAACGCCGTGGCCGCGCTGAAAGCGGGCGCCTTCGATTACCTCGCCAAGCCGGTCAATCTCGAACAACTGCGGGCGCTGGTCAAGCAAGCCGTCAAAGCGCCGGAGAAAACGCGGGCGCCGGACGGTTATGCGCTGCTCGGCAACTCGCCCGCCATCAAGCAAGTGTGCGACCTCATCGACCGCGTGGCGAAAAGTCTCGCGCCGGTCATCATCGGCGGCGAATCCGGCAGCGGCAAGGAAGTAGCGGCGCGGTTGATTCACCTCAAAGGGCCGCGCGCGTCGGCGCCGTTCATTCCCGTCAACTGCGGCGCCATTCCTGAAAACCTGATGGAGAGCGAATTTTTCGGTTACAAGAAAGGCTCGTTCACCGGCGCTGACGGCGACCGTGAAGGCTTTTTCCAAGCCGCGAACAACGGCACGCTGTTCCTCGACGAAGTGGCCGATTTGCCGCTGACGATGCAAGTCAAGCTGCTGCGCGCCATTCAGGAAAAAACCGTTCGTCGCATCGGCAGCCAAACCGAGGAGCCGGTGGACGTTCGCATCATCTGCGCCACCCACAAAAAACTGGCGCCGCTGGTCGAAGCCGGGCAATTCCGCCAAGACCTGTTTTTCCGGCTGCACGTCATCGAAGTCAACATGCCGTCGTTGCGCGAGATGCGCGAGGACATCCCGCTGATCGCCCGCGCCATCCTCGAAAAGCTGGCGCGCGGGAGGCCTGTCGAACTGACCCCCGATGCTATCGCCGCGTTGCAGCATTACCCGTTCCCCGGCAATGTCCGCGAACTGGAAAACATTCTTGAGCGCGGTCTGTCGCTGGCGCTGCAACCGTCGCAAATTCGCGTGGAGGATTTGTACCTGTCGCCGGTGGTCGGCAGTGAGCGGAAAGAACCCGCTGCCAAGGCGTTGGGCGAAGGCGAAATCCCCGTGTCGCTTGAAACCTACCTCGACGACGTTGAGCGTGCCGCGTTGCTGGCCGCGCTCGAAAAAACCCGCTTCAACCGAACCGAAGCCGCCAAACTGCTCGGCATCACCTTCCGCGCCATGCGTTACCGGATGGAGCGGTTGGGAATCAAGTGAGGGGGCGAAGGGTTTTGCGGGGGCGTTTGCGCCTCACCGCCGACGGTTGGGTCGTCGGGGCTCCTCGCGTGCCGTCTCCGAACGCCGATGCGCGGCCTGCCGATGTTAGCGCTCACACACAAACGAACAAAGACATATCGCTTATCGTGCTTCACAACATCTCGCTGCCGCCCGGATATTTCGGCGGCGGCGACATCCTGAAGCTCTTTACCAATACCCTTAATCCCGGCGCTTACCCGCAGTATCCGGCGCTGGCGCGGCTCAAAGTGTCGGCGCATTTCGTGATCCGCCGTAACGGTCGCCTCATTCAGTGCGTTTCCTGTCGGCAGCGCGCGTGGCACGCCGGCGTTTCGCAGTGGCAGGGACGCCATCGCTGCAATGATTTTTCCGTCGGTATCGAACTGGAAGGCGCCGACCGTACGCCCTACACCGCCCGTCAGTACCGCAGCCTGAACCGGCTTTTGGGCTGCCTTTGCTGCCATTACCCGATCGCCGCCATCACCGGTCACCGCGTGATTGCCCCCGACCGCAAAACCGACCCCGGCCCGGCTTTTGATCCGTCGCGGCTCCAAACGCCGGGCGGTGTTGCCGTTAAAACATAAATAAACGCTGTTTTATTTCGTTTGCCCTTTACCCTCCGACAAACCCAAGGTGAACGGAACAAACCCCAATCCTTTACGTTCCGATACGAATCCCCCGATAAGTCGTTGAAACAGCGGGCTATAATGCAACACTATGCCTTCTCTTCTGATCGATTTTTTCCCGCTGCTGCTGTTTTTTGTCGTCTTCAAGTTTAGCGACATCTTTGTGGCAACGGCGGTAGCGATTGTTGCTTCCATTGTCCAGATCGCGTTCCTGTACTGGAACAAGAAACTCGCGGTGGTGCACTGGTTGTCCCTCGCGGTCATCGTGATCTTCGGGGGACTGACCATCGCGCTGCACGACGAAACCTTCATCAAATGGAAACCTTCGGTGCTTTACCTCGCCTTCGCGCTCGTCCTGCTGGCCGGCAAACTGATCTGGCGGCGTGACCTGCTGCGTTACGTGATGAAAGGGATCGAACTGCCGGATCGAATCTGGAGCGGGCTGACTTGGGCGTGGACGATCTTTTTCGCCTTTCTGGCGGTGCTCAACTGGGCGGTCGCCTTCCATCTGGGGCTGCCGACGGAAACCTGGGTCACCTTTAAAGTTTGGGGCATCCTGATCATCATCCTGCTGTTCTCCCTCGGGCAAGGGCTGATCCTTGCCCGTTACCTTCAGCGAGAAGAATCATGAGAAGGATTCTGTTATCATTGCCACCTGCACGCGACGGACGGCTTTATCGTTTGTCGCATTAACCTTTTTTCTCACCCACCTAAAGGAAATATTTCATGACTACAACCCGTATCGCCGGAATGTTGCTGATGGCGCTTTTCTCGATTTCCGTCGCAGCGCAAACCCCGGCCACCAAACCCGATGCCGCCAAAACGGACGCGCCCAAGGCCGACGTCAAAGCTGCCCCCAAGGCAGCGCCCAAAGCCGACGCCAAAAAGGCCGATGCGAAGGCTCCGGAAGGCAAAACGCTCTACACAAAAGAAGTCTTCGATTATTTTTTGAAACAGCGCACACAGCAAGGCCAGCCGGATACGCCCGAAATGCGCGCCTCGCTGCGTGAAGAACTCAACACACGCGAACTGCTCATCAAAGAAGCCAAGAAAGCCGGTTTCGACAAGCAGCCCGATGTCAAAATGGACGCGCAGTTGAGCGGCGACATGGTACTGATCCGCGCTTTCCTGGGCGACTGGGTGAAGAAAAACCCGATCTCCGATGACCTTCTGAAGAAAGAATACGAAGCGCTGAAAGCACAACTGGGCGACAAGGAATACAAAATCTCCCACATCCTCGTAGAAAACGAAGACGAGGCCAAAGCGATCATTGCCGACCTGCAAAAAGGCAAGAAATTCGCCGACATCGCCAAGGAAAAATCGAAGGATCCGGGTTCGAAAGACAAGGGCGGCGATCTGGGCTGGAACTCGCCGAGCAGCTTCGTCAAGCCGTTTGCCGACGCGCTGCCGACCATCGAAAAAGGCAAGTTCACTGCGGTGCCGGTGCAAAGCCAGTACGGCTGGCACGTTATCATGGTTGAAGATGTGCGCAGCACCAAGCTGCCGTCGTTCGAAGAAGCGAAGCAACAACTGCAACAACGGGCGCAAGCGCAGTGGATGGACAAGTACTTCAAAGAACTGCGTGACAAAGCGGGCGTATAACGTCACTGATAACGAAACTTCGACTACGTTGTTTCAACCATCCGAAGCAGGCAATCACGCAAGTGGTTGCCTGTTTTTTTCAGGTATCAGCGTAGGGGCGCATTCTGCCGCCCCTACGGCGTTGTGCGCGCTTTAAGCCGTTACGTTGGCGGCCGTTGCGTTGGATTTCGCAAACCACACAAACGCCATCGCGCCTCATCACAACGTCTCATCCTGCCGTTCATCTTCATCAGACTTCAACAGTGCGATTACGTCGGTTTCCAATATTGTCGCCACCTTGTGCAAAACCAGCAGCGACGGATTGCCGACCGCTCGTTCGATCTGACTGATATACGTCCGATCCACTTCCGCCTGTAGCGCCAACTGTTCTTGCGATAGCCGCAACTTTTTACGCTTGGACACAATGTTCCTGGCCAGCATGCGTTTAAGGGAGTTCAGGTCTTTCTTCATAAGATTGATAGCCTCACCGTTGTGAGACTGCCAATCCACGGGATATAAACTACAAAAAATTACAAAACTTGTAGAATATAATCTACAATAACGCGAGAACTTGTTTTGCTGAGCTTGAAAAATTTGTTCCGCTTTTCATGTGCCCATTAAAAATCAATGAATAAACAATGGCTTGCATGATAAGAGCAGCGTTTTTACAACTTTGCAAACAATAGCTTCTGCGTCAATCGGCATTAACAGCACCGCCAACGCAGCCGTAAAGAATTTTTAATGTGGTTTTTTAACGAAAAGAAAGGAAGGGTTGAAATATGAAAGCAGGAAAATATTTATCCGCTCTATCAGCATTCCTGATGGTGGGGGTGATGATGGTGTTCAGCGGTACGGTATTGGCAGCAACGTATCCCAACTGCACCTTAGCGGCGAGTGATTGGTACAGTCACCAAAACGAATGGGTGACGACGGCTTTTCCGTTGCAGATAGGTACACATACCTATAGCGCTACCCAAGTTCACAACATCCTCGGGGAAAACCTCGCAACAGTCCATAATCCCAACATCGTAAGTTTGGGGATGGCGATCATTGCAGCGAAACTGAGCATCGCTCAGGGCGCTGTTGCTCCCGCTGCTGTTTCGCAAGCACTGGTCGATGCAAATGCGCTTGTCGGGAATGTGAATCTTAACGGCGGTGGCGGCCAAGATCTAACCGCTGCGCAAGTGGCTTCTCTCCTGGCGACGCTCAACGATTTTAACTCAGGCGTTACCGGCCCGGGAACGTGTACGCTTGTCACGGTAACCGCCACGGTGGTTTTAGACCCGACGACTACAGGCAGTACAGCGCCGACACTGGCGCTGACATGTGTTCCGGGGGTAAGGGCGATATCGGGAACGCCTACCGACACCTGGACCGTGATAGATGGCTCAACCTGTAAGCTCGAAACCAACGGAGATGGCGTAGAGGCGTCTGGTTTTTACTTCGACACTGTGACGTTCGCTTCGGCTGTTCTCATTGATTCGACTGGAACATTCACCGTCAACGGTAATGCCAGTATCACCGCGACGATCACAGTGATGGCCGGTTCTGCGCCGGCTACTTTTGCCACGATCAGCGGCGCGGTGGCCTTCACTCCGGCAATCTCGGGCGGCACCCCACCGACGCTGGCGTTGGTTTGCGATGCTCCGGCGGTACCAACACCGTTGCCCGCTGGTGGCTGGGAAATCGATGAAGGCGCAACTTGTACGCTTGGTCTTGATATGACCGGCGCTACGGCACCAGCGGGTTATTCGTTCGACGCCGTGACGTTCGGTCCGGCCGGTACGGTTGATCCGGTAACCGGTGAATTTACCGTGCCGGTCGGCGGGATCACCAATCTCAGCGCGTCGATCGCTTTGTTGAAAAACAATTCCACACCAGTCTCAACGCCGACGCTCGATCCCAAAGCGCTGCTGATGTTGGCGCTGTTCATGCTGTTGCTCGGTGGCATCGTGATCGGCAGAGCGAAGTACAGTCAGAAACAGTGATGCATTTTTGAAAGCCCGCGCTTGCGGATAACACTCACACGGCTCGTTATACGAGCCGTGTGTTTTTTATCAAGAGTCAAACCACCCCGCCCGCCTTCAACGTCCACTCCACCCAAGAGGGAAATTTTTCACTGCCTCTTTTTCCGCTGTTGCCACTCTCGCGCAGGGTAAGTATCCAGAAGTTAGTGACACTCTTACTTGCTGTCATTCCCGCGAAGGCGGGAATCCAGTCCTTCAACCTTCTGACTCTATCTTTTCCGCAATGAGCGAAAGTGGCAGCACAAAAACAAGCGTCATTGCGAGCTTAGCAAAGCGATCCGGCTTTCAGATCAAAAAATAATGAGGACAGAGGGACTGGATTCCCGCCTTCGCGGGAATGACGGCAAGCGATGGAAATCTCGATTCTTGGCGTTGATGCCTGTACTACGCAATATTCAAATTCCCCTCTTAGGAGGGGTAGCGCTTGAGCTTGTCAAAGAGCGCTCCTTACTCCGCGTTGATTTCCAGAATCTGACAACCCGCTTTCGAGACTTCCAGATACGCGCCTTCGGTTCGCCAATCGGGTAACGCGATGCGTTCGTGTTCGTGTCCCTGAAGATCGAAGCGATAGACCAGTGGCCGATGGGTGTGGCCGTGGATCATTCGCACGGCGTCGTATTCGAGCATGCAGGCGACAACGGCTTCCTGATTCACGTTCGTTTGATAGCCGGACTTGCCGCGTGTTTTGCTCACGCTGCGACGGCGAAAAAGGGTGGCGATCAAGCGCCGCACGAAGTATGGCAGCGCCAGATATTGTTTGATCCGCTTCGGCGTACGCCAGAAACGACGCGCCGCCTGATAGTCCGTATCGTTGGTGCACAGGATGTCGCCGTGCGAAAGCACGGTTCGTACGCCGTAAAGGTCGAAGACATGGGGGTCGGTGAGCAGGGTAGCGTGTGCCTTGCGCGCAAAGCGTCTGCCGATCAAAAAATCTCTGTTGCCGTGTTGAATGAAAATCGGTACGCCCACGGTTTCGAGTTTGGCCAGTTGGCGCGCGATGTCCAGATAATACTGTTCGCGCAACTGGTCGTCGCCTATCCAGTAGTCGAACAAATCGCCCAGGATGTAAACACTGTCGGCATCCCGCGCCGGCCCGTCGCAGAAGGCTTCAAAGCAGCGCGTCAACTGCGGTTTCCGCGGTGACAGGTGCAAGTCTGAAAGAAACAGGGTCGTAGAAAACACGGGGCGAGTTCACGAATCAGGAAGATAGCGAAACGCATAAAAGTATAAAGGTTTATGCGGCGCGCGAAAAGTGGGGGAAGCGCTGCCGGACATTAAACAACGTTATTTGTTCGTCGATATGTTTGTGAGCGGCCATACAGCGTAACAATCTGGAGAGGTTTTGATTCAAGTTTGGATGTTTTTTCCTCGCCTTCCCTTCGAGTATCCTCTCCCATAAGCGGGAGAGGGGTCAATGTACAGGGTTAAAGCAAAACCGTACCAAATCAAGAAACTTCCTCGATGCTCTTGATGATGATGTCTCTTTTCGGCACATCCTGATGAAACCCGAAGCGGCCTGTCGGCTGCATCTTTATTTGGTCGATGACGCTCTCGCCTTCGATCACTTTGCCAAACACGCAATAGCCCCAGCCCTGCGGTGTGGCGCTCTTGAAGTCCAGAAAAGCGTTGTCCTGAACATTGATGAAGAACTGCGAGGTGGCCGAATTTGGCTCGGTCGTGCGCGCCATGGCAACCGTGTAGATCTCATTCTTGAGTTTGTTGTTGGCCTCGTTGTCGATCGGATCGCGCGTTGGCTTTTCCTCCATTCCCGGCAGGAAGCCGCCGCCTTGAATCATGAAATTGCTGATGACGCGGTGAAAGATGGTACCGTTGTAGTGGCCGTCGCGCACATACTCCAAAAAGTTGGCAACGGTTTTCGGCGCCTGTTTGGCGTTCAGTTCTATCGTGAAGTCGCCGTAATTGGTGCTTACTTTGACGAGCGAATTTTTCATGGTTGTTCTCTTTTCCGTAGATACGCCGACTATTTAGCCGGCGTTGCTTTGCTGTCGCCCCCGACGATGGTCGCTTTCCGAATCACGACCGGCGTTTTGGGAACGTCACCGCCGACGCGGCCAATGCCCGTTTCGACTTTGGCGATTTTGTTGACCACATCCATCCCTTCGATCACTTTGCCGAAGACGGTATAGCCGTACCCCATCGGAGTCGAAGATGTGTAATCGAGCGCTTTGTTATCGGCGACGTTGATGAAGAACTGCGCGGCGGCCGAGTTCGGATCGGGACGCCGCGCCATCGCAATGGCGCCGATGACGTTCTTGACGCCCGCTTTCTGGTTCTCCGGCCCTTCGTTAGGAATCGGCGCGTTGGTCGGTTTTTCCTTGAACTGTTCATCAAAGCCGCCGCCCTGAATCATGAACCCGCTGATCACTCGATGGAACAACGTGCCATCGTAGAAGCCGGATTTGACGTAGCCCAAAAAGTTTTCAACTGTTTTGGGCGCCGCTTGCGGATTGAGTTCCAGCTTGATTTTGCCCATCGTCGTATCAAATTCTACCTGCGGCCCGGCGGCGACTGCCGAACCCGTGCCCAACGCCATCGCCAAAAGAACCACCCCTGCCCACATCAAACGCTTCATCATTCCGTCTCCTGAAAAGTTATCTGAATTTTTGATACAAAAAAATCAACTCCGTTTCGCCAGCACCGAAGCGCGACCCAGGTACGTTGCCGGCGTCAGTGTTTTCAGTTGCGCCTTCACCGTCTCCGGCAAGGCCAATTCGTCGATGAACGCATGCAGCGAATCGCGCGTGATGCCTTTGCCGCGCGTCAACGCTTTCAGCTTCTCGTAAGGTTGCGCGACGCCGTAGCGCCGCATCACGGTTTGAATCGGCTCGGCGAGCACTTCCCAACACGCATCGAGGTCTTCGGCCAGCCGCGCCGGATTGGCTTCCAGTTTTGCCAGCCCGGCCCGCAGCGAACTCCATCCCAGCAACGTGTGGCCGAACGCTACGCCCATGTTGCGCAAGACCGTCGAGTCGGTCAAATCGCGCTGCCAGCGCGATACCGGCAATTTCTCGGCGAGGTGTCGCAGCAATGCGTTGGCGATACCGAGGTTCCCTTCCGAATTTTCAAAATCAATCGGGTTGACTTTGTGCGGCATCGTTGACGAGCCGACTTCGCCTTCCTTCACTTTCTGCTTGAAGTAACCGAGCGAAATGTAACCCCACACGTCGCGGTTGAAATCAATCAGGATCGTATTCAAACGCGCCAGCGCATCAAACAATACCGCCATGCCGTCATGCGGTTCGATCTGCGTGGTGTAGCCGTGAAACACCAGCCCCATGTGTTCGATGAAGCGGCGCGACAACGCCTCCCAATCCACGTCCGGATAAGCCGCCAGATGCGCGTTGTAATTGCCGACCGCGCCGTTGCACTTGGCGCGCAGCGGGGCGCGCTCGATTTCGATCATCGCCTGTTCCAGCCGCACGGCGAAATTCGCCATTTCCTTGCCCATCGTCGTCGGCGTTGCCGGCTGGCCGTGCGTGCGCGACAGCATCGGCGCATCGGCCAGCGCATGCGCCAAACCGCGCACATCGCCGATCAGTTCACGCAGCACCGGCAACAGCACTTGCTCGCGCGCATCCTTGAGAGCGCGCGCGTGCGCGATGTTGTTGATGTCTTCCGACGTGCAGGCAAAATGAAAAAACTCCTCGACTTCGGCCACTTCCGGATGCGGCTTGAAGCGTTCCTTCAGCCAGTATTCAACCGCCTTCACATCGTGATTGGTCGTGCGCTCGATGGTTTTGATTCGCTCGGCGTCGTCGATGGAAAAACGCTCGCCGACTTCCCGCATCAGAAACAGCGTTCCCTGCGAAAACGTCGGCACTTCGGTAATCCCCGGCGCTTCCGACAGCGCTTGCAACCACGCCAACTCCACTTGGATGCGATAACGGATCAGCGCGAACTCGCTGAAACAAGCCCGCAATGCCTCGACTTTTTTCTCGTAACGACCGTCCAGCGGCGACAGCGCCAACAGCGCGTAAGTCGGCATGGTCATTTTCCTTTCGTCCTCATGCCTCTGCGCGCGTCTCCGGGCGAAGCCATGGGCATACTTTTTTGCTTGTTTATCATGGTTGCTATTCTACGCCCTATGCTGTTCACCTATGCAATCCATTCCGCGATGACCTTGTCCGCTGCCTCGATGCCGCGATGCGCCGTCGCCGAAAACTCGACCACGGTCACGCTCGCCGTTCCTTCAACATCGTACTCAAGCAAAGATCGTTCCATTTCAGCCAGCGCGCGACGGCGTTCCTGCACATTGAGCTTGTCGGACTTGGTCGCCAGAATCAACACCGGCCTGCCGGAGCGCAGAAACGCATCCAACACCGGCTTGTCCAGATCGGTCAGACCGCGCCGAATATCGGCCACCAGCACCAGCGCCACCAGCGTCTGCCGCTCTGTGACGTAGCGCCATAAAAAATCCTGCCAGACATCTTTGGTTTTCCGCGTTACCGCCGCATAACCATAGCCGGGAAGATCAACCACATAAGCGCCGTTGCGCATCTGAAAAAAATTGATCTGCTGTGTCCGCCCCGGCGTCCGCGACGCAAACGCCAGCTTCGAGCGCCGCGCCAGCGCGTTGATTGCGCTCGATTTGCCGGCGTTGGAACGACCGGCAAATGCAAGCTCAATCGGCCCCGTCGTCGGCAACTGCGACCATTGCGCCGCACCCGTCACGAACACCGCTTCCAGAAGCGGCGGCGCGGGTTTCTTTTCCTCCTGTTCACTGTCGGAACTCGGAGGGGCATTGTCGGGGCGATCAAGGTCGATAGTCATGCGAATCTCGGTAAGCGGAGCGGCTGTTTTCGTGAGCGCTATCTTACCTTCATTCACCGCGGTATAGGGCTGACTGAAAAATAAATCATTGCAAACCACCGCCCGCAAAAGAGGGCTTGCAGGGGTACGGCGCGCCGTGCCCTTATTGATGAATACCGAAGGCGGCGGAGTGGTTGAGAGGTAACGTGACGGCGCGGACGGCAGAATGCCGACCTACGGTTGTCGGACGAAATCGGCGCGGAAGCGCAAGCGATGAATATGTCAGCGTTGATTGTCGGGGGATAACGGCGCAGCTACGCGCCCATATTCCTATTCTTTTTCCCCGCACTTCGTACAGGACAGAACACGGTAAATCAGTGCGCCTATCACCCCACCGACCAGCGGCGCCACCCAGAACAGCCACAACTGCCCCAGTGCCCAGCCGCCGTTCGCGAACAGCGCTTGCGAAGTCGAGCGCGCCGGGTTGACCGACGTGTTAGTCACCGGAATGCTGATCAAGTGAATCAGCGTCAGACACAGCCCGATGGCGATGGGGGCGAAACCGGCCGGAGCGCGCGAGTCGGTCGCGCCCATGATCACGAACAAAAACATCGCAGTCATCACCACTTCGCAGACGAGCGCCGCCGTCAGGCCGTAGCCGCCCGGCGAATGCGCGCCGTAACCGTTGGCGGCGAAATCCCCAACCTGCGCGCCCATCTTGCCCGTGGCGATCAAATACAACACGCCCGCCGCGATGATGCCGCCGATCACCTGCGCGACCATATATGGCGCTACTTCCTTGAACGGGAAACGGCCACCGGCAGCCAAGCCCAGCGTCACCGCCGGGTTCAAATGGCATCCCGAAATGTGACCGATGGCATAGGCCATTGTCAAAACGGTCAGCCCAAAAGCCAGCGACACGCCGACCAGACCGATACCCACTTGCGGAAACTTTGCCGCCAGAACCGCCGCGCCGCAACCGCCAAGCACCAGCCAAAACGTTCCCACACTCTCTGCCAACAGACGTTTGATCAACGACATCGCTTTACTCCTTCTCTTATCTTTGCGCGTAATTTTTACACACATCAATTATCTGGCATGATAAAGCACAAAGCGCCCAAAATGCCAGTAGGAACATGAAAAAGACGACAGAGTTCATAAAGATTTAACAAAAAGTGCCGCGGATGCGACACTTATTTAAGCCAATCGTTTTTGGCACTCGGCGCTTACGCTGCATTCATTGCATCTTGGATTGGTCGGTCGGCAATATTCCCGACCGATTTCCCACGCCGAAAAATCAATGATCCCGGGGAATTCCGGATTCAGTTCGCGGGCGCAGTCTATGACAGAAGCGATGTCGTCTTGATCTTCAATCAACCCCATTCGCCACATCACCCGCCGCACATGCACGTCGGGAGACACGTCAATGGAGTAATAGTCAGAAAACGCGATTTGAAATTGACGGGCAAGAATGTTGGCGGCCATCGTTGCGATCTTGATACCCACACCCTTGAATTGCAGAAAATCATAGACCACCTTGGCGCTGCTCGGCTTGTTTTTCCAGAGCATGGAAGCGTCGCCCGCATAAACTTTTTTGATCCTCCGAACGCCGCCCTTGAAAACTTTCGCCATATTGTTGTTGAATCGGTGCAAGCGTTTTTCATTGAAAAGCGCGATGTATTCGTCTTCGCTTCTTGAGTCCAACGCATCAACGCTCGTTCCCCATTGTTTCATGATGATGCCGGGAATCGACCAAGCGCGCTCGGCCTGCATTTGCCGATCCATCATGCAGGCAAGCACAAAAGCGTGCGGCACATTCGTCAGATCGTTCAGAATCGCGTCGTACTCGGCGTTGCGGGTGAACGCAATCGGTTGTGGGGCTTTCCGGTCTGCGAACCGGTCTTTACCAATCTGAACGAGAAGGTTGCTCATGGTTTTCGCTCTCTGTGCTGGTCGTGCGTTGATCGTTGGCGTATTGTAAAGCAACAAAAAAGCGGCCATTCCCGAAAGGAAAGACCGCTTTTAGATCTGGCGCAATTTTCAGCGGGCGCGCTGCCTTCGAACCGCCACGGCCGCCCCTCCTGCCAGCAACAGCGCCAACAGTGTCAACGCAATGCCGTTCAACGTCGGCACGGAGCCGGGCGCGGCTTTCGGCTGCGCCAGCGTTCTGAATGAAGCCATGAGGATGGCGCTGTAGTTGCCGCCACCAACATCTTCGAGGAAGTAAACCACATACGCCGTATCCGGGTTGAGGCCGGAGAGCAACTGAGAAAAAGGAACACCATGACTCATACCGTCCGGGCCGTTGGCCAGCGATTTGAAAACAGTGACGTCCGGAAGAGCAGTCGGCGGCAGTTTGCCGTCAGGGTAAACGAACCAATAGCCAGAACCGTCAGTATCGCTCAAGACCGTGAATTCGGCGCTGTCGGTCGTGATGCTGCTTTGAACAATATCAAGGGAAACCGTCGGCGCGGTAAGTGTGCTGGTGGCAAACCACCCTTGCCAGACGGCGCTGTAATTGGGGCTTCCCGCCGTACCGTCGGCGACGAAACAAAGCGTGTAGAAGCTGCTGGGGGCCATATTCGCGGTCACATTGGGCGCATGGGCGAAGTCGGGAATATAGGTGTTCCAGCCGGTTTCCGAAAAGGAAACCCCCGCGTTCATGCTTCCATGACCGCTTGCCGTACTGCCGATAATTTCTGCGGCGCTGGGACAATTCAGCGTCCACGGTAACACGACCCAATAGCCGGTCGCGTCGAGATCGCTGGTGACGCTAAAGTCCACCATGTTCGACCCCGGATCGATGACCTTGTTCGTCAGCACGGGCGGCGCCTGCATCACGGTAGCAATGATTTGGTTGCCCTGCCGTGAAATGTTGAACTTGTAGGCCTCTGGCACGTTCATTCCCGTGCCTGAGGAATCGCTATTGGACGGATCGGTAGTCACGCCATTGATGAGCACGATTTTGTCCCCGATTTTGAGCGGCGAGGCGGGGCCGGTCACGCCAACCTCGATTTTGGTCCCGTTGAGATTCAGCGCCGCCGCGCCCGTCCCGCTGACGGAAAGCATGGTAGCGCCCGCCGTCAAGTCTTCGGGCAGATAAAAATCCATCTGGGTAATTTGCACATCGCCGGAGGCGGTGCCGGTGAGCGTCATCCGACTCGCGGGCGTCCCGACATTCATCAGGTTAACATCAAAGGCAAGCGCCCCGTTTTGCTTGGTCACGTTGATTACCGGCGGCGCGTCCAGAGAATCGGTATTGAAAGTTACTCCGCCTCCTTGGCCACCGCCATAACCGTCGCTGCCGCCTCTTGTTAATGCGCCGCTTTGCACCGTCAAAATATCAGTCACCGAAACGACCGCTGAGTTTGCAGGCATCCCCAAATAACTCGGCGCTATCAGCGTCACGTTACCGCCGCCGCCGCCATAACCATAGCAAGCGTTGAGCGCACTGGAACCGGTACAGCCGCCAGAGCCGCCCGAACCGCCAACACCCGCCGTCGCATGACCTTCCCTTGCTACAGGAGTCACGTTGCCGCGACCGCCATTACCGCCGAGAACTGCAAGCGTTGTTGCAGTCACCCCTGTCACGGTTGTGACCGTGATGCTTCCGCCGCCGCCGCCGCCGCCGCCGTTAGTACTGCCGGGGCTGCCGCTGTCGCCGCCGCTGCCGCCGCTGACAATCAGAGAGTCAAACACGGAGTCCATGAGTTGGATGTTGTTGTTGAGAGAGCCGTCGCCACCCTTGCCCCCAAATTGGCTGAAGGGATCTCCTGTGTTTCCGCTGCAACTACCGCCGCCGCCGCCGCCACCGCCGCCGCCGCCGCCAACCGTCGCGCCGTCATTTATAAGAGCGCTCTCGCCAGCTTCTCCGGCGCCGGGGGCGCTGGAGAGAGCGCCATCACCGCCTTTGCCGCCGATGCCGGGGAGCCAGCCATTGGGGTTAAGCCAAGTATAGTTCCAAATAAGGATGTCACCGACGCCGCCTGCGCCGCCTACGCCGGGAGTAAGCCCGAGGCAGACGAGAGGGCTGGTAGTGTAATTTCCGCAACCGCTCATACCTCCGTAGCCGTTAGGGGCAGCGTAAGGATTGCCGCCGCCGGGGTCGCCGTCGATACGACCGCCACTCGAAGAGGACAGGCCACCATTATGGCCTCCGGAAAAACTGCTGGCGCCGCCGTTTCCGCCGACACTGTTGCCCGGGAGGCTGCCGCTACCGCTGCCACCGCCGCCGCCACCGCCAAGATAGTCGTCATATATGCCAACCCCCCCAGCCCCGATGCCGCCGCCGCCGCCGCCGCCGCCGCCGGTTCCGGTAGAAGTTACCGAAGTGCTGCTGCAACTGCCGCCGCCGCCGCCACCACCGCCACCGCCACCGGATATCTGAAGATCGTCCGCATAAAGCGGCAAAGACAACGCCGACAAAGCTCCAAAGCAGAATGCAAGGGAACAAACGCGGGCAAGGCACGAGAAGGCGCGGGATTTTGAGACGGGATACGAAAGCAAAAACATGACGGCCCTTTCTGGGATGCGCTGAATGAATCGAGCGTTAAGGGTGAACTGAGGATCAGGACGTTTTGCAACACCCGCCGATAGTGCATACTTACTTTAAGTGTACCGCCAATTGGACTAGGCCACAAGAGCATAACAGGGGTACGGGGGCGGGCCCGCGATTAGGCGCCTGCCGAACGCTTATCGTCGTCTTCTCTACCGCTTCTGCGGCTATCTGCTGGCGCACCGATGGCCCCACTATTTTTTTGACAGTGCTTCTTTTAACTCTTTCGCTGCCAGTTGCACTTCCGCATACATCTTCTTCAGCTTTGCGTTCTCGGCCATGATCTCTTTCATCTGACCCATCAGCGAAGCATCCATACCACCGTATTTGCTGCGCCATTTGTAAAACGTCGCCGAACTGATCTCGTGTTCCCGGCACAGTGTCGGTATCGGTGCCCCGGTCTCTGCGCTTTTCAGAACACAACTATCGGATTGTCGCTAAATTCCGATTTCTTCGACAGTGTTAACACTTATCAATCTGTCCGAATTTCCGAAGCTACTTCTGCGATATCCATTTTCATATTACGGATTCTTGCATCAAACAAAATTTAATTTTCCCGTTTTCGTCTTGCTAATAGCCATCTATTTTAATAAACTACTCTGTAGCAAGCTTAGGGGAATTATTTATTTTACGTTGCATGCAGCGTGAAATAGCACACGAAAAATTATTCAAATTCCCCTGGAGCGGGTGGTCGCCAGAATGAAACTGAAAAATCAAATTTGGCGGCAAGTTATATTAAATAATTATTCAAGGGGGCGATTCATCAAACACAAACCAAAAGTTATTTGCTTTTCTTTTTCGTCAAGTGTTTGTACTGTTGCGATAAGCATCTCAGATAAAGCAGCGCTTGCCGATCTCTATCCCATAAGGAGTGAACCATGCAAGTGAATCGAAGGCAGTTCTTCAAGATTTGTTCTGGCGGTATGGCCGGAACGACTCTTGCCGCACTGGGTTTCGCGCCGGGAACGGCGCTGGCGCAAACGCGCCAATACAAATTACTGCGCGCTCGTGAAGTACGCAACACCTGTCCGTACTGTTCGGTCGGCTGTGGTGTGTTGATGTACAGCATGAACGATGGCGCCGGTAACGCCAAGAATTCCATTTTTCATATTGAAGGCGATCCCGATCATCCGGTCAGTCGCGGCGCGTTGTGCCCGAAAGGCGCCGGCCTGATCGACTTCATCCACAGCAAGGATCGGCTGCAATATCCCGAAGTGCGCGAACCCGGCACCGACAAGTGGAAGCGCATCAGTTGGGAAGATGCGTTGTCGCGTATCGCGCGCCACATCAAGGATGACCGCGACGCCAATTTCGTCGAGCGGAACACCGACGGCGTTACCGTCAACCGTTTGCCGACATTGAGCATGATGGCAAGCACTTCGATTACCAACGAGGCCGGTTTTCTGACGCAGAAACTGACCCGCGCTCTGGGACTGATTCACGTCGATAATATCGCCCGTGTCTGACACGCGCCAACGGTAGCAGGTCTTGCTCCATCATTTGGTCGCGGTGCGATGACGAACCACTGGGTTGACATCAAGAATGCCAATCTGGTCGTAATCATGGGTGGAAATCCGGCAGAAGCGCATCCGGTGGGATTCCGCTGGGTGGTTGATGCCAAAATTCACAATAACGCCAAAGTTATGGTGATCGATCCGCGTTTCACTCGTTCGGCGGCAGTGGCCGACGAATATGTGCCGTTGCGGTCGGGCACCGATATCACGTTCCTGTTGGGAGTGGCGAATTACCTGCTCTCCAACGACAAGATTCAACACGAGTACGTTCTCAACTACACCAACGCCAGCTTTTTGGTGCGCGATGATTTCTCGTTCAACGAAGGGCTGTTCAGCGGATACGATGCGCAGAAACGCATTTACGACAAAGCCTCGTGGGCGTATCAACTCGACGAACACGGGTTCGCCAAACGCGATCCGTCGCTGTCGAATCCACGCTGCGTCTTTAACTTGCTGAAAGAGCACGTCAGTCGCTACACGCCGGAAATCGTCGAAAACATTTGCGGCACGACGCAGGAGCGTTTCAAAGTTGCCTGCGAACTGTTTGCCGAAACGGCAACGCCGGACAAAACGATGACGTCACTCTATGCGCTGGGCTGGACCGAACACACCGTCGGCTCGCAGAACATTCGGGCGATGGCCATCATCCAATTGTTGCTCGGCAACATCGGCATGCCCGGCGGCGGCATCAACGCGTTGCGCGGTCACACCAACGTGCAGGGCATCACCGACCTTGGCATCATGGCCACCGCCTTGCCGGGTTATCTGGCATTGCCGTCGGAAAAATTCCCCGATCTGCCAACGTTCCTCGCGGCGGTCACGCCCAAAACACTGGTGCAGGGGCAAGTCAATTACTGGGGCAACTATTCCAAATTCTTCGTCAGTTTGCTGAAGAGTTTTTACGGCGACAAAGCCACGCCGGAAAACCATTTCGGTTACGACTGGCTGCCGAAATGGGATCGCCTCAACGACTTCATGTACACGATGAGCGCGATGGAAGACGGCAAGCTGAACGGCTGTATCTGTCAGGGCATCAATCTGTTGGCGTCCTTCCCGGATTCCAACAAGAGTATTCGCGCCTTGTCGAAACTCAAATACCTCGTGGTGATCGACCCGATGGACAATGAAACGTCGTGCTTCTGGCAAAATCACGGCGAGTTCAACGATGTCAATCCGGCCTCGATTCAAACCGAAGTTTTCCGGTTGCCATCCTCGTGCTTTGCCGAGGAAGAAGGCGCGCTCGTCAACTCCGGCCGCTTGCTGCAATGGCACTGGAAAGGCGCCGATGTTCCGGGTGAAGGCAGGGATGACTCCGAGTGCATCGCCGGCATCATGATGGCAGTGCGTCGCTTGTACGAGAGCGAAGGCGGCAAAGCCGTCGAGCCGCTGCTCAATATGAGCTGGAACTATGTGAATCCCGAAGCGCCGGCTGCTGAAGCCGTCGCCAAGGAAATGAACGGCCGCGCGCTGGTTGATCTCACCGACGCCGGCGGCAATGTCGTTTTGCACAAAGGCCAGTTGCTGAGCAGCTTCGCCCAGATGCGCGATGACGGCACAACCACCGGTGGTTGCTGGATTTTCACCGGCAGTTGGACTGAGGCCGGCAATCAGATGGCGCGGCGCAGCAACGCCGATCCGTCCGGCCTCGGCGTCATGCCGGGCTGGGCGTGGGCGTGGCCGCTGAACCGTCGCGTTCTCTACAATCGCGCGTCGCTGGATCCGCAAGGCAAGCCGTGGGATCCGAAGCGCAAGCTGTTGTGGTGGAACGGTGCGGCGTGGACCGGTTACGACGTTCCCGACTTCGGCGCAGCGCCACCGGGAAGCGCGGTGATGCCGTTCATCATGCAAGCGGACGGCGTCGGCGGATTGTTTGCTCAGGGCAAGATGGCCGAGGGGCCGTTCCCTGAACACTATGAGCCGATAGAAACGCCGCTGGGCACCAATCCGTTGCATCCGAACGTGGTGTCCAATCCGGTCACGCGCATCATGAAGAACGACGACAACTTCGGCGATCCGAAGAAGTATCCGTATGTTGCCACGACCTACCGGCTGACCGAGCATTTCCATACGCTGACGAAATCGTCCAAACTCAACGCTATCACGCAACCGGAAGCGTTTGCTGAAATCAGCGAAACGCTGGCGAAGAAAGTCGGCGTTCAGTCGGGCGACATGATCAAAGTCAGTTCATCGCGCGGCGCCATCAAGCTCAAAGCGGCGGTTACCAAGAGAATCCAGATGTTCAAAGTCAACGGTCAGGAAGTCGAGACCGTCGGTCTGCCGATCCACTGGGGTTTCAAAGGTGTGGCCGTCAAGGGCTATCTGGCCAACCGCCTGACAACCGCCGTCGGCGATGCCAACGCGCAAACGCCGGAATACAAGGCGTTCCTGGTCAACGTCGAGAAAGCGTAAGGAGGCGAACATGACACAAGACCTTATCCAACGTTCCGCCACCAACGACTTGACGCAAGCGCCGCAAGTGCGCGATTTTCAGCAGCAAGTGGCGAAGCTGATCGACACGACGATTTGCATCGGCTGCAAAGCCTGTCAAGTCGCTTGTTCGGAATGGAACGACTACCGTCCCGAAATCGGCCATACCGTCGGCGTTTACGACAATCCGGCCGATCTCGGCCCGAAGGCGTGGACGGTGATGCGTTACAACGAAGTCGTGGAAAACGGCAAGTTGCAATGGCTGATGCGCAAAGACGGCTGTATGCATTGCGAAGACCCCGGCTGTTTGAAATCGTGTCCGGTTCCGGGCGCGATTGTCAAACACGCCAACGGGATCGTCGATTTCGTTTCCGATCTTTGTACCGGTTGCGGTTACTGCATCGCGGGTTGCCCGTTCAATATTCCGCGGCAAAACCCGGTCGACAAACGTGTTTACAAGTGCACGTTGTGTATCGATCGCGTTTCCGTCGGGCAGGAACCGGCCTGCGTGAAGACCTGCCCGACCAGTGCCATCATGTTCGGCAGCAAGGAAGGCATGAAAGTCCGCGCTGACGAACGTGTCGCCGAATTGCAGTCGCGCGGTTTTGCCAACGCCGGGCTGTACGACCCGCAAGGCGTCGGCGGAACACACGTCATGTATGTTTTGCATCATGCCGACCGCCCCGAGTTGTACGGTGGTTTGCCCAAAGACCCGGCCATCAGCCCGATGGTCAGTTTCTGGAAAGGCATATTCAAACCGTTGGCTGCTGTCGGCTTTATTGCGACATTTGCGGCCGCTGCATTGCATTACATCGGCTCCGGCCCTGTGACCGAAGACGACGAGGAGGATCATCATGACTAATCAAAAAGACGTTGTTTTGCGGCATCCCTTCCCGGTGCGCGTTGCGCACTGGCTGACCGCGTTCGCTTTTCTCATGGTCGCCATTTCGGGGCTGGGATTTTTCTTCCCGTCGCTGCACTGGATGCTGGATATTCTGGGTACGCCTCAACTGGCTCAGTTCCTGCATCCGATTTTCGGCTTGGTGATGATGGTCGGGCTTGCCGTACTGCTCGTCAAAAACGCCGCCTATTCTCTTCCGGAAAAAGGAGACAGAAAGTGGTTTTCGCATCTCTCCGACATCCTGAAAGGGAAAGAGCATCGCGTTTTTGAAGTCGGCCATTACAACCCGGGCCAGAAAATGCTGTTCTGGAAAATCATGATATTGGCAGCCATTCTTCTGCTCACCGGCTTGGTGACATGGCGGCCTTATTTTGCCGATCTTTTCCCGATCACGCTGCTGCGGCTGGCGCTGCTCCTGCATTCGCTGTGCGGCATCCTGATGATGTTCCTGATTATCGTACACATCTATATGGGTTTCTGGTATAAAGGGACATTGCGCGGCATGGTTTACGGGACGGTCACCCGTTCTTGGGTCAAGAAACATCACCCTCGCTGGCTGCGTGAAATGGAAACCAAAGAAAGCAAAAGTACCTGATGTCCAGCGATTTTCCTTCGACTTCTGCCGACGCGATAGGCTCTATCGCGTCGCTTTTTCTTGCCAATCCGGTCACGCTGTACGAAACGCGCGCGCGGCGGTTGCGCACGTTGGCCGAACGCGAGCCTTCATTGCGCGCCTACCTGTTGTTCGTCGCGCAGATTGTCGAAGTACAACACCTTTTGAGTCGTCGTGATGACGGCTCGCCGATGCCGACCACGACGCTGCACGTCGATGGCGTCACCCCGCCGTTGTCGATGGCGCGGTTACTGCAAGATCGCTTCTGGCAGGAAAGTTTGACGACCTTGCTGGCAACGCTCATGCCGTACGTGCCCGAGTCGGTACAGCCTGTCCTTGGTCGCCTGAAAAAGCTCGACGCGGTACAGCGAACGGCTGCTGCCCACGCATTGTTCGATAACGATACGACACTCACCGGCAGCGATGGCGCGCCGTTCTTCTGGGCGGCGTTGTCGCTGACTGCGATGCAGCGCATCGCGCGCAGCAAAATCGTCATCGCCGAAAAAAGCGATGTAGCGCACCACCTGTGCCCCCTGTGCGGCAACGCGCCGATTGCCAGCGTCGTTCACCCTGACGGCCTGCGTTACTTGCATTGCCGACTTTGCGAAAGCGAATGGCACGTGGTACGCGCGCTGTGCAGTAACTGCGACAGCAGTCGCGATATCGACTACTGGTCGCTTGAAAATCAGTTTCCGGCAGTCAAGGCCGAGAGTTGCGGCGACTGTCACAGCTATTTGAAAATCCTTTACCAGAAAGACGACAAAGAAGTGGATGCCGTGGCCGATGATCTCGCCAGTCTGGCGCTCGACGCGCGTCTCGAAGACGAAGGCTTCAGCCGAAGCAGCATCAATCCCTTCCTGTTCCCGTCGCCATAGCCGTGCCGGACGCCCTGTATCCGCAGCTTCCCTCGGTCGATCGTTTGCTCCATGATGTGACGGTTGCGCCGCTGGTAGCGCGGTACGGCCAGCGTTTGACCGCCGATGCGGCGCGAACCTTGCTTGCTCAAGCCCGCGCTCATATCGCCGCCCACCGCGCCTTGCCGGAATGGACAAGCAACTGGTCAAGGGCATTGCAACAAACGTTGGCAGAACGAAGCGCGTCGAAACTCAAACCGGTCTTCAATTTGACCGGCGTCGTGCTGCACACCAATCTGGGTCGCGCCCAACTGGCCGACGACGCTATCGGGGCCGTCGCCCGCGTGATGCGCGCGCCGGTTACGCTCGAATACAATCTCGATGAAGCGCAACGCGGCCACCGTGACGATACCGTCGCTGCTTTGTTGCGGGAAATCACCGGCGCCGAAGCCTGCTGTATCGTCAACAACAACGCCGCCGCCGTGCTGCTGATGTTCGCGGCGCTCGCCGACGGCAAAGAAGCCATTGCTTCGCGCGGCGAACTGATCGAAATCGGCGGCGCTTTCCGAATTCCCGACGTGATGCGACAAGCCGGTTGTACCCTGGTTGAGGTCGGCACCACCAACCGTACCCATCTCGCCGATTATCGCAACGCCATCACTGAGCGCACCGCGCTACTCGTCAAAGTTCACACCAGCAACTACCGGATCGAAGGTTTCACCTCGGCAGTATCGGAAGCCGAACTGGTAACGCTGGGGCGCGAAACCGGCGTCCCCGTCGTCAGCGATCTGGGCAGCGGCGCGTTGATCGACATGAGCGCCTACGGCCTTCCCGCCGAAACCATGCCGCAACAAATTCTGGCCGATGGTGTTGATCTGGTGAGCTTCTCCGGCGACAAACTGCTGGGCGGGCCGCAAGCGGGCATCATCGTCGGTCGCGCTGATGCCATCGCGCGCTTGCAAAAACATCCGCTCAAACGCGCCCTGCGTTGCGACAAAATCACACTGGCCGCGCTGGAGGCCACCTTGCGTCTTTACTTGCGCAGCGATCAATTGCCGTTGCTGCTGCCGACCTTGCGTTATTTGACGCGCCCGTTGTCGGACATCGCGCAAGCCGTCGAACGCCTGTTGCCGGAATGTCGAAACACCTATGGCGCATCGTTCAATATCGACAGCACGCCGTGCCTGTCGCAAATCGGCAGCGGCGCGCTTCCGATGAACACCTTGCCGAGTCAAGCGCTGACCTTCGTCCCCCGCGATGGCCGTGGCCGCACACTGGAAGCGCTGGCGTCTCACTGGCACGCGCAACCGAAACCCATCCTCGGCCGCATTGCCGACAATCGCTTGTGGCTCGACCTGCGTTGTCTCGACGACGAAAGCGAGTTGTTGGCAGCGTTGCAAGCAGCGGGAACCCGGAACCTTTCATTGCCCACTATAGAAGAACAAAACAAAAAGCCTTTCGCACGATAGCAAAACCCCGATGATTTTCGTTACCGCCGGCCATGTCGATCATGGTAAAACTTCGCTGCTTCGGGCGCTGACCGGCGTCGATACGGATCGACTGCCCGAAGAAAAACGGCGCGGAATGACCATCGATCTCGGTTATGCCTACTTGCCTTTGCCAACTGGTGAAACCCTCGGTTTTGTCGATGTTCCAGGCCATGAAAAATTTTTGTCCAACATGCTGGCCGGTGTCGGCGGCGTTCAACACGCGCTGCCCGTTGTCGCCTGCGACGACGGAATCATGCCGCAAACCGAAGAGCATTTGGCGATCTTGCACTTGCTGCGCATTCCCGGCTTGACCGTTGTATTGACCAAGACCGACAAAGTCGAAGCGGCGCGACGCGCCGAAGTTCGCGCGACACTTGAACAAACCTTGCGCCGTTACGCTTGGAGTGATGTCGCCTTTTTTGAAGTTTCGGCCATCACCGGCGACAACATCGCCGCCTTGAAGGCGCACTTGCAAGCGCTGGCATCGCCACCCGCGACGGCGTTCGAAACCCGCCGCTTCCGGCTAGCGATCGACCGCGCTTTTCATGTCCACGGCGCGGGTCTTGTCGTCACCGGCACAGCATTCGGCGGGCGCGTCAGTATCGGCGACACGCTATGGTTGACCGGCGTCGGACGTTCCATGCGGGTGCGTCATCTCCACGCGCAAAATCATCCGGTTGAAACCGCGCATGTCGGCCAACGCATTGCGTTGAACCTCGTCGGCGATCTTCACAAGGACGACATCGCTCGCGGTGATTGGTTGCTGTCAGAAGCGCCGCCGCGGCCGGTGAATCGTTGTCTGGTGGAACTCGATCTTCTCGATCCGGCAGTTTCTTTGCAATCATCGCAGTCGGTTCACTTGCACCACGCCGCCAGCCATTTGACGGGTCGGTTGTCGTTGTTGCAACATCCCGATGTTGCCACGAAACAGATATTGTGCGAACTCACGCTCGATACGCCGCTGCATCTGGCCGACGACGATGTGTTGGTCGTGCGCGACATCAGCGCGCGACACACGCTGGCCGGTGCGCGCGTGTTGTCACTGGCGCCGCCGCGACGCGGAAAGCGACAGCCGACATTTTTGCATTGGCTCGCGCGTCGCGCCGAAGCCAACGATGACCGTGATGTTCTGGTGCTGTGGCTGCAACAAGGCACCGTCGAACTCGATGCCTTTGCCTGGGCGCGGCAATTAACAGCGCCGGCGTTGGAAATCGTGCTGCAATCGTCCGACACGCTTATCAAGGGCGGCTACGCGATAGATGCAATGTTGGCCGCGCAGCAGTGCGACAAACTCACCGCGGTGCTGGCCGAATTTCACGCGGGCACGCCCGAACACCTCGGCGTCGGGCGCGCCCGCTTGCGGCGAATGGCGCTGCCGAACACACCGGAAGCGCTGGTCTTTGCGCACATCGACCGCTTACTGGCAGAAAAACGCCTGATTAACACCCATGGCTGGCTGCATTTGCCGCAACACCGGCTGGCCTTCACCGCCGAAGAAGAGTTGTTGTGGCAACATCTGCTGCCGCTTTTTCACGAACCACCGTGTTGGGTGCGCGATCTGGCGCACGCCGCGCAAATTCCCGAAGAAACCGCACGCGCCTTGTTGCACAAAGCGACGCGATTGGGGCTCGTCATCGCTATCGTTCGTGATCGCTACTATCTGGCGGCACAAATTGCCCGCATAGCCCAGACCGTTCGCGATGCTGCTATTGGTATCGACAACAGCAATGACAACAACAACGGCAGTATGGAAACCGCCGCTTTGCGTCATCGTTTCGGCGTCGGCCGCAAGCTGGCCATCCAGATTCTCGAATTCTTTGATCGCAGCGGCTTTACCAGCCGTCATGGTAACCGTCATTTGCTGCGCGACGCGGAACTGTTCGCGCTCAATGACGACTCACAGCAATGATTTTGCGGTATCCTTCGACCCCAACGCAAAATTCTGAGCACGGAAGAGCAACGTCCCCGGTGGGGCGGCTGGACTTCAAATCCAGATGGGGCTGCCAGCAGCCCCGGGCAGGTTCAACTCCTGTGCTCTTCCGCCACGTGCTTTGGGTTACGCTGATACCCGCGCTTAATGCGACAACGACCGCTTGTCAAGACTTTTTATCGCGGAATGACACTTTCAGCGCTCCGAAAAAAATCAATCAAAATGTTTTTTGATGCAAAACAAAGCATTATAAAAATTTCACCCTTTTGCTCTAAAAATACTCGCCGGTACTTGCGTCAGATCAAAACCTTTTCCCCCGGTAAGGTAAAATAGTCTCCCGTGTTCTCGCGCGGCCGTATTGACGGACGCGCTTTTTTATCCCTTTCAGTTGTCCTTACAGGAATGCTCATTTCGTCTTCCTCTGCCGATTCTCCGATATGGTCTGCCTGTCTGGCGACGCTGTCGAAGGAACTGAGCCCACAGCAATTTTCGACGTGGATCAAGCTGTTATCGTGCGAAGAAACTGCCGAGGAATTGTGCATTCTGGCGCCCAACACGTTTGTGCAGGACTGGGTACGGCGGCACTTCGGCGAACGCATTGAAGCGCTGGCGCAATCCATTGCGGGGCAGCCGTTGCGTCTGCGCTTCCTCATCAAAAAGAACGCGACCGGAACAAATGGCGCGTACCACGCCGCCTCGAATGGCGCCGCTGCGCCCAATGGCAGCGCCGCTCCGGTCGCAACGGCCTCATCTGCCGCTTCTGCCAAACCCGCCACTGTCGCCGCCGCTCCGACCAAAACCAGCGCCCGTCACGAAACCCACCGCCTGAACTCGGCGTTCACGTTCGACAACTTCGTCACCGGCAAAGCCAACCAATTGGCGCGCGCCGCCAGTCTGCAAGTGGCCGATTCGCCGACCTCGTACAACCCGCTGTTCATCTATGGCGGCGTCGGCCTCGGCAAAACCCACTTGATTCAGGCCATCGGCAACCAACTGCTGCAACACACGCCGTCCGCCAGAATTCGCTACATCCACGCCGAGAAATACGTCTCCGACGTGGTGCATGCTTACCAACACAAATCGTTCGACGAATTCAAGCGCTATTACCATTCGCTCGACCTGCTGCTGATCGACGACATCCAGTTCTTCCGCGACAAAGGTCGCACCCAGGAAGAATTTTTCTACCTGTTCAACGCGCTGGTCGAAGCGAACAAACAAGTCGTTATCACCTGCGACACCTACCCGCGCGAAATCAAAGGGCTGGAAGAACGGTTGGTCTCGCGCTTCGGTTGGGGATTGACCGTCGCGCTGGAACCGCCGGAACTCGAAATGCGGGTCGCGATTCTGCTGGCGAAAGCCAAATCGGTCAACACCGTGCTCGACGAACAAGTAGCCTTCTTCATCGCCAAACACATCCGCTCCAATGTGCGCGAACTCGAAGGCGCGTTGAAGCGCGTACTTGCCTACGCCAGCTTCCACGCCACCAAAATCACGCTGGACGTGACTAAAGAAGCTCTGCGCGACCTTATCGCCGTACAGAACCGGCAAGTGTCGATCGAAAACATCCAGAAAACCGTCGCCGATTATTACAAAATCCGCATCGCCGACATGCAATCGAAAAAACGCTCTCGCGCCATCGCCAGGCCGCGACAAGTAGCGATGGCGCTCGCCAAAGAATTGACCGAACTGTCCCTGCCCGAAATCGGTAACCGCTTCGGCGGCCGCGACCACACCACCGTGCTGCACGCCTGTCGCCAGATCAGCCAGTTGCGCGAAACCAACCCCGAAATCAACCACGACGTCAACTTCCTGCTGCAAGTGCTGCGCAGTTGACAGAGATCAAGGATCAAAACGTAGGGACGCTTGGTAATCCGTCCCTAAAAAAAGCCTAATCATAAGTAGAGTCTTCTCTACCGCTCCTGCGGCCATCTGCCGGCGTACCGTGGTCTCACCATTTTTTGACAGCGTTTCTTTCAACTCTTCCGCTGCCGAATCAACTATCGGGCTTGTCGCTAAATCCCGATTTCTTTATCTGAATTTTCCTTCACTTCTATATCATGGAAAATTCAACTTTCGTTTGGTCAGTTTTAGAGGGATTACCACCCGAATAATGCTTTTTCATATCTCTATCAGGAGAAACCGGCTTGTGTGAAAAACAAAAACAGTGATCGCGGGTAAAATCAAGGAAATTTCCTGGAGTTGGTGTGGAAAAAAATTCATTTGAAAAGACATCTCAAAAGTCTTCGGCTTTTTTGAAGGCGACGGTCTTGCCGGGGGCGCGAGCGGTGACTGTGCAGCGACATAACGGGATGGTGCAAACAGATTGCGACTGGTTGGCCGAAGAGGTGCCGGTGGCGTTGATTTACAACGGCGTATCGCATGTGGTGATGATGGCAACGCCACAAGAGCTTTCCTTGTTTGCGCTGGGTTTCTCGCTGGCCGAAGGCATCGCGGCATCGCCGCAAGACATTTACGATATCGAAGAGCGAAAAGGACCGCGCGGCATCGAGGTTCACATTGAGTTGGCTGGGCGCGCTTTTGAAGCATTGAAGCAAAGTCGTCGCAATCTTGTCGGTCGTACCGGTTGCGGCGTTTGCGGTACTGAGCAGATCGAACATGTTTGTCGGCCGCTGCCAATGCTGCCGTTCACGCAGCGGTTTCCGCTGGCGGCGCTCGATTCCTGCCTCGAACAATTGCATGAGCGGCAGAAATTGGGGCAACAAACCGGCTGTACGCATGCGGCGGCCTGGTTGTCGCCAACGGGCACTGTGCTGGGGCAGTGCGAGGATGTGGGGCGACATGTGGCGCTCGATAAATTGCTCGGCTTGCGGGCGCAGGAAGACTGGCGGGACGGCGCGGCGCTGGTGACCAGCCGGGCCAGCTATGAGATGGTTCAGAAAGCCGCGCAGTGCGGCGTTGAAATCTTGTTTGCGGTATCGGCGGCGACATCACTGGCGGTGGATACGGCGGCGCAGTACGGCGTATCGCTGGTGGGTTTTTCGCGTCCCAGGCGTGCTACGGTGTACACCCACCCCGAACGATTGGACGAAGCGGCAAGGAGTATTTGAGCGACCGGAACGCGCTCAAAACGACAAATACCGCTCCAGCGTCATGCTGGCCAATTCGGATAAGCGCGTCAAGTAAACCGTTCCCATTCCGGGCGGAAAGCGCTGTTCGTCGGGACTGGCCAGCGCCAGCAGACCGAAAGTCTGACGGGTGCGCAGCGGAATCAGCGCGAACGAGCCTAACGCCTTGGCGCCGTTAAACCAGCTTTTGATTTCGCCGCCGACATCGCGGCCGCAATACGGCGCATCCAGCTTGTCGGCGTATTCCTGAACTTCGGCGCAGACCGGCAGACATTCGACGAGAGGGCGCGTGACGTTGACCGGCGCTGCCCACAAGCGCACGGCGACAAAGGGCACTTGAAAATCTTCGGCGAGACTTTGTCGCAGCACATCGAGTGTCGTCGTCAAATCGCGCGCCGCGAAAAACGCCAGCGTGACGCGATGCAAGCGCTCGCCGATCACGTCGTTGTCGGTGCCGGCGCGCAGCATGTCGCGCAGTTGTCGTTCGAGAATCGTGTTTTTTTCGCGCAGGGTGCGCAGTTGCCGCTCGGTCAGCGACAGCACGCGACCGTCTTGCGACCAGGCCGGCGCGTTGGAAAGCAAATGCGCATTGTCTTCGAGAAATTGCGGATGATCACGCAGAAATTCGAGGACGCTGTTGGGGTTCATGAAAAAAAAGCTCCGGGGAATCAAATAAGTAAGATCAAACGGGTGGTTGCCAGATGCCCTCGAACGTCGTTTCGGTGGGGCCGCGCATGACGACGGAGGCGTCATCGTCCGGCCACGACACCGACAACATGCCGCCGTTGGTTTCGACTTCAACGTTGCGGTCGAGCAATTCGCGGCGAATGCCGGTGACCACCGCCGCACAAGCGCCGGTGCCGCAGGCCAGCGTTTCGCCGGCGCCGCGCACCCAGACGCGAATGCGAATGTGGGAGCGGTCGAGGATTTGCATATAGACAGCGTTGACGCCCTTCGGAAAACGAACGTGCGTTTCGATGAACGGGCCTTGCGTATCCACCGGCGCTTCGGCAGCGTTGGGAACGATTTGCACCGCATGCGGGTTGCCCATCGACAGCGCGGTGATGGCCACGCTTTCGCCGAACAAATCCAGCGGCTCGACAATCGCACTGGTGCCGCCGATGAACGGAATGTCCGCCGGATCGAAACGCGGCGGCCCCATGTCAACGCGAACCTGACCGTCGTCCTCGATATGGGCCTCGATGATGCCCGATTCGATTTGCAGACGCAGGGAGCGCTTGTTGGTCAAACCGTGGGTGTAGGCGAAAACGGCCAGGCAACAAGCGCCGTTGCCGCAGTTCGCGGCTTCGCTGCCGTCGATGTTGAAAATGCGAAAGCGAAAGTCGGCGTCTTTTTGGGCGGTGGGTTCGATCAACAAAATCTGATCGCAGCCGACGCCGAAACGCCGATGCGCCAGTTGTCGCAGCGCATCGCGATCCAACGTAAAAGTCTGCGAAACACCATCGAACACGACAAAGTCGTTGCCCAAGCCGTGCATCTTGGTGAACGGCAGGGAAGAAAGAGCGCTCATGATCGATCTGGGTTGCGGGGAAAGAAATGAGCTATCAGTATAGCCGGAGTTGCCGAATTGTTGCCACCTTCGGGGCTGTCGGCGACGAATGGTTTTCGTTGCCCGAGGCGAAGCGTCGGAAAAAAGCGACAGCCGGGGCAGACATCTCCGAAAGAGCGCGGCTTATTCATGAGGGCGCGCCTCCTTGTTGGTCAGCGCGTCATCGAAGAACGCCACCAGCAAATCTCGATAGGTATCGCCGAAACGCGCGGTCATGGCGTCAATGTGACCGCCGCCGGGGACCAGTACCAACTGTTTCGGCTCTCCGGCGATAACGAACAGGCGTTCCGAATGTTGAGGCGGAACAAGCGTATCGGCTGTTCCGTGAATGAGTAAAAGCGGAATCGGAGCCAGTTTGCCGACATAGCGATCGGCGCTGTAATCGTCATTGGCGAGCAGGCCGGAGCCGGGCAGCTTGTCGTCGGCGATGGCGGAATAAGAGTAAAAAGTGCTCTCGATAGCGATAGCGCGTATTCCCGCGCGATCTCCGGCGCCGATGGCGGCAATGGCATTGTTGCCGCCCAAGCTTTGGGCAAAAACCAAAAATTTTTCAGGATCGACATCGGCTCGTGTTCGGACGTAATCCAGCGCGCTCTGGGTGTCTTCAAAAGCGCCTTTCGGCTCGGGTGCACCTTTCGATTGGCCGAAGCCACGATAATCGAACATCAAGACGTTGTAGCCGCGCAAAGGCAACCAGCCGACCAGCGGCCAGTGTGCCGAAACATTTTCTGCATTGCCGTGCACATGAATGACCGTGCCTTTGGCGTGGCGTGGATCGGCGATATTGGCCGCCGGAAGAAACCAGCCGGACAGTTGCGTTCCGTCACGGCTGACAAAATGGACGGCCTCGTACTTCAACCCTTCTTGCCCGGGGTTGCCGTAGTCGATTTGCGAAGGGTGATAAAAAACACTGTCGATAAGACAGCCCGACAAGCTCAGCGCACAAAAAAGCGCGAAGACAACCCAACGTGCAACTTCAAGAGTACGCCGATTGGTTCCGTTCGTCCTGAACTTGTCGAAGGGCAAGCGGCGTATCGTTGCGGGCATCGACTCTTCGATCTTGCTTAGGGACAGCCTGAACGGATGAGAAGAAATTTGTCGGAGAGAGAAAATCATGGTTGCTTTTTCTCGCCCGGGAAAATATCGTCGATAGTGGCCGTTGCCTTACCGCGCGCCAGCGTCAACGTCACCGGCTCGTCGGCATGCAGCGTTGCCGCGTCGAGCACCGTTTGCCCGTCGGCGGCGGTCACGATGGCGTAGCCGCGCGCCAGAACGTGCTGCGGGTTGAGCAAAGCCAGCCGCTCGGTCAGCGAGGCGAGGCGCTGCTCGTAGGTTGTCCACTGAAACCGGGAAGCGCGTTGCCAGCGCTGCTGTGAGAATTGTTGACGCTGCGCGAGGGGCGCTTGCTGCTTTTGCCACGCCTGTTGTAATCGCGTCGCCAGCGTTTGCAGTTGCGCTGCTTGCGAGGTTAAGCGCGCGCGCGGATGCGTCAAACGGGCGGCGGCGCGGTCGAGCCGTTGCGCCGCTCGCGCCAGAACCGTTTCCATCGCGCGAAGCGCGTGTCGCTGTTGATCCTGAAGGTGACGCCGCCAAGCGGGGCCGTCCGGCGCGACGGCTGCTGCGGCGGCGGTCGGCGTCGGCGCGCGCAAGTCGGCGGCAAAATCGCACAAGGTGAAATCGGTTTCATGACCAACGCCGGAGACGACCGGCAACGGCGATGTCGCTACGGCGCGGGCGACCGCTTCTTCGTTGAACGCCCACAAGTCTTCGAGCGAGCCGCCGCCGCGGGCGACGATCAGCACATCGACGCCGTCCGCCTTGGCGCGGGCGTTGGCGGTGCGAATGGCTTCGGCGATGGAGGCCGCCGCACCGTCACCCTGCACGGCGGTCGGGTAAAGCACGACGGGCAAGGTCGGCCAGCGCCGCGCCAGCGTGGTCAACATGTCGTGCAGCGCCGCGCCGCGCCTAGAGGTCACCAGCGCTACCCCGCGCGGGAAAGTTGGCAGGGGGCGCTTGCGCTCGGCGGCGAACAACCCCTCGGCTTCCAGCGCCGCTTTCAGTTGCAAAAAACGCTCGTAGAGCACGCCCTGACCGGCCAGCCGAACGGTATCGACGTTGAGCTGAAACTCGCCGCGACCTTCGTACAGCGTCGGCACAGCGCGAACTTCGACATGCTGGCCGTCACGCAGCGCCAGCCCGTCGGCGCGGCCGACGCCGAGCGCCAGCGCCTTCGCTTTCCACAAGGTACAGCGAACCTGCGCCTGATCGTCCTTGAGCACGAAATAGCAATGGCCGGAAGCCGCGCGCGTGAAGCCGGACACTTCCCCTGCCACCCAGATCAGCCCGACTTGCCGTTCGATCATCAGGCGAACGGAATTGACCAGAAAGGAAACCGGCCAGGCGGTGGTGGGGGAGGGCGGTGATGAAAGAGAAGGCATTGGCGACGGCTGGAAGGGTAATGACAAAAATATCAGACAGGCCGATATTGTGGCACGGTATAAATAAAAACGATGGACAGCGCCGGAACGATGGTCGCCAAAATTCGCCGCAAGCGCTGTAACTGCATTTTAACGCATTGATTTTGAAACGTAAAAACAGTGAAACTTTTTGTACGCCGCCGCATTTTTTCTGACAGGAAGCCAACTTGGCAACGTCTTCGACAAGATGTTCACAAACTTATCCACAGAGTTTGGGGATATTCGTTTCGGGGAGGGCGGAAACCGCGGAATTTTCAATCTCGCCAGCCGTTGGCTGGTTCTCCTTTTCAAAAGGGGCTTTAAAACCTGTACCCTTATCGGGATAGCCTCTACAATGCTCATTTTGTAACGCTTCAACTCCCCATGATCGACAAAATCGCTCCTTCCGTTCCGGCGCCGACGCCGCATTTTCTCCGCGCCGTGATTGCCGAAGACCAACGGAGCGGCAAATACGATGGCCGGGTCGTTACTCGTTTTCCGCCCGAGCCGAACGGCTATCTGCATTACGGTCATGCCAAGTCGATCATTATCAATTTCGGGCTGGCTGCCGAAAACGGCGGGCGCTGCCATCTGCGTTTCGACGACACCAACCCGCTCAAAGAAGATGTCGAGTTTGAGGATTCGATTTGCGAGGCGGTGCGCTGGCTGGGCTACGACTGGGGCGAGTTTCGCTACCATGCGTCCGATTATTACGACGATCTTTACCGCTTCGCCGAGTGGTTCATCGAGCAAGGGCTGGCTTACGTGGACAGCCAGAGCGCCGAGCAGATGCGGGCGGCGCGCGGCACGCTGACCGAGCCGGGGCGGGCAAGCCCCGATCGCGAGCGACCGGCGGCGGAAAGTCTGGCGCTGTTCCGGCGGATGAGGGCGGGCGAATTTGCCGACGGCCAATATGTGTTGCGGCTGAAAATCGACATGGCGAGTCCCAACCTCAATATGCGCGATCCGGCGATTTACCGGATTCGCCATGCGTCGCATCATCGCACCGGCGACAAGTGGTGCGTTTATCCGCTCTACGATTACACCCACTGCATTTCTGACGCGCTGGAACGCATCACCCACTCGATTTGCACGCTGGAGTTTCAGGACCATCGCCCGCTGTACGACTGGGTGATCGAAAAGCTGGCGGACGGCGGTTTGCTCGAACGCCCGTTGCCGCGACAATACGAATTCGCGCGGCTCAACCTGACCTATGTTGTGCTGTCGAAGCGTAAACTGATCGAGCTGGTGAGCAAAGGTTTTGTCGATGGTTGGGACGATCCGCGCATGTCAACGCTGGTCGGTGCGCGGCGGCGCGGCTTCACGGCGGACGGCTTCCGGCTGTTGATCGAGCGCACCGGTGTGTCGAAGAACGACACCTGGCTCGACATGAGCCTTCTCGAAAACGCCATGCGCGACGATTTGAACGAAATCGCCGAGCGCCGCGTCGCCGTTCTCGATCCGCTGAAACTCATCATCGACAATTATCCCGAAAACCAGAGCGAAGATTGCTTTGCGCCGAACCATCCGCAAAAGCCGGAATTGGGCAAACGCGCGCTGCCGCTCTCGCGCGAACTGTGGATCGAGCGCGACGACTTCATGGAAACGCCGACTAAAGGCTACTTCCGGTTGTCGCCGGGCAAAGAAGTGCGGCTGCGCTACGGCTACATCGTGCAGTGCACCGGCGTGGACAAAGACGCGGCGGGCAACATTGTCGCTGTTCACGCGACTTACGATCCCGACACCAAGAGCGGCACGCCGGGCGCCGAAACGCGCAAAGTCAAAGGGAACATTCATTGGTTGTCGGCGGCGCATGCGAAGACCGCCGAAATCCGGCTCTACGATCGGTTGTTCTCCGTGCCGTTCCCAGGCGCGCGCAATCCGCTGGGGGATATGGCAAATGAGGTTGCCGGTGAGAATGCGGCCAATGCGAATGCGGCAAAAGAAACCGCTTCGGCGGATGCCGAGGGCGAAGTGGCCGAGATAGAAGAGCGCAACTACCTCGACGATCTCAACCCGAACTCCAAAAAAATCATTACCGGCTACATCGAACCGGCGCTTGCCGAAGCCGCGCCGGAAACGCGCTTCCAGTTCGAGCGGCAGGGCTACTTCGTCGCCGATCTCGCCGACCACCGCAAAGAAAAACCGGTGTTCAACCGCACCGTGACGCTGAAAGATTCCTGGGGCGCGGGGAACAAGCAGTAGTTGAGGATTTACGTAGGGGCGGCATTCTGCGCCCCTACGTGACTACGCTCTGAATTGCTTCGCTGTGCTCGCAATGTCACCTAGCCTCATCATTGCGAGGAGCGAAGCGGCGAAGTAATCCAGCCTTGCCTATTTTTTCTCCGCCTTCTTCCTTGCCCGCGGGTGCGCGGCATCGTACACCTTCGCCAGCGCCTGATAGTCGAGGTGGGTATAGACTTGCGTGCTGGCGATGGAGGCGTGGCCGAGCAGTTCCTGCACGGCGCGCAGATCGCCCGACGATTGCAGCAGGTGCGTCGCAAACGAATGGCGCAACATGTGCGGGTGGACGTGCTGAATCAGTCCGTGCTTGAGCGCCAGTTCATTCAATCGCTGTTGCACGGTACGCACGGAAAGGCGTTTTCCGCGCGTGTTGATGAAGACCGCCGGTTCGTCGGTGTTTTGCAACCAGTCTTGACGCGCGGTTAACCAGCGGTGCAAAGCGTTGATGGCCGGACGCCCGATCGGCACCAATCGCTCCTTGTTGCCTTTGCCGAGCACGCGCGCTTCGGCTTCGCGCAAATTCAGTTGTGCAAGATCGAGGCCGACCAGTTCGGAAACGCGCAAGCCCGACGAGTAAATCAATTCAAACATCGCGGCGTCGCGGAGGGAGAGCGTGGCTTCATGCGCGGTGTGGTGTGTTGTATCAACTTCGGCGTTTTCAGTGAGAAGTTGCCCCGTCTCATCGGGCGTCAACACCGATGGCAATCGACGCGCCGAGCGCGGCGCTTTCAAGTGTTCGCAGGGATCGTCCTGTAGCGCGTAATCGGGAGAGGTGAGCAGAAAGCGGTAAAACGTTCGCCACGAAGATAACATGCGCGCGAGGCTGCGCCCGGACAACCCTTGCGCGTGCCATTGCGCGAGGCAACGCGCTAGTTGCGCGCGAGTGAGCGACGCCAGCGCGGCAGGGTGAACCGCCTGCGCCAGCCGTTCGGTGTCGCGCAGGTACGCCGCACGGGTGTGGGGCGTGCGGGTGCCGAGAAAGCGCGCGAACGCTTCCAGCGCGGCGCGATTGGCGGCGGTCAAAGGCTCGGCGGGGGCGACTTGGGTCACGATTCAATGATTCCTTCGGGCGTGAAGGTGCCACCCTCTCCCGCAAGTGAGAGAGGGGTTAAGATGCGACGAACCATTCTCAACCGTTCGGGCTGAACCTGAGCAAAGTCGAAGGGCCGAAGTTCATAACGAAGTGCCGTTTGCCCTTCGACAAGCTTGGGGCGAACGGAATCCATCAGCGCTTCCTTGAAAGAGAAGAAAATCATTTCCACTGCCTATTTCCACTTGATGCTGCAACCGACGCTGGGGGCTTGTTCGGTCGGCAGCGCCGCGCCGTCGGTCAGCGCCTTGACGGCACGGCGAATGTCGGCGGCGTCGGCCTTGCCGTGTCCGGGGCGACTGGCGTCGAACTGGCCGCGATAGACGAGTTTGCCTTCGGCATCGAACAGAAAAAGGTCGGGTGTGCAGACCGCATCGAAAGCGCGGGCGACTTCCTGCGTTTCATCGTACAGATAAGGGAAGGTGTAGCCAAGCGCCCGCGCCTGCGCCGCCATTTTGTCGGGCGCGTCTTCGGGGTAGCTTCGGGCGTCGTTGCTGGAGATCGCCGCCATGCCGACGCCGAGCGTCGCGAACTCGCGCCCCAGCGGCGCCAGCGCGGCGTTGATGTGTTTGACGTAAGGGCAGTGGTTGCAGATGAAGAGGATGAACAGCCCTTTCGGGCCCATTAGATCGCGGCTGCGGTATCGCGCGCCGTTGCCGTCGGGCAATTCAAAAGCGGGAAGAGGGCGACCGAGCGGCAGCATGGCGGAAGGCGTGAGCACCATGATGGAACCTTTCTTTAACGAGATACGCTAATGCGATTATAAATGGGTTAGCGCGTGCAGGAAAAAGCGCAAAAAACAAAGCGTCAAAACAAGGGATGTTCGGGGCTGTCATCTGAACTGTGTCATTCGTTAATACAGGCGCAGGCCAAAAAGGATGACATGAAACCAAACGCAGGACGTGGTTCAACTGCTTTTGGGGACTGCAAGTTCCCCGGAGACGTGGACAGCCGCCTGTACAGCCAGTTGCCGCAACGCTTTCTCTCGAGGAGGAGAGAGAGGCAGAGCCGGGAAATGGGGTGCCCAAGCGACGCTTAAATCCTTTTCCTCATGAAAAAAGCCGCCCGGTGGTTTTTACCGGACGGCTTTGGATGTTGGGCTGGTGGCGAGTCAGGGACTCGAACCCCGGACACAAGGATTATGATTCCTCTGCTCTAACCAACTGAGCTAACCCGCCGAATCTATTATTTTCGCTGATTCCGGCGGGGGAGTCAAATCGGAAGGGGCAGAGATGGCGGCGAGCATGACGCAGGTTTCGTAGGGGCGGCATTCTGCCGCCCGTTTCTCGCCGCAATCGTTGCGTTGCAGGGGCGGTTCACGAACCATGTGCGTGCCTCAACACCGTAGGGGCACGCCGTGCCCCTGCAAACCCTACCCGCTAGTTCAATCCGTTCCACTTTGCGGAGAAAAGATTTTTCCGCAGGTGTGGCATATCCAGGAATCCAACCAGTGCCGGTACATACCGGGCCATTCTTTCCGATTGAACTGGAAAGCCAGAAGAATCATGCCGACGGCCACCACCATGAAGCCGACCCCCATCATCACCCAACCCCAATGATCCCGCGAGGTTGACGTAGCGATCAGGAAACCGGCAAAAAGAAGAATGCCCCACGGCGCATAGCGTCGCTTTCGCGGCGGCGCGGCTTTTGCCGCCAGTTGGGTTTGAGACGTGCCAGATGTTCTGCTTTTACCGGCACCCAAACCCAATCCACCACGCCCCCAGCCTACGCCTACGCCGGTGGATTTTGTCTGAATGCTGGAAGTGCCGCCCTGATAAGCGACTTCCAGTCGTTGGCAGCTATCGGAACCACAGTCGGGACATTTCATGAAATTACTCCTTCATCAAGTTTTACGTCGTTTCATATGTGAAGCAAACTCCGTAGATGTAAATATATCATATGCGTAGCTTAGCGCTATGTCCGCCAAGCTCAAACCGCCAACAAAATTTCCGGCCCCCGATGATCTCCGTGGCGTGCTGGCTTTCAATATCCGCTTGCTGAGAGTGCGCAAGGGTTGGTCACAAGAGGAACTTGCGCTGGAATGTGATCTGGATAGAACTTATGTGTCAGCCGTGGAGCGGTCGCGCTGGAATGTCTCGCTGTCCAACGTCCAAACCATCGCGGATGCTTTGGGTGTGCCGTCGTGGGTGTTGCTCAAGCCTCCAGAGAAAGGCAAAACTCACGCCGGTTGAGCTTGCGCAGCCAGGAATGTGGTTCTGAAAATACTGAGGGTGAAAAGACTGGGTTTTGCTTGTTTCTTCGTTCCAGCCTTTGCGGAATGGCGGAGCGCTATAGGGGCAGTTCGCGAACCGCCCCTGCGAATTCTTGTTTACGGCTTTCCTCTTGTGTACGAACGCAATTCGACTGTCTCGAGTTGAGACGGTATTTCGGTAGCTCCGGGATAGTCGCCTTTTTCGATGAAGCTCGCCCGCTTTTCGGCGCGAACGATGTTGTTGACGGCGGGCGCGTACCAGAAAAAATAGGTGGCGTGCGTCGGATAACGCCAGGAGTCTTCGTCGTCGAACGTGATGAGTTGGTTGAGCTTAAGCGCGTCCGCTTCGCCGACGGGTGTTTTGACTTTCTCCCAGCCCCACGCGTGGGTGACGAAGCTGGGTTGTCTCATGTGGTCTTTCGCGTCGGCGGTATCGAGCCGCTGGCTCCACGAGTCGCCCGCTTTCATCGGGAAACGGAAACGCTGGTACGGTGTGTTGAATTGCCGTGTTTCGGTGCTCATCAGCACGCCTTGCGAAACCAGCCCCGGTTGCGGCCATTGCTCGGTGCGCGTTTCATCGATGCGCTCGCCTTTGCTGGTGACTTGCACGGTCACGCCGCTGGCGTCGATGCGGGTGATTTCCCATGTCTCTTCCCATGAAAGGTGCATCCGATAGCCTTCCTCGACGTGATAAACCCAACGATCGCCAACGCGATAATCCGGCGCGGCGGCTTGTTTCGACGGGTCGCCGTCCAGCCCCATGATCGCCGCGCACCCGGACAGTGCCAGCAGTGCGCCGAGGATGGAGAAGGTTTTGAGATGATGACGAAGAATGGTCAGTTTTTTGTTCATTGCCGTTCCTTTAAGGAAGATTTTACTTTATACACATTTTGACCTGCTATGCAAATGGCGGGGGTTTGGTTGCAATGTCATAGCCATATCCTTGAACAAAATTTTCACGCTCTGCACTTGAACGGATCCGCCAAAGGCAAAGTCGGCGCTTGGCTCCATTGCCAGCGCCGACTCAAATCGCCATATTTCACTCTTTGTCTGTCACCGCGCCACGGCTGGCGCTGGACACCAGTCGCGCGTATTTGGCGAGCAGGCCGGTGGTGTAGCGCGGCGCCGGCGGTTTCCACTGCGCCCGCCGTTTGGCCAGCACATCGTCGCTGACGTTCAGTTGAATCAGCAAGCGATGCGCGTCGATGGTGATCGAGTCGCCTTCTTCGATTAACGCGATCAGGCCGCCGACGTAGGCTTCCGGCGTGACGTGGCCGACCACCATTCCCCAGGTGCCGCCGGAAAAACGGCCATCGGTAATCAGTCCCACCGTTTCGCCCAACCCCTGCCCGATCAGCGCCGATGTCGGCGCCAGCATTTCCTGCATGCCGGGGCCGCCCTTCGGCCCTTCGTAGCGAATCACCACCACGTCGCCGTCTTTGATCTTGCGCGCCATGATCGCTTCCATGCACGACGCTTCCGAATTGAACACGCGCGCCGGGCCGGTGATCGTCGGATTTTTGAGGCCGGTGATTTTCGCCACGCAGCCTTCCGGCGACAAGTTGCCTTTCAGAATCGCCAGATGTCCCTCGCTGTACATCGGTCGGTCGAAGGGACGAATCACATCCTGATCGGCGCGCGGCGCCGCCGGCACGTTCTCCAGTTCTTCGGCCAGCGTGCGGCCCGTGATCGTCAGGCAATCGCCGTGCACCAGACCTTTGTCGAGCAGCATCTTCAACACTTGCGGTACGCCGCCGGCGCGATGGAAATCCACCGCCACGTAGCGTCCCGACGGTTTCAGATCGCACAGCACCGGCACGCGGCGACGGATGCGCTCTACGTCGTCAATCGACCATTCGACGTTCGCCGCCGACGCAATCGCCAGATAGTGCAGCACCGCGTTGGTAGAGCCGCCGGTCGCCATGATGAGCGCTGTGGCGTTCTCGATGGATTTGCGGGTGATGATGTCGCGCGGTTTGATGTCTTTGACCACTGCGTTGTAAAGAACGCGCGCCGACAGCGCCGCCGAATCGGCTTTTTCGGGACCGGGGCTGGCCATTTGCGACGAGCCGAGCAGACTCATCCCCAGCGCTTCGAACGAAGACGACATGGTATTGGCAGTGAACATGCCGCCGCAAGCGCCAGTGGACGGGCAAGCGTTTTTCTCGATACCGATGAAGTCTTCTTTCTCCATCTTGCCGGCGGCAAACGAGCCGACCGCCTCGAACACGCTGACGACCGTCAAGTCTTCGCCCTTCCAGCGGCCCGGCTTGATCGTGCCCGCATAAACGAAAACGCCCGGCACGTTCATCCGCGCCAGCGCGATCATTGCGCCCGGCATGTTCTTGTCGCAACCGCCGACGACCAACACGCCGTCCATGCACTGCCCGTTGACCGACGTTTCGATGGCGTCGGCGATGACTTCGCGCGAGACCAGCGAATATTTCATCGCTTCGGTGCCCATGCCGATGCCGTCGGTCACCGTCGGCACGCCAAACACCTGCGGCATCGCGCCGACTTCTTTCAACGCCGCGATAGCCCGATCCACCAGCGGCTGAATTCCGGCGTTGCAGGGGTTCATCGTGCTGTGTCCGTTTGCCACGCCGATGATGGGTTTTTCAAAATCGTTGTCGCCAAAGCCCACGGCTCGCAACATCGCGCGGTTCGGCGAGCGCGCTACGCCTTGGGTAATCAAACGGGAACGACGGTTGTACGACATGATGAATCCTTCCTGAAAGACGGGGGAGAGAAAAATGAAAGTTTATCAGCGTTTTCCGAAACGTGGCGACAGGATGCGCTGAATAAGTCGAGCGGTAAGTGGGCGTTGCGGATCGGGAAGGACTGCAAGGCCTGCGGCGCAGTGATTTGTTCAGTGCATTCTTGGCGCTTGCTCCGGTTTGAGACAACATAAAATCGCCCCGCCTGCCACCAGCACAAACCCGATCCCATGATAAAGGTAAAGGGATTCGTGGATGAACAATGTCGCAAAAAGCACCGCGAAAAGTGGCACCAGATGCGTGAAAATCCCGGCCTGAACCGGCCCCACTTGCGCCACGCCGTAGCTGAAAAGCAGCATCGCGGCGAGGGTCGGCACCAGCCCGATGTACGTCGCCAGCGCGGCCTCCCGCGCCGTGAATGTCGGCACGCCCTTGACCCACCATTCGCCGATCATCATCGGAACAATCAGCGCCAGCCCCAGCAGCCCCGCCGTGAACACGAACGCCGGCAGCGACAAATAGCGCGGTCGGTACAAAAGCAAAACCGTATAGAGCGCCCAGATCACCAGCCCGAGCAATACCAGAAAATCGTAACCGCTCATCCGCAGCGCCAGCAAATGGCGAAATTCGCCGTGCGCCAGCACCGTCAACACGCCGATAAACGACAGCGCCAGCCCGACATTTTCCAGCCAGCGCGGTCGCCGCCGCTTCCACACCGCCATGATCAACACCACCATCACCGGCACGATCGAATTCATCAGCCCGAGGAAAATGGCTGTTGTCCCCTGCAAACCGAGATAGGAAATCATCGTGTTCGGCGCAAACCCGACCGCCGCCAGCAACAGCATCAGCGGCCATTGCGTCCGCAGCGCCCGATAAATCGGCGCGCGTTCATGCCATACAAAGGGGATCAGCGCCGCCGTCGCCACCACCCAGCGAAACACCGCCAGCGTGATCGGCGGCATCGTGTCGAGCAAGTCGCGCGCCACCACAGCGTTACTGCCCCACATCGCTGACGTCACTACCAGAACCACATAAGCCGTCAAACGTGATGGGGGAAACATGAAAAGCCCTATAGAAAAACGCCACTTATTTTATTATCTTCGAGAACGGGTCGGCAAAATCGTTCCGTTGCCGGAAATAAGGGCCTTTTTTATGGGTCGAGCAAACCCCATCCCGTAGGGGCACGGCGCGCCGTGCCCCTGCTTAGGGGGGCGACAATGAGGTTAAAAAGCGCCAACAACAGTAACCGACTGGTGTAGGAAGCCTGCGGCGACAGGGAAGTTATCGTTGTCGGCATAGCGGTGGGGAAACGCGACCGCAATGTCGTGTACAAGGTTGCTGCGGCGCGGTGATGGGCACTTGCCTTGCCGCCGTTTTCAGAGGATAATATTTAATTCTCCCGGCGACGGCGGATTTGTATGCCTTCCGTATAACGAACGAGCCGGTGATTGACGGGGCGATGCGTCCCTCTGGAAAGGATGATTGATGAAAGCCAATATTCACCCGAAATACAACGAGATTGAAGTGACGTGTAGCTGCGGCAACACGTTCAAAACCAGTTCGACGCTGGGTCGCCCGCTGCACATCGAAGTTTGCTCGAACTGCCATCCGTTTTACACGGGCAAGCAGAAGATCATGGACACCGCCGGTCGCGTCGAGAAATTCCGTCAGCGTTACGGCAACAAGCGGACATCTGCCGCTGCTGCGGGCTGAGCTAAAACGCTCAACGAAAACGCAGCGATGTTACGCTGTGAGGTGAAAGAGGCAGCCGATGCTGCCTCTTTTCTTTTCGCGTATTTCTCTATGGAAGCGCTGCGAACTTTGGCAAGTTTCGCCCGAACGGTTCAGCGTTTACGGTTTTCTCTCTATAATCTGAAATTCCCCAAGGGATTGCAACCCGATCGCCATGCCGCCTGATCTTCCTTCTGTCTCAAGTCTCGGTTCCCGCGTCTCGCGCAACCGCTGGCAGCTATTGAAGCGGGTCGGGTTGGTACTGCTGTGTCTGGCGTGGGTGGGGCTGGGGCTGGTCGGTCACGCGCCGTGGAAGGGCGAGGACGCCCGCACCATCGTGACCGCCTGGGAGATGGTCAACACCCGCGATTTGCTGGTGCCGACGCTGGTCGATGAACCGTATTTTGCTTACGGGCCGCTGGTGCCGCAACTGGCGGCGTTGACGATGAAAGCGGCTACTCCTTGGCTCGATCCGCACGACGCGGCACGGCTGGCGGCTGGGTTGTTGTTGTTGCTTACGCTGGGGTGCGTCGCGTTGGCGGGGCATGAGTTGGGGCGTTACAGCGCCAAAAGCAATGGCGACAGTCTCATCGGCAGATTCGGCGACAGAAGCTATGCAAAAAACGCCGCGCCGGGCAGCAACTGGGCGCAGCGCTGGTTGCCGACGTTGATTCTGGTCGGCTCAGTCGGACTGTTTGAGCGCGCGCACCAACTGTCGCCCCAACTGGGACTGATGGCGGCGGTGGCGCTGGGAATGCTGGCGCTGGCGTTGGCGCTACGGCGTCCCGGGCTTGCCGGAGTGTTGCTGGGCGGGGCGCTGACTATCGGCGTGTTTTCTTACAATGTGACGGCCTGGCTCTGGCTGCTGTTGCCGGCGGTGTTGTTGCCGGGTCTGCATCCGGGCTGGCGACAGAAGCCGTATCTGGCGACGCTGGGCATCGCGCTGGTGCTGGCCATTGCTTTGTACGCGCTGTGGCCGTGGGGACTTTATCAGCGCTCGCCCGATTTGTTCGTGCAATGGTGGGCGGCGCAAAGCCCGTCGGTCTGGTGGGACGGGCGGGAAATCATGAGCCATCTCGGGTGGCTGGGACGTAACTTGCCGTGGCTGGCATTCCCGGCGTGGCCGCTGATTTTGTGGATGGTGTGGATACGGGGGCGCGGGTTCAACGGCGGTTTTCGGACGCCGCCGGTGGTTTTGTCGGCGTGCATGGCAATCGTTGGCGCGGTGGCGCTCTTGTTTGTGCCCGATGTTCGCCCCATCGAAGCGATGGCGTTGCTGGTGCCGCTGGCGTTGCTGGCTTCGACCGAGGTGGATACCTTGCCGCGCGGCGGTTCGGCGGGGCTGGACTGGTTTGGCATTCTGACGTTCGGGCTGACCGCCATCGCGCTGTGGTTTTTCTGGTGGGATGCGTACATCAACGGTTTGGGATCCTACGCGGCGGAATTGTTCCGCGATGCCGAGGTCGGCTATCAACCGACGTTCCGTTTGCGCGGCGCGTCGATCGCTTTGTTTTTGACGGTGCTGTGGGTTCTGCTGGTGCGTCCGGCGCGACAATCGAACCAGCGCGCGGTGTTGAACTGGGCGGTAGGGATGATGTTGATTTGGGGATTGGTGGCAACGATGTGGATGCCGTATGTCGATTCGCGGCGCAGCTATGAAGTCGTGGCGAAGCTATTGAAGCCGTATGCGGCGGACGGTTGCGTGGCGAGCCGCAACGTCGGCGAAGCGCAACGCGCCATTTTTTATTACTATGCACAAGTGGAAACACTTCCTGAGAGCAAACCGGCGGCGGAGACATGTCCGTTGCTGCTGGTGGAATACAGCGCCGCGAATTTGCCGACGAACTGGCGCAGCGTGCCGCCGACGCTCGAGGGTTTTACAGTCTTGCAATCGGGGAGCCGTTACGGAGATGATACGGAAATATATGTGCTTTATCGCAGGGAAAAAGCGTCGTGAAATTTGTAGATGAAGCGTTTATCGAAGTGTATGCGGGCGACGGCGGCAGCGGTTCGTCCTCGTTTCGTCGTGAGAAATTCATTCCGCGCGGCGGTCCCGACGGCGGCGACGGCGGCAACGGCGGCAGTATTTATTTGATCGCCAATCGCAACATCAACACGCTGGTGGATTACCGCTTCCTCAAAATCTTCCGCGCCAAGCGCGGCGAAAACGGACGCAGCTCGGATCAATACGGGCGCGGCGGCGAAGACAAAGAATTGCGCGTGCCGGTGGGCACCGTGGTGAGCGACGCCGAGACCGGCGAAATCATTGCCGATCTCGCTTCTCACGAAGCGCGGGCGATGGTGGCGAAAGGCGGACGCGGCGGCTGGGGCAATCTGCATTACAAGTCGAGCACCAATCGCGCGCCGCGGCAATTTCAGCCCGGCGAAAAAGGCGAAGCGCGGCGCTTGCATCTCGAATTGAAAGTGCTGGCCGATGTGGGTTTGCTCGGTATGCCCAACGCCGGAAAATCCACCATGATTCGCGCCGTCAGCGCGGCGCAACCGAAAGTGGCCGATTATCCGTTCACGACACTGGCGCCGAGCTTGGGCGTGGTTCGGGTCGATATGGACAAAAGTTTCGTGATGGCCGACATTCCCGGCTTGATCGAAGGCGCTGCCGACGGCGCCGGCTTGGGTCATCAATTTCTGCGCCACTTGCAGCGTACCCGTTTGCTGTTGCACATGGTGGATTTGGCGCCGTTTGATCCCGAAACCGACCCGGTGCGGGAAGCGCGCGCGATTGTCGAAGAATTGCGGCGCTACGATGAAGCGCTTTATCAAAAGCCGCGCTGGCTGGTGCTGAACAAAATCGACATGATCGACGAAAGCGAACGCGAAGCGCGCGTCGCCGAATTTGTGCAAGCGTTTGGCTGGTCGGGACCCGTTTACGCCGTCAGCGCGTTGACCGGCAACGGTTGCAGCGCGTTGATGCAAGCGATTTCATATTGGCTCGACGACCATCCGACGGAAGTGTTGCCGCCGGAGGAAGACGATGACGCGCCGGTGGTGTTGACGCCAACACCGATCGATGTCAAAACACACGATGTGAAAACCAAACAGGGAGAATGATCATGAAACGCTCGGTCGTGGCAGACGCCCGTCGAATCGTCGTCAAAGTCGGTTCCAGTCTTGTCACGAACGAGGGTCGCGGCATCGATCACGAAGCGGTGTTGCGTTGGGCGACCGAAATCGCGCACATCAAAAAAACCGGCAGAGAAGTGGTTCTGGTTTCGTCGGGCGCCATCGCCGAGGGCATGAAACGCTTGGGGTGGACAACGCGACCGAGCGCGATACCGGAATTGCAAGCCGCCGCCGCCGTCGGACAAATGGGCTTGGCGCACGCTTATGAAACAGCGTTTGCGCCGTCGGGATTGCGCACCGCGCAAATTCTGCTGACGCACGAAGACCTTTCCGACCGGCGGCGTTATCTGAACGCACGCTCGACCTTGCGCACATTGCTGGCGCTCGACGTGATTCCGATCATCAATGAAAACGATACTGTCACTACCGAAGAAATCAAAGTCGGCGATAACGATACATTGGGCGCGCTGGTGACCAACTTGATTGAAGCCGACGTGTTGATTCTGCTGACCGATCAAATCGGCTTGTTCACCGCCGATCCGCGCCGCCACCCCGACGCGAAGCCGATTGAAGAAGCGCAGGCCGGCGATCCGACGCTGGAAGCGATGGCGGGCGGCGCCGGTTCCAGCATCGGCAAAGGCGGCATGTTGACCAAAGTGCTCGCCGCCAAACGCGCCGCGCGTTCCGGCGCGTCCACCGTGATTGCCAGCGGTCGTGAAAAAGACGTGTTGACCCGTCTCGCGCAAGGCGAACGCATCGGCACCCAACTGATCGCCGAAACGGCTACCTTGCTGGCGCGCAAACAATGGCTGGCCGATCATTTGCAACTGGCGGGCAAGCTCATCCTCGACAAAGGCGCGGTAAAAGCGTTAACCGGCGAAGGAAAAAGTTTGTTGGCAATCGGCGTGATTCGAGTCGAAGGCGAATTCGATCGCGGCGAAGTGGTCGGCTGCTACGACGAAACCGGCAAAGAATTGGCGCGCGGCCTCATCAACTACAACGCCGCCGACGCGCGACGAATCCTGCGGCAACCGTCATCGCAGATCGCGGCGATTCTCGGCCACATGGAAGAACCGGAGTTGATTCACCGCGACAATTTGGTGGTGGTGTAGGTTGGGGTGAGCTTGCGAACCCCAACAAAGGATGTGGATTGGCAATGAACTTGTAACTCCCAACGTTTTGAAAAAGAGAAAGCCATGAAATACAGACGTGCATGGCAGCCGGGAGGCGCCTATTTCTTCACGGTCAATCTGGCCGAACGCTCGCGCACGTTGTTGGTAGATCACATCGAAGACTTGCGCAACACGGTGCGCAAGGTAAAGCAAACGCATCTATTCAATATCCTAGCTTGGGTTGTGCTGCCGGATCACCTTCACGCTATTTGGGAACTCCCTGAAAACGATACCGATTTCTCAACACGCTGGATGCTGATAAAGGCTGGATTTTCGCGCAGCATTCCTCAAGGCGAATGGGTGAGCGCCGCGAGACAGCGCAAAGGAGAGCGGGGAGTATGGCAGAGACGCTTCTGGGAACATTTGATCGCTAATGAAAATGATTTGCAACGCCACATGGATTACGTTCATATTAACCCGGTTAAACATGGACATGTTGCGCGAGCATCGGAATGGCCGTACAGTTCAATACATCGCTACATCCGGCTAGGTTGGATGCCGCAGGATTGGGCGGCTGGAACCGAGGATGAATTTTCTGTAGGAGAACGATGATGCGTTGGGGTTCGCAGGCTCACCCCAACCTACGCGCTCTTTTCGGGGGGGACGTCGCGGATCCAATTGTTCTGTGTTTAACTTTATGTCATCTCCCCGGCTTGCGCCTATATTATCGGATGACACAGTTCAGATTACAGACCCTCATGATGCTGCTCTCTCACGAATCACCGGCGAGATGACCGTGCACCAAAAAAAGAAAAAGGGAAGGAAATCACAAATGTTATCGGTAAAGCAATTATAAGAGAGAAAAAGGAAAAGAAAGAAAAAGTTCCCACCACTCATTTCTGGCGCGGCAGGAAAATAAAAGGCAATTGTGACAAAGTCTTTTATTAAAATTTGTAGCCCTTTGTAGGCTAAAGAAGAAAAACATCCATAAAGTATTTTTCCTGAAAAATTGCTCACTCTAAAAGAAACAAACGCTGTCAATATCAGTTCTACAATGAAACCCCACAGATTCCCTTCAATACCTCGTAATAGATCTTCAAATAATATCCAAAGCAACGTCGTGAGCGCAAAATCTATTGCGCACGACAATAAAACTATTTTTAAGATAAAAATAGAAACTGTTTTTTTTTCGCACTCTCTACTGCTCCTCTTTTATTTACTACATTTAGGCAAGCCCGCGTAGGTTGGGGTGAGCTTGCGAACCCCAACATAGCGAAGCTTCGACCCGTTGGGGTTCGCAAGCTCACCCCAACCTACGCGCTAAATCCCCGTCGTACAGATATAGGTGACATCATTATCCAGCAGCCAATCCGAGCCAAGTTTTCCCAAGAGGATGTCTTTTCTCGGCTCGCCGGTTTGGGCGTCGATAAAGTACCTCTGCCCCGGGTCATCGCTTCTGAATTTTTCTACTGTGTATCCGATGAAATCCTTGCCAAAAATAAAGCCCCTAATCCAGTGGTCGGGCGGCAGATTTTGTAGCGTTCGTTCCTTGCCGTCGGCGATGGAGATCACCTTGATTTGCATCTTTTCCCGATTCCTTTCTACATAAGCCAGCGTTTTTGAATCAAAACTCCATCGCGGGTAATTTGCCGTTGCCTTTTCTGCCTTGATGGTTTTGATGATTTCCCCCGAATGAATGTCCAGTATTTTGATGGTTTCATCGAACACTCCCGGCATATCAGAGATTGCTTCGTTGAAGGCAAGCATCGCGGCGTCCGGCGACAAGACGTATTCGCATGTGAGCGGCAGCTTGGTGATGTTGTAGATGGCTTTCTGTTTGCCTGTGTCCATGTCGATAATGTAAATGTTATCCGCAGCAAGAAAGAGTGATGAATCGGAAAGCCACTGCATGGCCCATCTCCAAGAGGTGTAGCGGATATTCTCCGGCACAACGTTGGGCACAACAATTTTGTCCGTGCCGGTTTTCAGATCGTAGAGGCGAAGGTCGAGTGTTTTTTGATTGACATAAGCGATTTTGCCGCCGCGCGCCGCAAAGGAGTGATTCACTTCTCCGGCGTAGCCGCTCACGAGCATGGGAAGTTTTTGCTCGTCCAACTTGCGGCAGTTTTCATCATAGGTGATATAAGCGGCGGTATCCTTTTCTGTTCTAAGCAGGGTGTTGAATTGGCGCAACTTCGGGTTGGTGTCCACGATCACTTGCCGGAATTCAAAGTAGGAAGGTGAGCAGGTTCTTCCGGTTTTCGCGTTGATGAGGGTCACATCCGGCGTTGAGCAGCCGGAAAGTGGCACGAGCATTGCTGGCAAGAACCATAGCTTCAAAATTTTTTTCATGGCATTCATGGGAGATGGCTCAGCTTTTTTCTGAGGGCGTTGCGGATGTGTTGGTTCATGACGTGATTCCCTGTGGTTTCTTTGTTCCATGTCAGAATGCCTCTCCGACATTTTCCGAAAACAAATCCGGCGGCGGCACGCCTTCTTCCAGCAAGCGCGCGTGGTGAGTAAAGAGATCAATCAGCAAATCGGCGATCACTTGAATGCGCGGAATGCGACGGGCGTCGGGATGAATGAGCAGCCAGATTTCCCGCGACGGAATATCAAAGTCTCCGGTCAGCGTGACAAGGCCGGCGGCGCGCGCCATGCAGTGCGGCAACACCGCGACGCCCAATCCGGCCGCCGCCGCTTCGAGTCTGCCCGCCGAGCGATTGCAGCGAAGCGCAAAGCGACGACCGTTGCTGAACGCTTCCAGCCATTGTTGTTCGGGCGCGTGATGAAGGTTATCGCTGGCGCCAATGAAGCACCAGTGCTCCGGCGATTTTTTCGCGTGTTCGGGCGTAGCGTAAAGGCCATAACCGAGAACGGCCAAGCGGCGAATGGCCAAGGAAGCATCTTGCGGTCGCCCCAGCCGAATCGCCAAATCGGCGTCGCGGTAAAACGGATCGGCGGAGCGAATGTCGTCGGAGAGATAAAGTTCGATCAGCGGCCAGCGCGCGCGTTGTGATGCCAGACGCGGAATCAAAAACGTGTTGGTCAGCGAAGACGGCGCCGAGAGTCGAACAGCGCCGCCGACTGCCGTGGTGCTGAGGGTGGCGCGTGAGAATGAAAGCATCTCGCGTTCGACGCGTTCGGCGTAAGGCAATAACGCGTGACCATCGACAGTCAGTTGCCAGCCACGCGGCAAACGGTCGAACAACTGGAGTTGCACGGTTTCTTCAAGCGCGGCGACGCGACGGCTGACGGTGGAGTGTTCCACTTGCAACGCGCGTGCGGCCGCCGACAAGCTGCCGTGGCGCGCCAGCGCCAAGAAGTAGCGAATATCTTCCCATTGGATGGTTTGCGGCGTGGTCTGTTGCATCGTTGGTTCCGTTCGTGATAGTACAGCGAAAAAGAATTACCAAGAAGTGCCGGGCGGCTGCTGCGTTTTCTCTTTCAAAAGAGCGATAAAAGCGTTTTGTTGAGAAGTGGGCGCGTCGTCCAGTTCGGCCACTTGCTGGACGAGCGAGATGATTTGCGCGCTTTGCTCGGCGCTCAATATGCTCCATCGTTCGTTGACGAAACGCGCCGCGTGTTTTTCAAACAAACCGTCTTTCAGCAAAAAACTCGTCGATGAAAAAAGCTCTTCGGCGGCTTTGGCGTCGATCTTGAACGTGCCCTGAAAGATATTCAACAATGCCTGTCGGGTTTCGCGCGTCAACTCGCCTTTCAATTCGGCGGTGTACAGCAAAACGACGGCGGCAATGTCCATTGGATTGTCAGCGGTCAACGCCGGATGCGCGCGAAAGTTTTTCTTCCATTGATGACGACGATACCAAGTGAAAGGGTTGAACGAATTCAAATCCACACCGGAGCGTTGCAGCGCGGTGAGCGCCCAGATGAGACCGGCAACGGCAACAAGGACAGCGATGATGATGTGCATGGCAAATGTCTCCGTTTGATATTTTCAGAAGGACATCCCAAGAAGTTATTGGAAATGATTGTAACGTCTTTTGAAAACGGCAACAAGAGAGTCAGGCGTGAAGCGGAATGGTGTGTAAGTCAATGTTTTTTACACATGCGCAATTCAAAAAACACGTAATCATTGGCGGCGAATGAGCGATAATAAAACTCCTTTATCGAAACACGAGAGGCTTCTCATGAAAGTTTTCAAAAAAACGTGGATGTTGTTTTTGTTGGCGGTTGGTTTTGCTTTCGGCGCGAACGCCATCGCTGCCGATTTGCCGAATGTGCGAATTCTCGCTACCGGCGGCACGATTGCCGGCGTCAGCCAGTCAGCAACGCAAACGCAGTATCAGGCAGCCAAGGTCGGCGTTGATTTGTTGATCGACGCCGTGCCGGAAATGAAAAGCGTGGCGCATGTTTCCGGCGAGCAAGTAGTGAAGATCGGCTCGCAAGACATGAACGACGAAGTTTGGCTGAAACTTGCCAAGCGCGTCAACGAATTGCTCGCGCAGAAAGATGTGGACGGCATCGTGATCACGCACGGCACCGACACGATGGAAGAAACTGCGTATTTTCTGAATCTGACCGTCAAGAGCGACAAACCGGTGGTGTTGGTCGGCGCGATGCGACCGTCGAACGCGATGAGCGCCGATGGCCCGTTCAACCTGTTCAACGCAGTTGTCGTGGCGGCAAGCCCAGCGTCGAAGGGACGCGGCGTGATGGTAGCGATGAACGATGTGGTGCTCGATGGACGTGATGTGACGAAGACCAGCACGACGGAAGTGCAGACCTTCGCGGCGCCGAATTTCGGCCCGCTCGGTTACGTTTATAACGGCAAGGTGACGTATCAGCGCAGTCCCGAACGGGCGCACACCGCCAAGACGGAATTCGATGTTTCGAAGCTCGACAAACTGCCGCCGGTAGGCATCATTTACAACTACGCCAACGCTTCCGAGTTGCCGGCGAAAGCGCTCATCGATGCGGGCTACAAGGGCATCGTTTCAGCGGGCGTGGGCAACGGCAACCTGTACAACAAGGTATTTGAAGTGCTGGAAGGCGCGGCGAAAAAAGGCGTAGCAATCGTGCGCTCGTCGCGGGTGCCGACCGGCTCGACGACGCTGGATGCCGAAGTCGATGACGCCAAACTTGGCTTTGTCGCCTCCGGTACGTTGAATCCGCAAAAAGCGCGGATTCTGCTGCAACTGGCGCTGACCAAGACCCAAGACCCGAAAAAAATTCAGGCGATGTTTGAGAAGTATTGATCACTCCTGTAGTGTGAGAAAAATGGGCGCGTGAGCGCCCATTTTTTTGGGGAAAGTTTTTCGCCGTTGACTCTTCGACAAGCTCAGGCCGACACCCCTCCCAAGAGGGGAATTTCTTCAGCGTTTCGTCGCCGATAGTTGTGGTTGTATACGCTGACGTTCGCATCTCCAAAGTCGTCATTTCTGCCTCTGCGGAGACAGGCTCCGCGAGGTCGGGGACGGGCGACAAGACAACTCCGCCACATTCAGGCAAAATGCCCTTTTCTCCGTTTCGGAAAGGAGTCGGGGCGTTCCCGACGTATGGGGCAGAACCTTTTCCTGATTTTCGTTGCTTTTTTGCTGGTCTTGTTGAACGGGTTTTTCGTGGCGGCCGAGTTCGGGCTGGTCAAGTTGCGTCAAACCCGCGTCAAGGCCATTGCCAAAACACACGGCTGGCGCGGGCGCATTCTTCTTGAGGTTTACGCGCATCTCGACGCTTATTTGTCGGCATGTCAGGTCGGCGTGACGCTGGCGTCGCTCGGGCTGGGCTGGATCGGCGAACCGGCATTTGCGCAGTTGTTGCGACCGTTGTTGCAAGCGGTTGGCATCGAAAGCGCCGGGGTTTTGCACGGCGTTTCGTTTCTCGTCGCGTTTTTGGCGATTTCGTATTTGCACATCGTGGTCGGCGAGCAGGCGCCGAAATTGTTGGCGATTCGGCGGGCGGAAAAAGTCGGCGTTTGGACGGCTTTTCCGCTCTATGCGTTTTACTGGGTGGCGTATCCGGCGATCTGGATTCTGAATCACAGCGCCAATTATCTTTTGCGGGTGATAGGGCTGGGCGCCGAGACGCTTCAGGACAGCCAGTATTCGCCGGAAGAATTGAAGATGATTTTGCGCAGTTCGCGCGCCGACGCGCACACGGTCGGCGATGAATGGAAGGTGTTGGCGCAAGCGCTCGATTTTCGCGATCTCGATGTCGGCGATTTGATGCGACCGGCCAATGAGATGGTGGTGTTGTCGGCCAAGGACGGGCTGGAGCGGAATCTGGAAAAGATGGTGGAGCAGCGGTTCAGCCGTTATCCTTATCTCGACGAGGGCGGTCAGGTGCATGGCGTCGTTCACGTCAAGGATATTTTTCACGCGGTCGAGCGCGGCGAGGCAGTTTCGCTGGAAATGCTGGCGCGGCCGATTGAGACGGTTTCGACGCATTTGCCGGCGACTGAGTTGCTGCGGCGTTTCCGTCAAGGCGCGCCGCATTTCACGGTAGTGACGACGCAAAAGGGGCGGCCGCTCGGCTTTATCACGATGGACAACCTGCTGGGCGCGCTGGTCGGCGAAATCCGCGACGAATTCCGGCAGTCGCAGCGCGAGTGGGTGCAGCTCGACGACGGCACCCTGATCGGCAAGGGCAGTTTGCCGATTTTCACCCTGGAACGGGCGCTGGGGATCGATATCGAGGAGTCCGGCGTCGATTCCGTGGGGGGGCTGATTATGCAGAAACTGGGCGATGTCCCGGAAGAAGGGCAAAAAATCGAATTTGACGGTTTTGATGCGGTGGTCAAGAAAATGAAGGGGCCGCGGATCGTCATGGTGCGGATTTATCCCAAAAAAGCCGAAGAAAAGGCGACTTGATATCCTTTATAATCACACGTTAATTCCGCATCCTGAGGGGTTCGGTCACCCGTTTCCCATAAACCCCGATTAAAAGTCATGCCGCCGCCCCCCCAAATCACTGCCAACAGTTGGACGCTTTACAAGCGTTTGCTGCGGTATTTGCGCGGCTACTGGAAAGTGTTTGCGGTGTCGCTGATCGCGATGGCGATTGCGGCGGGAACCGAGCCGGCTTTCGTTTCGTTGATGAAGCCTCTGGTGGACGGCGGCCTGATCGGCAAAGACCCGCAAACGATGATACTGGTGCCGCTGGCGATCATCGGCCTTTTTTTGTTGCGCGGCGTCTCAAGTTTCGTCAACGAATATTCGACGGCTTGGTTGTCGGGACATCTGGTGCAACGCTTGCGGCAGGAAATGTTCGCGCTGCTGTTGCGATTGCCGGTGACGTATTACGAAAATCAATCGTCGGGTCGAATGGTGTCGCGGGTGATGAACGACGTGAACCAGATCACCGAAGCCGGTTTCAGCGTGATCACCGTTACCGTCAAGGATGGTTTGACGGTATTGGGGTTGTTCGGCTTGCTGCTCTATACCGACTGGCGCTTGACGCTGGTGTGCTTCATCGTGTTTCCGTCGGTGGCCATTTGCATCAAATACATCAGCCGCCGCTTGCGCGGGCTGTCGCGCGAAAACCAGAAGCAGATGGGCCAGTTGACGCAGATTCTGGGCGAAAGCATCGAATGCCAGCGCGTGGTCAAAGTTTACAGCGGCGAAGCGTATGAAACGGAACGCTTTACCGAGGGCGCCAAAGCGATTCGCCAGAATCTCGTCAAACAGCGCGTGACTTCATCGGTCAACACCGGCGTTACGCAGTTGATCATCGCTTGTGCGCTCTCGGCGGTGTTGTATTACGCGGGCGTGCTGGCGCGGCAAGATGCGTTGACGGCGGGCGGGTTTGTCACTTTTGTGACGGCGATGATGATGGTGTTTGCACCGATCAAGCGCATGACCAATGTTTCGCTGTCGTTGCAACGCGGGCTGGCTGCCGCCGAAAGTGTTTTCACGTTTCTCGACGAAGCGCCGGAGCCGGACAACGGCGCGCGCGTGTTGAACGAAACGCGCGGCGCGTTGTCTTTCCGTAACGTCAGCTTCCACTATCCGCGCGCCGAGCGCGAAGCGCTTTCCGGCATTACGCTGGACATTCAACCGGGAGAAACGCTGGCGCTGGTGGGGCCGTCGGGAGGAGGCAAGACAACGCTGGTCAGCCTGATCCCGCGCTTTTACATTCCGCAGTCGGGAGAAATTCTGCTCGACGGCGAGCCGCTCAACGACTTCACGCTGACGAGTTTGCGCGCGCAGATCGCGCTGGTGAGTCAAGATGTCGTGCTGTTCAACGACAGCGTGGCGGCGAACATCGCTTACGGCCAACAGAACGCGGTGGACCGCGACGCCGTGATCGAAGCGGCGCGCGCTGCCAACGCGCTCGATTTCATCGAAGCGATGCCGGAAGGCTTCGACACGCTGATCGGCGAGAAGGGCGTGCGTTTGTCGGGCGGACAGCGGCAGCGTTTGGCGATTGCGCGGGCGTTGCTCAAGAACGCGCCGATTCTGATTCTGGATGAAGCCACCAGCGCGCTCGATACGCAATCCGAGCGTTTGGTGCAAGCGGCGCTGGAAAATTTGATGAAGAACAGGACGACAATTGTGATTGCGCATCGCTTGTCAACGATCGAGAACGCCGACCGAATTGCGGTCATGGAACGCGGTCGCATCATCGAGTTGGGCGCGCATCACGCGCTGCTGGAGCAACAAGGCGTTTATGCCCGGCTCCACCATTTGCAGTTTCATGAACAACCCGCGGTTTGAAATGATTTTTTTAACAGCATGCTGAAGCAGTCTCAACTTTCCCTTCTGCTGGTGGCGCACGATCAGGCCGCGTATCTTCCCGAAACGCTGGCATCGCTCGCCGCGCAAACCGTCGGGCTTGACAACATCGAAGTGGTGCTGATCGACGACGCTTCGACCGATGCGACCGGCGAACTCATCGACGCCTTTTCCAGAGAGCACCCGAGCGTCAAAGTGGAGCATGTGTCGTTTCGCAACGTCGGCAAAACGCGCAACACGGCGCTGGCGTTGGCGACCTCGCCTTATCTGATGTTTGTCGATGGCGACGACGCGCTGGCGCCCAACGCTTGCGAGATTTTGCTGCGACAGTTGCAAGAAAAACCCGTTGATATGATCGTCACGGCGCTGTTTCGTTTTCAAGGAAAGCCCTCGTTGCAGCCCGCGAAAGAAAACGTCTTCTCCGCAATGGAAGCGTCGGAATTGTGGGAAGCGCTGTTGCGGCATCGGCGTTACATGGGGCATTTGATCGGCTGCGTTTATTCCCGCCGCTTGTTTGAAACGCTGCGTTTTCCCGAAATGGAGTGCTACGAAGATATTTTCATCGTTCCCGATATTTTCGAGCAGTCGCCGCGCATTCTGGTTTCGGAAACCTCCGTTTATTTTTATCGTCAGCACGACCGCAGTACTTCCACGAAGTTGAACAACGTCAAAGCGGGAAACATGTTGTCGATGCTGGCCAAGCTGAAGAAAGGCGTCAAGGGCAACTGTCAGCAACGTCTTTTTGAAGCGCTGTGCGTGAGGCAGTGCCGCGTGTTGCTGGACAACGTCAAGGACTTGAGCGAGCGCAATCGAAAAGAAATCGAGGCGTTGATGATGGCGATTTCGCTGCGTGATTTTTTGTTGTCGCCGCGCGTTAGCGTCAATCACAAACGTGTGCTCTTGCAAAACAGAAAAGAATTGCGCCGGAAATAACATGGAGTGCAGAGTCTGCAAGGGGGCGGGCGCGGCAACATCCTGGCTCGAATGGATCGTCTATAGTTTGGCACTGATCGTTTTGTTTCTGGCGGTGCCGTTTCCGGTCGAAGCCCGCAAAATTTTTTATGCAGCCTGCGGACTGGCTGCCATTGGCTGGGCGTTGGACAGAAAACGCCCCGACAATGCCGTGCTTTTCCTGTTGACAGCGCTGGCCATTTTTGCGCTTTACCGCGTTGCACATACAGTGATGGAGGCGGGAACTTTTTATCCGAAGATTGATGCTTGGCAAGTTTATCTGTCAACGGCCAACCGTTTTTTGATGGGGTTGCTGCTGATCGGCTATTTGTCAACACGCTCCCAGCTTTTTCACGAGCGCCGTGTTCGCGTGCTGTGCGTGGCGCTGATGCTCGGCCTGATCGTAACGGGGGCGTATGAACTGTTTTTGCAAGCAGATCGCGGAGACAGAGAACAACGGGCGACAATTTTCGCTTATGAAGTGGTAGCGGTGTTCTTCGCATATTTGGGTTTGCAGTTGACTCGACAGCGCAACGAAAAGAAATTCTGGCCGCTGCAAGCGCTGATCGGCTTGCTGGCGTTGGGCATCGTGCTGCGAACGGAAACGCGAATGGCGTTGCTCTGTTTTTTTATCGGCGGCGCGTTGTTGTTGATTTTGAGCGAGCGCGTTCGCAAGTGGAAAGTGCTGGGCGTGGCAACGCTGGTCGGCGCGATGGTGGTGGCCGGATGTTATCCTTATTTGGTCAAGCCGCGCTTGATGGAAGCTTGCAACGATATTACCCAATACGCTTCGGGCGAAAATCGGGCAACGTCGATCGGCACCCGTTTCGAGTTGTGGCGCGGCAGCGTGTTGGCGTTTGAGCAATCACCGATCACAGGCGGCGGTTATCAACAACGTGTCGAGATTCTCGGCAAGGCGGTGGCACAACACCAGTTGGACCCGGTGGCGTCGCATTACAGCCGCGTCAACATGCACAACGAAATGTTGGAAGAGTTGTCGCTGCGCGGTGCGGTGGGCGGCGTTTTGTTGTTGTGGTTGTATTTTGCCGTCGCGGCGTTGGGCTGGCGCGCCGCGCCGAGAAATCTGGCGCTGTTGGGTGTGCTGTTCGCTTATGTTTTTTCGGGGCTGACGGATGTGCTGTTTTTCAGTCGTGAAGCAACGGTGTTGTTCATCGCGCTGTTGGCGGTGCTGGTGAGATCGTCGCCGCCGAAACCATTGACGCCGCGGAGTGAAGTATGAGCGGGTTTCGCATCGCTCACATCGAATCCTCGATGGATTGGGGCGGCCAGGAATTGCGCATCATCGAGCAGACGGAGTGGCTCAACGCGCGCGGCTATCCGACAACGATTGTGGCGCGCCCGCTCTCGAAAATTCTGGAACAGGCGCAGCGGCGAGGGTTGCCGACTTTCACGTTGCCGTTGCGAGGTTCGGCGCATCCTTCGACGTTGATTCCGCTGCTGCGTTTTTTGAAACGCGAGCGTATCGATGTGCTCGATTGCCACGGCAGCCGCGACAGTTTTTACGGTGCGCTCGTCAAAGGATTGACTTCAATTGCAGTGGTGCGCAGTCGGCACGTCACGGATCCGATCAAAGATCGGGGTTGGCACGGTTTCGTTTGGCGAAGTGGCAATCATGGCGTGCTGGTGACGGCGATAAAAATCCGCGAAATGTTGATCGCGCAGGAACTGGCGACGCCCGAACGGGTGACGGTCGTGCCGGCCGGCGTGGACTCGGCGCGATTTCATCCGACGGTTGACAGCGGCGATTTGCGCAAGACGTTGGGGATTGAAGACGGCAAGAAAGTGATCGCCAACATCGGCATGATTCGTCCCGACAAGGGGCAGCGTTACTTCGTCAAAGCGGCACGAATGCTGTTGGACAATCCGGAAGGCTTGCCGCCGCTGGCGTTCATTCAAGTCGGCGAAGCCACGACACAAACGGCGGTGTACCGCGAAGAAGTTTTGGAAGCGGCGGGCGAGGCGTTGGGAAAAGACATTTTGTTTCTCGGTTATCAGAGCGATATCGAGCGTTATCTGGCGCTGGCGGATATCGTGGTGATCGCTTCCATCGGCACCGAGGCGCAAACGCGCTTGATTGCGCAAGCGACGCTGATGCGGCGCAACATTATTGCGACGCGGGTGGGCGGTTTGCCGGAGATGATTACCGACGGCGAAACCGGCGTGTTGTGTGCGCCGGAGAGCATGGAATCGTTGAGCGCGGCCATTCGCGCGTTGCTCTCGTCGCCGCTGCAAGCCGCCAAAATGCGCGACGCTGCGTTTGAGCGCGCGCAGCGCGAGATGACTTTTGAACACATGATGAACGTGATGATTGAAGCCTACCGTTGTGCGATGGCGCGAGCGGGGCGCTCGATGAACAAAAAAACATGAATAAAACGTCAACGCCCTGTCGTCTCTTGCATCTCGTCAACGTGCGAACGGTGGGCGGCGTCGAGCGCATGTTTGCTGATTTTCTGGAGCACTCGCCGCCATTTCCGGTGCAGCATTTCACGCTTGCCGATCATGATGCCATCGCGCCGTCGATTGCTCCGGCGATTCTTCATCATTCCCGATTTTTCAGCAGCAACGTTTTTGCAAAACTGCCGTTGCCGCGCCGCCCTGGAATTTTGCGCGCCGCCAATCGCGAGCGACTGATCCGAAAGTTACAACCCGATTTGATCTTGATCTGGAATCAGATCATCGACGTTCGAGCGTTTTCATCAGAGCGCTGGTCGTGCCCCGCCCTGTATTACGAGCACGGCGGCGCTTGGTATCAGCGCGCACCCGCATTGGCGGAAGCTTTTTTTCGGCGAATCAATGGCGTGCTCGCGGTATCGCAGGCAGCCAAACGAACGTTGCAACTGAAATATCACGTCACGCAACCGACGGACGTATGTTTGAACGCCTTGCGTCCCGGCGTGTTGTCTGTCAATCACCCCGTTGCGTCGCGTGCCTTGCAAAAAGATCGGCCATTGATCTTGGGAAGCGCCGGTCGTTTGGTGCCGTTGAAATGTTTCGGTTTGCTGGTGTTGACGATCAAAGCATTGCGCATGCGTGGCATTGAGGCCGAAGCGATCATTGCCGGAACGGGGCAAGAACAAGCGAAGCTCGAAGCGTTGATCGCGGAACACGGCTTGCAAGGGAAAGTTCGCTTGATCGGTTTGCAAAACGACATGGCAGCGTTTTACAAGAGCATTGATATTTACGTCAACACCTCGATGCACGAAGCGTTCGGATTGACTTGCGTCGAAGCGGCGGCGTGGGGCGTGCCGGTAATTGCGGCGGCGGTTGACGGCTTGCCGGAAGCGGTGCGTGACGGCGTGACCGGCATTTGTCTTACGCCGACGTTGACGCAGGAAGCGTATCTCGCGCTGACGCAAGCTTCGATGCCACGGGTTCCGCTCGTTTACTGGCCGGAAGCCGATGCGTTGGAGCCGCCGAAAATGCTCGATCCCGAAAGGTTGGCGGAGGCGGTTTTGCAACTGGCGAATGATGCCGGCCGTTATCGACAGATGAGCGCGCAAGCCATTGCCGATGTTTCGGCGCGCGGTGATTTTGGCGCGTTGTGCGACGGCCTTTATCGAATCATGGCGCGGTATCTGCCGGAACGTTGATTTGATTTCCCTCTCTTTTCTTTCGTCAGCGAAAGAAAGAAATCACGACAAGTCCCGTCCGCTTTTACTGGCTTCCTCTTTCAAAAAGGGGGCTTTACAAGGGCACGGCGCGCCGTGCCCTTGCCGAGTGATACTTTTACTTCCCCGCAATCATTTCATGAATTTTGTCGGCGCGTTTTTTGGAGCCGGGGTGGCTCGAAAACATGCTGCTGCTTCCGCCCGCCGCCGTGCCGTCCAGTTCAGCAAGCTTACGCATCGAGCTTTCCGCCGCCGCTAAATTGAACTTGTGCCGTTTCATAAGTCCCACGCCGTAAGCGTCGGCATCAGATTCCTGACTTTGCGAGAATTGCGCGTTCAAAAGTTTTTCGCCCAGTTCGGAAAGCTGCTGAGTGCTCAATCTGCTGTTAGCACTTGCCGTTTTGGCAGCGGCGGAAGCCATGTAAGCCGTCCGCGTCGCTTTCAAACTGTGGCCGAGTTTTACATGGCCGATTTCGTGCCCCATCACGAAACGCAACTCATCGTCAGTCATCTTATCCATCAACCCAGCGAAAACACGAACGCTTCCGTCAGGCGTTGCAAAAGCATTGATGTCTCTGACCAGATAAACTTTGAAGTTGAGCTTTAAGCCATCTTCGTTGGTCATGCCCTTAGTCAGTCCGACCAACCGCTGAGCGTATTTGTTGCCGGCCGGCGCAACATGATTCTTCGCATCCATCTGAACCATCATCTGCCGAGTCGATGCTTGCAAATCGGCGTCGGTGATCGTGGTGGCTTTGACAACATCCGTCGCCGCGTCCACGCTGATTTTATCGAGCAGACCGGCTTTCCCCGTCGTGACGAGGCAGGCAAAAAAGATCAGGGAGGAGAATATTTTGATGCTCGTAGTAAGTGTGCGACACATGAAAAAACTCCTGAAGGGTTGATGTGAATATGATGCTACATTGTTTTGATTGAAAAAACAACGGCCGAAAAAAGTTTTTCACGCACGTTTGTTGCTTCCGAATAAAGGCAAAAAATAAAACTTTCGTATGGTGTGCACGTGATAAATCGAGAAGTAAGTATGCACTGCTAATTGGCCTGTACAAGATAAGTCACGTGTCGACGAAAGCATCACAGAAAATCTTTACTGACAGCATGGTTATACTAACTGGTTCGTCTTGATATACGCCTAAGCTCTTATTCTCATTGCTGTGCCTGAGCGTTTCTTGAGTTTTTTGGGGTATCGAAGAATTGCTCACCAATCAACGCATCAAAGGGTGTGAAATGGATAGTCATTGTTCTAGTGCAACAAATTTCAATTTTGAAATCAGCCATTTATTTTCTTTCGGAAAGGGCTGGGCAAGAGCCGTTGTCCTTGTTCCCTTGTTTGCTTTGCAGCCGCGGTTTTGACGCATTTCTTTGGTTAAGCGCCGAAAAGAAAAAAGGTTGCGTGTCTTCCGAGTTTGTTCAGAGAGACGCAACCTTTTGATTTTTGATGGGGTGGCTGATGGGACTCGAACCCACGACGACCGGAATCACAATACGTAAGGTCGCGTAGTCTATTTTTTGAAATCAAAGGCTTACAGAGTCCGCGCAAAACTCTGTGGTGTCTGGAAACGCAATAAATACGTGCTTGGAAAAGCGGTGTTTCTACGGTTTCGCTACGGTTTTTCTTGGTCTATTTTAGGCATTTGCTCTGCCAGCGCCATCGCCGCCGCGCCGCGTTCGCGCAGCAGGATGGCGATGTCTGACCAGACGCCCGGTGGTATCGGGCGTTCGCCGGCAACCATTGCATTACCCTCAGCCAAATCGGAGTAGCGCCATGAACTACGTCTCTCTATTCTCCGGCATCGAAGCGGCCAGCGTTAGCGAATTACGCTGCAACATTCCGCCCGCCAGTGTGCAACCCAAGAGCGCGTATGACTTTCAGTATGGTGTCAAACCGCGGTTTTGCGCCGGGCGCAAACGTCTTGTAAAGACTCTCACGGCCAAGCCCCGTTTTGGCAGCGAGATCGGCCATGCCGCGGGCGCGGGCGATAACGCCCAGCGCGTCGAGAATCTCATCGCTGTCACCATCCTCAAGCACTTGCGAAAAGTACTCTTGGATCATTTCTTCGCTGTCGAGATATTTCTCAAATTCAAAAGGGATGGTTTTGAGCGCCATGGTTCAATTATGGAACGGTCAATGCGTGTGCAACTCCTCGCGGAGCACGCGCCGCAAGGAAGAAAGTGTTACCGGCGCGGACTTTTCGTCGGCGGCGGCCTTCAAAGCCTCGTTGATAAGCGTTTGATAGCCCTTGCCTTCCTTCGCCGCGCGCGTGCGAAAAGACGCCAGAACGTCATCGTCGAGCCAAATCGTGATGCGCGTTTTGCCGCTGGCCTCTACAACCGCGCCGCGCTTGGCGCCGGAAAAATCGTAACTTGTTTTCATGATTCACTGTCCTTCTTCGTAAAGCCGCCGTTCGTGCGGCTCCGCGCGACGCGCGGAAATTGCTCGGATGTCTTCGCCTCGGTGCACATAAACCACCACGAGCAAGCGGCCAAAGCCATCCATACCCATCGTGACAAAGCGCGCTTCGTCATGATCCCGATCCTCGCGGGTGAGCGCGAAAGGATCAAAGAACACACCGTCAACGTCCGTCAGATCAATCTGATAATCTCGGATATTACGCCGGTTCTTGACGGGGTCGAAGACGATTGCCATACGTCGTATTGTACATACAAAGTAGGTATAATGCAAACTCCCTTGATACAGATCAATAATAATACGCAAAAAAGCGTGTTTTCCCCTTGACACAATACGCAATAATGCGTATTATTAGAACCGTGGACAACACGAAAGGAGAGGAAGGTGAAACAAAGCGAGTTTCGCCGGTGGTTGGAAGCAAGAGGCGCGACATTTGTAGAGGGCGGCAGGCATACAAAAGTCAAACTGAACGGCAAACAAACCACTCTCCCGAGGCACCCTGGAAAAGAAATCAGGGACGGTTTAAGGAAAGAAATAATGAAACAACTCGGGATCAAGTAAGGTCAGCCCCGAAAGGGGCTGGAACACTTGACCTCAAAAGGAGACGACGGCATGCGTTACCCTGTAATCATTACAAAAGATGGTGACGGTTTTATGGCAAAATTTCCGGACATCCCGGAAGCGTTAACCGGCGACGACACTTACGAAGAAACGCTGGTGATGGCGGAGGACGCGCTGGTGACGGCGATGGACTTTTATTTTGAAGATCGCCGACCGGTGCCGATGCCGAGCAAGCCGGCGCGCGGGCAGGAAACGGTGGAGTTGCCGGCCAGCGTGGCGACGAAGGTGTTGCTGCTCAATGAGATTTTGAGTCAGAAGATTACCTATGTCGAACTCGCGCGACGGATCGGTATTCGACCTCAAGAGGTGCAGCGTCTGGTCGATCTTGGCTATACGTCAAAAATTGACTTGATCGAAAAAGCGTTCCACGCTCTGGGCAAGCGTCTGGATTTCAAGGTGACTGCCGCATAGCCTCGCCACAAGCCCGCCTCGCGCGGGTTTGTTTTTCTTCCGCCCGACGCGATTTCAGGAATCAGAAGAAGCTTTGATGCAGGTCAAGAAATAGAGACAATATTGTCCATAATTTACTTGGCAATATGGACAATTTTGTCCATAATACAACCATAAACAACGCGACAAGGAGGGGAAGGTGAAACAGAAAGAGTTTCGCCGGTGGTTGGAAGCAAGAGGGGCGACATTTGTAGAGGGCGGCAGGCACACAAAAGTCAAACTGAACGGCAAAACAACCACCATCCCAAGGCATTACAGCCATGACATAGACGAAAGTTTAAGAAAGCTGGTCATCAAACAACTTGGGATTAAAGAGTAGCGCCAGCCCCGAAAGGGGCTGGATACTCCATCCCGAAAAAGGAGAAACTATGCGGTATCCAGTCAATATTGAAAAAGATGTAAAAACGTTTGTGGTTAGTTTTCCCGACATCCCGGAAGCGTTGACCTCGGGTTATACGCACGAAGAAGCTTTGGATATGGGTCAAGACGCGCTGGTGACGGCGATGGACTTTTATTTTGAAGACCGTCGCCCGGTGCCGATGCCGAGTAAGCCGGCTGCCGGTCAAGAAACGATAGAGCTGCCGCCAAGCGTTGCCGCGAAGGTGCTGCTGCTCAATGAGATGTTGCGGCAGAAGATCAGCAACGCCGAATTGGCGCGCCGGATCGGGTCGCAGCCGCGTGAGGTTCAGCGCATCGTCGATCTGGGGCATGCGACGAAAATTGACACCATCGCCAAGGCGATGGCGGCGCTTGGGAAGCATCTTGATTTCAAGGTGACCGCCGCGTGAATTGAGTGAGGTTACGAAAGCACGGGCGGCAGAATGCCGCCCTTACGGGTGAATGCGGGCGGCAGACCTGCCCCCGCGATTGCGGGCGGCAGAATGCCGCCCCTACGATCTCGCCCGGAGGTATTCGATCAGGGCGCGGCACTGAATCTGGCAGGTGCGGGCGCGCTCGAAGACGTGCGTTGCGTGCAAGACGATTTCTTCGGTGGTGGCGCTGGCCGGCGGGTCGCTGATGGCCGAGTAATTGCAGCCGCGCTCGCAGGCCAGGATGACCGCTTCAGGGACTGGCTCGCATGAGCGGACGGTAGGAGTCGAGGTACAGCCGGAAAAGATCGTCAGATAAAGGCCAATCGTCGGAATCAGGGCAAGGCGGCGCATGGTTGATTTCTCCGGTCAGGGTGGGCACGGTTGGGGCAAGGCTTAAAATTAAATTCGCTGTAGTGCGATCTGGCGCGTCGGATTTTTCGTCGGCGCGCGCTTTTTTGAGCGCGGCGTAGTCGCGGCGAAGGTCGTTGTATTCTTTTTCGGTTTCGGCCAACTTGGCGGCGGCGGCGGCGGCGATTTGCCGGTCGGCCTGCAATAGACTCTCACGCACGGAGAGGGCGACGCGCAGGGCTTCGTCGTCGGCCTTCCATTTGGCGGCGTTGCAGTCGAGCCGCGCCAGGTGGACGCCGCCCCAAAAGCCGCCGCTGGCGCCGAGCAGCAGCGCGCCCAGCGCTGTGAGGGTGAGTGTTTTGATTTCGATCATTTCAAGAAAATAATGTGGTTACGAAGGCGGGCGGCAGAATGCCGCCCCTACGGCTGAATGCAGGCGGCAGAATGCCGCCCCTACGACGATTCCCCAAGGCGCGTTTTTCGTTCGTGGGAATGACGGCGGCGGTCAGCAGCAAGTCATTCATGGCATTGTCTCCCCAAGGCATGTTTTTCGTTCGCGCTCGCGACGGATTTCAAGGCCATGCAGTTTCTGGCCGCCGGCATAGACCCAGCGCGGAATTTCGTTGCATGCGCCGGTGTAATCTCCGGCGTTCAGTTTTTTGACGAGGGTCGATTTGCAAAAAGCGCCGCCGCCGATGTTGTAAGCCAGGCTCACAAAGGCGTCGTATTCGTACTGGTGCAGCGGGACGGTGACGCATGTCTTGATCGCGTCGCCGACTTGGGTGGCGTCGCGCAGCAGCAACTGTTCGGCTTCGGCGGCGGTCACGCGCTGGCCAAGTTCCACGCCTTCGGTGGTTCCATAACCGATGGTCGGGACGCCGACGCTGTCGAGGTAGGCTTCTTCCTTATGGCCCTCATAGCCCATGATGGCGGTCAGGCAGGCGGCCAGTACAAAAAGCGTGCCGACCGGCATGCGGCTACTCTTGGGCGCTTCCATCGTCGTCTTCAGCACGGGCACGATAACGTCTCCATCTTGCTTTTAATGCGGTCAGCCATTTTTCGATCACTTCGACGTAGCGCGGGATCAAAATGCCGATTTGCAGGAGCAAAAAGAGCAGGGTCAAAATCCCGATCCATTCTTCGAGCGTGAGGCCGTAGATCGTCGTGCCCGCCAGCACGATGGTGGTTTTCACCATGGCCGAGGATTTATCGTCAACCATGTTTACACCTCCGGCCAGCCGCTCAGCCAGTCGTAGAAAAGCACATCCCGCACGTCGGCCAGCGCATCGACGGCGTCGCTGTGTTTGCCGCTGATGCCGGCGATGGCGGCTTCCATTTTGTAAAAGGCGGAACCCTTTTGCCAGATTTTTTTGGCCAGATCGCGGGCGTCGATGCCGCGATATTCGGCTTCTTCCCAGATGCGCGGGTTGGACGCCTTGATGTTCGCCAGCGTGGTTTGGGCGCCGTAGCCGACAATCTTTTCCGCCTCAAGAAACTTGTACGTCCACGCCATGATTTCGGCGGGCGAAATGCCGAGCGTCGTTTTGTTTCTGAGGCTGGCGGCAATGTCGCTGATGGCGCTTTTGATGTTGGCGCGCGCTTCGTCGAGGGTCGGAATTTTGTCCGCCGGCGCCAGCGCTTTGTTGCCCGCCGACAGCCACGCTTGGTATTCGTCCCAGCCCGGATCGCCCAGCTTGAGCGTTTGCCCGGTGTCGTAGTCGTACACGCCGCCTTGGCGGAGGAGTTGGTAACGGGTGCGGATCATGATGCAGGTACTCCGAACCATTCGAGCAAAATCAATCCGTCGCCGGGCGGAATGTTTTGATTTGAGCTTGTACCTGTAATTGAGCCGCCGCAACCATTTCTTGCCAGCGTCGCCGACAGCGCCGAGGCAATGCCTAACAAGGGGCAAACGCCGCCAAGCCCAGCGACTGAGCCGTTTAAAAAAGAAAACCCGGCGGTTGTTGGTGTGACGAACGACCCGATCCCACCGTCGCCGCCTTCACAAAAGTATTCCTGATAGCGCGAATGTTGCTTGCAGGAAGCGTGAGAAGCCGTACTCGTGCTGGTTGAATATGTCTCCCCGTTAAATCGCTGAAACAAGTTTGCCTGCCCCCAAGACCCGCCTTCGCCGCCGCTGGCGTAGTTGCCGTTGCTTGTGCTGCTGTATTGCGCTTTGCCTGCGCCCCCGACAGGTATCACGAGCCCGTTAATCGTCGTCGTCGTTCCCGCAACCCCTGTCGCAGTCGTTCCTTCTGTTGTTGCTGTATTAGAGACGTTCGTGCCGCGCTGCCCGATGACGCCGCTGATGATTTTATTTGACGCAACGATCAGCGGAAGTTTCAGTATCCCGGCGCCGCCGCCGCCGCCGCCGTAGGTTGTGTTGGCTCTCGCCGCACCGCTTCCGGCCGCACAGCCGGAAACATAAACCAGCGAAACGCCGGAGGGCATCGTGATCGAGAACGGGCCGGGCGTATCGAAGATGGCGCACTGATAGCCGATGGTGGAAAGCCTTGCGAGGATGGAATCTCCCGCCAAAGCCGACAATCTGCTGCTGACAAGGGCGTCGAGCCTGTCCAGATTCCCCGCCCGCTCTGCTGTCAGCAGCCCGACCAGCTCGCGCGTGTTGTGCCAAATGTCGATGATTCGATTCATCATGATTTTTTCCCTCAGGTTGTGCTTTGAAATCTGCCGTCGGCGTCGTAAACGAAGTTCACTTCGCGCACCGGTTGCCATGTCTCGTTGTCGGTGGAGTAGTGCCATTTCACCCCTGAGCACAGCCCTTTGTTGACGCCCGTGGGGAAATACTCGTAGTCGATGCGGGCGCGCAGCAGCCCCGGCTGTTCGATGAACGGCCAATGGTGGTAAATCGTGCTGCCCACTTTGCCGTCGGCCGTCGGCGTTTCTTCGGCCACGCGCCAATGCACACGATCCCACGGCGCCAGCGCAACGGCGTGCGCGATGAAGTTGGCGTTGGCGCTGTCGAGAGCGATTTGCCAGTTCTGGGTGACGTTCGGCGATGCGACGTCAAGTGGTTGAAATGCTGGTGTTGGTTCCATGTGTCGGTTCCTTTGTTTGTTTCAATTTGCAGGCGGCAGAATGCCGCCCCTACGCCTGATTGCAGGCGGCAGGATGCCGTCCCTACGGCTGATGCCTGAACCAGCGAACCATCCGCCTGCCTGATCCATGTGCCGCCTTGTTGCGGGTGTTTCATTTCAATCTCCGATCTCGTAGGCTGTCGTGAAATCGTCTTGCCACCAGATGATGCCGTTGGCGAGGTCGATAAGCCGCCCGCTGTCGTAGGTGATGGGCATCGAGCAGCCTTCCGGCATCCATCCCAAGAGCGCGGCAAAGACTTTTTCGCGCAAGGCGGTAAGCGCCGGTTGCGCTGCCGCGCCCTTTTCGTCGGACAGGTTGCGCGCGCCGATCACGACGCCAAAGGTCGCCTCGACGCGCTGGCTGATGCCGTTTGCCCAGCGGTTCTTGCCGGCGGACTCCGCCAGCGGAATGACGAACAACGCGGGCACGGCTTTGGTGTCGGTGGTGGCGGCGGCGTACTTGGCCGCGCCGCCGATCTGGTTGACGGGAACCGTCGCGGCAAGCCTTGCCGCCACCGCGCTCAAATCAACCGAGGATGTTTTCATGCTGCGCTCCCGGCGATCCGGTTGCGAATGATCGCCCCGATAGCATCGCTGTCGTCCCGGTTGATGCCGAAGAACGGGCGCGCCGGAATCGTGACGCCTTTGACTGTGGCGTACCCGCCCGGATACCTGAAACGTAAATACTTGCCGTTTTTGGGCTTGATCTGTGCGCCGAATTGATGAGCCGCCGCCCAAGCGTGCGGAACGCTGACAGTAACGCTGTCAGCGCCCACGCGATAGCTGATCGCGTTGAAAAGATGGGTAGAGGTGTTGCGCAATGGCGTACCGCCGCGCAAAACCGGCTTCCACGGCGCGCCGTCCGGCGCGCGAGATTCAATGAAGCGCCTGCGCGTGGATTCCTTGACGTAATCGCCGATGGACGCCAGCGTTTCGGTTGCGCCATCTGCCGCGCGCATCATCCGCCCAAGAAGCGCGGTCACGCCATCGGCGCCATGAATAAAAATCTGGACGTTCACGGCATCCTCGCCAAAAGCCGCTCGGTGAAAACGGCCTTGGGGGCAATCACGGCGATCTGCGGCACGGGGGTGGCTTGCGAGTCGTCAACGCCCAAGAGAATCGCCCTGTTGGAGGCGTAGTCGCGCAGTTTGGACATGGCCTGTGCCGCGAGCAGCAGCACGCCGTCGCCCTCTTTGGCTTTTTCGCCATGAAGAGCGCGATAAGCCAGATCGCGCGCGATTTCGCGGATGTGGTCGGGCACGACGGCAAGCGGCGTTTTGACCTGACGTCCTATGTAATCGTCAACCGTGCGGGAAGCGGACTCGCAAGCCTGCTCGACATCGGCGTCAACGATGGTTGCGCCGCGCTCTTCATCGGTGAGTTGCGCTAACGCCATCGCGCCGAAGCGGTCGATCAGGTCTTGTTTCGTGCAATACGCGGTCACGGCGGCGGCTCACTTCTCGGCCTTTGCGGCTTTTCCGGCAGGCGCGGCCTTTGCGGCGTCCGCCACGGCCTTGATAAGCAAGAGCGCGGCGGCTTCTTGCTTATCAAGCTCGACAGTCGCGCCGACGGGAACCGGCTTGCCGTTTTGCTTGACAGGCAAAAGCGTGATGTATTTCGCCATGATGATCTCCTTACGCGATCACGTTGGAAAACAAGAAGCCCAAATCTTTGGCGCAGATCAGCTCGCGCACGGACTCGCCAACGCGCATACGCACGCCGCCGCGCAGGCCGATGTCTTTGTCTTCAATCTCTCCGGCAATCCGGCCGCCGTATTGCGCTGTAAACCCAAAGGTTGTGCCGCGATCGGCGCTTGCCAAGCTGTCGCGGTAGATCAGCGCAACGTAGTTGCCCCAAGCGCGCGCGATGTTGGGCATTTGGCCTTTTCTGGCAGTATTGACGAAGCCCTCGCCGACAAAAACGGCGTCAAGCTCAAAGAGCCGCGCCAAGTCATCGCGGGTGGCGATGCCTTTGGTGCTGGCGCGCCCATAGACGGCTTCGAGAATCTCGGGATGGCGGATCAGGCGCGAGAAAATCTTTCTCCCCATCACCATGATGTTGCTGCGCATCACCATGCCGTCCAGAGTGTCGAGCACATCTGAAACAGGCGTGCTTTTTTCGTAATCGCTCCATTGCGCGTTACCTGCGAGCGCCATTTGATTGGAGGCGGCGTAAGACGCGGTATTGAATACCAGACTGGCCGTCCTGACTTCGCGGTCTAACTCAACCAGATTGGTCATCATTTCGACGGCGTGGCCTCTGGGGTCGTAGTTAGCCGGGGCGTTGTCCATGTCCTCATACGGGACAGGATCGTCAAGGCCGAAGTCTTCGCAAAAGCCGCTCTCTTCGGAGGCCGAAAACTCGACCTGATTGGGCGCCGAGCGGCGGCCTACTTTGGTGTCGGGAATAGTGAAGCCTTCGGCAATGTTGAACTTGCGCCACTTGAACTCCTTTTTACCGACGGGAACGCGCGGCAGCACGTCATCGGCAATCATGGCGCGGTTGCGATAGGCAAGGGCAATGGATGTATAGACCGGATCAACCGGAAACGGGGCAAACTGAGGCATTTTGGGTATCCTTTATTTCTTCAAAAGAACTCTGAAAACATCGCCGTTGACAGCGTCAACAAGCGCCGTGCCGACGGCAACCTCGACATCTTCGACGGCCACGGCAACGCCTGCCGCGCCGGCGCCGACCAACGCGCCGCGCGCCAGGGTTCCGCCGGCCTTGATTTCGGCGATGCCGTCCAAGATGACATCGACGCGCTCACCGTCTTGCGCGGTGATGTGCTCAACAGTGACGCCCAGACAGGCAGCGCCCGTTGCGGCGGCTTTCACGCGCCCATCAGCCGAGCCGAGGGCAACAATACGCAGCGGCAGGATTTCGCCCTCCGCCACAAAGTTTTTGATCAAACCGGGGTTAGCCATGATTTACTCCTGAGTATTTTTGAGGTGATTGGCGGCGGCGGCAAAAGAAACGGTGTTGCCCTTTTGCGCTTCGCTCGCAACGTACTCTCTGATCCTTTGAGCGAGGTGTTCTGCCGTTTCGCCGGCGTCCTGCCCGTCGTTTGCCGTGGAGGAGAAAAGGCTCTTGTCGCCCGCCGGTTTCGGCTTGACCGCCAACATGTCTTTTGACACCGCCGCAAAAGCCTCTTCGCTCATGGCGATGTAAGGCTCGGCGGCATCGTCCGTCCACTCGCGGCCTAACGCGGCAAACATCTCGCGGACGGACTTGGTGCGGGTTTCCTTTTGCCGGGCTGAAAATTTCTCGTTCAACGCGCTCACTTGCGCTTCCAATTCGGCGATTTTTGCGTCTTTGGCGGCGACGATGGCGTCGTGTTCTGCCTGATCCATAGAGATGACTCCTTCGGGGTTTGTTTCTGAGATTGTCGGCGGGCGCTTGCCGCCTTCGCTGACCGCGAAAAACGCGGCGCTCGTGCTGTGGTCTGCACCCAGCGCGACAAACGACGTTTCCCTGATGCGGTTATTTCTGAAAACGGTGAGCGGTCCGGTGAACTCTTGCCCGTTGACCATCACGCGGCGTCCGGCATTGACACGCTCGAGCGACCCCGGCCAAATGCCGACCGACATTTGCCACGGCATCCCGCGATCGGCGGTGTCGCTGATCTGCCTGGCTTCGTCGCAAATATCGGAAAAGAGGCTGCCGGAAATGGTGATGTTGCCTGACAAGACAGCGGCTTCGATCACGCCGACGGGCTTGCTGTGGCCGTACAAAGCCGGAGCGGGCGTGTTGAATTGGGTGGACGCCAGATCGAAAACCACGGCATCCAAAAAGGGATGATCGGTAATGACCCCGCCGCCGTAGGCCACGCCGGAAAACTTGCGGTCTTTTTGCTCGCCCTCTTTGGCGGCGAAGGTTGCCAAAGCGGAAAACGCCACCGGAGCGGTCAGGTTTTGCGGGGGATTGAGGGTAGTTTTCTTGTCCATGCGGCAGACTTTAGCGCCGCGCGGACATCCTGTTAATGCTGGAAAATTCCAGTATGGATCATGCTTTTTTGTTTTTGAAAACCCGCGCGACGTAGAGATACGGGTGTTCGCCGCGCTCGGCGATGAACTGGGCGATGCGTTCCTCCGTCATCAAAACCGGACGATTGAAGGCTTGGGCGAATTTTTCGGCGCGGAAGGGGTCGCAACACTCGATGATTTCGGCCGGCGTCAAGCCGTGCTGTTCGATAAACCCCTGCCTTTTTTTCTGGCTTCTGACGGCGTCTATGGTGTCTTGCGTCCAAATGTCGATAAGCTCTTGCGCCGTTTCTTGCGACATTTTATTGGGGATCGCCTCAAAACCGGTGTTTCCGGGGAACACACGAAAGACATGTGACGGCGGAACGCTTACAGACTGATCGGCAAGCTCAGAGAGCCTCAGAATCAAAGTGTTGTTGATGATGATGCGCGACTCAACCAGAAACTTTGTTCCGATGCCAAAAAGAACCTCCATCTGCTCCGGCTTGGTCGAGTATTCCCCTATTTGGCGGCCAGTGCGCGAAACGATCGTTATCGTGATCTTTCCGGGGAAGCGTTGCCCGATGTTTTCGTCACGTGACGCCGCCGTGAAGCCGTTATATTGCACAACCTCACCCACATGATGCCAAGCCAGAAAACGCTCAAGCTCTTCCTTGTTGGTAAACTTGCTCATTGAAACGGTCCTGTAAACCTCGCCATCGTAAACCGGCGCTTTCTCCAAAAACGACATCACCGCCACCGCAACAGGCCATAATGTTTCAAGATCAGCGCTGTTGCAGCGAAGCGCATGATTCAAAAAACCTTGCGCCTGCGTCCAATGCCGCAACGCCACCTGCTCATAGAGCGCCGCCCCCGGCATCATCTTCGATATGCCTTGAGCCAGCATATCGTACCCCATGCCAAGCGCTGATTTTACGCTTTTCTCGATGTTGTCCGGCAAGAGCGCCATGCTCTCCCGCACAGCGGCGACGATGACCGGCGGCAACGCGGCAAGCCGAGCGTCCAACCTGCGGCGAAGATTGCCGTCGATGTCGTCAGGCAAGCCGCCAAAGCCGGGGTCTGGCGAGACAGACGGCTCGATCTGCTTGCCGTAGCCGCGTTTTTCTGCCTCGGCGCCGGAAAGCGAGACCAGCCCGCAGCGGCAGTTGTAGCCGCACGGCGGCGTCCAGCGCTTCCAGATATTCGCGTCGATGGGCGCGATGTAGCCGTTCATCGCCATGTGCGACGGTCGCGTCCGGCTGTCGTTGATCGCCGAGTACATGAGAAACGGGCGAGCCGCACGGTGACGCTTGAAACTCTCCCATTGCCCCGCCATGTAGGCCGTTTGCGCGTTCGTGCGGTAGATGGCGGACAGATGCCCGCTTTTGAGCGCCCAGTCTTGCTTCATGGCAAGCCTTCGCCACGTTTCGAGCGTTTGACCGTTTTTGAGCGCTTCGGTCAGCGAGTCTTTCACCTCCTTGATCTGCTCTAACGCCGAAAGCCTTGAAACCGTAAACGCCTGTCGGCGCGCGCCGTCCTGCGCGGCGCCGTAGTAACGGTCTGGCAGCATGGGCACGCGGCGGCGAGCAGCCGCGATGGCCTCGTCAAACGGCAGGCCAAAACCAAAGCGCAGAGGGTCGCTCATTTACCCTCGGCGTGCGCGTAGCCCAACAGATCGGCGGCGAAAAAGGCGCGGGCGGCGATTTCTTCAAACTCTCGCGGCGGCACGCCAGACAGCAACACGGAGAGCCGGTCGTTCAAATCATCGGGACTTGTTGCGGCTCGGATGGCGGCCTTGATGGCCTCGTCAGCCACCGGCGATCCGGCGCCCTCCAAAACCTTGCCTATTCCTTCCTCGATAGCCTCCTGCTCGCGCGTGAAACGCGGCCTGACGGCGGAAAAACGCAGCGGCGCGGCAGCAGCGGCGGCAGGTTGGGCGGCGACGGCAAAATCGCCTTCCTCGTAATCATAGACACGGTAAAGGTACTGATCGGTCAGCTTGACGATGCCGGCGTTGACCAGCACAGCGTCGCGGTCGGCGCGCTCTTTTTGCAGCCCGACGCCGTCCTCCATTTTGAACACCGGCGCGTCGCCAGCAAAGCCGTTGAGCGCCCACAGCGTGCTGATCATGTTCTGCGCCGTGCGCGAAACCAGCCGGATGTCGGCATTGCGGCGGTCCATGCGCACCTCGTTGTGCACCTTGCCCAGCGCGTAGCTGCCGACATCGTGGGCGTCGCTGGTGAGCGTTTGCCCCAGTATCACCTTATTGATCCGCTTGGCAATCGCCAAGTCGAAGCCCTCGAAATGGCCGGTCCCGCCTGCCGCCGCGACCGCTGACACATCATCACCGTTGCCCACGACCGCGACGGCGTTTTGCGCGGCGGCCGCCAACGCTTTTGCCATTTCTTGCGCGTCGCCTTGCGTTTTGCCCAGAATCATCGGCGTGCCGAAACGCTCGAGCCATTTGACCCAGAAGCGCCAGCCCTGCTGCCGGAAAAACCATGGCCAGTAAAGCCGCGAAAAAAGCGCTTCGCCGTAGCGGTTGTTAAACTCCTGATTGCGCACTGTCAGGAAAAATTTACGCGGGTCGGTCGGCTCGCCGCGCGGGTTCTTGCTGGATTTATAAAGCACCGAGCCATCAAGGTCGGGAACAAACCACTCAAACGGCTTGGCGGTGATTTCGGAGAAACCGATGCGCCCGTCCGGCCTTTTGATATAGACGATCTCTTGCACCGCGTAGCCGTAGGGAACAGCGCCGTGCATTCCGCGAATGGCCGTATCGTGCAAGCGCTCCCATTCGTTCCAGACGAACAGGAAAGCGTCGCCCTCCCCTTCGAGATGCCATGGCACGGCCATCAAAGCCTCGCGGCGCGTTTCCATCGCGCTCATGATCTCATCGTCGCCCATGAGCGCGCGCAACCGCTCGCGCGTGATGCCGGCGCGGCGCAACACCTCGTCGGGGTCGCCCATCGAGATGAGATTGTTCAAAAGCCGGTCAGTCGCCGACTCTGAAAAAAGACTCTGCTTCGGCGCGCCCGAAAAACGCTCGCCGAGACGGCTTAAAACGCCGGACAAACTTACCATGATGCTGACTCCATAGGCAGCGCTGTCGCCACCGAAATGCCCGGCATGGGCAAGGCCGCGAAAGCGATAGACAAAGCGTCCGCCTGATCGGCGAACTCTGAATGGGGGAAGGCAAGAATCTCATCGGCGAACGACGGCGGCAGATCGGGCGCGTGAAACACCATCCCCCGCTCGTAGCGCGTGGCCGCCGGTAAAAAGCGCATGAGCTTGTCGCCTTTCGGTCTGATTCCGCGCACTGGCAGCTTTGTTGTGCGCAAAAGCTCCTGCACGACAGCTGCCTGAAACTGCACCTCTTCAACGGCGATGAGCGACGGGTTCCACGCCGCCGCCGCCGACTTGATCGCCTCCAAAATCTGGTTGAACGACAGCCGCGCGCGAAAAACGTGCCGGACAAACAGCCGCCCCTCGGCATCTTGCGAGAGCGTCACCATCGCCGTAAACGCCGCCTCGTCCTTCATCGAGATGGCAAGGTCAACGCCCATGACCGTCACTGCGCGCCCTTGCGGGGCGCCGATTTTGATATGCTCCGGCTTAACCAAGCCGCCCGCGAAGTCCACATAATCGGCGAGATACTCCTGCCGGAAAACCAGATCGGGCAATTCCTGCCGCGCCGCCGCGATCTCCGCCGGACTGATATAAGGGTTATCCGCCGTCGGCGCGTGAAAGCTCGCCCATTGATCGTAAGTTGCGCTCAACTGATCGAGCCTGAAAAAATCGTTTTTACCCTTGGGCGTGCTGGCGAAACACGCCCCGCCTTGATAGTCGGTCAAGGTCGGGCGGATCGACTGCTGCCACTTGTCCACAAGGCCGCGCACCATCGCCGCCTCGTCAATAAAAACGCGGCTGTATTTCCTGCCGCGCGCCGGATCATCAACATCGAGCGACCAAAATTCAATCACCCCGCCGGTGACAATCTCGATCCTGTGGGTTGATTCATTCTTGCCGGAAGCGGCCTCTGACAGCGCCATTTTGCACGCCCGCCAAGCGTCGCCCAAGAGCTTGTAATTGGGCGCGAACCACGCCACGGGTTTCCCGTGAAACGCGCCGCCCTCCCCGGCGATGAGATAGTCCAAACCGAACACCGTCTTGCCGAAGCGCCGCCCCATTCGCAAGACATTGAAGCGCCTCAACCCGTTCCAGACGCGCCGCTGTCCGGCGTGCCTTGGCGGCAGCTTGATGATCACCCTGCCGTCAGCGGATGCCATCAACCGGCTCCCGCACAATTTCAACGGTCATCTTGCCCGACACCTGCTGCGCCAGCGCGCCGGAAAGCTCCCTGTTTTCTGTCGGCAAGCCCAGCGCGATGCGGCCTATGCGTTGCGCCGTTTCGATCGCCGCCGCATGCGCCCGAAGCTCCGCGCCGGTCATATTTCCTCTCTCTCTGGCTTCGCGCATGGAGATACGGGTGAGCAGCCGCAATTCTTTGGCGGCCTCGATGTCGGCGTTGTTGAAATCAACCAGATCGCGGGCGCGTTTTTCGGTTTGACTTTCAAGCGCCGCGCGCTCGGTTTTTTCCCGCAAAGCGCGGCGCTTCTTATTCCACTCCCCGCGCTTGCATCGGGCGCGCGCAGTTTCATACATCACGTCGTGCTTTGCGGCAAGCTCTCGTACAGACAACCACCCGCTCACATAATCTTGCTCGATGGCTGACCAGTCTGGATAGGTTGCTCTTTTTTCAGTCATGACATTTTATAATGCTTGACATTATACGGGATTCCCGTATAATTGGCGGCATGTACACGGTTATTGAATCTCACACCTTCCGGCGCCAAGCGGCCACTGTCTGGACTGACGCAGGACGCGAGGAATTTATCGACTGGATTGCCGCCAACCCAGAGGCGGGAGATGTCGTTAAAGAAACCAGCCCCGCCGCCCGCAAGGTGCGCTGGAAGCGGCGCGGTTCCGGCAAGAGCGGCGGTGCGCGGATAATTTACTATTTGCTCGACGAAGATGGCGCGGTATTTTTGGCCACAGTTTATGCGAAGGCAGAGACAGACGCCATAACCGCAAAGGAAATCAACAAACTGGCAAAGGGAATTTGACATGAAACTGGCAGACCTTAAAAATATCAACGTAGAATCCACGGCGCTCGCCATCGAGGCCGACGAAGGCCGCTCTATCTCCGGCCTGCGCGAGGGCTTGGCTGAGGTGAAAGCCGGACTTTCAGCAAGCTGCCGCGTGACGACGCCGGCACAAATTCTGGTGCGGCAGGCGCGCAACCGTTCCGGCCTGACGCAAGCGGCGTTCGCCGAGCGCATCGGTACACCCGTCGCCACCCTGCGCGATTGGGAGCAAGGGCGGTTTGCGCCATCCGGCGCTGTAACTTGCCTTTTTCGCTTGATTGTCAAACACCCTGAGCTGACAAGTGAGTTGACCGTTTGATCGGTAGTTTTCATTTTGTTTTCGTTTGTTTCAATCCGCGCTCCCCTTGCGGGGAGCGACTGGTTAGCGGCGGCGAAGCGGCGCCTTGCGCGTCGGTCTAATCGTCCCGTCGCGCAAAACACGGCTAAAGCCCTTGGTCGCGCCGGAAAGCCCATAAACAAAATAAGAGCCGGGCATGATTCAATCTCCTTTCAAGATGTGTAAATGTCCTCTCCTTTGACGGGGAGGTGGAAGGCATCCGGGTTCTCGCCTCTGTCTTCATAGCCCAGAATCGGGCGCCCAGATTCATCAACCCAACGCGTGTTTTCTTCATCGGGTTGCATGGCGATAAAAATCCGCTTGCTCCTTAACGGCGTCGGGTATTTGTCGATTTGCCAGTACCACTCAATCACCTCGCGGAAGGTTCTGGCCTTGGCGCTCAACCCCTCGTTTCGGATCGAGCGTCCGAACGGCATCAGATAATCCTTCATCTCCGACATTTCAAAATCGGGGTGAGGGTTCATTTCCTGATTGAAAAACTCAAAATCGAAAGCGATCCGCTTCTCCCCTGTCTCTTTTCCCCTTTCGAGCAAGGCGGAAAAAAACCAATCCATTGTCGGGAAAAACGGAAAGCCCAGATCGAAGTACGGTTGCCAAAAATGACCGCGACTTGAAAGCATGTGCTCAAACACGTTGACGCCGTGCTGGTCTAACACGCTCATGGCGCGGTCAAACTCTGCTGTATCGCGTTTTTTCTTTCCGGCAAGCTCGACAACCTCGGCAAACTCCGCTTTCGTCTTTGGGGAAAGTTGCGCGGCCTGAAGGTGGCTGATGTGGATATGCCCCGCCCAAACGTGCAAGAGCTTGTTGTCCGCCATCCAGCGCGCGAAGCCGTCAAAATCATTCCACCATGACGGGACATAAGGGTTCAGCCCGATCACGACATGATGCCCCAGCGTCTTTGCCGCCAGCGCCAGCGCTTTGCGCTGCTCGAAACTTGGCGCGTTGGGTTCCGCCTCGCGCCTGATTGTTTCGTTGTCATTGGTAAAACTGATGTACACCATCGTTTTGAACGGAGAGCGTTCGAGCGTTTCGAGCGCTCCCTCGCCGCCGCGCGTCTGGAAGGTAACGGGGATGCCCTGATTCCAGAAGTTATCCAGAATCGACCGCATCTGATCTGAGTTGCTTTTGGCGAACGGGTCGCTATCGTTGCTGGCAACGATGGGATGGCCTTCCATCAGCAGGCGCGCCGCCAGGTTCTTGCTCTCCTTGTTTTTTGCAATCACCGTTTTCAGCGTGTTTGCAATAGACGCATAATCTGCCCGCCGTTCAGGGCTATTGAGGTTGGCGAAGCAGTAAAAACAATTGTGGGTACACCAATTCAGTCCTAAATGAACCGGCACGGGACTGACAAGGAACTCGCCGGTGAACGCTCTTATCATTTTGTTTCTGTCTCCAAAAAAGTTTTCAAATCATCTTCCCGCATCAGCAGCCGCTTGACGGCTTCGCTGTCGGTTAATCCCGATTTTATCCGCTTCCATGCGGCGTGCTCTTTGGGAGTCAACGTCACCATCATCACGAAATCAATAGGCGCGGCTTTTCCGGCGTCATCGACGCCGTCGCCTGCCGCGCCGCCTGACCCGTCACCCTCTCCGCTTTGCGTCACCGGCGCCAGTTGAGGAGGCGCAAGGGGCGGCAGCTCCATCCCTAGCGCCGCCAACTCTACGGCTAGCGCGCTGTCATCCCATTGGCTCATCTCGGCATAGCGGTTGTCGTAGATGATGTACTTGCGGCGCTCGTCATCAGAAAACGCGCGCATGTAACACGGAACTTGCGACATCCCCATTTTCTTGGCCGCAAGAAGGCGCCCGTGACCGCACACGACGTTATCGTTTTCGTCAATGAGTAACGGAATCGTCCACCCGAAGTTTTTGATCGACGCCACAATCTGGTCAACCTGCCAATCGCTGTGAAGGCGCGCGTTTTTTGCGTAGGGGCGAAGCCTGCCGACAGCGACGTTCACTAGCTTGCCGTTCATGTCCGCGCCCCCCGCATCACTTGCCAGCGTTTCCAGATGGCGCTCTCGGTCATTCCCAGAGAAAGCGCAATACTGGCAACGGACTCGCCGTTTTTCCGGCGGCGCAAAATCTCGGCGTCGCGCTCTGCCGCAGAATTTTTCGCACACCTCGGAATGTCAAAAGTTTCCCCGCCAAGCGCGCGGCAAAGCTCTTGGGCCAGCGGCAGGCCGATCACGCGCGCCACCGGATGCAAAGCGTCGATGGCTTCAAACTGCGGAAAATAAAGCCGCGTGCCGCCGTACACCGCCACCAGCGACAGCGTGGCGCTCTCGCCGATCACCTCGGCAATAGGCTTCAACGATTCAGGAAAATCAACCATCCCCGACCCCCGATGCCTGACGCCACATCCATGTCGGCGCGCCGAACTTTACGTTGTGCTCGATTCCGAACGCCTGAATCAACTCGATCAACTCAGCCATTTGCGCCACCGACAAGCGCGACGTTGACACGCCCAGCACCACAAAGCCGCCGTCGATGCCGGGCATGACTTCCTGCTTGCGCCAAGCCGCCGAAGTCACGTCCTTCCACTCCTCCGGCGTGAGCTTTCGCCCGTACCAAGTCACCTGCCGCGACACATCGTGCAACAGCGCCCACAGGAGCGCGTTTTGCGCCAGCGAGCGCGTGAGCTTTCTCGGCGTGATTTTCATCACGAGAAACAGACCGGCGTCGAGCGATGCCTTGGCCTTCTGCCACGCCTGCGCCATGATCTCGCGCGCCGACTCATCGGGCGGAATCGTCATCTCGATCACATCATGCGCTTCGGTCATTGCCGCCCTCCTCGATCTCAACCAACAGCCCGCCGCCATCAACCGCCGCCCCCAGCCGGGTATGAATGTCCACATGCTGGCAATCATCGACATACGCGACGCCATTCAACGCGTCAATGGCGACCTTCTGCGCGTTGTCGAGATCGAGCCGCCGCTTGCACGCGCTGCCGTCCTTGTTTTTTTTCGGGTGCAACCAAATCCGCATCACGATCGCTCCGGTCAGAAGCCGCCAATGCGGATAGCTGCGCGCCATCGCCGCCGCCGCCTCTGCCTTGTACGCCCTGGCCTCTTTCGACAACACAACCCTGTTGCGAAAAACGAACCAGTAGCGGTTCGCGCTCACAGGGTAGGACAGCGCGAGCGAAATCATGCCGCGCTCCCTGCTTTTTTGATGCGAAAATCTTTAAACTTGATACTAAATATAGTATTATTCAAAACATGAACGCTGCGGCCAAACTTTTTTCTGCCATGAAAGCCAACCCGCGCGACTGGCGCATTGAGCAAATGCAAACCGTCGCTCGGCAGCACGGGATTAGCTGGTTGCAGGAGGGAACGAGCCACTGCGTTTTCACATGGGCTGACGGGCGCATTCTTTCCGTTCCGGCGCATCGCCCCGTGAAGCCCGTTTATGTGCGGCATTTCGTCAAAATGATTAAAGGAGATTGAGCGATGAGAAACCTTGACGACTATCCTTTTGAAATTCGCCCGTTGACAGTTGATGAAGGCGGAGGCTTTCTGATTACCTATCCCGACTTCAACACCTGCATGTCCGACGGCGAAACCGTCGAGGAAGCCATCGCCAACGGCAGGGATGCGCTGTCCGGCGCCATTGCGGCGCTTGAACATTTTGGCCATCCCGTGCCAACGCCCAACAGCGGCGGCGCGTCCGGCAAATTCCTGACCCGCGTTCCGAAAAGTCTGCACGCGGCGCTGACCGCGCGCGCCAAAACCGAGGGCGTGTCGCTCAACACGCTGGTGTTGACCTTCATCGCCGAAGGCATTGGGCAAGAAAAACATCATGCCGCCCCCAGCAGTTGATCGACTTTCTCCGCCGCTTGCGCCGCCAACAGCGCTTTACGATCGTTCTCCCACTGCGCGAAGTCGTCCGCCTTCGCAGCGCGCTCCATCGACAGCAATTCGACCAACTCGCGCAACTTCTGGCGCACCTGATCGCGATTCAACGCCGCCTCTTTCGAGACCGTCGGCGGCAGCGCTTTCAAGTCGCCGGCGCGAATGTCGGCAATCCATCCGGCCACTTGAGCGCGCGGCAGCTTGCCGGTACGGTACGCTTCGAGCAGCACCGGCTCGCGCGATTTTTTATCACAGCCCAACGACGGCCACCAGCGCAGCGCCGTCTTCGCCGCTCGCGCTTCGGCAACAACGCGCCGGTACGCTTGCAGGAACGCCATGCGGGCGCCCACCTCGTCCCCTGCGTCGAGAATCGGCCGGATGGCGGTAAACGCGGCGGCGATGTCGTCGTTCGTGATGATCGTTCTCCCTTCGTCTTGCCCAGACAGCGCTATCGCCCACGCTTCGTCCGCGCCCGGTCTGCCGTCGGCTTCCGCGAACTTCGCCAGTTGCGACCGAATGTGCGCCGCCGTCGGCGCGAACATCCCGCACGACGGGTCAGACAGATGAGCCGTCAGCGCGGCGCCGAAATCCTCCATCGACACGTCAGAGAGCGAGCGAAAAACGATCGCCTTTCCCGCGCTTCCCATCGCCTGTTTCCCCACCGCCTCATAGGCGGAATCGAGCATTTGCGAAAAGCTGTCAAAGTCGTTTTTAACCACAGCGCACCGCCTCACCTTCGATCACTTTTTCATTCGAGAAAACCATGTTTTCTCCCACCTCGTCGTCTATGCCCAGAATTTTTTTAGCCTCGGCGTTCGTTCGTCGCTTGCGTTCCTCGGGAGATTCCCGCGCCCTGCCGTCGCGGACCGACGCCGAAAGCCAAGCCGCTTTGAACCCCGTCCACCCGCGCTGACAGCACTCCGCCAACGCCGCAGCGAGCGACACCTTCGCCAGCGCCGCCTCACGGGCAATGCCGTCAATGGCGAGCTTTGTGGGAGGAGCGTGCTTTGCCCGTCGAAGTTGAAGCCAATCGCTGGCCGTTTCGGCATCCACCCCGAGCGATGTCAGATATTCCGTTGGACTGTACGCCGGTTTATGTTGTTGTTCTGGAGGTGAATCGGCGGTTTCGCGCACGCGGGTATATTGACGGTTCCTTGACGGTTCCTTTGACGGTTCTTGACGGTTAGTGTCGGTTTGCCCGACCGGTTGAGTCGGTTTGCCCGACTGGTCGAGTCGGTTTGCCCGACTGGTTGAGTCGGTTTGCCCGACCGGTCGTTTTGCCCGACCGGTTTATGCATCTTGATTGTTCGCGCCTTGATGCCATTTGAAAATCTGCGTTGAAATTTTCCGGCGTTAATATGTAAGTGGTATGTCTGCCGTTACCGCGATCGGCGGTCACGATACCGGAACCCTCAAGCCACTTGATCGCTTCGATCACAGCGTCCTTGGCGTAACAAGTGCGCTCGCAAATGTAGGCAATCGACGGGAAACAATAGCCATGATCGTTAGCGTTATCAGCCAAAGACACCAGCACTGACTTGACCGTGGGCGGCATTTGCAAAGGCCAGCAAGCGGCCATGATTCTCGTACTCATCTCTCACACCTCGTCGGAAGTCAAGGCGAGACCCTCCGCACCTGCTAAAATGACAGGCGCAACACCTTTTTTGTTAACTGATACGGAGGTTCTCATGGAAGAAAAAATTGAAATCAGCAGTCCTGTTCACATCGCGCCGGGCAGTCGGGAGCGTGTGGCTCTTGAGTTGCTTCAGATGATCGTAAAATCACCGGAGATACCATCACCAAAATCTCAAGAAGAGTATTTACGGCTCTACAAAAAGTGCTTCCGTGCAGTGTGCAACCAGCAGATGGAATACGTTTTAAGAGACGACTAGCGCTTTCTTCAAGCACGGCGGGGGAGCACCCCGCCCTTACCATCAGATCGGCACACTCAAAGAAAAGACGCTGCTCGTGCGTCAACTTCTCAATGTCTTTTTCAAGCAAATAACCCATTCTTTTCACCCTCTTTTCTCACACCTCGTCGGCTTGTGGCGCGATCACAGCTTGTTTAACAAGCGTTTCACGAAGTCAACGCCGTTGGCTTCGGCCTCGACCGGCGCAACCCAGAACGGCGCGCCGCCCGCCATTACATAGAGGATCAGCATCCCCGTTTTCTTGCGGATAGCCTGCATCTCCCGCCCGGGTTGTGGTGAGCCAAGATCGACGATCTGCTGGCGCGTCAAAAGCTGGCCGCGCTTCAAGCGCTTGATGATTTCATCGTGAATGCTCATGATTACCTCTCAAAGAAAAAAGACGCTTGCACAAAATGATTGCGCTTTTCGACTGATCGGCCTATCATGGAACCCATGAAAGCCATCTTCGCCAAGCCGACATCGGCAACGATCATCTTCGACGACATCGAAGCGCTGCTCTTGGCTTTGGGCGGCGACATTGCGGAAAGAGCCGGATCGCGCATCATCGTTGAACTGAACGGGAAGCACCTAAGCTGCCACCGGCCGCACCCGAGAAAAGAAGCCAAGGAATACCAAGTGCGCGACATCCGCGACTTTCTAACTAACGCAGGAGTGACCCCATGACCACCAACACCATGACCCACAAAGGCTACATCGCCCGCATCGAATTCGACGACAGCGACGGCATTTTTGTCGGGCGTATCCTCGGCACGCGCGACATCATCAGCTTCCACGCCGACACCGTGGCGAAACTCAGGAAAGAGATGAAAGCTGCCGTTGACGACTACCTTGCTTATTGCCAAGAGCGCGGCATCGCGCCCGACAAACCGGCCTCCGGACAGCTCATGCTGCGCGTGCCGTCGGAAGTTCACGCCGCCGCCAACATCGCCGCCCAAGCCGCCGGGAAAAGCCTCAATCAATGGGCTACCGAAGTGCTCAAACAAGCGACTCATCTCTGACCCCGGAAAAAAGGCGCCCGCGAACGCCCAACGCCGCCAACCCAAACAGGAAAAGGGGAAAAACAGTGTTGAGCCGTTCCGGGCAAAAAAGGCGCGCCGCTCGCCCGTGAGGCGCGAACGAGCGGCGCTGGCAGCGCGGTTGACCGCGCTGTTGGGCTTGTTGCAAAAAAACGCCACCGGAAAAAACATTTTCAGTCACTCTCCGTCTCGCACCGTCTCTGCCAATAAATCGCGCTGCGGGCTACATTGACCGTAAGCAAACTCACGAAGAATTTTTCGTATGAATGGGGACAAACTGTCGAAACCGTTTTCGGCGGCCAGCACCTTGAGATCACTCTTGAGCGTTTCGCCCAAGTGGACGCGGATTTCGTCAGTGCATTTCTCATGCTTTGCCATTCAAGCCTCCACAGGGAAAAGGCGGCGCTCCCCATCGCGGTAGAATGGAAGCGCCAACCACCAAACCACCACGAAAGGACGCGCCATGGAAGAAAACGACGCCAACAACCTTGAGGCTTTTGCCAGAGCCGTAGAGGACATGTTTGTTGCTGTCACCGGAACCATTTGCGCAACATCCTCCCCGTCAAAAGTCCTGAAAAACCTGATCGCAGCGCAGGCCGCAATGGACAAAAGCTATGGAAAAAACGCATGGCGGAATAAGACGCGCCATCAACCGGCCATCCCCGGAAGGAATGCCAGAGAGCCTTACTTGGGCTGGTCATGATTTCCTCGACGCAATGCGAGATAACACCATTTGGAATAAAGCCAAAAGCCAACTCTTAACGCGCGCCGGTGAAGCTTTTTTAGGAGCGTCGTTCGAAGTGCTTTTTGGCTGGTTAAAGTATCAGGCGGCACAGAAGACAGGAATTCCTCTAAGTCTGATAGGCAAATGAAATAGCAGATAGCGCCATGGTCGAAAAATTTTTGTTCAATCGCCGAATACTTGCGGTCTTTACCTTTCAGAAGCGCGTACTTCGACAACTGCCTCCAGCGTTCGACCATTTTTTCTAGCGCTTGACGTTCGACAGGAGCCATCACGCCGCCCTAACCACGAAAGGAAACACCAATGAAAAAGACCGTTTACACGTTCGTTCTTGAAGCCAACGAAAAAACTTACCGTTGCGAACGCCTTGTGACCGGAACAAGGACGCTCTATCAGACCATCCATGTGGTCGGCGTCGGAGAGAAAAGCGATCCGTTGCCCTATGGACAGAACGGACGACCGATAGAGTCGATGAAAGCAGCGGCAATAGTGATCGCTGGCGAAATAATCCGAGAGAACCCATGATCAATCCGCCCTCACATCAGCGCCCGTGGAACGGTGAACGATGCCGGCCAAAAGATCGACACACGCCTTCAACCGATCAAATTCCTTTTGCAAAGCCGACGCATGGGCAGCGCCCTCCGTTTCTTTGCGCTCAAGGCTTTGGTCGTTGCCGATTCCGTGCTGACCTTGAAAGAAAAGCTGCATATGCAAGTCGTCGTAAACGCGCCGCAGCTCGCACACCAAAGACGGATCACCGCTCTTTATGTTGTCTTCCAGCTCGCGCCAAACCAGATACAGAGCAATCGAGAGGCTGCACCTGTCGGGAAAACGCAGGTCTTGGCGAAGGTAGTTGGTTGATTCACCCATCACGCCGCCTTTTCCGCTTGCTTTTCAAGCATTCTGTCGCGGCGCAAAGCGCGCCGATGCTGCCAATACACGATAGGAAGACCAAACAGCAGCCCCGGCAAAACGCCGCCGACAAAACCACCAACGACCGCGCCGAGGAATGAAACCATCACGCCACCTTTTCCGCTTTCGGCGCGGGCGCGGTGCCTCTCAGGTATCCCCAATCCACATCAGGCCGCATGTCTTCGCAGCGCACGGCGCCGCCGGTTTCTCGCTCGATGTCGATGCAGAGGCTTTCTCCGAGCCGTCCACAGGCAGAGAAGGCCTTGCGGAGATAGCCGATGGTTGTCCCGATGCGGCGGCAGAAGTCATGCTGATCCGGCACTGACAGGGAGTTGATGTATTTCTGTAGTTTGTCCATTACAACACATTACATTCCTGTAAGGCATCTGTAAACATATTTGTACGTTTACTTTTGTGTAAGAAAGTGGAAAATTATGAGCATGTATATGACAGACGAGCAAATGCAATCTCACCGGAAGGCAAGGTTGGCTAAATGGATTGATGAGCGTTGTGGTGGCTCACAGGCCGCTCTTCTTAAAAAAATAAACGAAAACCTTAAAGATGACGAAAGCCCTATGGGTAGCTCTGAGCTTTCTACGCTTTTAAAAGACAGGGCTTTCGGAGAGAAGAAAGCGCGGAAGCTAGAGCGGCAAGCGTCGATGCCGAGGCTTTGGCTGGATCAAGAAGAAGATGGTAAGCATGGCAGTGCAGGCAACGTAAAACTGGCTTCCATAGGCTCACGCTCGGTACCCGTCATCAGCTATGTACAGGCGGGCAACTTCAGGGAAGCCATCGACGCCTACCCTGATGGCGGCGGCTTTGATTACATCATGGCCGATCAAAACCTTGGAGACTACGCCTTTGCTTTGGAGATAGAAGGGCTGTCAATGCTTCCGAGGTTCAACCCCGGCGACCGCGTGATTATCGACCCGGACATACACCCGTCGCCGGGAGATTTCGTTGTTGCAAAAAACAAGGAGTCGGGCACAACCTTCAAAAAATACCGCCCGCGCGGCGTCGGTGAAAACGGAGAGATGATTTTCGAGCTTGTGCCCCTCAATGAAGATTTTGAAACCATGCGCTCAGACAGACAGCCGATACAGATCATCGGCACGATGGTTGAGCATAGGCAATACAGGAGGCGTTAAACATGCCTGCTGTCAGACAAATAAAAAGGCAACAAGAAATAAGCTGATAACCGCCCATGTAAAACCAAAAATACTTAAAGCGAGCCCCACAAGAGAAATCGAATACATCAAAGAAACTGGCGGTTTTTATCCGACAACCGCGCCAACCAAAAAATAATCAATCGACGAACCCGCCGCCCGGCGGGTTTTTTATTGCCCATAAATCCCATTAAGCATAAATCGCCGACCCCCACCTTCGTAGGGGCGGCATTTTGCCGCCCGCCCATCCCTGTTGCGGCTTGGGGACAGTATAGCAAAATACTTACAAAAATGTATTGACAGGCTACTTACATATGTGTAAGATTCACCCATGCATTACAGGGAGGAGCCATGCAAAACAGCAACCGCGAATTGGAGCGCATCGTCAAGCGCGATGCCGCCGTAGAAGCCTTGATTGACGATCTGACGCTGGAAGTGGCGGTAGAGCGGGTTGAAGCCATCTGGGACGACCCGATAGGCAAAGAGTTGACTGATTACATCGAGCCAGACGACGCCGCGCAAATGCTGCATTTCGTTCACCTTGCCGCGCTCGGCGGGGAGCGCGGGGACTACGCCGAGGCCGAACTCGCGGCGCTGCATGACCGCGTCTATCGGGACATGGTGGATTTCTTCGTCAAAAAATACGACGTGCAGCAAGAGGCCGCCGACCGCTACCACGCAGACGTGCGCGACTACTACGAGGAGGCGGTATGACCCGCTTCTTCCGCTTCGTTCGCCTGCGGCGCAACGGCTTTTCCCTGCTCGCCGCGTGGCGGCTGTCCCGAACAACAGACCAATGGAGGCTGAAATGACCCACAACATGGGCAGTTTTGAAATAAAACGCTTGAATAACGAAGCCAAACTTCGCGCTGAAGCGGAAATGTTTTGGCGCAAAGTCTTCGCATTTTTCACCGGCGCAGTATTAGGAGCCGCCGTTATCACCATCATCACTACCATCATGGAGAAGCAATGAAACGCATCTATAAGATCACCGAAGCAGCCAGCGGCAAAACCCACTTCGTGCGCGCCGACAACCGGGCGCAGGCCGTACGCATTCTCACCGACGCGGTGTACACCACCGAAGTGGCGACCACCGAAGACGTGGTTGCCGCCGCCGCCAAGGGCGCGCTGATCGTCCTTGAGGATCAACCCGAACCCACCGACGAACCGCAAACCGAAGAGGAAGCAGCACAGCGCATGCGGAAAGCAGCGCTGTCAGTTTTGCGGAGCGAAGCGGCAGACCGCTTTCCCGACAACATCGACGTGGAGGAATGATCCATGAAAATCGAAATCAAAAACCGTTTTTCTGGCGTGGTAATTTTTGATCACAACGCGGAAGAAAACAGCCTGCGCCTTGCGCTTGAAGTTGCCGTTAAAGCAAAAATAAACCTTAGCTGTGCCATCCTGAGCGGTGCCGACCTGCGCGGTGCCGACCTGCGCGATGCCGACCTGAGCGATGCCAACCTGAGCGATGCCGACCTGCGCGGTGCCGACCTGCGCGATGCCAACCTGAGCGATGCCGACCTGCGCGGTTCCGACCTGCGCGGTGCCGACCTGCGCGGTGCCGACCTGCGCGGTGCCGACCTGAGCGATGCCGACCTGAGCGGTGCCGACCTGAGCGGTGCCAAGGGCGCGCTGATCGTCCTTGAGGATCAACCCGAACCCACCGGCGAACCGGAACCTGAATCCGGCTTGCTTCCGCCCCAATGAGCCGCCAACAGCAAACCGATGAACAGGAGCAATACGAAATGGAACAACCAAACAAACAAATCGCCGCCGCGCTGGTCAAGGCGCAGCGCAACTTTTCACCGGCGCTTAAAACCAACACCAACCATTTTAACTCGCGCTACGCCGACCTGGCATCATGCGTTGAGGCCGTTATCGACGCCCTGAACGGTGCGGGCATCGCGCTTGTGCAAATGACCAGCAAGAGCGAAACCGGAGTCACCGTGGAGACCGTTTTTATCCACGAGAGCGGAGAGGCTTTTCGCGCCGGAGAGCTTCACATTCCGGCGAACAGAATGGACGCGCAAGGCTTCGGATCGGCGCTCACCTACGCCCGCCGCTATAGCCTCATGGCCGCTTGCGGCATCGCACCGGAGGACGATGACGGCAACGCAGCCGTCAAAACGCAGCGGCAGGAAGAGCCCGAAGGCATGAAGCCGAAAGCGCCCGAAGGCATGAAGCCGAAAGCGCCCGAAGGCATGAAGCCGAAAGCGCCCGAAGGCATGAAGCCGAAAGCGCCCGAAGGCATGAAGCCGAAAGCGCC